>BNJU01002101.1_pt1 | contig 216552 bp, 281 predicted proteins | sample 8539281 | NCBI WGS metagenome assembly BNJU01 (sample SAMD00202456, study PRJDB9452) | human saliva metagenome | isolation source: human saliva | place: Japan
GAGATTTCTACCATCTGAAACCTTTCAAACTCTATTTATCTTTTAGGAGTGTTTCTGAATCTTTTCACTATGCTCCTATATCGTCTTTCCCGTCCACTTTTTAAAGAATTGAGAACAAACTAAAAATCCCATCTAGTTCCAGATGGGATTTTCTTTATCTATTAATTTCCAAATACCTTGAAGCGGTTTTCTGTTTGAACCTCTTTGTCAGCAGCTGGTGCCTTGATTGCTCCAAATGGTGCTTGAGCACGGAGTTTCCAGTTGGCTGGAATATCATATTTTTCAGCCAATTGTGCATCTACTAATGGGTTATAGTGTTGCACATTGAGACCAATATTTTGCTCAGCTAGAGCCAACCATGTCGCATAAAGGGCAATTCCGTGGCCTTGCTCTGACCAAATTGGGAAATTTTCAGCGTAAAGCGGGAATTGCTCTTGAAGACCTTTGACAACGTCTTGATCTTCATAGAAAAGAATGGTTCCTTTGGCTTGAGCAAAACCTGCCAAGCGTTCCTTTGTTCCTTCAAAAGCTTCAGCTGGAGTCACTTTTTCAAGTTCTGAGTAAGCAATCTCATTCCAGAAAGCATCTGACTCTTCATCCAACAGAATCACAACTCGTGATGTTTGTGAGTTGAAAGCTGTTGGTGTTTGGAGAATTGCTCCTTGAATAGTATCAATCAATTCTTGGTTTGTGAGTTCTACATCTTTGCCCAAAGCATAGATGGAGCGGCGTTTGGCTTGTAAATCTGAAAAGTTTGTCATTGTTTTTCCTCTTTCTGTTTAAAAAATTGTTTGAATCCGTTAAATATATTCATAGCACCCTTTCTTTGTTGTAATGATATTTATTACATTATCTATTATACAGCTTTTCGAAATATTGTCAATAATTAGTGATAATTTTTTTGATATTTTTTATTTTCCTAAATCTACCTATGCCACAAGACCTTCTTTATCTACAAATCTTACTCAGTAAAGGCCAACAAGCTGATAAACTTATTCTATCGTTTGCACGCAGATAATAATAGACTCCATAGAACTTCTTTTCGCATATAAGCTCAGCTTTTATTGGCCCGTAAATTCATTTTCATGGGGAACAGACAGAAAGGTTCAACAGCAATTTAAGAATTACTCTAACAAAAAGTCTAGTAGACAACAATTCTACTAGACTCTTTTCTAATCAATCACAATCATAGCCTTAATGGTCTTGCGTTCATCCATGTCTTTATAGGCTTGATCAATATCTTCTAGTTTATAACTGGAAGTGAAGACACGTCCTGGATTAATGTCCCCATCCAGGACAGCTTTCAGCAAGATTTGCTTGTCGTAGGTGGTAACAGAGGCTGCTCCACCTGCCACCGTAATGTTTTGAGCGAAGGTCGATCCAAGAGCACGGTTGTTATAGTGAGGAACCCCAACAAAACCCATCCGACCACCATTATGAAGAACTCCCAGCGCCTGGTCAACGGCAGCTTCTGTCCCAACACATTCTAGAGCCACATCTGCACCACCACCTAGAATATCACGCACCTTGGCAATTCCTTCTTGACCACGTTCAGCTACAACAGCTGTCGCTCCTGACTCTAGCGCCATTTTTTGTCTGTCTTCGTGACGGCTCATGAGGACGATTTGGGAAGCCCCACGCATTTTAGCAGCAATCACTGCACATTGTCCAACCGCTCCATCACCAATGACAACTACCTTATCACCTGGCTTGACGTCAGCAACACGCGCTGCATGGTAACCTGTTGGCATGACATCAGCTAGCGTCAAGAGAGATTTTAGCATACCTTCTGTGTAATCTGAGGGTTGCCCTGGGATTTTGACCAGGGACCAGTTGGCATATTCGAAGCGCATATATTCTGCTTGCACACCATCAGACCAATTATTACCAACATGACGATCACAGGTACCGTCATATCCTGCCCGACAAGCATCACATTCCCCACATCCATGAGTAAAGGGAGCAATAACAAAGTCACCAGGCTTAACCGTTGTGATCCCTTCACCAATTTCTTCAACAATCCCGATAGCTTCATGCCCACTATTTTGATGGCCCTTTTCGATGTCTGGATTGCGATAATGCCACAGGTCTGAACCACAGACACAGGTCCGAACGATACGAATGAGAGCATCATCTGGCGCCTCTATTCGCGGACGGCCCACTTCAACAAGACCAACCTGACCAGCTTTTGTATAGACTGTTTTCTTCATAGAATAATCCTGCTTTCTATTCTTCCTTGCTTTTAGTATACACCTTTATTATCTATTTTGTAAGTAGAATATGGGCTTGAAGCTTCTAATGAAAATTTCCCCTTTTGCGCCATTTGTTTGCTCTTAATTAAGTAATCAATTTGATTAGTTTAATAAATGTTTAAAAATCTAGCAAAAAACCTTGAGAAAATATTCTCAAGGTCTTGTTCATAATATATAGTTGAAATACTGGACATGATGGTCTTCTGTGTTAATCAGACTCTCGTATCATAGCTTACTCTTAAAAATCATCTTCATCATCGTCATAAACACGTTCACCATGGATTTTGATGTACTCCTCACGCTTTCTATCCAACTCTTCCCAAATAGGATCGTCAATAGCATCAATCGTCTGAATTTCTTCCAAACTCATCTCATTTGCTTTATCAAAGGTCAAAGATAAGATATCTTGGTGCTTTTCCTTGAATTCCTCGATTGTTAGCCATGTTTTCTTATCATCTTCACTGATTTGTCCATTAAATATTGTGGCAATCTCAATAGCCATGATATAGAACGCTCTTTTATCAAGAGTGAGCAATTCAAGATGGGTAGAAGCCAAACGTAAACAGTCTCCATTTTCGCGAAAATCTGTTACATAAGCATCTTCATAATCTAAATTCAAATATTCATCAATTTGTGAATAAAAACGATATTTTAGCCCTTCTTGTATCGGAATATGCAACCAACGTTCATCATAATCCTGTTTATCTAGTTTTAGATGAATGGCTATATCATTCCTATCTCTGATTTGAAGAAAACCAGAATAGGAGAGAGGGATGCTTTCTCCTTGATAATTTTCAAACCACATTCTCTTCGCTAGTTCTAAATAATCAAACGGAATTTCTTTGGTGTAATCGCCTTTGATATATAGTCTCACTCGTCTTCCTCGTCGTCATAAACACGTTCACCATGGATTTTAATATATTCTTCGCGAAGCCGTTCTTCTTCTTCCCATAGAGGATCTCTTACTGGTACCATTGTCTTTAATTCTTCCAAACTAAGCTCAACCGCTTCATCATAAGTCAGTGAAAGAACATCCTTGTGCAACTCCTTAAATGTCTCTACATCCACCCAGGTATCTTTGTCATCCTCGCTAATCTGCCCATCAATTGCACCAGCAACCTCGACAGCCATGACATACATCGCACGCTTGTCAATCGTTAAAATGTCCATATGGGTGGTCGCAATCCTAAGGTTTTCTCCACGTCCTCTCCCATCAGTAATAAAATCATTTTCAAATTCCAATTGAATATTTTCATCAGAAAACGAATTCCAAGGATCGCTCTTGTCGTATGGTATATGATTCCATCGTTTATCATTAAATCGCCATTTATCAAATTGAACTCCAAAAAAGAAATCATCTTGTAGCATCTCATCATCACCGACGTTTGAGTATGTAATTGGATGACCACGCCATTCCTTAAACCACATCTGCCAAACTAGCTCTCTAGTAGTAAATGTTATTTTTTGCTTAAAATCACTTTTGATATAAATTCTCACTCGTCTTCCTCTTCGTCATCCAACTCCACTTCTCCATGGATTCGGATATACTCCTCGCGCTTCCTATCCAATTCTTCCCAGAGGGGCTCGTCGATGGCTTTCAAAACCTTTATCTCTTTTAAACTAATATCGACTGCTTCGTCGTAGGTCAAATTCAGTAGGTCTATATGTTTCGTTTTGAATTCTTCAATGCTCAGCCATGTTTCTTTGTCGTCTTCGCTGATTTGACCGTCAATGGCAGATGCAACTTCAATCGCCATGATATAGAGAGCTCGCTTGTCAACCGTTAGAATATCCTTATGAGTCGTGATTATTCGAAGATAGTTTCCTTTTTCTCGCCCATCACTTTCATAAGAATCTTCAAAATTTAAATTTAAATTTTCACGCTTAAAAGTCGCCCAAGAGTCTTTTCCTATTCTAAAATCAGTCATTCCCCAACGCTCATCATTTGAAGAAAATTTATCTAGAGTTAAACTCAAATAAAAATTATCATCAAGTGCATAAGAAAAACCAACTTTCACTCCCTTACGTTCTTTGAACCACATTTTCCAAGGATATTCCATACAGTTTTGATAAATACTAGTTTCGTAGTTGCCTTTAAGATATAGTCTCACTCGTCTTCCTCTTCGTCTAACTCCACTTCTCCATAGATTTTAATGTATTCTTCATTCCTGCGGTCGTCTTCTTCCCAAACTGGATCTCGAACATCATCCATAAACGGAATTTCTTCAAGGCTCATCTCATTAGCCTGTTCATAACTCATCGAAAGGATGTCTTCATGCCGTTTTTAAATTCCTCCACACTTAACCAGCTCTCTTTATCATCTTCGCTAATCTGACCATCAATAGCAGTCGCAATTTCAATCGCCATAATATAGAAGGCACGTTTATCAACAGTTAGAAGATCAAGGTGGGTAGAAGCTAAACGTAGACAGTCTCCTTTTTCTCGATAGTCTGTTGCTGGATTATCTTCAAAATCTAATTCAAGGTTTTCATATATATGACTTCCAAATTCGTTGGTAATCCCTTCTTTCAACCGAACATTATTCCATCTATTATCATGCATCCACTTATTTAATTTTAAGTGAATAGTTGGGTCTGTTTTAAATGGGCGAGTATTTCCAAAATAAGAAAAATCTACTCGCTTACCATCTTTAGTATCAAACCACATTCTCTTCGCTAGTTCTAAATAATCAAACGGAATTTCTTTAGTAAAATCGCCTTTTATATATAATTTCACTTGTCTTCCTCGTCGTCATAAACACGTTCACCATGGATTTTAATATATTCTTCGCGAAGCCGTTCTTCCTCTTCCCATATAGGATCTCTTACCGGTACCATTGTCTTTAATTCTTCCAAACTAAGCTCAACCGCTTCATCATAAGTCAGTGAAGAACATCCTTGTGCAACTCCTTAAATATCTCTACATCCACCCAGGTCTCTTTGTCATCCTCGCTAATCTGCCCATCAATTGCTCTCGCAACCTCGACTGCCATAATGTATAAGGCACGTTTATCTACGGTTAAAACATCTATATGGGATGTTGCGATACGTAGATAATCTCCACGTTCTCTCCACTCTGTAATGAAAGTTTTTTCAAATTCAAGTGTTATACTCTCATATTCTAAAGACAACCAAGGATTACTAGGAATTATAAAAGGAGCCTTATCCCATCTTTCGTCAACTGAAGACCATTTGTGTAACCGAACACCAAAGTAAAAATCATCCTGTAACATAGCATCATCACCAACGTTGGAGTAACTTATTTTCTTGCCATTCCGTTCCTTAAACCACATCTTCCAAACAAGCTCTCTAGTTGTGAAGTCTATTTTTTTCGTAAAATCACTTTTGATATATAGTCTCACTCGTCTTCCTCATCGTCATCCAACTCCACTTCACCATGGATTTGGATATACTCCTCGCGCTTCCTATCCAATTCTTCCCAGATTGGCTCGTCAATGGCGTCGATCGTTTGAATTTCTTCCAAACTCATCTCATTTGCTTCATCAAAGGTTAAAGATAAGATATCTTGGTGCTTTTCCTTGAATTCCTCGATTGTCAGCCATGTCTTCTTATTATCCTCGCTAATTTGCCCGTCAATCACCTTTGCAATCTCAAGTGCCATAATGTACATCGCGCGTCTATCAACTGTCAAAATTTCTAGATGGCTGGTTAAAATACGGAGATAGTCTCCCTTTTCATTATAATCTGTAGCAAATGCATCTTCAAAATTGATTTCAATACATTCCTTAATATGTGAAAAGAGTCTTCGTACCCCTTCCTTTAGGGGGACACTAGACCATCTCTTATCAGCAGTGCCTTTCCTCAAGGATAAATTTGAGAAAAAATCTTCTTGTAATGCATCATTGTTCCCAGCATTTGAGTAAGAAATTTGCTCATCTTCTGGAAACCACATTTTACCAGCAAGTTCTAAATAACCATAAGGTACTTTTTTTGTATAATCGCCTTTTAGGTATAATTTCATTCGTCCTCGTCGTCCAACTCCACTTCTCCATGAATTCGGATATACTCTTCGCGTTTTCTATCCAATTCTTCCCAGAGGGGCTCGTCAATGGCTTTCATAACCTTTATCTCTTCTAAACTAATATCGACTGCTTCGTCGTAGGTCAAATTCAGTAGATCTTTATGTTTCGTTTTAAATTCTTCAATGCTCAGCCATGTTTCTTTGTCGTCTTCGCTGATGTGACCGTCAATAGCAGATGCAACTTCAATCGCCATGATATAGAGTGCTCGCTTATCAACCGTTAGAATATCCTTATGAGTCGTGATGATTCGAAGATAGTCTCCTTTTTCTCGCCCATCACTTTCATAAGAATCTTCAAAATCCAATATTAGATACTCATATTTAAATGAATTCCATGGATTATCTCCTATTTTAAAATCAGTCACTCCCCATCGCTCATCATTTGAAGAAAATTTATCCAAACTAACGCTAAAATAGAAATCATCATCACGTGCGTAAGAAAAACCAACTTTCACTCCCTTACGTTCTTTGAACCACATTTTCCAAGGATATTCCATACAGACTTGGTAAATACTAGTTTTGTAGTTGCCTTTAAGATATAGTTTCATTTGTTCTCCTAGTTTCAATAATTATTTTGGTATGTTTTCCAAATTCTATTAAATATCTCTTCTTTAACACTCTTTGATAGATTTCTCAATTGAGGGTGATTGTTTATAAAATTCAGGATAGAATCTTTACCAGTAATTCCATTTATATCTAAATGAGCATCTACATTGTACCCCGACTTCCCACTTCCAGATTGAACCTGGAATACTCCATCACCATTAGTACCACTATTTGGCTCCCAATCCACACGAAGCTTCACTTTTCGATTTCCTACTCGGGCTTCAATAAGTTTACCACCCCTGCCAGAAATGGTCTTACTCGTCGGTTTATTGGCCTGCCAGCTGTCGTAGTTACTAGCTGTATTTAGGCTGATTTGCCATTGGCTATATTCGTTTTAACAATAGCTGTACCTATATTTCTGGCACCATCTATTACTAAACTTCCGCCAAAAGCATAGCTCAAATCAGCCACTGCTATACCAGCAATTGCAGAAGTTCCAGCAGATTCTAGTCCAAAGAATAAACCTACAGCCTCAGCAACTGTTCCTCCAAAGTAAACACCAATACCAGCTAAAATTTCTACAAGCCCCTGAGCCACTGCTCCTAAATTAGCTTCAGCATTTTCTGCTTCTAGTTTATGTAATTCCTCATTGATCTGGTTAGTATACTGTTCATCGTAACGACCATTTTTATTTACAACGTAGAAAGAACTATCATAATCACTAAAATCAATTATATCAATTATGTTTCCTTCATTGTCAATTTTTAGGGTATGGTTATAATCATCAACAATCTTATCCCATTCTGAACGAGGTTTACCCTTTAATTTTTCCTTGAGTTGGCTACGATAATAAGCATCACCTTCATCCGATAGCATCATATTGCGAGAAGCTTCTTGAATCAGTCGTTCTTTAGGTTCCAGATACCTTTTCTTTGAAATAGTCTGAATCTTTGCCTTTTTGATTTCTTCTACCCAACTCATATTCAAGCCTTCAGTTGAATAATTACCATCGCTATCCAGCAATATATGACTGAGCTGACTTGCCCCCTGAATAGCTAAGCCCAAGACCTGCAGGCTATCTGAGAAATACTGAGACACCTGAGCCACAAACCATTCTAGTTTATCTATTTTTTCTTGAATTTCTCGAATACCGATATTTAGTTGAGTTTCAACTTCCATTAAAGCAGATGTCTGAGATAAAAGGTCTCCCAGCTTACCTGTCAGCAGAGCTCCTGCATTACGGAAAAAATCTTGATTATCTGCAATCTGCTTTTCTACTTTTGCCAGTTGCTCATTTTTTATTTTCAGCTGTTCCTTCAGTAGATCCAAGTCCAATTCGCCATATCCAGCCACCTCGGAATCAGCACTTTTATAGGAAGCAAGCTCTCCCTGAATATCATCAATAGCCTCTTGTAGCTTCTTGATAGCAGGGATAATAATCTCAGTAAATAGGCCTTTACCAGCTGTATAAGCTGCACCTTGAAGTTCACCTGATTCTAAAGAAGCAACCAAGTGATCACAACCACTTGACAGCCGATCTGTGACTTGATTAGCTATCTGCAAATTATTGCCCATTGCTTGGATCAGCTGGGCAGAATCCGTTGCACTATATTTTACTCCCACGGCAGACTATTCCTTTCTTTAATCAGTTTTTCTCGCTCTTCTTCCATAGCATTTCTTGTTTGATGACTGAGTTTTCCCAGTTCATCCATCTGAACATCCACATAATTCTTGACCTGTTGGTTAAGAGACTGAGTATCCGCTAAATCACGACTGAGAGCAGCAGCATTTTGCGGGTGTTCATAAAGAAGATTTTCCATTTGAGTTGTTAAATATTGAAAATCTGTTGCAAAATTCCCCAGAGAATTCTCATATTGACGTTTGAGAAGCATAAATTCATCTTCTTTTTGCTCTACTTGTAAAATTTTCTCATGGAGTTCCTGACGTTCTTTTTCACTTTTATCAGTTTTCATCTTAACTCTCCCAGCGCTTGGCTTCTTCTATGTCGCGTTTTTCTATTTTAGCAGCAATCTCTGGAATTTTATTGGCCTGGATTAGAACAGCTGAGCTGAAATCACTGACAGCCTGCAACATTTGATTGCAGGCCTGACGGCCAGCTTCCATCCCAGCAATTCCAGTCGTATAGGAAAATTCAACTTGTTGATTTTGCGCATTACTTGTATCAAGATCAACTAACTCACTGATTGCGTCTGCTGCTGAAATTGTACTTGATTGTATTTTCCCCATTAGCTTCTTTCCTTTACATAATTTTTCAGCTATTATACCACATCCAAGGCGAAAGAAGAAGCGTGAGCAGGGAATTCTGATACCGGTTCTATAAATTTCTACAGTTGTCGGTTTTAATAAAAGTGAACAATAAAAAAACCTCAGAAACGACATTCTGAGGTTAAAGAAGTTTATTTCACAACGATATTAACAAGTTTATTCGGTACACTAATCACTTTCACGACTTCTTTGTCGGCGATTTCAGACTTGATTTTCTCATCTGCCAGAGCGATTTCCTGCAATTCCTCACGGCTCAAGTCCTTAGCTACGACTAGCTTAGCACGAACTTTACCCTTGATTTGAACTACGATTTCGACCTCTGCTTCGACAAGCTTGCTTTCATCATAAGTTGGCCAAGCTACGTAGGAGATACTCTCGCCAGTTTGAGCTAGTGACTGCCAGAGTTCTTCAGCCAAGTGTGGTGCGAAAGGCGCCAGCAATTGGATAAAGCCTTTGGCGTATTCGACATAGAGTTTTTCTTCCTTGTTGGCTGCATTGACAAAGATCATGAGCTGGGCAATGGCCGTGTTAAACTTGAGCTCCTCAAGCTGCTCTGTGACAGACTTGACTGTTTCGTTGTATACCTTGTCAAGAGCTCCGCTATTTTCCGCAACGATTTCTTTGCTTGTCATCAAACGGTAAACACGATCAAGGAACTTGCGGCTGCCTTCCAGACCTTCCTCGCTCCAAGCAATGGACGCATCCAGTGGCCCCATGAACATTTCATAAACACGAAGGGTATCAGCACCATATTGCTCTACTACATCGTCTGGGTTGACTACATTCTTCAGAGATTTAGACATCTTAGCAGGTGCTTGCTCTAATTCTTCTCCCGTTTCGATGTTGAAGAATGAACCATCACGTTTTTCCACCTTGTCAGTCGCCACAAGTGCTCCACGGTGATCACGGTAGCTAGTCCCCAAAATCATTCCTTGGTTAAAGAGTTTTTGGAAAGGCTCTTTGGTCGGTACCACTCCAAGATCATAGAGGAACTTGTGCCAGAAGCGAGCGTAGAGGAGGTGAAGCACGGCGTGCTCTGCACCACCGATGTAAATGTCAACTGGAAGCCAAGCCTTGAGCAGGTCTTCGTCTGCTAATTTCTCATTATTGTGCGGGTCAATATAACGCAGGTAATACCAGCTAGAACCAGCCCATTGAGGCATGGTGTTGGTTTCACGGCGTCCTTTTACACCATCTTCTCGAGTGACTTCCAGCCAGTCAGTCAGATTAGCCAGAGGACTTTCACCGGTACCAGAAGGACGAATGTCCTTAGTTACAGGCAGGACAAGTGGCAGTTCACTTTCAGGAACAGCCGTTGAAGTCCCGTCTTCCCAATGAATAATTGGAATCGGCTCACCCCAGTAGCGCTGACGGCTAAAGAGCCAATCGCGCAGGCGATAGGTGACTTTTTCGTTTCCGACACCTTCTGCTTCCAGCCAAGCAACCATCTTTTCAATAGCGGTAGCCTTGTCCAAGCCATCTAAGAAGCCAGAGTTAATATGCGGACCGTCTTCTGTGTAAGCAGCGTCAGCAACATTGCCCCCCTCTAGAACCGGAATAATCTCTAAATCAAACTGCTTAGCAAACTCCCAGTCGCGCTCATCGTGGGCAGGAACGGCCATGATAGCCCCTGTTCCATAGCTTGCAAGCACATAGTCGGCAATCCAGATTGGGATTTCCTTGCCATTGACAGGATTGATAGCATAAGCTCCTGTCCAGACACCGGTCTTCTCCTTAGCTAGATCAGTCCGAGCCAGGTCGGATTTGAGGCTGGCTGCATGTTTGTAGTCTGCAACTGCTTGAGCTTGTTCGGCACTTGTAATGGCATCAACGAGAGCATGCTCTGGAGCCAAAACAGCATAGGTCGCACCAAAAAGGGTGTCCGGACGAGTCGTAAAGACGGTGAAGTCCTTGTCTGTGTCCTTAATCTTGAAGATTACATTGGCACCGGTTGACTTGCCGATCCAGTTGCGCTGCATATCCTTGATAGACTCTGGCCAGTCCAGCTCCTCCAAGTCATTGAGCAAACGCTCTGCATAGGCTGTGATTTTCAGCATCCACTGACGCATAGGCTTGCGGACAACTGGATAACCACCGCGCTCAGATGTGCCGTCTGGCAGAACTTCCTCATTGGCAATAGCCGTTCCCAGCTCTTCCACCCAGTTTACTGGTACTTCTGCTTCATAAGCCAGACCTTTTTCGTAAAGTTTGGTGAAAATCCACTGAGTCCACTTGTAGTAGTTAGGGTCAGTAGTATTGACCTCCCGATCCCAGTCATAAGAGAAGCCCAGAGCATTGATTTGACGCTTGAAGTTGGCAATATTTCCGCTGTAAAGTCAGCCGGGTCATTACCTGTATCCATAGCATATTGCTCAGCTGGCAAACCAAAGGCATCCCAGCCCATAGGATGAAGGACGTTATAGCCCTGAGCTCGCTTGTAGCGGCTAAGGATATCTGTCGCTGTGTAGCCCTCTGGATGCCCTACATGGAGCCCCGCTCCTGATGGGTAAGGAAACATGTCCAGCGCATAAAAGTTAGGCTTGTCCTTGTCCGTACCTGTTTTAAATGTATGGTGCTCTGCCCAGTATTTTTGCCACTTAGGCTCGATTTCTCTATGATTGTAAGTGCTCATATTTATCTCCAACTTTTGTGATGTTACTATTATACCATTTTCAAAGGATTTTGAAAGATGGAATCCAGTTTTCACCGATAAAAACTATAAGCCATTTCTAAAGCGTTAATCTTTGATTGACCTCCAAAATTAAAAGGTGTATAATTCTGACTGGAGGAATAATCATGAATTTACAAACTATTTTCACTTATGTTTTCTTTGTTATTTTTATTAGCACAGAAATGTGGATTAAAAATAAAACTAAGTCAAACAATGTAAATGATTCTGCAGACAAAGGAAGTCGCTACATCATTATTGGTAGTGTTGTTTGTTGTCTTCTATTAATGAATGAACAACTTCTACCTTCTATAGCTCAATTGCCACCTTTTTTGATCTATGTTGGAATCCTCATCTCCCTAGCAGGGTTCGTATTGCGGATCTATGCGGTCAATTATCTCGGAAAAAACTTCACACTGGCCGTTCAAACAACCGATAGTCAACAATTAGTAGACCATGGTCCTTATGCTATTGTGAGAAATCCTGCTTATACTGGCAGTATCTTGTCTATCCTTGGCCTATCGATTACTTCACTAAATCCTTTTACAATCATTATCTGTCTTATTTTACTAGTGGTAGGATATAGCATTCGGCTTAAAGTAGAAGAAAAAGCCTTAGGTAATCACTTTGGAAAAAATTACGAAGCATATTGCCAAAAGGTTAGATACCGAGTTTTTCCTTACATCTGGTAATCTCACCCAAAAAAACAAGCCACCTTGTCAGCCATATGGTTGAATGGTGGCTTGTTTTCTATTTTGCTTTTATTTATCCAAATCTGGATTCTTACTGTATATTTTTCTCAAAAGCAAGCTCATTTGTATAAATATGATATGAGCTTGAATTTCATTTTTATAGTAACTTTCTCAAAGGATTTTGAAAGACGCTAAAAATGGAGAATGGGGAAAATCTTTGTTGATTTACCTTGACTTATCTTTAAAAACAGATAGAATTAAAATTAAATTCATATGAATAAGGGAGAGCTATGATTATGAGAAAGACTTTGTTTCAGATTATTGAGCCCCACCAGCAGGAAAGTTTTATTGAAGAAGCCTACGATATTTTCATGATCTTGGCCATCATTGTCAGTTTAATTCCTCTAACTTCAAAAAGTCATTCAGGAATCTTCATTTGGCTTGATCTTATAACAACGATTATTTTTATTATTGACTATGTTCTTAGGCTTGTCACTGCCGATTATAAATTACAGAAAGGACAGATTTCTTTCCTCCTCTATCCTTTTACTTTCTTGGCTATGGCTGATTTGCTCTGCATTTTACCATCACTCTTTTTGTTAAATGACAGTCTGCGCCTATTTAAGATTTTACGTATGCTTCGTACCCTGCGTATCTTTAAATTTTTCCGCTATTCCAAGAACATTCTGATTTTGACAAATGTCTTAAAAAAACAGAAAGACAGTCTGATTATTGTAGGGGTTTTAGCACTTGGATATATCTTTGTTTCCGCCCTTGTCATTTTCAACGTAGAGCCTAGTACTTTCCTTACCTTTTTTGATGCCCTTTATTGGGCAACGATTTCCCTGACTACGGTTGGCTATGGGGACATTTACGCGATATCAACTACCGGAAAAATCATTACAATGATCTCTTCATTTTTAGGAATTGCAATTGTTGCACTCCCCGCTGGTATCATTACAGCTGGTTATATGAAAGAGATCAAAGAACTATAAAACCTGTTTAGGGAACCCTAAACAGGTTTTTTGTATATGCATTCACTTTTATACAATTTTAGCTGAGGTCCCTTTCATTTCTTAACCTTTTTAATAAAAAAGTGGAGTGTTAATAGAGCAACAATAATCATTGAAATATAAACTAGCATGAATTGATTAGAAAGATGATTCCCACTAGCATTCTGCAATACTACTCCATAGGATTCCTTGTATTCATTTACCACCGAAGGTGGAGCACTATCAAATACTTGAGCAATTGAGTCTTTCATCAAAACTTGTTTTAAAAGTGCATTCACTTGTGTCATAGGAAACCAAGTCATAACCTGCTGCAATGTTTCCCCAACTGATCCGATAGAAAGATAAACTCCTGAAATAAATCCGATAAAGGTACCGACGATTGAACTCAAAGTGGTAAAAGCTGAACTTGTTCGAATAAAGGCTAATACAGGAAGAACCATAGTAGCTGATAAGACTGTTGATAAGCTAACAATTCCAAAAATCTTTAGATAGTCCATAGCCGAATAATCTAGAAGTGAACTAAAACCGTTGAAAATCCCAATCGCAAAGACACAAGAGAACATGGTGAGGATCATCCCAAATAGGATTGCAAAAATAGCATAGGATAGTTCAACCTTGAAATTAGAAATGGGACTAACCTTGAAATCTTCACTCAGTTTCTTTTCCTTATCTGAGACCATTACTCCAAACGCTCCTAAAGTACTGGTCATAGAAACAATCGTCGTCAAACCTGATATCAACCAATAGTTTACCATCTTAATCGTATCGCTCGAAGCAGTGTCGCTACCTAATGCTTCCTTAATGGCATCAATCTGGATTTGGCCTAGAAAGACTTGATAGACTAAAATTAAAAATAATAACTGACAAGAATGACATGAAAAAAACGCCAAACGATCTCTCGTGTATACTTTCCTATTTCTAGAAATTAACTCAAACATTCATTTCTCCTCCTGTTTCTTTTAATAAATTCAAATAAGCTGCTTCCAAGTTTGAATATTCCACATTAAATGCTTCAATGATAGACTTATCTTGGTTTTCAGAAATAATTTCCATCATTTCTTCAACAGAAACATCTTTAAAAACAATCTCTTTCTGACAAAACTTGACTTTTTGTTCATAAATTGTGATATCGATAGTGATGTTACAGACTGCCCTTCTTTTAAAAGCAAATTCAAGTTAGTTGTTGAATGCTTTTCAATAAAAGTAGCAATATCTCCTGAGCAATAAAGATTCCCAGAAATTAAAACATGTAGAATATCACATCCAGCCATCTCTTCTAAATAGTGAGTGATGAGAACTACCGTCATATTATCTTTCTTATTCAACTGATGAATGGCATTCCATAAATCATGTCGAGATTGCGGATCTAGACCAGTGGTTGGCTCATCCAGCAATAAAAGTGATGGTCGAGGTAGCAGAGCACGAGCAATATCTACTTTACGTTTCTGCCCTCCTGACAAGCTCCCATAGTTTTTATTTTTAATAGATGCAACATCTAGATAGTTTTGTAAATCCTTCATCCTCTCCAAGACCTTGGTCTTAGATAAGCCATACAAGGCACCTCTAGATACCAAATTTTCCTCTACTGTTAAATTTTCATCCAAACGATTGCTTTGAAAAACGATTCCGATATGGCGATAAAAATCTTTTACGGATAGAGGATGCCCGTCAACTTCCCAGCTAATATCTCCTGAGCTTTGTTTGAAATTTTGAATGAGGAGATTAAAGAGAGTCGTTTTACCAGCACCATTGGGCCCAAGAAGACCATAGAACTTGCCTTCTTCCAAAACTAAATCAATTCCCTTTAAGGCTTCAAAGGAGCCATAGTTTTTCTTAATATTTTTTAATCTAATTTCCATTTTTCCCAAATTCCTTCCTCAAGAAGAAGTAACTTCTTTTTTCTACTCCCACTATTATAAGAGATCATTTAACCGAAGTGTGAGGACATTCATGTCCTATTTAAAAAACTCTATGAGTTCCTAGACTCACAGAGTTCTGTTGCTTATTCATCAATTTTACTATAGCGGCTTATATCCTGCTCCCAGTCCAGTCTCATATTCTCCTTAAGGACATCTTCTGGCAATAGCTCTAGCATTAACTTTACCTTTTGATAGTTGTCCTCAGCTTTTTCGAGATTATTTTCCAAGAAGAGGGCGATTTTCCACTGAAGCGCATAGCTAAAGACACGATCTTGAAAGTCGTTTCTCCTCAACATCAGCTCTTCTAGGACTCTTAATATTTCGGGTAGTCGGTCATATTCTTGATAGTGAGACAAGACCCCCGCCGCAAAAATGATTCTGGCCTGAATTTTTTCCAATCCATTGGTCGGATAATCAGCTACCGCCTCAAGTAACTTGTTTAGCAAACAAGTAAACTCCTTCTTGTCAAAATCTTTCAAACCAAGCGCCAACAGGCGTAAATCAATGATTTCTAGATCCATTTCCGTCAACTTTTCTTTGGCCAAAGCCTGATCCAGATATTCATCTATTAAGCCTTGATCATAGGCAATATTTTCCGTTAAAACCATATCGTTCTTGGCCTGCTTAATCTGAAGATAAAGTTGTTCTTCCTCAGGGAGCTGATCGAAATACTTCCGATAGATTTCCTCGATCAGCTCTTCTCTCTGTTGAAGACGTTCTCCATCGCCATAGTGATATAGCTTTTCCAAGCGATACTTCAATTCAAAATAGCCAGACGGTAACTCTAATCGCTCTCTATTTGCTAGTGTATCCAGTGATACTTCCAGTTGCTCAGCAATATAGAGAGCTGTCGCGATGGTAGGCAGAGACTGGCCTTTTTTTCAATTCGCTGTAGTTGCCGCGTTGTCAAAAATGTCTTCTTCCCCACAAATCGCCAGACGACTCAAGCCTTTTTTTCTTCTCTTAGAGATTGAATTTTTCTGTCCTAGCTCTTCCTTAAATTCCACATCAGGCTCTCCTTCTTCCAGATATTTCCTATTATAGCATAATTTGATTATCAAAATTTATCTCTACAGCTACAAATAAAAAAACCTGACCAAAGAACTTCGTCTGAAGCTCCTCCAGTCAGGTTTTTTTACGTCTTCTTATGACTTGTTTGTTACCAAATAATCACACGATCTTCAGGGCTTCGCCACATGCCATCTCCTTCTTGGACATCAAAGGTCGTAAAGAAGTCGTCAAAGTTAGGCAGCTGCACATTGGTCCGAAGCTTGGCTGGCGCATGGACATCGACGCTTGCCAGAAGTTTCATGTACTCTTCTCGACCCTTCATCCGCCAGATACGAGCAAAGTTGGTGAAGAATTCTTCAGCAGAGAAATCTGCTTCTTTCTTGGCTGCTTCCAAGGCTGCTGCAATACCGCCCAGATCTGCCACGTTTCTGAAACAGTCAGCTTACCATTGACCTTAGCACCATAGGAATCCTGTCCTTCGAACTGGTCAATGACCTTTTGAGTCCGTTCAGTAAAGGCTTGATAGTCGTGCTCCGTCCACCAATTATTAAGGCTACCATTTTCATCAAAGGAAGCACCATTGGTATCAAAAGCATGAGAAATCTCATGGGCAATGACCGCTCCAATACCACCGTAATTAGCTGATGAAGACTGGTGCAGGTCGTAGAAAGGCGCCTGCAGGATAGCTGCTGGAAAGACAATCAGATTTTTCTGCGGATTGTAGTAGGCATTGACCATATGAGCTGGCATACCCCATTCCTTGTAATCTACTGGTTGATTCCACATACTCCAGCTATAAGCAATATCAATCTGGCTCAGCTTCTGAGCATTTTCAAAGAGCGTCAGATTTTCGTCCACAACCTTGCGAGAATAGCGCTCAGGAAGCTCGTCTGGATAACCAATATAAGGCTTGATAACATTGAGTTTGACAATGGCCTTGTCACGAGTTTCTGGTGTTAGCCAGTCATTCTGAGCTAGGCGGTTCTTGTAAACTTCAATCATCGTTGCCACTTTCTGCTCCACATCTGCCTTAGCTTCTGGTGAGAACTTTTGACCTGCATACCAAAGACCGATCGCTTGATTAAAAGGCCCCTGAGCTAGGTAATAGGCAGCTTTTTTCTTGTCCTGAGCTTGAGGAGTTCCTGATAAAGCACGTTGATAAGCACCTGCTAAAACACGGATGTCATCCGTTAGATATGGGGTTGTATTGCGAACCGCAGAGAGAATTAGCAAAGCGTGAAGTTTATCCCAGTTTGCAGCTGTATAAATATCTTTAGCTGCTTTCCAGAAGCGTTCCTCAGGAACAATGACTTGGTCGGGTTCTTGACCGATTAACTTGGTAAAAATATCTGCCAAAGGCAACTCTGGTAGCAAGGCTTTGAAATCGTCCCACTTATAAGGATGGTAGAGCTTAGCATACTCAGAGCTCTCTTCATTAGAAAGAACATACTGAGCAAAAAAACAGCATCCAACTCTAAAAACCTTGTCTAAAATATCCTTGATTTCCTCTTCAGTAAAATCAAATTTTTGCTAGCAAATCTTCCTGTGCCTTTCGCCATTTTGCAAGCAGGTCAGCCTTCTGCGGATGGTCCTCTGCATAGTAGGTCGTGTCTGGCAAAATCGTTCCCGGTCCGTCAGCCCAAAGGACATTAATACGGGCATCCATAAAGTCAGGCGCCACACCAAAAGGGAAATAAGTCGGCTTACCGGCCAACTCAAAATTAGCAATCTTAGAAGCATATTCTTCAAAAGACGCTAGGTTGCGAATCTCATCAATATAAGCACGCGCAGGCTCAGTTCCTGCTGCTTCCCGCTTGTCATAATCCGCTGCTAGGCGATGGTAAGCAACGAAGTTCTGCAGAATAGCATCTTCTGGTACTCCATCGCCAGCCAACCATTTGTCAGTCGTAGAGAGCATGAGATCTTCAATTTCCTCAGCCAAGTCCATAAAGCCACCTGTAACTGGTTTATCGTCGGGAATAACAGCTGTCTTGGCCCATTCGCCATTTATTGCATCATAAAAATCATCTTGCAGTCGTGTCATCTTTTTCTCACTTTCATACTTTTGATATAACCTTATCAAAAATAGCTTTGATTTTCAAATCTTTGTTAAATATTTCCCATATTTTGCAAAATTAACTTGACTTAATTTTTATGTTAAGGTATATTAATACAGTGGGGGGTGATATACATGATTGAGATACAAAACCTAAGTGTCAGCTATCAGGGCCAGCTGGCATTAGATAAGGCAAACGTAACTATAAAAGGCCCTACTATTACAGGGATTATCGGCCCAAACGGAGCTGGAAAATCCACCCTTATTAAAGGTTTATTGGGAATCGTCGACCACCAAGGCCAAGCTTTACTGGATGGTCAGCCCTTAGACAAAGAACTAAAACGAATTGCCTATGTAGAACAAAAAATCAATATTGACTATAACTTTCCTATCAAGGTAAAAGAGTGTGTTTCTCTTGGGCTTTATCCTAAGATAAAGCTTTTCCAAAGATTAAAGACTTCTGACTGGGACAAGGTCAACCAGGCTCTAAAAATCGTTGGTTTAGAGGATTTTGCTGAACGTCAAATCAGTCAACTGTCTGGCGGTCAATTCCAACGGGTCTTGATTGCGCGCTGCCTAGTCCAAGAAGCGGATTATATTTTCCTTGATGAGCCCTTTGTCGGTATTGATTCTGTCAGTGAAGAGATTATTATGAAAACACTCCGTCAGCTAAGAAAAGACGGGAAGACGATTTTGATTGTCCACCATGACTTGAGCAAGGTGGTCGCTTATTTTGATCAGGTCTTGCTACTTAACAAAAAAGTCGTCGCTTTCGGATCAACCGAGAGTACCTTCACCAAAGAAAATATGCAGCAGACCTACGGCTCTCAGCTCTTTATGAATGGAGGTGCCTAGGATGATTCAGGAATTTATTCAAGGCTTACATGACTTTCATTTCCTGCAAAATGCTTTGATTACAGCCATTGTGATTGGAGTGGTGGCCGGTGCCGTTGGCTGCTTTATCATTCTGCGGGGCATGTCACTCATGGGGGATGCCATCTCTCACGCGGTGCTGCCCGGTGTGGCCCTGTCTTTTTATTTTTGGGGATTAATTTCTTCATCGGTGCCATTACCTTTGGCTTACTAGCTTCCATTATTATCACTTATATCAAGGGCAATTCTATTATCAAAAGTGACACGGCTATCGGAATTACTTTTTCTTCCTTCCTGGCTCTGGGGATCATTTTGATTAGCGTTGCCAAGAGTTCGACCGACCTCTTCCATATCCTCTTTGGGAATATCTTGGCGGTACAAGACCCTTGATATGTGGATTAGTATTGGCGTGGGTATTTTTGGTGCTGCTGGTCATTAGTATTTTTCTTCAAGCAACTTTTTGCTGACGTCCTTTGACCCGCTTTTTGGCCCAAGCTATGGGAATGAAGGTTAATTTTTACCACTATTTGCTGATGATTCTCTTGACTTTGGTTTCTGTCACAGCTATGCAAAGTGTCGGAACGATTCTGATTGTGGCCATGCTGATTACACCAGCTGCGACAGCCTATCTCTATGCCAAGAGTCTCAAGACCATGATTTTATTGTCATCTGCCTTGGGGGCTGGTGCATCTGTTTTAGGCCTCTTCATCGGTTATAGTTTTAATGTTGCAGCAGGTTCTAGTATCGTTCTAACCTCTGCCCTGATCTTTTTGGTTTCATTTTTTATCGCACCAAAACAGCGGTATTTAAAAAGAAAAGTAAAATAATATATTTATGGAGGATTTCCAATGAAAAAATGTCGTTTCTTAGTTCTGCTTTTGCTGGCTTTTGTCGGCCTAGCAGCCTGCTCTAGTCAAAAAAGCAGTACTGACTCTAGCTCTTCCAAGCTAAATGTCGTTGCAACCAATTCAATTATCGCAGATATCACAAAAAATATCGCTGGCGATAAAATCAATCTGCACAGTATTGTCCCTGTCGGTCAGGATCCGCACGAATACGAACCTCTGCCCGAAGATGTCAAAAAGACTTCTAAGGCTGATCTTATTTTCTACAACGGTATCAACCTTGAAACAGGTGGTAATGCTTGGTTCACTAAATTGGTAGAAAATGCCCAGAAGAAAGAAAACAAGGACTACTATGCTGTCAGTGAAGGCGTTGATGTCATTTACCTAGAAGGCCAAAATGAAAAAGGAAAAGAAGATCCTCATGCTTGGCTAAACTTGGAAAATGGGATCATCTATGCGCAAAATATTGCCAAACGCTTGATTGAAAAAGACCCTGACAATAAGGCTACTTACGAGAAAAATCTCAAAGCTTATGTAGAGAAGCTAACTGCTTTGGACAAGGAAGCCAAAGAGAAATTCAACAACATCCCAGAAGAAAAGAAAATGATTGTGACCAGCGAAGGCTGCTTCAAGTACTTCTCTAAGGCCTACAATGTGCCATCAGCCTACATCTGGGAAATCAACACTGAAGAAGAAGGTACTCCAGACCAAATTAAAAGCTTGGTTGAAAAACTGCGCAAGACCAAAGTCCCATCTCTCTTTGTCGAATCAAGTGTAGACGACCGTCCGATGAAGACTGTTTCTAAAGACACTAACATCCCAATCTACGCTAAAATCTTCACCGACTCAATCGCTGAAAAAGGCGAAGAAGGAGACAGCTACTACAGCATGATGAAATACAATCTGGATAAAATTTCTGAAGGATTGGCCAAATAATAACAAAAGGTTAGGAAGCAAATCCTAACCTTTTTATACAAAGAAAAAACTCTAGATAAAATGTAGGCGCTCTCAAATTTCCAGTCAAATTATTCGAAAAAAATACTTATTCGGAGTACAATGAATCTATCAAACATGAATGGAGACTTTTATGACAACTTTTTCTCGAAATCCTGTAACCTTTACTGGAAAACAACTACAAGTCGGTGACACAGCCCATGATTTTAGCCTGACAGCAACGGATCTTTCAAAGAAAACTCTGGCTGACTTTGCTGGCAAAAAGAAAGTTCTAAGCATCATCCCATCTATCGATACTGGTGTCTGCTCGACTCAGACTCGCCGCTTCAACCAAGAACTCTCTGACTTGGACAACACAGTTGTTATCACAGTTTCAGTTGATTTACCATTTGCACAAGGCAAGTGGTGTGCTGCTGAAGGCATTGAGAATGCTGTGATGTTATCTGACTACTTTGACCATTCTTTCGGCCGTGACTATGCTGTCCTCATCAATGAATGGCACCTTTTGGCTCGAGCAGTTCTCGTTCTAGATGAGAACAACACTGTGACCTACGCTGAATATGTCGACAATATCAACACTGAACCTGACTATGATGCAGCGATTGCAGCAGTGAAAAACTTATAAATCATCACGACCACTCAAACTGAGTGGTCTTTTTGTATCCAATTTTGAAAGAAGAGAGGCTGAAGCCTTTGATAGAACTGAGTCTTAAATTATTTCTTTTCTCACTTACGAAACAAAGTTTCTCAAGATCTGACACACTACAAAAAAACTCTCCCTGTCACCAGAGAGAGTCTGAAAAATACGATTCGTTTTTAGAGAGTCTAGACAATTCTTCCTTGATCGACGACCAGTTTTCCTGCCTTGTAAACCTGATGGGTCAGGTTAGTCGCAAAGAAATAAAGTGGATAGTCAATATTCTTAGCATCTAGGATAGTAATGTCAGCCTGCTTGCCAGTATCAAAGCTACCAATCTTATCTTGGCGGTTAACTGAGTAGGCCGCATTGATGGTTACAGCATTGAGAACTTCCACTGGCGTCAGACGCATCATAAAGCAACCAAGCTGCATAACGAACTGCAGGTTAGCTGTTGGACAGGAGCCTGGATTGCTGTCAGTGGTTAGAGTAATGGCCATACCAGCTTCCAGCATCTTGCGAGCTGGTGCATAGGTATCTTCCATCAGACTGAAGGTAGTTGCTGGTAGGAGATTCCCGATAACCTTGGCTTCTGCCATCTTGCGAATACCTTCGTCTGTCGCCATCATCAAATGTTCTGCACTGGTTGCTCCTAGTTCAGCCGCTACATCTACTCCACCAATAGACTCGATTTCATCAGCATGGATACGGAGCTTGAAGCCCATCTCCTTAGCTTTAGAAAGCAGGTAGCGTGACTCGTCAGCTGTAAAGACGCCTTTTTCACAGAAAATATCACAGAACTCAGCTAGATTCTCTTCTTTTACCCGAGGCAGCATTTCCTCGACGATGAGCTCTAAATACTCCTGAGAACGTCCCTTATATTCTGGTGGAACGGCATGGGCAGCCATAAAGGTCGAAACTAAATCAATATCATGGTCACGGTCCAGAGCCCCAACGACATCTAGTTGGCGCTTCTCTGTTTCCCAGTCCAAACCATAGCCACTCTTGGCCTCAACCGTTGTCACTCCATGAAGCAACATATAGTCCAATAACTTCTTAGATTTATCGTACAGATTTTCAAAAGAAGCTTCTCGCGTTGCTCGGACTGTACTGAGAATTCCGCCACCTTGAGCAAGAATTTCCAGATAAGGAACACCGGCTAATTTCTTAGCAAATTCATGTTCCCGGCTGCCACCATAGACCAAGTGAGTGTGGCAGTCGATTAAGCCGGGCGTAGCAATCTTACCCTCATAAGACTGAATCTTAGTATCTGGTCCAATCAGACTAGCATCCGGCTCTCCGCTACCAAGGGCTAGAATTTTGCCGTCTTTGACTGCAATGTAGCCGTCTTCCAAGACCTGAGCTTTCTTCATCTCTGCTCCAAAAAGGGGGTGCCCAAGATCATTAGGACAAAAGACTTGATTAAAGTGAGTTAATAGTAAATCAGCAGTCATGTTTCTTCCTCCATTTTATTTCTAACATTTTTTTACTTGCTTTTTCATCATAATACACTATCGTCAAATTATAGTCAAAAGCTTTTAAAAAATAGGAAATTCTCTTTTTTTCTATTTTATTTTTTTTCTTGACTTTTCATGGACGGGGGTCTTATAAAATAAGGTCGAAACATATTTTATACTTGACTTAATAAGGAGGAATCTTCATGTCATACTTTAGTGAAAATGAAATTGCAGCAGCAATGACCGTCAAATTAGACGATGTATTACCTGAAAAAACGGTTTTCCAAGAAGGCATCCGCCGTGCGCCTGACCGGGGCTTCCGTCTCACTCAGGCACAAACAGAAATCGCTCTAAAAAATGCCCTTCGCTATATTCCAAAAAAATTCCACGAAGAAGTGATTCCAGAATTCTTGGAAGAATTGAAAACTCGCGGACGGATTTATGGCTACCGCTGGCGTCCAAAAGAACGCATCTATGGTAAACCAATTGATGAATATAAAGGAAACTGTACCGCAGCTAAGGCTATGCAGGTCATGATTGACAACAACCTGAGCTTTGAAATCGCCCTCTATCCTTATGAATTGGTTACTTATGGGGAAACTGGATCTGTCTGCGCTAACTGGATGCAGTATAATTTGATTAAAAAATATCTGGAAGTAATGACCGACCATCAAACTTTGGTCGTGGAATCTGGTCACCCTGTTGGTCTCTTCAAATCCAAACCAGAAGCTCCACGTGTTATCATCACCAACGGCCTCTTAGTCGGCGAATACGACAATATGAAAGACTGGGAAATTGCAGAAGAAATGGGTGTCACTAACTACGGTCAAATGACAGCCGGCGGTTGGATGTACATTGGCCCTCAAGGTATCGTCCATGGTACTTTCAACACCCTCCTCAATGCTGGACGTTTGAAACTGGGTGTGGCAGATGATGGTGATCTAACCGGCAAACTCTTCATCTCTTCTGGTCTAGGTGGTATGAGTGGAGCTCAAGGGGAAAGCAGCCGAAATTGCTAAAGCTGTGGCAATCGTAGCTGAAGTAGACCAATCTCGGATTGAAACTCGTCACTCCCAAGGCTGGATTAGTCAATTAGCCGAAAGTCCAAAAGAAGCAATCGAGCTAGCTCAGAAAGCTCTGGAAGCTGGTGAATCAACTTCTATTGCCTATCATGGTAACATCGTAGACCTCTTAGAATATGTCAACGAGAACAATATCCATGTCGATTTGCTGTCTGACCAAACTTCTTGCCACAATGTTTACGATGGTGGTTACTGCCCGGCTGGCATCAGCTTTGAAGAGCGGACTCGCCTCCTAGCTGAAGACAAGGAAACCTTTGTTAAGTTGGTTGACCAAACCTTGGAACGTCACTTCAAGGCAATCAAGACCTTGACTAACAACGGCACCTACTTCTTTGACTACGGTAATGCCTTTATGAAGGCAGTCTATGACTCTGGCATCAAGGAAATTTCTAAGAATGGCTTTGACGACAAAGACGGCTTCATCTGGCCTTCTTATGTAGAAGATATCATGGGCCCAATGCTCTTTGACTATGGTTATGGTCCTTTCCGTTGGGTATGTCTGAGCGGTAAGCACGAAGATCTAGTTGCTACTGACCATGCTGCTATGGAAGTGATTGATCCTAACCGTCGCTACCAAGACCGTGACAACTACAACTGGATCCGCGATGCAGAAAAGAACCAGTTGGTTGTTGGAACTCAGGCTCGGATTCTCTACCAAGACTGTATGGGACGCGTCAATATCGCCCTCAAGTTCAATGAATTAGTCCGCGAAGGCAAGATTGGTCCTGTCATGATCGGCCGTGACCACCACGATGTATCAGGTACTGACTCTCCATTCCGTGAAACTTCTAATATTAAAGATGGATCTAATGTTACTTGCGACATGGCCGTGCAATGTTACGCTGGTAATGCAGCTCGCGGTATGAGTCTGGTAGCTCTCCACAACGGTGGTGGAACTGGTATCGGTAAAGCAATCAATGGTGGCTTTGGCTTGGTACTGGACGGCAGCGAACGCATCGATGAAATCATCAAATCTGCTATCGCTTGGGATACAATCGGAGGAGTTGCTCGTCGTAACTGGGCTCGCAATGAGCATGCTATTGAGACAGCTATCGAATACAACCGTCTCCACCAAGGAACTGACCACATCACCATTCCGTACTTAACTGACGAAGATTTGGTCAAAGAATCTGTTAAGAAATTGTTCGAATAGGAAACTTGTCCCCCAACTTCTAAGCTTAGCTAGGCCTCTCTCCTAGCTAAGCTGGAAGCTCTACTTTATTCACTTTGTAATTTTAATAACATATAACACGAGGTAATATCTTATGGCAAAAATTGTTGAATGCATTCCTAACTTTTCTGAAGGCCGCAACCAAGCGGTCATTGACGGTCTAGTGGAAGTAGCTAAGAGCGTGCCAGGCGTAACACTTTTGGACCACTCTTCTGATGCCAGCCACAACCGCAGCGTCTTTACCTTGGTCGGTGATGATCAAAACATTCAGGAAGTTGCTTTCCGTTTGGTTAAATACGCTTCTGAGAATATTGACTTGACCAAGCACCAGGGTGAACACCCTCGTATGGGCGCAACTGATGTCCTGCCTTTTGTACCGATCAAGGACATCACAAGTGAGGAATGCGTAGAAATTGCGAAGACCGTATCTGAGCGGATCAACCGTGAGCTCGGTATTCCTATCTTCCTCTATGAAGATGCAGCGACTCGTCCAGAGCGTAAGAACTTGGCTAAGGTTCGTAAAGGACAATTTGAAGGCATGCCAGAAAAACTCTTGGAACCTGACTGGGCTCCTGACTATGGTGAAAGAAAGATTCACCCAACTGCTGGTGTCACTGCTGTTGGTGCTAGAATGCCGCTCATCGCCTACAACATCAACTTAGATACAGACAATCTAGAAATTGCCAACAATATTGCCAAAATCATCCGTGGATCAAGCGGTGGTTACAAGTACTGTAAAGCGATTGGCGTTATGCTGGAAGACCGCAACATTGCTCAGGTTTCTATCAACATGGTCAATCTGGAAAAATTCCCACTCTATCGTGTCTTTGAAACTGTTCGCTTTGAAGCCAAGCGCTACGGAGTTGGAATCCTCGGCTCAGAGGTCATCGGTTTGGCACCAGCTAAGGCTTTGATTGACGCAGCAGAATACTATCTGCAAATTGAAGACTTTGACTATGGCAAGCAAGTTCTGGAAAACCATTTGCTGGGCTAGGAGGACAGAAACCTATGAAATTAGTAGATTTAAGTTTGACAGAATTTGCCCAGGTCCTAGGCTCAGATGCTCCTGCACCAGGAGGTGGCTCTGCCGCTGCTCTTTCAGCCGCAAACGGTATTTCCCTGACTAAGATGGTTTGCGAATTAACCCTTGGCAAGAAAAAATACGCAGAATTTGAAGCAGAAATTGCTCAAGTGCACGCAGAAAGTGCTCGACTCCAAGAAAGCCTTCTTGCAGCTATTGACAGGGACACTGAAGCTTTTAATCTGGTCTCTGCTGTCTTTGATATGCCTAAGGAAACGGATGAAGACAAGGCTGCCCGTCGGGAAGCTATGCAGCAAGCCCTCAAGGAAGCGACCAAGTCACCATATGGCATGATGGAAGACATCTTGGCTGCCCTGCAAACAACTCAAAAAGGCCGTCGGCAAATCCAATACCAATGCTGCCAGCGACCTAGGGGTAGCAGCCCTCAACCTTAAGGCTGGCCTGCAAGGGGCTTGGCTCAATGTCCTCATCAACCTGTCAGGTGTCAAGGATGAAGCATTCGTCGCAGACTACCGCAGCAAGGGTGAAGAGCTACTGCAAAAAGGCTGCGCTCTAGCCGATGAAATTTATCAAGAAATTTTGAAAGTTGTCTAATAGATAAACTGAAGAGAAGTCTGCTCTTTCCCATGAATGGGCTTCCTCTTCTCAAGAGGTAACAATATGGTTTTATCAGATATTGAAATTGCTAATTCGGTTCAAATGAAGCCCATCAAAGAGGTGGCTGAAAAGCTAGGAATTGCTGAAGACGCCTTGTCTCTTTATGGAAATTACAAGGCAAAAATCAGTGCTGGCCAACTGGAAGCCTTAAAAGACAAGCCAGACGGCAAACTGATTCTCGTGACAGCTATTTCTCCAACACCAGCCGGAGAAGGCAAGACAACGACTTCTGTCGGATTGGTCGATGCTTTGGCTGCTATCGGTAAAAAAGCCGTTATCGCTCTACGGGAACCTTCACTCGGACCTGTCTTTGGTATCAAGGGCGGAGCTGCTGGCGGTGGACACGCTCAAGTTGTGCCAATGGAAGACATCAATCTCCACTTCACTGGTGACTTTCATGCCATCGGTGTTGCCAACAACCTGCTGGCAGCCCTCATTGATAACCACATCCATCATGGAAATGCCTTAGGCATCGACTCTCGCCGCATCACTTGGAAGCGGGCAGTGGATATGAATGACCGGCAACTGCGCCACATCGTAGACGGCTTGCAGGGCAAGGTCAATGGCGTTCCGCGTGAAGATGGATTTGACATTACAGTTGCTTCTGAGGTTATGGCTATTCTCTGTCTGTCAGAAAATATCACTGATCTCAAGAACCGTTTGGAAAAAATCATCATTGGCTACAGCTTTGAAGGTAAGCCAGTAACTGCCAAGGATTTGAAAGCTGGTGGCGCTATGGCTGCTGTGCTCAAAGACGCTATCCATCCAAACCTGGTTCAAACTCTGGAACACACACCAGCCTTGATTCACGGTGGACCTTTCGCCAACATTGCTCATGGATGTAACAGTGTCCTAGCTACCAAGCTGGCTCTCAAATATGCTGACTATGCAGTCACCGAAGCTGGTTTCGGTGCTGACCTGGGTGCTGAAAAATTCATTGATATCAAGTGCCGTACATCTGGTCTTCGTCCATCGGCTGTAGTTCTGGTAGCTACTATCCGCGCTCTCAAGATGCATGGTGGTGTGGCTAAGAGCGACCTGGCTGAAGAAAATGTCCAAGCTGTTGTAGACGGTCTGCCAAACTTAGAAAAACATCTGGAAAACATTCAAGATGTTTATGGATTGCCAGCAGTCGTTGCTATCAATAAATTCCCGCTGGATACCGAAGCAGAATTGCAAGCAGTTTATGATGCCTGCCAAAAACGGGGAGTTGACGTAGTGATTTCCGACGTCTGGGCAAATGGCGGAGCCGGCGGTAAAGAGTTGGCTGAAAAAGTTGTTGAATTGGCCGAAGGAGACAATCACTTCCAATTTGTATATAATGAAGAAGACTCCATTGAAACCAAACTGAACAAGATCGTTACCAAGGTCTATGGAGGCAAGGGCGTTCGCCTGACTCCTGCCGCTAAACGCGAGCTCAAACAACTGGAAGAGCTGGGCTTCTCCAACTATCCTATCTGTATGGCCAAGACTCAGTACTCCTTCTCAGACGATGCTAAGAAACTGGGCGCACCTAAAGACTTTGTCGTGACTATCAGCCAGCTCAAAGTTTCTGCTGGTGCAGGCTTTATCGTTGCTCTGACTGGTGCAATCATGACCATGCCAGGACTGCCTAAAGTGCCGGCCAGCGAAAAGATTGATGTTGACAAAGACGGCAATATCAGCGGTTTGTTCTAATAAATACCAAAAATGACAAATATAACTCTTCTAAAATCAAACGATTTTCAAGTTTCCGATTGGTCGGGAGGAAAGACAAAACAACTTTATCTTTCCCCGTCCACCGGCGACTATGGCCGGCGGGAATTTGACTATCGGCTCTCAACAGCAACTGTGGAAGTAGCTGAAAGTGAATTTTTCTGACTTGAGTGGCTTTTCACTGTATTCTTATGAGCCTCAGACCATCCTCTGCGCCTTCTCAATGCTAGTCGACAAGAGGAAATGGTTCTAGCTCCCTTTACCCCTATTTCTTCGAAGGGAGTGATTCTATCACAAGTCGCGGGACTTGTACCGACTTTAACTTAATCTACAGCGACCACTATCAGGGACAGATGATTGCCGTCTCCAATAAGCAAGAGCTTAGCCGAGATGACGAAATTCAATTTATCTATGCTTTGACAAATCTAACAGTGATTGGAGATAACTTTCCACCACTTGATATAGAGGAAGGAAATCTTCTGATAGTGGAAAAAGAGACTCAGGAAACTGAGCTGCATATAATGTTTTCATGTAACCAATCTAAAGGCTCTCCTCTTGCCATTTGGGCTGGTTTGAACCACATCCCCGCTAAGTAAAGATACAGTGATGCTCCAAGATTGGTCTGCCACCACCCTATCTTTACTTGGAAGGGATCCTCATATCTCTAAAGGAGAAACATTATTATGGATGCAAACAAACTCAACACACAAGAGCAGGAAAAAGCGAAATTCAGCTTTGCCGGTGCAACTCTTTATGGTATTAATGCCGTTATCGGCTCTGGTATCTTCCTCCTACCTCAAAAAATTTACAAAGGGCTTGGACCTGCTTCTCTAGCTGTCATGTTAGGGACTGCCATCCTCGTTATTCTGCTAGCAGTCTGCTTGGCAGAAACTGCAGGTTATTTCAATAAAAATGGTGGAGCCTTCCAATATGCCAAGGAAGCATTTGGTAACTTTGTCGGATTTAACGTAGGCTTTCTGGGTTGGGCGGTTACCATCATCGCTTGGTCCGCTATGGCTGCAGGATTTGCAAGACTCTTTGTCATTACCTTCCCAGCTTTTACCCCTTATGAACTAGTCCTTAGTATCACTTTAATTGTCTTGCTCAGCTTGATGAATATTGCTGGTTTAAAGACCTCTAAGTTTTTCACACTAGCTGCAACCGTAGCTAAGTTGATTCCAATCATTGCATTTGCAGCATGTGCCATCTTCTTTATCAAAGGCGGAATCGACAAAGGAAACTTCACTCCCTTCCTTCAACTAGAACCTGGCACAGATATCATGAAAGCTATCTCAAGTACAGCTATCTATATCTTCTACGGTTTTATCGGCTTTGAAACCATGTCTATCGTTGCTGGTGAAATGCGCGATCCAGAAAAGAATGTACCACGTGCCATTCTAGGGTCTATCAGCATTGTATCTGTTCTCTACATGCTCATTATTGCAGGAACCATTGCTATGCTAGGTAGCCGTATCCTACAAACAGATGCTTCTGTGCAAGACGCTTTTTGTTGAAATGATTGGTCCCTGCTGGGGCATGGATCGTTTCTATCGGAGCCCTTATTTCTATTGCCGGCCTCAACATCGGTGAATCCATCATGGTACCGCGTTTTGGAGCAGCTATTGCCAATGAAGGTATGTTGCCTAAAAAAATTGCTGAAACCAATTCTAAAAACGCACCTATTTTTGCTATCATCATCTCAGGTGTTTTAGCTATCGCATTGCTCTTTACAGGAACATTTGAAGTATTAGCAGCTCTCAGCGTAGTCTTCCGTTTCTTCCAATACATCCCAACTGCTCTAGCCGTATTGGTATTGAGAAAGAAATATCCAGATAAAAAAGTAGTCTTCCGCGTTCCATTTGGTCCAGTAATCCCAATCCTAGCAGTCTTAGTCAGCCTTGTCATGATTTGGGGTGAAAATCCAATGAACTATATCTATGGTCTCATAGGTGTCCTTATCGCAAGTACGGTATACTATATCTATATTGTACTGATTTGTGAAAATAAAGTTCTTGAATAAAAAGGAGAATAAATCGTATGACACATGTAATAAATTTGGATGGTGAACATCTTACTTTAGAAGATGTGATCGCAGTAGCTCGTCATGGAGCTACCTGCGAAATCGACCAAGAAGCTAAGAAAGCTGTGGAGGCTTCTCGTAAAATCGTGGACGACATCGTTCGTGAAAAACGGGTAGTCTATGGTGTTACAACTGGATTTGGATCTCTTTGTAACGTTAGTATCTCACCAGAAGATACGACTCAACTACAGGAAAATCTGATCCGTACCCACGCTTCAGGCTTTGGTGATCCCCTACCAGAAGACGCAGTCCGTGCTATCATGTTAATCCGGATTAATTCTCTGGTAAAAGGCTACTCTGGTATTCGCCTGTCCACTGTCGAAAAGCTTCTGGAACTGCTCAATAAAGGCGTCGTTCCATTCATTCCAGAAAAAGGATCTTTAGGAGCTTCTGGTGACTTGGCTCCGTTGGCTCACATGGTTCTTCCTATGCTAGGACTTGGCCACGCATACTATCAAGGTCAACTGCTCTCTGGACAAGAAGCTTTGGACAAGGCTGGGATTGAAAAAATTGCTCTAGCTGCTAAGGAAGGTCTGGCGCTAATTAACGGTACGACTGTCCTAACAGGTATCGGTGCTCTTGCTACCTACGATGCCATCCAATTGCTTAAATTATCAGATGTGGCTGGTGCTCTTTCTATGGAAGTACACAATGGTATTACCAGCCCATTTGAAGAAGACTTACATACCATTCGACCTCAGAGCGGTCAGCTAGCTACAGCCCGCAATATCCGCAACCTTCTAGAAGGCAGTGGCAATACGACCGTAGCTACTCAACAACGTGTCCAAGATCCATACACCCTGCGTTGTATTCCGCAGATTCACGGTGCAAGCAAGGACTCTATCGCTTATGTGAAAACCAAAGTTGAGATTGAGATCAACTCCGTTACAGACAACCCTATTATTACTAAGGAAGGTCATGTCATCTCAGGCGGTAACTTCCACGGTGAACCAATGGCTCAGCCATTTGACTTCCTCGGTATCGCTATTTCTGAAATCGGAAATGTTTCTGAACGTCGTGTAGAACGTCTAGTTAACAGCCAACTGAGCAAGCTACCATCCTTCTTGGTCAAACACCCAGGACTCAACTCTGGCTTTATGATTACCCAATATGCTTGTGCTTCTCTTTGCTTCTGAAAATAAGGTTCTGGCTCATCCAGCCAGCGTAGACTCTATCCCATCTTGTGAAAACCAAGAAGACTTTGTCAGCATGGGAACTACCGCAGCACGCAAGGCAGCTGAGATTCTCAAGAATTCTCGCCGCATCGTGGCAACAGAAATCATGGCAGCCTGCCAAGCTCTAGATCTGAAACCAGAAAACCATGAACTGGGCAAGGGAACCAAACCAGCCTACGACCTCTTCCGTCAACATGTCCGCTTTATCGAATTTGATAAGGACATCGAAATCTATGAAGAGCTCAACAAGGCCTCTGAGCTGATTGAAAGCGATGAATTCCTAGCAGCAGTTGAAAAGGCTGTGGACTTGAGCATTCAATTCTAAATCTGATACTCTTTGAAATTAACTTTTGAAGGTCTTAAGCTCTTTTGATGAACTTCGGTTCTATCAGCAGTGGCTTACCTTGTCAAATTTGGATCTTCGTTGAGTCAGAAAAGCGAATAAAAGAAGCCCACGCTTGTTCAGCTGGGCTTTCTTTTTTCAGCTAAAAGTCATTGACAGCCATAGTGGAAACTCTTATAATAAAGTCGCTAGTGCCATTAAGCAAGGTCAAATAAAATGAAAATCTCAAGGGCAAATCTTAGAAGCTAGAAAGAGTTTGATTAAGGAGAAAAGTAACAATGAAAAAAGCCTCTAAAGTAGACTATTTTGCAATTCTACATCCACTTGTCTTAATCATTTTACCAGCAATGGCCTACCTCATTTGGCATATGTTAAAAACCATTTTATTTACTTTTTTAAATCTCCTAATAGGCAAGCCTATTGTTAAACAGGACGATAGCTTTCTCATTGTATTTTTTTATCTATGTATCGCTGTTTTTATCCTTTATTCAGTCGGCTTTTTAGCACAACTGATGCTCCATATTTGCAATAGCAAAGAGAGCACTCTTTTACCTGTTTGGTGCATGCTTACAGCTTTAATTCTGCTTGTACCAACGGTTGAAAATGGCCGAATTCTTAGCTCTGGATGGACACCATATGCTTATTTTCTTTCAATTGCAGCCTATATTGCTTATCTCTTTTCGAAAAGGCCAAAGGTTAGAGAGGGCTACCGGTCCAACGCTAAGATACGCTATGCTATATGGACTGCATTGATTCTCGCCATTATAGTGGCTTTCTTGTAAACAATTCCCTCTCCACTAAGCTCCTTTCCCCGCAGAAAGTCATTGACAGGCCTAGTGGAAACTCTTATAATAAAATCGCAAGTATCGTTATGGAAAAGGAAAAGATTATGTTAGAAGATTATTATCAATTAGATAACAGCTATTATCAACGGGGGGTCGAAGATAATTTATACGCTGCAAAATGGGGTATGGTTATCGAATTCTTAAATTTAAATGACCCAAACTTAAAACCTTTTGAGGGAGTCAACTTTGCCCTAATTGGTTTCAAGAGCGACAAAGGAGTCTATATCAACCACGGTCGGGTTGGGGCAGTTGAAGGACCACAATCTATCCGTACTCAGTTGGCCAAACTGCCTTGGCATCTAGGTCGAAACGTCCGTGTCTTTGACGTCGGTGATATCGATGGTCCCAATCGGTCTCTTGAACAACTCCAAAGCAGTCTAGCAAAAGCTGTCAAGCGCCTGCGGGAGCTCAATCTTCGCCCCATCGTACTGGGAGGTGGACACGAAACAGCCTACGGAAACTATCTCGGACTCAAGTCTTCACTAAAACCCGAGCAAGAATTAGCCGTCATCAATATGGATGCCCATTTTGATCTTCGTCCTTATGACCAGACTGGTCCCAATTCCGGTACTGGATTTCGCCAGATGTTTGACGAAACTTTAGCTCAGAAACAAATCTTTAATTATCTCATTTTAGGTATCCAAGAACACAATAATAACCTCTTTCTCTTTGATTTTGTAGCCAAGTCTCAAAAGCCATCCAGTTCCTGACTGGACTAGATATCTACCAAATGGGCCACAAGGAAGTCTGCAAGGTTGTCGATGCCTTTCTTGCAGACAAGGAACAAGTCTATTTGACCATTGATATTGACTGCTTTGCTGCTGGTGCCGCTCCTGGTGTCAGTGCTATTCAGTCGCTGGGCGTAGATCCAAATTTAGCCGTTCTGGTCTTCCAGCATATCGCTGCTTCAGGAAAACTAATTGGTTTTGACGTGGTAGAAGTTTCTCCACCCCACGATATTGACAACCATACAGCCAACCTAGCTGCCAGCTTTATCTTTTATCTGACCCAGGTCTGGGCTCAAATACATGATTAATCTTTTTATCAGAATAAAAAGAGAGGATGAAATTCATTTTCATCCCCTTTTATTTTGCATTTGATTATTGAGACAGTCTCAAGTGCAAGTTTTCCAGTTCTTTTAACTGATGGCGGTCCCGATAGAAATTAAGATGGCTTTTAGCCGTATCATAGTAATAATCAAAATCCCGAGTCAGTAGCTCTTCAAAACTACTTTCTTTCAAATCTCCTACCTGAAGTTGATACTTAATCACTGCCATCAGGTAGTAAATTAAGCCCTTGTCTCGCGGGTTGCCATATCGGCTAATCAATTCTTCTTTCTTTCTCAGCAGATCCAAGACTGGCTGATAGTCTCCTTTTTCACAACTAATCAATCCTAGATAGACTTCCAACTGAGTCTCCTTCCAAGGAAAACTAAGAGATTCCATAGCTTTTTTAACTTTCAAAAGGATCGCCTCTGCCTGCTCATAATCTTTCAGCTGATAATAGGTCATGCCTAATCCAATATAGAAGGCAAATATTGATGGCTCTGCTATTTTGTTTTCTGTTAGATCAATTGCTTCTTTCTGGTGGGCCAAGGCTGTTGTAAAATTCCCACGAATCTGCTCAATCTCTGCCAGATAATCTAAAGCCGCTGCAATCTGAATCGAATATTTGGAGCGAAGCGAGTCTGTTAGGCTAAAACAATCAATAGACTGATAGAGATGGTGAAGCGACTGTTCTTCATCTCCGATCATGAGATGATATAGCCCCTTCAGACGAAGATTGACAGCAATGGCCTCGTGATTATTGGCCTGGACTGAAGCATCCAGAGCACGCTCCGTATAATAGCGCATCTCAGGAATATTCTCCGTCTGAATACAGTAATAGATCATCTGCCGATAACCTTCCAGAAGGAACTCCATTTGTTGTAGTTCCTTGGCCGAAGCAATCACCTGCTGGATATTGTCCATCCCCTGCTGGTAATTTCCTGTCCGAATAGCATAGCGCCCTTCCAGATAGAGGAAGCGGAGCACCAGCAATTGAAAATCCTTATGGTTTTGATGTTTGCTTTCTAAGTCCTTTATTTCCTGACGAATTCGATCAAATTGCTCCAGAACAGCAGCCTGGTTGTTATCCTCAGTCTTTTCAATAAAACCAAACTCCCGTGAGTAAATTGGAAAGAGCTCATGGTGAAACTGTAAAGTAGCTTCCAAATAATGCAACTCGTACTCTAAAGACTTGATCGGTTGCTTAGACATCTTATAATGATAGGCAAATTTCATCGAGCAACTGGGAATGATAAAGGGGGTCTCCCAAGCATTCTTCCATACTCTGGGCAATCTGATGATGCAACATCCGGCGCTTGGCTATTGACAGACGCTCATAAGCATAGATTTGCAGGAGTTCCTGGCTAAAATTCACTACCAGTTTGTCCTCCTCTTCCACCTCAATTAAGAGTCGCTTTTGTCTCAAAGCCTCAATAATTTCAACCAGGTCTTCCACAGGTAAAGCAAGTAACTTGGTCAAAAAGGAAAGTGACGCAGGTTCTCTGAAGCAAGCTAAATAGTCCAGTAGCTCCTCTTCCCCACTGCTAAGATGATCCAGCTTCAAAGACAGCTTAGCCTTGATAGCCGGCGTCAAAGGTTGAAACTTTTCTCCTCTCAAGAGTTGCTCAGCATATTCTGACAGGAAGAATGGAATCCCTTGGCTAACTCGATAAATGTCTTTGACTTTTTCCTCAGAAAGAACTTCTATTCCCTTTTGAGCTTGTAGATAAGCTACACTATCTTGAAAATTGAGGGGCTGTAGCTCAATAAAGTCAATCTTACCACGAACCAGCAAATGATTGAAAAAATGCTCCAAATAAGAAGGAGTACTGAGATGTTTGGTCAGCACAAAGGCTACTGGGTAATCATACATATGGTTCATGACCTGTTCCAAGACTGCAGTACTAGCTGCATCCATCCAGTGACAATCCTCAATTAAAATTACCAGAGCTTTCTTCTTGGAAATTTTCTGCAGAATATCGACTACAAACTGAGCTAATTTGTCTGCATCTAACTCAGCTCCAGAAATTCCTCCTGTTAAGATTGGAAAATAGCTTTCCAAAATAACTTGCCACTGACTAATTGTAAGAATTTGATGCTGAATGACCAAATCACCCAAACCATCCAGTAGGCCACGCCAAGGCTGAAGCTCCGACTTCATTTCTTCCTTAAAACACTCGGCCATAACAATTTGAAAGTACTTGGTCTGATTGGCTAGCACCTGACGAGTCACTGTCCGCTTCCCTATGCCAGTGCCCCCCACTAAAACTAGGGCACGCGCCTCCTGTTCTCCTAAAATCTTAGAAAAATAAGACTCCAACCGCTGAATTTCACTTACTCGACCAAAAAAATGGTCCGTATTCCGAAGAAACTGTTTGTTTTTTTTCTTTCACCCGGTCTTTAGCAAGAACTTCGTGATAGAGCTGTTGAATAGACTCATTGGGACTGATTCCCAGTTCCTTATCCAAGAGATTCACTAGTTTATAGTAAGTCTCAATAACTTTACCTGGACGATCATTGTCTCGGTAGAACTTCATGAGCAGGTGATAATTCTTTTCATCAAACTCATCCATGCTAATCAAACGGCGCAGATTTTGCTCGGCATCTTCTAGATTTAGCTGGTCCTTTCCTTTTTCAAGCTGATGGTAGCAAGCTTGGACATAAAGTTGCTCATACTGATTCCGCATTTTGGAAACCCAGTAATCAAAAGATTCGCTATCCTTAAGATAGAAACCCTGCAAAAAATCGCCTTGATAGAGAGACAAATGCTCTTCTGGCTGAGCTATAAAAGTCTCCACATCACTTTCAATTTTGAAGTTGGGATTAAGAGACAAAACTGTCCTGTTGGGCGCAATAATCCAATCTCCACCTAAGAGTTTATTGGCTTGGTAGATAGTATTACGCAGATTTTTTTTAGCAGACTGATTGTCCTTATTTTCCCAGAGGATTCCTGCAATTTCTTCTCGATTAACCGCTCCATTGATATGAAGATAGTAAATCAAGGCACTAATTTTAGCAAAAGGGAAGAATACTTCCTCCTGATCAAGAAAAACACTGGGGCTTCCCAATAGTTTTAAGCTCAAAAGTTTTTTGTTCATGCAAACGCCTCCAAGAAAGCTTATAGAACTACTATAAACAAAAATAGAAAGTTTCGCAAGCAAGGAAGACTACCAAGCTTTGGTATGCTTATTTTAAAAGGGACAATTGAGAAGGATTGCTCCTTTCCAGACAAGTCAATTTAAAAGGCCTTATCCTTATTGATCGAACAAAGAATTTTCTTTTGAAAATAGCTCTCCTTTATACCCCTATAAACTTTTCATTTGGTTCTCATGACCTGAAAATATTATTCCAAAATTGGCGTAGGCAAGCCCAACAACGGACAAAGAAGGCTGGTCGATTTAAGAGCTTTTTAAAACGTGTAAGTTCCTGTTTCACTTCCTTTTGAATACTCTCTTTCCCTGGAACATAGACACTTTTAGCTGAGAGATACCCCATTGATCCACGATTATTTTTGTGGTGCCTTAAATTTTTTGCCTCCATTAGCCATCGCTCTTCTGCGGAAAAAGAGGGTCCCAAACGGCTGGTGTTTTAACATCATAGCGAGTATGGGAAGCCCGATTTCCTGGACGATTGCGGTTGCCATAGTTAAAGCTAGCACCATTAACAAGGCCATTTTGGCTAGCCCCTTCTGGATCCATAATATTGAGGAAGCGACCTTGCTGATCTAAAATGAATTCTGTATGGAAATCAAGTAAAATTTTGATATTAACTTGGCTTCTTTGACCATCTGGATAAAACACCTGACCCGAAAGCTTATCTATATAAGCTTTATTATGCAAACGAGAGGACCTCATTGAAGCTATAAGGCATACTTGGCTGAGACTTAAAATAGCTGGCCAAGGCTTCTGCATCTGTCATCCCCTCTGCCCTAAAATTCTCTCGGACCCACTGGGCTTGTTGACTGGAAATCAGATAGCGAAATTGATGGACCTGGCTCTTCAATTCCTGATTGCCATCTGTCTGACTGAAATCATCAGCTGGAAAGGCCATCTGTACCGTTTTAGCAAAAGTTCCCCAAAAACTATCATGAGGTGCCAAATCCGGACTGAACTTCTCTAGAAGCGAAACTACTTCATCCGACTCCCCTTCTAACTCCTTGGGCATTTCCACACAGGCTAGAGCAATCCCCAGTAATTTCTGAGCTTGGAGAGGAGAAGCCTGGCGACTATCCAACTTCCACAACTCTTTAAAAAGCTCACTACCAAAAAGCTTAGCTTCTTGCCAAGGAACTTGAATATTTGCTTTCCCAATGTTTCGGCAGATCTCTTCCACTGCCTCATGTGACCAGCCCAGCTCTTCCAGCCACTTTTTTTGATTCTCTACTTTATTTGCCACTGGCAAGTTCCTTCCCGTCTTTTTTATCTATTATATGCATTTTTTATTTCTTCCGTCAAACTAGAAGACTGCCTTTCTATAGGATACCAGAATTTTTTTCTAAAGTCGTTCCTTTTTTTCTACCCTAAGGACCACTTGACTGTATTCTTGGCCTATTTTTTGCTATACTAATAATAAGAAAACTCGAGGTACAACATGACACCTAATAAAGAAGATTATCTGAAATGTCTCTATGAACTTGGAACCAGACACAATAAAATCACTAATAAAGAAATCGCTCAACTCATGCAAGTCTCTCCACCAGCCGTAACAGAGATGATGAAGAAGTTACTAGCTGAAGAATTACTCATCAAGGACAAAAAAAGCTGGTTACCTCTTAACCGATTTGGGAGCTAAAATTAGTTTCAGACCTCTATCGTAAAACACCGGCTAATTGAAGTTTTTCTAGTCCACCATCTAGGCTATACCACAGAGGAAATCCATGAGGAAGCCGAGGTTTTAGAACACACTGTTTCTGACCACTTTGTTGAAAGGCTGGATCAGTTGCTGGATTATCCCAAAGCTTGCCCCCATGGAGGAACCATTCCAGCTAAGGGGAGAACTCCTAGTTGAAAAACATAAACTTACTTTAGAAAAGGCTAAAGAAAAAGGCGATTATATACTGGCCCGTGTCCATGATAACTTCGATCTCTTGACCTACCTGGAAAGAAATGGCCTTCAAGTAGGCAAAACAATTCGTTTTCTAGGCTACGACGACTTTAGCCACCTCTATTCTCTGGAAGTGGATGGGCAAGAGATCCAACTAGCCCAACCTATTGCCCAACAGATTTATGTAGAAAAGATTTAAAAGTCCTTTGAAATTCAAAGGGCTTTTTTTGACAAGATAATAGAAAAGGTATATAATAAGTATACTTACTATTTGGAAGGTGATATAAAAATGAGAGAACTTGATTTTAATTCAATTTATAAAAATGATTTCCAACAGTCTACTGGTCTCCTCTTTATCCGTGCCTACCACAAGTGGCATGGACTGATTAAAAGCCAACTAAAAACAATTGATTTGACCCATCCTCAGTTTGTCGTTTTGACTACTCTTGCAGCACTCCTGCGTCAGCAAAAATGGGTGAGTCAGACCGATATCGCCCGCTTTTCTGACATGGATGTCATGACCGTATCCCAAATCATTCGCCTCTTGGTCAAAAAAGACTTAATCGTGCGGGAAGTCCATCCCAAGGACAGTCGTGCCAATATCATACTTCTGACAGAACAGGGACTGCAAAAGGTCAACCAAGCCCTTCCTCTAGTTGAAGGCATTGATCAGGCATTCTTTGGGAAATTAAAAAACAAAACGAAACTATTGAATCAACTCTTAATTGAACTGGAGACCGCAAATGACTAGATTTTGGATTGGTGTCGTATCAAAAGAACATGTACTAAGAGGTGTGGAAGGTGGTTTTTGTCAAGTCTGCCATGGTAAGAAGACACCACTAAACCGAATGAAAAAAGGGGACTACCTTCTCTACTACAGTCCTAAATATCAGATGAATGGTCAAGAAAAGCTTCAGGCCTTTACAGCAGTTGGTAAGATCCTAGATGATACTGCCTACCAAGTAGAGATGTTCGAAGATTTCTTCCCATTTCGGCGAGATGTCAGCTACTATCAGCCGGTCAAAGACTGCCCCATTGAGCAAGTCCGCCAGCATCCTCAGTGGCGTCAATATGCCTCTCAGTTAAGATACGGACATTTCGAAGTTTCGAAGGACTTCTTCCTTTATGTTTTTTTGATCAAATGAAAGTCGATAGGCCTACAAATAACTAGAAACAACTATGCTTGATTGACTTTTTCCTCAAAAAGACTGTACCAGCTCTTTTCTCAGGGAAATGAAGTTCCGATTCATTTCATGAATCGGAACTTTTGATTGGTAGTGGAATTCTTAGCCAACTAAATCAACAAGAAAGCCGATAGCATACCTGTAATCACATTGGCTAAAGCATGCATGATCCAGCTGGCTAAAAATAGAACCACCAGATTTCTTTTTCATTGACAAAAACCTAGATAAGCTGCAATGCCACCAGTACACAAAATGATGACTAGGGTTTGCAACCAAGAAACCTCTGTTATAAAACATAAGACCATGAAGGAGCCCAAAAAGAGCAGCTTGTATAGTATTGGCTACTCCAAAAGGCAAGCAGACAGAGAATCTTTTTAAAAAGAAAAACCTCTGAATAGTAGTTCTTCTGGCAGGGAAGTTTGAAAAAGACTATAAATCAGAACAGCTGGCAAGGCTTGAAAGCCAAGGCCAGAAAAAAACTTGAAGTTGCAGTTTTAAGATCTTTTACAATAGTATACAGTACTAAATATGAAAAGATAGTGAAGCTTAGCAAACCAAGAAATATCCAGAGCCACATCTTATGCTTGCTAGTATCTTTTAGTGGCTTAAAGCTCTATCCAATCTAAAAATGAACTTTTTTTCTTCTAGCTTTCACAAACCACCAAATAAAAAGGAAGTAACATAAACAAAACAATTTGAATCAGAGCATTCGTCATTTGTTGAATAAGACTTACCATCATTAGAAACTCCTTTCTCTCATTTCTTTACCATCATTATATAAAACAAACTTCAATTATTTATTAAGTAATTCTAAATTGTTTCTAAAGAAAAAGAGATTTTAAAGGTATAAAACCCAAGATTTTACTGCTTCCATCTTCTTGCCATTCCACTTACATTTTGCTACAATGATGTCAAAAATCAGTGAGGAAAAATCATGCCACAAGAACTTTTTAAAGAATTCGCCAAGCTAGATCAAGTGGAAGCTATCGTTCTCGGTGGCTCTCGTGTTGGGCAGCATTTTGATAAAGACTCAGACTATGATGTTTATATCTACTTGACAGATTCCATCGCTCCCACGACTCGACGCAATATCCTCAGCAAGTACTGCTCCTACATGGAAATCGGTAATCAATTTTGGGAACTAGAGGATGACTGTGTATTAAAGAGCGACATCGAAATTGAGCTTATTTACCGTACACTGGATGATTTTTGATAAAGACCTGCAAACTGTAGTCCCTAGATCATCAAGCTCAGAACGCCTATACCACCTGTATGTGGCACAATCTGCTCCACAGTAAAAATCATCTACGACCGAAATGGTCGCTATGAGGCACTTCAAAACAAGTACAGACGACCTTATCCAGCTGAGCTGAAAAAAAGAATATTATTAAAAAAACAGCTCCTCTTACTTGATCAAGCCATGCCAGCTTTCTCCAAACAAATTGAAAAAGCGCTCAAGCTGTCAGGACCTGCTCAGCATCAATCACCGTAGCAGTGAATTTTTTTGCTTCCTATTTTGACTTGCTCTTCGCCCCTAAAACGAACAGACGCATCCTGGAGAAAAGAGAATGCTGGAGTATGCAAAAACCAACTGCCCGCTATTACCTCAGCATTTTGAAGAAACTATACATACCTATTTTCAAAAACTCTACACTGAGCCCGCTGAAGCGATAAAACTTATCAATCAGCTAGTGACGACCATCAATGAAATCATTCCTCAAGAAATGATTGATGGTTTTTAGAAATGTTGTAGGAAATTATACATTCATTGCTACAGAATCAAAAAAAAATAGGAGTTTGAACACTAGTGCTCAAACTCCTTTTCATACTTCTTCTCAGCGATTCTTCGTGTCCAGAATAATGGTCACTGGGCCGTCATTGATTAGCTCTACCTGCATATCTGCTCCAAAGAGACCAGTTTTCGTTGGCACTTCTTGCGTCAGTAGTTGATTTAATTCATCATAAAGACGACTGGCTAATTCGGGTGTTGCCGCCTTGACGAAAGCCGGCCGATTTCCCTTCTTAGTATCCGCATGCAGGGTGAATTGAGAAATAGAAAGAATCTCCCTTCAATGTCTTTTAATAGACAGATTCATCTTACCCTCTTGGTCCGAAAAAATCCGCATATTGACGATTTTACGAACAGCATAATCCAAGTCATCTGGACCATCATCAGGCCCGACTCCCACCAAGAGAAGCAAGCCAGACGAAATTTTGTTGTGTACTTGGTTTTCAATCGACACCTGAGCTTGTTTTACACGTTGAATGACAATTTTCATTTCTCTGCTTTTATCCTCTTTCCGGTTAGAAACAATCTATTTTAATTGTTTGCTTCAGACTCACTCTTATCCGTTGGTCCGCTTAACTGAGTAGACCTCAGGAACGCTCTTAATCTTATCCACCACTGTTGTCAGCATGGATAGATTGGCAATACCAAAAGAAACGTGAATATTAGCAAATTTCATATCCTTGGTCGGTTGGGCATTAACAGTAGAGATATTTAGTTGTATTTGATAAGACCTGTAGTACATCATTGAGAAGACCTGTTCGGTTTAATCCATAGATGTCGATGTGGGCAGTGTATTCTTTGGTCGTATTATTTTCTTCCCACTCGACATCAATCAGGCGCTGCTCATAGTTTTCCTGAGCCTTAAGGTTCATACAATCCAAACGATGGATAGCCACACCACGGCCCTTGGTAATGTAACCAACAATATGGTCACCTGGAACAGGGTTACAACATTTGGCAATCCGAATCAGTAGACCAGATGCCCCCTGAATGACTACACCTCCCTCATGTCTGACCTTGAGGGTTTCTTTGTTTTCAACCTTGACCTCGCCACCTTTGACTAATTCCTCAGCCTCAGCTCTGGCCTTGGCCCGTTCCTCTTCACGGCGCTCTTTTTCCGTCAGACGATTGAAAATCGAAATAGCTCCTATTTCACCAAACCCAATAGCTGCAAACAGAGCTTCTTCTGTCTTATAGCTGGTCTTTTGCAGGACCTCTTCCATATGCTTCTTGTCCATGTACTTATTGGCTACATAGCCATTTTCTTGGAATTGAGCCTGCAGAAGTTCCCGACCTTTAGAGATGGATAATTCCTTGTCTTGGTTTTTAAAGAATTGACGAATTTTATTGCGAGCCTTACTGGTCTTAACCAGGCCAATCCAGTCTCGACTGGGACCAAAAGAGTTGGCACTGGTGATAATCTCAACCTGGTCACCTGTCTTAAGCTTGGTCGTCAATGGAACCATGCGTCCATTGACCTTGGCACCTGTTGCCCTTTCCCCGACCTTGGTATGAATCTCATAAGCAAAGTCGATTGGCCCTGAATCTTTGGGTAGAGCACGTACAGAGCCATCAGGCGTAAAGACATAGATTTCTTCAGCCAGATAGTTTTCTTTGACCGAATCCACAAATTCTTTAGCATCGCCAGACTCTGCCTGCAATTCCATCAATTCTTGAATCCAGTTCATTCCGATTGCAGATTCTTTGCTATCGACCTTGCCCTTGATGCCCTTCTTATAGGCCCAGTGAGCTGCTACCCCGTATTCAGCGACTTCGTGCATTTCCTTGGTTCGAATCTGAAACTCTATCGGTCCCTTAGGCCCATAAACCGTCGTATGGATGGATTGGTAACCATTGGCTTTGCGGTTGGCAATATAATCCTTAAAACGACCTGGCATTGGTTTCCAGAGCTCATGGATATAGCCCAGCATAGCATAGACATCACTTGGCGTCTCCAAAATGCAACGAATGGCAATCAAGTCATAGATTTCATCAAATCGCTTTTTCTTGTCCTGCATCTTACGGTAGATCGAGTATATGTGCTTAGGTCGCCCATATATCTTCCCATGTAGATGTCGCTCACCTGCATAGGTCTCAATCTTACTCACGACTTCTTCGACCAAGGCTTCTCTTTCACGACGTTTTTCCTTCATCATGTGAGAAATCTTGTAAAACTCGACTTCATTGAGGTAGCGGAAAGACAAGTCCTCTAACTCCCACTTGACACTGGAAATCCCCAGGCGATGAGCCAAGGGCGCATAGATCTCCATGGTTTCGCGCGAAATCCGCTCCTGCTTGTCCTTGCGCAAATGCTTAAGCGTCCGCATATTGTGAAGGCGGTCCGCCAGCTTAACCAAGATAACCCGAATATCCTCTGACATAGCCATCAGCATCTTACGGTGGTTCTCAGCAAGCTGCTCCTCGTGGGATTTGTACTTGACCTTCCCCAGTTTGGTCACACCATCTACAATCGTCCGGACATCTGGACCAAATTCACGCTCTAAATCATCTAGACTAGCATCTGTATCTTCTACCACATCATGCAAAAAACCACAGGCAACTGTGACTGCGTCAAGCTTAAGTTTGGCCAAAATCCCAGCTACCTGAATAGGATGAACAATATAGGGCTCTCCCGACTTGCGAAATTGCCCACTATGACAGTCTACTGCATATACCAAGGCTTTCTGAACAAAAGCCACATCCTCAGCTGCTAAATATTTCCTTGTTAAAGCGACGACCTGATCGCCCGTTAAATTCACTTCTTTTGGCATTCATTATCTCCAATTTCTTGCCTATTATTTTATCATTTTTAAGGCAATAAGAAAACACTTATGCAAAGAGCCTTGCTTGTTTTAATAAAAAGACAGCAGAAGCCAAAAATACTGTACCTCTTCCGATGAGATACAGTATCCTTTAGTTCATTAGTTCAGACAAAACACTGACTGCAGTCAAGGCATAAAGCGGGGCTGTTTCAGCTCGCAAGATACGTGGGCCTAGACCAGCCGATACAGCACCTGCTTGATGAAAGGCGTCTATTTCATCTGGAGACAGACCTCCCTCCGGCCCGAAGATAAAGAGAACTTTTGCTCCGGCTGCCAAGCCTGACAGCGCTCGGACTAGAGCCGCAGATTCTCCTTCTTTGGCCGATTCTTCATAGGCCACGACGATGGTGTCAAATTGAGCCAGCTGAGCAAGAAAGTCTGCCTTTTTATCAAAGAGACGAACTTCTGGAATTAGATTGCGCTTGCTCTGCTCTGCTGCTCCCTGAGCAATTTTCTCTAGCTTTTCACTCTTTTTGGCCAGCTTTTTGCCATCCCACTTGGCCACCGACCAGTCCGCTGGAAAGGCCCAGATAGCACTTGCTCCTAGCTCCGTTACCTTCTGAGTGATAAACTCCAACTTATCGCCCTTAGGAAAGCCTGAAGCAATGGTCACTTGGATCGGTAGCTCGGTATTATCCACTAACTCCTCCAAGATTTCCAAGCTCTGCTGACTGGGGTCTAGCACCCGAGCCAGTCGTTTCACACCATCATCAAAGACCAGTGTGACTTGGTCGCCCTCTTTGAGTCGCATGACCGAAAACATATGTTTGGCCGTGTCCTTATCCGTGACCACCAGAGGAGACTGAGGACTTCCTTTTATAAAATACTGCTGCATCTAACCACCTATCACGCCTGAAATATCCTGCGTTTTCTTAAAGACACAGGCATTCCATTCGCCCTGAATCATATGCGTTTCTAGGAAAAATCCTGCCGTTTCTGCTGACTCGCGCACCATTTCCCACTTCTCAGAAATAATCCCACTCATAATCAGATAGCCCTCATCCTTGACCAGACGGTAGGCATCCTCTGTCAGATGGATGAGAATATCGGCCAAAATATTGGCAACAATGACATTCGCCTTGATTTCCACACCTCGGAGAAGATCCCCCGGCGCCACATGGATGTTCTCCATACCAGGGTTGAGCTCAATATTTTCCTGAGCCACTCGCACCGCCACCTCGTCTAAATCATAGGCGTAGATGTCCTTAGCGCCTAAGAGAGAGCTGGCGATGGAGAGGACGCCGCTGCCTGTACCTACATCCAGCACTGTTTCTCCGCCCCGCAAGACCTGCTCCAGAGCAAAGAGGCTCATCTTGGTCGTCGGATGAGTGCCTGTACCAAAGGCCATGCCAGGATCCAGCTTGATAATCTTCTCACCAGCTGTCGCTTCATACTCCGTCCATGACGGCACAATGGTCAAGTCATGAGTAATACGAGCCGGCTCAAAGTATTTCTTCCAATTGTCCGCCCAATCTTCCTCAGCCAGTTCCTGCCGAGTCAGCTGAATATCTCCCTGTCTCTAATCCGAAGTCGTCCAGCTCAGCCAGTCGCTCATTGGCCTGGGCCGTAACAGCTTCTATATCTACAGAAGCCGGATAGTAGCCCTGTAATCTTGACCCGCTCGCTCTGCTCAACTTCTGGAAAAAAAGCTCACCATATTGGTCAACCTGCCCCAGATAATCTGCGCTGTCATCGATAGCCACACCCTGACTACCCAGCTCAATCAGAATATTAGAGGCTGCTTCCTCCGCCTCCCGCTTCACTTCAATCGTTAATTCCTGCCAAGTGTCCATGTTACTATTACTCCTTGTCATATTCTAATCCAATTTCTTGAAATATGTATAAACGTAATACTTCTTGACATAATTCAAGAAGTTCATACATTTCATTAAAAATCTGTTACTAGATTTTTTTATATTTTTGATTTCTCGTCTCCATGGGTATAGTAGTTACGACTATCATACAACTTTTTCAACAATACTCGAGATGGAATCCTCAGAAAACTTGCTGTTCTCTATTTTTACCTAAAGCATTTGTAAATAAATCTAGCAATTTCTTTCTTAAGTCATTATCTTGTCTTTGATATTTCAACCTATTTCTAAAGATTTTTTAAAACACTCATCAACATTGTTATTAATAAAATCAAACACTCTTTGTTTATTTATATCTTCTTCTTTAGAAATATCAACTCGTTGTTCACCTCGAAAATTCCTAGCATAGACTTCTAAGTTACGGATAGAATCGATAAAACTATCTTCAAGATAGGGAGCCCCATGCAAATTAGATGTAAAACTTCGAACAATAAATTCCAAGCGTTCACTTTTATCAAACCAATTATTTATAATAGCTTCAAAATTGCAACCCAGTTTAGCCAATGAAATCCTGTGTAGTTCATGCTTGTCCCATTTAGTATTTTTTCTTGAATGTTGTACAAAATATTTCCCCTTAATTATAGGCCAGTTGTTATCCTGACGTTTTTTTCGCACAAAAAAATTCAATGGTTAGAAAAAGACAGAGGTTTTTTTCAGACAACATTTCAACTAATTCCTTAATCCGTATTGAAGTCTCATAACATTTCTGCAAAGAGACCTTTTCATTTTTAGAAGAGGATAGACGAATTTTATAAAATTGTTCTAAGCTTAATGCGTCATATGAAAAAGTATAGCTAGCTACATCTTCAAACTTTAAATTCTCTGATTTTTATCAAAATTTCCGTAGATTGATATTTATCAATATTTACAGCAATATTAAAATTTCGTTGTTTGAAATCACGTTCCGCACTTATAATTGATTTGCCAATCCAATCTTCTAAATGATCAAAAAGAGAATTGGTAATACTGGACTTTAGTATCTTCCAATTCGTCAATCAATTCAACTATCAACTCTTTGAAATTTATCTTATTTGGAAGCCATTGATAATTTATCTCAAAAATTTTTAAAATTTTTTTAATTCTATACTTCCTTATTGGAAAGCCTGGAGCATTTTTCTGTTCCAAACGGACTACCATAAGATTCCAAAATTAATAGATTACCTGAGGAATCAAATCCATATATTTGATCAACAGGATTACCAAAATTAATAGATATAGCCTCATCATTTGGAAATTCCCCTGAAAAATTTCTAATACAATCTCATTAGGTGAGTATGTCAAAATACCACTATTTGCTTCGGAGCTAACTACCTTTGATTTATTATCAGAAAAATATCCTTTGATTTCAAAGTCTTTATCCCATGAATATGATTTATATGTTAATTTACTCATATCTTTTAGAAACTATTTACCCTCCAAATAATCACTCAACCTGTCCTGCAGCTGCGAAATAACCTTTTTATCTGATAAGAACTGGCTCACATCCATCATCTGATAAGCCTGCCCCTCATCGCCAAAGACGATACCGGCAAATTCTTCCTGAGTGATGGTTCCCACCATAAAAATAGAGGTTTTGTCTGGATCAAGCATTCCTTGATATTCCTTGGCCCAGACAATAGCCGTTTCTTCAAGCTTCAAACCAAGTTCTTCAAAAACCTCCCTTTGGACGCATTCAAAAGGCGTTTCCTCACCCTCGCGGCCACCGCCCGGCAACTCCCACATATTGGGCCAAGGGATGGATGAAATATTGTCTCGCAAGATAGTCAGGAGCTTGTCATCACTAATCAAGGCAATCTTGCAGCCAGAAAACTCGAAACTTCGACTCAGTAGATTCTTCATTTCTTCACCCTTTTTGTACATTTGGATTAGTTATTTAGGTTATGAATCAGCCTGCTAACATCCATTTGTATCCATCAGGATCATAAGCCACAAGACAACCAGCCCAGATATAAGGATAGCCATGCTCTTCAAATGGACCAGGGGCATACTGGTAACCTCTACCAACATTTAAAATAAATTCGACCCCTGTTCCTAAAAGGTTTCGGTAAGGATGCTAGTTCTTCCTCCCCTACTTGACTAATTCTTAGAATAATCTCATCAGAATTACCCCAGCTATAACATATGAGTCTACCATCATAAAAATTCATATTGAACTTTTTAACTTTAATAAGCTCTCATAAAAAAACGTGATTTTCTATATCTGTCACAAGCAATGTCGCATTAATGCTTCCTAATCCACGATTTGTCATTTTCTAATACCTCGGATAGGAATAAAAAGTCGGTCTCAATCAAATCCGCTCTGCCATTTTCAAAAAGCCTCAGCATTCCAAGCTATCTCAAACTCTGCTGCCTCTGGATCTGCTAAGAAGTCCATGAGTGCATCTAGGCCAGACTCAGCCGTTTCGGTTAGGAAATCCACGAAATAAGCCAGAAACTCCCGTGACAGCCCCTTCTTCGGCTCATATGGCAGGGCAGCCAGATAGTCCTCTGCCTCAAAACGAGACTTGGTCGAATTGTAGAAAAGTACGGCTTCCTCAAAGTAAACATCCTCAGCCGAGGCATTGCCCTCAGCATCAACGGTCTCAATCCCACCTGGATTTTGCACCTCAAGGAGAAAGGCCACTTCAACCGCGTGATTGCGCTTGTCCCAGCTAATCTCAAAGTCAAAGGGAAAGTTCTTGTCCAATTCTTCCTCTAAAACATCTAAAAATCCGTATGTTGCCATTTTGTCCTCTTTCTATGCAACTCTTAAATCGCCCCGAATACTCGGAATTATGCTAAAATAGATACTACCATCTTACCACATATACATCAGAAAATCCATGTTAGAAAGGACTGCTATGCCTGACAATCTTGCGCTTCGCATGCGCCCAAAAACCATTGATCAGATCATCGGCCAGCAACATCTGGTTGGACCTGGAAAAATCATCCGTCGCATGGTTGAAGCCAACCGCCTGTCCTCGATGATTCTCTACGGGCCACCCGGCATCGGCAAGACCTCTATCGCCTCGGCTATTGCCGGCACAACCAAGTTTGCCTTTAGGACCTTTAACGCCACCGTAGATAGCAAGAAACGCCTGCAAGAGATCGCTGAAGAAGCGAAATTTTCCGGGGGACTGGTGCTCCTGCTAGATGAGATTCACCGCTTGGACAAGACCAAGCAAGACTTTCTTCTGCCGCTATTAGAAAGCGGTCTGGTCATCATGATTGGAGCGACGACAGAAAATCCTTTCTTTTCTGTTACTCCCGCTATTCGCAGCCGGGTTCAGATATTTGAGCTTGAGCCCCTCAGCAACGACGACATCCGGACAGCCATTCAGCTAGCCCTGACAGACAAGGAGCGAGGATTTGATTTCCCAGTGGAGCTAGACGATGAGGCTCTGGATTTCATTGCTATCTCTACCAACGGAGACCTGCGCTCCGCCTATAACTCGCTGGATTTAGCCGTACTCTCACCCCTGAAGATGACAGGGCATCCGCCACATCACGCTTGATGTGATGGAAAACAGCCTGCAAAAGAGCTACATCACCATGGATAAGGACGGGGACGGTCATTACGATGTCCTCTCTGCCCTACAGAAGTCCATCCGTGGCTCCGATGTCAATGCCAGCCTCCACTACGCAGCTCGCCTCGTTGAGGCAGGAGACCTGCCTAGCCTAGCTAGACGTTTGACCGTTATCGCTTACGAGGATATTGGACTAGCAAATCCTGACGCCCAAGTCCATACCGTTACAGCTCTAGAAGCTGCCCAACGGATCGGTTTCCTGAAGCCCGTATCCTTATTGCCAATATTGTCATTGATTTAGCCCTTTCTCCTAAGTCCAACTCAGCCTATGTGGCTATGGACAAGGCTTTAGCCGACCTCAGAAAGAATGGAAATCTGCCCATCCCACGTCACTTACGCGACGGACACTATACAGGAAGCAAAGAATTGGGCAACGCACAGGACTATCTCTACCCTCACTCCTATCCTGGTAATTGGATCAAGCAAGACTATCTGCCTGATAAGATAAAAGATGCCAATTATTTCACGCCTAACGGAAACGGCAAATACGAGCGAGCCCTTGGAATGACCAAGGATAAGATTGATCAGCTCAAAAAATGATGGTATCGTTTGCAAAAAATCATGTTTTTCTCTTGAATTTTTCAAAATTTATGGTATTATAATTATAGAAACGCTGTGGTGTACGACTTCACACTTAAGTGTTGACCGACTATTTTTTGTATTATTAGGGAAACAAAAGTCTTCTAACAGCATGTAGGCCGTCTCACACGGAAACAGCTTCAGTTAGAGCGAGTTGCCCACCTGCTTAATTGCGCGGGTTCAATACAAACCGTGAAGTTTCGGCACCAATACAGCTTTTTTCTTTGCCTCCTTAGCTCAGCTGGCAGAGCAGCGGACTCTTAATCCGTGGGTCACAGGTTCGATCCCTGTAGGGGGCATCTAAATCAACAGGAAAAAGCCTTGATTTACAAGGCTTTTTTGCTTGTCTATAACTGATTTGCCCCATCATTTGCCCCACATTTTTTTATGAGCAATCTTTCCAAACATCTCTAATTTGATTAAATTCTTCAAAAATTTTCTCTTCTAAAGTGTGTCCATATACTTCTACTAACATTGAAATATCTCTATGTCCTAGAATTTTTGCAATAACTCCAAGGTCAAATCCTTTGTGCCAGAGGTAGCTTCCATAGGTATGACGTGCTCCTTTTGTCGTGATAATTGGATAAATATCTAATTCATTTAAAAGAACACTCAAAGCTTTATTGACACTTGCAATGTCTGGTACCAAGTGAATATATCCATAATGCTGAAAAATCATTTTATACCTATTCTTGATTCCTAGCTCTTTATTAGCCTTCTCCTGTTCAATTTTTAGGACTTGTAATATCTTAATACATTCTTCGTCTATCGGTACCATCCGAATAGACGTTTTATTTTTTGGAGGGACAAATTTATGAGAAAGGGTATTAAACCTCCTATATGTTTTTAGCAGCCCTCTGTCAAAGTCAACTTCATTCCAAGTTAACGCTATTAATTCTCCAAACCTCATGCCTGTTTTTAATAGAAAATAGACGATATAAGGAACAATTGAACGTTGGTAATCAAATTTTTTCTTTACTGCTAAAAGTAAATCCAGATAGTCCTTTTCTGTATGTAAATATTTCTCTTCTGTCATCTGTTGTTCTTTGGATGAAAATAACTCGACATGTTGTGTAAAATCATCAATTAGAACTTTGTCAGCAATTGCCATTTGGATGCTCTGATGAATCCCAGTATTCAATCTACCAAGAAAATTTCTACCAACTGTTTGCCCATACTTATTCATAATTCTTTGGTAGTCACTCGCACGAATTTGAGTGACTTTTTTATTTCCAAATAATCTTTCAATTGTGTTTTTACGGAGAAGATATTTTTCTCTTTGTCTCTTCCGACCTACTACTCGGTAGAATTTTTAGTTCAAGCCATTCTTGATACAGATCTACAAGAGAAATATCTCTAGAAATTCTTTTTCCTAAACGAAGTTCTTGCAGAATCGGTTCAGCTTCTGACTCTGCAAGTTTTTTTGTTTTAAAACCGCTATTATGAGCAACAGTTTTTCCTTCGCTACGAATTTCATAGGTCCATAAATTACTATCTCCTCGCTTTCGATAACGAACACTTGCCATATTACGCCACCTCTGTTCCCAGAATCTCATTTACAACACTTTTTGGAACAACCATCAAACGTTTGCGATTATAAAATGTATAGCCTCGTGATACAAGTAATTCTCTCGCCTGATGAATGATATCATTTGCTGTATGAGGGCGATAGCCCATTTCAATTAATTCTTTGTTACTAATTAAATTATTGTCCATAGTTATCCTCCTTATTTATTTTCTAAATTCAGAAACTCACCTACAAGTAGTTGTAATTCTGCATTTAATTTAGGGAGGTTCTGTATTAATACTTCTTTTAATTCTTCCGCAAATTGGTTCGTTTCTTCTCTCAATAGTTTACGGACTCTTGTTTTTTTCTTTTTGATGCTGTCTGATTTTAAATTTGGAAAAGCCAATGATAACAGTTCAGGATTGTTGAGAAAGATAATTGTAAATGCTCTTTGATCCACTCGAATATGTTCTAGCTTATAAAATCCGAAATTATCAAGTCGATTCATAACATCTTGGACCATCTCCTCACCAATCGCTTTGGTTCTGAGTTGGAACTCCAATCTCCACCAAAACGGATTTACAGCCAAATCTAGCTTCTCTTCGCGCTTGTGAGCAATGATTTCTTTATTCTTATCATATAACCTAACTTGTACATTACTACCGCTAGAACCCCAATATTTCGTCTCTAATTCACCCCCTCTACCATAGAAGACCTTATGGGTAACACCACCTTTAATATGTTGCAAATTAACGATTTCAGGCCTGTTGAAAATGTCAAATGCCAAATCAAAACGAGACAAACGTACCGTCAATGAATTCAATTTAGCAAAGTACATTAATTGTCTCCATACTTTCATTCCGTCAAATTCTTTTAAAATATTAGGATTGAAATCAATTCGAATCAATTGTTCACCTCCATAAGTGGATAATTGGAAAAATATAATATTGATCGAATCATACTCATTAAAATTTTTAGCTAAAGTAAAGACATCATCTCGTACATTATCATATAGTTCAAATGAATCAACTCTTGTACTTATTGCCTGTTTCAGATTTTTGAAAATTCGTCTTAGGGAACCAGTGTCTGTATCCCAGATAACCGTTAATCTATCAATACTGACATCTAACCGCTGTACTAATTCTCCTACATCACATCGTTCTTGAATGTTTCTTAAATCTTGTATAGAAACCAACAAAATTGTCCCCCCTTCTTTTAGATTTTTTAGGTCTCAGAAACACCGTCAAATCAACGTTTGCTCGTTCCGTCGTTCTTTGGGCGTTGCCCTAAGTGTACCTTTTTGCTGGCTGTTAGAATAGCCAGCTTTTGCTTGACTAGAAATTGTCTGGACGGCAGTCTGCAGGACTTCGCCTGACTTCCCGTCAGGCTCGTCCCTTGACCTTGTCCACACAATTTCTAGCACCAAGGCTTCGAATAGTCATAAGTCATAGTCTCGTCCTCAACTTCCTCCTCACTCACTGTTCCTAAACTTACGAGCTACTTTGTATCGTTTATAACTTATTTATAAGTTATAAATATATTTTATAAAAAATATTTTAAATAGTCAACTAAAAACTTGATTTGTAAGTTTATAGATGATAGAATAAGTTTAAAATACAACATAGGAGTTTATCATGACCTTTATTATTCAAAATTTTGGACCCAATTTGGCACGACTACGCATAGAAAAAGGAGTAAGTCAAACTCAACTTGCGGAAGATTTAGGAATCGGTAAACAGTCCATCTCTGATTATGAAAAACAAAAAAGCTATCCTACCTTTGCAAATTTAGATAAGATAGCAGAATATTTTAATGCAACTCCAACCCAACTATTTGGAACTAGTAAAGAGATTGAGTTAGAAAAGAGTGTTCTTGAATCTAATGAATACTCTGATAAAGTAAGTGAAATCTTAAAGGCTGTCAAATACATCGAACATTTTCTACAAACTGATGGACAGTACTTAGAGGATTTACTTTACCTAACAAGAGGCAACCAACTATACACAGAAGATGGAGATGAATTGTATATTGATCCAACTTCTCAGAAAAGAACACTTCATAACCAATATGAACCCGGTTTTATTGTAGCAAGAGATAAATCCCCACTAGAACTCTTAATTGAAAATAAGGACCTATTAGATTAAATAAAAAAAGCGAGTTTTAGGCTCGCTTTTCTATTGTATAATCTTATTCTTCAGTTCTTCCAGTTACTTGAAGCAGGTTCACTGTTTCAATATTGTTGAAGACAAAATTAATTGAATTATCCTCTCCAATCTCAATACGATCTATAAAAGACACTAAAGATAGTTGATTTAATTCATCACTTTCAGAATTAGGAACTATCTCAGAAACGAAAAATTTATCCCCTTGATAACCAGATTTATTAATTTTTTTAAAATATGCTTACTTTTTTTAAATACCATTTTAACTTCAGCACCATTACCTTGATCATCATAATTATTTAGTAACAATTGTCCCTTGTTATTTTTCAAGTATTTTTCATAACAATTGAAAGCCCTAATCCATGTATATTATTATCATACATTTTCGTTGATACATATTTTTTCTCTTAGATCATAAAGAATATCATTATTAAATCCATCACCTTGATCCCTGACCACAATAGTATAATCATCTATATCATCATAAAAACCGATAAATATCGTAGAACCCACTGAAGAGTTCTCAATTGCATTATTTACTAAATTTTGTATCGCAATAGCAATTGAATTTTTATCTAATTTAATGTTACTTTCATCAGACGAAAGAATTGACAAGCTAAAACCCTTAAGTTTACAAATACTAGTCACAATTTTTTTATCCAATCGTCTAAAAACTTCTTTTTGATACAACTTCCTTTGGAGCTTCCATCAAATCAGAAAAATTCATTTAGTTTTTTTAAAAAGATTCCAATCTCTCCACACCATTTAAAAGCATCTTCTGCTCTTTTCAAGAACATTTTTCTTGATCTTCTTTTTAATAATTCTATATTCCCTTAATTAGAGTAATCGGAGTCCTCACATCATGAGTAATCGATTGAATCATTTCTTTTTGTGTCATCTGCATATTCCATTGTTTTTTTCTAATGATGCCTTTAAGCTCCTTGCCATACTATCTATAGAATCTAACACTCCTGAAATTTCTGTATAATCAGAATACTCTCTTTCAAATTCTAATTGTAATTTTTTTCAATATTTTTCATTAGCCTTGGATATCTTTCTAATTTCACTCCTTAATTTCCTTGTCAAATTACTTATTAAATAAATAAACCCAATTAGCCATAGACAAAACATGCTTGTAAAATACACCAATTCAAAATTTCCAATTATTTTTGTATACATTTGGATTGGTAGGTATAGCACTAATTTTTATATTTTATGATCAAATCTTTATTACCATTTTTTAAAAAGCCTTAAATACATCTGAACCTATTATGTGTTCCTTTGAAGATTTTTCCTTTTTGCAATGCCTCACTTATTTTTTTGATTATAGCGTTCATCAATCGTATTTTTCTATAATTTCTCCATTATCTCTTAATTGATATTCATAAAAAAATGGTATTTTATCAATTTCCCAATTCTCTTTTTGAAACTCATATTTTACTGTATCAGAATGCCTTTCAGCATAATTTGCAGGATATACTACCCCAGTGTTAATTAAGATGTTTAGAGGCATATAGGAAAATAAACTCATAAATAGTACAAAAAAACAATTCTAAAATTGCAAATTTACTAATTAAATAGGTTAAACTTTTTTTAGTTCCCATTGATAACCTACTCCCCAAATAGTTTTTAACTGGATCTATATGAAATCCAGCAAATTTTTTTCTCTTATTTTTTTATTCTTTCTGTAATAGAAGTTGAACTATCACCTTCAGCATCATATCCATAAATTGTTGTATAAATCTTTTCTTTAGTAAAAACCTGGTTTCTATTTTTTTAAAAAGTAATTCGCATATTTTTATATTCACTTTTTGGTAAGAGTAATTTCATCTTCCTTGAAATATATTTTTTTAGACAATAAGTCACAAGAAATTGGATAATCAATTATTCTACTGTGCTTATCTCTATTTTCTCTTCTAATATGTGCTGCAACCCTCGCCCTTATTTCAGATACAGAAAATGGCTTTGTAACATAATCATCTGCACCTAAGGCAAATCCCTCTATCTTGTCCTTTTCAAAACTTTTAGCCGTCAACAAGATAATCGGTGCATCTATCAATTCTCTATATCGTGATAAAAACTCAAATCCATCCATTTTATCCATCATGACATCAAGAATAATCAAATTATATTTAACCAGCTGTTCAGGAACAATTTTTTCAGCTGAATCACAAAGGTCAACATTATATTCTTTTTTAAAAGTCAACTCTAAAAGTCGTAATAGATCTTTATCATCATCTATGATTAATAAGTTCATTCTACTCCTCCATTTTTATTAATACCATCCCATCTATTATACCAAATATTAAATACGCCTATAAACAATACAGTAATGATTACTGATAATGCTAAAAACATCAAAAATATCATGACTTGTAACTTCATGACTTGTATAAGCAAAAAAATAAGTTTTATCGGCCAAACAAAAGGTAATAAATACCAAATATTACTGCCTAATTCTGTGGTACCTAACAAAATACCTGATAATGTTAAAAAAATTCCGATTAGTATACTGCCAGAAAAACCTAATTTCAAACTTAAAAAAATTGATAAACAGGAATCATTGGCATCAGCATAATTGTACCAATCAAAAAGCATAAAACTGTACTTATATAATTAAACTCAACTTTTTCCAAACCCGACTAATATCATTACCAAGATAGATATAAATTCAATTATAAATAGTAATATAGAGATATAAATAGATTTAGAAAAAGAATATTTTTTTCCTACTAATCCCAGTCCTTAAATCATTTGCAAAATTCCCAGCTACCTTATCAACCTCATATATCATTGGTATATAAAAACACATTGAAAAATTTGCTAAAATTATATATGCGCAAAAGAACACTCCCATTTCTTTCCCTATTAATCCTTTTGAATTCATCGAATAAATACCATAAATCAAAGAAAATAGGATTGGGCATAAAAAAGTCATTAGTCTTACTGGTGTCCTTCTACTTCTAAGCCAGTATGACGATATCATATTATGCACTTCATTTACTCCTTTTGTTGTTAATTAAAAGACTTAATGTTAATACGACTACATAGACCGCAATACTTAAAAGCAATCCTAAGTATGTTGCATCCATATTCATTAGTTTAGAGCCAGTCTCAAGAAAAGTCCCATTTGGATGTACTCCAACAACTGGACTAAGCATTCGCAAGTTATATGACCATGGAAATAAAATCCAATTTTTTGTTACTGCAATCACAGCCGATGGGAATGTCAACACAAAATTCAACAATATAAGAACAGCTTTCTTTTTTGTAAGTCCATATATCAAAAAAGATAAAGCAACGATCGGTAAACTTCCAATAAAAAGACAAATAGTAGCTATAATTAATTGACTTAGCGATATTTTTTCACCTAGAAAAAATGTCGCAACAGTAAATATTAATATTGTTGATATTAGTAGAATAATAAATAATTCAGCTACAATAATAATATTTTTTTGCCAATTCTATTTTTTTGTAAAACTTAGATTTTTTTGCTTTTTTTGTAAAACAATATGCTCGCTCTTTTTCTTTAACATTTATATTCACAACTAGTAAGCTCAAAACTATTGGGAGAATTAAAAAGTGGATACCAATTAAAAGAAGTTGCCAATATGTAACTTTTTTTCCTTCTGGACTTTCCCCCATCAAACTAATCATAGCTATATTAAATAAAACAAAAAAATTATAGGCACAATAATTCCTAACTTTAAGTTAGCAGATCTTTTTTTCTTTCATTAACTCTGTTTTAATATAACTAATCATTATTTTTTTCACATCCTTTTTTTATCATTTCTAAAAACAATTTTTTTCCAAATCCATCTCATCAGAATTATTAGCTTCATAAATGAGATGCCCATTATTAATAATCCCTATCTTATCTGCTATCTGTTGAATCTCACTCAGAATATGACTTGAAATAATGACTGTAATCCCTTTTTTTAGAAAAACTCTTTTATCAATTCTCTTAACTCTTGAATTCCCAAAGGATCTAGTCCATTAGTTGGTTCATCAAGTATCAATAATTCTGGATTATTTATTAGTGTCATTGCAATTCCAAGTCTTTGTTTCATCCCCAATGAAAAAAATTTCTTACCAATTTTTTTATTTGTGTCTTCTAACCCAACTGTTTTTTTAACACATAATCAATTCTTCTTTTATCAATATTTAATAATACTGTTAAAAACTTCTAAGTTTTCGTATGCTGTTAAATTTGGATAGATGGCAGGATGCTCTATGATAGCTCCAACTTTTTTTAAATCTTGTGTACACATGCTTTTTCCTTCAAAAATATCCCCTGATGTACAATTCATAACTTTAGTAATTACTTTTAATAGCGTTGATTTCCCAGCACCATTCGGTCCTAATAGTCCATATATCTTTCCTTTCTCTACTTTAATTGATATATTTTTCAAGTACCATTTGTTTTTTTGATTTTTCTTTGTTAAATTTCTTGTTTCAAGCATAATTTCCATATAATGTTCCTCCGTTTCTTATGTAATCAATTCTAATACTAAAAAAATAACCAAATCATAATTACTCTATTTTTTTGTAAAACAAAAAGCATATATAAATTTTTAAAAAAAGGAGTAAGCAACTCTTCTGTTCACTTACTCCCCCATACTTTTTTATCTAAAATCATCAAATGTGAGTCATTCGTTATTTTTTTGCCCCACTTTTGCCCCATTTTTTTAAATCCTGACATTGAAAAACACCTAAAAGTATTTCTCTAAAAATCAGCTATATTTCAACATTTTTTTATTTATTTTTCAATATGAAAAGTTCTTACAAATCCATGTAGGGGGCATCTAAATACAACAGGAAAAAGCCTTGTAAATCAAGGCTTTTTTTGCTTGTCTATAACTGATTTACCCCATCATTTGTCCCACATTTTAAATCTATCTTTTCTTTTTTTGAATCAAATTACATCTTTTACAAATAGTGTAAAGCCAGTTACTTTTGCTTTGATTCCATACAATATTTTTCATGTAGAGAAGACAAATTTTATCTTCTCTTTTTATTTTTCAAAAATAATAAAAACTGATTTTTCTTTTTCATAAATCAGACTGAAACTTCCAAATTTTTCCATTTTTGTTTATTGACATTTCTCTAAAAAGGTGTATAATATTTTTATTATCAAACTATACTATACTATACTATATAGGGGTATTGAAATGAAATTTTCTAATCGTTTACTGCTATTCCTTGCAGGAGTTGTTTTTGTCCTTTTAGGACTTTTTTCCTATTTACAAACCCAGTAGCTAATCTTGTTGCTTACAGCTGGTGGATTGCATTTGGTTTACTGGTTTCTTCTATAGCAGCTATTTTTAGGCTATTTCTCTGTACCAAAAGAGCTTCGCTCACCAGCTCATCTTTTTCCAAGGGATTGTTAATCTTCTCTTAGCTCTTTACCTCGTTGCCTATGGCTTTGTGACGCTGCCAGTTGTCATTCCAACTATTTTTAGGAATTTGGTTAATTGTAGAAGCTCATTATAGTTTTTCTTTTAAAGGCAATCGTTTGGGATTGATTTTTCCCTATTATTGGCAACCATATCATGTGGATAGCGTTGCTTGCATTTTTTTACTAGGTCTAGTGATTTTTGTTCAATCCAGTAGCTACAAGTGTCTTTTGTCGTTTATGTCGTTGCCTTTGCATTTTTTTAATTGTTGGTTTCACCCTATATCCTTGATGCCTTTCGTAAATAATCTAGCTGCCATTTTGGGCATATTAAAATAGCTGGGAAGTTACATTCTCAGCTTTTTTTCTGTTGCCTCCTTAGCTCAGTTGGTAGAGCAGTAGACTCTTAAGCTATGGGGCGCAGGTTCGAGCCCTGCAGGGGGCACATCTAAATCAACAGAAATAAGCCTTGAAACCAAGGCTTTTTTTAACGTCTAATAGCTTTTTGTAGAAAAGTATTTAAAAATAAAAGAGAAGAGAATCTCTCACTCTCTTCTCAGTATATCTTATTAAATTTAGTTTTTCTTAATCTACCTGATTTTCCTTTGCAACGACAAATTCTTTAACCAGTCGATAGATAACAGCAAATACGGGGGTAAAGAATATCATTCCAAGTAGTCCGAAAAGATTCCCTCCGATACTAGCTGCTGCAAGTGTGAAAAGAGCTGGCAAACCAATAGACTGACCTACAACTTTTGGATAAATAAGGTTTCCTTCAATCAGCTGTATAACTTGATATAGAAGAAGAGAAAGTAAGGCTTGAGTAGGACTCACTGTGAAGATAAAAATCGCTCCCACAACACAAGCAATCATAGGCCCTACATAAGGAATGAACGATAGCACTCCTGCAAATATACCTGTCATTACTCCATAGGGTATCCCAAACAGGCTGTAACCAACCGCTATCATAACTCCTATGATAACTGCTTCAATCAGCTGACTCATCAAAAATTGGTCATAAGTCTCTAGTGCTACTTGTCCAATGTAAGTCAACTTTATCACCACCTTCTCTGGAAGAAAAAAACTTTTAGAAGTCGACTCGTCATCGCTGCCAAATGTTCCTTACTGGATAAAAAAATAAAAAGGTGAAGACTATAATCAAAAAAAGGCATTCATCAAACTTGAAAAAATATTGCCGATATTACTAGTCAGACCTGATAAAAAACCTATCAAAGCTTGGCTAATAGAACTAGATTGTCCCTGTATGCCTGATACGATAGTTGACAACATGTCTTTGGTTACAAATTCCGAGCTGCCTAGCAATTTCCCAAGTTGAGTAAGGACTGTTGAAAGGACTGTTCCCAGCTGACTAATAGTCTGAGCTAGGGTTGGCAGCACCAAAACCAAAAGAGCAATCACGATTAAGATAAGAGCTAGGAAAACAAGTACCATGGCAATCGGACGACGCAACTCTGCCTTTACCTTCAATTTAACTAAGTACTGTTCAATTTTTTTCATAGGAACATTAAGCACAAAAGCAATAACAGCACCATAAATCAAGGTTGATGTTACATCAAAGAGAGAGATTGCTCCTGATATAAAGCTCGATGCATTCAGAATTACAAGAGCAACCAGCCCTATAAAAAGGATTAACGGGGTATATTTTTAACTAAGTTCATAAATTCTCATTAATAAACATGTTTAGATACGACTATACTATTTGGTTTTTCAAACTCTCGATCAAGGTAGGCTTGGTAAGTTCCTGGAGCGATAAATCCTTTTGGTGAGAGGATATCTGTTCCAGCTTGACCGACTATGGTATCAGCCAAGAGCACACAGTTTGTGGACAAGACAAAGTAGGATTTAAACTTAGATTTGATAAATTTATAAAGTTCCCCATCCGTCTCATGTCTGATTTTATAAGCGTAGGTGTAGTCTTCCTTACCATCTTCCGTTTTAATTTTATCTGCGCTTGGCTCCCAAGGAATCGTTAGTTGTTTTAATTCAGCTAATTTTTCCTGAACCGCTTCTTCCATTTCCGGTGTCAAATCTATTCCGTAACCAAAAAGTGTTTTTTGACTCTCACGTTTACATAGATCAATGTACTTATCGCGGTCACAGAAATATAAGACACCATCTCCTACCATACCAAATAAGGTCTCAGATGACGGATCATAGTTGCCATAAGAAATAACACGGCCCTGATAGCAGATATCCACATGACCAATAGCTGAAAACAGGGAGGTCTCAGCTGTATGAACAAAAATTTCTAGCTCTGCTGTCTTACCAGACTTCACTATTCCAAGATGGATATCTTCTTCCTCATCAGCATTTTCCAGCATAAATTTGTTAATTTTTGCTAAAGTTCTTGCAGGGATGAGAGCGGCTAGGACAATAGGTAAGCTAATTCTAATGCGACGTTTGAGATGGTTTTTCCCAATTTCCCCTTCAAATAAGAAACCGTCACGGATATTGGACAGACCATAAAGGAAAAAATAAGCCCCTAAAACAAAGAGTTGAAAGACAGAATTTCCCGTAGAGGACAAAAGACTAGCTCCACCAAGAAAAACTAGTAGAATACCATCTAGTAAGAGACGAAAACGAGGTCGAATATTATTTTTACGGTAGAGAACATAGGTGACAAGATTAATCGTGGCCCTAAAAATCTGATAAACTCCAATCACAAGAGCCAGAACATAAATCGGTATATCAGTCGCAAGATTGGAGCCAAGCAAATATCCCAGCACTAACAATTTAACCAGTGCAACTCCCAAGGTGTCCGTTGACTGACTTTTTTTGAAAATACGTAATACTAAATCTAAGACCGTTGCTATCCAAGCTAAAAACAGAACCAGTCGAATAACCTTTACTGGCAACCAAGTCCCCGTGACCATCAAGATGAGACCTAGCAGAACAAACAAGAACCCCTGAGCAAGTAATTTCTTACCTGTCAGACCTAAAGATAGAATTTTCGCCATATAAAAACCTTTCAACAATAAAAATTAAACACTCCGATTAAACTGACTAGTAAATAGCCAACACTACAAACAGCCTGTGCCAGCAACATATGGTGACTAGAAATGACTGTAGTAATGTCACCATCTTGTCTTATGCACTTCTAAAATTTGTTATATTGATTAGAAACCAGAGCTTATAAAAACTAGCTAAACTCGAGAGATAGACACAATTGCGACGAAAAAATGTATAACCAATTCAACTTGTTAAGGTAAGAAAGCATTATTTCCAATCTATTAATTATTCATCTATTACCTATTATGACACAATATTCCCTATAGTTCAACTTTTTTACTTGTTTTTTTATATTACACGGACTAAAAAAAGTTTTTCAACAGTTGATTGCATTTGTTTTAATAAGTTTTTAACCTTTCTTGGTTAGATAAAAAGAATCATACAGTTTAGAATCTGTATGGTTTTTTTGCCCCACTTTTTGTCCCATTTTTTAAATCATGACATTGAAAAATACCTAAAATCACTTATATTTCAATATTTTTTTAATTGCTCTCAATATGAAAGTCCTTTCCAAATCCCTGTAGGGGGCATCTACATACAACAGGAAAAAGCCTTGTAATAAGGCTTTTTTTCGTATCTGTTCTACTTTTTGGTCAACTAATGGATATCAACGGTATAATTTTATGAACACCCTTCTGAACTGCACCCCAAAAAGTTAGACAGAAAAAAACCTAACTTTTGTGGCGCAGTTCATTCGCGTCACATGAAGTTATTTAAGCATCTCCTTTTTTATTACCATTTTCTGTTATAATAAATTGTACTTCTAAAATAGAAAGGTCTTAAGATGACAACTCTTATTAAACATAAACGTGTAGAATTTTTCAGAACTTTTTTTATGACTTAGTTTTTTTGTTTTTTTGCAATTTCAAAAAGTAACTACTTTAATTGACCATCTTCATAACGGTATTTTTGACTTGGAATTCTTTCCTTGATTTTTTTCATTGCTACTTTGTTTCTCATCGATTCCTGGATGATTCAAACCGATTATACCAATCGCTATGGAAAGAACTCTTTATTTAACATGGTAATCATGTTTATCAAAATGGGAATTTTTACTCTTTATAGCCAATATGATTGGACCTGATTGGCAACAATATTTTTCATTATCTCTGTTGGGCTATTGGTACATTAACCCTTACCTTATTTTTTTCAATATTTGGTTGAATTTTTTTAGAAAAATCAACCGATGATGCTAATCAGGGAAAGTATCAAAGGTTTTCTATGGATAACAGGTCTAGGAAGTTTAGGATTCTATCTAGCAGCTCTTCTTCCTATTTACCTTAGAGTCTATATCTTATTTGCTAGTATTCTGCTAACATTTATTATGCCAAGTATCTTGCTTAATAAAGATAAGCATTACCAGGTAAATCTCCCCCATTTAATCGAGCGTATCTCCCTTCTTGTCATTATTATGTTTGGAGAGATGATTACGGAGCTAGCTAACTTCTTTACAATCGAGAATTTCTCGATTTATTCGGTTCTTTATTTCATTATTATGCTTTCTCTGTTCTTGTTTTATTTTGGTCAATTCGACCATGCTATTGATGAAAAATCTAATCAAAAGGGACTATTTCTAATTTACAGTCACTATCCTATTTTCATTGGACTTATGATGATGACTGTATCGATGAGTTTTCTTCTGAATCCTGAAGCTAATCGTCTCTTTGCAACCATCTTCTCTTATATCGGATTTGGCCTCTTTCAAGCTGCTGTCCTAGTAAATGGGCCCTATAACAAACACTATCTTCGCTATTCGAAAAGTTACTACTGTGTCCAAGCTACACTCTATCTGGCTGCCTTGATTCTCTCTTTAATCTTTGCTTCTAATCCTATAATAGTAGTGAGTATAACAACCATCTTCGCTCTAGCTATAGCCATTCATTTTATTTATTTTTATATGACACAGAATAAAAAATATTCCAAATCTAACTGGGGATTATTTTAATGAGTTTATAACATTAAAAAGCTTTGGGAACCAAGGCTTTATATGATATCAATCACCGACCACGAAAATGTTTAGCTTACAGAACTGCTAGTGAAGCTTTCTAGAGGATGAGTTCGAGTAAATGTTGCACTTATTCTTGCAATTTATCATTTACTTGATGCACGAACTCGATATTTTTTTCGTTAATTTGTTTTTTTGCCCCACTTTTGCCCCATTTTTTAAATCCTGACATTGAAAAATACCTAAATGTATTTCCCTAAAATCAGCTATATTTCAACATTTTTTTGTTTATTTTCAATATGAAAAGTTCTTACAAATTCATGTCGTTATCCTGAGAATAGTTAGAATAAATTAAAATAAGGTCTTTATCTAACACGAAAGCCACATATGTTTATTTTTCATTAACTTGTGTAATGAAAAATAACTGAAAATCTTTTGCATCTTTCTGAGTCGGAAAGTCAATTATAATATTGTCCAACGCAGTACCAAACCACCTATTTGCCGACCTTTTTCTATTGCTTTTACAGATAGGAGTATTCTTCCCTTAGCCAGCCAACGGTTTATCGACTTCATCCTTGCTAATAAACACCTGCTCTGTTAAGACGGGACACTCTTATCCCAAAAAAGTTCCAAAGTCTCACCTGACTCTGGAACTTTTTGATTTCTACACTTATTGTTTGGCTTCCTGTTTTAATTGTTGCACCTGTTCCTCGTACTGGACAAGCTCCTTGTCTTTTATATTGATAGTCGCTTCTGCTTCAGCAATGCGGCTTCTCAGATCTTGAGTCTTGCTATGGTGATAGCTAATACCAATAACACTACCAGCAATGATTCCGATTACTAGACAAGTAAAAATCACCAAAATCAAGGAAGCAGATAGTTGTGTAAAGACAAGACTGACAGTTACTGTTTGACGATTGAGCAGACCAAAGCAGATCACAATGACTAATAAGATCAAACCGCCAATTAGATAAGCCTTATCTTTCAGTGACAATTCATTAAATTTTTTTAGCATAAGTTCCTTTTCTCCTGACTATGTTGATAGAAAACTACACAACATTTAGATATTAACCGAAGCCATTCTACCAGAAAAATTCGATACTGTCAATAATTATTTGATTAACACTCCGTAACTCTACTTGAGTATTTACACATAATTATTGACAGTATCCCGATTTGATCTCGCACTGACATTTATTTATAACAACACTATATATCTAGTATAGCATAATCATTAGGTATTATAGGTTTTCAAACCAAATAGGAAACCTATATGAGTCATTCGTTATTTTTTTGCCCCACTTTTTGCCCCATTTTTAAATCCTGACATTGAAAATACCTAAAAGTATTTCCCTAAAATCAGCTATATTTCAACATTTTTTTGTTTATTTTCAATATGAAAAGTTCTTACAAATTCATGCAGGGGGCATAGAAATGCAGAAAAGAAAGCCTTGAAAATCAAGGCTTTTTTTGATGTCAATTTGTTTTTTTGTATCAAATTTTTGTGACAAACAATTATAAAAATTTTTCTTACATCCAGTTTTCCGAGAATGTTGTGATAGATTTTATTATTTCTTTTTCTAAAAGATGACCGTAAAAATTTTTTTATCCCCAATTTTTTTCTCTGCTTCTTTTTGGATTATTGTTAAGGTTCTCATAAAGTAATCTACTACATTCCAAATTTACTAAAAAATCCCTAGAAATAATTTCAAGGGATTTTTGAATCAAAGTTTAACTGTCTCGACTCCAAAAAATTGCTAATAGAATCACTGCACCTAAGATAGAGGGTACTACAGCTGTGTCATGGAGAAGAGGCCCCCAGGTCCCAAAAAGACTTTGACCTATCCATGCTCCAAGTAAGCCCAAAATCATCTTGCCGATGCATCCCATCCGCTCGCCTCTATTGGTAATTGCGGCAGCTATTAGACCAATGATAAAACCAACTAACATACTTCCAAGCATGACCTAACCCTCCTTTTTAAATCGTTGAACCAACCAAAGGATGGCCAAGGAAATCACTGAACCAACAAAGGAAGCAAAAATTTTAAAGATAGGGAAAAAGACAACCAAGCCAAGCATGGCACCGATTAAGCTGACCAACAATTTTAATTTCCATTGTTTGGGCTTTTCAAACGGCGTCAATATGACTGCCACAGCTGTCGTCAGTAAACAAGCTGGCAAAGTGAAAATCAATACAAAAATTAGTCCTGTCATCTTAAATTGCCCAGTCTCCATTTCTAAAGATTGCTACACGGCTACCGTCTTCGCGAATGCCGTCAATATTCATCTGGTTAGAGCCAATCATAAAGTCCACATGGACATCCGAGCGGTTGAGGCCCGCGGCTTCCAGCTCTTCTTCAGAGAAATTCTCTCCGCCCACTACACTAGTCGCATAAGCTGCACCAATAGCCAAGTGGTTAGATGCATTTTCATCAAAGAGGGTATTGAAGAAAGTAATGCCTGACTGAGAAATCGGACTTGGATCTGGTACCAAGGCACATTCACTAAAGCACGCGCACCCTCATTTTCAAAGACAAGATCCTTCATAACCTGATCACCCTTTTCAGCGGTAATATCTACAATCTGGCCATCCTTAAAGGTCACCTTGATGCCCTCGATGATATTGCCATTGTAGCTAAGAGGCTTGGTGCTAGTCACATAACCTTCTGCCCGGCGGAAATCCGGTGCTGTAAAGACCTCTTCTGTCGGCATGTTGGCAATGAAATACTCGCCCTGGGCATTAAGACTCCCAGCTGACTCCCAGTGATGGTTCTTGGGCAAGCCCAATGTCAAGTCAGTTCCCGGTGCTGTGTAATGGAGAGCAGAAAATTGCTCTTCATTTAAAATCTTCGCTTTTGAGCTGAGTTTTTCTTCATGAGCCTTCCAAGCTGCAACTGGATCATCCTCATAGACCCGACAGGTTTTGAAAATCTGATCCCAGAGAAGATCTACTGCTTCCTCATCGCTAGCTGCATTTGGAAAGACCTTTTTAGCCCACTCAGTACCCGCTGCTGCAGCGACTGTCCAGCTGACTTTATTGGATTGGGTTGCGATTCGCATCGGCTTCATAGCTAGTCCCAAGGCCTTAGCAGAAGCTGATAATTTCTCAGCATCGACGCCATTCAAAGCACCTGGGTCAGATGAACGGACACCTAAACGGCTGGCCTTCTTTTCTAGAAGATAGTTCATCTCAGCCACCTTATAGTCAGGGATATTGTCCAAGCGGTCCATCGGCGCATGGAGGAATTTCTCCCGCGTACTCAGATCATCCGCCCACTGGACGATAACCTCATGAGCTCCTAGAGCATAGGCCTCCTTGACAATCAAGTGGGCCAATTCACACTGCTCCACATCGATATTGAGCGCTACCGTGTGCCCAGGCTGTACATTGATACCATTAGCCACCAATAATTTAGCGTATTTTTCTAAGTTTTCTTTAAAATTTGGTAAAACCATTTTTTTCTCCTTAATAAGCAATATTCTCTTCCTAGTATACCATAAGTACACGCCTCCTGCAGAATCCTTACAACAGAAAGTGCCTTTCCTTCCACCTTGAATACTTTTTTTCTCTGCTAGGATATTAAAATCAAGTCTATTATTTAAGCCTTAGACAAGACTTCCTACGATGAGAAAAACGCCTGAATCAAGAATGTTTCAGACGTTTGGATTTTTGAAAGCTGAGGATTAGGGAATGACATAGCCTTGGTCATCTACCATATGAGGATGTTCTGAATTTCCATTCTCCCTCAAGGCTTCCAAATCTTGATCCAAAATGGAATTGTAGTCTGTACTTCCTTCACGTGTTACACGAGTCGATACTTGTCGCAAAAGTTTTTCGTTGAGATTGCGAACCCAGCGACCGTTACTGTGATCATTGGCACGCAAATAATTTCCTTTCACAATTTCCCCATAGAGAGCTTCGTTGACTTGGTAGCCTTGCTTGCGTAATCCCATGAGACCAATCTCTACAATCTCATCTGGATTATAGTCCTCAAAGTCAAAGACATTTGGAATCCGACTTTGCAATCCTGAATTGACTTGCAAGAAGTCATGCATCTCCCTAGTATAACCAGCAAAGATAATGACGATATCTCGACGGTGATCCTCCATAAATTTGAGGACTTCATCCAAGGCCTCCTTCCCGAATCATCATTCTGACCAGTGTAGAGCGTGTAAGCTTCATCGATGAAGAGGACCCCACCTAGCGCACTTTCTAAGACTTCACGCGTCTTTAAGGCTGTTTGGCCTTGGTAGCCACCAACCAGATTGCTTCTAGATACTTCGATGAATTTCTTCTGCTTGATGACCCCTTTTTGGAAGAGAATATTCCCCAAAATGCGAGCAACAGTCGTCTTCCCTGTACCAGGGTTTCCAAGAAAGAGCGAGTGCAGCGTTGTATCTTCCACAAGACCACCTTGCTCTGCTCGTTTTTGATTGAACTCAGCCATGGCTACAAACTGTTCGACTTGCTCTTTCACTTTTGCAATTCCAACCAAGCGGTTGAGAGCTACCATACCATCTTCTTCTTTGTCTGCCCCTACCTGGTACTTGCCTTGATTGAGAACAGCATCAATGTCGATATTAAGGATGGTCTCGATATCATCTGAACCTTGAGCCACCACTCGGTCTGCCATAGTCTTGGTCAATTGCTCATCTAGATTACGAATCCAGCGACCATTGCTCTTATCCAATGATCCATCGTAGGCCCGCTTGACATGACGAGCATAGTAATCGCGGTCTTCGAGCTTATAGTCTCCCTTGTTCAAGATCATTTCACCCAGTTGGACAATTTCATCTCCGGTGAAATCCTCAAAGATGAAGTTATTAGGGACACGCGAACGGAGTCCTGGATTAGTCTTTAAGAACTCCTCCATTTCTTTGGTATAGCCGGCAAAAATAATCATGATCTCATCACGATTGTCCTCCATAAATTTAAGGATGGTATTGATGGCCTCGATCCCAAAGTCGACATCACTGTCTTTTTATCCAAACTATAAGCTTCATCAATAAAGAGGATCCCACCACGAGCTTTTTCAAGAAGAGCCTGGGTCTGCTCAGCTGTCCCTCCAACATTAGAGGAGATTAAGTCTGACTCAGTCGCTTCGACAAAACGAAATTCCTTACCGGAAAGGACACCTGCCTCAAAGAGAACTTCTCCCAAGAGGCGGGCAACGGTCGTCTTCCCTGTACCAGGATTTCCCATGAAGGCTGCATGTAGCGTTTGCTTTTCAGGAGCCTTGCCATTTGCGATCCGCTTTTTGTTAAATTCTACCATGTTGATCATTTTTTTGATCTCATGTTTGACCTTCTCAAGACCAATCAGGCTATTGAGTTCTTCCAGTGCATCGCGTTTCTTTTCTTGTTCAGAAGCAGTTGCTGTAGTAGTTGGAACAGTTGCATCAGATGCAGTGCCTGAAGAAGGTGTTTGCGGATTAGCTTTAGCCACTTCTCTGCCTACAAGATAATCACAGCCATCCTCAATCTCAGTTATCAGATCACGCGCATCTCCCTGTGTATAAGTAACGGCGTCTGCCTTTACATAGGCAGAACTTTGAAGTCGAATATTTGGATCGGCAATTTTATGGAAGACCATCTGGTCCGCCATCACTACACTATCCGAAAAAGCACCGAATGAAATTCTTTGAGCATTTTCCGCAAGGAAAGTAGTTTCTCCTGTCAAAGCCGCGAACGATAGGTCATAAATGCATAAAAATTCTGTGAAAGTGGCTTGATGAGCTCGAAGCATACTTCCGTACGAATTCAAGGACGTAATGCAATCCGAATCAGAATTGAATTGAACGTTATTATTAAGGCAAACCGCAGTCCCACCAGGCAATTCGATTTTGCAGTTCTCAGATTTCCAGACTACATTATCTAACCAAACTGGTGGATAATCCATTTCAAGATTCCCACCTTTAACAGTAGAGTTTTTGAGAATCACTTCTGAGTTAGTCGCACTGATCGTATTAATATCATATTTTTTTCAAGGTCGACGGTTTCTAAGGTCAACCTAGCTCCATCTGATAGATCGATTCTAGACAAAAATCCTTGAATGACTGATTGATAATTCTGAAGCCACAATACCGATTGAAGCATCGTGTTTTTTTCGGGAACCTTCATTTCTATATCAGTTAAGATTAGTTTAGAATGCGTGTCTGCATATAGAAAAAAAGTTCTGATTGTTTTTGGGTGCTAATTTCAAAACAAACCTGCTTACAAGTGACTTCAGATCCACTCCATAACAGGAGGGTAGAATAATTCCCCGTGATTTTAAAACACAAATTTTCAAAGGTGACCTTTGCTCCTGCTATAAATCGGAAAGCCGCTTCAATGGTATTCTTAAAGATTTGGCCATTGCCATTTGGATTAGAAACCACTTGCCCTACAAAATGTAGCTCCTTATCAATTACAATTTCCTGATTGGTCGGCCATTGAAAAGCGTATCCATCTTCAAACTCGATGATGTCCCCATTCTGAGCTTTGTTATAAGCATCCATAAAATTCCAACTATTGTTGTAAGGACCTACTAAATATTTCGCCACACTCTTCTCCTCTTTTCTTCTGATTACCAATAAAAACTCACTGATTTATCAGCTCATTTACGAAATTCTACACACTAAAAATTGTAACACAATCCAGGTTCAATGAAAACATCTAGAAGCGGTTATAAAACTTAAAAACCTCTATTTTCCTTTTTTTGAAAATAGAGGTTTTGATCTAATCTTTAAAGAGAGACAAGAGAGTTACCATAACTACAGTGGAGCAGACCAAGCCGGTTACTTTTATGATCGTATCCGTGTCTAGCTCTAATTGATAACTAAACGATTTTTGAGCTGGTTTATCTTCTGCTACAATACTAAATCTCATTTTTTCCCCTTTCTTACTCCTGATCCAGATACAAGATTTGCGCTTCCGGGCTAGTAGTTAGAAGATTGACAATCAGAAAACTCAAAACTTCTTCTAATAAGTTTTCCTTAAGTTCACGCTTCATAGACAACTTAAAATCATTTTGAATTATTTTAGAAAAACTCATCAAACAGACTCAACTGGTTATCCTCAGGCATATTGCCCAGGATTCCCATATCGTCCATTTTTTCGACTAGGGTGCTAGAGAGACCACCGCGTTTGCGGAGCTCTGTCTTAGAGAGGAATTCGCCTTCTTCCCGTGCTCTGACCACTTGGCGGGCAACGTTGTCACCCAAACCGTCCATAGCAGAGAACGGTGGAATAAGTGTATCTCCTTCGATGAGAAACTCGGTCGCGTGGCTCTTGTAGAGATCCAGCTTTCCAAATTTGAAGCCCCGCTCCAGCATTTCATTGACGATTTCCAAAGTCGTATAAAGGTCAATTTCTACATTGGAAGCCTCGTTGTTCTTGCGTTTTTCAGCGATTTCGCTCATTCGGCGCTTGACAGCATCAAGTCCGCCACTCATGGTCTTAATATCAAATGCCTTGGCCCGGATAGAGAAGTAGGCGCAGTAGTAATAAATCGGATGATGCACCTTGAAGTAGGCCACCCGCAGGGCCATCATAACATAGGCTGCCGCATGGGCCTTGGGGAACATGTACTTGATCTTTCCACAGGACTCGATGTACCATTCTGGCACATTGTTTTCCTTCATGGCTGCGATGTAGCCATTGCGCTCTTCTTCAGAAATCTTCAGCCAGAGGCCCTTCCGCACGCGCTCCATGATCGTAAAGGCCATCTTAGGATCCAAGCCCTTGTGCATGAGGTAAACCATGATGTCGTCCCGACAACCGATAACGGTAGACAGGTCCGCAATCCCTTGCTTGATCAAGTCCTGAGCATTGCCCAGCCAAACATCCGTACCATGAGAGAGACCAGATAGCTGTAAGAGCTCGGCAAAGGTGGTCGGATGGGTCTCATCAACCATGCCCCGTACAAAATTGGTCCCAAACTCTGGAATCCCCAGCATACCAGTCGGCGTGCCGATTTGCTCCTGAGTCACACCCAGAATATCTGTTCCAGAAAAGAGGGCCATGACACCTGGATCATCCATAGGAATATCAGTAGGATCAATACCAGACAAGTCTTGAAGCTTCCGAATCATGGTCGGATCATCATGCCCCAGAACGTCCAGCTTGAGGACATTTTCATCGATATCATGGAAGTTAAAGTGGGTAGTCTGCCACTCGGCTGTCACATCGTCGGCTGGATATTGGACCGGTGTAAAGTCATAAACATCCATGTAGTTAGGGATAACAACGATTCCGCCCGGGTGTTGTCCAGTTGTCCGCTTAACTCCAGCCGCTCCCTGCGCCAGACGCTCAACTTCGGCGTCTCGGTAGAACTTCCCGTAGTCGCGCTCGTAGCCCTTGACAAATCCATAAGCTGTCTTAGCTGCAACGGTACCAACGGTACCAGCCCGAAAGGCATACTCCTCACCAAAGATATCACGCACATCCAAGTGAGCGCTAGGCTGATCCTCTCCGGAGAAGTTCAAATCAATATCGGGTACCTTGTCCCCGTCAAATCCAAGGAAGGTCTCAAACGGAATATCTTGCCCATTTTGCTAAGTTTGTGGCCACACTTTGGACAGTCCTTATCCGGCATATCAAAGCCAGAACCATAGGAGCCGTCCGTAATGAACTCGCTGTATTGGCATTTGCCACAGACATAGTGGGGCGACAAAGGATTAACCTCGGTAATCCCGATCATGGTCGCGACAAAGCTAGATCCGACAGACCCACGCGAGCCTACCAGATAGCCCCGCTCATTGGAGCGTTGCACCAGCATCTGTGAAGCCAGGTAAATCACGGCAAAGCCATTCCCCAAGATAGAGGTCAACTCTTTTTCAATCCGCAAGTCTACGATATCCGGCAGCGGATTACCATAAATCTCAAAGGCTTTTTGATAGGTCAGCTCGGCAACCGTCTCCTCGGCCTTATCAATGAAAGGTGTATAGAGGTCGCCCTTGACCACCTCTACCGGCTCAAAGGTCTCCGCCAGCTGATTCGGATTGGTGATGACTAGCTTCTTTAGCTAAGTCCTCGCCCAAGAAGGCAAATTCGTCCAGCATCTCATTGGTGGTCCGGAAGTGAGCCTTAGGAAGCGGAGCCGGCTGGGCATTTTCACCGTGACCAATGGTCCGGTTAATCATGGCTCCCTGACCGAGACTCCGGACGATAATCTCCCGGTAGATTTCTTCTTCCGGCTCGATATAGTGCACGTTCCCCGTCGCAAGGACAGGCTTGCCCAAGCGGTCTCCGACCTCAATAAGATTGCGAATAATAGTCTGCAGTTCTTCCTGGTCCTTGATTTGCTCCTTGGCAATCAGTGGCTCATAGATAGCCGGTGGCATAACCTCGATAAAGTCATAATACTTGGCTACTTCGACAGCCGCATCCACCCCCTGAGAGACAACAGCGTCATAGACTTCGCCTTCTGAGCAGGCAGAGCCCAGAATCAGGCCTTCACGATGGGCGTCCAGAACGGTCCGTGGAATCCGCGGTACGCCTTCAAAATACTTGGTATTGGACAGACTGACTAACTTGAAAATATTTTTTAGTCCCGTCTGATTTTTTACATAAATGGTCGCATGCTTGACCCGAGCCTTCTTGTAAGAATTCTCATCGACAAGATCCGTATTCAGATCCTTGAGATTGGTCACACCATGCTTTTCAGCCACATCCTTGATAAAGATAAAAAGGAGACGGCCCGTCGCTTCCGCGTCATAGTTGGCCATGTGGTGGTGCTCCAGAGCAATCTGGAAACGCTTGGTCAAAGGCCCCAGACCATGACGCTTGTACTCTGGATAAAGATTGCGGGCAAATTCCAGCGTGTCAATGACTGGCTGGGTAATTTTCGGCAGGCAATGACGCTCATAATTGACATTCATAAAGCCCACGTCAAAGGTGGCATTATGGGCAACGAGGATGCTGTCCTTGCAAAATTCTTGAAATTCTTTGAGCACCTGCTCCAGTGGTTTGGCATTGCGGACATGCTCATCTGTAATCCCAGTCAAGTCCGTAGTAAAGGCCGACAGGGGATGCCCAGGATTGATAAACTCATCAAACTCAGCGATGATATTGCCCTTGTGCATCTTGCTGGCAGCGACCTGAATCAAGTCATTGTAGACGGCTGAAAGACCCGTTGTTTCCACGTCAAAGACTACATAGGTCGCATCGCTCAGCTCCATATCCACTTCATTGTAGACGATGGGTACCCGGTCTTCTACAATATTGGCTTCCATACCGTAAATCAGCTGGATACCAGCCTTCTTGGCAGCCTTGTAGCCATGGGGAAAGCTCTGCACATTGCCATGGTCGGTAATGGCGACAGCCTTGTGGCCCCATTTGGCAGCCGTTGCAACGATTTCCTCTACCTCAGGCAGAGCGTCCATAGTAGACATATTGGTATGGGCGTGAAACTCAACCCGTTTCTGCCCTTCAGGCATCAAGTCCTTGCGCTCATAGTGGGTAACTTCCTGCACATCCTGTACATTCATGGTCAGGTCACGGGTAAAGTTGTTCATCTCCACATTTCCACGTACGCGGAGCCAAGCACCCTTCTTAATCATGTCAAACTTCTTGGCTTCTTCTTCGTTTTTCATCCATTTCTGCAAGGAGAAGCTGGAAGTATAGTCTGTCATCTTGAAGTTAAGCAAGACCCGGCCGGTCCGAGTAACCTTCTGCTCCAGATCAAAGACCATTCCCTCAAAGACCAGACGATTTTCCTCAGTCTGAACTTCAATCATAGGGGTAATCTCTGCCTTGTCCAGCTTTGGTTTAGCCGCAGCCTTGCGAGCTTGGAAATCATAGGCTGGTTTTTCCTCTGGCGGTGGCGCCATTTGCTGTAGAGATTCCATGGCTTTGAGAGCTTCTTCATTAGCTTCTTGAACAATCTTGTCATTTTCTGCCTGGAAATTCTCTGCCTGTTGCTGGGTTAACTCATCGCTGTGCTGAACCTGACAGGCCAGCTGAGGAAAACCATACTTGACTAGCTGGCGACTGAGATTTGGTAGGTGATTCTTGCGAAAATGCTCAGTATCAATGGTTGATGGTCCTTCAATTAGCAACTTGTCCCCATCCAAATGAACCTGCAAATCCTGATAAAGGCTCTTAAATCCATGGCTGGCACATGGACCTTCCTCAAAGGCCAGCTGGTAATAAGCCTGCAAGAGCTCATCCGATATCTGAGGCGCCTGACAATGAATTTCAAAAATAGCTTGGTTGCCTGTCTTCGAAAACTCTTGATCTAAGCGCTTCTGCAATTCCCTAAAAATCTCAATGGGTAGAATATCCGCAAAAGAAAAATGAAATTCCCAGACCCGACTGACCTTGTGGACCAAAACCTTCTCGATTTCTGCATTCAAAAAGGCCTCTGAATTTCTCATCTCCAGTGGCATATCTAGCTGATTCATTAAAATTTCAAACTTGTTTGACATGACATTTCCTCGTACAGTAGTGACCTTATTTTACCATAAATCAGCACTTTTTTCGACAGAAAAAGGACAGAGCAATGCTCAGCTCCCCATATAATTATCAAGACTTTTTTCTTGGTCCTAAGTTATGATATAATAGAAAAAACATTTATCTAAAGGAGCCTTAACTGTGAAGAAAATCTTACTAGCTAGCATCTGTCTACTGACCCTAACTGCTTGTAGCACGACCACTCAGCATAAGCAAGAAAATACACCCAAGCAAAGTCAGAGTCAAAGTAAAACCAAAGAAGAAAAGACACAGACGAAAACTTTTTCTAAAAAAATCGATGAGGATTATACTAATTCAGTCAAACTTTTCTATACTAAAGACAAGATCCTATCTTTCCAACTCATTTCCAGCCAGGCCATCCCTGAAGAAAGTCAAAAAATGAGTGTTGAAGAATTAAAGAAATCTTATAGTGAAGATCTTAAGAAAAGTTCCATGATTGAAAATCAAGAAAAGCTAAAAGGACTTAAGATTCATCTTAAAATTTCTGAAGACAAGAAAAACGCTATAGCCATTTTTGACTTTGACCTCAGCAAAATAGATCAAGAACAACTGATTCAGTCAGCAAGTGACTCTGAAAGTAGTCAAACTTTCTTCAGGAAACTTCAAGATAAACCAGAAGTTGTCTTTGATTATTTGAAGGGGCAAGGACTCGAAGAAGAATAAAAAAGCTTTCTGATTAATTTTTAAACTTATACCTGTTCATAAATTTTTAGTATATTTTTCTAATACCAGTTATTAACTTTTTGTTTTATTTTGATATAAATTTCAAGGAGTTTTTATGCGCTTAACTAAAAAAACTGTTCTTATTGGTGTCGCTTCTCTTATTATTTTAGGCTTAGCTGCATGGGGAGTAAATTTATTTCTCGTTAAGCACAACGCTCAGCAAAGTTTTGATAAAAATTTTATTCACTATCAAGCGAAAAGTGACGATCACGAAACTTTTATTACTCAAGGCATCGGAAAAAAAGAAGTCTATAATTTATCCTACTCTCCTTCTAAGAAGACCATTGAAATAACCAAATCGACTAAAAATGGAGATAGCTATTCTGCCGATTCCATTTACGGAGCAGTAAAACTCTATGATATAAAACAAAACGGTAATAGCTACGTCTTCATAACAGCTGCAAAACCAATAATGGTTGACTTCGGAATGACTTCAGTAAGGGTAACTTATGACGGAGGTAATTTTGAAACCCCATACTCTGAGCTGCATTTTGGTGAATCTTTCCCTAGTGAAGACAACTAGATTGCTACTTCTCTAGACTAACAGTCTTTAACTATCAACTAACCAAGCTATTAGGCTGTGGTTAGTTTTTGTTTGCAAAAAAAGCGGTTGAAACCGCCTTTATTATCTTAATACTGCTTCTGCCAAAGCCTTCTGAATAGCAATGACACTCTTATCACTTCGGAAAGTTAAGATTTCGGCTGGTTCTTCAGCACTGGATACCCAGATTTTCAGCTCAGCATCAAGGTCAAAGTGGCCAGCCGTTTCCACTGAAAAGCGACTGATAGAGCGATATGGATAAGACTTATAAGCCGTTTTCTTGCCTGTCATTCCTTGCTTATCAACCAAAATCAAGCGCCCATCTGTAAACACAATCAAATCTCGAATAAGACTGAAGGCCAGTGCCACATTTTCCGTTGGTGTTAAAATATTTTCTAGTTCTCTTTCAACTTTATCAATATCTTTTTGAGAAGCATTCCCCAGCAAACCACTAAATAATCCCATGATTTCGTCCTCCGATTCATTTTTTCTTACTATAGCATTTTCAAGTCCAATAAGCAAAAGAAAACTGCCAGGCAAAACTGGCAGTTTATCTTATTTCGTTAAAATAGACAAGGTTTCGATCAAGTTATCTGCATGGACCTCAATGGTATCGCCACTTGCTTTAATTTTGACTTCTACAATACCTTCAGCAGCTTTCTTACCAACGGTTACTCGGATTGGCAGACCAATCAAGTCGCTATCGCTAAACTTAACACCGACCCGCTCATTACGGTCATCGACCAAAACTTCATAGCCAGCTCCAACTAAACTTTCTTCAATCTTGTCTGTCAAAGCCAAGCTTTCTTCATCTTTGACATTGACTGGGATCAAATGAACGTCAAATGGCGCCAATTCTTTAGGGAAGTTAATTCCCCAAGCATAACGATACTCACCTTTAGGAGTTTTATTAACAAAGAGGCGGGCATGCTGTTCCATGACAGCTGAGAGCAGACGACTAACACCGATACCATAGCAACCCATCACAAGGGGAACTGCTCGGCCATTTTCATCTAGAACTGTCGCATTCATACTGTCAGAGTAACGAGTCCCTAGTTTAAAGATGTGCCCAATCTCAATCCCACGTGCAAACTTCAGAATACCATTACCATCTGGAGAAATTTCTCCTTCGCGAACTTCACGGATATCGACATATTCAGCAGTAAAGTCACGACCAGGATTTACCCCTGTCAAGTGGTAGCCATCTTCATTGGCTCCAGCAACAGCGTTGGACAAGTCTTGAACCTTACGGTCAGCGATGATGGTCACTTCTTCTGGCAGATTAACTGGACCAAGAGAGCCAAAGTTTGCTCCGAACAATTCTTGGACTTCTGCTTCTGTTGCCGCTTCAAAGAAGTCAGCCCCTAAGTGGTTTCAATTTGACTTCATTGAGCTGGTCGTTTCCTACAAGCAAAGCCACTACCGGATTTTCATCTGCAATGTAGACCAAGGTCTTGATGGTTTGCTCCTCAGAAACTTGTAGGAAGGCTGCAACTTCATCAATAGTCTTACAGTTTGGTGTTTCCACACGAACAAGTTCGGTTTCAGCTACTACACGATTGCTCGGCTTGTATTCATTTGTTGCCATCTCAAGGTTAGCTGCATAGCTTGACTCACTAGAGTAAGCGATAGTATCCTCACCAGAAACCATCCAGTTGCTTAGCTCAGCCTTAATGGCTTCCAAAACATCTGCAGGGATTTCGTCCAAGCTTGCAACGGATTTATCCAATACCAACCAACGATCCAAGTCTGTCCGATCAGGAGTAATCGCCATAAATTCTTGGCTATCCTTTCCTCCCATAGCTCCGCCATCTCCAATGATAGCTTTAAAGTCAATCTCACTACGAGTGAAGATCTTTTCATAGGCAGACTTGTATTCATCATAAGTCACATCCAAACTATTATAGTTCGCATGGAAGCTATAAGCATCTTTCATGATGAACTCCCGCGTCCGCAAAAGACCGTTGCGAGGACGTTTTTCATCACGGTATTTTGGCTGGATTTGATAAAGATTCAGCGGTAATTGTTTGTAAGATTTCACTGAATCACGCACTAGGGCAGTAAAGGTTTCTTCATGGGTTGGTCCCAAAATGAAGTCTGATCCCTCACGGTTCTTTAACTTGAAAAGGTCATCACCATAGGTCTCGTAGCGACCTGACTCGCGCCAAAGATCTGCACTTAGCAAAGCTGGCGCCAACATTTCTACTGCACCAATTTTTCAAATTCTTGGCGCATGATATTCTTAGCTTTTTCAATAACTCTATTGGCCAATGGCAGATAAGAATAAACTCCCGCTGACACTTGGCGAACATAGCCCGCCCGCAAAAGCAAGGCATGACTGATAACCTGCGCATCACTTGGCATTTCACGCAAGGTTGGAATTAGCATTTTACTTTGTTTCATAAAAACTCCTTTAATTACATTTGAAGGCAGTGAAGGCCCTTTAGCAATCTACGTTTTCTCTTCACTTGCCCTTACTTAAAAGAATGTACGCATAATATCATTCCAGGTAACAGCAATCATCAGCACAACCATAATCGCTACACCTGCTAAAGTTACATAAGTCTCTGTTTCGCGCTTGAGCGGTTTTCTGCGAATTGCTTCAATAATGTTGAGAACAATCTTTCCACCATCAAGAGCTGGAATCGGAATCAAATTGAAAATACCAATATTGATTGATAACAGAGCCAATAGACTAATCACCTGATCCAGACCAGCTTGTGCCGCTTGACTGCTGACACGGAAGATAGCAACCGGTCCTCCCAGTTGATTAAGACTAGGATGGAAAATCAAGTTTTTCAAAGCATTCAAAATACGGAAAGCCGCATCCCAAGCCATGGTCAGACCACCTACCATCATGGACATCAGATCCGACTTCATGCCTGGCGTAACACCTAATAAGTAACGGTCCCCTTCTTTTTTAGGACTGACTGTCACATCTTTGGTCTCGTTTCCGCTTTTAACTGTCAGGTTAAGTTTGGGATTCTTTTGACCTTTCGTTTCCTTTTCAACTGCCTGAGTCAAATCATCCCAGTTTGAAATTTCTGTCTGACCAACCTTTAGAATCTGATCATTATTTTTTACACCAGCTTGAGCTAAGGCACCGTTCGGAGCAACCTGTACGTGGTTTGTGTCCAGATTTTGAACACCACCTTGTAGAGCAATTAGGATCCAAAAGGCTACGATTCCCAAAATAAAGTTATTCATAGGGCCAGCAAAGTTTGTGATTAAACGGCCCCAGATTGTTGCATTTTGGTACTGAACATCTAAAGGCGCAATCCGAACTTCTGTCCCATCTGCTTCAACGATAGTTGCATCGTGATCAACTGAGTAGGTTCTACTTTCTTCAAGAACCAAACCAGTGATTTCTAATTTATCTTCAAAATCAAAACTTGTCACATTCATTGGCAAGGCTGTCTGGTCAATCTTCTTGCCAGATAGATTTACTCGAATAACCTTGCCTTCTTCATTTAGAGTCAGACTGACAGGTGTTCCAGTTTTGATTTCAGTTGTATCATCACTCCAGCCAGCCATGCGCACATAGCCACCTAGAGGAAGAATCCGAATGGTATAGGCTGTTCCATCTTTCCAATATGAGAAAAGATTTTCGGTCCCATTCCAATGGCAAATTCTCGAACGAGAATGCCTGACTTTTTGGCAAAGTAGAAATGTCCATACTCATGAACCACTACAATAATACCAAAAACAATGATGAAGGTGAGGAGTCCCATAATTCCCATACTTTCCTTACCACACATTCCTTTCTAAATCTTGACTTCTGGAGTCTAAATCAAAGAGGCTGGGAGTGTCTCCCAGTACTCTGTTTTTCATTAAATTTTGTTCCAGGCAGAAGAAGCCGCTTATCTCCAACTCTGCACATCTTAAACAAATTAGAATAAACCTAAAATCCGCATCAGAGGGAAGACAAAGAGCAAACTGTCAAAGCGATCCAAAACACCACCATGGCCAGGTATAAACTTACCAGAATCTTTGACACCATAATGACGTTTAATGGCGCTTTCCACCAAGTCTCCAAACTGTCCAGCTATACTAAAGAAAATAGCATATAAAACCAAAAGCCAGCGATTATGCGGAGCAGCCACACTTCCATCAATCAAAACAAAAATGAAGGTGACTACCATCGCAGACGCGATACCACCGAGGGCACCTGCAACAGTTTTATTGGGTGAAATTGTTGGAGCTAGCTTTTTCATCCCAAAACGGCGACCAAAGAGATAAGCACCACTATCTGTTGCCCAAACAATTAGAAGAGCCAAAAGCACCTTGTTTAGGCCTGCACCTCGAGCATCTAAAAGGGCATTAAAACCTGATCCTACATAGAAACTAACTGCAATCGGATAGACTACATCATCAAAAGTATAATTGCTACCAACGACAATAGAACCCAATAAGCAAAAGATGACCAGAGTATAGGCTATTACATTGCCATCAATTGGCAAAAAGGTAAAATAATACTCAATCGGAACTGCTAAGACAAAGGCAGCCAGCATGGCCAACATACCTTCAAGAGTTGTCGTCGCTAGGCCCTTCATTCGGAGCAATTCATGTACTGCTAACATGGCTAAAATGCCTACAACAATCTGAAAAGCGACTCCTCCTAATACGACCAAAGGAAGGAAAATTGCAAGAGCCACTCCCGCAAAAATCAATCTCGTCTGTAAATCCTTATCCATATATTCTCCTAAACACCACCAAAGCGTCTCTGGCGCTTACTATATTCTTCGATAGCTTCTTTTAAAGATTTTTCATTAAAATCCGGCCACAAGGTCTTTGTAAAGTACAATTCGCTATAGGCACTTTGCCATGGAAGGAAATTACTGAGACGTAATTCCCCGCTAGTCCTGATGATCAAATCAGGGTCCCGTAAAATACGAGGTAGGTTACTAGTCTGTAAATAATCCCCAATCATTTCCTCGCTGATATCACCGGGATTAAACTTGGCATCCAAAACTTCTTGAGCAATATTGCGAATGGCTTGAGTTAATTCTGCCCGTCCACCATAGTTCAAGGCAAAGTTCAAAATCAAGCCAGTATTGAGCTTTGTCAGCTCTTCTGCTTTAACCAAGGCATCATATGTAGCTTTAGGTAATCTGGCCACATCGCCAATCATTTGAATTTTCACATTGTTTTTGTGCAATTCAGGCACATAACGCTCATAAAATTCAACAGGCAGGTTCATGATAAATTTGACTTCTTTTTCTGGTCGAGACCAGTTTTCTGTTGAAAAAGCATAGACCGTCAAAACCTGGACGCCCATCTCTTTGGCTGCGATGGTGACATTCTGCAAAGCCTCCATACCCGCCTTATGTCCAAACACACGAGGTTGCAGTCTCTTCTTGGCCCAACGGCCATTTCCATCCATAATAATCCCAATATGCTTTGGCACCTGTAGGGGGATGGTTACTTTTTCTTTCTTTTTTAAGTGAAACATAGCTTTATCCTAAATTTTAATCATTTTATTATATCATAAATCTAACAAAAGTGTTGTTTTAGCAAGTTTTTGACAGTGAGCACCCAAAACTAGGCTAAGAAGCTTCGTAAAACCACTCATTCACAGCCTCTTGTTCTTTTGAAAGGCCTTACCTGCTTATATTATAGGCTTTCCTCTTTTATTTTTCAAGAAATGCCCCAAAACTACAGACTCTGATAAAAAGGTAAAAAAAGAATCCGAGATCCTCAGATTCTTTTTCTTATTCTTCGATAGCAGATTCTTCCACACCATCAGCCTCAATCGCTACTTTTGCTTCAGGATCAACTTCTGCTTCAGCTTGTGGTAAGACTGTCTTGATCGCTGTTAATTCAAAAGTCAAATAAACGCCATCAACATCCAAAACAACGGTCCGTTTTTCAGTATCCACTTCATCAACAGTTCCATACAAACCGCCAATTGTGATGACCTCATAACCCTTTTGGAGCTTATTCAAGCTTTCCATGCGTTTTTCCGCTTGTTTTTTCTGTGTGCGGTTCATGTAGAAAATCAATCCAGCCATGACCACAAACATGATAATCATTTGGTATCCCATAGTCGTCTCCTTTCGTTTTTCATGTCTTCATTACTATAACAAATTTCTCTTTTTTTTACAAGAGAGGACTGTTCTTTCGACCTGACTACAAAAGGCTTTAAAGACGATTTTAAAAGACTTTTTTAACATCACTAATAGCTGGTCTATCTTTTAAAAGTTCAAGAGAAAGGGACTTACTCAGCCCCCTCCTTTTCCTTAATAACCAAGACACCATCTTCCAAATCAGCTGTCAAATGCTTAGCATCTAGATTATCCAAGTGGAAGTCAGTCACCTTGTCACGGATTTGTTGCTCGATAACTCTACGGAGTGGACGAACACCCATGACTTGGTCATAACCAGCGTCACGTAGGAATTCCTTAGCTGCATCAGATACTGCAAGATCAATTTCTTTTTTGCTCAAGGTTTGATTTACTTCAATCAGCATGAGATTGACAATCTCCATCAAGTCTTCTTTCTTGAGATGAGAGAACTCAATAACCGCATTGAAACGATTGAGGAATTCTGGACGGAAGTAAGCTTTGAGGCGGTCCATCAAATCAGGTTTTTCTGCATCTTCTTCTAAGCCAGCTTCGTAGCCAAATCCAGCATTGGAAGTTGCAATGATAACCGTGTTCTTGAAGTTGACAGTATTCCCTTGACCATCTGTCAAACGACCGTCATCCAGAACTTGAAGGAGAAGGGTAATCACTTGTGGATCAGCCTTTTCAATCTCATCCAAGAGAATGATAGAGTATGGATTGCGACGTACACGCTCGGTCAAAGTATTGTTATTGTCATCATAACCAACATATCCTGCAGTCGTACCAATCAGCTTGGACACAGCAGTCCGATCAGAGTATTCAGACATATCCAGACGAATGATGGCCTCTTTAGTACCGAACATATCTAGAGCCAGTTGCTTAGCAAGCTCAGTCTTACCAACACCAGTTGGACCAACAAAGAGGAAGCTTCCGATTGGACGGTTGCCTTCATCAAAGCCTGCACGGTTACGGCGGATAGCTCTAGCCACAGCTTCTACAGCCTTGTCTTGGCCGATAACTTTGGCTTTGAGGCGGTCATTCATGCCCTTGAGGCGCTCAATATCACTTGCACCCATTTGAGATACTGGTACACCCGTCATACGTTCAACAGATTCTGCTACATCGTTGACTGTTGCCGTCACCTTCATATCCTCAGTGTGGTTTGAATTTTCTTTTCTAGTTCTTCGATACGAGTCTTAGCATTGAGAGCTGCTTCAAAATCTTCTTTTTCAACAGCGGCTTCCTGCTTGTCTTTTTGCTCAGCGATTTCATGCTCGACCGCATGAACATCAGTCACCGGATGTTGGGCTGCCAAGTGGGCTGCCGTTACATCAACCAGGTCAATCGCCTTGTCTGGCAAGCTCCGTTGTGGAATATACTGAACAGAATAGTCCACAGCAGCTTTCAGCACTTCATCTGGCAGGATGACATTGTGGTGTTTTTCGTACAAGTCACGAATACCTTGAAGGATTTTATAGGTATCTTCTGCAGATGGTGCATTGACTTTAACCTCATTGAAACGACGAGCTAGAGCCGCATTTTTGAGAATAGTGTTACGGTACTCATCCTGAGTAGTAGCCCCGATAACTGTCAACTCACCACGAGAAAGCGCTGGTTTGAGAATATCCGCTAGTCCCTTAGAGCCACTATCTCCACCGGTAGATCCTGCTCCTAGGATTTGATGGATTTCATCAAAGAATAGGATGATGTTGCCGGCTTCCTTGACTTCATTGACCAAGTTTTGGATATTTTCTTCAAAGCTACCACGATACTGGGTACCAGCTTCCAGACCAGAAATATCAACAGAAATGATTTCCTTATTCTTGATAGCCGCAGGTACATCACCATTGACGATAGCTTGAGCCAAACCTTCTACGACAGCTGTCTTACCAACTCCGGCATCTCCGACCAATACAGGATTGTTCTTGGTCCGGCGAGAAAGGATTTCAGCTGTTTCTTGGATTTCCTTATTACGCCCAATGACTGGATCTAATTTACCATCACGAGCTTCTTGAGTCAGATTGCGACCCAGCTTAGCCAGGATGCCATCTTGCTTAGGTCCATGACCAGCAGTTTGTAAATCCTGTTCACCCGTTCCTTGACCAGGTAGTTTACCAGTAGCACGATATTGTGCAAATTCTTCTGGTGTCACTTCACGGCCGTTAATGAGGTAACGACGGTTTTCACTATTGTAACCACGCATTCCAGCCATTAATTGATTAAATAAGTCATCCATATTATTAAAATTGTTGTAATTGTTATTCATATTTATACCTCTTCATTTTCAAGAATTGCAAACGATATTTTGTTTTGTGTTTTTCGTTTACATTTGTAATTGTAACATGGTACAAAAGGATTGTCAATAAATTATGCTCAATTTTTTTAAAAAAATTTACAAGTGTAATCGTTTGAGTTTCTATCCTTATTATTTTCTACAAGGTTGTATTTTTGAAAGAAAAATACAAAAAAACAGACATCCATATTTGAATATCTGTTTTTCTATATTATACTTAAATTTTTAGGCTTTTACTTCAATAACAGCATCACCTTTGCTTACTGTCCCTTGACCTACTGGAGTTACAGAAGCATAGTCCGCAGTATTCGTCACGATAACCATTGTAGTATCCTCAAGACCTGCTGCAGCGATCTTAGCTGAATCAAATGTTCCTAGAACATCACCGGCTTTGACTTTATCACCTTGAGCTACAGTGTGATTGAAGCCTTCACCATTCATTGATACCGTATCAATACCAACGTGAATCAAGATTTCTGCACCATTAGAAGTTTTAAGACCATATGCATGTCCCGTCGCAAAAGCAATCGTAACCTCTGCATCAGCCGGAGCATAGACAACTCCCTCGCTTGGCTTGATTGCTAAACCTTGCCCCATAGCTCCGCTTGAAAATACTGGATCATTAACATCTGCAAGAGCGACAACTTCCCCAGCAACTGGAGCAAGAATTGTTTCATCTTGGAGTGAATTTTCATTTTCAACTACTTGCTCTTCAGCAACCTCTTTTTCTACTGTTTCAACAGCTGCCTCAACAGTAGCTTCTGCAGCAAAAACATCTGCTGCCTTTGTCTTACCGTAGAAATAAGTCAAAGCAAAGGCAATCGCAAAAGCAATAACTTCACATAAGAAATAGAACGGAATTGACTTAGCATCAATTGAAAGGAATCCAAGGAAACCAGCTGAACCAAGAGACACCGCAACAACTTGGAAAAGACCTGCAAAGAGAGCTCCTACTGCTGATCCGATAAGGGCACAAAAGAATGGGAATTTATATTTCAAGTTTACACCAAAGAGAGCCGGCTCTGTAATACCCAAGAGGGCAGAGACACCTGCAGATGATGCAAGACCTTTGGTTTTAGCATTCTTAGTTAAGAACAAAATTGCAAATGTAGCTGCACCTTGAGCAACGTTGGCCATAGATGCAACAACAAAGATAAAGTCACCATGTCCACTACCATTTCGCCAAGCAGAAAGCAATTGCGTTTCGATGGCTGGGAAAGATTGGTGAAGTCCAGTCATTACAATTAATGAATACGTTCCACCAAAGATGCTCATACCAATAAGCTTGTTGTGTTGTAGAGCCAAACAATTGCATCTGTAATACCATTAGATACCAACAGCATTACTGGACCTACGACTGTAAATGTCAGGAACCCAGTAATCATAACAGATAGCAATGGAGTGAAAGTGAAATCTACAGCGGACGGTAACTTCTTATGGAAGAATTTTTCAAGGTAAGATAGAATCCATACAGCAGCTAGAACTGGAATAACTTGGTAAATATAGCTTGTTTGCTTAACATGCATGCCAAAAATATCCCAAAATTCTGTATAGGCACCAATTGTTGACGCTTTACCAATAAGATCTTTTGCTGTCAAACCAATGATATTTGCTGCACCAGGTGCAACCATAATCATACCAATAGATGCACCTAGGAACTGGTTAGCACCAAAGCGTTTTGCAGCTGATATACCAACTAAAATTGGTAAAAACCAAAATGGGGCTGCAGACATGAGCTGAATCATATCAGAAAGGCCCTTAATAGCTGGATACATTTGAACCAACGATTGAGATCCAAACAATCCTTTAGAGGTAAGGAAATTACCTAAAGCCATCAAAGACCGCCTGCAACTAAGGCTGGAATAATTGGTACAAAAATATCGGACAAGAGTTTAATCAAAGCCATAATAGGATTAAACTTCTTCCCACTAGCAGCAATCTGCTTCAAATCATCAGTTGAAACTTCTTTAAGACCAGTTTCTTTTATAATCTCAGCATAAACAAAGTTTACGTCACCAGGACCAATGATAACCTGATATTGACCATCTGTTTTAAAAGTCCCTTTAACATCAGCATTATCGTCCAATGCTTTTTGATTAATAATACTGTCATCTTTCAACACAAGGCGCAATCTAGTTGCACAATGTGCTGCTGCCACAAGATTATCTTTTCCAACAGCATCAATAACCTGTTTTGCAACTTTTGAATAATCCATTTGCAAAAATCTCCTTATTAAATTTATTAAACTTTTTTGAAAGCGATTTAATCACCTTTACGAATATTATTTTACCATGATCTAAAAATATGTCAAGCGTTTTGCAGAAATTTTATTTTTTATATGTTTAAAGTTGATTTTTAGGCGGAAAACGTTTACTATAGTAGTAAGAAAAAACACATGACGGAGGAATATGGTTTGGCTTGGACAACTGAAAAACGCTACAGACGCTACGAAGACTGGACTCAGGATGAAGTACAGCAGATTAAAGAAAATATTGCAAAATCCCCTTGGAGGGCCAGCTACCATGTGGAACCTCAGACTGGACTACTCAATGATCCCAACGGTTTTTCCTATTTTGATGGCAAGTGGATCGTTTTCTACCAAAACTTTCCTTTCGGAGCAGCTCACGGTCTCAAGTGCTGGGTTCAGCTGGAGAGCGATGACCTAGTTCACTTTACTGAAACTGGGCTCCGTGTACTGCCAGACACCGCACTAGACAGCCACGGTGCCTACTCTGGCTCTGCCATGCAGTTTGACGACAAGCTCTTTCTCTTCTACACCGGCAATGTTCGTGATGAGAATTGGGTACGTCATCCCTATCAGATTGGCGCCTTGTTAGACAAATCAGGCAAGCTGGAAAAAATTAATAAGGTCTTGATTGAGCAACCTGCTGAAGCCACTGACCACTTCCGCGATCCACAGATTTTTAACTACAAAGGGCAGTTCTATGCCATTGTCGGAGGACAAAATCTAGACAAGCAAGGCTATGTCAAGCTTTACAAGGCTGTTGATAACGACTATACCAACTGGGAAGTCGTCGGCGATTTAGACTTCGCCAATGACAAAACGGCCTATATGATGGAGTGTCCAAACCTTGTCTTCATCAATGACCAGCCAGTACTACTCTATTGCCCTCAAGGCTTGTCTAAAGACGTACTGGACTATGGCAACATTTATCCAAACATGTATAAAATAGGTCAATCGTTTGACATAAATAACGCTGCTTTGATTAATCCTAGCCCTATCCAAAATCTGGACTACGGCTTCGACTGCTACGCGACCCAAGCTTTTAACGCACCTGACGGTCGTGCACTCGCTGTCAGCTGGCTAGGCTTACCTGATGTGGAATACCCATCTGACCGCTTCGACCATCAAGGTACCTTCTCTCTCGTCAAAGAATTGACTTTGAAAGACGGCAAGCTCTACCAGTACCCAGTGCCTACTATCAAGGATTTACGAGCAGAATCTCAGCCTTTCACTGCTCTGGCAGAAAGCAAGAACAGCTACGAACTAGAATTGAATCTCGCTGCGGACACCGAACACGAAATCATCCTCTTTGCGGATAAGAATGGCAAGGGCCTACGCATCAATTTTGACCTCAAAGCAGGTCAAGTAACGGTGGATCGCAGTCAGGCGGGTGAGCCATTCGCTCTGGACTTTGGAACCAGCCGAAGCTGTAATATTGACAAAGAAGCAATGAGCGCTACTATCTTCATCGATAAATCAATTTTTGAAATTTTCATCAATAAAGGAGAGAAAGTATTTTCCGGCCGTGTCTTCCCAAGAGAAGACCAGACAGGGATTGCCATTACCAAGGGCAATCCAACCGGTACTTACTATGAATTAGATTATGGTCGCAAAGCTAACTGATGTAGCAAAACTTGCAGGAGTCAGCCCCACAACTGTTTCTCGCGTCATCAACAGAAAAGGCTATTTATCCGACAAAACGATTTCTAAGGTTGAGGCAGCCATGCGAGAGTTGGCCTACAAGCCCAACAATCTGGCTCGCAGCCTCCAAGGAAAATCAGCTAAGCTAATCGGGCTTATTTTCCCTAATATCAGCAATGTCTTTTATGCAGAATTAATTGATAAATTGGAGCACGAGCTCTTTAAACAGGGCTATAAAACCATCATCTGCAATAGTGAGCATGACTCAGACAAGGAGCGTGAATACCTTGAGATGTTAGAAGCCAACCAGGTGGATGGTATCATCTCTGGCAGCCACAATCTGGGCATCGAGGACTACAATCGCGTGACTGCGCCAATCATTGCCTTCGACCGTAATCTTTCGCCGGATATTCCTGTCGTCTCTTCAGACAACTACGGAGGCGGAGTGCTGGCAGCTCAGACCTTGGTCAAGACTGGAGCGCAAAACATCATCATGATTACAGGCAATGACAATTCCAACTCACCAACCGGCCTGCGCCATGCTGGCTTTGCTTCCGTCCTACCTGATGCACCTATTATCAATGTTTCCAGTGATTTTTCTCCCGTCCGAAAGGAAATGGAAATCAAGCAAATCCTTAATCAAATTAAGCCCGACGCTATTTTTACTTCAGATGATTTGACAGCCATTTTAATTATGAAGGTCGCTCAAGAGCTGGACATCAAGGTTCCCGAAGATTTAAAAATCATTGGCTACGATGGCACCTACTTTGTGGAGAACTACTATCCACAGTTGGCAACTATCAAGCAACCACTGAAAGATATTGCTCATCTATCTGTAGACCTACTCCTCAAAAGGATTGCTGGCCACGAAGTTCAAACGACTGGTTATTTCCTACCAGTTAGTCTATTACCTGGCAAAAGTATTTGATTTTTATCCCAAAAAAAACAACCTCAAAAAAGGAGGTTGTCTTTTTTATGTCTAATCTTTCAAAAAACTCTCAGACTATTTATCAAAGCTTTCTAAGGCTTTTTCACGTTCTTCAACTTGACCCTTAGCGTCTAATTTTTCACCCTTGTAAACTGTGGATTCCCATGATCCATACATTGGATTAGGGAAGATGATGAATTTTTCACCAAATTCTTTTTGAAGTTCGTCCAATTTCTTGTCACGCTCTTCAGAAGATTTTTTGGAGAAGTCTGCAAAGTCAACTAAATTATCTCCAAATAGCATAACTAGATTTGTCGTTTCTTGAACCTTTTGGCGACGTCCTTCTTTTGACTTGACGCCTTCTTCCAAGAACATCAAATGGTCACGTCCCTGAACAGGAATGCCTTCTTTTTCTAGGTTCTTAATGGTTGCATCTACCTGACTAGCCGCACGGTCAGAAACATAGTAAATTTGTACACCATTTTCATTAGCAAATTGGAGGAATTCCTTTGCTCCTGGAACGGCTTTAGCCTCAGCCTTTTGGACCCAAACATCCCAATTTTCAGGTGTAAATGCTGTGCCATCTTTTACATTTTTCACTTGGTAAGGGCTGTTATCCAGTACAGTCTCATCCAAGTCTAAGACGATAGAATATGGTTTTTCTGTCGGTGTTTTTAATAATTCTTTCAGACGATTCGTTGCAACATTATAGCCTTGTAAATACAAAGCCTTGGTTTCAGCCGCCTTTTGATACCAAAGAGTAGACATGGTATTTTCTCTCGAACGAAGCTGTTCATAGGTCATCGAAATCTTATTATCCGATGTACCGCTCTCTGTTGTCTTATTTTCTGTCGGTTTCGGAGCACAGCTCGTCAGAATAATAACTGATGCCAATGCAGAAAAAATGGTTACGGTAGCTTTCGTTGCTTTCATAAAAAAACATCCTCCTAATATTAATCTAATAAAATTATAACGTTTTCATAATGATTGTCAAGAAAGAGCCTTATCTGAGCATCTAATAATTCGCTATTTTTTGAAGGATTAACTTCCTAAGACTCTTAGCTTTTTGTCTTACTTCGCTCCTAGCTTCATCTGCATTCTTTTTAGTTTCCTTACACCAAAAAAACCGAGATAAGAATCTCGGCTTTTTATTCTTCTGTAACAAATTGACTCAAAATCCCATTGATAAACTTACTTGATTTTTCATCTGAGAATTTTTTCGCCAGCTCAATAGCCTCGTTAACTGCAACAAGCTGTGGTGTCTCGTCGTATTCTAGTAGCTCATACAAACCTAAACGTAGAATATTTTTCTCTACCAGAGTCAAACGATCTAAGGTCCAACCAGCCTTCAAATACTGAGTAATCTTATCATCGAGCTCACTTTTGGATTGCATTACGCCATTAACTAGATTGAGCAAGAAGATCGGAAGTTCAACTTGTTCCTCTTCTTCCTTATCATGTAGATAAGCAAAGCGACAAGCTTCAACTATATCCCCATCATACTCCAGACTCATCAATGCCTGAAATGCGCGCTCACGTAAATCACGTCTTGAGTCTACCATTACCTTACTCATTGAGGAAATCCTCGTCAAATAAATCAGCCATATCCGGTTTTGGAGATTTTTCAGGAACAATACCTGCAACATGGACATTAACAGCTGACAAAATCACATCTGCCATATCATGGACAGCACTTTTCACAGCCTTTTGAATAGCCATAGCAACGGTAGGAACCCCTACACCATACTCCAAGTACAGATAAATATCCACTGTTACATCGCCATTATCCGCAGTATGAAGATAGACCCCACGACTCAAAGAACGCTTAGCTAAGCTATCTGACATACTCTTGTTTGCAAAAGAGTGAACTCCGTCTACTTTTGCAGTTGCAATCGCAATGATTTTTTCCAAAACGCGTGGCGCAATAACAATTTCACCTAATTGTTCAGTTGCCATAGTGATTACCTCTTCTATATTATGCGCGAGAAACGTAAGTTCCTTCTGCAGTGTTGATGATTAATTTTTGTCCAACTTCAATAAAGTCTGGAACGTTAACGACAAGACCAGTTTCAAGAGTAGCTGGTTTACCAGAACCAGTTACAGTAGCACCCTTGATTGATGGTTGAGTTTCAGTTACAACTAATTCAACGGTTGTTGGCACTGTCACACCAATCACTTCGCTTCCATAGAACTGGATTTTTACGTCAGAGTTTTCAAGGATGTATTTCAATTCATCTTCAACATTGACTACTGGGATTTCATATTGGTCATAGGTTTCAGTATTCATGAAGTAAGCAGTGTCATCCATTTGGTACAAGTATTGAGCTGGAACAGTTTCAATAATAGCTTGCTCAAATTTTTCTTCTGGACGGTAGCTTGTATCAAAAGTTGAACCAGTACGGACGTCACGCAATTTCATACGCATGATCGTATTTCCTTTACCTGGTTTATGGTGGCTTGCTTCCAAAACGCGGATCAATTTGCCATCAGCTGTTTCAAAAGTCATACCAGCTTTCAATTTACTTGCTTCAATCATGTGATTTACCTCTTTAATAAATAGTTTACTCTTTATTGTACCATAAAGCCTGATAATTCTCAAATAACAATCAACTCCAATTGGTTGCAGTTACTAAATTTTCAGACTTGTTCACCATACCATACCGTACACTTACTTCAGTCTACTGGAACGATATTTCCTTCTTCATCTTTCTTGACATGGACATATTTCCCATCCACCTCAATATAAAATGTTTTTTCCTTGCCTTGAGAAGACGAAACTTGTTGTTGGAGTTCTCCACCTAAGGCTTGGCCAAGGTTCATCCCCATCAAAAGATTCATGCCGTTTCCGCCTTCGTTTTTGGCTGCAGCAATCAGAGCCTCATTACGCGCCCTACGTTCTTCAATTTCAATCGTGTTGTATTTCATAGCCGCTAACTCACTATCAAGCTTGCGAACAGTCGCCATGCTATCTTCATCATAGCTTAGGTCTTCAAGGAGGACATTGGTTACTTCCAAACCATATAAGCTTGTCCAAGTTTGATTGACCTCTTGTTTTGCAAGTTCATTAAAGACTTCTTGATTAGCATTGAGGCTATAGATGTCCACTTGATTGTCAGCAGTATACTTTGCGATGGCAACCGCAATCTTTGGTGGCAGATTTTGGCGTAGAGTCCCTTGTGCTACATCTTGCAAGGTAAATGGTTGATCCACCGTAATCTGACGACTTACAGAACTAATATAAAAGAGAACTGGATCCGCAATTTTGACATCATACAGCCCGTAAAATCTGATACTAAGCAGTTGTTGATAGCGTTCACTAAAGTATTCAACAGGGTTTTGAGTTCCAAATTTATTGCCTGTGAAAGGCTGGATCTTGAAATAAATAATTTCTTGTTGGGTCACAACTTGTCCACCAAATGAGAAGCGATTCTTAAAGTTTTCCCAAGTTCCTTTGATCCCACCTTTTTCTAGTAACCAAGCATTATCGCCAGCTTGCCATTCGTGGCTACCAGCTTCCAAAAGTTCTCCCAGAAAAGTTCCATTGTTGACCAATAAAGCTACATAGCCTTGAGGAACAATTACCAAAGAGCCATCCGTTAAAAGACCGGTATTTTGATTGCCGTGTCGAGATTGACCGTCTGGGTCTTTTGTCAAAAGAACACCTTTAACTGCCAAGGCTTCTGACGGAACTGACTCAGGCAGAACAACCGCTTCTTTAAACTTGCTATCACGAAAGCTACTGATGCCCCCAGAAAGGGCTGCTTTAATAAATCCCATACTATCTCCTATTTATAAAATTCAATTTCATCGACAACATCATAGGTGTCCAAGAGCCAATCTTGAGCTGTTCGTACCAAGGAAGCCTGACAGTATTCACACTTGGAAACAGAGTCAATCGTCAGAGGAGCCCCACAGTTTGGACAGTGGTCACTAAGAATATCAGCCTTCGTAACTTCTTCAGTCTTAGCATCATGCAGACGAATGAAGTTTAGGCGATAGACTGTAAATAAGTCCTTGGTTGGATCACCTTCGATAATCCGACCTGTTTCATCGTCCCTGATATAATCCCTCATAGTTGATGACAGGATCACTTCCAATCTATCATGTCCTTGCGGATTAGGATAGAAGTCCTTAATCTTAGAATTTTCTACTCGTACACGTTCCAAGACATTGGTCGTTTTCGCTCGAATATGCTCCTGTAGCTGAGTGCTGTGCTGATCATAGAGACTCGGACTTTCTAAGCCACGAACCGAAGCCCAATCTTTCTCGGTCCAGGCAGACTGAAGTCGAAGGTAGATTACCTTCACCTGTGACAAGAAACGCTCTTCATCAAAGTTTGGATCCTGTTGTTTCAGTTGTCTAATCGCTTCGAGATTATTCTGAATCGGCTTGCCGGCTCTTTCCTCAGTCGTTCTTTTTAATTCATTATTTGAAGAACTAGTGTCATCTGTACCTTTTACTAAGTTATATAGTAAACCAATAACTCCACTGATGACAACAACGGCAAAACTTCCCGAAGAACCCGAACCAGAGCTTGAGCTATAACTGCTCGAGCCACCAGACCAACTGTCTCCTCCAGACCAACTGCTTCCGCCACCCGAATCAATCAAGCTACTACCACCACTTTCAGAATTTCCCACACCAGCATCAACAGCAGGGGCTAAAAAGAAGAGTAGAACAAGAAAGATGGTCGCAAATACTAAAATACCTTTTTTCATAAGCCTCTTTTTATCCTTTAAATTAACAGGGTAAGAAAAGATTCTTTAATCTAAATAACAATCAATTCTTTTGGCGCAAGGGTTAGCACTTCACAGCCTGTTTCTGTAATGAGGAGATCGTCTTCGATGCGGACGCCGTATTTGCCGTCCAGATAAATACCCGGCTCATCGGTCAGGACCATGCCCGCCTCAATCGGCTCTCCTGACTTGCCAAAGTAAGGAATCTCATGGATATCCAGACCGATACCGTGGCCAATCCCGTGGCTAAAGTAAGGACCATATCCAGCATCGTTAATAATCTGCCGCGGAATTCGGTCAAAATCAATCCGACTAAGCCCAGCCTTAGCAGCTTCTATCAGAGCTTGATTGCTGCGCAGGACAATATCATAAATCTCCCGCTCTTCGTCTGTCACCTGCCCCACATGAATTGTCCGTGTCATATCGCTGACATAGTGATTGTAGTAGCAGCCAAAGTCCATGGTCAGGGTTTCGCCATTTTGAATGACCTTATCACTGGCCACGCCATGTGGCATAGCAGAGCGGTAGCCTGAAGCGATGATAAAGTCAAAAGAGGCACCTGAAGCACCTAGCTGACGCATCCGGGCATCTAAAAAGTTCATAACCGCTAGCTCTGTCGTCTCACCTGGCTTGATAAAGTCCAGTACATCTAGGAAGGCTTGATCTGAAATTTGGCAGGCCTTGCGAATGGTCGCGATTTCTTGCTCATCTTTAATCATGCGGAGATTCTCAATAAAACCGGTCATTGGCACCAGCTCATATCCTGAGAAAAGACTTTCTAGCATCTTGAAGTAAGCATAGGAAATCTCGTCATCAAAGCCAATTTTTTCCAGCTTGTCGTCCGCTATGATTTTAGCAATCTCACCAAGTGCGTCTCGCGTTTCAACAATATCAAATCCTTGAACTACTCCCTTGGCAATCAGTGTATAACGGGCATCCGTCAGGAAAATACGACGTGTCTTACTGATGAAAACTGTCGCCTCTGTTCCGCTAAAGCCAGTCAGATAGTATATATTTTTTAAATTGGTTACTAAGACAGCATCACATTCTGTCTGAGCCAATGCTGCTTCAAATTTTTCAACTCTTGATAACATTTCATACCTCCACAAAATAGTTAAGCATATTATATCAAAAAACAAATAAAAGAGAAGTATTTTTATCAAGCAATATTTCGGCCGTATTACTCAGAAATTCCACATAACAAAAATCCCTGCCAACATGCAGACGGCAAGGATTTATAAAATACTATTTTTGATGCAACTTCTCTTTCAGATACTGACCAGTATAGCTAGTTGGGTTGGCGGCGACCTCCTCTGGTGTACCAGTTGCAATAATCGTACCACCACCGACACCACCTTCTGGGCCTAAATCAATAATATGGTCAGCTGTCTTAATCACATCTAGATTGTGCTCAATAACTAAGACGGTATTTCCATCATCAACGAAACGATCCAGAACTTTTAGCAAGCGAGAGATATCCTCTGTATGAAGGCCGGTCGTCGGTTCATCCAAGATATAGAGAGACTTGCCGGTCGATCTCTTGTGGAGCTCACTAGCCAGCTTCATCCGCTGGGCTTCACCACCCGATAGAGTAGTCGCTGGCTGTCCTAAAGTAACATACCCCAAGCCCACATCTTTAATTGTTTGTAGCTTCCGATTGATCTTTGGAATATGTTTAAAGAAATCAACTGCATCATTAACAGTCATATCTAAGATTTGTGAGATATTTTTTTCCTTGTAGTGTACTTCTAAGGTCTCACTGTTGTAGCGTCTTCCATGACAAACTTCACAAGGAACATAAACATCTGGTAAGAAATGCATTTCGATTTTGATGATACCGTCGCCCGAGCAGGCCTCACAACGGCCACCCTTAACGTTAAAACTAAAACGGCCCTTCTTATAGCCACGAATCTTGGCTTCATTGGTTTGAGCAAAAAGATCTCGAATATCATCGAAAACTCCAGTGTAGGTAGCAGGGTTGGAGCGCGGTGTCCGACCAATTGGACTTTGATCAATATCGATTAAACGATCTATATAATCTACTCCAGAGATCGTTTTAAATTTTCCAGGCTTATCCGAATTACGATTGAGTCTTTGAGCCAAGGTCTTTTTTAGAATAGAGTTGACCAAGGTCGATTTGCCGGATCCCGAAACTCCCGTCACAGCGATAAACTTCCCAAGTGGGAAACGAGCTGTAATGTTCTGTAAATTATTTTCAGCCGCACCTGTAATTTCGATAAAACGCCCATTTCCTACACGACGTTCCAGTGGTACTGGAATTTCACGCTTGCCTGATAGGTACTGTCCAGTGATAGACTTCTTATTCTTAGCCACTTGTGCAGGAGTACCAGCTGCAACTATTTCGCCACCAAAGACTCCTGCTCCTGGCCCGACATCAATCAGCCAGTCAGCCTCCCGCATGGTGTCCTCATCGTGCTCAACCACGATGAGGGTATTTCCTAGGTCACGCATCTTCTTAAGGCTGGCAATCAGGCGGTCATTGTCACGCTGGTGCAAGCCAATCGATGGTTCATCAAGAATATAAAGAACGCCACTCAAATTAGAACCAATCTGGGTCGCCAAGCGAATCCGCTGGCTTTCGCCTCCTGATAATGTACCAGCAGAACGAGATAGGGTCAAGTATTTAAGACCAACGTTATTGAGGAAGGTTAGCCGATCATGAATTTCTTTGAGAATAGGCCAAGCAATCGTAGCTTCGTTGTCTGTCAAGCTAGCTTGTCCAACTGAAGCAAATGATCTGCAATGGACAAGTCTGAAATCTCACCAATATGCAAACCTGCTTCACCCCCAACCCTGACTGATAAGGCCTGAGGACTAAGACGATAGCCATGACACGCTACACAGGACAACTCATTCATATAGGTTCGCATCTGGGTCCGAGTATAGTCACTATTGGTCTCATGGTAGCGACGGTTGATATTGGTCACCACTCCCTCAAAAGGAATGTCAATATCTCGCACGCCTCCAAATTCATTTTCATAGTGGAAATGGAATTCTCGTCCATCTGAGCCAAAGAAAATCAATTGCTTTTCTTCTTCACTTAGCTCTTCAAAAGGCTTGTCCATATCAATGCCAAAGGAGGTCATCGCCTGTTCTAGCATCTGCGGATAGTAGTTGGAAGAGATCGGATTCCAGGGTGCCAGTGCACCTTCTCGTAAAGTCATACTAGAATCTGGCACCACAAGATCTAAGTCTACTTCTAGTTTTACTCCCAAGCCATCACAGTCCGGACAAGAGCCAAAGGGCGCATTGAAAGAGAAGAGACGTGGCTCAAGTTCTGGCACCGTAAAGCCACAAACCGGACAGGCATAATGCTCAGAAAAGAGCAGTTCTTTCCCATCCATGGTATCAATAACTACATAGCCCTCTGCAATCCGTAAAGCAGCTTCGACCGAATCAAAAAGACGACTTCTCACTCCCTCTTTGATGACAATTCTGTCTACCACAACCTCAATGTCATGTTGCTTGCTCTTGATAGGTCAGGAACTTCTGTCACATCGTAAATTTCACCATCCACGCGCACTCGGACGTAGCCATCTTTCTGAATCTTATCAAAGACAGTCTTATGCTGGCCCTTTTTCTTGCGGATAACTGGCGCCAAAATCTGCAAGCGCTGGCGCTCTGGAAGCTCCAAGACTTGGTCTACAATCTGCTCAACAGAGGAAGCCGTAATAGCTCCGTGGCCGTTGACACAGTATGGCGTGCCAACACGGGCATAGAGCAAGCGCAAGTAGTCATTGATTTCAGTAACAGTTCCTACAGTTGAACGGGGATTTTTACTAGTCGTCTTTTGATCGATGGAAATAGCCGGGCTAAGACCATCAATTGAGTCCACATCCGGCTTTTCCATATTACCTAAGAACTGCCGAGCATAGGCCGACAAACTCTCCACATAGCGACGTTGCCCCTCAGCATAGAGAGTGTCGAAAGCCAGACTAGACTTACCTGAGCCGGATAATCCTGTCACCACGACCAGCTTGTCTCTAGGAATTTCTACATCAATATTTTTTAGATTATGAGCTCGCGCTCCATGGATCACAATTTTATCTTGCATCTTAACCTCATTTCACTTTGAACATTCTCTATTATATCAAAATTTTCTCTATTCTTTTGCTCCAAAAATCGTGAATTTATAGTATAATAGTACGGTGTCTAAAAAAACAATCTGGAAAGGAAAAAGAGCATGAAACAAGTCTTTTTATCTACTACGACCGAATTCAAAGAGATTGACTCCCTCGAATCGGGTACTTGGATCAATCTTGTCAATCCTTCCCAGAGCGAATCAGTTGAAATTGCCAATGCTTTCGGTATTGATATCACCGACTTACGTGCGCCACTCGATGCGGAAGAAATGTCCCGGGTAACGATCGAAGATGACTATACTTTGATTATCGTGGACGTTCCCATCACTGAAGAAAGAAACAACAAGACCTATTATGTCACTATTCCGCTTGGTATCATTCTGACGGAGGATGCCATTATCACCACCTGTTTGGAAAAGCTCCCCTTGTTGGATATCTTCATCCACCGTCGCCTGCGCAACTTTTACACCTTTATGAAGTCACGCTTTATCTTTCAGATTCTCTATCGTAATGCCGAGCTATATCTGACAGCCCTACGTTCTATTGACCGCAAGAGTGAGCAGATTGAAAGTCAGCTACACCAGTCTACGCGAAACGAAGAATTGATTGAACTCATGGAGTTGGAAAAAAACCATTGTCTACTTCAAGGCCTCTCTCAAAACCAATGAGCGCGTGATTAAAAAACTGACCAGCGCCACTAGCAATATCAAAAAATACCTAGAGGATGAAGACTTGCTAGAAGACACCTTGATTGAGACCCAGCAGGCCATTGAGATGGCAGACATTTATGGAAATATCCTGCGTGGGATGACAGACACCTTTGCATCCATTATTTCCAATAACCAGAACAACATTATGAAAACTCTGGCCTTGGTAACGGTCGTTATGTCCATTCCAACTATGATTTTTTCTGCCTATGGTATGAACTTTAAAAATAATGATATCCCACTCAATGGCGAACCTCATGCCTTTTGGATTATCATGTTTATCGCCTTTGCCATCAGCGGTTCTCTTACCGTTTACCTCATGCACAAAAAACTATTTTAATTGTTAGAAGGAAAGCCTATGTCACAAGTATCTATAGACAAACTTAGCAAGAAAAACCAAGAATTTATTCGCATTGCTACTCACCAGTTGATTGAAGCTGGGAAAACCGACGAGGAAATCAAAGTCCTCCTAGAGGGAATCATTCCTACCATCCTTGAAAACCAGTCCAAAGGAATCACTGCCCGTGGTCTCTACGGGGCCCCTACCGCTTGGGTCCAGCAATTAACCACTGCAGAGAAAAAAGCAGCTGAAAATCCTGCGCAAAATGACGATCCACGCCTCATGATTTTGGATTCTGCTCTTTTGATTTTCGGACTTTTATCCATTTTCCAAGGAGCAGTTAACTACTTTGCAAAAACACCGAATCCCTATGGTTTCACAACTCTGATTCTGGGTAGTTTAACAGGAGGTTTGGTTTTCTATTCACTCTACCATTTCATTTATCGCTACTATGAACCGGACCAAGAATACGGTACTAAACCACCTTTTTGGAAATCAGCCATTGTTATGAGTGGTGCTGTTCTACTTTGGTTGGTAGCCTTCACTCTTAGCGCCTTCCTACCAAGCTTCCTTAATCCGCAATTGCCAAACCTCCTTGTCATAATGATTGGTGGTCTTTCCTTAGTAGGACGCTGGTACCTCAAGAAAAAATTCAACATTAAAAGCGCCACAGCTAACCCGAGACGCTACTAATTTTTTGATTCCTAAGCTGATTTGCTTAGGATTTTTTTATTTTCTCTTTTTCGAAAAATATAGTACTAGGTCATCACTATTTTCACAAGGAGCATATGGGGCAAGAGGTTCATTGTTAAACCAAAGTCCCGAACCATCTGGAATATATCCTCTTTTAATATATAAGCGCTGTGCCGGCCCATATCCCTTATGTAATCCCACTCCCAAGGTAACCACATCTGAATATTTCAGGGCTTCTTGCTCTGCTTTTTCGATTAGAGCCGTGCCAATCCCCTGCCTTTGAAAGCTTTCAAAAACATTAAAATCAGTTAACTCCGGATAAAGACCTGCAAAAGGACCGTGATTTGCTAATGGAATGACTGTTATATAACCTGCCAGAAATCTGCCAACAAGAGCCACTAAAACTTGGCGTTCTCCTACCTCTTGCTCAAGAAAATATTTGTGCAGAATATCTTTTCGCTCAGGCCATCCCTGCCCAACAAAAGCATTTGATAATCCTTCAATATCCTCAAAAAGCATCTTTCTGACGATTCGCTCTTCACCCATATCATACTCCTTATAACAGATTCTTATCTCATTTTAACACTTTAAAGAGAAATTAAAAACCCTGCAAAAGCAGGGATTTACTTGGTCTTCTTTTACGAAAGTCATCCTTGACAGCTATGAATACATTCTTTAACTGTTATCGAGTGTATAAGCTTCTCTCAACCATGTCCGATCAACTTTGCTAGAAAAGAAGTAAGTTAGTTTTTATCTTTTTGGTAGAGGTTTAGAAAATCTTGATAAGATTTTAAGAGATGATCCTTCTTATCAGACGAATACCAACCATCTAGTTTGATGTTAGTATAGAGATCGATTTCCCCTTCAGCAGCTAGAAGCTTTAGACTTTTTTCATAAGAATCATCGCCAGTTATCATTAAGCTCCATCCGGCACTAAATTTCTTTTCAATACCAGGCAATTCTTTACTTAATTTCAAACTCTTAATATTTAAATCCTCTCCTCCCTCGATGAGAGTAATATTCTGTGTCTTATTGGCCAAGACTAGTCCATAACGATTCAATTTATCATCCAGGTCAGTAGCTGAATAGATTGGTTGCTTAGCATGGGCTGTTAGAGGTTCGAAATAGCGATCCAGAGAAAAAGTCTGACCATTTTCAATATTCGTATAAAGGGTCTGGGTAAAGGAACCACTACTTGAACTAGAATAGTAGCTTGCATTTGATCCACCTGGTAGATATACCTCAAAAGCAAAATAGAGTTGACTGTCTTGAGGATCTTGATACAGTTGGTGACTCACTTTCCCCGGAATAGCTTGAGGATGTAGTTTTTGAGCCAACTGGAGTAGGTCATAATCTTTGTAAGTCCCGTCAGCTTGGTTTAGAAGTCTAATTTTCAGGTGGTTATTCTTGTTCTTATCTTTACTAAATTGCTGGTAACTATCGTAGTAAAAAGTTTTGTTGGGGTAATTCATCTCTTGCTGCAAGATATACTTGTCAGACAAGATGGCCAAATTAGGATTATCGACCATATAGAGATTATCACCCAGCTTTTCTATCTTAAAAGTCGCATCCTTATCTGGCCTATTTTTACCAACCTCTTGCTGCTCAGTCTGACTTTGCTGAGAGTGTATAGTGTTTTTTTGTTTTTCAGCAACATAAGAAGCCAAAAATAGACCAATTGCAAATGCTAAAGTATAGCCACCAATATTCAAAAAGATTCTATTTTGAAATATTTTTTTTATCTTTATAAGGATCTGACTCACTTATCTTTCCTCCGGAACTTTTACTCGACGAAGCTGACCATCTATAAGGACATAGATAATTCGTCCCGATTTATCATTTTATCAGGGGTTAAATCATGAAAATTATTTATCTTAAACTGCAGAGGAACTAAAGCCTGGTTGCCGTTTTGAACCATTACAGAAATTGATCCTGCCACAAGATTGTCATTAGTTTCAGCTTGACTAACCGTCATCTGTCCTACCTCAAGACTAAATATGGAGAAAATTCTATACAGAGGTCCCTGCTCCACAATCTCCTTAACGGTATTCATATACGTTTCAGACAAAGGGCTACCAGGGTTATATTGAAGCCAATTAATATATTGCGGGCCGGCTGGATTAGACCGCTTAGATTCATCAATAAGAGTGCTGACGTCTTTTACAGTTTTTAGTCCATAACGTCTGGTTTTATCGAAACTAACTTGATTTAGCATCGTATTGGTAGAGCTAAGATCAGTCAGGCTTCCTAAGGCACTTATGTGGTCATATAGATCGAAATGCTGCGTGTAAACCGGACCTTTTTTGAAGTCAACGGTAACTACTTCTTCACTATCGATATCAAGTCCAATTGGGACAATCCCTTCCGCCCAATTAATTTTTCCTTCCTCCTGTACCTTCTTTATAAACAAGTCATAAGGAAGTGGAGTTTCAGGACTTTTCTTCTGTTTTACGATTTGTTCTGCTTCATACTCTTGTTTCTTTTGAGCAGACCAAAAAGGAGCTTCTCCTGGATAATTAAATAGTCTAGCAAAATCAGAGGCTTGTTGAGTGGAATCCTGGGTGTATTTAAACAATGGATAGATAGCGAAACTACCTTTCTTAGCCATTTCGAGGGCATGAGGATATTCTTGGTAAAGATTGATTAGGTCTCCACCCTGATATGGTCTCATCATGATAATTTTTTCTTGATTTTGCTTTTCTTGGTTATCATAGGAATTTGTGTCTTTTTTAGCATCAAGAATAAAGCTTAAGCTCTTTAAACGGTCAGCAAAAATAGGATTGCTTTGAGCAATTTTAAATTCACTATTATCGCTAGCAGTTAAGACTTCTTCTTGTGCAGCTCCTATGTAGTGAGCAATCCGACTCTTTGCCGTCTTTAAGTCAATAATCAGAGATGCTTTTTGAAGGCCACCATCAATCTCTTCCAGCGCTATTTCTATATAAGGAGCATCTGGAGACGAGTCAAGCACATCTAATCTCGCGGTACTCTTAATGTTATATTTTTTCTTTTCTTTAAGAAGAAGGGCTCTTACATCGACCTTCTTTAATGACTGAATCCCTTCGTCCTCTTTGTAAATATCAATCTGATAAAAATATTCCGTGTTTTTTTTATCATAAAAAGCCTTCCCCTCGTCAGGATACGGATCCTCGGGGAGTTTGTAATTCTGAGCAACTAAATAGCCATCTTTCTCCTGGACCTTCCCAAATTTATCGATAGCCAGGGCAATATTTCCGATTTTCTGAAAGTCATTTACCTGACTAACACCTATTCGATATCGATCTTCTGACTCGGTCCGACTATGATTCTTGCTAACCACTTCCCTTTTTGCAGGTTCAGGACTAATCGTCGGATAATAGATCAGATAGGTTACTAGCGCTAAAAAAAAGAAACTAGATATTTTAATGATTTTTTTGAAAGGTGTTTGATCCATATTCGCTTCCCTAATAAAAATATAATAATACCATTCTATCATACTTTTCTTCCAGTTTTAGCAGAAATCTTACCAAAAAATGATATAATAGTGCATAATCTATCTTAAAGGAGTATAGGATGAAGAAGCTAGAGAATTTCTCTTGGCAAATGTGGCAAATTTATGCTTTAGCAGCGCTGGTCGTCTTTATTGTCGGTGGTGCTTGTTCTTTCTTTTTTGTAAAAGAAGCTACTTATGTAGTTAAAGAACGAAATTATGTTTATAAAGGGAAGAATCTGCGTCTAACGAATTATGTAACAATTGGAGAGAATGAGCCTGAATTTCCTATGATAGCCCTCTCTTTTAAGGAAGACGATAATGAACGGGGCTCATCTGTTTTGCCGTAGGTCGGAAATATCTAGCAGTTCAAGATTCCAAGCAATATGATGGCACACTGAAGAAGAAGGATAAGGAAGAATACTTCCGAATTCGTTATTACCAACTAGGACAAGAAAAAGGAGAAGGTCATACGATTGATGCCTTGAAACTTGTTCAAGATATGGGATATGTATCTATAAATGGCGAATTAGATAATCAGATGTATTCTGATGGAAAAGATGACTATGTAAAAATCCAGATAGACTACGATAACGAAATTTATATCAATCTGACTAATAAAAAGGCAACAAAAAAACGCCCCAAAGAGACGATCCAATTCGGCTATGGAGGAATCTATCGTGCACTCTCAGGTCCATCATTTATTACTGAGGCATACAGTGATGACGAGAGTAATATACATAGTTACGGACCTTGGTTTAAGTATGAAAAAGACGATAAAGAATCAAGTTCAACTGGTAATTCTTCCGACAAGAATCATAGTAGCAGTAATGTTAAAACGGAGGATAGCGTAACACTTGCAACACTTAAGAAGTATGGTTATTTATTAGTTTTAAAAGAAAATATGACCTTAGATGATAGTGAAACTCTGACAAAGATTTTATATCCTGATGCCTCCTATTTTCACTGGACCATTAGGAGTAGCTATACAAAAACTGGCCGGGAAGAGTATGTAGAAACAGATCAAGAGTTCAAGCAAGTAATTAAGGAGGATGCTATTGAAAAAGATATTGAAGATTAATTCTGACAAGTGGAAAAGTATACTTGTCCTTGTGTGCTTTCTAGCACTCTTGTCTCTGTTTTTCTATAAGAATCTAGAGGCCAATCTCAAGGGTTTTTATGCTAATCGGAATTTCCCTGGAGAGATTAAGATTAACGGCTTTTCCTGGGCTGAAAAAAGAACGGGAGTTGACGTTAATTTTACTTATACTGAAAAAATTAACGGCAAGAACATTTCTCTGCCCTTGAAAAAATCCGTACGCTTTAAACAATTAGTCATGCCTTATTATGACAAAATAGATTTATCTGATAGATACAACCCTATATCTGAGTTAGGGACGGCTTATGATGAATCTATCAGAGTTTATTTACCAATGATTGAAAAAATGCTGGAAATCAATCCCGAACGGACCAAGTTGGAAGAGTCTTTAACAAGAAAATTAAATCAAACTCCAGATCTAAGTGGAGCATCAGCTAAGTTAAGAAGCACCCTATCTGATCAAGCTAATTTTGTGAGAGGTGAAACTTGGTATAGCGATCGCATTGAAGATGCTACTAAAAATAAACATTCTATCCTTGAGGAATTGTACGATTTTTCATTAAATCATGCCTTGTCGCAAGGAGCTGTCTATGTCCAAATTATCTTGCCCAAAGGAGTCGACAGAGAAGATATCCACCTAAGAGACCAAATCCAACAGTTGTTAGAACAATTAAGTCTGCCAGATGGAGCCTACGTCTTAGGGACGATTGATGAAGCAAGAGGTGATTTTGTCGTCGTTGAGCAAGGAAAAATTAGAGAAGGGAGATAGGAATGTCAGAGAATAAAGAAAGGGTTAAAGTAAGTTTCCCTTGGCAAATCGGATTATTAGTTGCACTTTACTTAGTTATTGCTAGCATGCCTTTTTACACGATAAAACATCACAATTTTACCTATTCCAAAATAACAATCCTATTTTTGGTGGAAAAGAATTTGCAGATCTGAACAATTCCTATTTTAAGAATTCCTTTATTTTTCTATCTGTTCTTCCCGCCCTAGCCGTTTTATTGAAATTCATTTTAAAAAACAAAGGCTATCCTTTTCTAGCAAGTTTACAATCTTTTCTATTTTTTATAGCTAGCTTTGTCTTAATGGTTTACACAATGTTCTCCATTACCATCCAAAGAGACATTTATAAGCTTGATTGGGGATATTACTTCTGCCAAATAATTTTTCTAATTTTTATCTTTAATGATCTAAGCTTTCTAAGAGCATGGGTAAAAAAGATACCATCACCTTAATTGCAAAGAATAAAAGAAAAAGAACCATTTATGAACCGTATAGAAAACTATATTCTGTTCATAAGGGGTTCTTTTTTGATGGTCACACCTAGTCTGCTTGTCCAAGAAATATAGCAACTTTACTTACTACTGCACTTTTTCTATTTTGTTCAAAACTGAATCAGAAAAAATTTCTTGCTTTTTATTTCTGTTGACTCAAGTTCTGATATAAATGAATTTACTCTAGTGAAAAAGTCAGGTTCAAATAATTTACTTGTTTCAAATCTTCCATGCTATTCACACCTAGCTTCTCTTAGAAATTGTTTACTGACCTCTTTTTTATTTGCTTCGGAAATATTTCCAATAAAGAGAGTAGGGGAATGGGCAAACTGAGAATCAACCAAAAGCGGTTGACAACAATGTCCGCCTTTCCTGCACTGTTAAAATGAATGGGAACCCGCTCTGGCATCAGGCAGATAATCAGAAATAAGATTACTGCCAAGAGAAACAAAACGAATAAATCTTTCTTTTTCATTAGCCATGGACCTCCTTAAAATATCCTTGCTTTATTAAATGCCTATAAAGGACGACTGCCAAAAGCAAAAGTCCAAGAGCTGAGATTCGCAACGAAATCTCCAAGTCCATACCAAATAGTAAGGATAAGCAAAGAGGGAACACAAGAACCAAGATGCCAATTCCTCCAGACAAGATAGTTGAAAAACTTTGCTTAATAACAATCATTTCATTGTCCCAGATGAACTTAGGAAAATGAAAATTGACCACAAGTCCCTGAAGAGCTGTAAATAGAGAATAAGCCAGTGAAATAAGGACCAAGTCCACTACTTGCAAGACTCCTAGCGAGAAACGCCAGGCCAGAACAGGCAAGCCCAGCAGCAAGGCCACGAAATGTAAAGACACCGTCAAGGCCAGCTTTGCCATCATTATCTGCCTCATAGAAACCGGGAGCGTCTGAAGCAGCCAAATCTCTTCACCCTCTAAGGAAATACTGACAGCTGCAGGATTGGAAATACTGAGACAGCCAGCCAGTAATAGGGGTAAAAATTCTCGGCTATCGCTGAGTCCTATCGAAGAAAAGAGGACATCAGAACTCATAAAACAAAGCAAGATGGCTAAAACGATGATTAAAATGGTTCCTAGTCCACTATTGAGCATATAAAGATAGGAACTCACAAAATTCGCAACTTCTCTCCTATAAAGAGCCATAAAGGGAGACTTCTGCCAGCTTCTATAGACTTTGCTTTCTGACTTCACCCCTGTTATCATCTGATTCATTTTTAAATAATTTCTACTTAAATACCTTAGAAAGAGTCCTGTCAGCACAAAAGATGCAAACATCAACAGAAGGCTAGCCCACAAAAAATGCTGAAGGTTAAAAAACAAGCTTGCCGGAGGATAGAGAGAGGTCAGCTGCTTGGTAAGCACGAGACCAACATTTTCCCCTGACAGTCCAGCTCTCATAGCCCACATACTGCCTGTTGCCAGCCCCAAAAGCAAGAGGAGAGAAAAAAGGAAGGCAACTAGATTTTTATGAGGGGCCTTTGAGGCTATGTAGGCCACGCACAAGCCAAGTAAAGATGCTAAACAGAGAGGTAAAAGAGGAACAAATCCCATTAAAAGCAGATAAAAAAGCAACTCCAACAAGGACGCACCATACCTAAACCAAACGAGGCCTGCTGGCAGCATGAGAAGAATGGCAAACACACTGTTCAAAAGATAAAGAAAAGCATATTTCTCATAGACGATTTCCCTAATACTGAGCGGTAATACGATGAGCCTATCAAGTTCCTCTTGGTCAAACAAGATGCCATTTGACTGCATCAGACTGAAAAAGAAAATAATAAAACTAACCAAGGCAATCATATAGGCTGGAATCAAATTTGCCTGCCCCAACTTGACCAAACTCAAAGCCGTCAAAAGATTATAGCCTGAAAATAGCAAAACAAGCAAGAAGAGCAGACCAAGCTTAAAATACCTGCCCAATCCTCGTCCTTTCCTTAAATCATTAAGCGAAAATGTGCTGTATAATTGTACTTTTAAAAGCAAAAGAATATTAGTCATCTTCCTGTAACTCCATAAATACTTGTTCCAAACTAGATGTCCCCTTAACTTCAGAGGTCCTTCCATTAGCCACCAAACGTCCCTTTTGCAGAATTGCAATCTTATTGCAGAGTTCTTCCGCAACCTCTAAAACGTGAGTGGAAAAGAAAATCGCATGCCCTTGACTGGCTAGCTCTCTCATGATTTGCTTAAAATAATATGCGCCTTTCGGATCTAAACCGACAAAAGGTTCATCTAAAATCAACAATTCTGGCTCATGCAAGAGGGCCGCTATTAGTGCCAATCGTTGCTTCATTCCATGTGAATAAGCTGATATCAATTGATCCAAAGACGTATCCAGCTCAAACATTTTAGAATACTTTTCTATAGCTGCTTGCCTCTTTTCCATAGAAACCCTATAAATGTCTGCTACAAAATCCAAAAACTGCCTTGCTGTCAGATTTTTATAAAGGTCTGGGTTATCCGGCAGAAACGCCATCTTTTTCTTACAAAGCAAGGGCTCCTTCCTGATAGAGTGCCCGCAGATATAAATCACTCCTTTATCAAAATCATGAATCCCCACAATGGACTTAATGGTGGATGTCTTACCTGCTCCATTAGCGCCGATGAAGCCATAAATATCTCCAGGCTCCACCATCAGACTAAGATCATCCACAGCCTTTTTACCATTGCTATATACTTTTGTTAAATGTTCTATTTTTAACATGAATTTCTCCTTTTATTTAAACTGACATTTTGTCAGTTTTGGCGTAAAATTTTTTATAATTTAGATTAAGAGATTGAAGGTTCGAACTGACATTTTGTCAGTTGTGTTTCTAAATAAAAGGCAGAAAACTGCCGATTATTCTAAAAAATAGATTCTTCTATTCCTAAGCTTCTTTCTAGGATTGCCTGGAAGCTGGTGAGATAATCCTGCAAAGTCTCTGGTTCTTCCTGACTCATCTTGATATCATTGGACACAAAGACGTAGGCAGTCATGAGAAAAGAAGCCGTCTCATGCGGATATTTCAAATGAAAATCTCCAGATTTCTGTCCTTCCTCCAAGATATGAGTGAAGAAAACAATCATCCGCTCACAGAGTCTATGATAAAAGCGATCTAAAACATAGCGATTGGTCTCCAAATTGACGGTTTCCTGCAAAACTTGATTTTCCTGTGTTCTGCTTTCCTCTGGGATAAGGGTCGCCTCAATAAAGGCTCTGATTTTTTCCTTGGCCCCAACATTTGGCTGATAGCTAATCTTTTCTAGCTTTCTCAGCAAGGGCTCAGAGTTCTTTTCAATCAGACAATAGAGAATGTCTTCCTTATCCTTAAAATGATAGTAAAGCAGGCCTCGTGAGATTCCAAGCTTATCAATAATATCTTGAGTTCTAGTCTTTAGATAGCCTTTTTGGGCAAAGAGCTGTAAGGCTGCAGACATAATCTCTGCTCTCCGTACCTCTACTTCCTTGACATCACGCATGATTTCTGCCTCCTTGTGGTCAGTATAGCACCCTAACTGACATTTTGTCAATGATGAAACAAAAAAACAGCAGGTCAGAGCCTGCTGTTAATCAAATTAGTCTTCATTTACGAAAGGCATCAAAGCCATTACGCGAGCACGTTTGATAGCTGTTGTTACTTTACGTTGGTTTTTAGCTGAAGTTCCTGTTACACGACGAGGAAGGATTTTCCCACGTTCTGAAACGAAACGGCTAAGAAGCTCAGTATCTTTGTAATCAACATATTCAATTTTGTTCGCTGCGATATAATCAACTTTTTTACGGCGTTTGAATCCGCCACGACGTTGTTGAGCCATGTGTTTTCTCCTTTATATTATAGTTCTAGTTTGTCCAATTAAAATGGCAGATCATCATCTGAGATATCCATTGGATTTGAGTTACCAAATGGATTCTCATCACGAGAAAAATTCGGTACTTGGTGAGACGAGTCAGCGCCTCCGAAGCTTGGTGCTGCATTACCGCCAAAGTTATTTGGAGTATAGCCTCCAGACTGTCCTTCACGGCTTGTACGACTTTCCAATAGTTGGAAGTTATCTGCAACGACCTCAGTGACGTAGACACGTTGACCTTGCTGATTTTCATAATTACGAGTCTGAATACGACCTGTAATTCCGACTAGAGCACCTTTTTTAGCCCAGTTTGCAAGATTTTCTGCCTGCTGACGCCAGATGACAACATTGATAAAGTCTGCTTCTCTTTCACCATTATGGTTTTTAAAATTACGATTAACAGCTAATGTAAATGTTGCAACCGCTTGGTTCTGCGGAGTATAGCGAAGTTCAGCATCGCGGGTCATGCGACCTACAAGTACAACGTTATTTATCATGAATCTACCTTCTTAATTAAGCGTCAAGTTTGACGATCATGTGACGAAGAATGTCAGCGTTGATTTTTGAAAGACGGTCAAACTCTTTAAGAGCTGCATCGTCGTTTGCTTCAACGTTAGCGATGTGGTAAAGTCCTTCACGGAAATCTTGGATTTCGTATGCAAGACGACGTTTTTCCCAATCTTTTGATTCAACAACAGTTGCACCGTTGTCAGTCAAGATAGAGTCAAAGCGTGCTACCAAAGCGTTTTTAGCTTCTTCTTCAATGTTTGGACGAATAATATAAAGAATTTCGTATTTAGCCATTGATTTTTCCTCCTTTTGGTCTAATGACCCCAAGACTTTGCAAGGGGTAAGTGAGGTTTTCTCACGAATAACTATTATACTAGATTCTCTATGAAATAGCAAGGAAATTCTTTAAAACTTCGTGAACGAGGTGTTCTGATACTGCTCAAGTATTTGACGGCCCTGTTTCTTTCCGATATAATAGGACTAGTTTGACTAATGAGGAGTTTTTTATGTCTGATTTTGAAAAATTGCAAGAGACTGTTTACCAACTATTAGAATTAGTTGGGGAAAATCCTGACCGTGAAGGGTTGCTTGACACACCAAAGCGAGTAGCTAAAATGTATCAGGAAGTCTTTTCTGGGCTTGGTCGAGATCCTAAGGATGAATTTACTGCTGTATTTTCGGAAGGTCATGAAGAAGTCGTTCTTGTAAAAGATATTCCATTTCATTCCATGTGTGAACATCATCTCTTACCTTTTTATGGTGTTGCTCATGTCGCCTACCTACCAAGCAATGGCAAAGTCACCGGGCTGAGCAAATTAGCCCGTGCAGTTGAAGTGGCTAGCAAACGTCCTCAACTACAAGAACGCCTCACTGCCCAAATTGCAACGGCCTTAGATGAAGCTTTGTCACCCGAGGGTGTATTTGTCATGGTTGAAGCTGAACATATGTGCATGACTATGCGAGGAATCAAAAAACCTGGTAGTAAGACTGTCACGACTGTTGCAAAAGGAATTTACAAAGAAAATGTTCATCAGAGACAGGAAATCTTGTCCATGATTCATCACGACTAATTCCCTCTTATCACTCAACACATTATGCTCACCTTAGAAAGAAGTTTATGAAGAAAAAATTAGTATTTCTCCTATTTCTGGCTCTAATCTGTATTGGAATCGAGTACGAAACAAAGACCTATACTCTAGGCGAATTATCCGGCAAAGCATACGGCATTATTGGACTGGCTGCCTTATTAGCCTTGCTTTATATCGTTCCAGCTAGCTTAATCATTTTACACGTTCAAAAAAAATGGAAGACTCCACTTGCCAGCTTAATCATCGCCTTCTTGGGCGGGCTATTCATCGCGGGATGGACTTCTGGTCTTGCCAACACTTATATCCATGACGGTGTTTCTACTTTATCTATTTCTTTTATTAATGATTTAGAAAGTGCTATCGTAGCGCCACTTGTCGAAGAGCCTCTCAAATTGATCGGTGTAGCCTTTGCTCTCTACTTAGTTCCTGTAAAAAACTTGAAGTCTATCTTACTTCTAGGAATTGTAGCGGGATTTGGTTTCCAAATCAGTGAGGACTTCTCTTATATCTTATCTGATATGTCAGAAGGCTTCTCTTTCGCTATCTCAGGAATTTTGGGACGCGTGGTTGGCTCAATCGCCTCACATTGGCTCTACACAGGCTTGACTGCTTTCGGCTTGACCTTGATGATTCGCTATCGCAAAAAGAATGCTAGCAACTTCAAAACAGGACTTATCTACTTCCTAGCGGCTTTTATCCTACATTTTATCTGGAACTCACCGTTTTCAGCTATTGAAACCGAAATACCGCTTGTAAGACCCATCCTATCTGCCCTAGCTATTTTTACCTTCTTCTTAGCCTACCAAACAGCTACGCGATTGGATAATGATCAGCCAAGTTTACATTTTTAAACACTTACATAGTTAAAAGAACTGCCCCAAGACAGAACAATCTATCTTAGAGCAGTTCTTTTTTTATAGGCCACAGACTATGAGTCTATCAAGAACTAATCTATCACTGTGAACTTGATATGAGAGTAGTCCTTTTCTAAATCCTTGCCCGTCATAAAGGCCGCAGCTTCCTTCTTTACTTTTACTAGGTCGATTCCCTGGTCTTGAGCACCAAAAACACAGCCACAATAGCACTGGCGATAAATATCATATTCCTCGCACATCTCCACGGAGCGTTTATAACCTTGATTTTTCTTAAAATCACTCGGCAAATAATGAGTCGCATAGACCTTTTGCACCTCAATACCGACACTATTAATGGTCTGAGAATTTTTATGAGGACTAATCGTCAATGCGCTTCCAAAATAATCAAAACCAAGTTCTACCGCTACCTCAGCAGTTTTATCTAAACGATAGTCATAGCAAACCTTGCAACGATCGCCTCCTTCAGGTTCATCCTCCAAACCATGAACTTTTCGGAAAAATTCCTGAGGTGCATAAGGGGCTTCTAAATACTGAACTGTGTAGCCTGTTTTCTCATTGAAGTCACTGACAAACTTTTGAGTCACATAAGCTCGTCTCTGATACTCCGCCTTAGGATGAATATTGGAGTTGGCAAAGTAAATTGTTACATCCGCATATTGACTGAGATATTCTAGGGTATAGGTCGAGCAAGGGGCACAACAAGTATGCATAAGAATGGTCGGGCGTTTCTGATCCTTTTCCCAATCCTGAACCATTTTCTGCATGACACGGTCATAGTTAATCTTCTGATTGGGATTCATCTTGCTCAGAATTTCTTCTACATCAATCATAAGCCGCTCCTTTAGTTTCTCATTCTATTTTACCATAGAAAATTGACTCAAACAATCTTGATTAAAATGATTCTAGAATAAAAAGACTGAGATTTTCATCTCAGTCCTCACTATCTTTTTGTATTACATCATGCCGCCCATCATGCTTGGATCCATGGCTGGTGCTGGACTAGCTGGCTCTGGTTGATTCGCTACTACTGCTTCGGTTGTCAAGATCAAGCTAGCAACAGAAGCCGCATTTGCAAGGCTGAACGAGTCACCTTAACTGGGTCAATGATTCCAGCTTCAATCATGTTAACCCATTCGCCAGTTGCTGCATTGAAACCTGTACCAGCTTCAGAGTTTTTCAGACGGTCGATGACAATTGAACCTTCAAAGCCTGCATTGAAAGCGATTTGACGGACAGGCTCTTCTAAGGCACGGAGAACAATATTACGACCTGTCGCTTCATCTCCTGTTAATTCGAGACCAGCAACTGCATCTAAAACGCTAACAAAGGCTGTACCACCACCGGATACGATTCCTTCTTCTACTGCGGCACGGGTTGCATTAAGGGCATCTTCGATGCGGAGTTTCATTTCCTTGAGTTCTGTTTCTGTGGCAGCTCCAACCTTAATCACAGCTACACCACCAGACAATTTAGCCAGACGCTCTTGAAGTTTTTCCTTGTCAAATTCTGAAGTTGCACTTTCAATTTGAGATTTGATAACAGCTACACGGTTAGCAATAGCTTCAGGATTTCCAGAACCTTCTACAATTACAGTACTGTCCTTGTCAACAGTGACTTTAGATGCTTGTCCAAGTGCTTCAATGGTCGCATCCTTGAGTTCCAATCCGAGATCTTCTGTAATGACTGTTCCACCTGTCAAGATGGCAATATCTTCCAACATAGCCTTACGACGATCACCAAAGCCTGGTGCTTTGACAGCTACAACGTTGAAAGTCCCACGAATCTTGTTAAGAACAAGCGTTGGCAGAGCTTCGCCATCTACATCATCTGCAATGATCAAAAGCGGACGGTTGGTTTTCAAGATGCTTTCCAACAATGGCAGAATTTCTTGAATGTTAGAAATTTTCTTGTCTGTAATCAAAATATAAGGGTTGTCCAGATCAGCTACCATTTTTTCACTGTCTGTTACCATGTATTGAGACAGATAACCACGGTCAAACTGCATTCCTTCTACGACATCCAGCTCAGTTTCCATCCCTTTGGACTCTTCGATAGTGATAACCCCGTCGTTGCCAACTTTTTCCATAGCCTCAGAAATGTATTCACCAACTTTCTCGCTACGAGAAGAAACAGCAGCAACCTGAGCAATCGCTTCTTTGTTAGAAACTGGAATAGCAGTTTCTTTTAGAGCTTCAACAGCTGTTGCAACGGCTGCTTCAATCCCACGACGGATACCGATTGGATTGGCACCGGCAGTTACGTTTTTGATTCCTTCGCGAACGATAGCCTGCGTTAAAACAGTTGCTGTTGTTGTTCCGTCACCTGCGATATCGTTGGTTTTGGAAGCAACTTCTGAAACCAATTTAGCGCCCATGTTTTCAAAATGATCTTCCAATTCAATTTCTTTAGCGATGGTCACACCGTCATTGGTGATAAGGGGAGAACCAAAAGATTTTTCCAAAACAACATTGCGACCTTTAGGTCCCAAGGTTACTTTGACTGTATCCGCTAAAATATCGACTCCTCGTACCATTGCACTTCTTGCATCTGCTGAAAATTTAATGTCTTTTGCCATTTTTTATCCCTCTTTTCTAATCTTACTCAACTATTGCTAGAATATTGGCTTCGCTGACTAGAAGGTAGGTTTCTTCACCGTCTTTCACTTCTACTCCTGCGTGACTTTCAACGAGAACCTTGTCTCCAGCTTTGACAGATGGTGCTACCAATTCACCGGTCAAGGTACGAACTCCTTGGCCAACTGCTATAACTGCGGCTGTCTTAGTCGCTGCATGACTGTTACCAGCGATAACAAAACCGCCAACTTTCTCTTCTTTTTCTTCTATTTAGGACCACTCGGTCACCTAATGGTTTTAACATAGTATCCCTCCTGAGATTGAATTTTAGCACTCTCTTATACCGAGTGCTAATCTATAGTTATTATTTTATCACTTGGTCAAAAATAGTCAAGAAAAAAATACTATTTTTTCTTTAAAGAATTTAAAAAAACTGATTGGAAAAACCAATCAGTCTTTTTGTCTTACCCTAAGACTAGAGCATCATCATTCAGTACTTGACCACTGTTTTTATGGAAGAGATCCATGAGCTGGGCTACCGTCAGATTTTCCTTTTCTTCACCCTTAACATCCACGACAATCTTCCCATGGAAGAGCATGATCAAGCGATTACCATACTCAATGGCGTGTTCCATATTATGAGTGACCATGAGGGTTGTTAGCTTTTGCTCCTCTACTACTTTTTTCGTTAAGTTCATCACCATATCACTTGTTTTTGGATCAAGAGCTGCGGTATGTTCGTCCAGCAAGAGAACCTTAGGCCGAACCAGAGTCGCCATCGAAAGAGTCAAAGCCTGTCTTTGACCGCCAGATAAGAAATTAGCATCCGTCTTCATTCTATTTTCAAGACCTAGGCCAAGATGTTCCAGTGCGCCCTTAAAGATTTGGCGTTCTTCTTCCGTAATCGAGCGTTTGAAAAAGCTCCGCTTCTTCCCACGACGGTAGGCAATGGCCATGTTTTCTTCTATCGTTAAATTGGTGGCTGTCCCCATCCGCGGGTCTTGAAAAACACGACTAATACTTTTCGATCGATCAGCTACTGAAAATTTTCTGATAGACTGACCATCAAGCAAGATATCTCCATCATCAATCTCTACGACACCTGCAATAGAGTTCATCAAGGTTGATTTCCCTGCTCCATTCCCACCAATTACGGAAATAAAGTCTCCCTGTTCGATTTCGAGATCCAAGCCTCGGAGAACAGGATTCTCATTGATTGTTCCTTTTTCAAAGGTCTTATGAATATTTGTTAATGTTAATAAAGGCATTAGCTGTCACCTCCTGGTGTTAAGGTTTTGTTTGCTTTAATTTGCAATTTCTGACGAATTTCTGGGACATAAAGAATGAGAGCAAGAAGAATAGCTGAAGCTAATTTAAGCATTTGAGCATCCACATTCATAGCCAGAATAACTACTAGAACTAAGCGATATAAGATGGATCCGACCACAATGGACCAGAGACGTTTTCCAAGTGGAAGGTATTTAACGATGACTTCGGCCAAGATAATCGATGCCAAGCCATTTACAATAGTTCCTGTTCCCATATTCATATCCGCGTAGCCATTATTTGAGCTAAAAGGGAACCAGCAAGAGCGATTAGACCATTTGAAAGCATATAACCTAAAATTTTGATACGGTCAACTTTAATTCCATTGGCTGCACCCATAGTCAAATTATCTCCGGTCGCCCGCAAAGCTAAGCCAAGCTGGGTATTGAGTAGGACAATTAAAAGTAAGATAACAAAGGCAACGAAAGCAAGCCCTAATACAATGACAGAAGCAGTCTTGGATAGACTAAGTAAACTTGTCATCATAGTTACCAGGGTCTTTTGCCCAGAAAGAGAAAGATTAGAACTTCCTAGTACAAGTAAGTTAACAGAGTAAAGGGCAGTCAGGGTGATAATCCCAGTCAGAAGAGCTGGAATCTTCATCTTGGTATGTAGAAAACCAGACACTGCCCCCGCCAGCATTCCAGCAATGAAACCGCCAATGGTGGCTAGAAGAGGATTCAGGCCTTTCATAATCAAAATGGCTGTAGTTGCTGCACCAAGTGGGAAGGATCCTTCTGCAGTCAGGTCTGCAATATCTAAAATCCGGAAGGTAATGAAGACTCCAATAGCCATAATGGACCAGAGCAAACCTTGAGATAGAGCAGAGAGTACAATATCTAGAAGACCACCAGATGAATCAGACGGCTTAGATTTAGAAAGAGAATTCACTTTCGGATTTGCAGTATTTTTAGTAGAAGAGCTTTTCTGAGTTGTTTTTTTCGCTTGAGCATTTGCCTGCTCCTCTTGCTCAATGGCGCTGATGTCGATTCCTAGAAGCTGAGCCATTTCTTTATTAGCGACTGCCTTTAGCGTCTCAGGATCTTCGGCTGAAATATCATCGACCTTTTCTCCATTCATAATTCGAATAGCCATTTTAGCAGTTTGACGACCCAAAGCTTCAAAATCAGCACCGTAGGTGAAGAGCACCCCATCATCTACCACGTCAACAGAACCACCCACTACTGGCACCTTCATTTCTTTAGATAAGTCTGTCACCAAGGTGATCGCTGAAACGATGGTATTATCAGCGGGGATAAAGAGGGCTTCCGTCTGACTCATCAGGCTTTTTGTAGTATCTTGCACATCATTAGTGGAGGAAATCCCCTTGACAACTGTCTCAATACCAGCTTCTTTAAATGCTACTTCTGCCTCTTGCACCTGAATCTCTGAATTTCGTTCATTAGTCGTATACATAATCCCAACTTTTTTCAGATTGGGCATGACTTTTTTCAGTAGAGCCACTTGTTTCTTTGCAGAAACTCGGTCACTGGTACCAGTTGCTAGACCGCCAACCTTGTCCATAGACTTCACAAGCTTTGCAGAGACAGGATCTGTAATCGCCGTAAAGAGAATAGGGGTATCAGTCGATAGATTGACTAATGATTGGGCTGCTGGTGTTGCAATCCCTAGAACCAAGTCATTCTTAGAAAGTAGACTCGTAGAAATCGTTTGGAGATTGGACTGATCCCCTTGGGCATTCTGGTAGTCAATCTTGATATTCTTACCATCAATATACCCTTGGTCTTTCAACTCATTCTCAAAGCCTTTTCGAGCAGCTGTCAGGGACTCATGCTCCACATATTGAAGAATCCCGATGTGGACCTGTTTTTCCGACTTCTTTGAAGAACTGCATCCTGCTACAAGAAGTAAGGCCATCGCCAAACTAACCAAGGAAAGTAGTGTTTTTTTCATATCATGCTCCTTAATTTTTTTCAAAAACAAAAAGCCAATTAGATTTTATTCTAACTGGCTTTTAAGTGCTGATATAGATGAAATCAATCATCCACTTTAATCCAGTCAGTTAGAAAAGATATCTAATCAGCTGGATTCATCATAAAATGCTTTAGCTTCATAGATACAAACGGGGAACGTTTGTATCCTTTTGGCTACAAACGTCTATCTAAAGAAACTAAAGTAAAAGTAGGTATTTAAATTAATTGTCTGTGATGACGTTTGTTTAACCATTTTATTTCTCCTTGTTTTTATTGTTTAATACTATACCCTTAATTTCATACAATGTCAAGACTTTTTTAGAAAATTTCTGAAAATTTTTAATAATCAACCCCCGATAATCTTTTATCAGGGGCATCTAGCTTAATATTTTATTTGAATTTTAGCTTCAAAATCATCAATGACTTTTTGAAGATTGAGTCGGCCTTTGTAGATACCATAACCAAATACTAACATGGCAAGAATGCCTATCACTGCTAGGATAATTCCAACAATGAAAAGAATCATATTGGTTTGGCGGAAGAAATAAATCAGAACAAGACCGATACTCGCAATGGTAAAGAAGAGACTAAACCAACGTCCTAGATTTTCAATCATATGTTTTTGATAGTGAATTTCTGTTTCATAGCCTTGAATCAATTCTTGTTCTGTCATGATTTCTCCTTTTAATATTTCAAACCTGGATTAAAGAAGCCAAGTAATACACCAATAAATGCAACAACTACAAGAAGTAGCATCACTTTGATTGGAGATAGATTTTTCTTAGCCATTAACCACCAGCAAAAGACGATAAATAATGCAGTTAAAAGTCCAGGATAAACTCCGTCTAATTGATCTTGCAGAACCAAGAATGCTTTTCCGGATGAGTCTTTTAATTGGAAAGCTGTTTTAACAGGCACCCAAGTAGCTGCTACCGCACCAATAACCATACCACCAATGATAGATACAGATTTACGGATAGCTTGTCCTTGAGGACCAACAAGAAATTCAACCGCTTTGTCGCCCAGTTCGTATCCTTTAAAATAGGCAAATTTCATACCGAAGTAAGCTAGCAAGTTCCAGACAACGATATAGAAGATAGCACCTAGTGGAGATCCTCCGTTTGATAAGCCAAGGGCAATCCCCAAGATAATAGGGATCAGGGTCCCAACAATCAGTGAGTCACCAATACCAGCAACAGGTCCCATCAAACCAGCACGAAGTCCATTGATTGTTTCATCATCCACTCCGTCAGCACCATTTGCACGCGCTTCTTCGAGCCCTGCTGTAATCCCGACAATCAAGGCACCTAGCTGAGGTTCAGTATTGAAGAAGGCTGTATAAGTATGCATTGCCTTTGCTTGATCTTCTTTTTCGAATAAAGTTCTTCCACAATTGGTAGCATAGACGCAAGATAACCAAAAGTCTGCATGTGCTCTTGTGAGAAGCAGGTCAAGTTACCATAGTACCAATGATGGAAAGATTTTCCTAATGTTTTTTTCGTTAATTTTGCCATTTTAGATATCCTCCTCATCATCGTCATCAATCACGCCTGTACTTGCTACTGCTTGAGCTCTGACATTTTTAGCCATTTGAATTTCATAGAATAGAACAGCGAAAATCAATGAAATGACTGCACAAGAAACTAGATTTAATCCTAGAGAAGCTGCAAGAGTAAAACCGACAAAGAAAGGAATAAAGTCGACAGCTTTTTCAACAATTTGTTTTAACAAAATAGCGATTCCGACACATGGAAGGAGTGAGCCCACTGTAAAGAGGGTTTTCATTGGAATTCCATCCAAAGGAAGGGCTGATTTCAAAGCTGTAACTGCATCTGCCCCTAATTTACACATGATTAGAGTTGGCAAGAAGGAGAAGACAATGTGTGAAATCCATGGGAAGCCCCAGTCTACTGCGTATAAACGTTTAAATTCTCTCTTTTCAACAGCTTTCCAACCAATATGTTGCCAGAGCAAGTTCATTGTTGCTGTACCATAAAATAGAACGGTACCAACTGTCCCTACCAAAGTTCCCATTGATTTAGCCAAGTTTGCTGCATCTGAAGAATCGAGGGCTAAGCCTTGTGTCGTAATAGCTACCATCGCTAGCGGAATACCGATATAAGAAACCGCACGAACGTCTGCTGAAACAGTACCACCAGGAGTAACCAGGGCAATATAAACCAATTGCATGGCAACCCCACAGACTATCCCTAGTTTAATATCCCCTAAGATAAGCCCTGAAACAAGTCCACCAACAAGCGGGCGTCCCAGAGTATAGTTACCAATTGATGTACCACCTAGACCAGGCATGGATGACAAACACGCAAACAATCCTAGCAAAGCGGCCTGTAACCAAGAAATTGTCATAATAAGCCTCCTTTAACGCTTATAGTATTATTAAAAACCAAATTTAGACTTGAAATCACTCCAGTAGCCGATGGAAACATCTGGCAACAATTGGAATTTCACCTTATAACCAGCCTTTTCAATTGCTTCAATTGCCTCTGCTTCTTCCTGAGTAATGGACTGATTATTTCCTAATTTCGTTGCTCCTGGGCGATCATTAGCAGGGCCGACGATAATTTCTTTGACATCAGCTGGAACAAAGCCTTGGTCTACTAAAATTTCTTTCATATCAATTGGATTCTTTGTGATTAAGAAATAGCGACTATCTGAATCCAAGACCTTTTGTGATTTTTCTTTGAAAGCTTCCTTAGTCCAAACAAAAGTTTTCTTATCTGAAGCAGCTTTATAAGCCTGTTTTAACACGGCATTCCCTGCAGCTGCATCATTGACCGCAATTAAGCCATCACAAGGATATTCCTTAGCCCAGCGAGTAACTGTCTGACCGTGGATCATGCGGTCATCAATCCGTACAAATGAAATTGTCATGATAAATCTCCTTTAAGTATTTAAATATCGTCGTCATCTTCTTCGTCGCTATCGGTTGCGACTTCGAATTCTTGAAGAGCTGCTGAAGCTTCTGAAAGAATGGTTCTAGCTAGTTCTTTGCCTTCTAACATATCTTTCATCACTAGCCCTGTTAAAGCCATAGTCAGGTTTAGACCACCTAGGACAACTGCTGTGTCTAGTTTCCCAAGTTCAGCCAAGACATTGCAGGCAGTAGTAAGAGGGCTTCCCCCAACAATATCTGCCAACACAAGAACCTGATCTTCCTCAGCTAAGCCCGCTAAAGCTTGGCGAAACTCCAAGGCAAAATCGTCTACTGACTTACCTGCTTTTAGACCAACAGCAATCACTTGATCTGTCTTGTCGCCGGCAAACATTCCCAAAGAACTTTGCACCCCTTCGGCCAAGCCACCGTGGCTGACCAATACAAGATATTTCATCTTTCCTGCCTCCTTACCCTTCTACTTCTTAGCCAATTCAGACTTTAAATGATGAAGGTTTCTTTATGACTTTATTGTACAAGATATGGAACCGGTTTCATATTGTCAAATGTCACGTAAGTCAGATGACATTTGTTAATAAGAATATGACAATTGTCATATTGGTCTAGTCAACTTTGTTTATTTTGTGATTGAAATGTAAAAAAAGAAAGCAGATTATTTCCGCTTTCTATTTCCTTTTGAATACTAGGTAGGGAACTATCAATCTCTTGATTCTGCATCGCTTTTTGAATCAGATAGTCCATCCGCTCCATCGTATGTTGATCTACTTCTAGGCTGATATCAATGATAGAGCGATTCATCATGCGATCCAACCTCTCAGAAGTCAAAGAATCCAAGCCAAAATCATCTGCTTGTAGGATTGCTCTAGACTGCTGACTTTTCACTACAGATGGCAAGACCGAAGTCCCTTGAGATTTCTCAAATAGAGCCTGTTGGCTTTCTTTATCCTGCGACAACAAAAGCATAAATTCCCATGCCAGTTTTTCTTGACTGGTATTAGAAGACATGGCAAAGAGCGAGGTCTTGACCTGAGTTCCCATCACCTGATTGTTGGCTGTAGGCATTGGGATACAGGTCCAAGAAAAGCTAGAATATTTGGAAACATGATAAGGATAGGGTTTGTAGGTCCGATACTGGGCCAGACTCATAGGATAGAAGGCCACCCGTCCCTCATCAAAGTCATTAGAAGTCACCTTATAGTGCCGACTGAGCATATCTAATTTGCTCATAAAGGACAGGGCTTGGTGCATCTCTGAGCTGTCTACATTGATACCAGATTTATCGGTAAGATGGCCGCCGTAAGCTACCAGAGCCTGCTGCCAAGTGTAATCTGTTATTCCGTACTGATCCACTACACCATCTCCATTGGTGTCTTTGGTTACTTTCTTGCAAATCTCATAGAAATCCTCTAAAGTCCAGCCTGACTCAGGAATGCTAATTCCTTCTTTTTCGAGCAAGTCTTTATTGACACACATCATGATAGGATTGCTCTCAACAGGAAGAGCATAGCTGACTCCCTGATATTGCCCGGCTTCATAAGCCACCGGATAAAAGACCCTTCGTTCATCATCCTTTAAGAGGGTATCCAAGGATTTAAGCGCGCCCGTCGAAGCCAACATGCTAAAATCGTTTTCTGGTACCATAAAGAGATCCGGTTGCTCGCCTTTCAAGACTTGCTCTGCCAGCCAGTCGGCGTAATCATCCTTGGGAATCCCGCTTTCATAAATGACCTTGACATGAGGATGCGTCTTTCAAATTTTTTAATCAAGCTGTCCAAGACCCTGTTTTCGCGGCTGTTAGGTACATCCCAGCTGGAGCCAGCATAGACGCCGATACGCAGGACTTTTTCCTGAGCTGAAGCCCAAAATACAAAAGCTAGGGCAACAGATATGATCAGGACAACCAGCAGGGCCAAATGTCTCAATCTCCACTTCATTTGTCGCTTTCCTTACTAAAATCTCTCTGGGTGACTCCGGTCTGAACAGCCCAGATAGCCAGCTGGGTTCGGTCGCGCAAGTTGAGCTTGGCTAGGATACCTGACAGGTAATTACGAACTGTCCCTTCTGATAGAAAGAGCTTAGCTGCAATTTCTTTATTAGAAATCCCAAAGCCAATCTGCTGGATAATCTTCCACTCTGTCCGGCTCATATCCTCAACATTTTCCTCAGTCACCGTGATAGCAAAGTTGGACTGGGCCATCTGTGAAAAGATTTTGAAGACCTTGGTGGCAATATTGGGATTGATCATAGCTCCGCCTCGATAGACTGTCTGAATGGCTTCGTGAAGCTCTTCTGTCGAAACCCCTTTGAGAATATAACCAGACGCACCGTATTTAAGAGCGGAGAAGATAAATTCATCGTCATCAAAGGTCGTCAGAATGATAATCTTAACATCTGGATACTGCTCCTTGACAGCCTTGGTACAGAGAACACCGTCCATGACTGGCATGCGAATATCCATTAGAATCACATCTGGGCGTACCCGATGAAGCTTTTCCAGCACTTCCTTGCCGTCTCCAACTGTCCCGACCACCTCAATATCTGCGTGGGCTGACAGGATGATTTGCAGAGACTCGCGAATCAAGGCCTGATCGTCTGCTATTAAAACCTTAATCATGTCTTCCTCCTATTTTTGGGATTTCGATATGCGTGTAGAAGCCGTCCCGATTTTCAAAGTGAACGCTTCCGCCAATAATCATTAGGCGCTCCTGCATCTGCTTGAGGCCATAGCCATAGTGGAGTTCATCAAAACCAATACCATCATCCTGAATGGTCATTACATAAAGCTTCTTCTTCCTCCAGTAACTCAATACAGATGGTCTTGGCATGGCCGTGGCGGACAGAGTTGGTAATAGACTCCTGAATCACCCGAAACACAATGTCTTCCTTTGCAATATCCAAGTCAATATTATCCCATTCGTAGCGGAGATGAATCTCCAAGTTGGAGATGGCTTCATACTCGCGGATAATCTTAATCAGAGCTTCCCTCAAAGTGTTGTTTTCCAGAGCTCCCGGCCGCATTTTATTGAGCGAGCCTCGGACATCACGGATACCGTCTCGAACAACGACTGAAACATTATTGAGCTGCTCCTTAGCCCGATTGGTATCAATATCAACCAAGACCTTGACCGCATCAATACCCGCTGAAATTCCCGTTAGGGCATGGCCCAATGTATCGTGAATCTCTCTGGCAATACGCTTCCGCTCTCGATCTTCTGCTATTTTTTCGGACAAGGCCAGATAAGAGTTCAACTCGCGATTGGCCTGAGAAGCCATGCGCAGCTCTTCCTCAATCCGATGACGCTCTGTAATAGCTGACAAGATATAGAAGAGCAAAGAAATCATAAAGACGACGATATTGAGGGAATAGAGAAAGTTCTTGCCAAAAAGCAGCAACAGCCGGACAGACTCTGGATAAAACCGAATATAGGTATCTAGAGAAGGCAGCTTGATAAAGAGCGACATAAGGTCATAGTTGGACAAGAGCAACATGCCAAAACTCAAAATGATAAAAGAAAACCAGTACTTCTTGTCTTTGGAAGAATTGAACTCCTTAGAGCCATAGAAAATATCCGCAAACACCAGGAGAATCAAGCCATTGTAGGACGAGTGCAAGACAGAAAAGATGACCAACATAAGCAGGATTTCAATAATGGTCACCTTGTCATAGACAGACAGCTGATTAGGGTGGCGCTCGCGATAGTACATGACCAAGAGCAGGCAGGCATACAAGCTAATTGATACCCAGAAAATCAAGCTGGGAGAGCCAGGAATGGCATCCAAACGCTCCAAGAGCGAGTGACTGAAGCCCTTAGCAGCTACATAGTTGGTCGCAAAGAGATAGATAGACGCATTATAGACAATGGCAACCAGATTGATGATCATCAGCGCTATTTTGCTGTAAAATATACTTTTTTGAGGTCTCATTATTGCCACCCTGTAACTGTGTATTGACTGATATTATCCCTATTAACCAGATGAACTGGAATCAGATATTGGCTGTCGTAGGATTTCCCTTCCTGCATCAGCTCAATTACCTGCGCCACCTTGCGTCCCATCTGAATGGGCGATTGGGCTACAGTTCCCTCTATATCGTTTGTTGTAGCCAAAAAGTTTTTGATATCTGGTGAGCCATCCACGCCATAAATAGAAAGCTTTCGGTTCAAGCCGTTATTTTTAATAGCCGCTAGGGCACCAATCGCTGCCCGATCATTGAGAGCCATGACCACATTAAAGTCCATTCCTTCATCTAAGGCACTTTTTACTTGAGGCATTGCTTCTTCAGTCTGTCCAAGCGTCTCTTTTTGGGAAATAATCTTGTACTGAGGCTGATTTTTTATTGTCTCTACAAAACCTCGAATGCGGTCCATAGCAGAAACTGCATTTCGATGTTCTAGCAGAAGGATATTCGCAGCTGGCAAACGTTTCATCATATCTTTAGCAATTAAAACACCAGCTTGGTAATTATCTGAAACAATTGTCGTATCGACTGCCACTTCCTTGCTGATTGGCGTATCCACTACGATGATTTTAATCCCAGCTTTCTTGGCCTTCTGAAGAGAGGAAATGATACTTGGACTATTGCTTTTCACTGGATTAATCACAATGACATTTACCTTTTCTTTGACGAAAAATCAATCTGTTGGCTCTGCTTGCCCTCATCCAATTCAGGATCCCTAACGTAAAGTCGGCTGCCCTGCTGGTTAGTTTTCTTCTCCAACTCCGCATTTAAGGTCTTGTAAAAGTCGTTATTCATGGTCATGTAGGTCACCCCAATCTTGACCTGTTTTGGATCCGGAAGAATCCCTTTAAAATACACAAAAGATAAAGCCATTACAAGTAGAACTAAGAGGGGCCACAAAGTATTTTTATAATGCATACGACTTCTTTGCATTTCTTTTTTCGCCATCATCCATACCCCAATCTTTCTAGTAGGCTTCACTTATATACAGAATTATTATATTACAAAGCACGAAAAAATCAAAATCTGCTCTAAGAAGCTAACTATTTCTTTATAGCTGACATCAAAGTTTTTTCTATACTTCCAATCTAGCCTTCCCCACTAAAAGAGCTCCATGACCAAATAGAACCATGGAGCTTCATCTAACTGCGGTGTTGTTTTATTGACTGATTGCAGTTTCACAAAAGACAATTATCAGTTTAGTAATTTTTAATCAAATCGACTGTTGAACGATCTAACTTCTTCACAATTGCTTGCAAGAATGCCTGAGCTTGTAAGAAGTCATCCATTGCATAAAGTGTCTGATGGGAGTGGATATACCGAGCACAAACTCCGATAGTTGTAGATGGCACACCACCGTTTTGGAGATGGGCTGCACCAGCATCTGTTCCACCTTTTGCACAATAGTATTGGTACTTGATACCAGCTTCTTCAGCCGTAGTAAGCAGGAAGTCTTTCATATTAGGCAGCATGAGATGACCAGGGTCGAAGAAACGAATCAGTGTTCCGTCACCAATAGCGCCTTGACCACCATATACATCACCAGCTGGAGAACAGTCTACAGCAAAGAATAGTTCGGGCTCAAATTTAGTTGTTGAGGCGTGAGCTCCACGCAAACCAACTTCTTCTTGGACGTTAGCACCAACATATAGCTCATTGCCTAAAGATTGTCCTGATAAAGCCTGAGCCAATTCACTGACCATGAGAACCCCGTAACGGTTATCCCAAGATTTGGAAATAACATTTTTACCATTAGCTGTTAAAATAGCTGAGCTATCTGGCACAATAGCATCTCCTGGACGAATTCCGAAACTTTCTGCTTCTTCCTTATTGGCAAATCCACCGTCGAAAACAATATCGCTTACTTGTGGCAGGGTTGGTGTCCCACCAGCTCCACGTAGGAAGTGAGGTGGAACAGAGCCAGAAATCACTGGAATTTCCCGACCTTCTCTAGTAAACAATTTGAAGCGCTGACTGCTGACCACAAGAGGATTCCAGCCACCGATTTCAACTACACGAAAAGTACCGTCTGCTTTAATCTCACTGACCAAGAAACCAACTTCATCCATATGAGAGGCCACTAAAACTCGAGGCGCATCTGCTAAGTTTGAATGCTTGATACCAAAGAGGCCACCCAAGCCATCCGTCACCATTTCATCCACATGCGGAGTCATTTTCTCCCGCAAATAAGTCCTTACAGGACCTTCATGAGCTGAGATTGCAGAAATCTCAGTTACTTCTTTGATTTTTGAAAATAAGTCTGTCATATATACCTTCTTTCTGCCCCCTATTTTATCACTTTTTGGGAAAGATAGGTAGCAAAAGCCTAACTCTCTACAGGAGAAATATCCAAGTAAAAAAATTTCAGTTAAGTCCTCTCGCTTGTCAATTTCTCCTTTTCTATCTTGGCCATTGTTCCCCCTTCTTTTTTGTGTTAAAATATTGTCATGAAAGCTAAAAAAATCATTTTAACAACAGCTGCTCTTCTTGGAGCAGGAAGTCTTGCCTTGGGCGCGCGAAAAGTCGTCAAAGAACAACAGCTAGCCAAAAAGAGAGAAGAGATTATTCACCTGGTCCGTAGCTTCTTTGCTAGTCAAGGACAGATTGCCACGGTCTATGTGCAACTCTATGAGTCCAGCGAAGATACACTGGTTGGTGGAGTAGTCCTTGAAGATGACCGCCACTTTACCTTTGTCTACGAAAACGGCCAGCTAAGTTATGAGGAAATGATGATTATTCCTGAAAATATAGAAGAATTGGCAACTTACGTTCAGTCAGAGGGGAGGACTGTCTTCTTTTTCACAGCAGACTGGTGTGGAGACTGTCGTTTCATCCAGCCCTCCCTACCAGAGATTGAGGCAAGGAATCCAAATTTCACCTTCATCCAAGTAGACCGTGATGCTTATCTTGACCTTGCTAAACGCTGGGATGTCTATGGGATTCCTAGTCTGGTTGTACTGGAAAAGGGACACGAAATAGGTCGGTTGGTCAATCGCAATCGAAAAACCAAGTCTGAAATCAATGATTTTTTAGCGTCATTAAACTAATCAAATGGAGAAAAGAATGATTTTTACTTATAACAAAGAATTTGTTGGCGATGTTTTGATGGTGATTGTTGCCAACAACGAAGATGCAAAACTTTCTGTTGAACGCAAAGGAAATATTGCTCGTATTTTCCGAGAAGATACAGCTGAAACCGTAGCTTGGAACATTTTCCAAGTATCAGATATTCTTAATATCCAACAAAGTGGCCAGATCTTTCTTACTGACGAAGAGGTTGCCTTGCTCAACCAAGAGTTGGCTAAAGAAGGCTTTTCTGAAACTCTGATCAATGATCTCCAACCGAAATTTGTCGTCGGAGAAATCGTCGAAATGATTGCTCATCCAGATAGTGACCATCTCAACATCTGTCAAGTCCAGGTCGCAGCAGATAAGACTCTTCAAATTGTAGCCGGTGCCCCCAATGCTCGAGTAGGCCTCAAAACTATCGTTGCCCTTCCTGGCGCTATGATGCCTAAGGGAAACCTTATCTTTCCTGGTGAACTACGGGGTGAGAAAAGTTTTGGTATGATGTGCAGTCCACGTGAATTGCAATTACCAAACGCTCCTCAAAAACGTGGCATTATCGAATTAGCCGACTCTGAAGTCGTCGGAACTGCGTTTGATCCAGCAAAACATTGGCAAGGGTAAAAAAATCGTGATTTTCACGATTTTTTTCTTTCTCTTCCGAATAAATAAGTAGGAGGAAATTATATGTACAATAAAGTCATTATTATCGGTCGTTTGACGGCCACACCAGAATTGCACAAAACTAGCAATGAAAAATCTGTCACACGCGCAACGATTGCGGTCAATCGCCGTTACAAGGATCAAAATGGTGAGCGCGAAGCAGACTTCATTAATATCGTCCTTTGGGGCAAATTGGCTGAGACTCTAGCTAGTTATGCCAGCAAAGGAAGCTTGATCTCTCTGGACGGCGAACTACGGACCCGTCGTTATGAAAGACGGTGTGACTCACTATATCACAGAAGTCCTTGGACATGGTTTCCAGCTTCTTGAAAGTCGTGCCCAGCGGGCTATTCGTGAAAATAATTCTGGAGCCGATTTGGCTGACCTAGTCTTGGAAGAAAAGGAACTTCCTTTCTAAAACTCCCACTTTTCCTTTCTTTTCTATTAAGAACCTTGGCTGAATAGCCTTGGTTTTTTTATCGTTCTATTTAAAATTTTTTCTTCTGATCGGTTCTTTTTATTTGTCCTCAGATACTACTTTTGCTCCCAAAAATATCTCTTTTTTGTTATAATGCTTAGCAGAGGTAAAAATGAAAATGAAAAAAATTGCTTTTGATTCTGACAAATACTTAAACCTGCAGCGCGACCATATCTTGGAGCGCATTAATCAATTTGAGGGCAAACTTTACATGGAATTCGGCGGTAAAATGCTAGAAGACTTCCATGCTGCCCGCGTCCTGCCAGGCTATGAGCCGGACAATAAAATCAGACTGCTCAAAGAGCTCAAGGACCAAGTAGAGATTGTCATTGCTATCAATGCCAACAACATTGAACACTCTAAGGCGCGTGGCGATTTGGGCATTTCCTACGACCAGGAAGTGCTGCGACTAATCGATACCTTCAACGAGCTAGATATTTATGTAGGCTCAGTGGTCATCACCCAGTATTCCGGTCAGCCAGCAGCTGACCTCTTCCGCAGCCAGCTGGAAAAGAATGGCATCGCCTCCTACATCCACTACCCAATTAAGGGCTATCCGACCGACATGGACCATATCATCTCGCCTGAAGGTATGGGGAAAAACGACTACATCAAAACCAGCCGTAATCTAGTCGTTGTTACTGCACCTGGTCCTGGTTCTGGTAAATTGGCTACTTGCTTGTCCAACATGTATCATGACCAAATCAATGGCATCAAGTCAGGCTACGCCAAGTTTGAAACCTTCCCCGTTTGGAATCTGCCCCTGCACCATCCGGTCAATTTAGCTTATGAGGCAGCGACGGCAGACCTGGACGATGTCAACATGATTGATCCATTCCACCTGCAAACCTACGGAAACCACAGTCAACTACAACCGTGATATTGAAATTTTCCCAGTCCTCAAGCGCATGCTAGAACGTATCCTTGGAAAATCACCTTATGCTTCACCAACGGATATGGGCGTCAACATGGTCGGCTTTGCCATTGTAGATAATGATGCAGCTATCGAGGCATCTCAACAGGAAATCATCCGTCGCTACTACCAGACGATTCTGGACTTCAAGGCGGAGCGCGTTTCTGAATCTGCTGTCAAGAAAATCGAACTCTTGATGAACGACCTGGGCATTACACCGCTGGACCGTAAGGTAACAGTTGCTGCGCGCGATAAAGCTGAAAGCACTGGTGAGCCAGCTCTGGCCCTGGAATTACCAAACGGTGAAATCGTAACTGGTAAAACCTCTGAACTCTTTGGTCCTACGGCTGCTGTATTGATTAATGCCATTAAGAAATTAGCCCATATTGCTAAAGAAACCAAGCTGATCGAGCCTGAGTATGTCAAGCCAATCCAAGGCCTGAAAATCAATCATCTGGGCAGCCGCAATCCTCGCCTCCACTCAAACGAAATCTTGATGGCTCTGGCAATCACAGCCATGGAAATCAAGATGCGGCAAATGCTATGCAACAACTCGGTAATCTCAAGGGCAGCGAGGCCCACTCTACTGTCACTCTAACTGGCGAAGACAAAAACGTCCTGCGCAAACTAGGCATCCATGTGACCATGGACCCCGTTTACCAGTATGATCGACTTTATAGAAAATAAAAACAAGCTCTGTTAAAAGCTTGTTTAGAAAGCTGGCGTCGCCAGCTTTTTTCTTAATAACGCTTGGACAGGAGAAAGCGCAAGAGATAGTAAAGTCCCAAAACCAGGATAATGGTCAAGGTCAGAAACTGATTGAGACTTAAGATGATTGGGAAAACCATAGACAAAACGCTCAAGCACGCTGCCAGCAGCAAAAGAATATTAAAAAGCAGAGTGCGGGTCTTTTCATCAATCATGCGATTGCGTTCGTCAGTCACCTGAATGTAGAACCGCTCAAAATTTTCCTCCCGTCTTAGGGCAAGATTATACCGAATAGTCATCAAAGAAAGCCCCAGCAGTATGCCGACCATGACTCCTTCCTGCCGATCATTCAGAGAATGAAAGTGGCTCCAGGCCAATCCTACCAAGATGATAAAGGTTAAGATACGTCCCACGATAACTTTCTTTTGAAGTTTTTTTCGAAATTCTTGTTTAGTTAATGTTTCCATGTCGGCCTCCTATTTCATACGCTTGAAAAATTTTCAAGATCAGCACAATCAAGATCATTCCCACAACAGGCAGGATTTCCTTAGGGATAAAATCGAACTGTAAATGAAGAAAGATCAAGACAAGGACTACTAAGAAACCTAGTCCCCATTTGAGCATATAAGTCCATTTCATGATTCATCCTCCTCAAAGAGAAACACTTCTTCAATCCTTAAATTGAAAAAGGATGCAATTTTATGAGCCAAAAGGAGCGAAGCATTGTAGCGGCCCTTTTCCAAAGAAATAATCGTTTGTCTCGTAACCTCTAGCTTCTCAGCCAGTTCTTCCTGGCTGAGCTTTTTTCTTTTTCGCAATTCTTGAATTCGATTTTCCAAGGCCGACTCCTTTTCACAATGTAAAACAAACTTTACTTTTCAAATATAGTATAGCTCCCTTTACATCTTTTGTCAAGAAGAAAGCGGCAAAAAAAGAGGCTGGGACAAAAGTCCTAGCCTCTCAATTGTCTTTGGATTGTCGAGCAAGACGCAGTGGTTGAGTGGGCTCTACTACGCTGATTCCATCAGCTTTTACAGCCCTACTCAACTGTGCGGAGGTGGGACGACGAAATCGAATTCTAACGAATTACCGATTTCTGTCCCACTCTCTTTTATCATCTTGATTGACTTCCTTTGTTATTTGCTTTCCAAAGCTACAGTCAACTCGACACAAGCTCCTCCTTGGTCTGGATTGAGCAGGGTCAGACGACCACCGTGCAAGAGAGCTACCTGCTTAGAAAAGGCTAAGCCGATGCCATGATGGGGATTAGCTGAATTGCGGCTTTGGTCACTCTGGTAAAAGAGCTGTTCTGCTCCTAGCAGCATCTCCTCTGAAAATGCAGGACCATTGTTCCAGATAGCAAAAACTAACTGGTCCTGCTGCACTGATACCGTTAGCTTCACTTCTTTTTGGTCTTGGTCAGCATGTTCAAGCGCATTTAGTAAGATATTGAGCAAAGCCCGCTTGAGATAGTCCAAATGAATAGACAAGCTTAAGCTAGGATCACAATCTTCTTGGAGAGAAAAACGATGGCTTTCTTGTTTGCTGAACAGTGCCCAATCGTCCTGTAGAGAAACCAAAAAGCTCCCTAAGGAAAGCTGACTGAACTGATTAGAATCAATCTGAAAGGTCTTAGCGTAATCAATCAAAGAGCCACAATACTCTTCCATCTTGTGACTAGCCTGCAAAATCTCAGTAGCATAGTCTGCCTGTGGCTGACCCAACTGCGCCAACTCCCAAGAGCTCAGCATTCCCCTTAATCACAGTTAGGGGCGTCTTCAAATCGTGCGATGTCGCTGATAGCTGTAAAATCAACTCCTGATTATGCTGCTGCTCTCTTTCTAGAAGACGAGCATTTTCTTGGTGGCTGCTCCGTAAATCGCTATAGACTTCTAGCATTTCCTCGATCCGAAAAAACTGGCTTTGATTTTCTTCTAAAAGCTTCTTGCTCTTTAGCATTTTTATTTCCCTGTCGATTTTTCGGAGCAATTTCAAAATATGATAAAAAGTAATCAGCAGCAAGCTCCCCGCCCAAAAGAACAAGGTGAAAAGAACGTGATTACTTCCTTGCGTAAATTCATAGCCTATAAGCACAAAAATCAAAACATGAAAAAAGACGACTTTTAAACTGGTTGTCCAGACTAGGCTTTTGAAATTTCGGGTTCTAATTGCCATCTATAGCCTACTCCTCTCACTGTTGCAATTGCTTGCAGCCCTTCTTGTTTGCATTTTTGGCGAATCTGATATACGTATTCTGAGATGGAGCGAAGCTGTGTTTCTGAACTTTCTGGGTAAAGCAAGGTATGCAGGCGTTCAGCTGAAAAGGTCTGCTTGGGATTGCTAGCTAGTAAATGCAGCAACTTAAACTCTCGCTCTGAAAATTTCAAGACTTTACCAAAACAGGCAACTTCATAGCGCTCAGGATAAAATTGACAAGAAGCAATTTCAGAATAGCGCTCCTCACGTCTTTCCTCCCGACGAAAATGAGCTCTGACACGCGCCAGCAATTCTTTGGTCCCAAAAGGTTTGACAATATAGTCATCTGCTCCGCGAAAGAGCCCCTCCACCTTGTCCGCCTCCAACTCCTTGGCCGTCAGAAAGATGATTGGGCACGAAAGATGAGGACGAATGTAGGAGCACAACTCAAAACCATTAACAGGCTCCATCATCACATCCAGCAGAATCAAGTCATATCCGACAAAATGCGTCAGCTCTAGCTCTTCTATCCGATCAAGCGTCGTCACATCATAAGCATCGAGCTCTAGGACATTTTTCACCAGCTTCAAAATGCTCTGGTCGTCATCAACCACCAAAATACGATACTGTCTCATGATTTCCATTATAGCATACCTCTAGCGAACATCTCGTTTCAAGGTTAAGAATATAGCAGAGCTCCAAACCAAAGCTAACCATAACAGCTGTATTCCCAGCCCTGATAGATCTATTGAATGCTGAAGCCCTTCATACTCAAAAAGATTTAGGGTAGCCAGATCGGGCAAGTATTTTGCTTCTTTGATGAACGTTGCCAATAAACGGCTGAGACCAATCAAGAGAGGAAAGAGCACTGACACCGGCACAACCCAAGATTGAAATAGCAAAGCGAGGCCGGCAGTTAAAAAAGCCAGAAAAAGATTGCTGAGAAGACCAAAAGAGCTGTAATAAAGGAATTTCCCCAGTAAGGACCAGCTAAAGTCTAGGTCAAAACGAGCCAGCATAACAAGGAAACAGCTGCCTATCATGACACTGTAGAGAACCAAGAGCAGCAAAACCAGAAAAAGGATTTTCCCAGCCAACCAAGCCTTTCTATTTGATACGGTTAGAAAATTCGTTCGCATCCCTGACTTGACAAACTCCTGAGCAAAATAGAGGGAAGTAAAGATGACGATGACGGGCTGCGCCAGATAGAGGGCATGCAAAGCCTCACTCAGAGCCTTTGTCTGGCCAACTGCTGTTTGACTGTAGTCAAGATTCATTAGAAAAAATGGAACGACTACCAGAGCCACCAAGCCTGCACCAAGAGCGAGGTAGTAAGAACGAAACTTAATCCATTCACTTCTAAGCAAAGCTTTTATCATCAGTAGCGTCCTCCTAAATCCGTCTTCAAAAAGCGCAGAGAGGCCATGCCGCCGATGACTAGCAACCATACGCTTAGTACCAAGAGTCCTTGCAAGGGATTATTAGCATATTGAGAAGTCGGCGTTGCAACAAATAACTCTCCTGCGGGCTGTGGCAAATAAGCTCCCCAACTCGTGTGGGTAGCTAGGTAGTTTCCTAGATTATAGATTTGGGGTACGAGAAAGAGTAAGGGAAGCAACATCGTCCGCCCAAGCAATCCCAATAAAAAGGACAGGAGACCCAGCAATGCAGTAGCTAGTGCCTTCCATAAAAGATGACTCCAGGCAGCTTGATTAAGTAAAATTGGATGTAGCCCTTCTTTTCCTAAAGCCAAGTGCATGACAATATAGCTCAAATAAATGGATAATAAGCTAATGACGAGTGAAAACAAACCAAAGGTCAATATTTTCCCCACAAGTAGCTTCAGGCGGTTATTACAGGCCAATAGACTGGTTCGCAAGCTATGAGACTGGAATTCCGTTGCTCCCAAAATTCCAGCTAAGATGACTAAAACCATACCACCCATAGAAGCGCCATTAAGACCTAGATATTCCAGCGGATCAATAGCTTCTGCCAGACGGGGAACCGTCTCAGGGGTCGCATCTAAACCGATAGACAGATACTGGCGTCCCTCTAGCCATGACACAACAGGTACCAATAACAGCATAAAGACCACACTTACCCTGAAAGCCTTGGTTGATTGGATTTTCAACCACTCTGAATGCAATAAGGACATCGTCTCTTTCATCTTAAACCTCCTCTGTTAAGTCGAAGAAGAGCTCTTCTAAACTATCTGTTCCTTGTAATACATCTTCTAGAGTTCCCTGTTCGATAATTTGCCCATGATGAATCAAGACTACATCATCTGTTACCATTTGTACCTCAGACAGGATATGAGAGGATAGAAGGACGGTTTTCCCTAAATCAGCCTGCTGGCGAATGAACTTTCTAAACCACTTAATTCCACTTGGATCCAAGCCATTGGTCGGCTCATCTAATATTAGAAACTGAGGATCACCTAGTAAAGCTACTGACAACCCCAGGCGCTGCCCCTCTCCTAGAGACAGGCTTGATAAGAAATCCTTTCTTATGAGCGATCCCAGTCATCTCCAAAACCTCATCGATCCGAGATTTGGGAATAGCATTACTCGCCGCAATAATCCTCAAGTGGTCATAGACCTTTCGATTTGGCAGACCCCCAATACCGTCAAAAGCTGCACCTACCGTTCTGAGCGGATAGGTCATTGACTGATAGGTTTGCCCATCAAAAGTCGCAGTCCCTGCTGTCGCCCGATCTAACCCCAACAAAATCCTCAAAGTCGAGCTTTTTCCTGCACCATTATGTCCTAGAAAAGCTGTAATGCGACCACTCCTAGCTGTAAAAGAAATATCCTTTAAAATTTGCTTGTCTCCATATTTTTTAGAAACACGATCAATTTTTACAATATGTTCCATACTGAACTCCTTTTCTTTATTTGACTTCATTTTACAATGGCAAGTTCAGAAGAAAATCAGACAAGAAAAAAACTTGCCTTACGACAAGCTTCTTTTCTCATTTTTCAACTACATCCCAGAGCTGACGGATGCTTTTTTTCTGCACGGGATCGACAAAGTGTGGAGCGATTTCCACCAGAGATTGCAAGACAAAAGCTCGCTCAGCCACATAAGGATGAGGAACAATCAAGTTTGGACTGTATAACTCTTCTTGCCCTATGTAAAGAATATCCAGATCAATCACACGAGGTCCCCATTTGATCTCCCGCACGCGCCCTAAATCCGCTTCGATAGCTAACAGGGTCTGCATTAATTCCTCAGGATTGAGCCAGGTCTCAACTTCAACAACTTGATTGAGAAACGGATCCTGCTCAACGCCACCCCAAGGCTCTGTTTCGATACGACTTGATATCTGCAAAATTCTTATATTTGCTCAGCCATTTTTTCCAGAGCCGCATCCAGATTGGCAACTGGGCTGCCCTGATTGCTTCCCAGAGCGATAAAAGCTTTCCGCTTTTTACGAACTAGCTTGACTGAGCATGTGTCCAAAGGTAGAGGAACAGGAGCCCAAGGTTTCTTGACCTCTAAACTGACTTTCTCAACCAGGTAATAGGATTGAAAAATCTTGCCAATCAGCTGATAAGCCAGCGTTTCAATCAAATCTTCCTTGCTTTCCTGACACCACTTAACCAGCTCCTGAGCTAGCTCGCCATAGTGGATAGAAGCTGTCAGATCACCTGTTTTAGCAGCCCGAGTCATATCATAATCCAAAATCAGATCCAGCACAAAACGCTGGCCCAATTCTTTTTCAGCCGCAAAAACACCATGATAAGCATAGACTTCCAAATCTTTAATTCTTAACTGATCCATCTATTCTCTCTTTCTTTGTCAATATATAGGCTCTAACTTGAGCTAAAAATACAAGGAGCCTGTAATCAGCAGCACCTCTTGATCCTTATGCGCATCTTGTAAATAGCTATCTACATACTGCTGCCAAGGTTGATAGGTTAACCCCGTTTGGAAGGCTTGTCTCTTCATTTCCTCTTCAGAAACTGCTCGCTCATCCGCAAAAGATGTCAATGTGACAGATACATCTGCTTGAGCAAACAACTGCAACATCTCATCTAGTGCTTTGGTCCGAATACAGGTAAATAAAATCTTCTTATCTTTTGAAGCAAAGCGTTCTTGGAAGGAAGCTAGTAGAGGACTCAAAGCATGCGGATTATGTGCCCCATCCAAAAAAATCAGAGGTTGCTCCAAAATTTTTTCCATCCTTGCTGGCCAAGCAACTGCTAGAAGTCCACGATCGATTTCTTCTTTTGTCAGAAGAGGCAAACCCTTTTGTTGGCAGTATAAATCACAAATCTCAATAGCCAAGGCCGCATTATCTGTTTGATAAGATCCTAGGAGTGATGTTTGGTAAATACTGTAGTCTCGCCATTCATTTTCCAGTGAAAAGACTTCGCCAGTTTCTTCACTTCCAAGCCAGTCAACCTGATAGGACTGTCCATACAAATATGTTGGAGCCTGTTTACTTGTTGCCACGCGCTGGATAACTTCCAGGGCTTCTCTATCAATCTTACCAGTGACTATTGGAATTGAAGTCTTGATGATTCCAGCTTTCTGCTCTGCTATTTCCCCAAGGGTGGACCCCAAAAGAGCCATATGATCCAAACCAATCGTACTAATCGCAGTAAGGTCTGGCTGGCAAACATTTGTCGAGTCTAGAAGCCCGCCCATACCGACCTCAATGATCGCCACATCCACTTCTTCCTGAGCAAAATAATCATAGGCCAGGGCCGTGATGATTTCAAACTCAGTCACTCCCTTGAATGTCGAATGATGCCCCTGATGGACAAATAAATCTTTATAAATCTGCAAGAGCTGGTTCAATTTGATTGGAAATAGCCTGTCCGTTTATAGCAATTTGCTCATTATAAGAAACAATATACGGAGAGGTAAAGGTTCCAACTCGTAATCCTCTTAACTGAAGAAGTTCTCGAAGAGTCGCAATCGTTGACCCCTTGCCATTGGTTCCTGCTATATGAATGACTGAAAGTTGCTTATGAGGATTTCCTCTATGAGCCAGCATGGCTTCCATTCGTTCTAAGCCAAAGTTCGGAGTATCCGTCCGATAGTTTGCAATCCAACTCAAATCTGGTTTTTCGTTTCTATCTATCATCTTATTTGTATTGCCCCAAGGTTAAATCTTCAGCGCGATTGGCTAAACGAATTGCATCACCAATCTCCACCGCCATTTTATGATAAGGAATATCGTGAACACGTAGCATTTCTACCCCTTGACTGGCCGCAATACTGGTCAAATGACTGGAAGCTATATCACGATTTTGGTAACCCAAATCTGTCTTTGGATCAACCTCAATGCCTGCATCTTCCAGTATATTCACAACAAAGCGCTTGCGAGAAACGCCAAGAAAGATTGGAAAACCAGCCCGATGAATATCTTCCAGATGCTGTAATAGAATTAGGTTTTCCCGCTTGGTAAGACCAAAACCGATACCTGGATCCAACATAAGACTGTTCTTCTCTATTCCTGCCGCTTTTGCTCTAGCCAAGGACTTATCAAAAAAGGCCCACATTAAATCTACAATATCTGAATGAGCAAATCTTGATAATTCCTGGTCTGTAAAAACATCTTGAAAGCCAAACTTGGGAAAGATCAATGAGCTAGCATGGTGAGGTCGAGCCATAACTGGATTGAACATCAGAATAGCTCCAGCAGAAGACTCAGCCACCACTTGCGCCATTCCTTCATCTCCTAAAAATCCAGTGATATCATTAACAATATCTGCACCGGCTGCTAGGGCTGCTTTTGCTACGGGCGCCTTCCAAGTATCGACCGAAATCAAGACATCACTTTGCTTGCGAATAGCCTCAATTACTGGAACTACTCGCTCGATCTCTTCTTCAATCTCAATATAATGGCTACCGGGTCTCGTGGACTCCCCACCAATGTCCAACATCTGAGCACCTTCTTGGATCAGATACTGCGCTTGCTCTAAAGCAAATTCTACAGTGTTATATTTTCCACCATCTGAAAAAGAATCTGGGGTTACATTAAGAATCCCGCACAAACCAGTCTTCCCATCTGGGACGAGTCTTCTAACATCTATCTTTTTTTGAGCCATCTTATTTCTCTCACTAATTCTTAATTACTAACATTTTATCATATTTTCCTCAGAAAAAAGACGAGAAAATTTCTCGTCAGGCTTGATTATTTGCAAATAACATGAGGAATATGGCAATTCCATTTCGAAGCATATGGGCCATAATAGACATTTCTAACCTTTCTGTCGTATAGGCTACATAGGCAAAGACTGCTCCCATTCCTCCATAAACGATAAAACTACCAATATTAGTCGGACCATGGAAAAGGCCAAAAAGTATCGCACCTATCACAAATCCCACCAGTTGATGCTTAGGAAAAAGTTTCTTGGGAATAAAGCCACGAAAAATGACTTCCTCTAGAACTGGAGCTCCAATCACTGTTGCGATAATCATGACAATCTGTGGGATCTCGCTCATCGCCTCTTGAATTCTCTCTTGATTACGAGGAATAAGCGAGCCCCCTTCCAATCTCATGACAACAAACCCTAAAGCACCGATGAGAATCGATAGGAAATAAGATAAGGCCAAAAGTCCCACTGAAGACCAACTAAAAAAGCTGAAATCAAATGTGAGGATTCCTTCTCTTTTAGCAAGAAAGAGCGTTAAAAGAAGAATCAATAGGTACAGGATGATTATTCCACCTACACTAATTGGTGATTGTTTGTCTTCTAAATACCTCATTGCAATGAAAGGAACTTGTGTCAAGACCACTATCACCAACACAATTAAACAATATTTAGTTTTTTTAAATAGAATTCCATTTCTTTCCCAATCTATAAAAAAGGGAGGCTAACGCCTTGCCCCCTATTATTTTTTAAAACGTTCTACATCACGCGCAATGACTAGCTCTTCGTCTGTTGGAATAACTAATACTCTGACCTTGGCTTCTGGTGTTGAGATATCCCCATATTGCCCAAAGACATTCTTTTCTGGATCAATATCACAGCCAAACCAAGAAATTCCTTCAATGACCAGTCTACGAATAGTCACAGAATTTTCGCCAATTCCTGCGGTAAAGATGATGGCATCCGCTCCATTCAAAACGGCAAGATACTGACCAATGTATTTTTGAATCCGGTCTACAAAAATGTCGTTAGCTAATTGAGCCTTGGCATCACCTGCCCGCATCGCTTCATGAATATCACGCATATCGCTTGATTTCTCGGAAACCCCCAGTAAACCAGATTCACGATTCAAAATTCGGCTGATATCTTCGGGAGTTTTAAAATCATCTGTATGTTGCATCAGATAAGGAATAATTGCAGGATCAATGTCACCAGTCCGAGTTCCCATCATGACACCACCCAGAGGTGTGAAGCCCATCGAAGTATCAACAGACAAACCTTTATCAACAGCTGTAATAGAAGCACCATTACCAATATGACAGGTGATAAGCTTCAACTCCTCAATCGGTTTGCCCAAAAGTTTAGCTGCTTCATGTGCTACATACTCATGGCTAGTACCATGTGCGCCATATTTACGTACCTTGTTTCCGTATAATATTTCGTTGGCAATGGATAACGATAAGCTTTTTCTGGCATAGTCGTATGGAAAGAAGTATCAAACACTACCACACTTGTAATGTCAGGCAAAAGTTCCTTAAAAGCACGAATCCCTGCGGCATTTGCTGGATTATGAAGAGGGGCCAAGAGAGAAAGTTCTTCAACTTTTTGAATGACTTCTTCATCAACTAGAGCAGAATCTTTGAAATACTCACCACCCGCAACGACACGGTGGCCTACTCCTGTAATTTCATCGAAAGACGCAATGATATTAAAACGCATCAAATCGTCTAACAAAATCTTTACAGCTTGAGTATGGTCAGTAATATCAAGCACCTGTTTCTCAGTACGACCATCAAATTTTACCGTTGAAATGGAATCTTTCAGTCCAATCCGCTCAATCAAACCTTTAGCTAATACTTTTTCTTCTGGCATCAAGTAGAGCTGCCATTTTAAACTAGAACTTCCTGCATTTATTGCGATTGTTTTAGACATAATTTACCTCTTTTAAGCGTTTTCAGTTCTCATTATACCAGAATTTTGATCAGTTTTCACTAACTTTGCGCCATTTTTGAAAACTTTCGCGGAAGCGAGTAATTTCTTCATGATTTTGTAGATCTGCCAATGCATAGACAAAAGGTTCTGATTTTATATTTTTTTGTTTTTGCAAAACAAACACCGTCTTAGCCTGAGAGACTGATGCAAAGAGTTTTTCTGGCAAAGCAATCATTGCTACTAAGCTGGCATTGTCTTTGAGCCAGGATTTAAGCAAGTCACTCTGCGGGCTGGTTAAGAGGTGATTAGGAGCTAAGAAGATCGCATAGCCATCAACCTTTAAATACTTTAATGCCTGCTCCATCAACAGATGATGAGCATAGGTGTGCTCCGTCTGACTGGCTACCTGATAGCGACTGGCAATCTGATCATCCGGATAGTAACCGACAGGCAGATCGCTGATAATCAAGTCGCTCTCTTTAGAACTTGAGGGCGCACAGCATCTCCCTGGGCAAAATGTGCCTTTGAACCCATCACTTCTGCAATACTGGCAGATAGGTCAATCAGTAAATCATCGATTTCTAATCCTAAATAATCAATCTCTTTCTGACTATTGTTCAGGATTGTCTCTGCAAGATTTCCGGTTCCACTTCCCATCTCAAGAAGAGTAATATCTGATGCTACCATCAGCTGGTCGATGATAAAAATCAGCAGAAAACCAATGGCATCTGGTGTGAACTGATGATTGGCTTGCAAAGGCTCCGTCTGAGAAGCCTTCATCAGAATAAACTGATAGGCTCTCCGCCACTCTTCCTTGCTTAGCTTTAAGCTCTTCAAAGTCTGATGATTTTTTTTGACAATTTCTAAGTCCGTTTGTCCATCCAAATAGATACCGTTTTGCTCAATTAAGGCATCATAAAAATTAGTTGAAAGCTTGTTTTGAATGACTTGGACATTTTCTAAAAGGAGCGTATAGGCTTCTTCAATTTTTTCAAAATTCATAGTTTCCTCCGCTCCTTATCTTATCAAAATTTAATCTTTTTTGCCATTATCGTCTTTGGCTTCCTCTTTTTCACGGGCAGGCTCTACTTCTTTCTTTTCTTCTTTTTCCAGTTCAGACTTTTTATCTTTATCCTGATCCTTATCCAATCTGGCTTTTGGTTCCTTGATAGCAAAGGTAAAATCGTAAGTCCGGTCAGAGATCACTACATTGACGATCAACTGGTCCTTTTCTTTCTGGTATTGACTTTGGCCTTTATTAAAAGAAAATTGTCCACTATCAGCTAGCTTCTGGTCTTTTGTCAGCAAGGCTATAGCGTAAGCTTCCTGTCTTTCTTGCTGGGCTAAAAGATTGCGCTGATGGGCAGTCTGACGGTTGAGATAAAACTGCAACAGCAGACTAAAAACGGCAGCCATAAGCAGAGCATAGAGCATGACCCCAGCCTTAATGTTCTTCTTCAACACGATAGATGTACTCTCTTTCTAGGCCGTCCTTAAACTGCAAAAGCAAATGAACTATCTGACCTTCTTTATGTATTTGAGCAGCTTCTAAGCCATAAATCATGGGTTGATAACCACGGCCATTCGCATCCGTCTTTCGAAAATCATCGCTTTTAGACTTACCAAATGCAATCGACTTGCCATCTTGTTTGACATAAAGCTTATTTTGCTCGACTTTTTCAAAATGGCTCCGGGATAATTCTGCATCTAGCTGGTCCGCAAACAAGAGCCATTCCTTGGCCTTAGTTTGCTCTTGATACTGAATCTCACTGGCTAGGAGCTTAGTCATAGCTTGAAAAACCAAGAGGCCACCACTGATAACCAAGAGGGCCACTAATGCTTCCAGCAGGGTAAAAGCTCCTACTTTACCTTTTTTCAACATCAATCAACTCCTCTCCCTGATGGAACACTCGAATCTGATCCTTCGTTCTCTGGATACGAATTTCAATACCATTTAAAGAAAGATGGTCCTGCCCTGTTTGGAGGGCCATCTGGGCCACCCGCAGGACCTCCTCTTTTTCTAAAATGGCAGCTGCTTCTTTACGCGATTGCGTGATTTGACCTAGTAACAAGCTTGCAATTACAGCAAAAACTCCCAAAGCCAGTAAGGCTTCCAGTAAGATGGTCCCTTTAATTTGTCGTTTTCTTAAATTTGCCATTTCCAATATAGAGTTGATAGGTCACCAGTCCTTCCTTGGTTTGAAACTGAACTTTACTGAGTGAAGAATTACCTCCAGCCTTATCAAAATAGATCTGTGTAGATTCAGGTGCTTGGATTCCTTTAGGAATTGGAAGACGAGCATAGCCGTTTGAAATCTCTTGGTTTGAGATTTCTAGCACCAGCTTTCTCTGAGAAGATACGCTAAGCTTCTGACTTTCCTGATAAAAATGCTCAAATTCTAAAAAGAAGATCTTTGCCTGAATCTGCTCAAAAGTAGCTTGAACAGAGCTTGATAAAGCCAGCAAGATAAAACTGCTAATCATCAGGACCAAGAGGCTTTCCAAAACTGTAAAGGCCTTAATTGGCAACTGCCTGAGTCTCACTATTGTTCTTACCATAATAAGCCTTGTAAGAGTCTGCTTGCTTTTGACTGATGTTCCCAGCTGCGACTAATTTGCTAAGGGTTGCTTGATCTCCTGTATTTTTGAGTTCATAGAGCTCAGCCTGACTTTCAACCACCTTGACCACCGCAGCATTTCCAGTATCCGAAACAGCCTCTTTTTGCTTGGTTAGATTAGGGACGAATAAGAGCATAAGGACACTGATAATCAGAAGGACGACTAACATTTCCACTAAAGTAAAGGCTTTTACGCGTAAATTTTTAATTTGTTCATAGATGAACCTCCATATTTTGATAAAGGGGCAATAGCATTGCCGCATACAATAAGACAATCATCAAGGCTACAAAGACAAAGACTAGGGGCTGAATCAGATTCATGGTCCGATTGACCCTACCAAAAAATTCTTCCCAAGTCTTAAGAGCATAGATTTCTAGTTCGCTTCCCAGCTTAGATTTGACTTCCCCGTATTCGATGATTAGAGACAATTCTTTTTTGAAAAAAGGATACGAAGCAATTTTATCTGAAAATTCTTGACCGTTTTGTAAGGCTTGACCCAAATCCTGACCAATTTCCTGAAATAAAACCGAGCGTTGCTCTTGCATAATCTGAAAAATCTGACTGAGCTCCAAACCTTGTCCAATCATATTGCCCCATTCACGCGCATAATAGGCGGTTAGGTAAATCTTTACAAAGGATCCAACAAAAGGCAGGCGAGCTAAGAAAGAGTATACAGGGATCCGTTTCTGGCCTTTGAAAATCAGATAAATCGCTCCTGTTAATCCAAGTAACATTAAGACAGATAGTAGAAAAATAGTCGGCAAATGACCAATGAGTTGCGTTGCAAAATTTTGACTGCTGAGTTGGGGTAATAAATAATTTCTCAAGCCCATCATAATCAATACCAAAAAGCCGAGAAGCATCATGGGATAGGTCGCTACTTCAATTAACTTCTTTTTTACCTTCGCAAGATTATCCAGATATTCCCCTATTTTTAGCAAGGCAAGCGATAAATTCCCATGTAACTCAGCCAATGACAGCTGGGTTACTACCGCATCAGAAAAACCTAGACTAGCCATAATCTCTGAAAATGCTTGCCCATTAGCTAGGCCATGACGCATTTGCTGAACATAGTTCTTCTCCAAAAGAGCGCTTCGACCTAAAAAGTCCACAGTCTCAGCCAAGTGAAAACCGCTAGAGAATAAATTATTAAACAGTTCAATGACCTGCTTTTGCTTGCTAGTTCCTAATTTTTTCTGCTTCTGCTTGCTCAGGATGGATATGTCCTGCTGCAAGAAGCTGATCAATCTGCTGATTCCAGACGGTCGGCTCGTGTTCTTGGTAGTTGTTGCTGGCAAAGTCTATCACACCTCCTCCCCCAATCAAGCGTTGATAGCAAATACCCTGTAAAACAATTTTCAACTCCTCCTCGCTAACACCTAATTCCAATAAGCGTTCGTAAACACCAGGAATGCTTTTAGCATGAATCGTTGAAAAAACTGTAGCTCCCGTCAAGCTAGCTCGAACCACAGCTCTAGCAGTTTCACTATCTCGAATTTCTCCAATAATCAGCAAGTCCGGACGGTGACGCAGGGAAAGCTTAATTAGACTTTCATAGGTCAGACCAATCGTTTCATTCAGCTGTAGCTGAAGCATATCCTCTTGCTTGATTTCAACAGGATCCTCAATGGACATAACCTGCTGACCCTTAAATTTTAGCTGAGCTAATTGATGCATGAGAGTGGTCTTGCCACTCCCTACTGGTCCCGAAAAAAGATACAGTCCTCGATCCTTAAACTTCTCTCTAAACTCAGGAAAATGAGTAAACCAAAACTTCAATTCTGTCTCTTCATCGTGCAAAAGTCGAATAACCAAACTTTCATATCCACGATAATCACCTACAGTTGACAGACGAATTGATGTTTCCTTATCATCATAACGATAATCACAGGATCCCAGCTGACTGCGACGTTTTTCTCCTACATTCATCCCAGCTAAAAATTTAAAATGACTAATCACAGCGGCTAATTGGTCAAAATCATAAGTCTGTATGAAGCGTCGTTCATCACCAATCCGCATATAAAGTTCATAGCAATCATCCTTGGGTACAAAATAAATATCCTGAGCACACTCTTCCTTAGCCTGCCGGACAATCGCCTGGGCAATTTTTTGAACCATAAGACCTCCCTCAAATAAATTTTGTTGAAAAGTTTTTTCAAACCTTTCTTCAACTATTTATTCGTAAACACAACAAAAAAACCGATTAAATTTATCGGTTTTCTTCTTTATTTTATTTGATTCGGCATGATCGATGCTTCTCAAGCCCGTTTTGTTTAGCATAACCCGGACGGTATTTGCTTTTTGGAATAACCTTTTCATCTTCCAACAATATAATTGACCTATATTGCTGAACGTAGTCGTCACATTCTTCACACCATCTCTGATCTTTTTCATTCCAAAAGACAGTCATCAAATCACTGCGACTCTTATATTCTTTAAATTCTGTTTCTAATTTTAGCCATTGAATTTTATAGAATTTCAAAGCATCATAGTACTTTTCAAACCGTTGTTCTTGAATAATATCATTTTCCCAACCGTCTAAAAACCACCAGGGTTCAAAGTCCCCATACATTTCTACTACTCGGTACATATTTTCTTCCTTTGTACCGTATATTATATACAAAATCCTTTGATAATGAAACTAATTTGCTCATGGTTAGTTCTATATTTTAGACAAAATCAATGGGGATGCTTTATTTTATACTCTATAATCAAGCAATTCAGCTAAAATGGAGAATTTTCTCTCATCTTGCAAATACCAAAGCCTGAGATTTTTAGGGCTCAACCAAGCTTATCTCCGATAAAAAAGAAACCCGTTTTTAAAACGAGTTTCTTTCATCTTATTCTGTGACTAGTGTTTCAGTAGACTCTACGTCTTCTGGAGTCACCACAACTTCATCAATGATTTCAACTTCATTGATAGCTTGTGGTTCCAAGTTGCGGTAGCGAGCCATACCTGTACCAGCAGGGATAATCTTACCGATGATAACATTTTCCTTAAGTCCAAGCAGATGGTCTTTCTTACCACGGATAGCCGCATCAGTCAAGACACGAGTTGTTTCCTGGAAGGAAGCTGCAGACAGGAAGCTGTTTGTCTCAAGGGAAGCTTTGGTGATCCCCATGAGGACTGGACGAGCTGTCGCAGGTACACCACCTGAGATAACTACATCACGGTTAGCATCTGTAAAGTCTGTAATATCCATAAGAGTTCCCATAAGGAGATCTGTATCACCTGGATCCATGACACGTACTTTACGGATCATTTGACGAACCATTACTTCGATGTGCTTGTCACCGATTTCTACCCCTTGGCTACGGTAAACTTTCTGTACCTCAGCAAGCAGGTAAGTTTCAACGGACAAGACATCACGAACAGCCAGCAAGTGCTTAGGTTGGATAGAACCTTCTGTCAAAGCAGCACCGCGAGACACTTGGTCGCCTACTTCAACTTTCATACGAGCTGTAAATGGTACCACATACTCGCCTTCACCAGTTTGACCTTTAACAAAGACCTTCTTAGTACGAGTAGATGCATCTTCTTCGATAGCTGTAACTTCACCCTTGACTTCAGTGATGACCGCTTCCCCTTTTGGATTACGGGCTTCAAAGATTTCTTGGACACGAGGAAGACCTTGCGTGATATCTGAACTTGAAGCAACACCACCCGTGTGGAAGGTACGCATGGTCAACTGTGTACCAGGTTCCCCGATAGATTGAGCAGCGATGGTTCCGACTGCTTCACCCACTTCAACCGCATCACCAGTTGCCAAGTTAATACCATAACAGTGACGGCAGACACCATGACGAGTGTTACATGTTAGAACGCTACGGATTGTGACTTCCGTCACACCAGCATTAACAACTTGACGTGCCATATCCTCAGTTACAAGAACATCAGCAGGAACTAGGACTTCTCCTGTCTCAGGATGTTTAATAGATTTCTTAGTATAACGACCAACCAAACGTTCTTCAAGAGGTTCGATCATTTCCTTACCATCTGTGATAGAAGTGATAAGGAGACCACGATCTGTTCCACAGTCGTCTTCACGGATGATAACGTCTTGAGCAACGTCAACCAAACGACGTGTCAGGTAACCAGAGTCGGCTGTCTTAAGGGCCGTATCCGTCATACCTTTACGAGCTCCGTGAGTTGAGAAGAACATTTCGAGTACTGACAAACCTTCACGGAAGTTAGACAAGATTGGCAATTCCATGATACGTCCGTTTGGTGCAGCCATCAAACCACGCATACCGGCAAGCTGTGAGAAGTTTGAGATGTTACCACGCGCTCCAGAGTCCATCATCATAACGATAGGGTTCTTCGGATCTTGATTGGCAACCAAACGTTTCAAGTTTTTCACGGGCTGCACGCCATTCAGCAGTGACAGCATTGTAGCGCTCGTCGTCTGTGATCATACCACGACGGAATTGTTTAGTGATTTGTTCTACACGTTTGTGTGATTCTTCAATAATCTCAGCCTTGTCTTCAACAACTGGAATATCAGCAATACCCACTGTCAAACCAGCCAGAGTAGAATGGTGGTAACCCAAGTTCTTCAAGCGGTCAAGCAGGGCAGATGTTTCTGTTGTACGGAAGCGTTTGAAGATTTCAGCGATAATATTCCCAAGATTTTTCTTCTTAAATGGTACATTCAATTCAAGAGCTTGGATGGCTTCTTTGATATCTTTTCCTGATTCTAAGAAATACTTATCTGGAACACCTTCAGTCAAGTTAGCATTGGTTGGCTCTTGCAGATATGGCAATTCTTCCGGCATAATCGCGTTAAAGAGAATTTTACCAACTGTCGTCATCAAAATTTTATGTCTTTGTGACTCGGTCCACGGTTTCGCCAGGCTATCGGTTGTAATACCTACACGAGTATGCAAGTGAACATAACCATTACGAAGAGCCATGACAGCTTCATCCATATCTTTGAAGACCATACCTTCGCCTTCGCGGCCAGCTTCTTCCATGGTCAAGTAGTAGTTCCCCAAAACCATATCCTGAGATGGCGTTACAACTGGTTTACCATCTTTAGGGTTCAAGATATGTTCAGCAGCTAGCATGAGGATACGAGCTTCTGCTTGCGCTTCTTCTGAAAGCGGTACGTGGATAGCCATTTGGTCACCGTCAAAGTCGGCATTGTAGGCTTCACAGACCAATGGATGCAGACGCAAAGCTTTACCGTCAATTAGAACTGGCTCGAAGGCCTGGATTCCCAAACGGTGAAGGGTCGGTGCGCGGTTTAAGAGCACTGGGTGTTCCTTGATTACTTCTTCCAGGATATCCCAGATACGCTCATCTCCACGTTCCACCAAGCGTTTTGCAGCTTTTACGTTTTGCACGATATCACGCGCAACGATTTCACGCATCACAAATGGTTTAAAGAGCTCAATCGCCATTTCACGTGGCACACCACATTGGTACATCTTTAGAGTTGGTCCAACGGCGATAACAGAACGTCCTGAGAAGTCAACCCGTTTACCGAGCAAGTTTTGACGGAAGCGTCCTTGCTTCCCTTTAAGCATGTGGCTTAATGATTTAAGCGGACGGCTACCTGGTCCTGTGATCGGACGACCACGACGACCATTATCAATCAAAGCATCTACCGCTTCTTGAAGCATCCGCTTCTCATTTTGAACGATGATACCAGGTGCATTCAACTCAAGCAAGCGCGCCAAACGATTGTTCCGGTTAATAACACGACGGTAAAGATCATTAAGGTCAGAAGCCGCAAAACGACCACCATCCAGTTGAACCATCGGACGCAAATCTGGCGGAATAACCGGCAGAATATTGAGAACCATCCATTCTGGTTTATTACCAGACTTATAGAAGGCATCTAAGACATCCAAACGACGGACAGCCTTAACACGTTTTTGTCCAGTCGCGGTTTTTAATTCTTCTTTGAGAACAGTAATTTCAGCTTCCAAGTCTACTTGTTTCAAGAGATCTTGAATAGCTTCCGCTCCCATCTTAGCTACAAATGAGCCTGCACCATACTCGCGCAAACGTTCACGGTACTCACGTTCAGTCATAATTGACTTGTGCTCTAGCGGTGTATCCTTAGGATCAATGACCACATAAGCCGCAAAATAAATGACTTCTTCCAAAGCACGAGGACTCATATCCAAAGTGAGTCCCATGCGGCTTGGATTCCTTTAAAGTACCAAATATGTGAAACAGGTGCCTTCAATTCGATGTGGCCCATACGTTCACGACGAACTTTAGCACGGGTTACTTCAACACCACAGCGGTCACAAATAATTCCCTTGTAACGAATCCGTTTGTACTTACCACAAGCACATTCCCAATCTTTGGTTGGACCAAAAATAACTTCATCAAAGAGGCCTTCGCGTTCTGGTTTAAGTGTGCGGTAATTGATTGTTTCAGGTTTCTTCACTTCCCCATAAGACCATGAACGGACCTTGTTCGGAGAAGCTAGGGTGATTTGCATACTTTTAAAACGATTTACATCAACCACTATTTCTTACCTTTCTTCATTTTCTAGTCAGTGTGAATTCTTATTCTTTTCCTTCAGCTTCAAAGGCTGCTTTCGCTTCTTGAGCTGCTTTTTCGCGCGCTTTTTCAAGATCGTCAACGTGAATCACGTCATCGTCTTCTCCTTCGTCTAGGTCGCGCAGTTCTACTTCATTATCATCTTCGTCGAGAACGCGCATGTCCAGACCAAGAGATTGCAATTCTTTAACAAGGACACGGAAGGATTCTGGCACACCTGGTTTTGGAATTGGTTTACCTTTAGTGATAGCTTCATAAGCTTTCAAACGGCCGTTGACATCATCTGACTTGTAAGTCAGGATTTCTTGCAGAACGTTCGAAGCACCGTAAGCTTCCAAGGCCCAAACTTCCATCTCACCAAAACGTTGTCCACCAAACTGAGCTTTACCTCCGAGTGGTTGTTGGGTAACCATTGAGTAAGGTCCTACTGAGCGGGCGTGGAGTTTGTCATCTACCATGTGGTGGAGCTTGATCATGTACATGACACCGACAGATACACGGTTGTCAAATGGCTCACCTGTACGACCATCATAAAGAACGGTCTTAGCATCACTATCCATACCAGCTTCACGAACAGTATCCCAAAGATCATCTGAGCTAGCTCCGTCAAAGACTGGAGTTGCAATGTGAATACCCAAATTACGTGCCGCCATACCAAGGTGGAGCTCCATAACCTGACCAATGTTCATACGAGATGGTACCCCGAGTGGGTTCAACATGATATCTACTGGTGTTCCATCTGGCAAGTATGGCATGTCTTCCACAGGAACGATACGGGATACAACCCCTTTGTTTCCGTGACGACCGGCCATCTTATCTCCGACCTTGATCTTACGTTTGAGCGATGTAGACACGAACCAGCATATTAACACCAGATTGTAGCTCATCACCATTTGCACGGGTAAAGATCTTCACATCACGAACGACACCGTCAGCACCGTGAGGTACACGAAGCGAAGTATCACGAACTTCACGAGACTTGTCTCCAAAGATAGCGTGCAAGAGGCGCTCTTCAGCAGAAAGGTCTTTTTCACCCTTCGGAGTTACTTTCCGACTAGGATGTCGCCTTCTTTAACTTCCGCTCCGATACGGATAATACCCATTTCATCCAAATTGCGTAGGGCATCTTCCCCTACGTTTGGAATTTCGCGGGTAATTTCTTCAGGCCCAAGCTTTGTATCACGTGTTTCTGATTCGTATTCTTCCAAGTGAACAGAGGTGTAGACATCGTCTTTCACCAGACGCTCACTCATGATAACCGCATCCTCGAAGTTGTAACCTTCCCATGTCATGTAGGCAACGATTGGGTTTTGTCCCAATGCCATTTCTCCATTTTCCATAGAAGGTCCGTCAGCGATAAAGTCGCCTTTTTCTACGACATCGCTAACTTTAACAAGGGTACGTTGGTTGTATGCAGTTCCTGAGTTAGAACGACGGAATTTTTGAATATGATAAACATCAAGCGATCCATCTTCACGACGAACTTCAACCTTATCTGCATCTGCATAAGTGACCTTACCATCATGCTGGGCAATGACTGCAGCACCAGAATCGTGAGCCGCTTGGTATTCCATACCAGTACCAACATAAGGCGCTTTTGGATCAATCAAAGGCACGGCCTGACGTTGCATGTTAGCACCCATGAGGGCACGGTTGGAGTCGTCATTTTCCAAGAAAGGAATACATGCTGTCGCTACGGCAACTACCTGCTTAGGCGATACATCCATGTAATCTACTTGATCTGATGGGAATTCTTGGTTGTTACCTTGGTGGCGTCCCATAACGATAGGCTCTGCAAAACCACCTTCTTCATTAAGCTTAGAGTTTGCCTGAGCTACGATAAACTCATCTTCTTCATCAGCTGTCAACCAAACAATTTCGTTGGTTACGACACCAGCTTCACGATCTACCTTGCGGTATGGAGTTTGAATAAATCCATATTTGTTAAGGTGTCCATAAGAAGACAAGTTATTGATCAAACCGATGTTGGTCCTTCAGGTGTTTCAATCGGACACATACGGCCATAGTGAGTATAGTGCACGTCCCGCACTTCATAGCCAGCACGGTCACGTGTCAAACCACCAGGTCCTAAGGCAGATAGACGACGTTTGTGAGAAAGCTCAGACAGCGGATTGTGTTGGTCCATGAACTGTGACAACTGTGAAGAACCAAAGAATTCTTTAATGGCTGCAGTTACGGGACGAATATTAATGATTTGTTGCGGTGTGAGAACTTCATTATCCTGAACAGACATCCGTTCACGAACGTTACGCTCCATCCGAGAAAGTCCCAAACGAACTTGGTTAGCCAGAAGCTCACCAACTGCACGAATACGACGGTTCCCCAAGTGGTCAATATCGTCCACACACGACCGATACCTTCTGCCAAGTTGAGGAAGTAGCTCATCTCAGCCAAGATGTCAGCTGGTGTTACAGTCCGAACCTTGTCAGAAGGATTTGCATTACCAATAATAGTCACAACACGGTCTGGGTCATTTGGAGCCACAACTTTGAACTTTTGCAACTCTACAGTCTCTGTCAAAACAGCAGAATCATTTGGAATATAAGTGATTTTGTTCAAACCATTATCCAACTGCTCTGCAATACTGTCAATCACGCCGCGAGTCATAAGAGTTCCTGCTTCAACAAGGATTTCACCTGTTTCAGCATCCACAAGAGGCTCAGCAATCGTTTGATTCAGCAAACGAGTCTTGATATTGAGCTTCTTATTGATCTTGTAGCGTCCAACAGCTGCCAAATCATAGCGATGTGGATCAAAGAAGCGAGCCACAAGAAGTGAACGAGAACTCTCAGCAGTTTTAGGTTCACCTGGACGAAGACGCTCATAGATTTCTTTCAGAGCTTCATCTGTACGGGAATCCATAGGGTTTTTGTGAATATCTTTCGATAGTATTGCGCACTAAGTCGCTATCACCAAAAATGTCAAAGATTTCATCATCACCTGAGAAACCAAGCGCACGAACCAAAGTCGTAAATGGAATTTTACGCGTCCGGTCAATACGAGTGTAGGCAATGTCTTTTGAATCTGTTTCCAGCTCCAACCATGCTCCACGGTTAGGAATAACAGTTGATCCATAGCCAATTTTGCCGTTTTTATCGACTTTATCGTTGAAGTAAACCCCTGGAGAACGTACCAACTGGGATACGATAATCCGTTCACCACCATTGATGATGAAGGTTCCCATTTCAGTCATAATAGGGAAATCACCAAAGAAGACTTCCTGAGTCTTGATTTCACCAGTTTCCTTGTTAATCAGACGGAAAGTCACAAAAATTGGCGCTGAGTAGCTGGCATCATGAATCCGTGCTTCTTCCAGCGTATATTTTGGTTCCCTAATTTCATAACCGACAAACTCCAGCTCCATAGTGTCGGTAAAGTTTGAAATTGGAAGCACATCTTCAAAAACTTCCTTCAAACCATGATCCAAGAAGTCTTTAAAAGAATCTGTTTGAATCTCAATTAAGTTAGGTAAATCAAGAACTTCCTTAATTCTTGAAAAACTACGACGGGTACGATGTTTCCCGTATTGAACGTCATGTCCTGCCAAGTTTTTACTCCTTTATAGTAAGATACATAGCCCATTAACAAAGCTTAAAGAAATTCCAGATTTTGAATTGATAAAGAAATGAATCTTTTCTAACCAGGAACTTCTTACCAGCTCTTTTAGGGCGAGTTCAATTAAATCTTTTCAGAGGCAATTCCTCTATTCTGTTTTGTCAAACTGCAAAACAGCTACAATCAGTCCCTCTTGTTTAATTTTCAGAAAAATTAAATTATGATTACATGATTCATTTTTCCTAAAAATAGACACAAAAAGAGCAGCTAAATCTGACTTATGAAAGTTTGATTTAACTGCTGTAAGCTCTTTTGGACAATATTTCAAAAAAGCAGACGACAAATTATTAATAATATTGTACCTTATTTTGCCTGAAAATGCAAGATTATCGGCATTATGAAAGCCTTTTTATTTTAATTTGTCTGGCTTTGACTAGAATTTTTATCTGTAGAGGAATCTTCTTGTTTTTTACTCGAACTGCTCGTTTCTTTTTCCTCTTTTTCGTTTCTTGTCTCGCTCTCTTTTTCTTTGTCTTCTCTAACCCTACGGTCGGAAGTTTGGTTGCCAGCAAGTGCCGCCCAGGCCTGCTGTAAATCACTATCTGTACCACCGATAGCAAAGCGATAAGATAGAGCTGGCGCTCCATTCTTAGCCCAGTAGCTAGTGACTGTTTGACCACCCAACGAAATATCACGGCCATTAACGGTCGTACGACCAGGTTTTGTTCCAGTAGCTTTTAAAACTTCTGAACTGATAACACTAGAATCTAGGTTAAAACGATCACTAATACCAAAGACGTTTGGATCGGCTTGATAGATGGCATTTACAAGATTAGCCATGTAGCTTGCGTTATTATTATAGCCAGTTAGAGCCCCCATCGAAGTATTGTCATCGTGTCCTATCCAACCTCCCAAAGTTACCTTTGGCGTTGAAAGCATCAGCCACATATCACCATTGACATTGGTAGTTCCTGTTTTCCCAATCCAGTCAGCACTCAACAAACCACCATTTACTTGCGCTAGTCGTGATTTAAAAGTCGTTGTAGACCCAGATTCCAAGACTCCTCGCATTAAGCTTGCATAATAGTCGCTGTCGCTGGTGTATAGACCTGGACTGGACTAGCCTTATGTTCATAAATAACTTTACCTGATCTATCACTGATCTTTTCAATCATATAGCGCTTCTGATAAGTCCCATTATTAGCTAGCGCCTGGAAACCATTGGTATGCTGGGCAACAGAGACTTCAATCCCTCCTCCCAATGGCAGACTCTCAATTGTATAGTCAGGAATTGAATAGCCCATTTTATCCATGTAGCCTTTGACATTGACTCCTTTCTCACGCAGGAGCTTATAGGTCCAGTAGGCAGGAATATTCCAAGAAGTATTCAGGGCTTCTTGCAAATCCATCATACCCGTCCCTCGACTGTCCGCATGCATGATAGGGTCTCCGCTTGAGAAGGTTGTCGGATAATTAGATAGGACACTTGCACTTCCCATCAGCCCCTGGTCAATTGCAATCCCGTAGGCTAAAATCGGCTTGATGGTCGAACCAGGTGAACGCTCCGTATCAAAAGCGTGATTATTTTGATTCTCGGCATAATTCCTCCCACCGATAAACCCTAGGATAGCACCGGTCTGGTTATTTAAAAGAACATTCCCAACTTGAACCTGTCCAGTTCCATCATCTAGGATTCCACCATATGCAGCAACGGCATTTTGCATGGCGTTATGAACTGCCTTATTAATTGTGGTTTTAACGGTATAGCCACCTTCACTTAGTTCTTTTGCTGCTAATTCCTTATAAGCCTTAACAGTGGCTGTATTTTTCAGATCTTGCTGGGAAACATTATCTCTCTTGATGAGATACTGATACATGGCATCCTCAGCTTCAGACTTGGCTTGATAATATAGATAGCCACGTGATGCCGTTTCAACATTTCCAGCAGGTAAAAAATCTTTGGTCAAATCATAATCTTTATAAAGATTGTACTCATCTTGGCTTAAAGCACCTGTCCGGTACATATTATAAAGAACGTCCTTAGCCCTCTCCAAACCATAGGCCAGGTCCTTTGAATCTTTCAAAGTCCCCTTTGCCGTGTAGGGAGAGTATACAATTGGACTTTGAGGCAATCCCGCAATAAAAGCTGCTTGAGGCACTGTTAATTTACTTGCGCTAACACCAAAAATTCCCTTAGCAGCCTCTTCAACACCAGCTATATTTTGGCCTTTATTATTTCTACCAAAAGGTGATACATTGAGATAGGTTGTCAGTATTTCATCCTTACTCATATAGCGCTCTAATGCTAAGGAGTCAATGATTTCTGTTGCTTTACGATTAAAGGTAGGAGCATCTCCAACAACTTGCTGTTTGATAACCTGCTGCGTAATAGTGGAACCACCACTAGCAGAACCAATTCCAACTACTGACCCCAGAGTGGCCCGTAAAACAGCCTTAGGAACGACTCCCTTATGGCTCATGAAGTTCTCATCTTCTGTTGCAATTACAGCCTTCTTAACATTTTCAGAAATCGCCGAGCTATCCACCGTAACCCTTATCAGGTCACTATCTATTGTCGAAATCAGGCTACCATCAGCATACGTTAATTCTGAAATAGCTGATATATCTTGAACTTTCTGGATCAAAGTATCTTTCGGGTACTGCTACATTATTAAATAAATTTAAGGCATAGCCAGTCGCAATCCCTGCACCAAATAAAAATCCCAGAAACAAAAGGACGAACAGGGTATTCGAAAGAAGTTTGATTGTTCGCAAGACAGTAGCCCCAATATCCATAGGAGACCAAGGCTCTCCGTCAGTTTGCAGCTTTGACTCCAGCCACTTCCCGATTTTCCCAAAGAAAAGGCGGGATTTTTCAGCTACTTTTTTCCATAGGATCTGAATTTTTTTAATAAATGGTTTTAAAATTTCAAGAAACTTTTTTACTTTTTGTTCCAACATATTATATCCTCGTATTGCCTATTATATCAAAATCTTCGTCCATATGACAAGAACAGCGCGATTTACAAGAGCTTGGGGAGATTTTTTACTAGTTTTTTTGCAATTTTATTACACTCTTTTCCTGGTTTGTGATACAATGGGAGAATGAATTTAAAACTTTGAAAAGGAGAGACAGACATGCACATTTTTGATGAGCTCAAAGAACGTGGGTTGATTTTTCAAACTACTGATGAAGAAGCCCTGCGCCAAGAACTAGAAGAAGGTCAAGTCTCTTATTATACTGGATATGACCCAACAGCAGACAGCCTGCACCTTGGTCACCTTGTAGCCATCTTAACAAGCCGTCGCCTACAGTTGGCTGGACACAAACCTTACGCCTTAGTTGGAGGAGCAACTGGTCTTATTGGCGACCCATCTTTTAAAGATGCTGAACGTAGTTTACAAACCAAAGAAACCGTAGAAGGCTGGGTTAAAAGCATCCAAGGGCAGCTTGCAGGCTTGCTTGACTTTGAAAACGGCCAGAACAAAGCTGAAATGGTTAATAACTACGACTGGTTTTCAGATATCAGTTTTATCGATTTCCTACGTGACGTTGGAAAATACTTCACAGTCAACTACATGATGAGTAAAGAATCTGTTAAAAAACGGATTGAAACAGGGATTTCATATACTGAATTTGCCTACCAAATCATGCAAGGATACGACTTTTTCATCTTAAACCAAAAACACAATGTTACTCTGCAAATTGGTGGTTCTGATCAATGGGGAAATATGACCGCTGGAACAGAACTCTTGCGTCGTAAAGCTGACAAGACTGGACATGTCATTACTGTTCCTCTTATCACCGATGCTAGCGGAAAGAAATTTGGTAAATCAGAAGGAAATGCTGTTTGGCTGAACGCTGACAAGACTAGCCCATATGAAATGTACCAATTCTGGATGAATGTCATGGACGATGATGCCGTTCGCTTCCTTAAAATTTTTACCTTCCTAAGCTTAGATGAGATTGAGGAGATCCGCAAGCAGTTTGAGGCAGCACCACATGAACGTTTGGCTCAGAAAATCTTAGCACGTGAAGTGGTCACTCTAGTTCATGGCGAAAAAGCTTACCAAGAAGCCTTAAATATTACAGAACAGCTATTTGCAGGAAATATTAAGAACCTTTCTGTTAAAGAGCTGAAACAAGGACTCCGTGGTGTTCCAAATTATCAAGTCCAAGCAGAAGACAACCTCAACATTGTTGATTTACTTGTTACTGCTGGAGTTGTTAATTCCAAACGTCAGGCGCGTGAAGATGTCCAAAACGGAGCTATCTACGTCAATGGAGACCGCATCCAAGACCTTGACTATACTCTGAGCGATGCAGACAAATTAGAAAATGAATTGACCGTCATCCGCCGTGGTAAGAAAAAATACTTTGTCTTGACTTATTAAACCTAAAGGAAACTCGAAAGACAGACGGGTTTCCTTTTCCATATCTTCTTCAACAAGATCTTCTATTTTCACAGAAAGAAACGACTCATGAAACCAAAAATCGCTCGATTTGTTAGAGCCTCAACTTTTGCTTGTCCTCTATGTAAGGAAGCACTCAAATTTCAGGACCATAGCCTAGTCTGCACAAACAGACATTCTTTTGACATTGCAAAATACGGTTACGTAAACTTAGCACCCCAGATAAGACAATCAAAAGACTATGATAAAGACAACTTTATTCAGCGCCAAATCATCTTAGAGGCCGGCTTTTACCAACATATTTTACAGGAAATTGAATTTTTTTTGCAACAATCACCCGATACCCAAACTATTTTAGATGTTGGTTGTGGCCAAGGATACTATAGTCTGAAATTGCAAAAAGTATTCCCAGACAAAGATTTCTATGCTTTTGATATTTCCAAAGACTCCATCCAGCTAGCCAGCAAAACTGATACTAGCCTTTCTATCAATTGGTTTGTGGGAGATTTGGCCAAACTCCCTGTAAAGAATCATAGCATTGATCTTATTTTAGATATTTTTTCTCCTGCAAACTACCAGGAATTCCAACGTGTATTGACTAAACAAGGACTCCTGCTCAAGGTCATTCCTACCAGTCAGCATGTTCAGGAAATCCGCAAAAAAGTTGCCGGGCAACTGCAAAAGCAAGATTATTCTAACCAGGATATACTAGACCATTTTAAGACTTCATTTGAAATTCTTGAACAAAAAGAGGTTACTGTCACCTATCCAATCAATGAAATCCAAAAAGAAGCTCTCATCGGCATGACTCCTCTGCTCTTTCATATTAAGCAGGAAGAAATTGATTGGTCCGATCTCACAGAAATCACCATTTCTGCTACCATTCTGATTGGAAAAAGCAAAAAAGACAAGCTTTAAAAGCTTGTCTTTTTAATATCTTCTCTTATTTAATACGATAGTAAAAACTACCTTGTTCACCAAAGGACTGGATACCAACCCCAGTCCAAAGGCGGTCACGACTAATATCAGAGCTATCTTTAAAGTTTTCTGTATCAGCAAGCTTGACACCACTTGGAATAAATTCTAGCAAGAAACCTCCTGTTTGGCCACCATATACACCGCCAGCTGCTGTTCCGTAGTCGGTTAAGGGAAGCACCACCAAATTCATATTCAGCTGAAACTAGACCGTTTTCATCAAATACAAGTTGTTCCCCTTTATCATTTTGCCATGTGCCTTGAATACTTGCAAAATTTCCATCAGCCAATTCACTAATGTTCATTTTTTTATCCGCTTCCTGACTAGGGCTTGTAGAACTTTCTGAAGTCTTACTGGATTCAGAGCTGGCCGAAGTTGCTGAACTCTTCGAAGATGCCATTTGACTTGAAGAAGCTGAGCTCTCTTTTGTTTCTCCTTTTCCAAAACATCCTGACAAGACTAGTCCTCCTCCTAAAGCTATTAAAATAGTCATTAACAATATTCTTTTTTTCATATTTTTCCTCATTTGTCAGGCTTAAAAAATAAGCCCTTTTCTATTTTCTAGTATAGGACTTATTGTATCTTTTTTCTATTGATTTAGCAACCGTCTTACTGATCAACTCGGTAGTAAGCTGCACTTGCGATATCTTCTGGCATTCCTTGACCTGCAAAAATTCTATCACGATTTGTATCAGAAGTATCTCCTTCTGGTACAATGGCATTTCCCTTCATCACAAACCAGATTGAATAACCTGTTAATCCCGTTTGAACATTTACGATCAAATTGCCTGCAGCATCATAGTTGAAAGAAGAAATGCTAGTTTCATCAGCCACTATTCCCTTCTCATCAAAGGTAATTGTCTGACCTTCAGCATTCTTCCATGTCCCTTTTACACTTGTAAAATTCCTATGAGTCATCGCATTAAAGTCAAATACTGTCGAACGAGCCTTTACTTGCTCCTTACCTTCTGCTTGGTCGCTCGGTTTTCCAGTCTCATTTGAGGGTTTCTCTGAGGTTGAATTGGTCGTTACGCTACTAGAATCCTCACTTGATTCCTTCTTGGTTGAGCTTTGGCTAGACTGACTTGTGCTAATTCTAGGCTGTGAACTAGTTGAGGAAGGTTTATTTTCAGAAATGGTAAAATATTTAAAATAAATAAACACGACTGCTATAACGATAAACAATGCTGTGATTAAGCCAATAAGTAGCTTCTTACTCATATAATTTCCTCCCCTTAACTGGTTCTTTATTTCATTGTAATAGAATTGTAATATTAAGTCAAGATGTTTTACAAAATATTACAATGAAAGACCAAACAGGTTCAAAAGGAAGTGAGATCTTATCTTAAATTAAGCATTAATCAACTGATAAGACCTTATAAATCGTTTTAGCTAAAGCCGCTTCATAGTCAGATACACTATAAAGTTTATCCGTTGTCACTTGAGCTGTCTGTTTCTCTAAGTCCACAACCACATCTGACACTCCCTCCATAGATAGGAAATGCTGGGTGACGTGTTTGACACAGTTTTGACAAGATAAGTTTTCTAATTGGACTGTTTGTTTCATAGATTTATTCCTCCGTATATTTAGTTCATTTTAAAGCGTCCTAGACGTAGAGCATTGACGACAACCGATACTGAGCTCAAGCTCATGGCTAGGCCAGCCAACATAGGATTGAGTAAGGGGCCGCCGAAAAGATGCAGCAGACCCATAGCAATCGGGATGCCTAGTGTATTATAAGCAAAGGCCCAGAAAAGATTTTCCTTGATATTACGAATGGTCGCCTGGCTAAGCTTGATGGCCTTGACCACATCTTGCAGATCACTATGCATGAGCACTACATCTGCTGATTCGATAGCTACATCAGCGCCTGATCCGATGGCAATTCCTACATCTGCCTGAACCAGAGCTGGCGCATCATTGATACCGTCTCCGACCATGGCCAGTTTTTATCAGCTTCCTGCAAGCCCTTGATAGCAGTGGCCTTACCATCCGGCAATACACCTGCGATAACTTTTTGGATGCCAGCTTTCTGGGCAATAGCTTTCGCTGTTTCCTCACGATCCCCTGTCAGCATGATGACTTCTAGCCCCATAGACTGGAGCTCTTGCACCGCCTTCAGACTGCTGGACTTCATCTCATCTGCTACCGCTAAAATACCTACCAGCTGTCCATCTATTGCGACAAACATGGCTGTCTTCCCTTTCTGGGATAGCTCCAACAACTGTTCTTGAAAGGCACTGCTGTCAATGTTATTTTCTTTCATCAATCTTTCATTTCCGATTAGAAGCCGCTTGTCCTCAACCTGAGCTGACAAACCTCGTCCAACCATAGCCTCAAAATGACTGACAGGCAGCAAGTCAAGTCCCTCCTCTTTAGCAGCTTCTAAGATAGCCTGAGCCAAAGGATGTTCAGAATGCTGCTCAGCACTGGCTATTAGTCGCAACAAGTCGGGACGATTCAAATCACCCAAGGGCAGCAGATCAGTTAGGCTGGGTTTACCAACCGTAATCGTCCCCGTCTTATCAAGAACAATAGTATCCAGTTGATAAGCTGCTTCCAATGCTTGTCCAGACTTAATCAGAATTCCATTTTCGGCCCCTTTACCAGTCCCAACCATGATAGCTGTCGGAGTCGCTAATCCCAGCGCACAAGGGCAGGCAATGACCAGAACTGCAATAAAGATTGACAGGGAAAAGCTAAGGCTCTCACCAGCTAGAAAATACCAGCCAAGCGCGGATAAAGTAGCCAAGCTCAGCACTATTGGGACAAAATAAAGCGAAATCTTATCGGCCAAAGCCGCTATCGGCGCCTTAGACCCCTGCGCTTCCTCCACCAATCTAACAATCTGAGCTAAGGTCGTATCCGAACCCACCCTAGTTGCTTGGTAATCAATACTTCCATTTTGATTGATCGTTGCACTGGTAATGGTATCGCCAACCTTTTTTTCAATCGGGACACTTTCACCAGTCATCATGGACTCATCCACAAAGGTCTGTCCCTCCGTCACAAGGCCATCTACTGGCATACGCTCTCCTGGCTTGATACGGATAATGTCTCCAACTCGGATATCCTCTGTATCAATGGTCACAGCCTCACCATAACGAATCACTGTCGCCTGACTAGGCACTAACTCAAGCAGAGACTGAATTGCCTGAGACGTTCTCCCCTTAGCTAAACTTTCCAGATATTTACCCAGCAGAACCAAGGTAATAATCACTGCAACAGACTCAAAATAAAGCTGATGAACAAAGGGATGATAACCTAGAAAAACCTGACTGACAGAGTAGAGACTGTAGAAAAATGCTGCACTAGTCCCCACAGCAATCAAACTGTCCATATTAGGATGTTTCTTAATAAGATTACGAAAACCTCTCTGATAAAAGCCACGACCAATCCACACAGCAGGCAAAGTCAAAACCAGTTGTGACAGAACGAAGACCAAGGGATGCGCCATATGGTCTAAGAAGCTAGGCAGAGGAAGACCGACCATACTACCCATAGAGATATAAAGCAAGGGCAGAGTCGTAAGCAAAAGAATCCGTAGTTCTTGTTTCTTTTTTCGCAATTCCTGCGCTTTCATCGCAGCTTCTTCGTTCACATCGGACGGTCTATCTTTTCCTTTTTCTTCTGCCTGATAACCAGCCTCAGCTACTGCATCTAATACTTGCTGGCTGTCAAACCCCTCCTTAGGGATTAAACTGAGACGTTCTGTTGCTAGGTTAACATTAACATCTTCGACAGTCTCTAAATCTTTGACCGCCATCTCAACTGTCATAGCACAAGATGCACAGGTCATACCTGATAGCTTGTATTCTTTTTTTTCCATCATAATCTCCTCATCTACGACCGCAACGACACTGACCTTGCGGGCAGTGACATTCGATTTCTAACGGAGCCGAAGCTCTTTTCTTATCAATGGCCTGACTAAGCAACTGCAAATCCCCTTGACTAAACTGACTTCTCTCAATCATTGAAATTAACAGCTCTCCATGCTTGGTGTTACAGATGTTGTCAAAGAGAGCCTGCAAAGTACTCTCCAGATGATCCGCTTCTAAATCCGAGCATCATAGTAAAACTTACCCTCTATTTTTTCCATAGCGATAAATTCTTTGGTTTTGAGACGATTCAAAAGTGTTTTGATCGTAGCAGGCTTCCATGAAAAATCAGCTTCCAAACGAGCCACAATCTCTGTACTGCGGCTATGCGGATAAGCCCACAGCACACGCATGACTTGCCATTCTGCTTGGCTAATATTTTGCTGTTCCATTGTTTAACACTTCCTTATTATTTACATTTGTAATTCAATACTTTAATAGTTTACATTTGTAATCGCGATTTGTCAAGTATTTTTATCGACACTTTCCGAGATACAAAAAAGAAGGCGGGATAATCCCGTCTTCTTACTTTATTTATATTAGTGCGCCAGCATTTCTTGGGCAATTTCTTGACCAGTCAATTTACTTGGATAGTAGGTTGGCCAATTTTCCAACTCATTAAAGAGTGCTTCCTGACTTTCGCCGCCATAGAAGATATGGAAATGAGCTGCCTTGGTCGGTGCAATATTATGATCGCTAAACTGAACATACTTGTACTGGCCAGCATCTGCATCAGTCGCTTCAAACATAAAGCGAACTCCACGATTTCCCCTTAGAGTATGTCAGAGTGTGCTTACCAACGTATTTATAAGTAAATTTCTTAGTTTTTCCATCTACCATAAATTCCATAGTCTTGTCTGTGATATTGATATTGGAAACATCTGTCTTGTAGCCTTTATCATAGTAGTCCTTGTATTCAGCTGCTGTCATTTTCCCAGTCAGCTTAGCCTTGTAGTCAAAGACTTGATCCAAGGTTCCGTCTTTCAGATAAGGGTAAACAGACTGCCACTCGCCTGCATAGTCAGACAAGGTCCGATCCTTGACGGCACTGTCTTCAAAGTAGCCGTTTTGAACAGTCTTAGTATCTTCTTCTTTCTCAGCCGCAATCTCTGCTCCCTCTTGGTCTGTCGTTTTCTTAAGAGCTTTTAGATTAGCCTGCATGATCGAAATATAGTCTGCCCCATCCTTGGTCTGCTCTTCGGTCAAGCTTTCCAGTGGATTCAAGACATCTAATTCTACTCCTGTTTCCTTAGCCAAAGTGGAAGCTAAGGCCTGAGAAGCATTTTCTTCAAAGTAGATATACTTGATTTTTATTCTTCTTGATGTACTCGGTCAATTCAGCCAAGCGTGAAGCCGATGGTTCACTGTCTGGTGAAAGTCCAGAAATTGGAACCTGCTTCAAACCATAGTCCAATGCTAGATAGTTAAAGGCAGCGTGTTGAGTAACAAAGCTCTTTTGCTTGGCATTAGCCAAACCAGCTTCATATTCCTTATCCAAGGCTTCTAGCTTCTTGATATAAGCTGCAGCATTTTTCTCAAAAGCAGCTTTCTTTTCAGGATAAGCTTTGCTCAAGCTATCTCGAATGTGCTCCACCATTTTAATAGCCCGCTTTGGAGACAGCCAAACATGGGGATCATATTCATGATGGTGTCCCTCTTCACCATGGTCATGGTCTTCCTCCTCTTCTCCTCCAGGAAGTAAGAGCATCTTTCCAGTCGCCTTGATTACTGTTTCCTTCTTATTTTTCAATGTTTTTAGCAAATCTGGAACCCAAGTCTCCATATTTTCATTTTCATAAACAAAAGCATCCGCGTCCTGAATCGTCGCAACTGCCTTTGCAGAAGGTTCATAATCATGTGGCTCTGTTCCAGCACCGATTAGAAGATCAACGTTGGCTTCATCTCCAGCCACCTGCTTAGTAAACTCATAAACGGGATAAAAAGTCGTGACAATGTTCAACTTGCCATCCGCTTTTTTCTGATTGGAACAAGCCACCAAGAATACACTCAGTAAACCAACTAATAGTAAGCTAATTTTCTTCATTTTTTTCTCCTATTTCACAATTTTTTTGATCAAATTGACCACTAAAAACAGACTAACGAAAATAATTGTAATACTAGCGCTTGCCGGCGTCTCTGCGTAGTAAGAAATATACAGGCCAGCAATCATACCAAAGAAACCGATGATATTTGCCAGCAAAATGACCGACTTGAAATTTTTCCCAATCCGCAGAGCAATACTGGCCGGCAAGACCATAATGGTCGAAACCAGCAAGGCTCCCGCAGCCGGAATCATGAGGGCTATTGCAACTCCCGTCACAATATTAAAGAGAATAGACATAGTCCGCACCGGCAGCCCATCCACAAATGCCGTATCCTCATCAAAGGTCAAGATGTACATAGGCCGAATGAAGAGGAAGGTTAAGACAAGTACCACAGTAGCAATAACAAAAAGAGAAATCACCTGCTCCGTACTAATCGTCACAATGGAGCCAAATAGATACTGATCCAGACTCATGGAACTAGAACTCTTCCCCTTACTCATAACAATTAAGGAAATAGCTAAGCCAGTAGACATGAGAATGGCCGTCCCGATTTCCATGAAATTCTTATAAATAGTCCGCAAGTACTCTAAAAAGACTGCTGCAATCATGACCACAATTACCGTTGTGAGAGTTGGAGACAAGCCAAGAACTAAGCCAAAAGCAACACCTGCCAGTGAAACGTGACTGAGCGTATCACTCATAAGACTCTGCCGACGTAAAATCAGGAAAGTCCCCAGGATCGGTGAGAATAGGCTCATGGCAATAACTGCCAAAAAGGCTCGCTGCATAAAATCATAGGAAAATAGATTAAGCATGGCTCACCTCCTGTCCATTGTCGCTTTCATGCACATTGAAACATCGCCAAGGTGAGTCCTGATTCCGAACCAAATGAATATTACGATCAGCATATTTACGGACTTCCTCCGGATCGTGCGTAATCATCAAGACAGCTTTCCCATGCTTATGAGCACTATGGTGCATGAGCTTGTAAAACTCATCTTTACTGCCTGCATCCATCCCTGTTGTTGGCTCATCTAGGACAAATATATCTGGGTCTGAAGCAAACATCCGAGCAATCACAGCCCTCTGCTTTTGCCCGCCAGAAAGAGAACCAATCCGCTTGTCCCGATGTTCCCACATTCCAACCGACTCCAGACTAGCCTTGATATGCTCCTCATCGTGCTCATTCAAACGACGAAACCAGCCTTTACGAGGATAACGACCTGATTTGACGAACTCATATACCGTACTAGGAAAACCCGCATTAAAACTAGCAATCTGCTGAGGTAGATAAGCAATCCGCAGTTTCTTTCCTTGAGTATTTGTCTTAGAAATCTTAACCTCTCCATTCTTAGGTCGTAAAATTCCCAAACTAGCCTTGATAAGTGTCGTCTTAGCAGCACCATTCTCCCCCGTCAGCGTAACAAACTCTCCACTATCCAAAAAATAATGAATATGCTCTAGAACAGGTTCTTTATCATAGTAGAAAGATAAATTTTCCACTGTTATATATCTCATTTCCCAATTTCTCCCACTAAGGCCTCCAAAAATTTTTCAATTGCTTGCTGTTCATCTTGAGAAAATCTTTCCAGTAAACTTTGATAAGTTTCCAAGGTATGAGCGTGATGATGCTCATGTTCATCAGCAATTGGCTGTGCTAATTCAGTTAAGCGATAAAAAGTTACTCTAGCATCCTTCTTATCTTTGAAAGTCTCCAACATCCCTTGATTGATTAAAGACTTAACAGCCTTCGTTACAGCGGCCTGACTTACATTTAATTTTTTAGCTAAATCAGAGTTGGTCAACATCTCTTCAGCTAACAACATCAAAATATGTTCTTGTGTATTCGTTAAAGCAACATTACTCGTACATGAACCAACTAGAATCTCATGCTGATTCTCAGCCTTCAAAATAATCTCATTTAAAAAAGAATCAATCTTATGAGCTAACTGTGACATGATTTCCCTCCCTCTTTTTACTTAACCAGTTAATGTTTCACTGGTTAATTATAACACAATTAAAAAAAGAAGCAAATAAAAAGTTCAAACTAGAATCAAAAAAATTGTTACAAACCGAATCATTTACTTTAAAATCAACAAAGTAAACACAGTAAAAAAGAGCTAGAAACTCGAATAAACTTAAGCTATACTGACAAACGAAGGCACATCCATGAAGACAATAGATTTCAAGCTCTATTCTTGCTAAGTAGCAGCATGTTGATTTAATACACTTCTAGAACTTTTGGTTATTCACAAAAAAAGGCTTTTTTCAGCATCTAGGATCTTTCTAGTAACTCATTCTTATCTTTCAAATACTAACATCGTCTAATGATTCTTAAAAAAGAAATTATGATCTCAGGGATTCAAACAATTCACTAATATTAAATCAAGCAACAAATAATCAACTTGAAAAAATCACGCCTCTATAAATGGAACTACAAATTTCCCCTCGCACATATATCCAAATAATAAAAAATTTACAGATTAAATAAATAAGTTTTAAAGTATAAGTTATTTAAAAGAATGCAAAGTTAAAAAGATCAAAATAAAAAAAGACAAGGTCAACAAACCTTGTCTCTTCAGTAAACTTAAGCTATACCGGCGGCCGGGGTCGAACCGGCACGTCCGTGAGGACACTGGATTTTGAGTCCAGCGCGTCTGCCAATTCCGCCACGCCGGCTCAAGTTTAACTGGGGTAGCTGGATTCGAACCAACGCATGAGGGAGTCAAAGTCCCTTGCCTTACCGCTTGGCTATACCCCAATATCAATAAATAGGCGAGTGATGGGGATCGAACCCACGCATGCCAGAGCCACAATCTGGTGTGTTAACCACTTCACCACACCCGCCATATTATCAAACACGGGCAGTAGGAATTGAACCCACACTGAAGGTTTTGGAGACCTTAGTTCTACCTTTAAACTATGCCCGTAAAGGTTTATGGAAGGGAGGATTCGAACCCCCGAACCCGAAGGAGCGGATTTACAGTCCGCCGCGTTTAGCCTCTTCGCTACCCTTCCAAAAAAAATATAAGTAAAATGGCGCGAGACGGAATCGAACCGCCGACACATGGAGCTTCAATCCATTGCTCTACCAACTGAGCTACCGAGCCTTATTGCGGGAGCAGGATTTGAACCTACGACCTTCGGGTTATGAGCCCGACGAGCTACCTAGCTGCTCCATCCCGCGATACTATTATTCAACTAAAAAGGAGGATGTGGGATTCGAACCCACGCACGCTTTTACACGCCTGACGGTTTTCAAGACCGTTCCCTTCAGCCGGACTTGGGTAATCCTCCAAGAAATGATATAGTCCGTACGGGATTCGAACCCGTGTTACCGCCGTGAAAAAGGCGGTGTCTTAACCCCTTGACCAACGGACCATAAAATATTCAAATGGGCACGAGTGGACTCGAACCACCGACCTCACGCTTATCAGGCGTGCGCTCTAACCACCTGAGCTACGCGCCCAAGTTATAAAAAAACTTGGTATGAACCTTTCGTTCAAAGCGGGTGACGAGAATCGAACTCGCGACAACAGCTTGGAAGGCTGTAGTTTTACCACTAAACTACACCCGCTTGAATATGGGAGTTAACGGGATCGAACCGCTGACCCTCTGCTTGTAAGGCAGATGCTCTCCCAGCTGAGCTAAACTCCCAAATGAGCCTAGCTTTCACTAGACTCTATCCTTGCTAAGCGACTACCATATCTCACAGGGGCAACCCCCAACTACTTCCGGCGTTCTAGGGCTTAACTGCTGTGTTCGGCATGGGTACAGGTGTATCTCCTAGGCTATCGTCACTTAACTATTGAGTATCTAATCTACTCAAAATTGAATAACTACTCATTTCTAACAATACTTTTTTTGAACGCTGCGCTCAATGAAATTGTGTTCAGGCTAAATTCTTAGTGAAAAAAAGATAAACTGTCTTGAGTCATTCTGACTCTGCTTCAGTTTCCTATTTTTCATACAGAATTCTTTACGCCTTCACTACTTAGTTTTTGGATAAGTCCTCGAGCTATTAGTATTAGTCCGCTCCATGTGTCACCACACTTCCACTCCTAACCTATCAACCTGATCTTCTCTCAGGGCTCTTACTAACTTGCGTTATGGGAAATCTCATCTTGAGGTGGGTTTCACACTTAGATGCTTTCAGCGTTTATCCCTTCCCTACATAGCTACCCAGCGATGCCTTTGGCAAGACAACTGGTACACCAGCGGTAAGTCCACTCTGGTCCTCTCGTACTAGGAGCAGATCCTCTCAAATTTCCTACGCCCGCGACGGATAGGGACCGAACTGTCTCACGACGTTCTGAACCCAGCTCGCGTGCCGCTTTAATGGGCGAACAGCCCAACCCTTGGGACCGACTACAGCCCCAGGATGCGACGAGCCGACATCGAGGTGCCAAACCTCCCCGTCGATGTGAACTCTTGGGGAGATAAGCCTGTTATCCCCAGGGTAGCTTTTTATCCGTTGAGCGATGGCCCTTCCATGCGGAACCACCGGATCACTAAGCCCGACTTTCGTCCCTGCTCGAGTTGTAGCTCTCGCAGTCAAGCTCCCTTATACCTTTACACTCTGCGACTGATTTCCAACCAGTCTGAGGGGAACCTTTGGGCGCCTCCGTTACCTTTTTAGGAGGCGACCGCCCCAGTCAAACTGCCCGTCAGACACTGTCTCCGATAGGGATCACCTATCCGGGTTAGAGTGGCCATAACACAAGGGTAGTATCCCAACAGCGCCTCCATCGAAACTGGCGTCCCGATCTCGTAGGCTCCTACCTATCCTGTACATGTGGCACAGACACTCAATATCAAACTGCAGTAAAAGCTCCATGGGGTCTTTCCGTCCTGTCGCGGGTAACCTGCATCTTCACAGGTACTAAAATTTCACCGAGTCTCTCGTTGAGACAGTGCCCAAATCATTACGCCTTTCGTGCGGGTCGGAACTTACCCGACAAGGAATTTCGCTACCTTAGGACCGTTATAGTTACGGCCGCCGTTTACTGGGGCTTCAATTCATACCTTCGCGTTACCGCTAAGCACTCCTCTTAACCTTCCAGCACCGGGCAGGCGTCACCCCCTATACATCATCTTACGATTTAGCAGAGAGCTGTGTTTTTGATAAACAGTTGCTTGGGCCTATTCACTGCGGCTGACCTAAATCAGCACCCCTTCTCCCGAAGTTACGGGGTCATTTTGCCGAGTTCCTTAACGAGAGTTCTCTCGCTCACCTGAGGGCTACTCGCCTCGACTACCTGTGTCGGTTTGCGGTACGGGTAGAGTATGATACATCGCTAGAAGCTTTTTCTTGGCAGTGTGACATCACTAACTTCGCTACTAAACTTCGCTCCCCATCACAGCTCAACGTTACAGGTATAAGCATTTGACTCATACCACGCCTCACTGCTTAGACAGACTCTTCCAGTCGTCTGCTTTTAGTTAGCCTACTGCGTCCCTCCATCACTTCATACTCTAGTACAGGAATATCAACCTGTTGGCCATCGGATACACCCTTCGGTCTCTCCTTAGGTCCCGACTAACCCAGGGCGGACGAGCCTTCCCCTGGAAACCTTAGTCTTACGGTGGACAGGATTCTCACCTGTCTTTCGCTACTCATACCGGCATTCTCACTTCTATGCGTTCCAGCGCTCCTCACGGTACACCTTCTCCACACATAGAACGCTCTCCTACCATCCCCTAAGGGATCCACAGCTTCGGTAAATTGTTTTAGCCCCGGTACATTTTCGGCGCAGGGTCACTCGACTAGTGAGCTATTACGCACTCTTTGAATGAATAGCTGCTTCTAAGCTAACATCCTAGTTGTCTGTGCAACCCCACATCCTTTTCCACTTAACAATTATTTTGGGACCTTAGCTGGTGGTCTGGGCTGTTTCCCTTTCGACTACGGATCTTAGCACTCGCAGTCTGACTGCCGACCATAATTCATTGGCATTCGGAGTTTATCTGAGATTGGTAATCCGGGATGGACCCCTCACCCAAACAGTGCTCTACCTCCAAGAATCTTGATGTCGACGCTAGCCCTAAAGCTATTTCGGAGAGAACCAGCTATCTCCAAGTTCGTTTGGAATTTCTCCGCTACCCACAAGTCATCCAAGCACTTTTCAACGTGCCCTGGTTCGGTCCTCCAGTGCGTTTTACCGCACCTTCAACCTGCTCATGGGTAGGTCACATGGTTTCGGGTCTACGTCATGATACTATTGCGCCCTATTCAGACTCGGTTTCCCTACGGCTCCGTCTCTTCAACTTAACCTCGCATCATAACGTAACTCGCCGGTTCATTCTACAAAAGGCACGCTCTCACCCATTAACGGGCTCGAACTTGTTGTAGGCACACGGTTTCAGGTTCTATTTCACTCCCCTCCCGGGGTGCTTTTCACCTTTCCCTCACGGTACTGGTTCACTATCGGTCACTAGGGAGTATTTAGGGTTGGGAGATGGTCCTCCCAGATTCCGACGGGATTTCTCGTGTCCCGCCGTACTCAGGATACTGCTAGGTACAGAATCTATTTAAAATACGAGGCTCTTACTCTCTTTGGCTGACTTTCCCAAGTCATTCTTCTATAAATTCTGAGTCCACATTGCAGTCCTACAACCCCGAAGAGTAAACTCTTCGGTTTGCCCTCCTGCCTCTTCGCTCGCCGCTACTAAGGCAATCGCTTTTGCTTTCTCTTCCTGCAGCTACTTAGATGTTTCAGTTCACTGCGTCTTCCTCCTCATATCCTTAACAGATATGGGTAACAGGCATCTACCTGTTGGGTTCCCCCATTCGGATATCCACGGATCGTCGCTTACTTACAGCTCCCCGAGGCATTTCGTCGTTTGTCACGTCCTTCTTCGGCTCCTAGTGCCAAGGCATCCACCGTGCGCCCTTACTAACTTAACCTTATTTTTGACCTTTCAGTCTTAAACTCATTAATATTCACAGCGTTTCGGTTTATTTCTTGTTACTATTTGATATAGTTATTCAATTTTCAATGGACTAGTTTGGAACTGAACGTTCCAATGGAGCCTAGCGGGATCGAACCGCTGACCTCCTGCGTGCAAAGCAGGCGCTCTCCCAGCTGAGCTAAGGCCCCACAAGACCTCTCAAAACTAAACAAGACTCCATCGTGCATTCCGTTTTTCCTTAGAAAGGAGGTGATCCAGCCGCACCTTCCGATACGGCTACCTTGTTACGACTTCACCCCAATCATCTATCCCACCTTAGGCGGCTGGCTCCTAAAAGGTTACCTCACCGACTTCGGGTGTTACAAACTCTCGTGGTGTGACGGGCGGTGTGTACAAGGCCCGGGAACGTATTCACCGCGGCGTGCTGATCCGCGATTACTAGCGATTCCGACTTCATGTAGGCGAGTTGCAGCCTACAATCCGAACTGAGACTGGCTTTAAGAGATTAGCTTGCCGTCACCGACTTGCGACTCGTTGTACCAGCCATTGTAGCACGTGTGTAGCCCAGGTCATAAGGGGCATGATGATTTGACGTCATCCCCACCTTCCTCCGGTTTATTACCGGCAGTCTCGCTAGAGTGCCCAACTGAATGATGGCAACTAACAATAAGGGTTGCGCTCGTTGCGGGACTTAACCCAACATCTCACGACACGAGCTGACGACAACCATGCACCACCTGTCACCGATGTACCGAAGTAAAACTCTATCTCTAGAGCGGGCATCGGGATGTCAAGACCTGGTAAGGTTCTTCGCGTTGCTTCGAATTAAACCACATGCTCCACCGCTTGTGCGGGCCCCCGTCAATTCCTTTGAGTTTCAACCTTGCGGTCGTACTCCCCAGGCGGAGTGCTTAATGCGTTAGCTGCGGCACTAAGCCCCGGAAAGGGCCTAACACCTAGCACTCATCGTTTACGGCGTGGACTACCAGGGTATCTAATCCTGTTCGCTCCCCACGCTTTCGAGCCTCAGCGTCAGTTACAGACCAGAGAGCCGCTTTCGCCACCGGTGTTCCTCCATATATCTACGCATTTCACCGCTACACATGGAATTCCACTCTCCCCTTCTGCACTCAAGTTAAACAGTTTCCAAAGCGTACTATGGTTAAGCCACAGCCTTTAACTTCAGACTTATCTAACCGCCTGCGCTCGCTTTACGCCCAATAAATCCGGACAACGCTCGGGACCTACGTATTACCGCGGCTGCTGGCACGTAGTTAGCCGTCCCTTTCTGGTAAGATACCGTCACAGTGTGAACTTTCCACTCTCACACCCGTTCTTCTCTTACAACAGAGCTTTACGATCCGAAAACCTTCTTCACTCACGCGGCGTTGCTCGGTCAGACTTTCGTCCATTGCCGAAGATTCCCTACTGCTGCCTCCCGTAGGAGTCTGGGCCGTGTCTCAGTCCCAGTGTGGCCGATCACCCTCTCAGGTCGGCTATGTATCGTCGCCTAGGTGAGCCGTTACCTCACCTACTAGCTAATACAACGCAGGTCCATCTGGTAGTGGTGCAATTGCACCTTTCAATTAATTATCATGCAATAATTAATATTATGCGGTATTAGCTATCGTTTCCAATAGTTATCCCCCGCTACCAGGCAGGTTACCTACGCGTTACTCACCCGTTCGCAACTCACAGTCTATGGTGTAGCAAGCTACGGTATAAACTGTGCGTTCTACTTGCATGTATTAGGCACGCCGCCAGCGTTCGTCCTGAGCCAGGATCAAACTCTCATTTAAGCGTTTGAGTCTTACTCATTTCTGTCCACTGACAGATTTATTTTTCGTTCTTTGACAGGTCACATATCTCTATGTCACCCTGCACTTGGTTCGTCTTGTTCAGTTTTCAAAGGTCTTTGCCTCCCTCGGAGACAACTATCTTAGTATATCATCTACTCGCTAAACTGTCAACTACTTTTTTGAACTTTTTTTATATTTTTTTATTATTCTTCTTTTTCTTTGACTATCAAATTCTTTAGATAGAATTCCTCACCGTTATTTCGAGCTACCAAACCGACTATTGCCAATTGAATTAAGTCGTTTGCGAAGTTGCGAACATGAGTTGCCGCACTTCTGCTAATTTCTTTTTTGGAAAATTTTTGTCTTAACTGTTTATAATTACGCCCCTCCTTTTTAAAAAAGTCAGTTTCTTGTAGATATTTTTGTACATTTTCTAAGTTAGCCAGAATGCCGAGATGGAAAGCGGCAGAAATAAAGGTTCTATCAAAAGGCTGAGCACAAACACTTCGAAACTCGACAGTCCCTCTTGTTGTTAAATCTTGATACTGATAACTTCTGTGATTTTCAAAATCTTCTTGCTTCGGTGTTAATTCTACTGTTTCACCCGACAGATTGTATGCTTTAATTTTTTCATGACTTAAATAGTCAATTGCAGGAATTGGAAAGAAATAGTAGTCTTGATCACCTCTTTTAGCTGTGAAAACTGCAGATTTGCCAAGATAAGAAAAAAATTCATCTTCGTTTTGGAAATCTTTTAGATTGACACCTGCATTTTCTTGCAAGATTCCATGCATAGATTGTTCCCAAAAAATGTCTCGCGCAATTTTTGTATTCCATGAAGAATCTGGAAATTCAGAATTGGCAAAAAGATATGCTTTGGCTGCTTCAATTTGATTAAAAACATTAATAACACTTATAAAGTTTTCTTTAGAAACATCTAGTTGAATTTGATTTCCACAGATAAATGCTCCATATTCAGGATAAGAATGCAGGTCTTTTAATTTTAAAGTCTTGCTCATTGATAAATACTGCATTAACATTTCATAGCGAGGCGATTGAACTGGATTATTGTCATTTTTATCCCAAAAAGGATGAATTCCTTTCCCTTGCAATTCATGGTCATCTTCGCCCAAAATAGATTGGATAACACTTAGATATTCTGTGAATCGCTCTTCCACTTCTTGAATCTTTGTAGCTTTCTCAAACGCGAATTCTAAAATATTGTATGAAACTTCAAATAGAATTCTATCTTCATTTTCTTTAGACTTTATCTGGATTGGGTCTCCAACTCTATCAAACTTCTCTGCTTCAAAGGAATGCTGATCAATAAGGCGCTTTAGCAAGTTCTTAGCCACATTTATATCAGTTGCTTTTCCCTGACAATTTACAATAGGAAATTCCAACTCAATGCCTACATAGATAGTTGGTTTTTCTTTAATATTTTTTAAATATCGATCTTTTAATAGCTGTATTGCATTAGTCATTTTGAATTCCTATGATTTATCCTTGATATTTATTTTATTAAAAGTATAGCTCCGATAGAACTTACTTTATTTTATTTCTCAGCTCCTACCGTTTTTAACATTCTTTAAAAGGAAACTTAAGGAGATCTTCAAAATAATCATTCTTTGTATTAGAGTATTATAACAAAAATTCTATTTTTTTCCTATATTCAAGCAAAAACGCCTGCTTACGAAATTGTTTTTTTTATCAAAAAACAATTTCGTAAACAAGCGTCTACCTATCATCTCACTATATGATGAGTGTTCCCGCTAGGAAAAATCCTAGCGGTAGACCAGAGCTAGACTAAGAATAGAACATCTATTCCATCATCATAACACTCAACAAAGATTGATGATCTTATACTAATTCGATGATTGCCATCGGAGCAGCATCTCCACGACGTGGTTCAGTTTTAAGGATACGAGTATATCCACCATTGCGTTCTGCATAACGAGGTGCTAATTCAGAGAACAATTTGAAGTGCAGTAGTTGAAGTATATTTTTCAGTTGCTTCATCATAGTTTTCTGATGCAATTTCGTTACGAACAAAAGCAGCTGCTTGACGACGAGCATGCAAGTCACCACGTTTACCCAAGGTAATCATTTTTTCAACTGTTTTACGGATTTCTTTTGCACGAGCTTCTGTTGTTACGATTGATTCGTTTATAATCAAGTCAGTAGTCAAATCACGAAGCATTGCTTTACGTTGTGAGCTAGTGCGTCCTAATTTACGGTAAGCCATGTATTCCTCCTTTATTTATCGTTTTTTAACCCTAGACCTAAATCTGTTAGTTTAACTTTAACTTCTTCAAGACTCTTACGACCAAGGTTTCGAACTTTCATCATTTCAGGCTCAGTTTTTTCTGTCAAATCGTAAACTGTGTTAATACCAGCACGTTTCAAACAGTTATAAGAGCGAACAGACAAATCTAGTTCTTCAATAGTGCGTTCCAAAACATGATCATCTGAGCTCTTATCTACTTCTTTCATCACGTCAGTTGCTTTAGCTACCTCAGTAAGATCAGTAAAGAGATCCAAATGTTCAGTCAAGATACGCGCTGAAAGACCAAGTGCGTCTTCTGGAATGATTGTTCCATTTGTCATAATTTCAAGGGTTAGTTTGTCAAAACCATCATTGCTACCAACACGAGCTGGCTCAACTTGGTAATTAACTTTTGTCACTGGCGTATAGATGGAATCTACAGCGAGTGTCCCCACAGGTGCATCATCACGTTTATTTTGATCAGCTGGAACATAACCACGACCACTGTTGACAGTCATGACTGCTTTAAAGCGTGCTCCCTCACCGATTGTAAAGAGATAATGATCTGGGTTTACAATTTCGATATCGCTATCTGTCAAAATGTCTCCAGCAGTAATTTCTGCAGGACCTTCAACATCAAGTTCAATCATCTTTCGTCTTGGACGTAAGATTTTACAGCAATACCTTTGATGTTAAGAATAATTTGCATAACATCTTCACGGACACCTGGGATAGTATCAAATTCGTGCAATACTCCTTCAATATTGATAGAAGTAACTGCTGCTCCTGGTAATGAAGCCAACAAGACACGACGAAGTGAGTTCCCAAGAGTTGTACCATAACCACGTTCAAGTGGTTCTACCACAAACTTGCCATAATCTTTATTTTCATCAATTTTTGTTATATTTGGTTTTTCAAACTCAATCATTTAGTTAACTCCCTCTTAAACGAAAAGCAGTGTAATTGTTGGTGATTATACACGGCGACGTTTTGGAGGACGAGCACCATTGTGTGGTACAGGAGTCACATCACGAATAGCTGTTACTTCAAGACCAGCGGCAGCAAGAGCACGAATAGCTGACTCACGACCAGAACCTGGACCTTTTACAGTAACTTCAACTGATTTAAGACCGTGTTCTTGTGCAGATTTAGCAGCTGCTTCAGATGCCATTTGGGCAGCAAATGGTGTAGATTTACGAGAACCTTTAAAACCAAGAGCACCAGCAGATGACCAAGCAATCGCATTACCATGCACATCAGTAATCATAACAATAGTGTTATTAAATGTAGCGTGAATATGTGCAATACCAGATTCGATATTTTTTTTTCACACGACGTTTACGCGTTGGTTTAGCCAAGACTTTTTACCTCCTTATATTATTTTTTCTTACCAGCAATCGCAACAGCTTTACCTTTACGAGTGCGAGCGTTATTTTTAGTGTTTTGTCCACGAACAGGAAGTCCACGACGATGACGGATTCCACGATATGAACCGATTTCCATCAAACGTTTGATGTTTAGGTTTACTTCACGGCGAAGGTCACCTTCAACTTTGATCGCATCCACTTCACGACGGATAGCGTCTTCTTGATCAGGTGTCAAGTCTTTTACACGAACGTCTTCAGAAACTCCAGCAGCAGCTAGGATCTTCTTAGATGTTGGAAGACCGATACCATATACGTAAGTAAGTGATACGACTACACGTTTGTCATTTGGAATATCAACTCCAGCAATACGAGCCATGTTTTCTCCTTTCTAATTAACCTTGACGTTGTTTGTGTTTTGGATTTGCAGGGCAAATAACCATAACACGACCATTACGACGAATAACTTTGCAGTATTCGCAAATTGGTTTGACCGATGGTCTTACTTTCATTTCTTAATCCTCCAAGTTTCCATTATTTAAAGCGGTAGGTGATCCGTCCACGAGTCAAATCATACGGACTCATTTCGACAGTAACACGGTCTCCCGCTAAAATACGAATATAGTTTTTACGAATTTTACCAGAAACTGTTGCTAAAATCTGATGTCCATTTTCAAGTTCAACCGTAAACATTGCGTTTGGCATAGTATCAATTACCTTGCCTTCGACTTCGATCACATCATCTTTTGCCACGCAAAAGTACCTCCCTAAATTTTGATTCATCACCTCTGGACACAGAGGTAACAATTATAAGTCAGACTAATTCATTGTATCACTACTTGTCAAATATTGCAAGCGTGAAAAACGCTTTTATTTCAATTTTTCCAAGACTTTTTCGATATCTGAAAATACATCATTAATATCTTGATTACCTTGGATATCATGGACTAATTTTAGTCCTCTGTAGTGTGCTAAAATAGGCTCACCTTGAGCAATATTTACATCCAAACGGCGCTTAACTGTTTCAGGTTTATCGTCTTCCCTTTGGTAATAATCTTCTTCATTATAGTTTACTGGTGGATTAAAAACCTTATGGAAAGTTTCGCCTGTTTGACGGTGAATAATTCTTCCACTCAAACGCTCTAAGAGGCAACTAGGATCAACTTCAATATTGATGACACCATCAAGATCAATGCCAAGATCTCTTAAAATAGCATCTAAAGCGTGGGCTTGGTCAATAGTACGAGGATAGCCATCCAAAAGGAAGCCTGTTTCTTTAATATCTTCTTGAGACAAACGTTCTTTTACAATTCCATTAGTAACTTCATCTGGAACCAGTTCACCTTTGTCAATATATGATTTAGCGAGCACGCCCATCTCAGTTTGGTTAGCTATTGCAGCACGGAACATATCTCCTGTAGAAATATGTGCCACCTTAAATTTCAACGATTTTCGCTGCTTGAGTTCCCTTACCTGCACCAGGTAAGCCCATAATCAAAAGATTCATGTTGATTCTCCTTTTTTGTTTTTCCATAAATCTATTAAACCGGTTAATAAACTTATCCAAAAACAAAATAGAAGGCTGACTAAGTCAACCTATTTCTATTTTGTTGTTGTATTCATAAAGCCGGTATATTTTCTCTTCAGTAAATATCCTTCCAATTGTTTCATTCCTTCGATACCAGTGGCAATGATGATCAAAAGACTAGTACCTCCCAAAGCGACTGTATCTGATAAACCAAATAAATCTTTGGCAATGATTGGGATGATAGAAATAAAACCTAGGAATAATGAACCAACTGTAGCCAATCGGCGAAGTAGTTTCGACATAAATTGCTCAGTTCCTTTTCCTGGACGTACTCCTGGAATATAGGCACCGCTCTTTTGTAGATTTCAGCAGCTTTTTCTGGATTAATCTGTACAAAGGTATAGAAGAATGTAAACAGAATAATCAGTAAAGCATACATAGCAATACCGGTTGGTGTTGTTGTCGCAAGCAAGGATTGAGCTGTACGAACCCAACCCCAATCATTACCAGATGCACTTAAGAACTGTAGAACAGCTGCCGGCGCGGCAGTGATTGAACTTGCAAAGATAACCGGAATAACTCCTGCTGGATTTACCTTCAAGGGAAGATATGAACTAGAAGGAGCACCTTGGGCAATCTTTGTGTATTGGATTGGAATTTTGTATTCTGCTTGCTGTACATAAGTTGTAAAGTAGACAATAAGTAAAACTGCTACAATCAAACAAGCTACAAAGATGATTGAAGATTGCAATCTGTCACTCGGTACATTGACAAAGTAATCTTCATAAATACCTTTAACCATCTCTGGAATTGATGCAACAATCCCGGCAAAGATAATCATAGATACACCATTTCCATAGCCCTTATCAGTAATTTGTTCACCGAGCCAAACAACAATCATTGATCCAGTTGTTAAGATAGCCCCAATGAATAGATAGGTTTGCCAGTTAGGTGCCGCAACTAGTTTAGTGCTAGACAAGGCATTAAAACCAGCAGTAATACCGATAGATTGTACAAAAGCAAGTGCTAAGGAAATATAGCGTGTTGCTTGATTTAACTTTCTACGACCTACTTCACCCTGTTTACCCCATTCAACAAACTTCGGCAACAAATCCATTTGAAGGAGTTGCACCACGATGGAAGCCGTGATATATGGGCTCACCCCTAGCGCAAATACTGAAAAGTTTTTCATGGCATTACCTGACACCAAGCTTAGCATGTTCAGGAATGATAAACCACTTAAGGCTTCTAAACTTTTTGCATTTACACCAGGAACAGTGATTGTAGTACCAATACGAAAAACTAAGATAATAAAAATTGTAAATAAAATCTTAGAGCGTACTTGCTTAATCTTAAATGCGTCTTTTAATAGTTTGAAACATAGGTCACCTCTCTTAGATGACTTCCACTGAACCACCTTTAGCAGTGATAGCTTCTTCAGCAGATTTAGAGAATTTAGCTGCTTTAACAGTCAATTTCTTTGTCAATTCTCCGTTACCAAGAATTTTAACGCCAGATTTTTCAGCTTTTACAATACCTGATTCAACAAGCACAACTGGTGTTACTTCTGCACCGTCTTCAAAAGCATTCAACTGATCAAGGTTAACGATAGCATACTCTTTGCGGTTTACGTTCAAGAAACCACGTTTTGGAAGACGACGGAACAATGGAGTTTGTCCACCTTCAAAACCAAGACGAACACCGCCACCGCTACGAGCTTTTTGACCTTTTTGACCACGGCCAGCTGTCTTACCGTTACCAGATGAAGTACCACGACCAACACGGTTACGGACTTTACGAGAACCTGCAGCAGGTTGTAATTCATGAAGTTTCATTATTTAATTTCTCCTCTTTTGTAAAATGCTAGCGCTCATATAGGAGAAAAGGTGTCTCCTATACAAACTCGCCTATACATATATTTAGTTTTAGGGGCTGAGAAAAACCCATCCCCTAATGTATTTTAAATTCAAAGTTGTTAAACTAGCAAAGCTTATTTAACTTCTTCAACAGTTACCAAGTGAGATACTGCAGTAATCATACCACGTACCGCTGGATTATCTTCTTTAATAACTGAGCTGTTCAATTTGCCAAGTCCAAGTGCTACAACAGTTTGCGTTGTGACGGAATGCGTCCGATTGGAGACTTAGTCAAAGTAATTTTAATTTGAGCCATGCGATCCCCTTTCTTATGCCAAGTCAGAAACTGAAATACCACGAAGGGCAGCAACTTCTTCAGCGCGTTTTAATTGTTTCAAACCTTCAACAGTTGCACGAACAATGTTGATTGGAGTGTTAGAACCAAGTGATTTAGATGTTACATCTGCCACACCTGCCAATTCGATAACGGCACGAACAGCACCGCCAGCAGCAACTCCAGAACCTTCTACAGCAGGTTTCAACAATACTTTTGCTCCACCAAATTCTGAAAGAACTTCGTGAGGAATTGTTGTGCCGACCATTGGTACTTCAATCAAGTTTTTCTTCGCATCTTCAACTGCCTTGCGAATAGCTTCTGGTACTTCTTGAGCTTTACCAGTACCGAAGCCTACACGACCATTGCGGTCACCGACAACTACAAGAGCTGCAAAACGAAGACGACGTCCACCTTTAACAACTTTAGTAACACGGTTAATCGCAACTACGCGTTCTTCAAGTTCAACTGCATTGTCTTTAAATGCCATTTTCTAGTGTCCTCCCTATTAGAATTTCAATCCGTTTTCACGAGCTGCATCAGCCAAAGCTTTTACACGTCCGTGATAGAGATATCCACCGCGGTCAAACACCACTTCAGAAATACCTTTAGCAACTGCACGTTCAGCAACGAGTTTACCAACAACAACGGCTTGTTCAGTCTTAGTTCCTTTTGAAACTTCTTTGTCAAGAGTTGAAGCGCTTGCGAGCGTTACACCCGCTACGTCATCAATCACTTGAGCGTAGATGCCTGTATTAGAACGGAATACGTTCAAACGTGGGCGATCAGCAGTTCCAGAGAGTTTTCCGCGAACACGACGGTGGCGTTTTTGGCGGACTTTGTTTTTATCTGGTTTCGTAATCACAATTTTCACCTCTTAATATTAATCATGTGCTTAAGCACAAAGTTGGAAACAAGGGATAGGGTTGAAAATCAACCGAATCACATTATTTACCAGTTTTACCTTCTTTACGGCGAACAAATTCACCAACGTAGCGGATACCTTTACCTTTATATGGTTCTGGAGCACGCAAGCTACGAACGTAAGCAGCTGTTTGACCAACAGCTTCTTTTGAAATTCCACTGATAACGATAGTCGTTGGATTTGGAAGTTCAAAAGTAATTCCTTCTGGAGCTTCAACTTCGTCTGGATGAGATTTACCAACAGCCAAAACAAGTTTCTTTCCTTGAAGTTGTGCACGGTAACCAACCCCACGCATTTCAAGTTCTTTCTTGAATCCTTCTGAAACACCAATAACCATGTTGTTCAAAAGGGCACGAGTTGTTCCGTGGATAGTTTTCATTTCTTTTGAATCGTTTGGACGGTGAAGAGTTGCTTCAGTACCTTCCACACGGATTTCAATATCTTTTGAGAACTCACGAGTAAGTTCTCCTTTAGGTCCTTTTACAGTTACAACGTTGTCATTGTTAGTGATTTCAACACCAGCAGGCAACACGATAACTTTATTACCAATACGTGACATGTTTTTATTCTCCTGTTAGATTGTCAGGCCATGACGACCAGTTTTTCACGGGGGCTTAAATCGATTTCTCGATTTAAAAGGAACATTTAGGGTTTCAATTTCAAAGTGAATCTAGGCATCGTCTCGCAGACATAACTTTGGGTTAGGCAAGAGACGATAACGAAGAGTCACAAAGAAATTGGGAGCTAAATATTACCAAACGTAAGCGATAACTCTACCACCAACATTCTTTTGGCGTGCTTCTTTATCAGTCAGCAAAGCCTTCAGATGTTGAAAGGATAGCAATTCCAAGTCCGTTTCAGAACTTTTTGGAAGATCTTCACGTTTTCTTTGTAAACACGCAGACCTGGTTTTGAAACACGTTTCAAACCAGTGATAACTTTTTTCACCATTTTGTCCGTATTTAAGGAATACACGGATGGAAGTGAAACTGTTACCAATTTATCCAAGAATTCGTACATACGTTCACCACGAAGGGTAACTTTTTGCACCGATCGCAACACCTTCACGAAGACGGAAGCCGGCGATTGATTTTTTAGCCTTAGTGATCAATGGTTTTTGACCTGAGATCAAAGCAAGCTCTTCAGCAGCTTTTTCAAGGTTTTTAGCATTTGATACTGCATCACCGACACCCATGTTCAAAACGATTTTATCAACTTTTGGCACAGCCATAACTGATGAATAGTTGAACTGTTCAGTCAATGATGGTACTACTTCATTAAGGTATTTTTCTTTTTAAACGATTAGCCATTATACTTCTCCTTTCCTTCGTGATTAGTCAAGCACTTCGCCTGATTTTTTGTTGTAGCGAACTTTTTTGCCGTCTACAAATTTGTAGCCAACACGTCCAGCAACACCGTTTTTGTCCAAAACTTGAACGTTAGAAGCATGGATTGGAGCTTCTTTTTCAACGATTGCACCTTGAGGGTTTTCGTTATTTGGACGTTGGTGTTTCTTGATGATGTTTACACCTTCTACAACAACTTTATTTACTTTTGGAAGAGCAGTAAGAACAACAGCTTCTACGCCTTTGTCTTTACCAGCGATAACGCGAACTTTGTCGCCTTTTTTTACAAACATTTTATTCTCCTTTTATTCTTACGCCCGATGGGCACCCTGGCTGAGCCAGGGGACTGTGTTGTTTTTTGATTGATTAAAGTACTTCTGGAGCAAGTGATACGATCTTCATGAATCCACCGTCACGCAATTCACGTGCAACTGGGCCAAAGATACGAGTTCCGCGAGGAGTTTTGTCGTCACGGATGATCACTGCTGCATTTTTCGTCGAACTTGATGTATGAACCATCTTTACGACGAGCACCTGATTTAGTACGAACGATAACAGCTTTTACAACGTCACCTTTCTTAACCGCACCACCAGGAGTAGCTTGTTTTACAGATGCAACGATTACATCACCGATGCTCGCGAATTTACGTTTTGAACCACCAAGAACTTTGATTGTCAAGATTTCGCGTGCGCCACTGTTGTCAGCGACTTTCAAACGAGTTTCTGTTTGAATCATTTACGTTTTCTCCTTTCAGGTATGATTAGATGATGACCGCTTTCTTCAACGACTTCTACAAGACGGAAGCGTTTTTGTAGCTGAAAGCGGACGAGTTTCCATGATACGAACGATATCGCCTTCTTTAGCAACATTGTTTTCATCATGAGCTTTGTATTTTTTAGAATAGTTGATACGTTTACCATAGACTGGGTGGTTACGTTTAGTTTCAACTACAACTGTGATTGTTTTGTCCATTTTGTCAGACACAACGCGTCCAACAAGAACTTTACGATTATTGCGTTCCATTGAAATTCTCCTTCCCTAGTCTATTATTTAGCTTCTGATTGAACAGTTTTGATACGAGCGATTTGTTTTTTCACTTCTTTCAAACGTCCAGTTTGTTCCAATTGACCAGCAGCTGCTTGGAAACGAAGTTCAAACAATTCTTTCTTCAATTCATTTTCACGCTTCGCGAGTTCTTCTTGAGAAAGACCACGAAGTTCTTTAACAAATTCTTTTACTTCTGTAAGTTTCATGACCTCTCCTTATTCTGCTTCACGTTTCACAAATTTAGTTTTAACTGGCAATTTGTGGCTAGCAAGACGAAGTGCTTCGCGTGCGATCTCTTCAGATACACCAGCGATTTCGAACATCACTTTACCACGTTTAACTGGTGCTACCCAACCTTCAGGAGCCCCTTTACCAGATCCCATACGTACCCCGATAGCTTTAGCGGTGTATGATTTGTGTGGGAAAATCTTAATCCAAACTTTACCACCACGTTTCATGTAACGAGTCATGGCGATACGAGCAGCTTCGATTTGACGGTTTGTGATCCAGTGGCTAGTTGTAGCTTGAAGACCGTATTCACCGAATGCTACTTCTTTTCCACCTTTTGCTTCACCGCGCATTTTACCACGGAATTCGCGACGGTGTTTTACACGTTTAGGTACTAACATTGGTTATTTACCTCCTTTAGCGTCTTTACGAGCTGGAAGAACTTCACCACGGTAGATCCATACTTTTAACACCAAGTTTACCGTAAGTAGTGTCTGCTTCTTCCCAAGCGTAATCGATATCAGCGCGAAGTGTGTGAGTGGAACAGTTCCTTCAGAGTATCCTTCTGCACGGGCAATATCTGCACCGTTCAAACGACCTGATACTTGAGTTTTTGATTCCTTTAGCTCCCAGCACGCATAGCACGTTGGATCGCTTGTTTTTGTGCACGACGGAAAGCAACACGTTGTTCCAATTGACGAGCGATTCCTTCACCAACAAGGTGAGCATCCAAGTCAGGACGTTTGATCTCAATGATGTTGATGTGTACTTGTTTACCAGTCAATTTGTTAAGAGCTGCACGAGTGCATCAACGTTTGCTCCACCTTTTACCGATAACCATACCTGGTTTAGCAGTGTAAGAGAAACGTTAACTTTGTTTACTGCGCGTTCGATTTCAATAGTTGAAACGGCTGCGTCAGCCAATTCTTTTTGAATGAATTTACGGATTGCAAGATCTTCATGAAGGTAATCCGCGTATTCTTTTTCAGCATACCATTTGGCATCCCAATCACGGATGATACCAACACGCATACCAATTGGATGTACTTTTTTTGACCCACGAGTTTACCTCCTTATTTTTTTCTGCAACAGCTACTGTGATGTGAGCTGTACGTTTGTTGATTGGTGAAGCTGAACCTTTCGCACGTGGACGGAAACGTTTCATTGTTGGTCCTTCGTTTGCGAATGCTTCAGATACTACCAAGTTAGCTTTTTTTCCAAACCAAAGTTGTTTTTCAGCGTTTGCTACTGCTGAGTTCAACACTTTAAGGATGATCCCTGCAGCTTTGTTTTGGTGTGAATGTCAAAATAGCGATGGCATCGGCTACGCTTTTACCACGGATGTTGTCAAGAACAAGACGTGATTTACGAGGTGAAACACGCACTGTACGAGCCATTGCTTTAGCTGAAGTAATTTCTGCCATTTATGTTCTCCTTATTTTTCTACGTGTCTTCTTGTCGTCTGCCGCGTGACCTTTGTAAGTACGAGTTGGTGCAAATTCACCAAGCTTGTGACCTACCATGTCTTCTTGGATGTAAACAGGTACATGTTTACGTCCATCATAAACTGCGATAGTGTATCCGATGAAACTTGGGAAGATCGTTGAACGACGTGACCAAGTTTTAATTACTTTTTCTTTTTCGTCGTTTGCTTGAGCTTCAACTTTTTTTCATCAAATGCTCATCGACGAAAGGTCCTTTTTAAGACTACGTCCCATTTTGTAATTTTTCTCCTTTAAAATTTAGTACCACAGCGGCTTGCGCTGCTAGGCAGCGCTACCGAGCTGGCGGAAAGTGTAAGCTAGTTGCTTATGATTATTTTTGGTTGCGACGACGAACGATAAGTTTGTCAGATTTCGCTTTCTTGTTACGAGTTTTAAGACCAAGCGCAGGTTTACCCCAAGGAGTAGATGGCGCTTTACGTCCAACTGGTGCTTTACCTTCACCACCACCGTGTGGGTGATCATTCGGGTTCATTACAGAACCACGAACTGTAGGGCGAACACCTTTCCAGCGGTTACGTCCCGCTTTACCAAGGTTTACAAGTCCATGTTGTTCGTTTCCGACAACACCAACTGTAGCACGGCAAGTTCCAAGAATCATACGAACTTCGCCTGATTGAAGACGAACAAGTACATATTTACCTTCAGAACCCAATACTTGAGCAGAAGCTCCAGCAGCACGTACCAATTCTCCACCTTTACCAGGTTTCAATTCGATGTTGTGGATCAAAGTACCAACTGGGATGTTAGCAAGTGGAAGAGCATTTCCGACTTTGATATCTGCTTCTGGTCCTGATACGATGCGTTGACCTACTTCAAGACCTTTAGGGGCGATGATGTAGCTTTCACACCGTCAGTGTAGTGTACAAGCGCGATGTTAGCTGAGCGGTTTGGATCGTATTCGATCGTTTTAACGACTGCTTCAACTCCATCTTTGTTACGTTTGAAATCGATCAAACGGTAATGACGTTTGTGTCCACCACCTTGGTGACGAACAGTGATACGACCGTTGTTGTTACGACCTGCTTTGTTTTTTTAAGAGAAACAAGCAAAGTTTTTCTCAGGTGTGTTTGTTGTGATTTCAGCGAAATCCAAAGAAGTCATATTACGGCGACCGTTTGTTGTTGGTTTATAAACACGAATTCCCACGATATTTCCTCCTTAGATTATTCAGCTTCAGTAGCAAACAACTCGATTGCTTTAGAATCAGCTGCAAGCGTGATGATAGCTTTTTTAGTTTTTTTGAAGTAAAACCAGTGTAACGTCCAACGCGTTTTGCTTTAGGTTTTACGTTTACAGTGTTCACATTCGCAACTTTTACACCTTCAAACGCAGCTTCAACAGCTTGTTTGATCAAAAGTTTGTGAGCGCGAGTGTCAACTTCGAATACATATTTGCCTGCTTCAAGTTGAGCCATTGACTTTTCAGTGATAACAGGTTTTTTGATAACATCATACAAATTCATTATGCAAGAACCTCCTCGATTTTAGAGATAGCTGCTTGAGTAACAAGAAGTTTGTCACTATTTGCGATGTCAAGAACACTTGCAGTTGTAGCAGTCGCAACTTTCACGTTTGGAAGGTTACGAGCTGAAAGAGCTGCGAATTCGTTTCCTTCTTCAAGAATAACAAGGACTTTAGAATCGATGCTCAAAGCTGCAAGAACTTTTGCAAATTCAGCAGTTTTTGGAGCTGTAAATTCAAGAGAATCAACGGCTACAAATTTGTTTTCAGCAACTTTTTCTGAGTAAACAGATTTAAGTGCAAGGCGACGAACTTTTTGAGGAAGTTTGTACGCATAGCTACGTGGAGTTGGTCCGAAGACGATTCCACCACCACGCCATTGTGGAGAGCGGATAGAACCTTGACGAGCACGTCCAGTTCCTTTTTGACGCCATGGTTTGCGTCCGCCACCTGAAACGGCTGAACGGTTTTTAACTGCGTGAGTTCCTTGACGAAGGCTAGCACGTTGGCTGATGATCACATCAAATACAACTGCTTGGTTTGGTTCGATACCAAAGATCGCATCGTTAAGAACAACTTCGCCCGCTTGTTTACCAGTTTGGTCGAATAATGTTACATTTGCCATTTTGACTGTATTCCCCTTTCCTTATTATTTACCAGCTTTAACTGCTGACTTGATAGTGATAAGAGATTTCTTAGCACCTGGTACGTTACCTTTGATAAGGATAACGTTCTTTTCTGGAACAACTTGTACAACTTCAAGGTTTTGAATTGTTACACGATCGCCACCCATGCGTCCTGCAAGGTTTTTACCTTTGAATACGCGGTTAGGTGCAACAGGTCCCATAGAACCTGGACGACGGTGGTAACGAGAACCGTGAGCCATAGGTCCACGTGATTGTCCGTGGCGTTTGATAACACCTTGGAAACCTTTACCTTTAGAAGTACCAGTTACATCAACAATGTCTCCAGCTTCGAAAGTGTCAACTGTGATTTCAGCACCAACTTCCAAGCCTTCAACGTTTTTTGAATTCACGAATGAAGCGCTTAGGAGCCGTGTTAGCTTTTTGCTACATGTCCTTTAGCAGGTTTGTTGCTCAATACTTCGCGTTTGTCATCGAAACCAACTTGGATAGCGTTGTAACCATCTGTTTCAACAGTTTTAACTTGAAGAACAACGTTTGGAGTTGCTTCGATAACTGTTACAGGGATCAATTCGCCAGCTTCAGTGAAGATTTGAGTCATTCCCACTTTTTTTCCCTAAGATTCCTTTTTGTCATGAGAAAATAGTTCCTTTTCTATAGTTTTTTTATTCAAAAAGTTTTTTTAACGAGCGTTTTTTTATGCTCTGGATCAAGCTTTTAGATTAAAGTTTGATTTCTACGTTTACACCACTTGGAAGATCCAATTTCATCAAAGCGTCAACTGTTTTTTTGAGTTGGGTTGATGATGTCGATCAAACGTTTGTGTGTACGCATTTCGAATTGTTCGCGAGAATCTTTGTATTTGTGAGTCGCACGAATGATTGTGTAGAGGCTACGCTCAGTTGGAAGTGGGATTGGACCCGCAACTTGTGCACCTGTACGAGTAGCTGATTCTACGATTTTTGCAGCCGCTGTGTCGAGTGTACGGTGTTCGTACGCTTTCAAACGGATGCGGATTTTTTTGTTTGCCATCTTTTTTCTCCTTTTCGTCTATTTAAGATAATAGGCTAGCTCCACAAGAAAACCGACGCGCGTTGCGTGGCAATGCAACCGAGCGTGTCGCAACCTCTTGCATCAAAGCTAATAGCTGTTTTTCACAGCACCATAGTAGTTTAACACAAACAAAGGCCCAATGCAAGGGATTTGAGAAGATTTTTTTCGTTTTTTTGATGAAAGTGTTTTCGAAAGAAATAGAGTGCTAAAAAAGTTGCTATTATATAGGAAAAAGGGAGCGAGACAGAACAAATTTATATCCAATTTGTTCGTCGTCTCGCCCCCGCACAGTTGATTAGGTTATCTTTGGAGCTTAACAAGCGAACAAAGATACCAATCAACCACTGCGTCTAGCAGTTATTCCTATTATTCTCAGATGGCTGTAGTCTTTTTTCTTCCTATTTATCTATTTCTAGAAATTCCGTCCTGACTTTGTTATAGCCATATTTTTCGACGAAATGCTCACGGAATTCTAAGAGATTGTCATCCATGATGGCTTGACGGACCTGCTTCATGAGGTTGATCAAGAAATACAGGTTGTGGTAGCTGGTCAAGCGAATGCCGAAGGTCTCATCTGCCTTGAGGAGGTGGCGAAGATAAGCTCGGGTGTAATTCTTACAAGTGTAGCAATCACATTCGGGATCCAGCGGTGTAAAGTCTTCTGCAAATTGCGCATTTTTCACTACTAGGCGTCCTTGGCTAGTCATACAGGTACCATTTCGCGCAATCCGCGTCGGCAAGACACAGTCAAACATGTCCACTCCACGAATAACGCCATCAATCAGACTGTCTGGAGCTCCTACTCCCATGAGATAGCGCGGCTTGTTCTCTGGTAAGAGCGGAGTTGTGAAATCTAGTACCGCATTCATCTCTTCATGGCTTTCCCCAACAGCTAAGCCACCGATGGAATAGCCTGGGAAGTCCATGCTGACCAAATCTTGAGCAGACTGACGGCGCAAGTCTTCAAATCCAGCCCTTGGACAATCCCGAAAAGACCTTGATCATGAGGGCGACGGTGAGCCTTTAGGCCCACGTTCTGCCCAACGACTGGTCCGTTCGATTGATTTTTTTCACATAATCATAGGGCTGATAGAACTGAGGGCATTCATCAAAGGACATCATGATGTCGCTTCCTAGATTGTTTTTGGATGGAGATGGCCTTTTTCTGGAGAGAGGAACATCTTCGAGCCGTTGAGGTGGTTTTTTAAAGGTTACCCCTTCTTCGGTGATGTTGCGGGTATCCGCTAATGAATAGACCTGGAAGCCTCCACTATCTGTCAAAATCGGGCTGGTCCCAGTTCATGAACTGGTGCAGTCCTCCTGCTTTTTGCGACCAAGTCGTCCCCGGACGAAGCCAGAGATGGTAGGTGTTGGCCAAGATAATTCCGGAACCCATTTCCTTGAGTTCTTCTGGCGATTGGGTCTTAACGGTTGCCTGAGTCCCTACAGGCATAAACATTGGGGTCGGGAAGGTCCCGTGAGGGGTGATAATTTCTCCCAGACGAGCACCTGTATGCTTTTCTTTTTTGATTAATCGATATTGAATCGGTGAATCTGTCATGGTTACCTCCGTACTGGGAAAAACAGTCCCAGCCTTCTTATTCCTGTCACAGTTTTTCCTGTGAGCACCTGTACGATTGTACCAAATTTTTACCGGCTCTGTCACGGACTTATGTTATAATAAAAAGTACTACTATGAAGAGAGTGTCATCTATGAACCTTAAACTGATTCGCCTCCGGGCACGTACCATGCAAGTCCAGCAACCGGGCTTAGCTATCCTTTTTGCTCTTCCGGTCCTGTTGACCATTCTTGCTAACTTTCTCTTAAGTGGGCAAGATCTGGTCGATCTACTACCGGATATGACCTTGCAGCAAGCAAGTATCTACATGATCCAGCGGCAGCTCTTTTCCTTCTGTCGTCTCCTTTGTCATCTCCATTTTAGTGGTCGGTGCGACTTTTTAGCTATTTAGATACGATTAATCCCAAGATCGAACACCGAACACGCGTCTTAGATATCTTTAAACAAGATCGCTTTTACCTCTGTATTTGCCACCTTGATCTTGAAAGCAAGTCGTCCTCTTTTTATGGGGACTCATCCTCTATGTGGGGAGTCTCATCAGCACCTACGCCAGCATTCGATTTTTTTGGCGATCTACGATAAGGTGAGCAACCCTAGCACTCTGAGTGCTTCCAGTCCTGAATTCCAATCTCTCATGCAACAAATGCCTCTGATGACTGCTGGTGTCGTACTTGGCCTGATTGGCCTCCTCTTTTACCTGCCACAATACTACAGTCTCAGCTTGGTCGAATTGATCCTCTATGAGCAATTACGAGACGGCGACTACAAGGGAGCCTTTGGAGTCCTTCGCCAAAGTCGTGAAACCATGAAAGGGTTCCGCAGCAATCGCTTGGTGCTCGATCTAACCTTGATTGGTTGGTACTTCTTGAATTACTTCACGCGCGATGTCATCGGCTTTTTATACCATGCCTTACTTTATCAACTGCCAAATTGCCTTTTTATGATCAAATCAAGCAGATTAAACAAAGGGCGCGCCATTTTACAGGCCATCCAAGCCATGAAACTGAATAAGAGTAAGAAAAACCCCAGCAAGCTGGGGTTTTCTTCTATATCAATGTTTATCATTTATAAACCGTATAGGAGTCTCCTAAGATCAGTCGGGTGTGTTCCCGTTTGATACAGCAGTTCATGACGATATCTTCTCGTCCAGCTCCACGAAGGATTTCTTCTGCTTCTTGATTTTTCCAGCTCCAATTGTGCCCAGAAAAATTTTTCGCATCCGTCTCAATAAAATCACGTGCCACATCTGGTAAAAACTCACTGCGACGGTATACATCGACGATATCTACTGGGAAAGGAATCTCCTGCAAGCTAGCGTACACCGTTTCTCCAAGGATCTGGCCACCAGCTGCACGAGGGTTGACAGGAATAATCCGATAGCCCCGCTCTTGCATCTCCTTGCTGACACGATGACTGGTCGTATCTTCACGGTCAGATAATCCAACCACAGCGATGATCTTGCTGGTTTCTAGGTAATGTTTGATAATGCCATCACTAGGATTGCGAAATGAATAAGCCATAAGAATCTCCTTTTGTATGCGTTTCCTTTCTTTAAATAGTATAACAATACGGAAGGCATTGCAAGTGTTTGTCGTTAAAAGCGGTAGGAAACTGAAAAGTCTCCTACCGCTTTCTGTTTTGAACAAACTCAATTTTATTTGGCTTCATACCATGTTTTGCCTTCATTCTCATCAGCTTCCAGTGGTACTGCAAGTTCGATAGCGGATTCCATGGTCTCTTTGACGAGTTCTTTGATCGCTGCCAGTTCATCACTTGGTACTTGCAGAACGATTTCATCGTGCACCTGAAGAAGCATCTTGGTCTTGTATGCTCCTCTTTCTAGCGCTTGGTCCAAGTGGATCATGGCAATTTTCAAGATATCTGCTGCCGATCCTTGGATGGGTGAGTTGATAGCTGTCCGCTCCGCAAAGCCTCGAACATTGAAGTTGCGAGAATTGATATCTGGAATCTCCCGACGACGCTTGAAGAGGGTTTCTACATAGCCTTTGTCACGCGCTTCCCGTACCACTCTCTCCATATAGTCCTTGATGCCAGGGTAGCGTTCGAAATAGGTCTCAATGTAGGCCTTGGCTTCTTTTCGACTGATCCCTAGGTTATTAGACAGTCCAAAGTCGGAAATTCCATAAACCACACCGAAGTTTACTGCTTTTGCATTTCGCCGGTCATTCGGCGTCACGTCTTCTGGTTTTTCAATATTGAAGACGCGCATAGCAGTCGATGTATGGATATCTGCCCCCATGTTTAAAAGGCATCAATCAAATGCTCATCTCCCGAAATATGGGCCAAGACGCGCAGTTCGATCTGTGAATAGTCCGAACTCAGCAAGACACTGTTTTTCCTCTTCTGGGACAAAGGCCTTACGAATGAGACGGCCTTGTTCCAAACGGACAGGAATGTTTTTGCAGGTTGGGATCCACGCTGGACAAACGGCCTGTCTGCGTCAAATCCTGTACATAGCGGGTATGGATCTTCCCATCTTCCAAAAATCCAATCTTGAAGACCGATGACATAGGTCGACTGGATCTTAGCAATTTGGCGGTATTCAAGAATCTTAGACACAATCGGTGCAATTGGAGCCAGGCGTTCCAAGACATCAACGGCTGTTGAATAGCCGGTTTTGGTCTTTTTGGTGTATTCAAGTGGGAGTTCCAATTTTTCAAAGAGGATGACCCCCAATTGTTTTTGGAGAATTGATGTTAAACTCTTCTCCTGCCAGCTCGTAGATTTCTTGGGTCAAGCGTTCCAAGACTACTTCGTTTTCCACCTGCATGTCTTCTAGGGTCTGGCGCTCTACCTTGATCCCTGCGATTTCCATCTTGGCCAAAACAGCTGCTAGCGGTTGCTCCATATCATAGAGCAAATCTAGCTGGTCATGGGCTTGCAACTGCTCCATCATGGGCTCTTCGGTATCCAGTAGAACAGCGACTTTCCGTGCCAAATGCTCTAATAGGACCGCCTTTTTCTGGGATAGCTTTTTTGGCTCCCTTGCCATAAACGACTTCGTCCAGCGGTAGCGCAATCTGACTATAGAGACTCGCAATGGTTGAAATTTCATTGTCCTCTACGGTCGACAAGAGATACTTGGCCAATCGACTGTCAAACGCGGGATTTTGAAGGGTAATGCCCAAGTGGCTGAGCAAGACCTTAGCCCGCTTGAAGTCATAGACCTTGAGGGGCGTTTTTTCGAGAAATTCTTTGAAAATCGGTGTTTGTAAAAGACCAGTATCTGTACTCGCGTAGAGCTGACCCTTTGGTCCCCCATGCGAAAACCGATGATGGGTTCCGTATGGTAATTGTCCCCAAAAAAATCTCAAAATGGAAGAAACTATCTTCCGTGAGCATATCTGAAGTGACTTGCTCGACTTCTGTATAGTCAATAGCTACAGGAGCTGCTTCTTCTCCACTGAGATCCAAGGCCTGACGGAGTTGCTTGAAGCCCATCTCCTCATAAAACTTGGCGAGATTTTCTAGATGAGGGCCCGTATAGGTGATATCGTCCAGGCCCAATTTCAATGGGAGCATTGGTATCGATGGTTGCGAGAGTCTTGGATAGATAGGCCTGCTCCTTGTCGTTGATGAGGTTTTCCTTCATCTTAGAAGCCTTCATCTCGTCGATATGCTCGTAAATGCCATCGAGAGAGCCGTACTCTAGGAGTAGTTTGATCCCGGTCTTTTCTCCGATTTTGGTGACACCTGGGATATTATCCGACTTTATCTCCCATCAAGGCCTTGAGGTCGATAAATTGCTCTGGTGTCAGTCCCCATCTTTTTCTTTTGAGATAGGCTGGAGTGAATTCCTCAAACTCTGCTACCCCTTTTTTGGAGATTTCAACCACCGTATTGTCATCTGTCAGCTGGATCAAATCCTTATCCCCAGAGACAATGGTCACATCAAATGGCACCGAGGTAGTTTCTGCCATCTTATCTAGCGTTCCAATAATATCATCCGCTTCATACTGGGCCAGCTCATAATGGCGGATTCCCAAATGATCCAGTTGCTCACGAATGAAAGGGAAACTGCTCACGGAACTCATCTGGAGTTTTTGCACGGCCCCCTTTGTAGTCGGCATACATCTCCGTCCGAAAAGGTCGTCTTTCCTGCATCAAAAAGCAACGAGGACATGGGTTGGTTGGATGCGCTCCAAGAGATGGCTCAACATGAGATTAAAAGCCATAGACCGCATTGGTATGCAGACCATTGGCATTTTTGAAGCGATCAATTTGATGATAGAGTGCGAAAAAGGCACGAAAAGCGACGGAAGACCCGTCGATGAGTAGTAATTTATTCTTTTTTTCCATAGGCCTATTATACCACGAATCACAAGGTCTCTGGTACATAAAAACTCTACCCTTTCGGGTAGAGCCTTCTTTAGGAGTTTCTTATGAAAAAAATGAAGAGAAGTGTTTATTCGCCGTAACAAGAACCTTGTTGTGGCAATTTCTTAAAAGCGTTTTGGATAATTAACTGAGATTTTTCATTTTCTGTACCTCATTTCTTATTGGATGAGTACAGTATACAAGAGAAACCTAAACGATTCCTTATAGAAAGCTTCAAGAAAACTAAAAGCTGAGGCGCAAAACACGCGGTTGTTTTTTGCTACAAGCTGGTAACTGAAGATGGAGCCCTGTCTCATCTTGGCTCCAAGAAAGAAGCTGACTTTCTCCAAGGAGCTCCACCTTTTGAATGCGCGCATGAAGAACTCTCGGTTGCTTGAGATCATAGGCGAGAGACGGCAAGGTCAGCTCTTCTGTCCTTCCACTTGGTTCCAGCTGGATAGCATAAAGAGGCCATCACGCATGGTATAGCGGAAAATCTTGGCTGGTATAGAGTGGCGCTTGCCCATCTGAGAAGGAACCTTCCTGGGCCTCGGTCGGTCCGTCCGATGACACCCGCCAAGGCCGACTCTGATAAATGGCTTCTCCATTTACCGCCAGCCAGTCCCCGATCTCTGTGAGGATGTCTTGGTCTTGCTCAGGGATAGTGCCATCTGCCTTGGGTCCAATATTGAGCAGAAGATTGCCATTTTTGGCCACAACATCAACTAAATTTTGTAGCAATTCCTTACTGGTCTTGTAGGCTAGATCCTGGGTATAGCACCAAGAATTACGGGCGATCGCGGTATCCATTTGCCACGGAAAGGCTTGCGTCTCTCGTATCCTCCCGCTCCATCTCAACGATTCCTGAACCGAAAGGGAGGGCATCCTGTTTGTAACAAACAGCCACCTTGCGATCCTCTTGTGCTGCTAGATTGTAATAATAAGCCAAAAAGCGCATCAAGTAGGGACGGAAACTATCATGCTGGATCCACCAGTCAAAAATATAGGAGCTCTGGCTGGTAGTCCCGCACCAGTTCACAGGTTCGCAAACAGCCAATCTTCCAAGAATTCTTTACTTGGATAAGGCTTGAAGTCAGATCAAAAATGATCCTTTGGGCTCTGGCTCCGCTGGCCAATAAAGGCTGTCTCTTGGGACTTCTTGCGGAATGTCACTAGTGAATTCCTTGCCATGTGAAAAGAAAAACTGGTGTTCTGCCCGGTGAGAGGACGTACAGAAGTGCAGGCCACGTTTTTCTGCTTCCTCCTCAGTTCTCCTAAGACATCTCGTCTCGGCCCCATTTCTAAGCTATTATAAGGCGAGAGAGTAGAGGCATACATCTGAAAACCATCGTGGTGCTCCGCAACTGGGAAAAGATACTGGGCTCCCGCTTTTTGAAAGAGATCTAGCCAAGATGCCGGATCAAAACGATCGGCTGTAAATAGAGGAATGAGATCCTTGTAACCAAAGCTAGCCTGGTCTCCAAAATGCTCTCGATGATAGTCATAGCAAGGATTCCCTTGGATATACATATTTCGCGAATACCATTCCGAACCAAAGGCAGGTACACTGTAGACGCCCCAGTGGATAAATATTCCAAATTTGGCATCTCGATACCAATCTGGACAGACTTGATGGCTAAGAGAGTCCCAGGTTGGTTCAAAAGGACCTGACTGGACAACTTGATCAATCTCTTCAAGGCTTATCATTCTCTTCTCCTCTTTTCTTGTTACTACCTCTATTGTAACGAGAAAGCCTCGTTTGTAAAGACAAACGAGGGGAATGTTTAAAATAGTAGACAAAGAGCTTGATCTAGGAGAATCAAGCTGATGATGAATGGAATGAAGCTTCTAGCCCTTCACTGCTTGAGAAATAAAACGAGCGATGGCGTCTGTCTCCCCTTGGTGGAGAGCCTTAACGATTTTTGGACCCCACAATAACTCCATCTGAGACCTTGTTGAAACGGTGAACATCCTCCATGCTGGAAACTCCAAAACCTGTTAAAACAGGAATGGACGCTATTTCGTGTAATTGGGCCAAGTGGTGATCCAAATCATCTCGATAGCTACCAGCTTTCCCCGTCACTCCATTGACAGCAACGGCATAGATAAATCCTTCTGCATCTTGGATCAATTTCTTTTGGCGCTCGATTCCTGTGGTTAAGCTCACTAGTGGCACCAAAGCGATGTCTTTATCCACTAATAGAGGCTCTACCAGATCCGCATGCTCATGAGGAAGATCCGGAATAATCACTCCCTTGACCGCTGTTCCTTCTACATCTCTAAAAAAGTTTTTCGAGCCCATATTGGAACAAAGGGGTTGAAATAGGTCATGATGACCAAAAGGAACACTTGTCTCCAAGCGCTGGATCGTTTGCACCAGTTCCTCTGTCGTCGTCCCATGGGCTAAACTTCGTAATCCCTGCCTCTTCAATCACAGGGCCATCTGCCACCGGATCTGAAAAAGGAATGCCAACTTCAATGGCTGAGACACCAAGCTCCTCCAAAAATTGGATGGTTTCCTGCAAACCTGCCAGGCCTTTTTCATGATCTCCTGCCATGATATAAGGAACAAAAGATCCCTTGCTGCTGGTCTTTCAGCTTTTTGTAAATGCTCTGTTAAGGTCTTTCCCATCTTACTCTCTCTCTCTTGTTCTAGGCGGTCTTTGACTTGTACCACATCTTTATCCCCACGACCTGATAAGCAAACGATCATGGATTTTTTCAGGCCCCATCTCCTTAGCCAACTTTCACCGCATAGGCGATAGCGTGGCTCGATTCCAGAGCTGGAATGATTCCTTCTACTTTTCGAAAGCAATTGAAAAGGCTTCTAGGGCTTCTTTGGTCTGTCACTGGCACATAGGTCGCCCGCTTGATGTCATGGAAATAAGAATGCTCTGGCCCAATCCCTGGATAATCGAGACCTGCTGAAATCGAAAAAGCTTCTAAAATCTGTCCATGCGCATCCTGTAAACACATCCATCAAGGCGCCGTGAAGGACTCCCGGACGCCCCTTGGTCAAGGTTGCTGCATGCTGGTCTGTATCTACTCCAAGCCCAGCAGCTTCTGCCCCATACATGGCAACAGAGGCATCCTCAACAAAAAGGATAAAAGAGGCCAATGGCGTTCGATCCGCCTCCTACACAGGCTAAAGACTGCATCTGGTAGCGCACCATCATTTTGCTCTGCAAATTGGCGTTTGGCTTCTCGACCGATGACACTTTGAAAAATCACGGACAATTTCTGGGAATGGGATGAGGTCCTAGAGCAGAACCCCATGATATAGTGGGTATCCTCCACATTTGCTACCCAGGCTCTAAGAGCAGCATTGACCGCATCCTTGAGAACACGTGACCCATCTGTTACTGATTGAACCTTGGCGCCCTAATAACTCCATCCGAAAGACATTGAGGGCTTGGCGTTTGACATCTTCTTCCCCCATGTAGATGGTGCATTCCATATCAAATAAAGCAGCAGCCGTTGCCGTTGCAACACCGTGCTGTCCAGCCCCTGTTTCTGCGATGATCTTCTTTTTGCCCATCCGGTGTGCCAATAAAACCTGTCCTAGGGCATTATTAATTTTATGAGCCCCTGTGTGGTTGAGGTCTTCTCTTTTAAGAAAGATCTTGGCTCCACCGACATACTTGGTTAGATTTCTTTAGCGTAATAGAGCGGTGTTTCCCGACCGACATATTGTTTCAGAAGCTGATCCAATTCTGTTTGAAAAGAAGGATCTGCTTGACTTTCTCTGTAGGCTTCTTCTAATTCTAAAACTGCTGTCATCAAGGTTTCAGGGACAAATCGTCCCCCGAACCGCCCGTAAAATCCGTTTTTATCTGGTTGTTTATATGCCATGCTTGACCCTTTCTATAAATCGTTTTATCTTTTCTTGATCTTTTTATTCCATTTGTCTCGACCCCACTGGATACATCCACCGCATAAGGATGAAAAGAAGCGAATAGCATCTGCTACATTGTCTTCCGTCAAGCCTCCTGCAATAAAGAAGGGCTTTGTGAAGTTTTGGGTTTCGAGTTCTTGCCAGTCAAAGGTCTGCTCCACTTCCTGCTACAGGAGCATCAAAGAGCAGATAATCGGCACTGGTCTCAGGAAGAGCTGCGTCTTTCCCACTTGAACAGCGCGAATCGTCTGTTGGGGAAGGTCTTGCAAGATGGTTTCATCCATCGGTCCATGCACTTGTATCAGGTCCAAGCCCACAACTTGGCAAGCTTGCTCCACTTCTTCTCTTTGTGGCGATACAAAAACACCGACTTTTTGAACCCCCTTTGGAATCCCTGTAGCCAACTGCCGAGCTTGCTCCAGCGTCACTTGCCGTTTGCTTGGTGCAAAGACAAAACCAATGTAGTCCGCACCGGCTTCAACAGCTGTCTGGACAGCTTCCGGAGTGGACAATCCGCAAATTTTAACCTTTGTCAATCTGCAACTCCTTTACTTTTTCAGCCACATTGTCTGCCTTCATGAGGGCTGTCCCAACGAGAATGCCATTAAAATAAGGAGCCAGCATGCGCGCGTCTGCTGCTGTGAAAATAGCAGACTCAGAGATGTAAACCGGTTCTTGTTCAAAACTGGTCGCCAATTCAAGGCTAGTATGAAGATCTGTCTCAAAAGGTCACCAAGTTGCGATTATTGACCCCGATGATCTGAGCCCCAATCCGGTGAGCGACCTCTAGTTCTGTCAGATTATGGGTCTCCACCAAGACCTCCAGGCCAAGATGGGTCGCAAAATCGAAGAGTTCTTTCAGACGAGCCTCTGATAAGGCTGCAACAATCAACAAGATCACAGTTGCCCCTGCGTTTCGCGCCCGAACCACTTGCTTTTCATCCACAATAAAATCTTTGTTGAGGGTGGGGATACGTACTTGACTAGATATTTCCCGGAGATACTCGATACTGCCCTTGAAAAAAACACTTCATCAGTCAAGACAGAAATCATCACGGCCCCATTTTTCTTCGTAAGTCTTAGCCTGCGCGACGATATCCACATCGACATGAATATCTCCCAGACTCGGGCTAGCCTTTTTTTCACTTCCGCAATGACCTGAAGCTTTTCTGGATGACTCTTTAGGTAATCATACAGGCGGTAGGTCTCGCGCAAAGGTTGGAGTTCCTCTTCTTTCATCGCAGCCACTTCACGCGCCTTTTCCTTTAGAATCTTTGGCAAGAATTCTTGACTCATTTTTGATACTCCTGTAATAATCTCAATTTCTCAAGGGCAGCCCCACTGGCAATCACTTCACGTGCCAAGGCAATCCCCTCCTTGATAGAATCTACCTTGCCGTTGGCATAAAAACCAAGGCCAGCATTCAAGACAGTCACCTCTAAGAAGGGACTCGCTTCATTCTTCAAGACACTGAGCAAAATTTCCGCATTGCGTTTGGCGTCTCCACCTCGTACTTGATCAATTTCAATGCGCTCCATTCCGATATCTTCTGGTTGAAAGCTGGATAAGGTAACCTGTCCATTTTCCAGAATAGCGAGCTGGGTTTCTCCATCAAGGCCTGCCTCGTCCAAACCTTGTGGACCACTCACCACCACTGCGCGTTTCCGACCCAAATTCTTTAGAATCTCTGCCGTACTTTCTAGCATGTCAGGACGACTGGTTCCCAATAGCTGGGTTTCTAGAGGAATCGGATTGATAAGAGGACCAGTTAAGTTCATCACCGTTGGAACCCCTAGCGCCAAGCGAGCGGGCATAATATAGCGCATGCCAGGATGCAGATTTTTGGCAAATAGGAAGACAATTCCCGCCTTTTTCAAACACTCGTCCCAAGTCTTCTGGACCCAAATCAAGGTTAATCCCTAGAGCTTCTAGTACATCCGCAGAACCAGATTTAGAAGAGATCGAACGATTTCCGTGTTTTGCCATCTTGATGCCACCACCAGCAAGGACGAAGGCAGCTGTTGTTGAAATATTGAAACTATACGAACGATCGCCCCCCGTTCCACAATTGTCCATTGCTCCTTGAACTTCTGTAGGAATAGCGACTGCATAGGCCTGCATCACTTTTGCAATAGCCGTCCGCTCTTCAACCGTTTCTCCCTTCATTTTGAGACCTAGAAGAAGGGCCGTCACCTGTGCTTCTGAAGCACGACCAGCAACGACTTCCTCCATGGCAGCTTCTAACTCTGCACTGGTTAGATCCATTCCTTCCGCTACTTTTTGCAAGCACTTGTTTCATCTTCCGCTCCTTGACTAGTTTGACAAAATTTTTCGATGGTCTTGAGCCCATCTGGCGTCCCGATACTTTCTGGATGGTATTGAAAACCATAAATCGGTAGCTGCGGTGTTGAATTCCCATAATCGCTTGATCATCCGTCGTCCGAGAGGTAATGACAAAATCCTCTGGCATGTCTTCAATCGTCAGCGAATGGTAGCGCATGACTGGGACTTCTTTTGCGACACCCGCGTATAGCGGAGAGGAGCTTCTAGCTGGATCTGGCTTTGTTTGCCATGCATGACCTGTGGCGCCAATCCCAAAGCGCCCTCCAAAAACTTCCGCAATCGCTTGATGCCCCAAGCAAATCCCCAAGATTGGTTTGACCCCTGCGAAAATCTCGGATCATCTCCTCCATCTTGCCCGCATCCTTTGGCCAACCTGGACCTGGAGAAAAAGACCAAGGCATCTGCTTCTTGGGCAACTTGGTACAAATCCGGATCATCATTTCGAAGCACCTGGACCTCATCAAATTTTTCCGATATACTGTGCTAAATTGTAGGTAAATGAATCGTAATTATCGACTAATAAAATCATCCTTCTTCTCCAATCCTTGTCATCGATTTTTGCCTTATTGACGGTTTCTTGGTATTCATTTTTCAGCGATCGAATCATAAACGATTCCTGCTCCAGCCTGCACATAAGCCTTCTTATTTTTTTGAGGATCATGGTTCGAATCGCAATAGCAAAAATCGAGATCCCCCGTCACAGAGAGATAGCCAATAGCCCCCTGCATAGACGCCTCGTTTTCTCTTTTTCTGCCTCATAGATTCGCTTCATGGCTCGAATCTTGGGAGCACCCGAAACAGTCCCAGCTGGAAGAGTTGCCTTCAGAGCCTCAATGGAGGCTAGTCCAGGAAGTAATTGCCCCTTGACCACACTCGTCAGGTGCATGACATAACGGAAGAATTCCACTTCCATATATTTGGTCACTTCAACTGACCCATTTTTGAGCGATACGCCCAATATCGTTTCGCCCTAGATCCACCAACATCCGGTGTTCTGCGACTTCTTTTTGGATCCCCTGCCAAATCAGCTGCCAATTGCCGATCAGCCTCTTCATCGATCCCTCTGGGACGCGTGCCCAGCAATGGGATTGGTTGTCACCACTCGATCCTTGACCGACACCAGACTTTCTGGACTAGCACCGATAATTTGGTACTCCCCAAAATCATAAAAAGTAGAGATAATTCGAAGGGTTGGTCACGCGCAAATTGCGGTAATAATCTAGTGGTTTTCCTGAAAAAAATCAGCTGAAAAAAACGTTGACTGAGCACGCATTGGAACATATCTCCTTTTTCGAATATAGTCCCGCGCTAGGGACCACCATTTCCTCAAACTCTTTTTGCTCCAAATGATTGTGGAAATGAAGCGCATCTGAGTCCTTGTCCTGAAACTCTTCTTTTGCAGGTCTTGCCAATTGTGCTAATACTTGCTCCAAGCTCGACGCTTGCTCTGCTTCACTCCGTCCACTATAGAGGTTCTCTTCCACCACATAGACCTTTTTCCTTTTTGTGATCAAAAAAATCACATAGCTTTCATATAAGAAAAAAAGTGAAGATCTGGTGTGCCGATCGTATCTTCAGGAATGGAACCAATGTTCTCATAGAGGCCAATCAAGTCATAGCCGACAAATCCAATCGCCCCACCGTTAAAAGGAAGCTCTTCTGAAGTTTTCGTTTTGACCGTGATGCGATTCAAAAAGTCCAAAGGATCCTCTTCAACAATTTGATCATTGTAATAGAGAATGCCATTTTCAAACTTGACTTCACTGACTGGCCGATAGGCTACAATTGAAAAAAACGCGCATTCTCTTTTTTTCACGAGGATCGACTCAAGATCATTTTATGGGGCGCATCCAAACGCATATAAGCCAAAATTGGACTCAACACATCAGCAGATAAAACTTTTTTTCATATCAGAAACCTCTTTTAGAACTCTTTTGTTCTAATGAATTCAACGCACCCTCGCTTCGCTTGCTAAGGCGATCAAGGGTATCCCATCGCTCTGTTTGCGCTTTGGGATCAATGTGCCTAAGCTCGCTTCGCTTGCTAAGGCACATAGAAAAGCCCTCACACAAAAACTGTGTGAGGGCGTAGTGTCCGCGGTGCCACCTCTTTTATAGGGAAAAATAGCTGGTCTTTCCCTACATCTCTATCTCCTCTATCAAGGAGTTGCACGGTAAGGGGTGCCAACCGAATTCACATGGGTTAGAATTCATTGATCATAACAGTCCAATTTTCATCAGTCGCTATTGCTTGTTCACAATTCCCACAAGCTCCCTGAAAATAGCTGACTCATTACTTTTTCTGTTGCTACCATTATAACCCTTTTTTTCTTAGAAAGTCAATAAAAATTTTTAGTCTTTTTTTATACTTTTTTTCTACACTAATTTAATAAAAATCAGCTCAAAGAGCCCTAGCGGCCCGTCCTTTTTTTATCCCAACAATAGGATACTCAACAAAGCCAAAATTGCAGGACCACCTTGGGTCAAGATAATCTTTTTTATTGGCTGTCATCGCACCGTAGGCTGCAGCTCAATAATAAAAAAAGCACAAAAATCGTAACAACTTCACTATTTTTTTAGAGACAAACAATCCATACAAGAGGAAGACACCAATCAAGGCATTGTATATCCCTTGATTCTTAAATAAAAGAGGTCACAGATGGGCGAGCGAGTTCTTCTTTATCCATGTTGAAAACCCGACTTGTGGTATCAGATGTGGTTCTGATGCTCTCAAATAAAAAAATATACAAATGCTCCAGTGCAGCAAGACTTGCTAAAATAATCGTCAGTAATGACATCGTAGATTCTCCTTTTTATTCAACTGTTATTTGTTCAATGCCAGATACTAATTTGTCCAGCAGGTAAGAAAATTGCTCTTGTTCTTGAGCAGTCAAAATCCGACTCATCTGTTCTTTCACCGCCACATGATAGCGAGGGGGATGTTTGACCAAACGATTATAGGCCGTATCCGTCAAATGAATTAAGATTTCCCGCTGATTCTTTGGATTTCGACTCCGATGGACAAATCCTTCCTTTTCTAATATTTTTGAAATGCCGGGTTAAAAGCCGCTGGATCAATCTGCAAGCGCTCCTGAACCGCGATCTGATTGCAAGGCGCTTGTTCTAACAAATCCTGCAAGATTTGGTAACGTGTTAAGCTAATCCCTAGGCGCTTTTCAAATAACTGTGTAGTTGATTGATCTGCCAAGCGTAGTTGGTAGAGCAAATCATTTATTTCTGCCATGTCCCTTCCTCTATTCATTTTTTTGATAAATCAATAATTGACTAATCAATTATAAAATATTTCATATCCTCTTGCAAGGAAAAAGAGCTTGCACTATTCTTTTCACAAAAAAAGCCGCCTGATTTGGCGACTCTTAGGGAGATTATTATGAAAAAAAGAAAAGTTTTAGGATTTTTTTCTAAACAAAGTTAGGAGGTCTTTGTTTATGCTTTCTATTATAGCGGACATTTCTTAAAGAAAGCTTACGACTTTATTTCAAAATGAAAACAAATTCTTTACAGATTCTTTTTCAGCGTTTAAAATAGCTGGGAATATCTAGTAAGGTGTTCATCTGATGATTGCCTTGATAGTCAGACGTCAAGAAATTGATACTCTGAATCTGGCTATTTCTTGCAAAGTCAATATCCAGGCTCCGATCCCCAATATAGTAGGTATTTTCTGGCTCCAACCCGTACTTCTCCATCAGATACCTAGCAGCTTCTGGGTCAGGCTTGCGGGCAAAACCACTTTGACTGGTCAAAATCTCTGTAAAAAAAGATTCCAAACCCAAATCCCGTAGGATGACAAAGGCATTCTCTCCCTTATGGGTATAGACAAACTGCTCAATTCCAGCTTCTTGTACCCAGGCTAGGACATCACGCGCCCCATCCATCAGAAGGACCTGGGCATTTTTCTCCGCTAGACTTTCTGCTCGGCGATGATTCAAGTCGGTCACATCCAGATGATACTCCTCCGCCACAGCTACTAAAAGATCTTGAACCGAATGCTTCAAGATGAAATCTTTAATGCTGGCTCGGTCAAAGGGAAGCTGATAAGTTGCATAGGTCTCCTCAAGACCTGCCAGAATAGCATCATAGGAATCCAGCAAAGTTCCGTCCAAATCCCAAATAAAGGCTCGTTTTGTCATTTTTTCTTCTCTCCTACTTTTCGTCTATATAGCTGACTCAAAAATAGCCAACGGAAACCATTGTCGAGCAGTGTCCCCGTCCAGACCCCTGGAAGGCCAAAGCCAAGGGTTACTCCAAGCAGATAACCGGCTCCAATTCGAATGACCCACATACCAATCGTCGTTGCATAAAATGGAAGTTTCCCATTTCCCAAGCCTTGCCAAACAGCTGTATAGATGACCGTTCCTGCTGTAAACGGCGTTCCCTAACAAAGAAAAGAGGACAACCGATAGGCTAGCTTCTACTGCTTTTGTATCTTGTGTGTAGAGATGGGTCAGAAGAGTGCCCCCAAAAAAGATTCCCAAGGCAATGGGTAACATTAACACGAAGGACAACCAGTAAGACTGCTTTCGAAGGCGGGCAATCTGCTCAAGATCACCTTCACCCAGGCTCCGTGCTACGAGCATGACCGTCGCTGTGGCCACTCCCAAATACAGGCATGTAGTTAAACTGGGTCAAGGGTCTCTCCGATAGCATTTCCTGCGACTGCCTCGGTCCCAAAAAGCAACCACGATCGCAATGATTACCCACATCTCCAGCCCGCATCATCAGCCGCTCTCCAGCAGCTGGAAGTGCTAAGTTCAAGAGCTTACGATCCAATCCCCAACGAAGGGGTGCAAAAGGTAGCTGGACCTTTTTGCCACAAGAGGATGACGCCCACCAGACGGGCCAGCACCGTCCCCAAAAGCTGCGCCAACAATGCCCCCAACCAAAAAGGAAAAATGGCCACAGAGGAGAACAGAGCGTTTAATAGATTGGTCAACAAGCTCACATACATAGGAATACGTGGATTGTTGGCCACCCGAACCAAGGAGCCCAAGGTCGTCATCAATCCTAAGAGAACTATGGTCCCGCCAACCAAGGAAAGGTAAATCCCCCCACTTTCGGCTACTGCAGCTTCAGTCCCCAACAGCGAAATCATCTGGCGTCCAAATAACAGCGAAGCCCCTCCTAAGAGAGCACTCAACAACAAGGTCACCTTCAGTGACTCTGTCGCATGGTGAGGCAATGTTGTCTTGATTTTTTTCACCCAAGCTTTTGGACATGACACTGGCAACTGCCGCACCCAGTGCCAAAAAGATAGCCTGATAGATGGTGATGATGATTCCTGCGACGGAAACACCTGAAATGGCAATCAAGCCCAGGTGAGCCACTAAATAAGAGTCCACCATGCCCATCAGCATTTGTAAGAAATTTTCACCCATGGCAGGAAGGGCGATGTTTAAGATTTTTTTGTATGAATTCATGCGTATAAAAAGAGCCAAACGGCTCTTTTTGATCTTTCTAATACGAGAATTAAAGTCCCAAGTAGTCTTCTACGGCTGCTTGCATGTCTTTAGCTGCCACGCTTGTACGATGGCGAACCGGTGCAGTTTCAAGGCCGTCTACAGCCGGTGGCACAGGAACACCTGAGAGTGTGTGTAATTTAGCCAAGGCTTCGAAATCACCTAGACCTGTCTCGCCCTGTCACCGCTTCTACTGCTACCACTGGGAATTTATAAGGACTTGCTGTAGAGGCAATGACTGTTTTAGCAGTATCCCCTGTTTGGGTCCGGTATTTTTGATAAACGGCTGATGCTACGGCTGTATGAGGGTCTTCGATGTAATCAGACGCTTCATAGACCCGCTTGATCTCTGCAGCAGTTTCTGCTTCATCTGCGTATGCAGCCGCAAACAAATCTAAGATGTCTGCATCAAAGTTGGACAATTGGTACTGACCTGTTGCAACAAGGCTTTCCATCAATTCTTTGGTCTTTGTGGCATCATTGCCTACCAAGTGGAAAAATCAAGCGTTCCAAGTTTGAAGAGACCAAAATATCCATCGATGGACTGGTGGTCACCTTGAACTCACGTTTCTTATCATAGACATGTGTTTTGAAGAAGTCTGTCAAGACATTGTTTTCATTTGACGCACAGATCAATTTCCCAACTGGAAGACCGATTTGTTTGGCATAGAAAAGCTGCCAAGATATTTCCAAAGTTTCCTGTTGGGACGGTAAAGTTGACTTTTTTCTCCCGCTGTGATTTGGCCTGTCTTCACCAATTGCGCATAGGCGTATACGTAATAGACAACCTGAGGCACCAAACGACCAATGTTCATAGAGTTGGCTGATGAGAAATTGCATCTTGTTGGCTGCTAATTTTTTTCACGAAGCGCCACATCATTGAACATGTGTTTGACATTGGTTTGGGCATCGTCAAAGTTTCCATCGATCGCGATGACATGGGTATTGTCTCCCAGTTTGAGTCGTCATTTGCAATTCTTGCACCTTGCTGACACCATCTTTTTGGATAAAAGACAATGATCTCTGTTCCCTGGAACATCAGCAAAACCTGCCATGGCAGCTTTTTCCAGTATCTCCAGAAGTCGCCGTCAAGATGACAATTTTATTTTTCCAAACCGTGCTTTTTTTAGCTGCTGTTGTCATAAAGTAAGGCAAGATCGACAAAAGCCATATCTTTAAAAGGCAATGGTGGAACCGTGGAAGAGTTCCAAGTTGTATTGTCCCATCGAGTTTGACAAGAGGAGCAATAGCTGGGAGTATCAAACTTGCTGTCATAAGCATGAGAAATACAGTAGTCCAACTCTTCTGCTGTAAAGTCGTCCAAAAAGGCTGACAAAACAAGCTTGGCCACTTCTTGGTAAGAAGCGTCTTTGAGGGTATCAAAATCCAGCTCTACTTGAGGATAAGAGACTGGAGTAAACAAACCGCCATCTGTCGCCAATCCTTGAAGGATGGCTTGACTAGCTGTTACAGTATTTTTTTCATCTCGTGTTGATTGGTAAACTAATGTCATGACTGTTTTCATTCCTTTACTAGTAGTCTTCTCATTATATCATAAATGTCAGAAAAATTTAACGGCTTTTTCGCCAAATCTTGGCAAAGGTCGGCAAACAGAAGCTAGATAAAAGAGAGCAGGCGCAACGACTTTTGCTCCCTACTCCCATGCGAATCTGTTTTTTACAGGTGTCTGAAAGACTTGATCAAGCCAATCCCAACTCTGCTAAAACAGATGGGAAGTCTTTCTTCAAGCTTTTCAAGAGCTACCGTTACTTCTTGACGAGTTTGGTTATTTTTTTCACAGTAACTTGACCGCTCTCAACTTCACTACTTCCTAAGGTAATCAAGGCTTTTGGCCGCAAAGACATCTGCTGACTTAAATTGTGCCTTGAGCTTGCGTCCAAGATAGTCACGTTCTGCCTTGAAACCTTGGATTCGAAGGGCCTGAACCAAGCTAAGCGCTGCTTCATTGACCTCATCTCCTAGGACAGCGATATAGGCATCTAGGCCTGTTTCGATCGGTAATTCAATGCCTTTCTTTTCAAGAACGAGAAGGATCCGTTCCACACCGATACCAAATCCAAAACCAGCTGTCGCAGGGCCACCGAAGTATTCAACCAAACCATCATAGCGACCACCTGCACAAACTGTCAATTCATTGCCTTCAATTTCTGTAATGAACTCAAAAATCGTGTGGTTGTAGTAATCCAAGCCACGCACCATATTGGTATCGATGACATAGGCTACACCTAAATCTTCTAACATCCGACGAACCGCATCAAAATGCGCTTGGCTTTCTTCATCTAGATAGTCTAGGATGGAAGGAGCCTGTTCAACCGCAGCCTTGTCTTCTTTTTCTTTTGAATCCAAGACACGAAGCGGATTTTCTTCTAAGCGACGTTGGCTGTCCTTAGACAATTGATCCTTCATTGGCAAGAGGTAATCAATCAAGGCTTGACGATAAGCCTGACGACTAGCAGGGCTTCCCAAAGGTGTTCAAGTGCAAGGTCACATTGTCAATTCCCTAGTTCTTTCAGGAATTGCGCTGCCATGGCAATGGTTTCGACATCCGTTGCAGGATTGCTCGATCCAAAGCATTCTACCCCAATTTGGTGGAATTGACGCAAACGACCTGCTTGAGGACGTTCATAGCGGAACATTGGGCCTATGTAATAGAACTTACTTGGTTTTTTTGTACCTCAGGCGCAAAGAGTTTATTTTCTACATACGAGCGGACAACAGGAGCTGTTCCTTCTGGACGAAGCGTGATATGACGGTCTCCCTTGTCATAGAAAGTCATACATTTCTTTTGGTAACGATATCCGTCGTATCCCCTACTGAACGACTGATGACTTCATAATGTTCGAAGATCGGTGTGCGGATTTCATCATAATGGTATCGCGCAAAAGACCTTGCGTGCAAAAGCCTTCTACATATTGCCATTTCGCTGAATCGCCAGGGAAGGATATCCTGGGTCCCTTTTGGTTTTTTGTAATTTCATAGCCTTCATCCTTTGTCTTACTTTTTGCCTCTATTTTTACCACAAATTCGAAGAGAAATGGAGGCTGGACCGAATTTCCTTCGTTCGACACGTTCAAAACCTCTTTCTCTTCTTGCCTTATCAGCCTGAATTATGAGAAAATGGAATCCATACTACACTGAAAGGATCTTGCGATGAGAGAGGATATCAAAATCAATGACCGCGCCCTGGCACTAGAGAAGTCATTAATCGAAAAATTGGAGCTTGTATTTGATACCGATGTTGAGTTAGATGTTTATAATCTGGGACTGATCTACGAGATCCATCTAGATGAAGCCGGCACTTGCAAGGTGGTTATGACCTTTACCGATACGGCTTGTAGCTGTGCTGAGAGCCTTCCGATCGAAATCGTCGCTCGCCTAAAAGAAATCGAGGGGATCGAAGATGTCAAGGTTGAAGTAACTTGGTCACCCGCTTGGAAAATTACACGAATCAGCCGATACGGGCGCATCGCCCTTGGTCTTCCACCACGATAACAATCATTACCATTTAAGAAACGCAGTCAACTAATGAAGGAAAGCCTCTTTGGAAATCCAATCCATAATAAAAAAACGAGGAACACCAACTCTGCCATCAGAGTTTGTTCCTCGTTTTTATAATGTTTGAATCCATTCAAACTTTTTCACTACCAGAATGGACTAAGCCTGGTCAGCTTTTGGTTCTGGAAGGATTTGATACAACACAATTCCAAGAATGGTTGACGTTGCGACACCAGTGATTTGAAGACCACCGAGGTCAATCATCAAACCACCGATCCCTGATACTAGGATCACACTTGCAATCAAGAGATTCTTTTTATTATCAAAATCAATCTTATGTTCAACTAAAATTTTCAAACCGCTAGCAGCGATAACCCCAAAGAGGGCAATAGACAAACCTCCCAATACAGGAGTTGGAATAGAGTGCAAAGAGTGCTGATAGCTTCCCAATAAAGCTCATGACAACCGCAATCACTGCTGCACCTGAAATAACGTAAACTGAGTAGACCTTACTAAGGGCCATCACCCCAATGTTTTTCCCCATAAGAAGTTACCGGAGGAGCTCCAAAGAATCCAGCAATAATCTGTGCCAAGCCATCACCAGTAAGCGTATGGTCAAGCCCTGGATCCTTGAAGTAATCACGCTCAGTCAAACTATTTAAAACCATGAGGTGACCAAAATGTTCCGTCATGGTCACAAAAAGGCAATCGGAGCCATGGTCAAAAATCGCACTTGGATAGAGCTTTAAAGCTATAATCCACAAATGGAATGTCAAAGCTTTGGAACTTGAATCCAATGCCGCACTTACCTCTGAGAAATTGACAAAACTATGTCCTGTCAGCAAACCAAGAGCCAATGAGAAAAATATAGCCCACAATTAATCCAAGTAAAATTGGGACGACACCGATAATCTTTCTTGCCATACATGTTAAATAGGATAACCGCAAAGAGGGTCACCATCGAAATCAATAGAGCATAGTACCGCTGTAGCTTTTATTTACAGGTTGTCGCATCGGTGACGGCATTCTTCGCAAGACTCAAACCAATTACCATGATAATGGGACCAACCACGATTGGTGGAAGGACCTTTATTAATCCAATCTTTACCCGCATGCTTAACAATCAGAGCTACAAACAAGTAGACCAAACCACCCGCCATAGCACCTGAGGCAACTGCTGCGATCCCATCTGACTTCATCAGCATCTGCATAGCAGCAATATAAGCAAAAACTAGATCCCCATGTAGGCAGGGAATCTTATACTTGGTCACGGTTAAGTGAGCCAAGGTTCCCCAAACCAGATGAGAAACAAAGCAATGGCAGGATCAATCCCAACCAAAATCGGCACCAGCACTGTCGCCCCAAACATGGCAAACAAATGCTGGAAAGATAAACCAACCAATAAACCAGGTTTTGGCATATCATTCACATCATATTTTAACGTCATTCACGATCGTAAAAACCTCCTAAAATTAAAGATGCGACAAGCTATGGCTGAACAAAAAAACGTCTACCTTCGATGACCAAATCATAAGGGAGTGCTTCATGCTCCATCATCGACGATTTCTTTTTTATCAAACCACTTTTCAATATACAAAAAAATCCCCCACAACAAGGAGATACACAAAATATAGGCTGGTCTTCCCAGGCCTTTCATTTCCATAGCTCCTTGCCTGCCTCTCTGGACAGTATTAAAGGATTGATTCGATTAGTCACAATTATAGCAAATTATAGACGGATTTACAAGAAAAAAATGACAGATAATACACTCAAATCCCCCAAAAAGTAATATTCATACGTTTCAGCGACAGGGTTGAAAATAGCGACTTTGAGCCAAAAAAGAGGCTGGGACAAAAGTCCTAGCCTCTCAATTATTTTTGGATTGTCGAGCAAGACGCAGTGGTTGAGTGGGCTCTACTACACTGATTTCATCAGCTTTTACAGCCCTACTCAACTGTGCGGAGGTGGGACGACGAAATCGAATTCTAACGAATTACCGATTTCTGTCCCACTCTCTTTGGACAAAGTCGTCCTTGCAATTACTGTTTACCAGACTGTTCCATATTCCAGAAGTCGGTCACAGCACCACGTGATGCTGAAGAAACGATGTGGGCGTATTTACCCAGAACCCCACGGCTATACAGTGGTGGCAAGGTTGTTTCCGCCTTGCGTTTCGCTAACTCTTCGTCTGAAACGTGCATGGTGATTTCTTTGGTATCTTGGTCAACCGTTACCATGTCCCCAGTGTGGAGGTAGGCGATTGGGCCACCGACCTGAGCTTCAGGCGCAATGTGACCAACAACGAGACCGTAAGTCCCACCTGAGAAGCGTCCGTCTGTCAAGAGGGCCACCTTGTCTCCTTGGCCTTTCCCAACGATCATAGATGACAAGGACAGCATTTCCGGCATACCAGGACCACCCTTAGGACCCACGAAACGAACAACAACAACGTCGCCATCCACGATTTCGTCTGAAAGAACGGCTTCAATGGCAGCTTCTTCAGAGTCAAAGACCTTAGCAGGGCCCGTGATGTTACGGACCTTCACACCTGATACTTTGGCAACTGCCCCTTCTGGAGCCAAGTTCCCTTTCAGGATGATCAATGGGCCATCGGCACGTTTAGGATTTTCAAGTGGCATGATGACTTTTTGACCTGGTGTCAAATCAGCGAAGGCTTCTAAGTTCTCAGCAACAGTTTTACCAGTACATGTGATGCGATCCCCGTGAAGGAAACCATTCTTAAGAAGGTATTTCATGACGGCTGGCACACCACCAACATTGTAAAGGTCTTGGAAGACATATTTCCCTGAAGGTTTCAAGTCCGCCAAGTGAGGCACGCGCTCTTGGAAATCGTTGAAGTCTTCCAGCGTCAAGTCAACGTTAGCCGCATGAGCAATCGCAAGCAAGTGAAGGGTTGCATTGGTAGATCCACCCAGTGCCATGGTTACTGTAATTGCATCTTCAAAGGCTTCACGGGTCAAGATGTCAGATGGCTCAGTCCCATTTCAAGCATTTTGACAACTGCACGACCTGCTTCTTCGATATCGGCTTTTTTATCAGCTGATTCAGCAGGGTGAGAAGAGGAACCTGGCAAGCTCATCCCAAGAACCTCAATCGCTGTCGCCATGGTGTTGGCTGTATACATCCCACCACAGCCACCAGGGCCAGGGCAGGCGTTACATTCTAGTTGCTTCACTTCTTCAGCGGTCATATCGCCGTGATTCCACTTCCCAATTCCTTCGAAAACAGAAACCAAGTCGATATCCTTGCCATTCAGATTACCCGGTGCAATGGTTCCTCCGTAGGCAAAGATCGCTGGGATATCCATATTGGCAATGGCAATCATGGAACCAGGCATGTTCTTATCACAGCCACCGATGGCTACAAAGGCATCGACGTTGTGGCCACCCATAGCAGCTTCGATAGAGTCCGCAATGATATCACGAGACGTCAAGGAAAAGCGCATCCCTGGTGTCCCCATAGCGATCCCATCCGCAACTGTAATGGTGCCAAATTGGACCGGCCAAGCTCCTGCATCTTTCACACCTTCTTTGGCCAATTTTCCAAAATCATGGAGGTGGATGTTACAAGGGGTATTTTCCGCCCATGTCGAAATCACTCCGACAATCGGTTTCTCAAAGCTTTCATCGGTCATTCCCGTCGCGCGAAGCATGGCACGGTTGGGAGATTTTACCATGCTATCGTAGACACTACTACGATGGCGTTTGTCTAATTCTGTCATGTCATTCCTCTCGTTTCATATACCATTATAGCATAAAAGAGGCCACAAAGATAGGCAAGACTTTTGGAGGGATAACAGCTACAGAAAGTTTCTTCTCAAAATTTCAATTTTGTCAAGTAACTTTACTTTACAAAAAGTTTTGTTATACTGTTAAAGTTGATGAAAATCAAAACCTAATTGAATTTTATATCTTAAAAAGGAGAAAAACGAAATGGCAGTACCTGCAGTCGCACATCAAAAAGCGAAGAAAAACAAACGTCGTACGCACTACAAAGTAACAGCTCCATCTGTAAACTTTGACAGAAGCAACTGGAGATTACCTCACGTTCACACCGTGTATCACTTAAAGGATACTACAGGACGTAAGATCGCCAAAGCTGCATCAGCTGAATAATAGAAGGGAGATACCATGCATAAATATTACACTTGAACACAAAGAATCTGGTGAACGCTCAGTACCTTTACTCAAAAACAAACGTAACACTCCAGACCGTCTTCAATTGAAGAAATATCTCACTAAAAACTTCTGCAAACACGTCGTGTTTACAGAGGTGAAATGGTTAGGGTTCACCACGTGTGATGTTAGAAACGAAAACTTTGATTTTAACGCGATTCTCGACATTCTAAATTTCACTGCATTGCAATATAAAATCAACCGAATCACTACCTTTTCACTACCTTTT
>BNJU01000234.1_pt1 | contig 216515 bp, 251 predicted proteins | sample 8539281 | NCBI WGS metagenome assembly BNJU01 (sample SAMD00202456, study PRJDB9452) | human saliva metagenome | isolation source: human saliva | place: Japan
ATTTGTCATATCTAAAAGCATTTATTATTATATATCTAATAATCATAATTTAAAGGGAAAACGTTCATGGCGTGGCGGTTTGTGTTGCCTGCTTGGGTGGTGGGTGTAGTGCTTTCTTTTGCGCTGCCGTTTGTGCCGCCATGGTGGGCTTGGTTGGCTGTAATTATTAGTCGCTTGCGTTGTGTCGAAAGATTTGCTGTGGCTTGGTTGGTGCTGGCCGTCTGCATGGGCATGGCGTTTGGGAGTGTGGCGGACCGGGCTGGTTTTGGCTGGTCAATGGCCTGTAGGGGAGATGGCGGCTAAAGTTTTGACGGTTGAAGTGGCGGATATGCCGCGTGATGATGGTCGGCGCGTGCAGTTTGCGGCAAGGGCTTGGGATGAGCGTGGGCAGACTTTTGATTTGATGTTGTCGGATTATCAGCGGCGTGATTGGGCGGTGGGCAGCAGGTGGTCTGTATCGGCGCGGGTAAAGGCCGGTGATCGGTGAAGTGAATGTGCGCGGTTTGAACCGTGAAACATGGGCTTTGGCCAATGGTATCGATGGCATGGGTACTTTGGGACGCGACAGGAAACTCGTGCGGCAAGGCGGCGGTTTGGGTTTGGCTAATATGCGTGATACGGTAAGCCGGAGTTGGCAGAGAACAGGGGAAAAGTATCCTGAGTTTTCAGATGGCATAGGGCTGATGCGTGCTTTGAGTATTGGCGAGCAATCGGCGTTGAGGCCGCCTTTGTGGCAGGCATTCCGGCCCTTTGGGACTGACGCACTTGGTCAGTATTTCGGGCTTGCATGTGACGATGGTGGCGGTATTGTTTGCCTGGCTGATTAAGCGAATTTTTCCGTTATTTGCCGTGGATTCCGGCGAAAACCGCGTGTGTGGATATTGGCTGGCGGTGTTGCCGGTGCTTTGCTTTTATGCGCTTTTTGGCCGGTTTTTCTGTACCGACGCAACGCAGTGTGTTGATGTTGGCTGCGTTTGCGTGGGCATGGTGGCGCGGCAGTGGCGGCTCGGGCTGGACGGCGTGGTGGCAGGCCTTGGCCGTTGTTTTGCTGTTGGACCCGTTGGCAGTATTGGGCGTGGGAACGTGGTTGTCTTTCGGTTTGGTTGCTGCTTTGATTTGGGCTTCATCAGGCCGTCTGAAAGAGTCGGGTTGGCGTTTGGCTGTACGGGGGCAATGGGCGGCAACTGTATTGTCGGTGGTATTGCTAGGCTATTTGTTTGCTTCGTTACCTTTGCTCAGTCCGTTGGTTAATGCGCTGGCTATTCCTTGGTTTTCTTGGGTGTTGACGCCGTTGGCTTTTGCTGGGTTCGGTTTTTCCGTTTGAACTTGTTCAGTTGGTAGCGGCATTTTTTGGCGGAATATACTTTACGCGGTTTGGTATGGCTGGCTACGGTATCACCTGAATTTGCCGTCGCAGCGGCGCCCATGCCTTTGCTGGTGTTGGCAATGATGGCGGCTTTGCTGTTATTGTTACCTAAAGGCATGGGCTTAAACCTTGGGCATGTCTGGTTTTATTGGGTTTTGTGTTTTACCGTCCTGCCAAGCTGGAGGAGGGGGTGGCAAGGGTTACGGTGATGGATGCAGGGCAAGGTTTGTCGGTGTTGGTGCAAACGCGTAACCGCAATCTTTTGTTTGATACAGGGAACGGAGCAAGTGGCGCAAACAGGTATTGTGCCGAGTTTGAACGCTATGGGTGTGCGTCGTTTGGACAGCCTGATTTTGTCGCACCATGATATTGACCATGACGGCGGTTTTCAAAGCGTATCGGCTGTCGGTACCGATAAATTGCTTGCCGGACAACCTGAGTTTTATCCGAATGCAGAGTTTTGCCAAGAAGACAAATGGCAATGGGACGGCGTAGATTTCGAGTTGCTCAGGCCGTCTGAAAATACGGGCAAGGAAGATAATGACCAAAGCTGCGTATTGCGTGTCGTGGCAAACGGCAAAGCTTTGTTGATAACCGGCGATTTGGGCGTGAAGGGCGAGGCAGGTTTGATTGAGAAATACGGCAATGCGCTGTATAGCCAAGTGTTGGTATTGGGACATCACGGCAGCAGCACGGCTTCGTCAGGCAGCTTTTTTTGCATACGGTTTCGCCACAATATGCCGTGGCATCCAGCGGCTATGCCAATGCCTACAAACATCCGACCGTTGCCGTACAAAATCGTGTCCGCGCGCACGGCATTACTCTGTTGAGAACGGATTTGTCAGGCGCGTTGGTGTTTGCTTTGGGACAGGGCGATATATTTCAAGGCCGTCTGAAAAAGGATAAGTTTTATTGGCAGAAGAAACCGTTTGAGTAAAAAGGATCAAAGGTCGTCTGAAAGATTTTTCAGACGGCCTTAATATTTTTCTTTATTGACGGGCATTATCCAAATTTTGTGTGAATCCAATTGTGGATAGTTTGGTTTGATATTTGATAATAAAGAATAAATTAATCGTGATGAAAAAAATAGGCAGTTTTAAAAATAGGGTAATAATTACAAAGTTATTAGTAATTATCGGCTGATGGTTGTTTTTAAAGTTTAAGGCCGTCTGAACCTGATATTTCATGTTCAGACGGCCTTTAAACTTATATAATATCTGACCTATCTCTTTAAAAAGGCAATCCCCATGAACACCATACGCACCAAAATTTGCGGTATTACCCGATCTGAAGACGCGCTGGCCGCGGCCGAATTGGGCGCGGATGCCATCGGGCTGGTGTTTTACGCCAAGAGTAAACGGGCAGTGAGTATTGAGCAGGCGCAGGCGGTCGTGAAAAAAACCCTGCCGCCGTTTGTATCGGTGGTGGCCTTGTTTGTGAATGAAAACGAGCAAACCATCCGCGAGATTTTGCGTCAGGTGCCGATAGATGTGATTCAGTTTCACGGCGATGAAGACGATGATTTTTGCCGTCGGTTTGACCGCCCGTATTTGAAGGCCGTGCGCGTACAGTCCGCTGCCGATATTCAGACGGCCTATGCCAAATTTCCGAATGCTCGCGCCTTGTTGTTTGATGCCTATCATCCGACCGAATACGGTGGTACGGGACAAAGTTTCGACTGGACCATGTTGCATGGCAATATCGGCAAACCGTGGATACTTGCCGGCGGATTGACGGCGGAAAACGTTGCCGAAGCGGTAAAAATCAGTGGCGCGGCGGCGGTGGACGTGTCCGGCGGCGTGGAAATCTCCGGCGGGATTAAGAGCAGGGAGAAAATGGCGGCGTTTATTCAGGCAGTAAAGGCCGTCGGAAATTTTGTTTGAATGAAAAACAACCGGAATACAGCTATGCAAGAGCCAATCGTCGAGTCTCACCCCTTCGCAGCCTTGTTGCCGCCGCAGGCAACGGTCATGATGATGGGGACGTTTCCGCCTAAAGAAGAAAAACACGCGATGCAGTTTCATTATCCGAATTTTCAAAACGATATGTGGCGCGTGTATGGGCTGGTGTTTTTCGGCGATGCGGCGCATTTTCAAAAGCAGGGCGAAAAAGCGTTTGATGCCGATAAAATCAAAGCATTTTTGAGTGAGAAGGGGATTGCATCCTGTCCGACCGTGTTGAAAGGCAATACGCGAACATGGCAATGCTTCGGATAAGTTTTTAAAAGTGATAGAAACCGTCGATTTGGCGGCAGTATTGGCGCAAATGCCCGAGTGCCGCCATCTTTGCACCACCGGCGGCAAGGCAACCGAAGTTTTATTGGAGATTCAAGGCAGCGGCATGAAAATGCCGAAGACCGGTGAAACAGTACCGTTCCCCTATGCTGGACGTGAGTTGACCTTGACGCGCCTGCCTTCGACTTCGCGTGCCTATCCTTTGAGTTTGGCGAAAAAAGCGGCGGCGTATCGGGCTTTTTTTGAAATGGCTGGATTGACTGTTTTTCAGGAGTAGGGTGATGGACCGTTATGAAATTTCTTTAATGACGTTTATGGCTTTGTGGTGGCTTTTTAATGTCGTCTCAGTGTGGCTGAAGGCCAAACAATGGCATATAAAGGTATTGCTGGGCGGAACGCTTTTGTATGTGATACAAATATCTGCAGTCATTATGTCTGTTAACGGCCTTAATTGGATATTTTTGAACGTAAGCACTATAAATACCAATGAGTTGATTATTGCTTTGCTTGCGCTTAACTTTCTGGGTTGTTGGTTGCTGGCACTGTGGCTGGGGATGTTGGCATTGAAACTATGTCTGAGAAACAAAAACGAAGAAAAATATATCGCTCCGCCGTTGGGTACGGCATTGATTGCAACATCGAGCAGTACGCTGTTGTTCCTATTTTGTCTGCTGATATTATTATTCAATTAGTTGCCGACAAGATGAATGGAAAACGGCTATAATTGCTGACAATTTTACTTTCAGACGGCCTTGTACTGAATCAGGCCGTCTGAAACCATAAAACGAACAAGGAAAAATCCCATGAAAAATTATCACGCTCCCGACGAGAACGGCTTTTTCGGCGAACACGGCGGCCTGTACGTTTCCGAAACCCTGATTCCTGCTTTGCAAGAATTGGCAGAAGCCTATAAAGCAGCGAAAGAAGATCCTTCATTTTGGGAAGAGTTCCGCCATGATTTGAAACACTATGTCGGCCGTCCCAGCCCTGTTTACCATGCCGCGCGATTGTCCGAGCATTTGGGCGGCGCGCAAATCTGGCTGAAGCGTGAAGATTTGAACCACACCGGCGCGCACAAAGTCAACAACACCATCGGTCAGGCATTGCTCGCCCGCCGCATGGGCAAAAAACGCGTGATTGCCGAAACCGGCGCGGGTCAGCACGGCGTGGCTTCTGCCACCGTTGCCGCCCGCTTCGGCATGACTTGCGACGTGTACATGGGTGCAGACGATATCCAACGTCAAATGCCGAATGTTTTCCGTATGAAATTATTGGGCGCGAACGTGGTCAGCGTTGACAGCGGCAGCCGTACATTGAAAGATGCAATGAACGAAGCCATGCGCGAATGGGTGGCCCGCGTGGACGACACATTCTACATCATCGGCACTGCCGCAGGCCCTGCGCCGTATCCCGAAATGGTGCGCGACTTCCAATGCGTGATCGGCAATGAAGCCAAAGAACAAATGTTGGAAGCCATCGGCCGCCAACCTGATGTTGCCGTTGCCTGCGTGGGCGGCGGCTCCAATGCCATCGGTTTGTTCTATCCCTATATCGAAGAAGAAAACGTACGTTTGGTCGGCGTAGAAGCTGGCGGTTTGGGCGTGGATACGCCTGACCACGCCGCGCCGATTACCAGCAAAGCCCCTATCGGCGTATTGCACGGTTTCCGTAGCTACTTAATGCAGGACGAAAACGGCCAAGTCTTGGGTACGCACTCTGTTTCCGCAGGCTTGGATTACCCAGGCATCGGCCCGGAACACAGCCATTTGAACGACATTAACCGCGTGGAATACACCGTTGCCAAAGATGACGAAGCACTCGAAGCCTTTGACTTGCTCTGCCGTTTCGAGGGTATTATTCCTGCGCTGGAGTCCAGCCATGCCGTTGCTTGGGCGGTGAAAAACGCGCCGAAAATGAGCAAAGATCAAGTGATTTTGGTCAACCTCTCCGGCCGCGGCGATAAAGACATTAATACCGTGGCAAAACTCAAAGGCATTGAGTTGTAAGCCTTATTGATTGAGCAGTAAAGGCCGTCTGAAAAAGCTGGATTTCAGTCTTTCAGACGGCCTTTGTTTCCGTAATGATTCAGCGTAGTATTTTATCCGCGCAAACTCTATCAAGTATCGGCGGCTAAGGAAATTTATCCTTTCAAACTGAGCTTGTACGCTTTCTAAACCGATTATTCAAGTTATCCATCACCATGAAACATTTAGCAATCCATCTAAAACTATTGGGCATGGCGGCGTTTTGGGGCGCATCTTGGCCGATGGGGCGGATGCTGGGACAAGCGCTGCCGCCTTTAACGGGCGGTATGCTGCGCTTTTTGACGGCGGCAATCTTGCTTTTAGGCTGGCTGTTTGCACGGTATCGGTTGCGTACTTTGGCGGTTTTGTCGCGCAAACAATGGCTTGGATTGGCACTGGCGGCGGCATTCGGCGTATTTGGTTTTACCGTATTGTCTATGCTGGGTTTGCAGCGGATTCCTGCTTCAAGGGCGACGGTGTTGGTCACGTTCAATCCTGTATTGACGATGTTTTTTGCGGCTTTGTTGTTTGGCGAGAAACTCAACGGTAAGATTGTGTTGGGTATGTTGTTGGCAGTGGCAGGCTCGATATGGGCGGTCACGCATGGCGAGATTGCGGCATTTTTGTCGGGCGGCGGCATAGGGTGGGGCGAAGTGCTGGTGTTTTGCAGCCTTTGCTGCTTGGTTACTTATACGATGATAGGCCGGGCGGTGTTGCAGGGGATTGATGCGCTGACGGTCACCGTGGCCACCGCTTGGCTGGGTGCAATGATGTTGCTGCCGCCTGCGCTGATTTCAGACGGCCTGCCGTTTGGTATGCTTGCCGAAATGGACGGCAGGGGCTGGTTTGCTTTGATTGGGTTGTCTGTCGGTGCAACGGTCTTGAGCTATGCGTGGTATTTTGAAGGCGTGAAGACTTTGGGCGCAGGCAGCGCGGCGGCATACATCACTTTGGTGCCGGTATTTGGTATTTTGTGTTCCGCTTGGTTTTTGGACGAGGCATTGCATATTTCCTTGGTTGCCGGCTGTTTGGCGGCGGTGGGCGGATTGGCGTTGATGCAGTACGGAAGACGTGCCGTCTGAAATAGGAAATATGTTATATAATAATGAAACTGATTAAACCATTGTTTTCAACATGTCCGAACATTCCTCCCTGCTCGATTTCGACCGCGCCCATCTGCTCCATCCCTATACGTCCATGACCGATCCGTTGCCTGTTTATCCGGTGCGCCGAGCGGAGGGCGTGCACATCGAATTGGCGGACGGTACGCGGCTGATTGACGGGATGTCGTCTTGGTGGTGTGCGATACACGGCTACAATCATCCCGTTTTGAATCAGGCGGTTGAGGCGCAGATTAAACAGATGTCGCATGTGATGTTCGGCGGTTTGACGCACGAGCCTGCGGTGGAGCTGGGCAAGTTGTTGGTCGGGATTTTGCCGCAGGGGCTGGACCGTATTTTTTATGCGGATTCAGGTTCGGTTTCGGTGGAAGTTGCGCTGAAGATGGCGGTGCAATACCAGCAGGCGCGGGGTTTGACCGCGAAGCAGAATATTGCGACGGTACGGCGCGGGTATCACGGCGATACTTGGAACGCGATGTCCGTCTGCGATCCGGAAACGGGGATGCACCATATTTTCGGCAGCGCTCTGCCGCAGCGTTATTTTGTCGATAATCCGAAAAGCCGTTTCGATGATGAATGGGACGGGGCGGATTTGCAGCCTGTCCGCGCCTTGTTTGAAGCGCATCATGCGGATATCGCCGCCTTTATTTTGGAACCGGTCGTGCAGGGCGCGGGCGGCATGTATTTTTATCATCCGCAGTATCTTCGCGGATTGCGCGATTTGTGCGACAAATTTGATATCGTGTTGATTTTTGATGAAATCGCCACCGGATTCGGGCGCACGGGCAAGATGTTTGCCTGCGAACACGCGGACGTCGTGCCGGATATTATGTGTATCGGCAAGGGCTTGAGCGGCGGCTATATGACGTTGGCGGCGGCGATCACTTCGCAAAAAGTCACCGAAACGATTTCGCGCGGCGAAGCGGGCGTGTTTATGCACGGGCCGACATTTATGGCAAACCCGCTGGCGTGTGCCGTTGCCTGCGCTTCGGTCAAGCTGCTTTTGTCCCAAGATTGGCAGGCAAATATCCGCCGCATCGAAAGCATCTTAAAAGGTCGTCTGAAAACCGCATGGGACATTTGCGGCGTGAAAGACGTACGCGTTTTGGGTGCCATCGGCGTGATCGAGCTGGAAAAAGGTGTGGATATGGCGCGTTTTCAAGCGGACTGCGTGGCTCAGGGCATTTGGGTGCGCCCATTCGGCAGGCTGGTGTACCTCATGCCGCCTTACATCATTTCAGACGACCTCTTGACCGAACTTGCCGACAAAACCGTACAAATCTTGAAGGAACACAGCAAATGAAAGGCGTTTACTTCGTCAGCGGCATAGACACGGACATCGGCAAAACCGTCGCCACCGGCGTGTTGGCAAAACAATTGTTGCAGCAGGGTAAAAGCGTGATCACGCAAAAGCCCGTGCAAACCGGTTGCCAAGACATCGCCGAAGACATCGCCGTCCACCGCAAAATCATGGGCATACCCATGCAGGAAGCCGACAAACAAGGGCTGACCATGCCCGAAATCTTCAGCTATCCGGCCTCGCCCCACCTCGCCGCCCGTCTTGACGGCAGGGCTTTGGACTTGGACAAAATCCGTACCGCCACGCAAGAATTGGCGGCGCAATACGAAATTGTCTTGGTCGAAGGCGCGGGCGGATTGATGGTTCCGCTGACGGAAAATCTGTTAACCATTGATTATATCCGTCAGCAAGGCTATCCCGTCATCCTCGTTACCAGCGGACGGCTCGGCAGCATCAACCACACCCTGCTCAGCTTCGCCGCGCTCAAACAATACGGCATCCGGTTGCACAGCCTGATTTTCAACCATATTCACGACAGCAAAGATGAAACCGTTGCCGGCGACACCTTGGAATATCTTAAAGGCCGTCTGAAAGATGAATTTCCTGAAGCACAATGGTATGAGTTGGCCAAAACAGAGGTGTCAGATGGAGCTTGATATACCGCGTGGCACGCTTTGTTCACATGCAGAAGCTTCAAGTCTTTTGCCATCTAAGGCTGGACATTTGCTGACCGTTTCTTCGCTAACCGCTGCGTTACGCGCTTCCGGTAAGGATTTTTCAGTCGAGCCTGTGTATTTGGGTTTGACGAAGGGTGCGGACAATAGCGATGAAATCTTTGTGCGCGATGTTTTGCTCAAACTGGACGGCGAAACGGTGATACAAGCCAGAAGCGCGTGCCGGCCGGATAGCCGTCTGTGGACAGAATTATTAGATTGCGGAACGCAGCCTTTGGGTGAGCGCCTGTTTGACGGTACATTGCCGTTGAAACGTTCGGATTTTGAGTTTCTTCGTTTTGAAGATTTCGACCATCCATCTTTCAGACGGCCTGTTACCGCGCGCCGTTCGTATTTCGATTGGAACGGCGAAACATTGGAATTAACAGAATATTTCTTATTGAAATTAATAGATTTATACCGCTAAGGCCGTCTGAAAAATAAAAACCAATTACCGATGTTTGTCATAATTCTGTTATAATACAATAAATTAAATTGTTAAGATCTGTTTGATTTCAGACGGCAATAAATTATAATAAGAGCTAAGGCTCTAAAAAGCCTTTCCTTCCGAATCGACACATAAACAACGACACATTACATCAATGAACATAAGGCGCTTTTTCCTACAATTTCTACCGCGTTACGCTGTCGGACGGATGGTGATATACGCCAAGCTGATGCGCGTCGACAAACCCATTGGCACACTGCTTTTGCTGTGGCCGACTTATTGGGCATTGTGGATTGCGTCTAAAGGCGTTCCCGACGCGGATATTTTTCTTGCCTTTACCGCAGGTACATTTCTGATGCGCAGCGCAGGTTGCGTCGTGAATGACTTTGCAGACCGCAATTTTGACGGCGCAGTAGAGCGCACCAAAAACCGCCCGTTTGCCAAAGGTTTGGTTTCCAAAACCGAAGCGCTGCTTTTAACCGTCATGCTGTGTCTGATGGCGGCTTTATGCTTGGTGCCGCTCAACCGCTTTACTTGGCTGATGAGCCTTCCGGCCTTATTCCTAGCCATCACATATCCCTTTACCAAACGCTTTTTCCCATTGCCGCAGTTTTATTTGGGACTGGCATTTTCGTTCGGCATTCCCATGGCCTTTGCCGCCGTGCAAGGCCGAGTGCCTCCCGAAGCATGGCTGATGTTTACCGCCAATGCCTTATGGACGCTGGCTTACGACACGATTTATGCCATGGCGGACAAAGAAGACGATTTGAAAATCGGCATTAAAACTTCGGCAATCACATTTGGCCATCACGATATTACCGCCTCTATGCTTTGCCATTTTTGGTTTACCGTATTGATGGTGGTGCTGGGTATCAAAATCGGGGCAACTTGGCCTTATTGGCTGATATTGCCGGTAACCGTTTATTGGCAGTATCAGCAGTATGCCGCCATCCGTACGCGCAACCGCCAGTTGTGCTTCCAAACGTTTTTGGCCAACAACCGCATCGGCTTAGCGTGGTTTTGCGGATTGGTCTGCCATTATTTCTGGTTGTTTTTGGTTTCCAAACTGTTTTAAAAAAACTAGGTTGAGGTCGTCTGAAAAGAAAGGGGAAAAAGGGGTATGCCGAGCATACCCCTTTTCATTTGAATCATAGTTTGGCTAGTGATAGCATTTTTACTTTAAATTCAATATAAGCAAGCAGTTGGATTATTTTTAGCTCGTTAAAAAATATCAAAAACAACATGGAAAATGTTAGCAGGGCGAGTGTAAATTACGCCTTCAGGATTGAGATTTGCACCGACAATCGGTACAATCCCATTGTTTTGCGACATTTAAAAGAGATACACATGAGCCTGATTGGCGAAATTTTACCTTTGTCCCATATCGTTTTGGATTTGGAAGTCAGCAGCAAAAAGCGTCTGTTTGAAGAGGCCGCCCAGCTGCTGGAGAATGAAGCAGAATTACCGAATACCAACGTGTTCGACTGCCTGTTTGCCCGTGAAAAACTTGGTTCGACCGGTTTGGGGCAGGGGGTGGCGATTCCTCACGGCCGTCACGCATGCGTGAAAAAGCCACCGGTGCTTTTATCCGCACCAAAGAGCCGGTTGCCTTTGATGCGCCCGACGGCAAACCCGTTTCCCTGATTTTCATCCTGCTTGTGCCTGAAAACGCTACCGGCGAACATTTGGAAGTCTTGTCCAAACTGGCCGGCAGATTCTCTCAAAAAGCCATCCGTGAAGCATTGATGGCCGCGACTTCTGCCGAAGAAGTACGCACACTCCTGACCGAAGAGTAATTCATGCCCAGCATATCTGTCCGCCGCCTGTTTTCCGATAATCAGCACAAACTCGAACTTGCTTGGGCTGCCGGTAATTCCGGCGCGGACAACCGTATCGGTGTCGAAGCCGATAAACCCGTCTTGGCCTTGGTCGGCCACTTAAACTTTATCCATCCCAACCAAATTCAAGTTGTCGGCGTAGCTGAAGCCGAATATTTGCGCCGCTTGGAATCGGGCGAGCTCAACTACGATTTCGGCGAGCTTTTCGACATCCCCATGTCTTTGGTCATCGTCGCCAACGGCTTGCCGGTTTCGCCCAAATTGCGCGATTATTGCCATACCAACAGTATCCCCTTGCTGACTTCCAAGCAGGAAAGTCCACACCTGATGGACGTTTTGCGGATTTATCTGCAACGCACATTGGCGACTTCCACCATCAAGCACGGCGTATTTTTGGATGTATTTGAAGTGGGCGTACTCATTACCGGACAATCCGGCTTGGGTAAGAGCGAATTGGCATTGGAGCTGATTTCGCGCGGTCACAGCCTGATTGCCGATGATGCGGTAGAGCTCTTCCGTACCGGCCCGGAAATGCTGGAAGGCCGTTGCCCGCCCTATGCTGCGTGATTTCCTCGAAGTACGCGGCTTTGGGCATACTCAATATCCGCCATATTTTTGGTGAAACCTCTATCCGTCCGAAAAAAATCCTCCAGCTGATTATCAATTTGGTTCCGGCCGACGACGGATACATGAAACAACTCGATCGATTGAGCATCCGTACCGAAACAGAATCTATCCTCAACGTCAGCGTCCGTTCCGTTACCCTGCCTGTTGCAATCGGTCGAAACTTAGCAGTATTGGTTGAAGCTGCAGTGCGCAATTACATCCTTCAATTGCGCGGTAAGGACAGCACCAAAGAATTCCTCGAACGCCATCAAACACAACTCAAAGAAAACGAACAAAACCATGAAAATCGTCCTGATTAGCGGCTTATCTGGCTCAGGAAAATCCGTAGCCCTCAAGCAGCTTGAAGATTTGGGCTATTACTGTGTCGATAACCTTCCTTTGGAAATGCTTCCGTCGTTGGTCTCGCTCCATATCGAACGTGCCGATGAAACCAAACTCGGTGTCAGCGTTGACATCCGTTCCGGTATCAATATTCAGGAAGCGCAAGAGCAAATCCAATATTTGCGTAATGAAGGGCATCAAGTCGAAGTCCTCTTTATTGAAGCGGAAGAGGGCGTCTTGGTACGCCGCTTCTCAGAAACCCGTCGCGGACACCCTTTGTCCGGTCAAAAGCCTGACTTTGTTGGAAAGCCTGCAAAAAGAACGCGAGTGGCTCTTCCCGCTTAGAGACATCGCATATTGCATCGATACGTCCAAAATGAACGCACAGCAGCTGCGTTATGCCGTTCAACAGTGGCTCAATATTGAACGTGTCGGTTTACTGGTCATTCTTGAATCCTTTGGTTTCAAATATGGTGTTCCCAACAATGCCGACTTTATGTTTGATATGCGCAGCCTGCCCAATCCGTATTATGATCCGGAATTACGCCCCTTTACCGGCATGGACAAGCCTATTCAAGATTATTTGGGCCAGCAGCCGTTGGCTCAAGAAATGGTTGATGACATCGACCATTTTATTAGCCGCTGGCTGCCGCGCCTGCAACAAGAGAGCCGCAGTTATGTAACGATTGCCATCGGTTGTACCGGCGGTCAGCACCGCTCCGTTTATGTTGTGGAAAAACTGGCCGAGCGCCTCAAAGGCCGTTACGAACTCCTTGTCCGCCACCGTCAGGCACAAAGCTTGGCAGGACGCTAATTTGCCGTTTCAGACGGCCTCAAAGGAAGAAACCATGAAAAAAATCAGTCTGACCGCATTATCCCTGCTTATCTTGACCGCCTGCACGACAGAGCCTGTCACTGCTTACCGTTGGCACCGTACCGGCGCGAGCGAAGCTGAAGTTTCCCGCCAAATCAATACCTGCAAATCACAAGTTCAAAATGGAACCAAACGTGGCAATACATCCAAAACGTTCGAGCAATGTATGGATGAAGCAGGTTATTACAGCTATGAGCATGGCAATCTCTAAATCCTGATTGACCGATTATCCTAATACCGAGGCCGTCTGAAAAAAATGATTGTTCAGACGGCCTCAGATACGAATAGAAAGAATAAAAAGACATGGCTATCCAATGGTTTCCCGGCCACATGAACAAGGCAAAAAAAGCCATTGCCGAACGCATTAAAAGCGTTGATATGGTGATTGAGATGTTGGACGCGCGTATGCCTGCTTCCAGCGAAAACCCCTTGCTTGCCCAGTTGTCCAAAGGCAAGCCAAAACTCAAAATCTTAAACAAGCAAGATCTTGCTGATCCCGAGCGCACTAAAGTTTGGCTTGAACACTACAACAGCCGCCAAGATACCCGCGCCATTGCGCTTGATTCTTCCGAAACCGGTGCGCATGGCAAAATTACCCAAGCCTGCCGCGCCATGATTCCGCATCGCCAAGGTATCGAGAAGCCGCTGCGTGTCCTGATTTGCGGTATTCCCAACGTCGGCAAATCCACCTTGATTAACGGCATGATCGGCAAAAAATCTGCCAAAACCGGCAACGAACCCGGTATTACCAAAGCCGAACAACGCCTTTTCCTTGCAGACGATTTCTGGCTTTACGATACCCCCGGTATGTTGTGGCCGAAAATTATCGTCGAAGAAGGCGGCTACAACCTTGCGGCCGGCGGTGCAGTCGGACGCAACGCACTGGATGAAGAAGAAGTAGCGCTTGAGCTTTTGGATTACCTCCGCCGCCATTATCTGGCCCTGTTGCAAGAGCGCTATCAAGCCGACAAAGATCCAAGCAGCCATTGGGACGATACTTCTGGCTGGAGTGGATTGCCAAAAAAACGCGGTGCGGTTTTTGAGCGGCGGACGGGATCAACTACCAAAAGGCCGCTGAAAATATCCTGACTGATTTCCGCGAAGGCAAAATCGGCAGAATCACGCTGGAAACGCCAAACCAATGGGAAAGCTTGGCTGAAAAAAAGCCAGACAGAAAAGAGGCCGAACTTAAAGCCATTCGCGAAGCCAGAAAGGCGGAACGAAAAAGGGCAGCAGCCTTCAGCCGATTAATATAAAAGGCCGAGACCTTTGCAAAAAAAGTTCTTTTCCCCGACAGCCGAAACCCTAAACAAAGATTTTTCGGCTGTTTTTTGTTTCAAAGATCCACTGATTCTACTCAAATACCCCCTTAATCCCCCTTGGATACCTGATAATCAGGCATCCGGCCGCCTTTTAGGCAGCTACAGGCGCACTTTAGCCTGTTGGCGGCTTTTCAAAAGGTTCAAACACATCGCCTTCAGATGGCTTTTGTGCACTCACTTTGCTCAGTCCGAAATAGGCTGCCCGGGCATAGCGGAATTTACGGTGCAGCGTACCGAAGCTTTGTTCAACCACATAACGGGTTTTCGATAAATATCGGTTGCGTTTGGTTTGCGCTTCCGACAGCGGATGTTTGCGGTGAGCTTTGCGCATAATACCGTCCAGTAACCGATGCTCTTCCAGATGTTGCCGGTTTTTCCGCACTGTCGTAGCCTTTGTCGGCATAGACGGTTGTACCTTCGGGCAGTCCTTCCAACAAAGGCGACAGGTGTTTGCACTCATGGGCATTGGCGGGGGTAATGTGCAGTTTCTCGATATAGCCTTCCGCATCGGTGCGGGTATGTTGTTTGTACCCGAGTTTGTAGAGGCCGTTTTTTTCTTTATCCAACGGGCATCGCTATCTTTACTCGGTGTGGTTTGGCCGCTGACTTGTCCTTCTTCATCGACTTCTATGGCCTGGCGCTGTTTGCCGCCGGCGGTCTGGATAATGGTGGCGTCAATGACGGCGGCGGATGCTTTTTACTTTTTAAGCCTTTTTTTCGGTCAGTTGGCGGTTAATCAGTTCCAGCAATTCGGACAGGGTGTTGTCTTGCGCCAGCCAGTTGCGGTAGCGGCATAAGGTGCTGTAATCGGGGATGCTCAGTTCGTCAAAACGGCAAAACAGGTTGAAATCGATGCGGGTAATGAGGCTGTGTTCGAGTTCGGGATCGGAGAGGCTGTACCATTGTCCGAGCAGGACGGCTTTGAACATGGACAACAGGGGATAAGCGGGACGGCCACGGTGGTCTCGAAGGTAACGGGTTCTTTGACGATTCAGGTACTGTTCGATCGGCTGCCAATCAATCACCTGATCCAACTTTAATAGTGGGAAGCGGTCGATGTGTTTGGCAATCATGGCTTGTGCGGTTTGCTGAAAGAAGGTGGTCATAAGAAATCCCCTAAATGTCTTAGTAGGAATTTAGGGGATTTTGGGGAATTTTGCAAAGGTCTCAAGACGTGTAACGGGGACACGTCTTTTTCAGACGGCCTTTTGTTGGAATAGACAATTTAGAGGGCGGTACGGCTGAAGCTGTCCAGAGCTTTATCGGTTTGGATTTGGTTGAACTGCATGATGGTTTTGTCGCCTTGTTTTTCGTCCAATTCGATTTTGCGCACCAGAGTATCGCCGTTGATTTCGATACGGTTGAAGATTTGGCGGGTAATGGCGGTTTTCGGAGTTAAGGTCAACGTCCATTTTTTCTCGTTGCCGTTTAATTTCAAATCAAATTGTTTTTCCAAGCCTTGGGTATTGCCGCCCAAAAGGTCGAGGAAGAGTTTGATCTGGCGGCTTTGGCCGTTGAGCTTGCTGGCATTTGGGTTGACCCATTGGCTGCCGTTCCATTGCATGATGCCGTCTGAACGCACGCGCAGGGTGGTTTCAAATGGTTTTTGCATTTTCCAGAGCAGGCCTTTTTGTGGGACAAGGGTAAAGCTGCCGCTGGTGGTCATGGGTTTGCTGAGGGATTTAAGCTGGCGTTGTTGGACAAAATTGCCTTGCACGTTTTGCGGTTTTTGCAGGGTTTGTGCCAATTCGGCAGGGGAAAATGCCCACAAAGCCGGAGCGCTGATGAGGAGAGTAAGAGAAAGAATGGTTTTTTTCATTGTGTTTCCATAAGGTTTGAGGCCGTCTGAAAGTTCAGACGGCCTTTTATTGCTTTAATTATAAGGCTGACAAGGCCTGATTAAAGGTTGCGCTTGGACGCATCGCTTGTGCAGCTTTTTCAGGATTGGCTGCGTAGTAGCCGCCGATGTCGACCGCTTTGCCTTGTACGGCAGAGAGTTCTTCAACGATTTTGGCTTCGTCGGCAGTCAAAGCGGCTGCCAATGGCGCAAATGCGGCTTTCAGTTCGGCATCTTTGTCTTGCGCCGCCAATTCTTGAGCCCAGTAGAGGGTGAGGTAGAAATGGCTGCCGCGGTTGTCGAGTTCACCTGCTTTGCGTTTAGGCGATTTGTCGTTCAACAGCAGTTTTTCGGTGGCTGCATCCAAAGTGTCGGCGAGGACTTGGGCTTTGGTGTTGCCGGTTTTTTGCGCCAGATGTTCAAACGATACGGCGAGTGCGAGGAATTCGCCCAAAGAGTCCCAACGTAAGTGGTTTTCTTCGAGGAATTGTTGAACGTGTTTTCGGTGCGGAGCCGCCCGCGCCGGTTTCAAACATACCGCCGCCGTTCATCAATGGAACGATAGACAGCATTTTCGCGCTGGTGCCGAGTTCCAAAATCGGGAACAAGTCGGTCAGGTAGTCGCGCAGGACGTTACCGGTTACGGAGATGGTGTCTTCGCCGTTTTTCAGACGGCCTAAGCTGAATTTAGCGGCTTCTTCAGGAGCGAGGACGCGGATGTCGAGGCCGTCGGTATCCAGTTCGGCAAGGTAAGCTTTAACCTTGGCGAGCAGGCTCTTGTCGTGCGGACGGTTTTCGTCGAGCCAGAACACGGCTGGCGTGTTGCTCAGACGGGCGCGGTTGACGGCGAGTTGTACCCAGTCTTTAACCGGAGCGTCTTTGGTTTGGCACATACGCCAGATGTCGCCGGCTTCAACGTCGTGTTGCATCAGGACATTACCTGCTGCATCAATGACTTGAACTTGGCCGTCGGCTTCGATTTCAAAAGTTTTGTTGTGCGAACCGTATTCTTCGGCTGCTTGCGCCATCAGGCCGACGTTAGGAACGGTACCCATGGTTGTCGGGTCAAATGCGCCGTGTTCGCGGCAGAAGTCGATGGTTGCTTGGTAAACGCCGGCGTAGCTGCTGTCAGGAATCACGGCTTTGGTGTCTTGCGCTTTGCCGTCTTTGTCCCACATACGGCCGGAGTTGCGAATCATCGCAGGCATAGAAGCATCGACGATGACATCGCTAGGAACGTGCAGGTTGGTAATGCCTTTGTCGGAATCAACCATGGCCAAATCAGGGTTGGCAGCGTAAACGGCAGCGATTTCAGCTTCAACGGCGGCGCGGGTGTCCGCATCCAGTTTGTCCAGATTGGCAAGCAGGTTGCCGAAGCCGTTGTTGACGTTGACACCTGCGGCAGCCAATTTGTCGCCGAATTTTTCAAATACAGGTGCAAAGAATACTTTGACGGCGTGTCCGAAGATAATCGGGTCGGACACTTTCATCATAGTGGCTTTCATGTGCAGCGAGAACAATACGCCTTTAGCTTTTGCGTCTTTCACTTGTTCGGCAAGGAAGGCGAGCAGGGCTTTTTTGCTCATTACAGTCGCGTCGATGATTTCGCCGGCTTTCAGGGTAACAGGCTCGCGCAGCTCTTTTTTGTTGCCTTGTTTGTCGGTGAACACGATGGATACGGAAGTCGCTTCAGGTACGGTAACGGATTGTTCGTTATGGAAAAAGTCGCCGCTTTGCATGGTGGCAACATGGGTTTTGGAATCTTTGGTCCATGCGCCCATGCTGTGCGGATGTTTTTTCGCAAAGTTTTTCACTGCTTTAGGCGCGCGACGGTCGGAGTTGCCTTCACGCAGGACAGGGTTTACCGCGCTGCCTTTGATGCGGTCGTAGCGTTCGCGTACAGCTTTTTCTTCATCGGTTTGAGGGTCGGCAGGATAGTCGGGAACGGCAAAGCCTTTAGACTGCAATTCTTTAATCGCGGCCGTCAGTTGAGGTACGGATGCGCTGATGTTCGGCAGTTTGATCACGTTTGCATCGGGTTGTTTCACCAGTTCGCCCAATTCGGCAAGCGCATCAGGTACGCGCTGCGCTTCGGTCAGGTATTCGGGAAACGCCGCCAAAATACGGCCGGAGAGAGAAATGTCGCTGGTTTTGACATCAATATCGGCATGGCGGGTAAACGCCTGCACGATTGGCAACAGGGATTGAGTGGCCAATGCAGGAGCTTCGTCGGTGTAGGTATAGATAATGGTGGATTTAGTCATGGGATTATTCTCTATGTAGGTTAAGTTTTTCTTTTCGGGCACATCGCGAGAAGAAACGTGCTAAGCCTATTATGGCATATTTCGGCGGATTTGGTTGTTGTTTTGATGTTATTGTTTTTTAAGTTGCGGAAAAGAAAAAGGCCGTCTGAAAAGACAGCCTAAATATAAGGACTTATCCGATAATCAAAACGGCATTGCTGCCGCCGAAGGCAAATGACGAGCTGGCGGCAATGCGTTTTTCAGACGGCCAGCGGCTGTTTTCGTCGGTCAAAGCGATGTTGGGCAGCTCGGAATCGGGTACGTTGTCCCATTGTTGCGGCGGCAGTTTGCCTTCCGGATTGTATTGGCGGTTGGCCATCAACCAGGCAAATGCGGCTTCGATCGCACCGGCTGCACCCAAAGTGTGACCGGTGGACGGCTTGGTTGAGGTGCAAAGGGTGTGGCTACCAAACACTTCGGCAACGGCTCGGCTTTCCATGCTGTCGTTGTGTTGCGTGCCGGTGCCGTGCAGATTGATCCAGCCGATGTCTTCCGCTTTCAAACCGGCTTTATCCAAAGCGGCCTGAAAAGGATTGGGCTGCACCCAAACCGTCGGGGCGGGGAGAAGACATATGGTAGGCATCGCTGCTTGCACCATAGCCCAGCAACTGCATTTTCGCCGTCAAAATCGGCATCGCGCGTCATCACGAAAAATGCGGCCGCTTCGCCGATATTGATGCCGTTGCGGTTGGCAGAAAAAGGCTTGGCGATGCCGTCTGAAAGCACTTCCAAAGAGGCAAAACCATTAATCGTCAGCGGAGAAAGCGTATCCGCGCCGCCGCAAATCACGGCATCACACAATCCGGCACGAAGCAGTCGGGCTGCGCTGATGAGGGCGCGTGCGCCGGAAGTGCAGGCGGTGGAGACGGTATAGCGCAAGCCGTCCAGACCGTAAACTTGGGCGATAAATTCGGAGGGCGAAGCCATGGTGTGTTGCAGCTGCTTGAACGGAACATCCGTCCATTCACCGCCTTGGACAACGTGTTGGAACAAGGGGATATTTTCGTCTGCGCCACTGGTGGACGTACCGGTAACGACAGCAACCCTTTCTTTGCCGTAACGGGCAATGGCCGTCTGAATCAGTCCGTCTATTTGCGAAAGCGCGTGCAGGATAAGCTGGTTGTTGCGGCTGCGATGCGCTTCGGGAATGCTGTCGGGCAGAGGCATCAGGGTTTCTTTTGACTGCACCGAAAAGCATGCGTTTTGCCTTTTACCCATTGGTCTGAAAAAGTCAGGGGCGTGTTTTCAGACGGCGTGAGTAAGGCATCGGCATGAACTTGCAAGCCGCTGCCCAATGCGCTGGTCAGTGCCGGACGGCTGAGATAAACAGGAGTATTCATGAATTAGTCTTCTGCAATCGGGCTGACCGTCCAGAAAGTTTGGTCAGGGAAGCCGATAAGGAATTGTTCGGAATGGTGGGCGACACACCACAAATCACGCTCGCGGTAGCTGAACACCGCGACCTTTGCCGTCAGGGCAGAAGCCTTGATGGGAGGCGTTTTGTTGGCGGGCTTCAGGGTAAAGCGTGGCGGCTTGTTCGGCGGCCAAAAGCGGCAACAGGGCGGCAAACAGTCGGCGCGAACTGGCATTGGGCATCACAAAGCCGTCGTTTTTCCAGCCTTTGGTGCTGACCGATTGACGCGATACCGGCGCTCCCAGTGCATCGGTTTGGACAAAGCGGATGCCGTCTGAATGAGGCTCGACTGCCAAGAGATTGGTTTGAACGGTTTGCCCCGCCGCATTAGTCTGCTCAAGTTTGAACCATTGACCTTCTTTGGAAAGCGGCGGCAGAGTTTGCGGATGGGGGAGCGAGGTCGCGCATGCGGAAAGCAGCAGTGCGGCAAGCAAAGGGATAAATCGCATAAGGTTTTTATCTATCGGTCAAAAATATTTAATGGTGTGGATGAAGTTTCAGACGGCCTGTTCTGTTTTTCAGTCTAGGCCGTCTGAAAGACATTCATCCTTATTCTACCTTCAAATCGCCCACCAATGCGGCAAGTGTGGACAAGCGTTGCTCGGATTTTTCTACGAATGGATTGTTCGTATCCCAAGCATAGCCTGCCAAAATAGACGAAATCATGCGGCTGATTTCAGGGCTGCGGTTGGGCGCATAGATGGCGTTTTTGGAAGCGGAAATCGTACCAACCGTTTACATAAGTGCGGAACGCGTTCACGCCGATCATCAGTTGGTCGGCAAATTCGGTTTGCCAATCTGCGGCTTCGCCTTTGAGCTGTTTGCCCAACAAATCGGCAGCCAGTTTGGCAGAGTGCAGGGCAATGGTTACACCGGAGGAGAAGACGGGGTCGAGGAATTCGGCGGCGTTGCCCAAAAGGGCGAAATGTTTGCCGTATAAGGTTTTCACGTTGGCGGAGTAGCCTTGGATAGAGCGGAACGGGAAGTCGTTTTCCCAAACGGCTTTATCCAAAATTTCCGCCAGCATCGGGCATTCGTACACAAATTTTTTCAACACGGCTTCTGATTCGCCGGCCAGTTTGTCGGGCGTGCCGACAACGCCGATGGAGCAGCGGTTGTCGCCGAAAGGAATCAGCCAAATCCAGACATCGCGATGTTCAGGATGCGTGTTGATCAGGATTTTGTTGCGGTCGAATTTCGGGCTGGTGATGTTGTCGTCGATATGCGTGAAGTGGGCTTGGCGCGGAGGCAGATCGGACGGGCTTTCCAAGTCCAAAAGGCGGGGCAGGACACGACCGTAACCGCTGGCATCCAAAACGAATTTGGCAGTCAGTTCATAGTTTTCGCCTGTATCGGTCGCAACGCTCAAACGTGCCACATCGCCGCTGTTGTCAAACGCGGTTACGCCGTGTCCGAAGCGGACATCGACGCCTTGTTTTGCCGCTTCATCAATCAGGATTTTGTCGAAGATGCCGCGGCGCACTTGATAAATAGTACCGGGGCCGTCTGAAAATTTTTCAGTAAAGTTGAAATCTGTGTAACGGCTGCCCCATGAAAACGCAGCGCCGTCCTTAAATTGAAAGCTGGGCTCGGCATGCACTGCATCGGCAAAACCGGCTTCTTCCAACATTTCCATGCAATGCGGCAACAGGCTTTCGCCGATGACAAAGCGCGGGAAATGTTGTTTTTCCAATACGCAAACTTTAAAGCCTTGTTTGTTCAGCAAAGCGGAAGCAACCGAACCTGAAGGGCCTGCGCCGATAACGGCAACGTCAAATTCTACGGACATTTGAAAATACCTTTGATTTTAATGATAAAAAATGTTTAAATCCATCGTCTGAAATTTTTCAGACGGCCTTTTGCAACTTGGCGATAGAAGTTGAAACAAAATATCGCTTCAATTTCAATCGTCTTCATCTTTTGTCTAATTTTTCAACAATGTGCCTGCCAGCCAAATATTGAATGCCACGCCGATGGTAACCGTCATGCCGAACGCGGCAACAGCGGGCGTGCTGCTGATGGCGAGCAGGGCAAAGGAAATGGCTGTTGTCGCGGCGGCAAGCAGCATACCGCCTAATTTTGCCGGTGCGCTGTGATGTGCGGTGGCGGCATAGACGGCATAGTCCACGCCGATGGCGGATACTAAAAAGCAGGCCGAACATGGCAAACAGGCTGACGGGAATGCCCGGCCAAACCGAGTACGGCAACGGTGCAGATGGCGGCGACCAGCGGCACGACAAGGATTTTGCTGCCGCGTTTGAAACCAAACATTTTCCACAAAAGTAACCATGCCAACGCATAGGAAGCTAGTTTCAACCATGCGGCCTGATTGCGCGTGTGGTGGAAAAGCTCGTTTAAGTGGGCGCGCTTGTCTGCCCAATGTACGCCGGAGACGTGTTGCGCCACGGCGCGTACGGCGGCTTCATCGGTCATGCCGTTTCAAACGCACGACGGCAGCAAAACGGCCTGGTTCCACTTCGCCCAAATACAAGGAACGCCAAGCTTCTGCCAAATCGGTATTCAGGCCGTCTGAAAGCGACAATGGTTGCGTATCGGCAGCTTGCAGCAGGGCATCGCGCACGGTTTTGCGCGGAATACCGATTTCTGTGAGCGGTTTCCAGCTATCAGGCAATTTGGTCAATTCACGCAGGCGGTTTTGCAGTTTTTGCTGTTCCGTTGTCGGCAGGATGAATTGGTCGGGCGATTGGATGCCGGACAGTTTGCCTTGCGCAATTAAGGGCTGCAGGGCGCGGCCGAGTTCGGCGGTTTTCTTCAACAGGGCATCTTCGCTTTGTGCTTCGGCCACCAAATATTTGCCGCCAAAATCCGTGCCGCTCAACTGGCCGATTTGTTGTACTCGGCCAACATCGCGGTCGGCATATTGACCCATTGACGGATGTCGTCACGCCAGTCGCTGCGCCACAGTCCGACTGCCAGCAAAATTCCGCCCACGATTAACCAGCCGCGTTTGTGCAGGCGGTTTTTCAGACGGCCTGACAAGGAATAGAGCTTTTTCGGTTAATGCGGCAAAAGGCACGGTTTTGGCACGGTAGCGGCGAAACAGCGGCGGCAGCCATAAAACGGTGGCACCAAACGCGCCAAATAAAGCGAAAGCCTGAAAATACCGCGGTTTGGCGCAATACAGGCAAAGGGGTAAACCACAGCAGCGCGTAGCCCAAGACGGTAATTGTCAGGCTGACGGCAAAACTCGGCAAGACATGTTTCATTGCTGATTCAGCCTGCCAAACGGTCTTTTCAGACGGCCCGAATACCGACGGAGCAAGCCAGTGCAACGGGAAATCCACCAACATACCCACCAAGCTGGTGCCGATGACGATGGTCAGGATATGCACTTCGCCGAAGGTTAATAACGCAACCGCCAATCCGGTCAACATACCGGCTGCCAGCGGCAAGGACAGCAAAAATACGCGGCCGCTGCGGAAGACCCACAACAGCAGCGCAAAGGTCAGCCCAAGTCCGACTATGCTCATCAGCCGACTTTCTTTTTCTGCGGCTGCTTTGGATACGGCGGCGAACAATGCGCCACTTGCGCTTAAGGTTTCCGCGCCGTTTTCCGAAGCGATTTGACGGCTTTGCGTCATCAGCGGTAAGAGGGCGTCGTTGCCGGAAAATTGTTCGCCACCTGCGAGCCGTCCGCGCAAAAATACCCAAGTTTTGCCTTTGTCTTCGGCAAACAGCATGCCGTTGTCCATGTCCCACTGCAAACGGCTTTGCGGATTGGCCTTGTCGGCAACAAAGCGTCCGAAGCCCAGCCAGTCTTGTTCTAAAGACAAAGGCGAGGGTGCGGCAAACGGATTGGCCGCGGCTTCTGCCCGAGCCTGAAAATAGGCTTGCGGCTGCTCAAACAGCAGGCGGATTTCGTCTTGCGGCAAAACTGCCAAACTCAGTTTCTGCATATCCGCCCGCACTTTGTCCAAATTCGGCGTCATGCTGCTGTCGACTTGTTCAAATACGCCGCTTTTGCGCCATACGTCGGCAATTTGTGAGGCCGTCTGAAAAGCGGTTTCGGCATCGGTACTGCCTGCAAGCAAAATGACTTGCGAATTGAGCTGCGCTTCTGCGGCTTTATCCGCGGCCGTTAATAAGGCATCGGGTTGCTGCTCGCTTGGCAATAACGCGGTCAAATCGGTTTGGATGCGCGCTTGTGAAGCAAAGGCATAAACCAAAAACAGGGTAAGAAACAGGATAAGGGCAGTATAGAGGCGGTTTAGGAGGCGAAGATTCATCGTTCAGACGGCCTTTTGCAAATGCTGCTGTTGGTGTGTGGAATAAGTAAAAGTGCAGTAAATTAAATCAGATTATTATTATTTTGTCAGTTGTTAGATAGTTTGCCGGTCGGTTAAATCATTGAGCTTGAGCGAGCCGAAAAACTGCCATTGCAGGGCGACGGATTTTCCCTTCCAAACGCAGGCAAGTGCCATCGTATCCGCCAAAATCGCGCTTGTGCCGCGCCAATCGGTTTGCTTTCCAGCGCGTAAACCGACGGGTTGCCCTGAATCGAAAACATAGCTGACCGATTTCATGTCCGACGGGAAATCCAAATTCGCCGCTTTAATCAAGGCTTCTTTGAAACACCACAATCGGTAAAACGTTTCAGACGGCCAGTTTACTGTTTCTAAATAGTTTTGTTCTTCCTGCGTGCAGACCAAAACCGATAGCGCTTTAAAATCGCGCGGGCGGATAAATTCGATATCGACACCAGCTGTTAAGGGCTGAGGCGCACACAATAAAGCGGCAAAGCCTTTGGCTGTGGCTCAGCGATACAGTCGGTAAATCGGTTTGCTGTTTTAATGCGCGGCTGACTTGCCAGTCTTGACGCTGCGCCAGTTGCGGCGTGGCAGCCAAACGTTGGGAATCGGCTGCGTTTAGAGACGCATGGTCGTAGCAGGCGGCAAAAGACGGATCGGCCAGCAGGCAGTGAAGGGGTGTCGTATCCATAAAATAGAAAAATGCCAAACTTCATATTGAAGTCCGGCATTTTTGACATTGCTTAGTGGAAGCTGCCTTTCAAAACCACACGGCTGTTGAATGTAGCGATGTGGCATTCGTACTCGTTACCGCCTTTGGTTACTTTGTCAAAGTAGCTAACCAGATGAACGGATTTGGCTTTTTTACGAAGTGCAGTGCTTTGGAAGCGTTTAACCGCGCTCAGGAATGCGCGTTGGCAGGTTTCATCAGGGGTTTTGCCGACTGAGTTGGAGATTTGACGGGAAGTCAAAGTCGCGCCGGATGTACTGCCGTAGTGAACGCGGATGCTAGGATCCAAAGCGGATTTAGCTTCGGCAGAGTTCAAAGCCACATCGACTTTACACATATAAATATCGTTTTGACCTTTGCCATTGACTTTATGGCCTTCACCCATGCTGCGGCAGGCAGAACCGGCGGCAGTTGTTTTTTGAGTAGAAGTTTGAGAGGAGGAAGTAGATGGTTGGGAATTGCCGGATTGTGAGCAAGCGGCAAGCATCAGGGCGGATACGGCAACCAAAGCAGAAAAACGTAACATACGAACTCCTTTGTAATAAGGGGTGTGAAAAAAAGGTTTACAGAAAGCAGAATCATTTTAACATATATGAAAGAAGTATAAAAATAGGATGATGCAAAAAATATTATATTTTTATTTAAATGATTTCATGGCGTTAAGAAAGTTTGAGGGCGGTAATGCTTGACGAAGGAGGGGAGAAAGCGTATATTGCGGTCTTCCTTAGGAGTAATGGCTGAGAGGCTGAAGGCACTTCCCTGCTAAGGAAGCATGTGGGGTCAACCTGCATCGAGGGTTCGAATCCCCTCTTACTCCGCCAAATATGAAAGACACCGTTTATACGGTGTCTTTTTTATTATCCGGAATTTCTTGGAATCCAAGGCCGTCTGAAAGTGTGAAATGAACGATTTGATTATTCTAAACAAGCCTTATGGCGTGATTTGCCAGTTTTCTGCACATGAAAAACATCAGTGCCTTAAGGATTTTGTCGAGAAACCGGGATTTTATCCGGCCGGCCGTTTGGATACGGACAGCGAGGGTTTGCTGCTGCTGACCAATAATGGCCGTTTGCAGGCGCAGATTGCCGACCCGAAATTTAAGCAGGTCAAAACTTATTGGGTGCAGGTGGAGGGTTCTCCAGATGAAGCCAAATTGGATTTATTACGCCGTGGCGTAGATTTGGGCGATTTTGTCACCCGTCCGGCAGAGGTCAGGGTATTGGAAGAGGGCGAAGCGGATGTTTTATGGCCGCGCGTGCCGCCGATTCGCGTGCGCAAGTCCGTGCCTGATTTTTGGGTGGAAATCAAAATTTCGGAAGGGAAAAACCGCCAAGTGCGAAGGATGACGGCGAAAGCAGGCTTTCCGTGTTTGCGCTTGGTCCGTGTGGCAATAGGCCGTCTGAATCTGTTTGATTTGAATTTGGAATTGGGACAATGGCAGTTTGCGCTGCATCGTCCTTAAATAGGATGAATAAAGGCCGTCTGAAATATTCAGACGGCCTTTTGTTATGGAAAAATCAATGATGTGAATGACCGATTTGGAAAGTCAAAGTAGTGTAGTTCGCCTGTTTTTGGCACACGCTTTGATCAGGGAAATCGGCTTTGTGTTCTACGCTGGCTTTCCAGAAACCTTGGCGCAATGGAATAATGCTGACTTCGCCTTTGTCATCGGTGGTATCGGAGAAGGCTTGGGCTTCGGTTTTATGGGTTTTGCTGCGGTCGCTGGTGTCGAAGCCGTCGAATGTAGCGGTAACGGTAGCGTTGGGCAGCGGCTCGCCATTGAAGAGGACGCGGACTTTGAAGCGTTCGCCGACGTGGACGTTGGCAGGGTTGTCCAAAGGTACGATTTCTAAATGTTGACCGATTTGCTTGGTGATGATGGCGGTATCCGCGCTTTCATGGCCGACATTGACGATGTTTTTACCGAACATACGGGTTTGTTCGCAGTAGCTTGCATCAGGCATTTCTTTGATGCTTGCCTGCTTCCAGCCCGCGCTGTTTTTTGACCAGAAAGTCGGTTGGTATTCGGCGGTTACCAAGTAGCTGCCGTCTTTGACGGGCAATTTGCTGCGGTATTGGTAATTGTATGTGCCTTTTTGAATCATGTTTTCTTTGCCTTTTTCAGTCACCAGTTGCATGGGTTTGCTGAAAATGTGCAGGCGATCTTTGGCGATCGGCTCAAGCTCCGGGAATTCGCCATAGCCCAATTCAGCTTCAAGGTATTCGCCGCCATGTGTGTGGGCGGTTTCAACCCAAACGCGATGGGCGTGGGCGGCAGTGCTGAACAGGAAGGCGGATGCGATAAGCAAAGCGGTTTTTTTCAAGATTTCTCTCCGATTTTCGATGTGTAGAAAAGATAGAATAAAATCGTTCGTTATAATATAACAAAATTATTTAAATTTAAGAGAGGCCGTCTGAAAAGCTTTTCAGACGGCCTCTTTAGATGATTGTTTTTTTGAATCAGATTATCGAAACGGTTTAGTCCCCATCACGACAAACGTCAATCGCTTCCTGCAAACTGCTGACGCCGTAGATTTTTCAGGTTTGGAAATTCTTTGGCATTGCGCGGCATATTGGCTTTTGGGAACGATGGCGCGTTTGAAGCCGAGTTTTTTTCCGCTTCTTTGAGCCGCTCTTGTCCGCGTGCGACAGGGCGGACTTCGCCGCTTAAAGCCGATTTCGCCGAATACGACGGTTTTTTCAGGCATGGGGCGGTTGCGGAAGCTGGAGAGCATGGCGAGGATGACGGCTAGGTCGGCGGCAGGTTCGCCGATTTTGACGCCGCCGACGGCGTTGAGGAACACGTCTTGGTCGAAGCAGGCGATGCCGCCGTGGCGGTTGAGGACGGCGAGCAGCATGGCGAGGCGGTTTTGTTCGAGGCCGACGGTGAGGCGTTTGGGGGTAAAACCGTGCGCGTCATCGACCAATGCCTGAATTTCGACCAAAAGCGGGCGGCTGCCTTCCTGTGTGACCAAAACGCACGAGCCGGGCGTGTCGTCGCGGTAGCTGGCGAGGAAGATGGCGGACGGGTTGGATACGCCTTTCAAACCGTTTTCGGTCATGGCGAATACGCCCAGTTCGTTTGCCGCGCCGAAACGGTTTTTGATGGCGCGTATCATGCGGTAGTTGGAATGTTGGTCGCCCTCGAAATACAGCACGGTATCGACCATGTGTTCCAGCACGCGCGGGCCGGCAATCGCGCCGTCTTTGGTAACGTGTCCGACCAGTATCATGGCGATGCCCATCTGTTTCGCCATGCGCGTCAGTTGGGCGGCACACTCGCGCACCTGCGACACGGAGCCGGGGGCAGAGGTGATTTGGTCGGAATACATGGTTTGGATGGAGTCGATGACGACGACTTCGGGCTGATGCTGTTTCAAGGCCGTCTGAATCGCTTCCATACGGATTTCAGCAAGCAGGTTCACGCCTTCGGTGGGCAGTTCCAAACGCTGCGCGCGCAGGGCGACTTGTTGTGCGGATTCTTCGCCGGAAACGTACAGCACTTTGCGGCTTTGCGCCATTTTGGCGATGGTTTGCAACAGCAGCGTGGATTTGCCGATGCCGGGGTCGCCGCCGAGCAGGATGACCGCGCCGTCAACCAAACCGCCGCCCAATACGCGGTCGAGTTCGCCCATGCCGGTCGGGTTGCGCGGCACTTCGGTCGCGGTAACGGCGGAGAGGGATTGGACGGTCGAAGTGTCCGCCGCCCAAGATTGGAAGCGGGCATTTTTCGGCTCGGGCGCGGCCAGGCTTTCATGAAGAGTGTTCCACTCGCCGCAATGAGGGCATTTACCCTGCCATTTCGGGAGAAGTGCCGCCGCATTCGGTGCATTGGTAGATGGTTTTGGGGGCTTTTGCCATGGTGTTTTCCCTGTGGAATATTTGATGTGTGAAAAGGTCGTCTGAAAACAATCATATCGTTTTCAGACGACCTTTTTTATTGAGAAATAACAGGTTTATTTTTTGCTGTCTTTATCCGCATCTTTTTTCGGTGCAGGTTTTTTCGCTGCCAAACCCAAAGATTTTTGCCATTCAGCTGGATTTTTCACCAAGTCCAAGGCTTTGCGGAGCTGATCGTCTTTGGCCGGATTTGGAATGCGGCGGCTGGAGATGTCTTCGTCTTTGTCTTTTTTGGACTTGTCTTTATCGGCTTTGGTTTCGGCGTTGGCAGGCGTTTCAGTGCTGCTGTTGACGTCTTGGCCGCCCAACGGATTGCCGATATGGCCGACCAAATCGGCTTCGCGGCTTTCAAAAGGCGCGGTCTTTGTCTTTGACTTCAACGTCAGGAACAATGCCTTGCGCTTGAATCGAGCGGTCGTTTGGCGTGTAGTAAAGGGCGGTGGTCAGTTTGACTGCGCTGCCGCCGGAAAGCGGAATCAGGGTTTGCACGGAGCCTTTACCGAAACTTTGTGTGCCGACGACGACGGCGCGTTTGTGGTCTTGCAATGCACCGGCAACGATTTCGGAAGCAGATGCTGAGCCTGCGTTAATCAGGACGGTCATAGGAATGGTTTTCAGCTCGGCAGGCAATCCGGCCAACGGGTCTTTGCCGCTGGTGGTGATGTAGTCTTCGGCAGTTGCTTTGAGTACCATGCCTTCTTTTTTGTTGCGGCCTTTGGTGCTGACAACGGTTACGTCAGGTTGCAGGAAGGCTGCGGATACGCCGACTGCACCGTTGAGCAGGCCGCCCGGGTCGTCGCGCAAGTCGAGGATGATGCCTTTGAGCGGGCCTTTGTTTTCTTTGACAAGGGCTTGTGCGGCTTCGTTGAGCGCGGCAACGGTGCGCTCTTGGAATTGGGAGACGCGGATGTAGCCGTAGTCTTTTTTTCAAGCAGGTGATGGCGCACGCTTTTGACTTTGATGATGGCGCGGGTCAGGTTGACGACGATGGGTTTGTCGGCATTTTTGCGTGAAAGGGTCAGGGTGATTTTGGTACCCGGTTTGCCGCGCATTTTTTTGACGGCTTCGCTGACGGTCAGGCCGCGCGTAGAGGTATTGTCGATTTTGACGATGAAGTCGCCGCTTTTCACGCCGGCGCGTTCTGCCGGAGTGTCTTCAATCGGGGCAACGACTTTGACGAAAGCCGTCTTCTTGTCCGATTTCCATGCCCAAGCCGCCGAATTCGCCGCTGGTGGACTCTTTCATTTCGGCATAGCCCTTTTTGTCCATATACTCGGAATGCGGATCGAGATCGGACACCATGCCTTTCATTGCGCCTTCAAAGAGCTCGGCATCGGGTTTGTCTTGGTAATAGTTGGCTTTGATTTGGCCGTACACTTCTGCCATGGTGCGGATGGTTTGCACGGGCAGGGCCTCGTTGTCTTTTTTGTCTTTTTCGGCGGCAAAACTTTGTACACTCAGACTGAGGGCGATGCCGCTAAATGCGCCGAGAGTGTAGATTGCAACTTTTTTCAAAGTGGATTTTGTTGACATTCGTTTGACTTTCTTTTTGTGTACGGTAAGCAAAGTGGTTTTTGTTTTCTCTGAACCCGTTGACTTTATGTGATTTAAACGCTCGGAACAATAAGTTTAAGGTAAAAGTTTGTTGTTTAATGTGCTGAACAGGCGTGAAAATCGTGTTTTATTGTAGTTTATGATGAAAATTCAGACGGCCTGAAGGGGAAAATTCACTCAGGCCGTCTGAAACATCAGTTAATCCATGAAAGCGGATTCATGACTTGTCCGTTGTAGCGGACTTCAAGGTAAAGGCCGGTTTCGCCCGACGGCAAAGTGCCGCTGGTGCCAATTTTACTGCCGGCATTGACGGCGTAATTTTGGGCGATGTCTATTTCGCTCAGGCCGGAGTAAATGCTGACATAGCCGTCGCCGTGGTCGAGGACGACTACTTTGCCGTAGCCTTCAAGCTCGCCGGCAAAAGTAACTGTGCCTGAGGCAATGCTGCTGACCGGGAGCCGGAACGGTATTGTAGAACACGCCTTTCCAAACTTCGCCATCGCCGCGGTCTTGACCAAACAGGCCTGCCAATGTGCCGTTGACCGGTTTTTTCAGACGGCCTTGCATACGGCTGAAGCTGTTGGCGTTGCTGACGGTAAAGCCTTGGGTGTTCGGGGCTTGCAGTTTCATGTCTTCGTCAGTCAGCGTGGACATGGCGGCGCGTTCGGCTTCGGCTTTTTGTTGGGCGGCAGCCTGCTCTTTGCGGGCTTTTTTTCGGCGGCGGCCAAAGCGGGCTTCGGCGGCTTTTTTACGCGCTTCGGCTTCGGCTTTGCGTTGCTCGGCTTTTGCGTTTTTTTCCAAATCTTTCAAGAGATTGTTGAGGCGTTGCTCGTTTTTCTCTGTGGTTGATTTTTCTTTTGCGCTTCTTTGGCCATTTGAGCGTTTTGACGGCGGCTTTCGGCTTGTTCGGCGGTATTGGTTACGCCTTGTTGACGCAACGAAGCTTGGATATTGGCTTGCAGTTTTTTTCAGGTAAGCCAATTCATTGTTGATTTTTTTGCTCTTGCGCCGCCAGCTCTTTTCTGTTGTTTTTTTCCAAGTCTCTCATGACTTGGTCGTTGGCGTTGTTGATATAACGCGTGTAACGCAGGAAGCGGGTTTTTTTGACCGGCATCGGCGTTTTTTTCAGGAAGAGGGCGACCGCGTTGGGCTGGCTGTTTTTATAGTTGCCGGACACAAAACGCGAAATTTGGGCGCGCGTGTTGGAAACTTCGGCTTTTCAACTGGTTGGCATCGGCATTGAGCTTTTTTGAAATTTTTTTCCCATGCGTCGCGTTGTTTGCGGTTGATGCCGGAGAGGTTGTTGCGTGTTTGTTGCAGCTGTTTGAGCGTGGCATTGACATGGATAATGAAACCCTCGTTGCGTTTGGCAAAAGGATTTTCTTGGTTTCCATATCGTTGGCGGCGGCAGTTACGGCTGCTTTGAAATCGTTTGTCGGCTGAAGAAGCGGCTTTAGGCTCAACTTTAGTGCTCGGCTTTTTTTGTTTTTGCTCTTTGGCTTTTGTGTCTTTTTAGCGTCTTTTTGTCTTCAACAGCTTTTTTTTTGCAGGCTCTTTTGGCTTCTTTAGCGTCGGCCTTTTTTTGTCTTCGGCTGCTACGGGTTCTTTGGTTTTTTTGCCGTCTTTTTTATCATCGGCTGCTTTTTTTAGCAGGCTCTTTGGCTTTTGCTGTCTTTTTTTATCTTCAACAGGTTTCTTGTCTTGTTCTTTGGCTTTTGCCGGATTTTTGCGGCTGCGGCTTTTTTTGTCTTTTTGCCGTTTCTTTAGGCTCTTCGGCTTTACGGTTGGCCTTTTTATTGTCGGCAGCTGCTTCGGCGGCTTTAGCCGTTTTGTTTTTGGCTGAAGCGCGTTCGTTTTTGTCGGCGGTTTTCCTTTCTCTTTGGAGGCTTTGGCTTTAACCGCTTTTTTGTCTTCCTCTTTGTCTTTTACTGCTTGTTTTTTTGAGGTTTCTTTTTTTACATCTGCCTTAGCGGCTTCTTTCTCTTTTTTTACGGGCGCAGCTTTTTTGACGGCGGCCGCTTTTTCTTTCGGCGCGTCTTTTGCAGCATAGGTTGGCAGGGAGAAACTGAGCAACAGGGCGAGAATGAGGGGTTTGTAACGCATGGTTCGATCTTGCTATCAAAGTAGGAACAATAGGACGGATTATACTGTCTGTCAGGCCGTCTGAAAATAATATCGGGTTGCAATATGGACGAACGGTCTTATATAGTAACGATAGAGTAGGCGGACGGGATTTAAGTCTGCCTGGAAACTGACAGTCTGCATCGACAGGATATTATGAAAAAATATTTATTAGTAGTGTTGGGCGCCATGGTTTTGGCGGCTTGCGGTGACAATACCGATAAAATCGGACGCGCCAGTACGGTGTTTCATATGCTGGGTAAAAACGACCGTATTGAAGTGGAAGGTTTTGACGATCCTGATGTGCAGGGGGTTGCCTGTTATATTTCGTACGCGAAAAAAGGCGGTTTGAAAGAAACGGTCAATTTGGAAGAAGATGCCAGCGACGCATCGGTTTCCTGCGTGCAAAGTGCGGAAGTCATCCGTTATAACGAGGCTGCGGTTTTGAAACCGCGACAAGTGTTCAAACGCAGCGCCAGCATAGCATTTAAGAGCCAGCAGATTATCCGCTATTACGACCCGAAACGTAAGTCTTTCGCTTATTTGGTGTACAGCGATAAAATCGTTCAAGGCTCGCCGAAAAACTCTTTGAGCGCGGTATCGTGTTTTGCCCATGCGAAAACCGATACGCCGGTACCGGCAGGCGGCGCGGTTTACGGTGCGTGCGTGGTGGATGCGCCGGTTACCGACGGACAAAAATAATAAAATCAGCTTATAGATTAAAAGAATATGAATTTAGCCAACCATTTCCTGATTGCCATGCCTCATATGGATGATCCGTTTTTTACGGATACGGTCATTTATGTGTGCGAACACGATGAAGAAGGTGCGCTGGGCATCATCATCAACAAGCCTTCGCCGATTACCATGGACATGATTTTTGCCGCCGCCGACCGCAATATCCCGTTGCGCCTGCAACATGAAAACGTGATGATGGGCGGGCCGGTTCAGATTGAGCGCGGCTATGTCGTGCATACGCCGATCGGGCGCTGGCAAAACAGCATGGTGGTAACTGATAATGTGGCGCTGACTTCTTCGCGCGATGTGATTGAAAACTTGTCTAAAGAAGGTGCAGTGGACAAGGCTTTGATCAGTATTGGTTATTCAAAATGGGGCAAAGGGCAGTTGGAGCGCGAGTTGGCAGAAAATGTTTGGCTGACCGTGCCTGCGGACGAGCATATTCTGTTTGATGTGCCTTACGAGCTCCGTTATGCCGCCGCTTTTTGAAAAAAATTAGGGCGTCAATCCGAACGCCTTGGTTTCAGGGAGTCGGCCATGCCTGATGCACCAAAAAGGCACGGTTTTGGCCTTTGATTTCGGCGAGGCACGTATCGGCGTGGCGCAGGGCGATGCCGAGTTGGGCATGACCCATCCGCTGGCAACGGTAACCGGCAACAGCAATGATGAAAAATTCGAGGCCATTGCCAAGCTGGTCAAAGAATGGCAACCCAAGTATTTTGTGGTCGGCCTGCCGACGCATACCGACGGCACGGAGCATGAGCTGACCCGTTTGAGCCGCAGTTTGGCCGCCGTTTGCACGGACGTTTTAACTTTGCCGGTTTATTGGGTGGACGAAAGGATGTCTTCCCTATACGCGGAAAGCCTGCTTGCTGAAGCCCAAGTTTTTGGTCGAAAACAAAAATCCGTACTTGACCAAGTGGCGGCGCAGGCGATTTTGCAAGGGTTTTTTGAAGGTGGCGCGGCCGAGTATTTCAATGGCCGTGAAGAATAGCATTAGTTCGTTATAGAGGCCGTCTGAAACTGTGTTTCAGACGGCCTTTGTTTTGTTACGGCTTTGGGATAAAAGAAGTTTAGTTTGGTTAAGCCTGATTTTTTCCGGCATAAATTTTGCTACACTCCGTTTTCTTTTTTTAGACATAAATACACGGAAGGAAAAAGTCATGGCACTCATGGACAATCTTTTGAATGCGGCTACTCAAATGTTGGGTGGCAACAGCGAAAACGGCGCACAAGGTTCTCTGACCGATATGGCGATGGATTTGGTGAAACAGCAAGGCGGCGTGGGCAACCTGATCAACCAACTGCAACAAGGCGGTTTGGGCGATGCCCTGAGTAGCTGGGTTTCCAATCAATCCAGCAACCTGCCTGTGTCCGGCAGCGACCTGCAAAATGCTTTGGGCAGCGATACGGTAAACCAAATCGCGCAAAAAAATTCGGCGTGGATGCCGGCCAAGCAGGCGATTTGTTGGCAAAAGTATTGCCTGACTTGGTCGATAAAGCCACTCCTAACGGCACGGCTCAAGATGCGGATGGCTTCGGATTGGACGACATCGCTTCTATGCTGCTGAAAAACTTTATGAAAATAATGAGTTGAATTATTTGATAAGGCCGTCTGAATCCGTTCAGACGGCCTTATAACTTTTGGTTCGCGGTAAATAACCAATAAGTCTTTTTCTGATGGAGGCGGATGGCTTATGATGGACACTTCATTTCACAAGATAAGAAGGTTATACACATGTCCCGCTTGACCATACACACAGTTGAAACCGCACCTGAAGCTGCTAAACCACGCATTGAAGCCGTATTGAAAAACAATGGCTTTATTCCTAACCTGATCGGCGTTTTGGCCAATGCGCCTGAAGCTTTGGCGTTTTATCAAGAAGTTGGCAAGCTGAATGCGGCCAACAGCCTGACTGACGGCGAAGTTGAAGTTGTCCAAATCATTGCCGCCCGTACCAACGAATGCGGTTTCTGCGTTGCCGGCCACACCAAACTGGCTACCCTGAAAAAACTGCTGTCCGAACAATCCATCAAAGCCGCACGCGCATTGGCTGCAGGCGAGTTTGACGATGCCAAACTGGGTGCTTTGGCGACATTCACCCAAGCCGTTATGGCGAAAAAAGGCGCGGTATCCGACGACGAGCTGAAAGCTTTCTTCGATGCAGGCTACAACCAACAGCAAGCCGTTGAAGTCGTCATGGGCGTTGCTTTGGCAACCTTGTGCAACTACGTCAACAACCTTGCCAAAACTGAAATCAACCCTGAATTGCAGGCATTTGCCTAATCTCATCAAAGGCCGTCTGAAAATTCAGACGGCCTTTTAGCAAAAAGCAAGGGATATCCTTGTTGCCAAGAATAATTCATGAGTAGAACCATCTACGCTTCAAACCTTATTCAGAGGAAAAAATCATGACACGCGAAGCTTTACTGAACAATGTTGCCGAACTCGTTAAAAGCAAATTAAAACCATTGGTGGACGACATCGACCGCAAGGGCCTGTATCCGAAAGAATTTATGCTGGAATTGGGCAAAATCGGCGGTTTTGCCGCGACCGGTACGGTTGAAGAAGGCGGTAACGGTTTGGGTTTGGCAACGCAAATCGCCGTATTGCGCGAAATCGGTAAAGAATGCGGCGCGACTTCGTTCAGCGCATGGTGTCAGGCGGCTTGCGCGTGGTATCTGCATCAATCCCCCAACCAAGCGGTTAAAGACAAATATTTGGCCGATATTCTGCAGGGCAAAGTCTTGGCCGGTACAGGCATGTCCAATACCGTCAAACACCTTGCCGGGCATCGAAAAACACAACCTGCAAGCCGAGCGCGTCGAGGGCGGCTACAAAAGTCAACGGCGCTTTGCCTTGGGTATCCAATATCGGCGAAGACCATATTTGGGCAAATACCGCCCAAATCGGCGACAGCTATGTGATGTTTATCACCGGCGGTCAATGGGAAGGCGTGACCTTGCAAGATTGCCCTGAGTTCTGCGGTTTGGAAGGCACGCGCACTTACAGCCTGAATTTTAAAGACGTGTTTATTCCCGATGAAGATGTGATTGCTACGCCTGAGCAGTTCCAGTCTTATATCCCGACCATTAAAGCCGGTTTCATCTTGCTGCAAATGGGTATCGGCGCCGGTGTGATTGACGGTGCGCTCGGCATTATCCGCATGGCCAATGTAGTGAACGCGGAAGTGAACTCATACCTCGACCACAGCTACGATGATTTGAAAGCCGCGTTGGACGGCGCATGGGCGGAAACCGAACGCCTTGCCGATGATGCGTGGAACAACAAACCTGACACGCTGGCAACCTTGAAACTGCGTGAAGCGGCTGCTGTGTTGGCATTGAACGCCACTCAATCTGCCGCATTGCATGCAGGCGCGAAAGGCTATCTGATGCGCAGTCCGGCGCAACGCCGCGTCCGCGAGGCCATGTTCGTCGCCATCGTAACACCGGCCATCAAACACCTGCGTAAAGAAATCGCCGCTTTGGAAGCAGCGCAATAAATTCAAAATATCAACAATAAAACACGCAAAAGGCCGTCTGAAAATACGGTTTCAGACGGCCTTTTCAAAATGGAAGGAACACCAAAATGGCTCAATATATGTGCGGCCCTTGCGGCTGGATTTACGATGAAGATGTCGGCGACCCCGAGCACGGCCTGCCGGCAGGTACCAAGTTTGAAGACATTCCCGACGACTGGAAATGCCCTGAATGCGGCGTAGGTAAAGAAGATTTTCTACCTGTCTGGACTTTCACCATATAACTACCCTGATTGATTTATAAAAAGGCCGTCTGAAATTTCAGACGGCCTTTGTTTCTAATCGTCAGCGGTAGAGCGAAACAATGGTTTCAGCCGCTTTGACACAGCTTTCCACATCGGCAACCAAAGCGATGCGGACGTAGCCTTCGCCCGGATTGCCTTGTTCGGTATCGCGGGCGAGGAAGCGGCCGGGCAACACTTGGATAGCGGCTTTCTGCCACAGGTTGCGCGTAAATGCCAAGTCGTCGCCATCGGGAACTTTCAGCCAAATGTAGAACGACGCGTCAGGCAGTTTGACATCAAACGCCTGTTGCAAAATAGGGATGACGCGGTCGAATTTTTCTTGGTAGAGGCGGCGGTTGTCAATAACGTGTTCTTCATCGTTCCAAGCGGCAATGCTGGCGCGTTGGACGGGAATGCTCATCGCGCTGCCGTGGTAGGTGCGGTAGAGCAGGAAGTTTTTGAGCAACTCGGCATCGCCTGCGACAAAGCCGGAACGCAAACCGGGGACGTTGGAGCGTTTGGACAGGCTGGTAAACATCACGATGTTGCGCGTGCCACGACCTAATTGTGCCGCAGCCTGCAAGCCGCCGATCGGTTTGTTGCCATCAAAATAGATTTCGGAATAGCATTCGTCAGAGGCAATAACGAAGCCGTATTTGTCTTGCAAATCAAAAATTTCTTTCCAGTCTTCTAATTGCAGGACGCTGCCGCTCGGGTTGTTGGGCGAGCAGACGATCAGGACTTTGGTGCGTTGCCATACGTCTTCGGGCAGGCTGCTCCAATCGGGGTTGAAACTGGGCGCAGGACAGTTGGCAAAATGGATTTCTCCGCCGCCCAAAATAGTCGCGCCTTCGTAAATTTGATAGAACGGGTTGGGGCTGATAACGACCGGTTTGGGGCCGTCTGAGCCGGATTTAAAACGGTTTGGATAAAAGAGAACAAAGCTTCCCGGCTGCCCAATACCGGCAGGATTTCATTGTCGGGATTGAGGCTCAAACCATCATAACGGCGGGCAACCCATTCGGCGCAGGCTTGGCGCAGTTCGGGCAGGCCTGCGGTCAGCGGATATTTTTCCAGTTCGTGCAGGGAGGCGGTCAGCGCATCGGTGATGACTTTGGGCGTCGGATGTTTCGGCTCGCCGATTTGCAGATGAATGGGCGTTACGCCTTCGGGTGCATCAATGCCTTGCATGGCTTCACGCAGGCGGGCGAAAGGATAGGGTTTGAGATGGTTCAATAATGGGTTCATGATGTTTCTGCCGATAAATTCAGGCAATAATCTTAGCATTTTTTAGATGGATTGGGATAAAAAGGCCGTCTGAAAACAGGGTTTAAATGTTTTTCAGACGGCCTTTTGAGTGTTGATGCGTTTATTTGGCAGGGACGGCGGGTAGGGAACCGTTCAAGAGATAATGAATGGTTTCTTGAACCGTACGGATGGCGTTGCCAAACGGCAGCGGGTCTTTGCCGCGGAAAAACAGGCCTTTATCGACTTCGCCGCGGAATGCGGCGGAAAGTTGGATGTCGATACAGAATTGACCGGCTTTGGCCAAACCGTCGCGCAAGCCGCAGCTGGTCAGGCAGTTCAGGCCTTGGGTGCAACGGCGCGGATCGTTTTTGGCATTGGCTTGCAATTTGGCTTCGCGTTTGATGTAGCTGTCGAGGAATTTGGTGCGCACGCCGCGAGCAGGCAAACCGGCAACAGACATGAATTCAACCACTTGTTCGGTTTCCGCACCGGTCAGCGTTTTTTTGAAGTTGATGTGGGCATCGCCTTCTTCGGTCACGGCAAACGCGGTACCGATTTGGACGGCGGATGCGCCCCAGTTTTTCAAGGCTGTTTTGACTTTTTCAAAGTTTGCCATGCCGCCGGCGAGTACCAACGGGATTTTTTCGCTTTCCAAGCCCAAGTTTTTGAATACTTCAAACGTTTCTTCAATAACGCGTTTGAACTCGAATTTGGCATCGTTTCACGCCGTCAACGGTTGCCGCACCCAAAGTGGCCGGCTGCGTGGGCTGGGATGTTCGATAACGATGGCATCGGGCAAGATGCCTTTTTTCATCCAACGTTTCAAAACGATGTTGATACCGCGTGATTCGGACAAAATAGGGAAAAGGGCGACATCTTTGTGGTAGCCCTCAGCCATTTCCGGCAAGTCCAAAGGCAAACCTGCGCCCATCACAATCGCGTCTGCACCGGATTCGCAGGCCTGACGGACGTAGGCGGCATGGTCTTTGACGGCTTTCATGACGTTGACGGCAATCATGCCTTTGCCTTCTGAATCGGCTTTGGCTTTTTTGATTTCGCGGTCAAGCGCGATGCAGTTGAGGCGGGTGTATTTTTCTTCGCTGGAATCGATTTTTGATTCGGCCAGCAAATCTTCGTGCAAGTGGCGCAAATCGACGCTGGCGATGGTACCTACGCCGTTTTCGCGCGCAACCGCGCTGGAGAGTTTTGATGCGGAAACGCCTACACCCATACCGCCTTGTACGACGGGGAATCAGTGATTTGCCACGGATAATCAATGGGTCAAAGTTGTTTTGCATGGATGCTCCTTCATAGATTCTGGATGGTGCCGTCTGAAATCCTATGAAATGGATTGGATAACGGACTGATGTGTATATAAATAAGTGTTTTTCGCCGCCGTTTTTTTCAGACGGCATGGGGCGTGTTTTTTTAAAATTTTAGGAATTATACTCTAAGTTAGTGTAAAAATTAGAGTATTAATACAGTTTTTTGAAAGGAAAAATTGAAAAGTCTTGTTAATAAAAGGAATAAATTTTTATGATGGGTTTGGATTGAGGGAGAAATTGCAAACAAAATCTACAAAGAAAAAGGCCGTCTGAAATTTCAGATGGCCTTAAGTATGGGAATCAGACAGATGTCGGATTACATTTGTTTTTTAGCGGCATCAATGGCGCGTTGGTCAGGGTTGATCAAGATTTCAACGCGGCGGTTTTGTGCGCGGCCTTCAACAGTAGCGTTGGAGGCGATTGGTTGACGGGAGCCGTAACCGAAAGTGCTTAAACGGGTGCTGCTTACGCCACGGGATTGCAGGAAGGTGGCAACAGATTCGGCGCGGTTGCGAGACAATGGCTCGTTGATGGCGTCGTTGCCGGTGTTGTCGGTGTGGCCGTTGATGGTCAAAGTCGTGTCAGGATATTGAACCAAAGTTTGCGCAGCGGCAGACAAGGCGCTTTGAGCATGGCCGCTCAGGGCAGCGCTGCCGGTAGCGAAGGTTACGTTTTCAGGCATAACCAGTTTGATTTGGTTGCCTTGACGTTCAACTTCGATGTTGGTGTTGGCCAGGCTTTGACGCAGTTTTTTCTCTTGGTAGTCCATGTAACCGCCGATACCGGCACCTACTGCACCACAAGCCAATGCGGAGTTACGCGCGCCTTTACCGCCGTGGGTCAGCGCACCAACGATGCCGCAAACAGCCGCACCGCCCAAACCGTACATAGCGGTTTTGCTGGCGGATTGTTGACCGGTAGCAGGATCGGTCACACAGCCGGTGAGTGCCAAAGGAATGGCAGTAGCAATAACGGTCAGTGGTTTCAAGAATTTCATGTCGTATCCTCTTTTTAGATGACGGCTCGGGCCGTCTGAAAAAATGAATAAAAACCGCGTGGGTCATTACGAATTAATGATACCGAATATCCGAAACGCAAAAGAACGGGTTTAACCCGATATTACGCAAATATTTGCCAGTTAACATAATACTGAAACATTTCTGCATTTTTCTGACCGTTTGGTTGTTTTGCAGTCAGATGAAAAGTAAGTTTCTTTACGATTTTTTCCGTTTTTTCTTTTTACGGCGATACCAGCTGACAAATGCCCATTTCAATCTGACTTTGACATCGTATCCCACCGAGCCTGCGCCCAGTATGAACAAAACGGCGGAGACGGGCAGGGCGAAATGATGTCCGACCAAATGATAACCCCATACGCCAACGATGCCGCCCAGTAAAAACGACAGCATCAAGCCGCTTAAAAGCCACATTTTCGGTTTGTTGACGCGGACGTGCGGGAGGCGCGGATGATGTTGTTTGGAATAATAAAGTGCGCGTGAAATTTCAATGCCCAAATCGGTTGCCGTGCCGGTCATGTGGGTGGAACGGATGGCGGAGCCGGACAAAAGCGTAATGACGGTATTGTGCATACCCATAATAAAACACAATAAAAACAATGCCAAAGACGGCATAATAAAATCAGAGCCGCCAAAATCCCATTCCATCGCGGCAATACCGAACCAACCGAATATCAACAGATAAACTGCTTCCAGCCACATGGAAAATCCCAAAGCTGCCACGGAAACGCATCTGCTGCGTCCACTAAAATCACCCAGCCCGAATGCGCGGCACCGGCAACAAAACACAACACACTGATTGTGGCAATAATGGCCACACTCCATTCTTGAAGATACAAAACATCTGCCAACAGCGACATTGAGCCGGTAACGTGGGAGGTATAACGTGAGAATGCGAAGAAGCCGCCGGCATTAATCGCACCGGCAAGAAAGGCCATGATGTAGCCCAGCCGTCTGAAACGGGCATCGGAAATATTGTGTTCGTGCAGATACGGGCGATCCGCCTGCCAAAACGGCGGCGTGTGTTGCCTGTGGTGGCGCAGTCGGTAAGAGTGGGGCCGTTTGTCGTCGTTCATTGATGTGAGGATAGGGGCGAGCATTTATACGAGGTGTATTTTATATGCAACTGTCTGCTGATAAGAACAAATAATCTAAAGTGTCCCCAAGTTGCCACACTTGCCCATTACACAATGAGGGCGTACATTAATAGAAAGATATAAACATAAGGAAACATCCGATGAATCCTATCCGTCTGACCTTATTGTTTGGCGCCGTTGCATTGTTGGCCGCCTGCGCCACCACACCCGAGCAAAAAGCCGCACGCGCCCAAGCACAGAAACGCTATGAGCAGGATCTTCAAGTCAATCTTGCCGCCCAATGCGATCAGGAAACAGCCGCGCTGATCCGCCGCAAATTTGACGATGAAGGCAAACCCGGTGCCGCAACTGCGGAACAAAAAGCCTTCCGCCTCAAATATATCGACAAAGTTTCCGACCCGATGTTCCAAGCCTGCTACAAAATGGCATGGCAAAACTATATTTCCCAAGAACAGCTGCGCGAAGCCCGCTACTATCGTTATTACGACGATTGGGGCTATCCGTTTGGCCGTTATCCTTGGTGGTGGTAAAGCATTAACAAACTTTAGGGCCGTCTGAAAGCATATATTTATTGGTTTCAGACGGCCTAAGGTTTATTGAAACGGCAATAACGTTTACAATAGCCGCCTATTCAAACACAATACCCACCACCCATGAACATCTGGCTTGGACAGCGACACGCGCCCAAATTTCCGCAAGGAGCCGCCGTAACCATCGGCAACTTCGACGGCGTACACCTCGGGCACAAACATATTCTACAAAAACTCAAACGAGAGGCAGACCAGCGCGGTCTGCCTGTTGTCGTTGTTGTTTTTGAGCCTCAGCCCAAAGAATTTTTTGCGCGCAAAGCCGGGAAAAAGCTGCCTTATCGCATCAGCCCGCTGCGTACCAAATTGCGCCTTTTGCGTGAAACCGGCTGCGTGGATGCCGTTTGGGTCTTGCGTTTTAACCAAGCTTTCTCCGATATGAGCGCACAAGCGTTTATCGACCAACTTTTGCGCCAAACGCTTAACACGCGGTATCTGTTGATTGGCGACGATTTCCGTTTCGGTGCCGGTCGTGAAGGTTGTTTTGAACTCTTGGCTCAACAGCCCGATATGCAAACCGAGCGCACGCCGTCCGTTATCGTTGAAGACATCCGCACCAGCAGTACAGCCGTCCGCCAAGCCCTTTCAGACGGCAAGTTGGAATACGCCAAAAGACTGTTGGGCCATGATTACGTGTTGAGCGGAAAGGTCAAACACGGGCAAAAACTCGGCCGCACCATCAACGCGCCTACCGCCAATGTCCAGCTTCCCCCGTATCATTATGCGCTAAGCGGCGTATTTGTCGTTGAAGCTGACGGCGCATTTGGTACGCGCCGAGGCGTGGCCAGTTTTGGTTTTAACCCCACTGTCAGCAACAATCGTTCGCAAAAGTTGGAAGTCCACCTGTTCGATTTCAACGGCGATTTGTACGGACAACGCATCTTCGTCCGCTTCCTGCACAAACTGCGTGACGAGAAAAAATTTGAGAGTATCGAAGCATTGAAAACCCAAATTTTGCAAGATATGGAAGATGCGAGGGTTTGGGAAGCATAGAAACGCTTCTAGAAGCTTATAAAATCAAGACAATTGGGCTACAATAAGTCCTTTGAATTTTTTCAGACGGCCTGTTCTTTCCAAAATGAGCAATCAGGCCGTCTGAAACCGAAATACCGCAACAATAGAGATCAAAAAATGACCGATTACAGTAAAACCGTAAACCTGCTCGAGAGCCCGTTTCCAATGCGTGGCAATCTTGCCAAGCGCGAGCCTGCATGGCTGAAAAAGCTGGTACGAGCAAAAACGCTACCAAAAACTGCGCGAAATCGCCAAAGGCCGTCCGAAATTTCATTCTGCACGACGGTCCTCCGTATGCCAACGGCGACATCCACATCGGTCATGCCGTCAATAAAATCCTCAAAGACATCATTATCCGCAGCAAAACCCAAGCCGGTTTTGACGCGCCTTATGTACCGGGTTGGGACTGCCACGGTTTGCCTATTGAAGTAATGGTGGAAAAACTGCATGGTAAAGACATGCCTAAAGCCCGTTTCCGCGAATTGTGCCGCGAATATGCCGCCGAACAGATTGCCCGTCAGAAAAAAGACTTTATCCGCTTGGGCGTGTTGGGCGACTGGGATAATCCTTACCTGACCATGGATTTCAAAACCGAAGCCGATACCGTGCGTATGCTCGGTGAAATCTACAAATCCGGCTATCTCTACCGCGGCGCGAAACCAGTTCAATTCTGCTTGGACTGCGGCTCTTCCTTGGCTGAAGCGGAAGTGGAATATAAAGACAAAGTATCGCCTGCGATTGACGTTGCCTATCCGTTTAAAAACACTGCCGCGCTTGCCGCCGCATTCGGTTTGGCAAGTATCGAAGGCAAAGCGTTTGCCGTTATCTGGACAACCACGCCTTGGACTTTGCCTGCGAGCCAAGCTGTGTCAGCTGGCGCAGACGTGGTGTATCAATTGATTGATACGCCTAAAGGCAAATTGGTGTTGGCCAAAGATTTGGCAGAAGACGCGCTTAAACGTTACGGCTTCATTTCAGACGACCTGAAAGTATTGGCAGAAACCACAGGCGACAAGCTGGAAAACCTGCATATGAATCATCCGTTCCTCGAACGCGATATTCCCATGCTCAACGGCGAACATGTGACCACCGATGCCGGTACCGGTTTGGTGCATACTGCGCCTGCGCATGGTCTGGAAGACTACGCTGTCTGCAATAAATACGGCATCGAGCTTTACAACCCTGTCAACGCCGAAGGCAAATACATCAGCGAAACACCTCGTGTCGCTGGTATGCGCGTTTGGGAAGCCAATCCCGTTATCCTGCAATGGTTGGAAGAAACCGGTAACCTCTTGGCAAGCAGCAAAATAGAACACAGCTACGCCCACTGCTGGCGCCACAAACGCCGTTGATTTACCGTGCGACCGGCCAATGGTTTGTCGGTATGGACAAAGCAGGTGCTGACGGTAAAACCCTGCGCGACAAAGCCATCAAAGCCGTTGATGACACTGAATTCTTCCCGTCATGGGGTCGTGCGCGTTTGGAAGCCATGATTGAAGGCCGTCCTGACTGGGTGGTTTCGCGCCAACGCTACTGGGGCACGCCGATGACCTTCTTTGTTCACAAAGAGACAGGTGAATTGCATCCGAACTCTGCCGAGTTGTTGGAAAAAGTTGCCCAAAAAATCGAAGGAAAAGGTATCGAAGCGTGGTTCTCTCTTGATAAGAGCGAACTCTTGAGCACGGAAGATTGTGAAAATTACGACAAACTTTCCGACACGATGGACGTATGGTTCGACTCCGGCTCGACCCATTATTCCGTCTTGAAACAACGCGAAGAATTGGAATGGCCGGCTGACTTGTACCTCGAAGGCAGCGACCAACACCGCGGCTGGTTCCAATCCTCCATGTTGACCGGTTGCGCTTCATCCATGGGCCGCGCCCCGTACAAACAGCTTCTGACCCACGGTTTCGTGGTTGATCAAAACGGCCGCAAAATGTCGAAATCCATCGGCAACGTCGTCGCGCCGCAAGAAGTTTACAACGAATTCGGCGCAGATATCCTGCGCCTGTGGGCGGCATCTACCGATTACAGCGGCGAATTGGCGATTTCCAAAGAAATCCTCAAACGCGTAACTGAAAGCTACCGCCGTATCCGCAACACCCTGAGCTTCCTGTTTGCCAACCTCAGCGACTTCAATCCTATTGAAGATGCCGTGCAACAGGCAGACATGGTGGAAATCGACCGCTACGCCGTGGTATTGGCACGTCAGCTGCAAGAGCGTCTGGCAGGAGATTACTATCCGCGTTATGCCTTCCACTTTGCCGTAAAAGACATTGTTTCTTTCTGCTCGGAAGACTTGGGCGCGTTCTACCTCGACATCCTGAAAGACCGCCTCTACACCACCAAAGCCGACAGCCATGCACGCCGCAGCGCGCAAACTGCCCTGTATCACATCACACGCAGTTTGGTTCTGCTGATTGCTCCGATTTTGTGCTTTACCGGCGAGGAAGCATGGGACATCATCGGTGGTGGCGAAGAAGACAGCGTCCTTTTCCACACATGGCATGAGTTCCCATCTATCAATGAAAAAAAGCCGAAGCCGAATTGGTGAAAAAATGGACGGCAATCCGAGAAGCACGCGAAGCAGTAACCGCCGCCATCGAGCCTCTGCGTACGGATAAAACAGTCGGTTCTTCATTGCAAGCCGAAACCGAAATTACCGCTCCTGAAGAAATTGCCGACTATCTGAACACTTTGGGCGAAGAATTGCGTTTTGCTTTGCTGGTGTCTAAAGCAGAAGTGAAAGTAGGTAATGAACTTGCTGTAACCGCTAAAGCCAGTGATGGTGAAAAATGCGAACGCTGCTGGCACTATACCCACGATGTGGGCGCAGTTGCAGGCCATGAAACCATCTGTAAACGTTGTGCCGACAACGTTGACGGCAAAGGCGAAGACAGACATTACGCATAATTGTTTGGTCTAAATAAAGGCCGTCTGAAAACTTTGGTAATAGGTTTCAGACGGCCTTTGTTTATTGAATCTGTTTCGTGGAGCAAATAGATTCTGAAGGGTAATTGGGATTTGTGATTTAGGTAAAATGCAGGATAGGGTTTCAAGTTATTGCAGGGTAGGAGTTTAATTGCACAAAATAACTCTTACTTCAGAGAAAATTTGTTGAGGATGCAGGAATTACGAATAATCATTTGTCTAGAATTGAGATCAATCATTACAATTCTGTATTCGTAAGTCTCTAATAAAACAATGAGGTATCATATGCGCCCTAAAGATAAGTTTGACATCAAGGCTTGCAAAAAAATTAAGGACTGCAACGATGAGGAATTAATTGAGATGGGGGAGTGGCTCTCAGGATGGTTGGGAGATGCGAACTTTCCTGTTTTTAGTGAAATTGTCGAAATCTTTGTAGAACGACAAGATATATTACTTCCATTCGTTTCAAATATTTTTTTACTCAAATGATAGTATATGCATTTATTGGGTTTTACTTGAACTCTATCCAAAATTATCCTATCAAAACCAAGTAGCCTTAGCCATTGATTTGGAGCATTGTCTTCATAATATTTCAGAAAAAAATTAATTTTGGATGAAGATGATGAAAACCTTAAAGAAATCTTGGAAAAAGTTTTTAAATTGTTGGATACATATTTAATGATTTTTGAAATAATGTATTGTCGTAGAAAGGTACCTTTTCAAAGGGTATTACTTATTCGATGTGTTTTGAACCTTCAAATAGCCTCATATTTACATTTTATCTTTAAACGGACTTTCGTTTTATCCAATATAAAAGGCCGTCTGAAACAAGTTTTCAGACGGCCTTCAGCTATTCTATTGCTAAGTAGAAATTAGCGTGCAGAGCAAGAAGTTTCTACTTTGTTGCCATATGGGTCAGTGAAGCCGAAGAATGCTTCGCTGCCTTTTTGATGCCATTCAGCGCCTTTGCCGAACAGGCCTTGGTTGGCAACATAGCGTTCGCCTGAACCTGCAACGGCAGAAGACAGGGTGGCAACTTTGTCGTCAAGGCGTAATTCAACTTGATCGGTGCTCAGGTTGCGGATTTGTACAGACAGGCCGTTTTCGCAGCTGAATGATTGAACACGGCCGTCGCTATGTATGCTGACCATGTTCGTGGCCATGTTCGTGTGCATGATTGTGCTCATGACGTTGACCATGGTCATGGCGATGGGCTTCAGGTGCGGCGCAGGCAGCGAGGCTCATGGCGGCGGCAATTGCAAGCAGGGCTTTTACTTTCATTTTTGACTCCTATGGTCAGTGTTGAAGGAAGAATGTAGCGGCATGTTATAAATATCTTTATGGCTTCACAATAGGGATAACCATTATTTACTTTTTTCCTTCCTGTTTCCGGGAGTATGGCAGGATTCTTTGTAGTTTTGATATGAATGATTAATGCTGTTTGAAAAAAAGCCGCACTTGCGCTAGAGGTAAACGAAAGTGCGGAAAATTCAGAGAGTTACATTGAAAGAAGGATAGGACAGCTTAACGCTGGCGTGCTTTAAAACGGGGATTACTCTTGCAAATGACGTACACTTTGCCTTTTCGGCGGACAATTTGGCAGTCGCGGTGTCGTTTTTTTGCAGTTTTCAGGGATGAGAGGACTTGCATCATTTATCCTTTCTGAAAGAAGACATCATGGATTGGTAACGTTGGTTGAACTTGCTGGCGCGACCTTCGATATTGACATTGCGTTGTTTGCCTGTGTATACCGGGTGGGACGCGGAAGAGGTATCAAGCGAGAAGAGGGGATACTCTATGCCGTCTTTCCAAACCATGGTTTTGCCGTGGGTATTGGCACATGAACGGATGAGCCATCCTTGGTCTGCGCCGCTGTCGTAAAACAGGACGGTACGATAGTTGTCCGGGTGGATATTAGGTTTCATTTCTTTCTCTAGTAAATGTTATGGTATAACATTATACTCCTAGAAAAAGAGCAGGCAAGTGTTTTTTTGGTTTTTTTCTTTATCACGGGGATTGCGGCATTTTGATAAAATATGCTGTTTCAGACGGCCTTTTTCATGAGGCCGTCTGAATATTTTGTTTTTCTGATGATAGGGAATATGATGTATCTGCATAAGGGTTTCAGATTGGGCGGTGCGGTAAGCAAGGTAATGCCGATTGTCCATGTATTGTCCAAGCTGGGGCTGTTGTTCTCATTGCTGTTGGCTGTGCCGACACTGATGTCGTATTTTTATCACGACAGCGCGTTTTATCGTGTTTGCCTATACGGCGTTTGACGGTATTGCTGGTGTCGTGCGTTACTTGGGTGCTGACTCTGCGTTTCAACCGTGAGTTGCGGCCGCGTGACGGATTTACCCTGGTACTGATGCTGTGGCTGGCTTTTGCTGTCGTGGCGGCGATACCGATTTATTTCTATATGCCGTCCATGAGTTTTACCGATGCATTTTTTGAAGCGATGTCAGGGCTGACGACGACGGGTGCGACAGTGATTTCCGGCTTGGATACGCTGGCGCCGTCTGTAAACTTTTGGCGGCACATGCTCAACTGGCTCGGCGGCATGGGTATTATCGTGCTGGCTGTAGCGATTTTTGCCGATGTTGGGCGTGGGGGGCACGCAGCTGTTCAAAGCCGAAATTCCGGGTATGGATAAAGAAAGCAAGATGGCTCCCCGTATTTCGCAAGTGGCCAAACGGCTATGGTTTGCTTATGCGCTGACAACTGCTGCGGCTTTTGTATCCTTACATATTGCCGGTATGGGTTGGTTTGATGCCTTGTGCCATGCGATGTCGGCTGTGGCTTTGGGCGGTTTTTCGACACATGATGACAGCGTTGCTTATTTTGATTCTGTGGCAGTCGAATGGACGTTGATGTTTTTTACTGTCTGGGGCGGTATCAATTTCGCCAGCCATTTTACTGCGCTGGGCAACCGCTCTTTGCAGGTGTATTGGAAAGGATGAAGAATGCCGCTCCATGTTGCTGGTTTTGTCGGGCAGTATTTTGATTTCGGCATTGTATTTATGGCAGCAGGACGTTTATCAAAGCCTTGGCGAAGCTTTGCGCTTTTGTCAGCTTCAACTTTGTGTCCATCGGATTGGCCAGCGGTTTCTCCAATGCTGACTTTGCCCAATGGCCGCTGATTGTGTCGTTGTGGATGTTTTTCCTGTCGAACGTCTTGGCAAGTTCAGGCTCTATGGGTGGCGGTATTAAAAAAACGTGCGTGCGTTGGTGTTGTTTAAATTCAGCTTGCGCGAAATGTTGATTTTGCTGCATCCGCGTGCGGTTCGTACGGTAAAGGTCAACAATCGCTCCATTCCGGATCGCATGGCGTTGACCGTCATGTCGTTCATCTTTATTTACTTTATGACGGTCATCGTATTCAGCTTTTTACTGATGGCTGCAGGCTTGGACTTTTTATCCGCCTTTACGGCAGTCATTGCCTGTATTACCAATGCAGGGCCGGGTTTGAGGGGCAGTTGGTCCGTCGCATAATTACGCCGCGCTGAGCGATGTACAGAAGTGGCTGTGTACGGCGGTGATGTTATTGGGACGTTTGGAGATTTTTACCGTTTCTAATTTTGTTTACTCCGGCATATTGGAAGAAATAAGTGTGAGAAAAAGGCCGTCTGAAATTTCAGACGGCCTTTTTATAATGGCAGGGCTTAAGCGTATTGTTTGAGCAATTCTTTGAATTGTTCGCCAGTTTCAGGGTGTTTCAAACCATAAGCCACGGTTGCTTCAAGGTAACCCAATTTGCTGCCGCAGTCGTAGCGTTTGCCATCAAACGCATGAGCTAAACACAAACTCATGGTCGAGCAGGCGGGCGATACCGTCTGTCAGCTGGATTTCGTTACCGGCACCGCGAGGCAGGTTGGTCAACAAGTCAAAAATACGCGGAGTCAGGATGTAGCGGCCGACAACTGCGAGGTTTGAAGGTGCTTCTTCCGGTTTTGGTTTTTCAACAATATTGACTACACGTTGATAGCTTTTTCAGCTTTTTCAACTTCAACGATACCGTAAGAGCCTGTTTGAGAAGGATCGATGGTTTCAACGCCCTAAAAACGCTGTTACCGCTTTGGTTATACACGTCAACCATTTGTTTTAACGCACCTTTAGGCGCATCAATCAAATCGTCTGCCAAAATAACGGCAAAAGGTTCATTACCAACGGCAGCCTGCGCGCACAATACGGCATGACCCAAACCCAATGCTTCAGTTTGACGGATGTACATGCAGGTAATGTTGGAAGGCAGGATATCGCGAACGTGCGCCAACAGTTTGTCTTTTTGACGCAATTCCAATTCGGTTTCCAACTCGTATGCTTTGTCGAAGTGATCTTCGATGCTGCGTTTGTTACGGCCGGTGATAAACACCATTTCGGTACAGCCGGCTTCAACCGCTTCTTCAACTGCATATTGAATCAGAGGTTTGTCCACGATAGGCAGCATTTCTTTGGGGCTGGCTTTGGTTGCAGGCAAGAAACGGGTGCCCATACCGGCAACGGGAAAGACGCATTTTTTAATGGGTTTCATATTATTATCCTATTTTAACTATGGGTTTATACCCCAAAAAGTGTAAAGATGTAGTCGTATGTAACGATAATACCACATGATAAAGTATCAGGCTGTTTGAAAAAGGCGGATTGGTCATAGATACTGTCTTATCCCAGCAACGTCAGCAATTCTTCTTCGCTCAATACGGCCACGCCTAACGTTTGAGCTTTTTCCAATTTACTGCCTGCAGCTTCTCCGGCGACAACGTAGTCGGTTTTTTTAGATACGCTGCCGGAAACTTTTACCGCCTGCAGCCTCAATCATGGCTTGGGCTTGGTCGCGTTTGAGTGTGGGTAAAGTCCCTGTCAATACAAAGGTTTTACCTGCTACGGCTTCATTAATGCCGTCTGAAATAGTTTCATCTTGAAGATTAGACCGCGTTTGAGCAAAGAAAGTTTTCATATTTTCAAGCAGGGCTGCGTTTTGCGGTTTACTGCGCCATGTCTGCCAATCGGCAGGCAACGCTTTGTCGGTTTGCAAACCTTCTATGCTTTGTCCGGCGAGTTCCCACAAGGCCAGTGCTTTGGTTTCGCTGATTTTAAAATCGGGCAGGCGGGCAATCCAGCGTTGCGGCTCGGCATGGCGCAACGGTGGGATAGTGACAGCCTGGCTTTGCGGGGCAACACCTACAGCCAGCAGCTCGTCTATCATCGCCTGTTGTGCTTCTTGGGCGAAAAAGTGAGCGATGGAGCGGGCAACCACCGTGCCGATATCAGGCAGGCAGGCGAGGATGGGTTCGGGTGCATGGCGGACATGTTCGAGCGTACCGAATGCCTGCGCCAGCGTTTTGGCGGTGCGTTCGCCGACGTGACGGATGCCGAGGGCAAAAAGGAAGCGCGTAAGTTCAGGCATTTTGCTGGCTTCTATGCCTGCAAGGATGTTTTCTGCCCATTTGGTTGGCTGTTTTTTATTGTTTTTGCTAAGCAGAGTATTGCTGGTCTCGCTTTCAAAGTTTTCAATCTCACCGTTTGATGGTTCTTCCTCATTAGTCGATGCTTTATCCGCTGTTTCCTTCATTTTTTTGCAGGGTTGGGAATATCGAGGCGGTAGAGGTCGGCGAAATGACGAACCAAATCTTGTGCTACCAGCTGCTCGATTTGTTTTTGTCCAAGTCCGTCGATGTCCATGGCTTTGCGTGAGGCAAAGTGGATTAAACCTTGTGCACGTTGTGCTTGGCAAAGCATGCCGCCGCTGCATCGGGCAACCGCTTCGCCTTCTTCACGTTCGATTTCGCTGCGGCAGATAGGGCAATGGGTGGGCAGGCGGTAAGGTTTGTGAAGCGATTCGACTTGCGTTTTAGAAGGTGTTTCGGCAAACAAATCGTCTTGCAGGCCGTCTGAAACGGAAATCTTGGTCTCCTGCATTGGGCGGCGTTCAAAAATCACGCGCACCACCTCGGGAATCACGTCTCCGGCGCGGCGTACGACAACTGTATCGCCAACGCGCACGTCTTTGCGCGATACTTCGTCCTGATTGTGCAGGGTGGCGTTGGTAACGGTAACGCCGCCGACGAATACAGGTTGCAGGCGTGCGACGGGGGTTACTGCGCCGGTGCGCCCGATTTGTACATCAATGGCTTCGACAATGGTCAATGCTTCTTCGGCAGGAAATTTGTGGGCAATGGCCCAACGTGGCGCGCGTGAGATGAAACCCAGTTTTTCTTGTTGTGCCAGACTGTTGACTTTGACCACCATGCCGTCGATTTCGTAGGGTAGAGTAGGGCGTTTTTGCTGCATTTTCTCGTAAAACGCCAATACTTCGTCGATATTTGGGAAACAGCCGAAATTACCATCAGGCAGGCTGAAGCCAAGCTCTTTACAGTAGCTCAGCTCTTGCAGGTGTTCTTCTGCGATAAAACCGCCTTGTTGTCGGGCAATGGAATAGGGGAAGAAATGCAGTTTGCGCTGTGCCGTAATGCGCGAATCGAGTTGGCGCAGACTGCCGGCGGCGGCATTGCGCGGATTGGCGAAAGGTTTTTGTCCGTTTTCAGCCTGTCGTTCGTTTAAGGCGGCAAAATCGGCTTTGAGCATCAGTACTTCGCCGCGTATTTCGATAAGCTCGGGAATATTTTCTCCATGCAGGCGCAGGGGGATGTTGGATACGGTTTTGACGTTTTGGGTAACGTCTTCGCCTGTTGTGCCGTCGCCACGGGTTGCCGCTTGAGTCAATACGCCGTCGCGGTACAGCAGGCTGATGGCCAGACCGTCAAATTTAGGCTCGATAACGTATTCTGGTTTTTCTCCGTTTAATCCGCCACGAACGCGCTCATCAAAAGCGTACATTTCGGCATGGTCAAACACGCCGTTTTCATCTTGTGGCGAGAAGGCGTTGGTCAGTGACAGCATAGGCACTTCATGGCGCACTTCATTAAAGCCTGCCAAAGGCTCGCCACCGACGCGCTGGGTCGGGCTGTCGGGCAGTTTCAACTCAGGGTGATTCAGCTCCAATGCTTCAAGCTCGCGGAACAATTTGTCGTATTCGGCATCGGGTACGCTGGGCGCATCTAGGGTGTAGTATTCGTAGGCGTAGCGGTTGAGGAGGTCGGTCAGGTATTTGATACGTTGTGCGGTCGGATTCATGAGCAATCGAAATAGAGTTTTCAGACGGCCTGATGATAGAGAGGCCGTCTGAAAATCGATGAATATTGAAGATGAAGGGATTTTACCTGAAAAAAAGCGGATATGCCGTCATTGCATATCCGCTTTTTGATTGGGGAAGTTTAAGAGAACAGGCGCAGGGCTTGTTTGCTGCCGGGTTTGATGCCGACTTTAAGCATTTCTTCCTGACGGGCTAAAACGTAGTTGCGTACGTCTTTGAGCCATTGGGTGGAAACTTCTTCCATTTGGTCGTTAACCAAATCCAAGCTGAGTTGGCCGGAAAGTTTGACTGCCAAGTCCATGAAATTTGTCGAAAGTTTTTTCGCCGGCAGGAACATGCGGAATATCCAAAAGCATGCTGAAACCGCGGTAGGCTTGGTTGTCCAACAGAGGATTGGTAAACGGTTTGTTGTCCAAAGTATGGATGGAGAACAATTTAGGGTTGTTGTTGTCACCAAAGTGGAACGCGCCGTCTTCGCCCAGTTTGAAGCCTGTATCTTCCACGGCGGCACGCAATTCTACGCCGCTGATATTGGAGTGGGAAACCAAGTGAATGGCGATGGTTTGGTCAACACGCGCACAGAATTGGTCGAGGGCTTGCGCGACTTCGGTGAACGCGTCTAAGTCGGTATGCAAAACTTTGCCGTCCATCAGTTGGGCAAAAGCATCAACCTGTTGGTCGAAGTGTTGCAGCTCTTCACGCGCGGCCAAACCGTTGCGGCTGACAGCTTGCAGGCCCATGACGAAGCCTTGGTAGTAAACGCCCGGAATCGGCTCGGCAACGCGGAAATGGTCGTCCATGGTACAACCGATGATTTGGAAGCGGTGAGTGCTGGAAAGGCGCGGCAGGGCGTGCAATTCTTGGGCTTGTTTCAGGGAGATGTAGGCCATGTAGTCGAAGCGCGGGTCAAACCAAGGCAACTCGACTTGAGACAATTCGTCCAAGCTGATCAATGGTACTTGTGCCACAGGCTCGGCTGCGGTTTCAACCGGAGCAGAAGCGGCTTCGGCAGGGCTGACGGTAATTTCGTTGTTCAAACCGATAACGGTGTGTTGGACTTTTTCTTCTGCGGAGAAGTCGTCTTCCACGGTCAACTCAACATCAGTTTTAAGCTGGGCAGGGTGAGCCAGTTTGGCTTTTGCCGCGTAGATTTCATCTTGCTCTTGCAGGTTGCGCAATGCCTCTTCGGTTTTTTTGTTTTTCTTGATAAACAAACCTTGGCCGCCGGTTTCTTTACTGTCGCGGACATGTTTGGGTTTTGCTGGTCAAAAGTGCATCCTTATCGGAATGGCCGAATTGTTCGCGCACTTGTTTGCGGTATTGGTTTTCCTGGTACATGTTGTAACCGATGACCGCCAAAAGGGCGGCGAGGGCTAAGACGATGAAAATCATGGAGTAATCACTTTTTAAAAAGGCAGCATTCCGTCTTTTTCAGGGTGCGGAATCTTGCTGCGTGGGAAGTTCGTTGGAGCCGGACTTTATGCGTCCGAATGAATAGCTGAATTATAACGAAAATAAACGGTTGTGACAGCATTATGTCTGCCAATCATTGTTCAGGCCGTCTGAAAGTTATCCGCGCCGGACGGGGAAACCTGCTTTTTGAAGGCGTGGCCAATCGAAGAAATGTCCGGGATCGGTTTTCCTGTCCGGCGCGATGTCCTGATGACCGGTAACGACCTGAATCGGGTAATGTTCGGAGATAGCGGTCAGCAAGGCTTGCAGGCTGGTGTATTGTGCTTCGGTAAAAGGCTCGAAATCGCAGCCTTCCAATTCGATACCGATGGAGAAGGCATTGCATTTTTCTCTGCCTTGAAACGACGATACGCCGGCATGATAGGCCATGTCGTCGCAGGAAACGAATTGGACGGTTTCGCCTTTACGGCTGATGAAAAAATGGCTGGAGACGCGCAAGGTGTGGATGATGCTGAAGAAAGGATGCTCGTCAGGGTTGATTTGGTTGGTAAACAATTTTTCCACTGCCCCTGTGTTGTACTCAAAAGGAGGGAGGGAAATATTGTGGAGGACAACCAAAGAGATGTCTTCATCCGGTTCGCGCGGGCTGAAATTGGGCGAATGAGTTTGGCGTGCATTCAGCCAACGGCCGTTTTGCCAAGTGTTTTTTGAAGGGGAATTCATGATTTCAGACGGCCTTTCGGGATAGGAAAACATACGTTAGGGGAAGGTAGCAGGGCGTGGTGGACTTGTTTTCGGTTATACTGTCGCCCGACACGTTCACAAACCAAGAATCCTACCATGCTGAAAAAAAATTGTTGAAATGGCTGGCCGTATTTTTGACGGCATTTGCCGCCGTGGTTGCCGCATTGTTGTTTGTTCCGAAAGACAACGGCAAACCATATCGTATCACCATTACTAAAAACCAAGGTATCTCTTCCGTCAGCCGCAAACTGGCTCAAGACGGCATCGTTTATAACCGTTATGTGCTGGTAGCCGCCGCATATGTGATGGGCGTGCACAACCAACTCAATGCCGGCTCTTACCGCCTGTCTGCCAAAGTATCGGCTTGGGACATTTTAAAACGCATTAAAAAAGGCCGCCCTGATTCGGTCAGCGTGCAAATTTTGGAAGGCGCGCGTTTTGCCCAAATGCGCCGTATTATCGACAACACTGCCGACATTGCCCACGATACGCGCGGTTGGAGCGATGAAAAACTGATGGCCGAAGTGGCGCCCGATGCCTTGAGCAGCAATCCTGAAGGACAGTTTTTCCCGGATAGTTACGAAATTGATGCCGGTGGCAGCGATCTTCAAATTTACAAAATCGCCTACCGTAAAATGCGGGAGAACCTGCAAGAAGCATGGGACGACCGTCAAAGCGGCCTGCCTTATAAAAATCCGTACGAAATGCTGATTATGGCGAGTCTGATTGAAAAAGAAACCGCGCACGAAGACGACCGCGCCCATGTGGCCGCCGTATTCGTCAACCGCCTGAATATCGGCATGCGCCTGCAAACCGACCCGACCGTTATCTATGGCATGGGCGATGCGTATAAAGGCAGAATCCGCAAAGCCGACCTGCAACGCGATACGCCTTACAATACCTATACGCGCAGCGGTTTGACGCCGACGCCGATTGCGCTTCCCGGCAAGGCCGCGCTTGAAGCGGCAGGTCATCCGTCTGATGAAAAATATCTGTATTTCGTCTCAAAAATGGATGGTACGGGCTTTGAGCGAGTTCAGCCACAATCTTTCTGAACACAACGCTGCCGTACGCAAATATATTTTGAAGAAATAAACCGAATAGGCCGTCTGAAACATTTATAATCCCTGTTTCAGACGGCCTTTAAATTGACGATATCCATATGAAACCCAGATTTATTACCCTTGACGGCATAGACGGCGCAGGCAAATCCACCAACCTCGCCGTAATGAAAGCATGGTTTGAGAAACACCAACTGCCCGTATTGTTTACGCGCGAACCGGGAGGTACTCCGGCCGGAGAAGCATTGCGTGAAATCCTGCTCAACCCTGCCACCCAAGTCAGCCTGCGTACCGAAACCCTGCTGATGTTTGCAGCCAGACAGCAACACTTGGAAACAGTCATTCTGCCTGCCCTGAAAAACGGCACGCATGTCGTTTCCGACCGCTTTACCGATGCAACGTTTGCCTATCAAGGCGGCGGACGCGGCGTTCCCTTGCGAGATATTGCCACGCTTGAGCATTGGGTGCAGGGCGATTTCCGCCCAGATTTAACCTTGCTGTTGGATGTGCCTTTGGAAGTGTCAATGGTACGCATCAACCAAACGCGTGAGAAAGACCGCTTTGAACAAGAAGAAGCCGAGTTTTTCAATCGGGTGCGCGAAGTATATCTGCAACGTGCTAACGAACAGCCGGAACGCTATGCCGTCATCGACAGCAGCCAAAGTCTGGACGCGGTAAAAAAATCAGATTGAAACCGCGCTAGACAGTCATTTTGGATTGAATGTTTAAGTTTAAATAAAATGCCGTCTGAAAGAAGGGTAGTGTGGCGAAGAAATATTATTACAGAAGTTTTTAGACATAAAACCAAATAAAACGAAATATCAAAACAAATGTAATAAATATCGGTATGCGCCACCAAAAGAACATGATAAAATTACGGTCTCTTACAAAGCCGGTCTGTTAACAACCCGACTTTAGAAATTTTAAACGTCTGAAGCAGCCTGTTTCAGACTTGTTCGCTGTAAAATCTCTCTCGCAAACAGGATCGATAAATGGAAAATTCATTAAAAGAAGCCGCCCTGCAGTTCCACGAATTCCCCGTGCCGGGCAAAATCTCCGTTACCCCAACCAAATCTTTGGCCACTTCTAAAGACTTGGCGTTGGCGTACTCTCCGGGCGTAGCCGCTCCTTGTATGGAAATCCATGCCGATCCGCAAACTGCCTACAAATACACTGCCAAAGGCAATTTGGTTGCCGTGATTTCCAACGGTACCGCAGTGTTGGGTTTGGGCAACATCGGCGCATTGGCCGGTAAACCTGTAATGGAAGGCAAAGGCGTATTGTTCAAAAAATTCGCCGGTGTTGACGTATTCGATATCGAAATCGATGAAAAAGACCCTCAAAAATTGGTAGACATCATCGCTTCTTTGGAACCGACTTTCGGCGGTATCAACCTCGAAGACATCAAAGCGCCTGAGTGCTTCTACATCGAACGTGAATTGCGCAAACGTTGCAAAATCCCTGTATTCCACGACGACCAACACGGTACTGCCATCATTACCGCTGCCGCTGTATTGAACGCTTTGCGTTATACCGGCCGCAAAATTGAAGAAGCGACTTTGGTGTGCTCCGGCGCAGGTGCCGCAGCGATTGCCTGCTTGAACCAATTGCTGGATTTGGGTCTGAAACGTGAAAACGTAACCGTCTGCGACTCCAAAGGCGTGATTTACAAAACCCGCGAAGACAAAGACCGTATGGACGAGTCCAAACAGTTCTACGCCATCGAAGACAACGGCCAACGCGTATTGGCCGATGCCGTTAAAGGTAAAGACATCTTCTTGGGTCTGTCCGGCGCAAACCTGCTGACGCCTGAAATGCTGAACACCATGAACGAAAAACCAATCGTGTTCGCCATGGCAAAACCCGAAATCCGGAAATTCTGCCTCCATTGGCAAAAAGAAACCCGTCCGGATGTGGTAATCGGTACCGGCCGCTCAGACTTCCCGAACCAAGTAAACAACGTATTGTGCTTCCCATTCATCTTCCGTGGCGCATTGGATGTCGGCGCGACCACCATCAACGAAGAAATGAAACGCGCCTGCGTGTACGCTTTGGCTGATTTGGCGATGGAAGAAGTAACTGAAGAAGTGGTTGCCGCTTACGGTAAGAAATTTCGAATTCGGCGCGGAATACCTGATTCCTACCCCATTTCGATTCCCGCCTGTTGCCTCGCGTTGCTTCTGCTACTGCTAAAGCAGCTATGGAAAGCGGCGTGGCTACCCGTCCAATCGCTGACTTTGGATGCGTACGCTGCTAAACTGGCTGCTGGGAACTGTAATCCGGTAAGTAGTATTTGATTGAAAATGCCGTCTGAAAGTTGTATTTCAGACGGCATTTTTGTTTACTGGGTATTTTAGAAATGGCTTAATGCAATAATTGGAATGAAAAAACACGATAAGCTGCTGATTCAACGGATCGACGTGGGAATATGGATTGCTTTTCTAAGATAGGTTTCTTATTTTTTTGAGCAGCTTTTGACTTTTGCAGAATTTGTATGGGATTAAATACAATATTTTTTTGCCAGCTTTTTTTAAACAACATCAGGCCGTCTGAAATCGGGTTTTCAGACGGCCTGAGTTAATGAAAACAGTTTATTTTTTTGCCAATAGGTTTTTGACGTTGACGAACTCGTACAGCCCGAATTCTGATAGCTCGCGTCCATAGCCTGAAGCTTTGACGCCGCCAAAGGGGAGGCGCAGGTCGCTGCTGGTGTGGCGGTTGATAAAGACAGAGCCTGCTTGGATTTTTTCGGCGTATTGCCATGCGTTTGCCGTGTCGGCTGTGTAGATACAGGCGCCGAGGCCGAAAGGTGTGTCGTTGGCAAGTGCGACGGCGTGATCCGGATTGTCGGCGCGTAAAATCATGGCGACCGGGCCGAAGACTTCTTCGTGCCAAACGCGGCAGTTGGGATTGACCTGATCCAAGACGGTAGCAGGATAAAACCAGCTTTCTCCCTCAGGGATATAGCCGCCGCTCAAGCATTGCGCACCGTGTGCAACCGCATCTTGAACCTGTTCGTGTACGGTTTGACGCAGGTCTTGGCGGTGAAGCGGGGCAAGGGTGGTGTTCGGATCTTTGGGATTGCCGGTTTGCAGTTTGGCGCACTCGGCAAGGAAGAGCGGGATAAACTGTTCGGCAATATCTTGGGTAACAACGATGCGTTTGGCGGCATTGCAGGATTGTCCCGGCATCGCGAAAGCGCAGAATAACAGGCATCGATGGCTGCGCGTTGCAGATCGGCATCGGGCAGGATGATAAACGGATTGCTGCCGCCCAGTTCAAGGACGGTTTTTTTCAGATGTTTGCCTGCATGGGCGGCCAGCAGGCGGCCGGTATGGGTCGAACCGGTAAATGCCATGGCATCGGTATCTTCAATGGCTTGAAGCGTGTCTTCATGGCTTAACCATGCGCCGATAAGCGGCAAACCTTTGGGGACAAGGCTGAAGAGGGTTTCGCTGACGCGGGCAACACTGGGCGCAGGTTTGACCGCGCAGGCATTGCCGGCACAAAGGGCAGGGATGGCAAATCGTAAAATCTGCCAAACAGGATAGTTCCACGGCATGACCGCCAAAACAACGCCCAAAGGCTCGAAGCGGACTTGGCTGAGGCTGGCTTGGGTGGCGATGGTTTTATGGGCAAGCAGTTCGGGAGCAAGGCGGACGTAGTAGCGGATAAGCTCGATGGATTTGCTGATTTCGGCACGGCATTCGTGCAGGCAGCGTCCGACTTCTTCGCAAACCATTTCGGCAAGGCGTTCTTGGTTTTGGGTAAGGCTGTCGGCAAATTGCTGTAAGAGGGCGGTGCGCTCGATAATGCTTGATTGGGCGAAGGTTTGCTGAAGGGTTTGGAGGCGGTTTAATTCGTCGGTGAACTCGGTATAGCTTTGCGCCGGTCGGCGGTAAATGGTTTCTCCGGTGAAAACGTGGGTGCTGTGAAACATGGTTGGCTCCTTTGTTTTTATGTTTTTATGAGGCCGTCTGAAAACGTTTCAGACGGCCTTTCATTGTGATGATTGTACTTCAAGCGACCAGTTGGGGGAAAAAAATGGATTTTAAGCCGGCAACAATAATCTCTACGGAAATGGCGGCAAGCATCATGCCCATGATGCGGTTGAGGATGGTCAGGCCGGTAGTGCCCAAGCGTTTGCTGATGCGTCCGGCCACGACCAGAATGAAATAGCAAATCAGGCTGACCAAAAAGCCGGAGATGATAATCAGGGCAATATCGCTGTAATTTTTGGCGGCAGAGGAATAAATGATGACAGTAGAGATACCGCCGGGGCCGATGGTAATCGGAATGGCAATGGGTACGACGGCAATGGCTTTTTCATTGCGGCGGACTTGTTGCGCACTGTGATGCTCTTCTGAATGGGGATCAATTTTGGGTTTGGCAGGATTATCGTTGCCGTTCATTAAGGAGATGGCAATCAGCAAAACCAGAATACCGCCGCCGACTTGGAAAGAGCCGACGCTGATACCGAGTACTTTCAACAAGATACCGCCGCCCAGTGCAAAGACGACAATCACGATGAAAACAGCCAATGCGGCAGTACGCGCGATTCTGCGCTTTTCTTTGGTGCTGTGGTTTTGTGTCAGATCAAGATAGATTGAGAGCGCGCTGAAAGGATTAATCAGCACGAGAAATGCCACGAGCAGTTTGCCGATTTCTACACCTAGTTCCATATTATTCCTTGCTTTCAGTTAGGTCATCGTTATCCGCATTACGGCGGCGGAGGTTTTTGTGTTCGTTGGCAATACCCATCAGCAGGGCGAGCACCACCATGATGGAAAGCGTAGCCGTACCGCCGTAGCTGACCAAGGGGAGGGGAACACCGACGACGGGCAAAATGCCGCTGACCATGCCCATGTTTACAAAGGCGTAGCAGAAAAAGGTCATGGTCAATGCGCCTGCCAAAGTACGGCTGTAAAGGGATTGAGCTTGCGCGGCAATCCACAATCCGCGTGCCAGAATGATAAGGTAAACCAGCAGTAAAAGGATATTGCCAATCAGGCCGAACTCTTCGCCGAATACCGCGAAAATAAAGTCAGTCGTTGATTCGGGAATATAGTCCAAATGGGTTTGCGTACCGTTGAGCCAGCCTTTACCCCATACGCCGCCCGAGCCGATGGCAATCATGGATTGGATGATGTGGTAGCCTGCGCCTAACGGATCTTTGGTTGGGTCGAGCAGGGTGAGGACGCGGGTTTTCTGATAGTCGTGCATGCCGTAATTCCACAAGAGCGGCAGGGCGGCCACAAAGGCAATAATAGCGGCAAAAATAGCCTTCAAGGCAATCCGGCAAAGAAGATGACAAAAAAATACCCGAAGCCATAATCAGTGCTGCCGTACCGAGGTCGGGCTGTTTCAAAATCAGGGCGACAGGAACAAGAATCAGAACGAGGGCGACAATATAATGTATCCATTTCAGACGGCCTTCATAGCGTTGGAAATACCACGCGACAGTCATGGGAATGCCGATTTTCATGATTTCGGAAGGTTGGATACGGGTAAAGCCGAGGCTCAGCCAACGGGTCGAGCCGTTGACGGTAACGCCGGCGACTTCGACGCCAATCAGCAGTAATACGCCGACAATGTAAACAGGCAGGGCAACTTTGGCAGCCGTTTGCGGCTTTGAATACGGCGATAATCCATAACAGGGCAAAGCCCAAAACGGTATGGATGGTTTTGTTTTCCAATTGGCCGAACTCTTGCCCGTCTGCAGAATAGAGCAGGAACAGGCTCATGATGTAGATGGCGAGCATGGCAAAAAACAGCCAAGGGTCAATCGGGGCTGTAATGGTTGATTTGAAATTTTTCCACGCTGATGTGTTATTCATGATGAACCTCCGGCTGTGAGGCAGGGCTTGTCGGAGTCAGTCCGTAGGCAGATTGGAAAAATGCTGGTAATAGGCTGATGCTTTGTTCGTTGTTTCAGTTTTTGGCTGAATCTGACTCAAGGCCGTCTGAAAACTGTTGCGGCTTGACGTGAAGCATATAAAAATCAGTCATTTCACGAGCCAATGGCGCGGCATACGCACCCCAACCGCCGTTTTCCAAAATAACGGCAATGGCGATTTCAGGTTTTTCCAATGGCGCAAACGAGATAAACCATGCGTGGTCGCGGTGTTGTTCGCGCAGGGCTGCGGCGTTGTAGCGGCCGCCCTGTTTGATTTGTACGACCTGGGCCGTACCGGTTTTACCGCCCATCGTATAAGCAAGTCCGCCACCGATACGGTGTGCCGTGCCGCCCGGTTTCAATACCTTTTCCATTGCGCGTTTGACGTATTCGAAGTTGTCGGCTTTGAACGGAATTTGACGCTCGGGATTGGGGTTGATGCGGGTAATTTTGCGTGCGCCGAAATCCAATACTTCTTTGACCAAATGCGGCTGATGAACGACACCGTTATTGGCCAGAGATGCTGTCGCATGTGCCATTTGCAAAGGCGTGTAGGCATTGTAGCCTTGGCCGATACTGACGGAAACCATCTCGCCGGCACGCCATTCTTTGGCAGTCGGGTCGGAAGATTTGGCAAAGCGTTTGGCTTTCCATTCGCGGCTGGGCAAAACGCCTGTGTATTCGCTGGGCAGGTCAATGCCGGTTTTCTGGCCGAAACCGAATTGCGCCAGATACGGAGAGGCTTTATCAATACCCATCTCGTAACCCAAGCGGTAGAAGAAAGGTATCTGAGGATACTTGAATGGCTTTGCTCAAGTTGGCCGAGCCGTGACCGCTGCGGACGGAGTCGCGGAAAATATGGCGGCTGCCGGGTATGCTCCATGCGCCGGGAGCGGGGACGATGGTGTTTTGAGTGATTTTGCCGCTTTCAACAAAGGCCATGCCCATAAAGGGTTTGAATGTAGAACCCGGCGGATAAAGGCCTTGGGTAACGCGGTTGATCAAAGGCTTTTTTCCAATCGTCATTCAGCATTTTCCAAGTGTCGCTGTCGATGCCGTCAATAAAGAGGTTGGGATCGAAAGGAAGGCTTTGGAAACAAAAAGCCAAAGACAGTACCGTCTTGCGGATTGATGGCCACCAATGCGCCACGGCGGTCGCCCAAAATGCGGTCGGCTTCCTGCTGCATACGGATATCCATGCCTAGGCGCAAGGTTTGCCCCATTTTGGACGGGACATTTTTTTCAATACGCGGACGATGTTGCCGTAAGCGTCTTTTTTTCGACTTCCTGATAGCCTGGAATGCCATGAAGCTGGTGTTCGTAATATTTTTTTCCAAGCCGGATTTTGCCGATATGCGTACTGCCGCGGTAGAGAGCGGTCAGGCCTTCTTCTTCCAGCATTTCTTTGTCTTTGTCGCTAATACGGCCGATATAGCCTAAGAAATGGGAAGTCAGTTTGCCGTAAGGATATTCGCGGAATGTGCGTGAATTGACCTCTACGCCTTTGAATTCGCGCAGATGTACGGACAAACGGGCGGCTTCTTCATCGGTCAGCCTGAGTTTGAGCGGGATATTTTCAAATTTTCGATAGCTTTCGCGGTATTTTTTGAAGCGTTTTAAATCTGTCGGCGTGATATCGACGTATTTTTTCAATGCTTCAATGACATCTTCCATCTTGCCTTCGATGCGGCTGGGAATAACTTCGAGCGAAAAAGACAGGATAGTTTTTTTGGCCAAATGGAACGCCGTTGATATCGATGATTTCGCCGCGTACAGGCGGCGTTGGAATCAGGGTAATACGGTTGCTCGATGCCTGACCGGAAAACTCGTTGTGTTGAGTCACTTGCAGGTAAAAGAACCGCGCCAGCAAGATGGAAAAGAAGATGACAATCAGGATAAAGGCAACGAGCAGGCGCAATAGGGCGTCGGCTTGTGCTGCCTGAGCGGAAGGTTTGTTGGTATGTTGACCACCGGAAAGACGGCGTGGAAGAATCGGTTTCATCTTTTCAGTGGGAGCGGTAAATACGGGTCACGATCAGCATCAGCTGGCTGAGTATCGGCCAAAGCAATGCGCCGACAAATGGGGCAACAAAGCCTTGCAAAGTGATGACCTGATGATTAAGGAACAAACGGGCAACAGTTAAGACGGCCTGATTGAGAAGCAGCGCAGCCAATACAGCGGCCAATTGCATAATGTGGCCGTAAAGCATGATTTGGCGGCGGCGGTTTAAGATGAAATAAGTCATCACGACGTAAGACAGGGCGTGCAAGCCTAAAGTAGCGGCGGTTGCTGCATCGACAATCAGACCGATGGCAAAAGCCAGTCCCATGCCTGCACGTTGCGGTTGGTGCAATGTCCAATATAGCAACATCAGTGCCGTCATTTCAGGCAGCCAAAAGAATCCGTCAAAGGAAAACGGCATAAAGTCCAGTATCATCATCACAATGAGACTGGCCGCCATGATGTGCAGCGGTACTGCACGGTAAGAATCGTCAAAATCGTTCATGAAATCAGCGTGGGGAAGAAGGGGCGGAAGAAAGTACCAAGACAAAACGGCTGCTGCGTAAAGCGGCCAAAGGCGTCAGTTGCGTATCGTAATAAGGCGTTCCCGATGCGCGGACAACCTTGCTGACGGATGCAACGGGAATCCCCGCCGGATAAGTACCATCCAAGCCGGAAGTCAGCAGAATATCGCCGGGTTTCAAGTCTGAGCCGGTTGGGAAATAGCGCAAATCCAAACCGTTGCCATTGCCGTATGCCAAATTGCGTTCACCGGTGCGGCTGACGGCTACGGGGACAATGCTTTGTCCTCCCGAAATCAGCCCAATTTCCGCACTTTGTGTGTGAACTTGTGTCAACAGGCCAATCAAACCGCTTTGATCGATGACTGCATCGCCAACTTTCAAACCGTCTTGGCTGCCCTTGCCGATAATCAGTCTTTCGGAAAGCGGATCTTTGCCATTGGAAATGACTTCCGCACCGATAACGTTGTGAATGCCTTTTTGTTGCAAACCATACAGTTTTTTTCAATTCGCGCAATTCATCGGTATTGACTTTATCCCGCTGCAAATCGATTTTCAGACGGCCATTTTCTTCCAGAAGCTGGCGGTTTTGTTCCAAGAGCTCGGATTTAGACTGGGAGAGGTCGGCAAAATATTGATAAAGTTGAACAGGTTGATTCGCCAGCCATTGAACAGGGTAGAGCATGGGCATTACTGCCGCACGCACCGGCTGCATCAATGAAAAGCGGTAATCGGCCACCATCAGGCCGGCAGCCAGAGCGATATAAACGACAAAACGAGGCAACAGCTTAGGGCCTTTTGCCTCGTCAAAGCGCAAAGAAGAGCGTTCCATAACCATCTACCTTATGGGTTTTCCGTAAATACGGTATCCCATTTGCCGATATAGTCCAAAGCCTTACCGGCACCATAGGCGACGCAGTTCAGAGGCTGGTCGGCAATACCGACGGGCAGGCCGGTTGCATCGGCCAAGACAGTATCGATACCGTGCAGAAGCGCACCGCCGCCGGTCAGCATAATACCGCGGTCGGCGATGTCGCCGGCTAATTCGGGCGGAGCCTGTTCCAAAGCCAGACGGACGGCACGGATGATTTGATTTACCGTTTCACTCAATGCTTCACGGATTTCATTTGAAGTAACCGCCAATGATTTAGGCGTACCTTCGGCCAGATCACGGCCTTTAATGCGCATGGCTGTTTCGGTTTCAAAGCCCGATGCAGAGCCGATTTGTTTCTTCAATTCCTCTGCCGTAGCTTCGCCAATTAAGACACCGCGATGGCGGCGCAGGTAATGGATGATGCTTTTATCGAATTCATCGCCGGCTGCGCGGACAGAAGCAGAATAGGCCATGCCGCCCAGTGAAAGAATACCGATTTCGGTCGTACCGCCGCCAATATCGACAATCATCGAACCTGCCGCATCTTCAATCGGCAAGCCCGCGCCCAAAGCGGCGGCCATCGGTTCTTCAATCAAATGCACGCTTGCCGCGCCGGCAGCAAACGCTGAATCCAAAATCGCTTTACGTTCCACTTGGGTAGAGCCGCCCGGAACACAGATAACCACACGAGGCGGAACCAAAGACCGTCCTTCGGTGGCTTTTTTAATCAACATACCCAGCATACGCTCGGTAATCACAAAATCAGCAATCACGCCGTCCCTCATCGGGCGGACGATTTCAATATTGCGCGGCGCACGGCCCTGCATTTTTTTGGCTTCCGTGCCCACGGCCATAATTTTACTTTTATTGCCTGCGCCGGATTGAATCGCAACCATGGACGGCTCATCCAAAACAATCCCTTTGCCGCGTACAAAAATCAGCGTGTTGGCCGTGCCCAAGTCGATGGCAATATCATTAGAGAGGAAACGAGATAAAAGACGAAACATAGGATTCCTGAAATTCCGGCCCAGCCCGGATGTGTTTAGCATTATTTAAAATAAGAAAAACAGGTACACGGTTTAAGACGGATAAATGCGCCCTTAAAAGGCCGTCTGAATTAAAACACCATGCCAACCTGTTTGGTTTTCGGTTATAATTCTTCGCTTCATAGAAGACGAAATGCAATGATACCCCAAACCCAAGAGGCATTGCTATCAGACAAGGATTTTTTATGGCTTTAAGCTTAAATGATGTGGAAAAAATCGCAAAACTCTCGCGCCTCACTTTAACGGACGAAGAAAAAAACAAAACGCTTGCCGAGTTGAACGACATTTTCGCCATGGTTGAAAACATGCAAAGCGTCAATACCGACGGCATCGAACCCATGGCGCATCCGCACGAAGCCGCTTTGCGCCTGCGCGAAGATAAAGTGACTGAAACCGATCACGCCGCAGAATATCAGGCTGTTGCCCCCGAAGTGCGCAACCGCCTGTATATCGTTCCTCAAGTGATTGAAGAATAAGGTTTCAGACGGTCTTTGCTTATCGGCAAGCCCCTATTGCAAGGCCGTCTGAAAGGATATTCTGTTCAGACGGCCCGATTTATTGATTTAAACGGATGTTTTCAATATCTGTTTTGAAAAGCAAAAAAACTGTTTTATAGAAAGTACGGCACAATGACCGCTTACACGCTCAAACAAGCCAGCAGCCTGCTGCAATCCAAACAAATTTCCGCAGTCGAATTGGCGACCGAATATTTGGCCGCTATTGCTGCGAAAAACCCTGCCATCAATGGCTATGTGACCATCGATCAAGATAAGACCCTTGCTGAAGCCAAAGCAGCCGATGCGCGTATCGCAGCCGGTAATGCAACGGCTTTGACCGGTGTGCCGGTTGCTTACAAAGATATTTTCTGCCAAACAGGTTGGCGCAGTGCATGCAGCTCCAAAATGTTGGATAACTTTGTTTCTCCTTATACTGCCACTGTGGTGCAAAACCTGTTGGATGCCGGCATGGTGACTCTTGGCCGCACCAATATGGACGAATTTGCCATGGGTTCGACCAATGAGACTTCGTTCTACGGCGCAACCAAAAACCCATGGAATCTTGAACATGTTCCCGGCGGTTCGTCAGGCGGTTCAGCTGCCGTGATTGCGGCGCGTTTGGCACCGGCTGCGTTGGGTTCGGATACCGGCGGTTCTATCCGTCAGCCTGCATCGCATTGCGGCATTACCGGCATCAAGCCGACTTACGGTACGGTTTCACGCTTCGGTATGGTTGCCTATGCTTCCAGCTTCGACCAAGCCGGCCCTATGGCGCAAACGGCCGAAGACTGTGCGATTTTGTTGAACGCCATGGCCAGCTTTGACGAGCGCGATTCCACCAGCTTGGAGCGCGACAAAGAAGACTACACCCGTGATTTGGACAAACCGCTCAAAGGTTTGAAAATCGGTTTGCCTAAAGAATATTTCGGCGAAGGTGCGGATGCCGATGTTCAGACGGCCTTGCAAAGCGTTATCGATTTGCTCAAAGCACAAGGTGCGGAGACTGTTGAAGTTTCCCTGCCGCAAACATCATTGTCGATTCCTGCTTATTACGTTCTCGCCTCTGCGGAAGCAAGTACCAACTTATCCCGTTTTGACGGCGTACGTTATGGCCACCGTGCGGCGCAATTCGGCGATTTGGAAGAAATGTATAGTAACACCCGTGCCGAAGGTTTCGGCAGCGAGGTTAAGCGCCGTATCATGATCGGTACTTATGTATTGAGCCATGGTTACTACGATGCGTACTACTTGAAAGCACAAAAACTGCGCCGTCTGGTTGCCAATGATTTTCAGACGGCCTTTGGTCAATGTGATTTCATTTTGGCGCCGACTGCGCCGACTGCCGCGCCGAAACTTGGCAGCGACATTCACGACCCTGTCCAAATGTACTTGTCCGATATTTACACCATCGCCGTGAACCTTGCCGGTTTGCCTGCACTGACTCTGCCTGCCGGTTTTAGCGCAAACGGCCTGCCGATTGGTGTTCAATTTATCGGCAACTATTTCTCCGAAGCCAAAATTTTGGGTGCCGCACATCAGGTTCAACTGAATAGCGATTGGCACACTAAAGCGCCGGAATAAGGGTAGGGAGCCTATATGCCTGAAAAGTTTTCTTTTCCGGGATTTAAAACTGTTTATCAGAATGCGCCAAAGTTTAAAACGCAACATTTAAAATTTACATTACGGACATTGTGGTATCGTAAAGAAATTAAGGCATTTGAGCAGTTTGTAAATGCTTCGGAAATATGCCAAAGTTTTTTTAGTCAAGCGCCCCAAGATGCCTATCCTTTGATACATGAGTTTGTTGATAAGAAATTTAGTGGTCACGATAGGTTAAAAATTATGCAGTCAGATTTTGAGGCTGCAGAAAAGCTGTTTGGAAAAGAAAGAGTAATGGGTATGAAAACCCGTTCCTTTTATATTGTTTTGGCAAAACCTTCAGACGGCCTTGAGATTTGGCTTAACCGAAATGACAATTGCGTTGATGAAGGAATGTGGTCTCTTTCTTTACGAGAAAGCAATGGAAGACGTCTGTATATGACAACATTCGCTTTTGTAAATAATATGCTGCTTGCAGCCTCCCTTCAGGGGCCGGCAGGAGAAGAAGCGAAAGGTACTGTACGAGGTTTAACTAAGAAGCTACATGGATTGCGTCCTCAGCAATTGATGGTGCATGCACTGCAATATTTTGCTATTGCATTAAAGCTGGATGGTGTGATTGGTATCACACAAGATAGGCAAGTTAAGCTACGTTGGCGCTTGAAGAAACGTGTCAAAATGAACTATGACCAATTTTGGCAGGAGCATGGTGCTCAAAAAGGTGTTGATGGATTATGGCATCTTCCAAAAGAGCCGATACGTAAAGATTTTGAGGAAATTGAAAGCAAAAAACGGTCTATGTATCGTAAGCGTTATCAGATGTTAGATGAAATAGAAGAGCAAATAAGAAACAGTTTAGCACCTATAAAATAAACTATCATCTGATGAATAAAACATATATATGAATACAACCGACTTCATTCAAATCATTGGGACAGCCGCGTTTGCCATTTCCGGCTATTTGGTCGGCTACAACAAGCGGTTTGGATGTACTCGGGTGTCGTCATTACTGCGTTACTGACGGCTGTCGGCGGCGGCATGATACGCGATGGTTTGGTCGGCCGGATTCCGCAAGTATTTTTGCAAACCGATGCGTTGATTGTTGTGTTTGCCACGCTTGCCATTGCATGGTTGATAAGGGTGCAACGTTATCGCAGCACCTATTTGGCCGCTGCTTTTTATTATCGCCGATGCCATCGGTTTGGCAGCGTTCAGCATTACCGGCGCACAAATCGGTATGGCCTTGCAGCTCAATTTGTTTGGCGTTATTTCTTTGGCTTTTGTGACTGCCGTTGGCGGGGGTATTGCACGCGATATTTTGGTCAATGATGTGCCGATGATTTTGCGCACCGACCTTTACGGCAGCGTAGCCATTTTGATTGGCGGGCTGATTTATCTGTTCGGGCATTTGGGCTGGATTAATATTTTTACGTTAAACCTGCTCTTTGCCGGCGGATTGTTGTTTCGCCTGACTGCATACCGTTTCCATTGGCAACTGCCCTGGTTTCCAACGCCGCAGGAAATAAACTTATCTTGTCAGACGGCCTGTTATGGTTTCTTATTCAGGCCGTCTGAAAAACGAATCACTCATTTAACCGATTAACTTTTTTTCGACAGAAAGACCCTTATGACTTGGGAAACCGTAATCGGACTGGAAATCCACGTCCAACTCAACACCCAATCCAAAATCTTCAGCGGCGCATCCACTGCATTCGGTGCCGAGCCTAATGCCCACGCCAGCGTGGTTGAGTGTGCGTTGCCGGGCGTATTGCCGGTAATGAACCGCGAAGTCGTCGAAAAAGCCATCAAACTCGGTTTGGCTTTGGATGCGAAAATCAATCAGAAAAACGTGTTCGACCGTAAAAACTATTTTTATCCTGATTTGCCAAAAGGCTATCAAATCAGCCAGTTGGATTTGCCGATTGTTGAACACGGCAAACTGGAAATCGTAGTAGGCGATGAGGTTAAAACCATCAATGTTACCCGTGCGCACATGGAAGAAGATGCGGGTAAATCCGTACACGAAGGGTTTGAACGGTGCCACCGGTATCGACTTGAACCGTGCCGGTACGCCTTTGTTGGAAGTTGTCTCCGAGCCTGAAATGCGTTCCGCAGCCGAAGCCGTGGCATACGCTAAAGCGTTGCACGGTTTGGTGACTTGGCTGGATATTTGCGACGGTAATATGGCGGAAGGATCGTTCCGCGTTGATGCCAACGTTTCTGTACGTCCAAAAGGTCAGGCTGAGTTCGGTACACGCCGTGAAATCAAAAACCTCAACTCTTTCCGCTTCTTGGAACAAGCCATCAATTATGAAGTGGAAGCGCAAATCGAAATCTTGGAAGACGGCGGTAAAGGTACAGCAGGCAACCATGCTGTTTGACCCTGAAAAAAAGGCGAAACCCGTGTGATGCGTTTGAAAGAAGATGCGCACGATTACCGCTATTTCCCGGATCCGGATTTGCTGCCGGTCATTATTTCAGACGGCCAATTGCAGAAAAGCCAAAGAGCAAATGCCTGAATTGCCGCATGAAATGGCGGCGCGTTTTGTTGCCGATTACGGCGTGTCTGACTATGATGCGCGTCTGTTGACTGCCAGCCGCACCCAAGCTGCCTATTTTGAAGAAGCGGCCAAAGCCTGCGGCCAAGGTAAATTGACGGCGAACTGGATGAACGGCGAGCTTGCCGCTACCTTGAACAAAGAAGGTTTGGAATTGGCTGAAAGCCCGATTACAGCTCCACGCCTTGCCGAGTTGGTTGCTAAAGTTGCAGATGGAACATTAAGCAGCAAATTGGCGAAAAAAGCTTTTGAAGCGATGTGGGCTGAGCCTGAAGCAGGTATTGCTGAAATCATCGAAAAACATGGTTTGCAACAGATTACCGATACTGGCGCAATTGAAGCTATGGTGTATGAAGTGTTGGCAAACAATGCGAAAGCCATTGAGCAATTCCGTTCCGGTAATGAGAAAGCCTTGAATGCGATTGTCGGTCAAGTGATGAAAGCAAGTAAAGGCAAGGCCAATCCGGCTCAAGTTCAAGAGTTGATTAAAGCCAAATTAGCTTGATAGATAGGACAGGCCGTCTGAAAACAGGTTTATTTTCAGACGGCCTTTATTTTTGATTTTAAAATTATTCTAAAATACCATGACACATACTATTACCTTATCAGATCAAATCACATTTACGGCAAACGAGGATGAAACCGTTCTTGCTGCCGCGACCCGTCAGAATTTAAATCTGCCTCATTCTTGTAAAAGTGGTGCCTGCGGGCAATGCAAGGCCGAGTTGATGAGTGGCGAATTTGAAATGGGCAAGCATATTGATAAAGCCATCAGCGCAGAAGAAAAAAAGCGCAGGGTAAAGTGTTATTGTGCTGTACCACTGCGAAGAGTGACCTCAAAATTAATGTGCCGGGTTTTAATCAAAATGCTTTGCCAGTACGCACATTGCCGGCACGTATTGAAAACATTGAAATCAAACATGATGTTGCTTTGTTGCGATTGGCTTTGCCTAAAGCGCCGTCATTTGCATTTTATGCCGGACAATATATTGATTTGCTGCTTCCCGGCAATATCAGTCGCAGCTATTCAATTGCCAATTCTCCTGACCAAGAAGGTGTTTTGGACCTGCATATCCGCAAACGTGAAAACGGCGTATGCTCAGAAATGATTTTTGGTGCCGAGCCTAAAATCAAAGAAAAAGGCATTGTCCGCGTTAAAGGTCCATTGGGTACGTTTACTTTGCAAAAAGGCAGCGATAAACCGATTGTTTTGTTGGCAACGGGTACAGGTTACGCACCTATCCGCAGTATCTTGCTTGATTTGATTCATCAGAATAGCGAACGTCCGGTTCATTTTTACTGGGGAGCACGTCAGCAGGAGGATTTGTACGCATTGGAAGAAGCAGAAGTATTAATAGGCCGTCTGAAAAATGCAAAATTTTCGCCTGTTCTTTCTAAGCCTAATTCCGATTGGAAAGGGGAGAATGGATACGTGCAAAATGTTGCCGCACAAAAATTATCCTGATATGGGGCAATATGAAGTTTATGCTTGCGGGTCACCAGCCATGACGGAGAATGCGCAAAGTTTGCTGACTCAAAATTGCGCTTTACCGGAAGATGCCTTCTTCTGTGATGCTTTTTCACCGGCATAGGAATATATTTTACAGAATTTCATATGTTTGGATACAGGGTATTTAGAGTAGGGTTTGACGACAATTGTTTGAAGAAGAGAGTGTGTTTTTGCACACTCTTTTTTTCTATGCAGTAATTTTCAAAAATATTTTTTTATCTTTAAGTAAAGACTATTCTGTTTTGTTATCAAACATTAACTTGATTATCTATCATCAAGAAAAAGGCCGTCTGAATCTTTCAGACGGCCTTTGTTTTAAAGATAATATTAGCTACCAATCAGTTTCAAACGTTGACCGGGAGATACGGTACGGGTATTGCGGTTCCAACGGCGGATATCGTTAATATCAACATTGAAACGGCTGGCGATGGTGTTCAGGGTATCGCCTTTACGTACAGTGTAGGAAACGTTTTGAACCGGGTTGCTGCGGACTTTTGCCGGAGCAGCTGTAACACGGAGGATTTGGCCTTTTTTGATATTGTTGCCTTTGATGTTGTTGGCAATAATCAAATCGGCTACGCTCAGGTTATAGCGTTTGGAGATATTAAACAATGTATCGCCATCTGCCACACGGTGGGTACCCACTGCAAGTGCTGCGGTTTGTGTGTTTTGTTGGCCATTTACACGTGCAAGACGTGCATTGATGCGTTGTTGTTGTTTAGCGGTATTGGCTGCGATACGTGCGGCACGAGCGCTTTCAGCAGTAACAACAGTTTGAACTTGTTTGGCTTCAGAAGTCGCTTCAGCAACAGTTGCTGCAGGTTCCTCCGCAGGTTGGCTTTGTACCAAAGCCATCAGGTCATCACGCTCTTCTTGAACCGGAGCAACAGCAACAGATTCAACTGCTGGAGTAGGGGCTACATCGTTTGCGGCAACAGTCGGCGCGGTCAAGTCTGCAGGGATGGCTGATTTGGGCGCTTCTGCAACATTTTGTAGCAGCAGGCTCAGCAGCAGTATGGGTCATGGCTACAACTGGGGCAGGCACTTCCGCATTTGCAACTTGAGGCTGCGCTTTGGTTTCTGTTACCGCTACGGAAGTAACGTTTTCAGTTTTGCTGCGTGCAATAAAGTCAACCGGTTTGCTGGACTGTGGAACAACAGGAGCAACAATATTGGTCACAGTAGTTTGAGCAACTTTAACCGGTTCTGCTACGCTGGAAGCAATAATCGGAGACATAGCCGGCATATTGGATTGGTAAGTATCCGGAGTATTGTCTTTGTCGATAAAGTTAATAATGTCTTGACTTTGGGTAGCTGAGTTTTTAGCCACCAAAATGCTGCGGCCTTCAGAAATGGCGCTGCCGCTCAGGCCGTTGAGGCGCTTGAGTTCGGCTACGCTCATGCCGGTATCGTTGGCGATGGCATTAAGCTTTTTGTTACCCAAAGAAGTATAAATATCCCAAGACATCAGGGTATCTGGATTTGCATTGCGGTAGTTCTTCTCAAATGCAGAAACCGCAGAAACCGGCAACAACAGACGACGGTTGTTTTTAGGGATGAATACCGGAGCATTGAAACCTGGGTTGAGTGCCAACAGTTCGCTTTCGCTGATGTTTGCAAAACGAGCAATTGTGCTGTTATCAATAGGTTTGTCGATGCTGACAGATTTGAAATACGGCTGATTGCTGATTTCGCTGATATTCATGCCGAAAGTTTGCGGATTGGCAACGATATTGCGGACGGCCAAAAGTTTGGGAACGTAGTTGCGTGTTTCGTTCGGCATACGCAGGTTTTCGTATGTCGGTTCCAAACCTTGCGCACGGGCGCGGTTTACGGCGCGTCCGACGTTACCTTCGCCCCAGTTGTAAGCGGCAAGCGCCAAAGACCAGTCGCCGAACATACCGTGCAGGTATTGCAGGTAGTTCAATGCGGCATCGGTAGCGGCGTAAATGTCGTGGCGGCCGTCATACAAAGGCGTTTTTTCCAAGCCGAAGTGGCGGCCGGTAGCCGGCATAAATTGCCACAGGCCGGATGCGCCGACGTGTGATTTGGCTTTGGTTACGAATGCGCTTTCAATGAAAGGCAACAAAGCAATTTCGGCGGGCATATTGCGTTTTTTAACTTCATTGGCAATATGGTACATATAAGGTTTGCTGCGGGAGATGGTGCGGTCGAAATATGCACTGTTTGCAGCAAATTTGTTTTCATGGCGGCGAACCAGTTCTGTGTTGACTTCGTTGATGCGGAAGTCTTTACGCAACGATGCCCATAAGCTGCCGGAGCCGAAGGTTTGTGCTTTGGCTTGGTCAAGCAGGGCGGAGTTGAGGCGCATCATGGCCATGCCGACTTGGTTGGGCGTAGCGTTTTGCGCATAGGCTGTGGCGGAAACCGCCGACAGGCTTGAAATGGTCAGAGCGATGGTTTTTAGTTTTGCCATAGTAAATAGAGTTATCAAATATATAATAAAATTTCGTCTTTTTGATAGTATCGTTTCAGCATTTAAACGTCAAGTCGAGCAGGGAATTTGCTTTGTATGATGTGGTCGTGGTGTTAAAATTCTGTCACACAAGTCGGGATGCATAGGGGAGCCTTTAATGGAAACTTTTTTTATGCAAACGCCAATGGGACAATATCTTGCTCAAAAAGAGGCGGATTTTTTCAGACGGCATTTGCAGTATTTGAATAGGCCAAGTGGCGGTTCAATTGGGCGGTATATGGCAGAGGCCGTCTGAAAATATGATTGTGGTGCCTCGCGATGTGCGGATGAATGCTGAAATGTTGGCATTTGAAACGCATTCCGTGGATGTGTTATTGATGCCTCATCTTTTGGAAGTTTCATCTGCAGATTTGGTGTTGCAAAAGGCGTTTAGGATATTAAAACCTGAAGGCAGGTTGATTTTGACGGGGTTCAACCCTAAATCTTTGTGGGGATTAAGCTCTTGGTTTGATGGGGAAAAGCTGCCTTTGAAATCTCAATGCTTGGCTCTGGCTGAGTTGAAACGAAAAATTGCGGATATTGGTTTTGAAATAGAATATGGGCAGTTTATGGATTATCTGCCTGCTGTGAATTCGCCATCTGCTTTGAAGTTTCTGGCGGTTTATGGAAAAGGCAGGGGATAGGTGGTGGCCGCAGTGTGCAGCGGTTTATGGGATGGTGTTAACGAAACATTTGGTTGGTGTCCATCCTTTGCCTGAATTGGAATCTGCATTCGATGGCAATACGGTTGCTTTAAGTACGGCACGTTTGGCCGAATAGTTTTCAGACGGCCTATATATAATGATGAATTTGGAGAATAACGATGCCTGAATTACCTGAAGTGGAAACGACTTTACGCGGAATCGCGCCTCATATTGATGGCAAAAAGATAAAAAAAGTCATTATTCGCCAGTTTAAATTGAGATGGCCTATCCATCCGAGACTTGGCGCAAATTTTGGCCGGGCGCAAAGTTTTTGGCATGCAACCGGCGTGCGAAGTATTTGATTATTACTTTTGAAACGGGTATTTTACTTATTCATTTGGGTATGTCCGGCAGTTTGCGGATTTTTACCGCCGATGATGAGCGTATCGCCACTCCGGATAAACATGATCATTTAGATTTTGTATTTGATGACGGCACCGTATTGCGTTATCACGATCCGCGTAAATTTGGTGCGGTATTGTGGTATGAAGGGTATTGCCGAGCATCATCCGCTGTTGGAAAAGTTGGGACCAGAGCCGCTCTCGGACGATTTTGATGCAAATTACTTGTATCAGAAATTGAAAACCCAAAAGCGTGCAGTTAAATTAGCACTGATGGATAATGCGGTGGTGGTTGGCGTCGGCAATATTTATGCGAATGAAAGTCTGTTTAAGGCGGGTATTTCGCCATTGCGTCCGTCAAATAAGCTGACCAAGAAAGAATGCGCATTATTGGTGGAAACCGTTAAAGCGGTTCTGCTGAGGGCAATTGCAACGGGCGGCAGTACGCTGCGGGACTTTGTCAATAGCGATGGCAAAAGTGGCTACTTTCAGCAGGAATATACGGTCTATGGCCGTCATAACGAGCCTTGCGTTCAGTGTGGCGGGTTGATTTTTAAAGAAACTTTGGGGCAGCGTGGAACATTTTATTGTCCAAATTGCCAGAAATAGTTTCAGACGGCCTTAAATGTCAGAGGCCGTCTGAAAACAATGAACACAATACAGAAGAAATTTTATGTCTAAACAAAAAGCTCCTTTTTTTAAACGTCTGAGCCGACTTTGCCGTTTGGCAGCTTGGTTATTCAGAACCGGTCGGGATTTGCGTGCCATCGATGGCAACAATGCAGAGGAACGCAATCACGCTGTGGTTGTTTTTGGGAAAAGGTGCGTTGGATGCTTTGGATATCGAATTGAAATCGGCGTACCGCCGCAAAGGAAATGTAAGCGGTACTTTGGTGGTAGCCAATCATGTATCTTGGTTGGATATTTTTGCCATGAGTGCCGTTTATCCGAGCAGTTTTATTGCGAAACAGGAAATCAGCAGCTGGCCGGTTTTGGGGAAAATGGGTAAAAATGCCGGTACGGTGTTTATCAACCGCAATTCCCGCCGTGATGTTGAACCGATTAATCAGGCGATTTGTGCGGCATTGAAAGCAGGGCAGAATGTAAGTTTCTTCCCCGAGGCGCGCACTTCTTCTGGCTTGGGTATTTTGCCGTTTAAAGCAGCCCTGTTTCAATCGGCTATTGATGCGAAAGCGCCGATTCAGGCGATAACCTTACGCTATTATGATGGCGAAGGACAACGGACGGATTTGCCATCCTATGCGGAGGTAAACCTGTTTCAATCTTTATGGCGCATTGTTTCGATGAAGAAAATCCGTATCCGTTTGGATTTCTCGCCTCAATACAAACCGACAGATATGCCTGATAAAGACCGCTATGCTTTGAAGGATATTGCGGAAACAGCCATCGGCGAAATTGTGGCTTCGGATTCGCCCATTCAGCCTTTACTTAAAAAATAATTTCAGTCAGGCACTTGTTTTATTTCAGATGGCCTTCATTTAGAGGAATAGCTGTTTTCGGTTTAATTGAATTGATAGTTTGATGTAATTAATATTATTTGAACTATAAATTATACAAATCGATAGGCCTGCATTAAAATGCAAGCATTGATTCATTTCTCAAACCCGAATTTTTAAGGAGCTTAAAAATGGCTTTGCAAGATCGTACCGGTCAAAAAGTACCTTCCGTAGTATTCCACACTCGCGTTGGCGACACTTGGAAAGATGTTTCTACTGATGATTTGTTCAAAGGCAAAAAAGTAGTCGTGTTCTCTCTGCCTGGCGCATTTACTCCAACTTGCTCTTCTTCTCACCTGCCACGCTACAACGAATTGTTTGGTGCGTTCAAAGAAAATGGTGTTGACGCAATCTACTGCGTATCTGTAAACGACACTTTCGTAATGAACGCTTGGGCTGCTGAAGAAGAAGCCGACAACATCTACATGATCCCTGATGGCAACGGTGAATTCACTGAAGGCATGGGCATGTTGGTTGACAAAGAAGACTTGGGCTTCGGTAAACGCTCTTGGCGTTACTCCATGCTGGTTAACGACGGCGTGGTTGAAAAAATGTTTATCGAACCTGAAGAACCAGGCGATCCTTTCAAAGTGTCTGACGCTGACACTATGTTGAAATACATTGCTCCTGACTGGAAAGCTCAAGAGTCTGTTGCCATCTTCACCAAACCTGGCTGCCAATTCTGCGCTAAAGCTAAAAAAGCGCTGCAAGACAAAGGCTTGTCTTACGAAGAAATCGTATTGGGCAAAGATGCAACTGTTACTTCCGTACGCGCTATTACCGGCAAGATGACTGCTCCTCAAGTATTCATCGGCGGCAAATACATCGGCGGCAGCGAAGACTTGGAAGCTTACTTGGCTAAAAACTAATTGCCTGTATGCTTGAGACGGCTTGAAAACAGGCCGTCTGAAAGATCAAAATATAGAGTTATTCAGACGACGTTTACAAATCGGCGTTCTGAATAACTCTATATTTCACAAGTAGAATTTGAGATTATTGTTTTAAATCGATATTTAGGTATTGGCTATTGATTTTTAAATTTTGATAGTTTGTGAAGTTTAGGCCGTCTGAAAACGGATAACCTGATGGCAATATCGGTTTGGATATAGACAGTAAGGATAAAATATGAAAAAAAGATTCAAGCAGATGTGGTAGTACTGGGTGGCGGTACAGCCGGTATGGGCGCATTTCGCAATGCTCGACTTCATACAGACAATGTTTACCTGATTGAAAACAATGTATTCGGAACAACTTGTGCGCGTGTCGGCTGTATGCCGTCCAAATTGCTGATTGCGGCTGCGGAAGCGCGCCATCATGCTCTGCATACCGATCCGTTTGGCGTGCATTTGGATAAAGACAGCGTAACGGTAAACGGCGAAGAAGTCATGCACCGCGTGAAGTCCGAACGCGACCGTTTTGTCGGTTTTGTAGTCAGCGATGTAGAAGAGTGGCCTGCCGACAAGCGTATTATGGGTACGGCAAAATTTGTTGACGAACACACCGTCCAAATTGATGACCACACTCAAATCACTGCAAAAAGTTTTGTGATTGCCACAGGTTCGCGCCCTGTGATTTTCCCTCAGTGGGAAGTTTTAGGTGATCGCTTGATTGTGAACGATGATGTTTTCTCTTGGGATACCCTGCCTAAGAGTGTGGCCGTGTTTGGTCCTGGCGTAATCGGCTTAGAGTTGGGTCAGGCTTTGCACCGTTTGGGCGTAAAAGTTGAAATTTTTGGCGTAGCAGGCGCGATTGGCGGTATTTCCGACCCTGTTGTCGCTGAAGAAGCCAAAACCGTTTTTGGCGAAGAATTGACTTTGCATTTGGATGCCAAAACCGAAGTTAAATTGGATGCAGAAGGCAATGTTGAAGTTCATTGGGAACAAGATGGCGAAAAAGGTGTATTCCATGCCGAATATGCTTTGGCTGCCGCCGGTCGCCGTCCGAACGTGGACAATATCGGTTTGGAAAACCTGAATATCGAAAAAGATGCACGTGGCGTGCCTGTTGCCGATCCGCTGACCATGCAAACCAGCATTCCGCACATCTTCATCGCAGGCGATGCGTCCAATCAATTGCCTCTGCTGCATGAAGCTTCCGACCAAGGCAAAATTGCCGGCCACAATGCCGCTATTTTCCCGAATATTGAGGGCGGATTGCGCCGTAGCGTAATCGGCGTGGTATTCACCAGTCCGCAAATTGCCACTATCGGTTTGAAATACGCGCAAGTTGCGGCGAAATATCAGCCTGATGAGTTTGTCATCGGTGAAGTTTCCTTCCGAAACCAAGGCCGCAGCCGTGTTATGTTGGTAAACAAAGGCCATATGCGTTTGTATGCTGAGAAAGCGACCGGCCGTTTCATTGGTGCGGAAGTTGTCGGCCCTGCTGCCGAACATTTGGCACACTTGATGGCTTGGGCGCATCAAATGAAGATGACGATTCCGCAAATGCTGGATATGCCGTTCTACCATCCGGTTATCGAGGAAGGTCTGCGTACTGCATTGCGTGATGCCGATGCAAAATTGAAACAGGCTTGATTATTTGATGGAATAAAGGCCGTCTGAAACTCGTAGTGAGGTTTCAGACGGCCTTTTTTATGCTTTGAAGCTGTTAAATCAATTCTAAATCCGGACCGGCATTTTGCGCACGACGGCTTCGTAATTGAATATCTAAGCGCAAATCATGGGCGGAGTCGGCATTTTTAATAGCGTCTTGATAGCTGATATCGCCGTTTTCATATAAATCATACAAGGCTTGGTCAAAAGTGATCATGCCCATGCCGGTTGATTTTTTCATCATTTCTTTGATGTTGTGGACTTCGCCTTTTTGAATCAAGTCGGCAATAATCGGCGAATTGAGCAAAACTTCGACCGCCGCCACACGACCCCGTCCGCTTTCACGGGGAATCAGTCGTTGTGAAATAAAGGCTTGCAGGTTGAGCGACAAGTCTGTCAGCAACTGGGTACGGCGCTCTTCGGGGAAGAAGTTGATGATGCGGTCGAGCGCTTGGTTGGTACTGTTGGCGTGCAGTGTCGCCATACACAAATGGCCGGTTTCTGCGAAGGCAATGGCGTAGTCCATGGTCTCGCGGTCGCGGATTTCGCCAATCAAGATAACATCCGGCGCTTGGCGCAGGGTGTTTTTCAGCGCAATCGGCCAATTTTCGGTATCTACGCCGATTTCTCGTTGAGTGATGATGCAGTTTTTGTGTTGGTGGATAAACTCAATCGGGTCTTCGATGGTGATAATGTGGTCGAAGCTGTTTTCGTTTCGATAGTCGATAAGGGAGGCGAGGGAAGTGGACTTGCCCGAACCTGTACCACCGACAAAAATAATCAGGCCGCGTTTTCTGAGGGCAATGTCTTTCAGAATAGGGGGTAGATTGAGCGTTTCAAATTTCGGGATATTGCTGGTAATGGAACGGAATACCAAAGCAGTTGCACCGCGTTGAACCATGGCATTGACACGGAAGCGGCTGGTATCTGGCAGGCTGATAGCGAAGTTGCATTCGTTGGTGGAAGAAAATTCTTCGATTTGTTTGGAAGACATAATCGAAAAAGCGATTTCCATACATTTTTTTCAGCACTCAGCGGCTCATCAGTCAGTCGCATGATTTTGCCGTCCACTTTCATGGCCGGCGGGAAATTGGTGGTAATGAAAAGGTCGGAGCCTTTGTATTTGTTCATATGGCGTAGCCAAGCGAACAATTCTTCTTTTGCGCCCGGAGTATTTTCGTCAAACATAAGAATTTAGGTATTTAATAAATAGAGTTATTTTATTGAGAATAATTATAACAGAAGCAATCATTATTTGCTGTTTTGCCCAGCTAGAGCGGCAATCTGTTTTTAAATTGAGTGTCGTTCTGGGAATATAGCAGATTTTTCAGTATCCCTGTGATTTTAAATTCTGCTGTTATAATGTTGCCCGATTAGTGAATGGAAAGGTAACGAGATGTCAGTACAAACAATTGCCGTGGTCGGCGCAATGGAACAGGAAATTGAGCTTTTGCGTGAAAGCATGGCCAATGTCAAGCATGTGTCCTTCGGTAAATTCTCGGCATATGAAGGCGAATTGGCAGGAAAACGCATGGTATTGGTTTTGAGCGGTATCGGTAAGGTCAATGCAGCGGTTTCTACTTCTTGGGTCATTCATCAGTTTGCACCGGATTGTGTCATCAATACCGGCAGTGCAGGCGGTTTGGGCAAAGGTCTGAAGGTTGGTGATGTGGTTATTGGCGGAACTGTGGCGCATCATGATGTTGACGTAACGGCTTTTGGTTATGTTTGGGGACAAGTACCGCAACTTCCCTGCTGTGTTTGCATCGGATGAAAACCTGATTCGCCAAGCAGAAAAGGCGGTGCAAGTGTTTGAAGGTGCGGCTGTAACGCAAGGCCTGATTGTCAGTGGCGACCGTTTTGTGCACAGCAGCGAAGGTGTCGCGGAAATCCGCAGCCATTTCCCTGAGGTCAAAAGCAGTGGAAATGGAAGCTGCGGCGATTGCGCAGACTTGTCACCAGTTGGAAGTGCCGTTTGTGATTATTCGCGCCGTCTCCGATTCGGCAGATGAGAAAGCGGACATCAGCTTTGAAGAGTTTTTGAAAACGGCGGCCGTCAGCTCGGCGAAGATGGTGACCGAGATTGTCAAATCGCTATAAAATCATGCAGAAACGTTGAATTTCCGTTAGAATACGGAACGATTCAACCTTATTCTAAGGCCGTCTGAAAACCGAATCCCTGTTTTTTCAGACGGCCTTTCCGACTTTAATTGCATTTATCTTAATAACAATATGAAAAACATACGGAATTTCTCCATTATTGCCCACATCGACCACGGTAAATCGACGCTTGCCGACCGTTTTATCCAATACTGCGGCGGTTTGGATTTGCGCGAAATGAGTACGCAGGTGCTCGACTCCATGGACATCGAAAAAGAGCGCGGCATTACCATTAAAGCGCAAACCGCCGCGCTCAACTATAAAGCACGCGACGGGCAGGTGTATCAGCTCAACCTGATTGATACTCCGGGACACGTCGACTTTTCTTACGAAGTCTCCCGTTCGCTGTCTGCCTGCGAAGGCGCGCTTTTGGTCGTTGACGCATCGCAAGGCGTGGAAGCGCAAACCGTGGCGAACTGCTATACCGCGATTGATTTGGGCGTGGAAGTTGTGCCTGTTTTGAACAAAATCGACTTGCCTGCCGCAGAACCCGAGCGCGTGGAGCAGGAAATTGAAGACATCATCGGCATTGATGCCGTTGGTGCGGTGCAATGTTCTGCTAAAAGCGGCATTGGTGTGGAAGATGTTTTGGAAGAAATCGTTGCCAAAATCCCTGCGCCGACCGGCGATGAAAATGCGCCGTTGCAAGCAGTTATTGTCGATTCGTGGTTTGACAACTACGTCGGCGTGGTCATGCTGATTCGTGTGAAAAACGGCACCATCAAGCTGAAAGACAAAGTGCGCTTTATGAGTACTAAGGCGGAAACGCAGGTCGAGCAGCTGGGCGTATTCACACCAAAATCAGTTCAAAAACAAGAACTGAAAGCCGGCGAAGTAGGCTTTTTGATTACCGGCGTGAAAGAATTGGGACAGGCAAAAGTCGGCGATACGGTGACTTTGGTTGCCAACCCTGCCTCTGAGCCGCTGCCCGGCTTCCAAGAAGTACAAAGCCAAGTATTTGCAGGCCTTTATCCGGTGGAAAGCCACGACTACGAAGCCTTGCGCGATGCGTTGGAAAAATTGCAGCTGAACGATGCTTCGTTGAAATTTGAGCCTGAAGTTTCCCAAGCGTTGGGCTTCGGCTTCCGTTGCGGTTTCTTGGGTTTGTTGCACTTAGAAATCGTGCAGGAACGCTTGGAGCGCGAGTTCGACATGGACTTGATTACCACTGCGCCAACGGTGGTTTACGAAGTCGTGTTGAAAAACGGCGAGAAAAATCGAAGTTGAAAATCCGTCCAAACTGCCTGAAATCAGCACCATCGAAACCATTCTTGAGCCGATTATTACTGCGACCATTCTTGTACCTCAGGAATATGTCGGCAACGTCATGACTTTGTGTAACCAAAAGCGTGGTGTTCAGGTCAATATGCAATACATGGGCCGTCAAGTCATGCTGACTTATGATTTGCCGATGAACGAAGTCGTAATGGATTTCTTTGACAAACTTAAATCGACTTCGCGCGGTTATGCTTCGTTGGACTACCATTTCAAAGAGTTCCAACCGTCTGATTTGATTAAGCTCGACATTATGGTCAATGGCGAAAAAGTCGATGCCCTGAGCCTGATTGTCCACCGTCAAAGCGCCGTTCACCGCGGTCGCGAGCTGGCATCAAAAATGCGCGAACTGATTCCGCGCCAAATGTTCGACATCGCCGTCCAAGCCGCCATCGGCAGCCAGATTATCGCCCGTGAGAACGTCAAAGCCCTGCGTAAAAACGTTTTGGCGAAATGTTACGGCGGCGATATTACGCGTAAGAAAAAACTTCTCGAAAAACAAAAAGCAGGTAAGCGCCGCATGAAACAAGTGGGCAACGTGGAAATCCCGCAAAGCGCATTCTTGGCGATTCTGCAAGTGAGTGATAAATAATGAGTATAAATCTGACTTTAGGCGCAATCGTTGTGTTGCTGGCCGGCTTGGTCCTCAACTTCAAAAGCAGCAAAGAGCGTCAGGAAAACGGCGAATGGAGTTCCGGCCTGCAATGGAGTTATCTCCTGTGCATGGTCGGCGTATTCGGCATTTTGTCCGAATTTATGAGCTTTACCGCCGTATTGCTGGTGTTTGTCGTGTTCACCGGTATGGTTTGGGCAATCCATAAAGGCCGTCTGAAAAAAAGCGAGACCGGCGAAGACAATGCGCATTTTACCGACTACATGGGCGGCTTTTTCCCCATCATCTTGGTTATCTTTGTGTTGCGCAGCTTTATTGCCGAGCCGTTCCAAATTCCGTCCAGCTCCATGCGTCCGGGCTTGGTCAAAGGCGATTTTATCTTGGTGAACAAATTCTCTTACGGTATCCGCCTGCCGATTTTGAATAAGGTCATTATCCCTGTCGGCAACATTGCACGAGGCGATGTCGTGGTGTTCAATTACCCACTTCAGCCTGAGATGAATTACATCAAAGCGTATCGTCGGTATTCCGGGCGACGTTGTGGAATACCGTGATAAGGTTTTGACTGTTAACGGTGAAATTATTTCTGAAAAACCAAACGGCAATTATCAATACGCAGATGATACCGATCCGTCTATGATTCATACGCTTGAGCGTTTTCAGACGGCCTTGAATGGCAAAAACTTTGATGTGGTCAAGGAGGCCGGTCAGCCTTCCGTATCTATTGCCGTATTGAACAAATATACCTCCGAAGTGATGCCTGAAAGCAATTACTCGCTTGAAACAAGCGGTTTGGAAAATTGCGAATACGCAGAAGACGGCAATGGCTTTATCTGTAAAGTTCCCGAAGGCCGTTATTTCGCGATGGGCGACAACCGCGACAATAGCGCCGACTCCCGTTATTGGGGATTTGTCGATGACAAGTTGATTGTCGGTAAAGCCTTCTTTGTTTGGATGAACTTTGGCGAACTCAGCCGTATCGGTACCAGCATCCAATAAGCAATAAACAGATTAAAAGGCCGTCTGAAATTTTTCAGACGGCCTTTTTTGTATCTATTTTTTGTTTTTTAACGAACCTAAATAAATCGCTAATAAAGTTAAAGTGGCGCCACTCCATTGGACGATATTAATCGGTTTATCCAGCCAGAAATAATCGATCAACATGGCAGCAACTGGTTCGGAGAGCAGTAGTAGGCCGGTCAGCGATAGGGATAAAAGCGGGATGGCGTAAGCAATCAATGCCCAAGCGAAGCATTGCATAACGATGCCGTAGATGGAGACTAGAATCACATCGTTTAAAGTTTTGGGGTAAAGATGGGTAGCATCGAATAGTAGAGATGGGATGACCAGCGCTATTGCGCCGCCGAAGCTTAAAATCATCATCAGCGGAAACAAACCGACTTTTTCCTGCTCATGGGTTTTGCGTACAAAGACCATAGACAGGGCCAGCATGGCACCGGATACTACGCCGCTGACAAATCCCCATGCGGCATTGTCGTTATGATCGAACTCTGGGCTGCCGATCAAGGCGACGCCTATGGTGGCCAATATCAAACTTAAAATTTGCAGGGTGCTTAAACGTTCTGAATAAAAGAAGAAGCCGATGGCGGCTAAAAAGAAAATCTGCAGGCTGTTGAGCAAGGTGGAAATGCCGGGACCCACGGCGTGAATGCTTTCGTGCCAAAGGGCGAGGTCGAATGCGAGGAAAACGCCGGATAAGATTGCGTAGCCAACTGTTTTTCTTTTTGTGGGCATTTTTTTGTCTGAAAAAAACGCCCGAGCAGGAAGAATATAGGGGCGGCAATCAGCAAGCGCCAGAATGCGATGGCGTAAGAGCCGACATCGACAAATTTGACGATCAAGCTGCCCAAGCCGAAGACGACGCAGCCGACGACCAATAGGGGCACTGCATAATTTCCCGAACCTGTCTCCATCGGCTTCTCCATCAATCAAATGAAGACGATTATTCCATAAAAATATAGCTGGGAGCGCTAATGATAAAGAGCCGTAAGCCAAGATAAAGGGTTTATGATGAAAGGCCGTCTGAAAACTGTTTCAGACGGCCTTTTGATGATTTTCTGGCTTGATTTCGTATTGTTGTAGTATAAAATCGTTTTACGCCGTGTTTTCAGACGGCCTGATCAGTTTTGGTTTTGAGAAAAGGATTATTGGAAATGGCAAACCCTATTCGTGCGTTTTTGGATTATGTGCCGTCGGTTGATGAGTCTTGTTTTGTAGATGAGACTTCGGTAGTGATTGGCGAAGTGTCGCTGGCGGAAGATGTATCGATTTGGCCTTATGCCGTATTGCGCGGCGATGTGAACAGCATTTCTATCGGCAAGCGCAGTAATGTGCAGGACGGCAGTGTTTTGCATGTGTCGCATAAGAATGCGACGAAGCCTGACGGTTCGCCTCTGATTATCGGCGATGATGTGACGATTGGGCATAAGGTCATGCTGCATGGCTGCCGAATTGGGAATCGTGTGTTGGTAGGCATGGGCTCGATTATTTTGGATGATACGGTTGTCGAAGATGATGTGATGATAGGCGCGGGCAGTTTGGTGCCTCCGCGCAAGCGTTTGGAAAGCGGTTTTTTATACGTCGGCTCGCCTGTGAAACAAGTGCGTCCGCTGACTGATGAGGAAAAGGAATTTTTGACGTATTCCTCTGCGCATTATGTCCGCCTGTCCGGTCAGCATAAAAATTCAAAATAAGGACAACCAATACAATGAACGCAATTTATCTGGCTTCGGGCAGTCCGCGCCGTCGTGAGATTTTGGAGAATTTGGGTTTCACGGTACGCCGCCTTCCTGCGGATATTGATGAAACCCCCAAAGAAGGCGAAGCCGCAGTAGAGTATGTACGCCGTATGGCTTGCGAGAAAAATCAGGCGGCGGTGGCGCAATGGTTTGCTGCTCATGACGAAGAGCCTGAGTTTGCTGTATTGACGGCGGATACGACGGTGGCGGATGGTGAGGCTATTTTGGGTAAACCTGAATCCGAGGCTGATGCGGTCGATATGCTGGAACGCTTGTCCGGACGGACGCATCAAGTGCTGACAGCTGTATGCGTTTACTGGCAAGGCGTGCGCCATGATGTCGTGCAGACGAGCGAAGTGCGCTTTAAAACGTTGACAGCTGAGGAGATTGCAGCCTATGTTGCCAGCGGCGAATCGATGGACAAAGCCGGTGCGTATGGGATTCAGGGCTTGGGCGGCGTATTTGTCGAGCATTTGCAGGGTAGCTTTACGGGCGTGATGGGTTTGCCGGTTTATGAGACCGCGCAACTACTGAAATCTTTGGGTTTGGAAGCGCCGCCGTTTGCTTAAAATTAGGCAAATGCCGTCTGAAAGCGTGCCGACAAAAACGCCTGTTTCAGTTACAATACTGCCTTAAACAGCTTGCTTGAAGAAAGATATGAAAGAACATAAGGCCCGGAAACGCTTCGGGCAGAATTTTTTGCAGGATACGCGGATTATTAGCGATATTGTCAACGCGGTCAGACCGCAGCCTGATGATATCGTGATTGAAATCGGCCCGGGCTTGGCCGCCATTACCGAGCCTTTGGCGAAAAAACTCAACTGCCTGCATGTTTGCGAAATCGACCGCGACATCGTACGCCGTCTGAAAACCCTACCGTTTGTAGATAAATTGGTGATACACGAAGGCGATGTATTGCAGTTTGATTTCAACAGCATTGAAGGCAAGAAAAAAATTGTCGGCAACCTGCCGTACAATATTTCCACGCCGCTTTTGTTCCGATTGAGCGAAGTGGCAGACGATGTGATCGATATGCACTTTATGCTGCAAAAAGAAGTGGTCGAACGCATGGTGGCGCAGCCGAAAACCAACGACTATGGCCGTCTGGGCGTAATGCTGCAATATTTCTTCGATATGGAAATGTTGATTGAAGTACCGCCTGAATCCTTTGACCCTGCGCCGAAAGTAGATTCGGCCGTCGTTCGCATGATTCCGGTGAAACACCGCATCGGTAAAGCGGAAGATTTTGAACATTTTGCCAAACTGGTGAAACTGGCTTTCCATCAACGCCGCAAAACCATACGCAATAATTTGAAGGAACTTGCCGGCGATGATGATTTGCAGGCAGTCGGCATTAATCCGCAGGATAGGGCAGAACACATTGCTGCTGAGAAATATGTGGAATTGAGCAATTATCTGGTTCAAAAGGCCGTCTGAAACAGTGATGGCAATTTTTAAGCAACCTCCTATTCAATGGGGGGACTGGGTGATTCATATTTGTGGCTCGAGTTGGCGCAGTATTTTTTTCCGGTAAGGACATGCCGCCTGAGCGGCACCGTTTTTGAAGCGGCAATTATCGGCGCAGTTTGGGTATTGACCGGGCATCGTCTCGATAGGGAAGAGCAATTTAAAGTCAATCGGTACAATAAAGGCGGAATCTCAGGCGACATAGTCAGTTGCCGCTTTTGGCTGGAAACTGTCATTCCTTTGCTTTGGCAGCAGCAAACGCAACTCAAGCCCCGAAAATTTTGGCAGTTTGGAAAGAAATAATGATTAAATTCAAAAATGTACACAAACATTTTAAAGATTTGCACGTTATCAACGGCGTGAATCTGGAAGTCAAACAAGGCGAAGTGGTCGTTGTATGCGGCCCTTCAGGCAGTGGCAAATCGACGCTGATTCGTACGGTAAACCAACTCGAGCGCATTGAAAGCGGCGAGATTTGGGTGGACGGCATCAATGTTGCCGATCCGAAAACCGATTTGAACAAAGTGCGCGAAGAAGTGGGCTTTGTGTTCCAAGGGTTCAATCTGTATCCGCATTTGACTGTCTTGGAAAATATTATTCTTTCTCCGATGAAAGTGAAAAACCAAAGCCGTGAAGAGGCGGAAAAGAAAGCGATGGAGCTTTTGGAACGCGTCGGTTTGGCGCATCAAAAAAGACGCGCTGCCCGGTCAGCTTTCCGGCGGTCAGCAGCAGCGTGTAGCGATTGCACGCGGTTTGGCGATGGAGCCGCGCGTGATGTTGTTTGACGAGCCGACTTCCGCGCTTGACCCTGAAATGGTCGGCGAAGTATTGAAAGTGATGAAAGACTTGGCGGAAAGCGGCATGACCATGATGTGTGTAACCCATGAAATGGGTTTTGCGCGCGAAGTCGCCGACCGTGTGATTTTTGTCGATAAAGGCCAGATTTTGGAAGATGAAACACCGGAAGAATTTTTTACCAATCCGAAACACGAGCGTGCCAAACAATTCCTGCAACAGGTAATGACACATTAAACTCGGGCCGTCTGAAATTTCAGATGGCATGATCGGTTTGAATGATTTTGAAAGTTGAAAATAATGTATTTTGTTGACCGTACTGCTGTTGTGCTGAAGCCGACCGCCCGTTTTTTGGAATGGCTGAAATCTGCCGATGAAAATATGCCCGACCTGACCGTCGAGCAACTGCGCACCAACTGCTCCGTATTCCTTGTGCCGCAATTTGACGAACCCGAATCCGTCATTTCCTATTTTGACGAACGCTACCAGCAGATTTTTGAAGCTGAATTGGCAGGCTGGGACATCGATAAAAGCAAATGGCCGCAAGACATGAGCTTTGAAGGCTTTTTGGGAATTTTTTTCGATACCGAAATCCACGATATGGTTTTTGGATATGGAAGAGGCGGAATTGAACATTACGCCTGTTTTTCGACAATATGATGTAAAAGCCGTGCGAAGTTTTCAGACGGCCTTAAAGCCCTCGCGTTCTTTGAAAATTCTGATTGTCTTCTTACACCTTTCGGCGTTGGCCTTATGCCTTGCCGAGTTTTACGGCTGGATGATGTGGCAGGGTTTGGCGGCGTTGGTCGGCAGTTTTGCCTATGCTTGGCGCAGCGTTAATTTTCACACTCAAAATGCGGTCAGAAAAATCATCATCGACCGCCAATACCGTGCGACGGTTTACTTGAATGACGAGGAAGAGGGAAGAAGCGCGGTTTTGCAAGACAGTAGTATGTTGACGGTTTATGCTTTGTTTTTGCAATGGAATGTTGACGGGAAAATAGTCAAACACTGCATCTTGCCTGATATGGCCGACCTCGATGCCTACCGCCGTCTGAAAGTGTGGGCACGCTGGTGTCGGGAAAAAGAAGACAAAGCAGAACTTGCGGCAGATATGGATTAAACGGCTGTTTCAGACGGCCTTTTGAAGCGATCAAATACAATGAAAAACATTACAAGACTGGCTTTTCTCATTTGGAGACTGCCCATAGTTCCGGCCTTATCGATATGGGCTTGGAACGCGTGGGAGAAGTGAAAAAAACGCATGAATTTGGTGCCGCAATGTCCTGTCGTCGTGGTGGCGGGTACGAATGGCAAAGGGTTCCGTATGCGCCTATTTGTCGCATATTTATAAAGAAGCCGGTTTTAAAGTCGGTACGCTGACCAGCCCACACCTTCTGCGTTACAACGAACGAATCGCCATCAACACTCAGCCGGTTTCAGATGAATTGATTGTTTCCTCATTTGAGCGCATCGAAGCGGTGCGCGGCGAAATTTCTCTGACGTATTTTGAGTTTAATGCTTTGGCTGCCGTCGATATTTTTCATGCATGAAAAATGTGGACGTAATGATTTTTGAAGTCGGTTTGGGCGGACGATTGGATGCTGTGAATGTATTTGACGGCGACTGCTCGGTCGTTACCAGTGTGGATTTGGATCATCAGGCCTTTTTGGGCGATACTGTCGAGCAGGTCGGTTTTGAAAAAGCCGGAGTGTTCCGTAGTGGCAAACCAGCCGTATGCGGTCAGAATCCTACGCCTGAATCATTGCTCAAACACGCAGAAGAAATTGGCGCAAAACTGTTGATGGTTCAGCGAGATTTTGATTTTGCGTCAATGGAAAGCGTACAGTGGAACTACCGCTTCCATCCGCAATCTTCAGACGGCCAAAGCCGTAACCGCAATTCCTTGCCGTTTCCTGCTTTGCGCGGTGCCTATCAGTTGTCCAATGCTGCGTGTGCATTGACGGTGTTGGAATGTTTGAACGAACAATTGCCGGTTGATATCGGCGCGATTAAACGCGGTTTGCTGTTGGTTGAGAATCCTGGACGTTTCCAAGTTTTGCCTGGCCGTCCGCTGGTGGTCTTTGGATGTCGGCCACAATCCGCACGCAGCCCGTGCTTTGCGCCGCAGCCTGATTAACCTTGCCTTTTGCCCAAAAACGTACCGCTGTATTCAGTATGTTGTCCGACAAAGATATTGATGGCGTGCTGGAAATCGTTAAAGATCAGTTTGACGAGTGGAATATCGCGCCTTTAGATGTGCCGCGCGGCATGACGATAGAGGCTTTGCAGGCCAAACTGGCTGAACACGGCATCGACAATGTAAATGTTTTTGAAACTGTCGCTGCTGCCTACCGCGCTGCTTTGGCTAAAGCAACCGAAAATGATAGAATCGTTGTTTTCGGCTCATTCCATACTGTTGCCGATGTAATGGCTGTTTTGAAAGAACACTAACGAGGAAATTATCATGTCCGACAATAAACAAAAAGAAACTCCAAACGGATACGATTTAGACGGTTACGAACAACTCAAACGTCGCAACCGCCGTCGCTTGGTCTTAGCCTCCGGCTTGGTGGTGGCATCGGGTATGCTGTTCGGTCTGGCACTGACTTCCGGCGACGATAAAAATTCACCGTTTAAAGAAGCACCTGTCGGTCAGAGCCAAGTCAAAACGGCTGATGAGCCGAGCAAGGCCGTTGTTTTAGAGCCGAATAAAGAGGATGTTGCGATGGCTGAGGAGGCTGCCCGCCATGCGGATGCCGAAGCGCAAAGCAAACCTCAAAATGCCGGCGATGAAGAAGACAATGCGCCGGTCGAAGTGCTGAAGCCGAGCCGTGAATCTGCTCCCGAAGATGTTGGCGAGCCGTTGGTTTTGATCAACGATACTTTGGATGACGGCAATATTAAAGGCTTGGAAGAGTCTGAACGTATTCAACGCGCTGAGGCTGCCAAACGCGAAGCTGCCGAACGCCGAGCCGAAGAACGCCGCCAACGTCAGGCTGAACAACGTGCTGCTGCGGCCCGTAAAACACAAGCCCAACAGGAAGCTGCTGAGAAAGAAAACGCATTGGCGGCTAAAAAACGCGCACTTCAAGCGCGTGCTGAAAAAGCAGAGCGTGAAGCCGCTGCCGAACGCAATAAATTGGCACAATTGGAAAAAGCAGAGAAAGCCATTGCCGAGCGTAAATCTGCCAAAAACAGCAAAGACAGCGTAAAAGACAAGGCCGAACCTGCCAAGAAAGCAGAAGCCAAAGTTGAAAAACCAAAAAATGAAAAAGCTAAACCGGAAACGGCCAAAGCAGAAAAAGCCGATAAGGTAAAAACTGCAGAGAAGCCGTCTGAAAAAGCCAAACCTAAAGCTGAAAAAGAAACAGCAGAAGCCAAGCCTGCGAAAAAAGCCGCTATTCAGGCTGGTTATGCTGAAAAAGAACGCGCACAAAGCCTGCAACGTAAAATGAAAGCCGCAGGTATCGATTCGACCATTACTGAAGTGATGACCGATAAAGGTAAGGTGTATCGCGTGAAATCAGCCAGTTATAAAAATGCACGCGATGCAGAGCGCGATTTGAACAAATTGCGTGTACATGGCATTGCTGGTCAGGTGACCAGTGAGTAATCTGCCTGTTGCCGATTTGTTGGCTGCCGCCGTCATCGTCATCTGCATCATTATCTCGTTGACACGGGGTATTATTGCCGAAGCAGGGAGCGATGGTGGCCTGGGTGGTATCGTTTATTGCAGCCAGAACGCTCGCCGTGCCGTTTGCCGATGTGGTCTTTAAATCGGTTGAGCCGCATTCCTTGGCGGTTGCGATGGGTTTTGCCGCTGTGTTTTTTCTGGCATGGCTGTTGCAGAAACTGGCACGATCGCTGTTGAGTAGTTTGATGTCTGCCGTTGGTTTAGGAAGCATCAACCGTTTGCTTGGCGGCGTATTTGGTGCAGTGAAAGGTGTGATTTTGGTGACACTGGCAGTGATGGTTTTTTCACACACTGATTTGTCGAAAACGGAAGAGTGGCAAAGTTCGCACACAATTCCGTATTTTGAATCACTTGCCGATGCCGCAATGCCGTATCTGCCTGGAAAAGATAGCGCAATGCCCCATCTTTCTGGTAAAGCAGCTGAAGTTGAAGAATTGGATGATTGAGTTTGACGGATTCAGACGGCCTATGGGTCGTCTGAATCCGTTTTTATTTGCGTAAATTTAGCATCATATTGTCAACAATTTGAGCAAACTCATCTAAATTATTTTATAATGACAGCTTACCCATTTAATCTTCAAACTCGGAGAAGCACGATATGTGTGGTGTATTAGGTTTGGTTAGTCATGAGCCGGTCAATCAGATGTTGTATGATGGTTTGCAGATGTTGCAACACCGTGGTCAGGATGCAGCAGGTATTGTTACTGCCGAAGGCAATATATTTCATATGCACAAGGGCAAAGGCATGGTGCGCGAAGTGTTCCGTACCCGTAATATGCGCGACTTGGTCGGTAATGCAGGCATTGCACATGTCCGTTATCCGACTGCAGGCAATGCGGGCAGCAGCGCAGAAGCCCAGCCGTTTTATGTCAGCTCCCCATTCGGCATTGTTTTGGCACACAATGGTAATCTGACCAATACCGAAGAGCTCTATGAAAACGTATGCAACAAACACCTGCGCCACGTTAATACCAGCTCCGATTCTGAAGTCCTACTCAATGTATTCGCACACGAATTACGCCGCGAGGTCTCTAAAAATACAGCCCCTTATCAACTTACCATCGACAATATTTTCAACGCCGTTTCCGAAGTACATCGCTTGGTGCGTGGCGCATACGGTGTCGTAGCCATGATTGCCGGATATGGCATGCTGGCTTTCCGGGATCCTTTCGGTATCCGTCCGTTGGTTTTGGGTTCGCAAATTGACGAATCCGGCAAAAAATCTTATGCCGTTGCCTCCGAATCCGTTGCCTTTAATGCACTTGCCTATGATTTGGAACGCGATATCCAGCCGGGAGAAGCCGTATTTATTGGTTTTGACGGTACGATTATTTCCCGTCAATGCAGCGATAAAGCCAAATTAAGCCCTTGTCTTTTTGAATATGTTTATTTTGCCCGCCCAGACTCCGTCATCGATGGTGTTTCCGTTTATCAGTCCCGTATGGATATGGGCGTTTCTTTGGCGGAAAAAATCAAACGCGAGTTGCCTGTCGACGATATCGATGTCGTGATGCCGATTCCCGATACCAGCCGACCCAGCGCGATGGAGCTTGCCGTTCATCTCGAAAAACCTTACCGTGAAGGTCTGATTAAAAACCGCTATATCGGCCGTACCTTTATTATGCCCGGCCAAGCAACACGCAAAAATCAGTACGCCAAAAACTCAGCCCGATGGAAACCGAGTTTAACGGCAAAAGCGTTTTATTGGTGGATGATTCCATTGTACGCGGTACGACCAGCCGTGAAATCGTCGAAATGGTACGTGCGGCAGGTGCACGCAAAGTCTACATTGCTTCTGCCGCTCCTGAAGTACGCTATCCGAATGTGTACGGCATCGATATGCCGACTCGTGAAGAACTAATTGCAAACGGCCGCAGCGCGGCAGAAATCGCAGCCGAAATTGGCGCGGACGGCATCGTCTTCCAAAACTTAGAAGACTTGGAAGCAGTAGTCAAAGCACTCAATCCAAAAATTGAATCCTTTGATTCCTCATGCTTTAACGGTGTTTATCAAACCGGTGATATCGACGAAGCGTATCTAAACCGCCTCTCTACCGAAAAATCAGGTTGTGGCGGCTTGAAAGTTCATCCAAGCAAAATGGAACACAGCATCAGTATCAGCGATAGCGATGATGAAGAATAAAGTAAATTGACTTACAATAAAGGCCGTCTGAAAATTAACGTTCAGACGGCCTTTAATTATGTTTTAAAAACATCATGAGTACCGAAACCAAAAATTACATCACGCCTACCGGCTGGCAGGCATTGAAAGACGAACTTTATCACCTGGTCAACAAAGAACGCCCGGAAATCGTCCAAATCGTTAACTGGGCGGCAAGCAATGGAGACCGCAGCGAAAATGGCGACTATCTTTACGGCAAACGCCGTATGCGCGAAATCGACCGCCGTATCCGCTTCCTAACTAAACGCTTGGAAGCCGCCGTCGTCGTCGATCCAGAAGCGCGCGAAGCCACGGACCAGATTTTTTTCAGCGCCACCGTTGGCTTATTGCGCGGAGACGGTCGTGAACAAACCGTCAAAATCGTCGGCGTAGATGAAATCGATACTGCTAAAAACAAAATCTCATGGATTTCGCCTTTGGCACGCAGCCTGATTAAAGCACGCGAAGGTGATGAAGTTGTCTTGGATACACCGGAAGGGCGTGAGGTTATAGAGATCCTGTCGGTGGAATATATTAAGATTGACTGATTATGCGTGAATAAAACGAGTGAAACTACAAAAGGCCGTCTGAAAAAAATATACTTTCAGACGGCCTTTTCAAATGATTCAAAAGAAAATCCTACATTTGCACCGAGCCGTTGACGGTCAGGCTGATTTCTTCTGAACCCGGAGAGGCTGGTACGCCATCTTCTATTCCTGCAGCCACTTCTGCAGCAGGGATTGCGCGCAGCATTTTGGCGTGTGCAAAATCGCCGCCGACTTGGCGGTTGCCGATGTGGCCCAAGTTGAGTTTGACGATTTTGTAGCTGGAGAAGCCGAGCGTTTGGGCGAGGTTTTGGGCGCGGTCTTTGAAGCGCAGGATGACGGCCTTGCTCAGTTGGTCGACGGTTTCTTCGCGTTTTTCTTTGGATACGGAAAATGAGGAACTTTCCAAAACGGCGATATTGATGCTGTCGGCAATCAGGCGGTTGAGTGCTTCAAAGTCTTTGCTTTCTACTTTGAAGTAGGCGTGTTCTTCCCAGCCGGTTTGGGTACGTTTGCCGTTGGTGTATTGATAGCGCGGGGATGCGTTGCGCTCCATCAGCTCTGCTTTAAATTTGTTGTTTTGAGAGATTTTTGTTGAACTGGTTAAATTTTTTTCATGAAGACTTGGTTGACGGCTTGACGGTCTTTGCCTTCTGCGTTGATACTGAAATGCGCGGTCATGGTATCCCGCGGCACTTCCATGTTGGCGGATTCGGAAAAATTCAACGATGTTGTAGTTGAGGCTTTCTGCTGCTACGGGCAGGGAGGCAGCTAGCAGTAGGGCGGTAAGGGCTGGGCGGCGCATTTTGGTTTTCCTTGTAATGCGGATTTTAAAAAAATAATTTAGCATGAAATATGGAAACGTTGGCTTTGGTAAGCGTAAGGATTTGTATGGGTTGAGGCCGTCTGAAAAGAAGTTACTTTGTATCCATCAAGCCGACTTCATAGGGATTGAGGCGGGCTTTTTCTTCTTGGCTCAAAGCCGACCAATTTCCGCAAGCGGGTCATGTAGGCATTGACGTCAAGGCCCCGTCCGTAGCGTTGTGCTTCCCAGATGGTTTCTGCCAAGGCTTCCATCATATCGTGTTCGGCTTTGACCCAGTCGCCGTTGTAACGGGCGCAAAGTTGATGGTGGATGGCACGGATGCCCGGGGGTTGGTCGATGGCGCTTTGCTCTTGCAGGGAAAGGTGTAGCGACATGTGCAGGAATGGGTTGCTTTCGCCGTCTTCGGGCAGCCATTCTTTATCTAAATATTGTTCGATGTCTTCGAGATAGTGTCCGTATTCGGGATGGGCTTCGATAATGCGCAAAGCTTTTTGCTGCAGGCCGTCCAATTGGAGCGGTGCGAGTCTGTGTTGCCAGACGTGGGCAAAGAATCGGCGGACATCGTGGGTATTTACGTCATACATGATGGGTGTGATTTGATTTGGGATATGTGATTATATAGCGATTGCGATAAAAAAGGCCGTCTGAAAAATATGTTTTCAGACGGCCTTTGTTTTGCAGGATTTAGCGGCGATCGATGATTCGGTAATACACTTCGCCGTCTTGAACATAGCCCAATTCGACGCGGGCAATTTCGGCGATGGCCTCTTGTCCGTGTGCCAAGTCTTCAACTTCCGCATTGAGGAAATTGTTGCGTAAAGTGAGCGTTTGGTTTTTTTCCTCCTGACGGACGAGCTGCTCCTGCAATTCTTCCGTATGCCCGACGCTGCCTTTGCCAAACCAAAGGCTGTACTGACAGCACAAAAGTGCGAAGGTTAAAACAAAAGTTACCCACTTCATACAATCAATATCCTATATTCTGCTTATTTGCCCAGTTGGTAGAATGCAGCTTTGCCAGGGTAGTAGGCGGCTTCGGCCAATTCTTCTTCAATGCGCAGCAATTGGTTGTATTTCGCCATGCGGTCAGAACGGGACAGGGAGCCGGTTTTGATTTGCATACAGTTGGTGGCAACTGCCAAGTCGGCAATGGTGCTGTCTTCGGTTTCACCGGAACGGTGGCTCATTACGCTGGCGTAGCGGTTGCGTTTGGCCAAGTCGACGGCTTGCAGGGTTTCGCTCAATGTACCGATTTGGTTGACTTTGACCAGCAATGCGTTTGCCACGCCTTTTTCGATGCCTTCAGCCAAGATTTTTGGATTGGTTACGAACAAGTCGTCGCCGACCAATTGAACTTTTTTGCCCAATTTTTCGGTCAGCAGTTTCCAGCCTTCCCAGTCGTTTTCGTCCATGCCGTCTTCGATGGAAATGATTGGGAATTCGTTAACCAGGCCCTCCAAGTATTCGGCAAATTCTGCGCTGGTGTAGGAGCGGCCTTCTGCTTCTAGGTGGTATTGGCCGTCTTTGTAGAATTCGCTGGATGCGCAGTCCAGGGCAAACAATACGTCTTCACCTGCTTTGTAGCCGGCGGCTTCTGTGGCTTCTACCATCAGTTGCAGGGCTTCTTTGTGGCTGTTCAGGTTGGGTGCGAAACCGCCTTCGTCGCCAACGGTAGTTGGGAAGCCTTTGCTATCGCACAGTTTTTTCAGCGCGTGGAAAATTTCGGCACCGCAACGCAGGGCTTCGCGGAAAGATTTTGCGCCGACAGGCATGATCATGAATTCTTGGATGTTCAGGCTGTTGTTGGCGTGTTCGCCGCCGTTGATAACGTTCATCATCGGAACAGGCAGAGCCATTGGGCCTGCGCCGCCCAAGTAACGGTACAGCGGCAGGCCTGAATCTTCAGCGGCCGCGCGTGCTACGGCCATGGAAACGGCCAAAGTGGCGTTGGCGCCCAAGTTGCCTTTGTTTTCAGTACCGTCCAATTCGATCATGATTTGGTCGATATAAGATTGTTCGTTGGCATCGATACCGATGAGGGCTTGCGCGATTTGGTTGTTAACGTGGTCAACGGCTTTCAACACGCCTTTGCCCAAGTAACGGGATTTGTCGCCGTCACGCAGTTCCAAAGCTTCTTTTTTGACCGGTTGATGCGCCGCTTGGTACGGCTGCACGGCCCATGACGCCGGATTCCAACAATACGTCACACTCTACAGTAGGGTTGCCGCGAGAGTCTAAGATTTCGCGTGCAAAAATATCAACGATTGCGCTCATGAATATCTCCAAATAGGATGGTAAAAGAAAAGTAGCTTTGTTACGTTTCAGACGGCCTTAAGGATGATTGCCAAAGTCTGATGAATGCAGACATTATACCGTCTTTGCCGGGCATGGCATCGGCGTCGGTATGAAACCGACTGTAAGTTTGTTTCACGTCAATATCGCTCAAACAAACATAAGCCGTATAGTGTAACATTTTTTACCCTTTTTAGGGTGAAAAGCTGATTAAATCAGGCATAAGGCCGTCTGAAAAACGGATTAGCCTTCACCCAAAATCATCGAGCCTACGCCGTCATCGGTCAGCACTTCCAAGAGCAGGGCGTTGGGAACGCGGCCGTCTATGATGTGCGTGGCTTTGACGCCGCTTTTGGCGGCTTCGACGGCGGAGGCAATTTTAGGCAGCATACCGCCGTACAGCGTGCCATCTTCAATCAGTTCGTCAATGCGGCTTGGTATCAGGGTGGTCAATAATTTGCCTTCTTTATCCAGTACGCCGGGGATATTGGTCATCATCAGCAGTTTTTCGGCTTGAAGTTTTTCCGCCAGTTTGCCGGCAACCAAGTCGGCATTGATGTTGAACGCTTCGCCGTTTTGACCTACGCCGATGGGTGCGATGACAGGAATGCAGCCGCGCTCGACCAAGCCTTCTACCAAACGGGTATCGATGTCGGCTACTGTGCCGACTTGGCCGATGTCCACGCCTTTTTGTTCGGGCGTGTCGATCAGGAGTTTTTCCGCTTTGATGAAGTGGTTGTCCCGGCCAGTAATGCCGACGGCGCGACCGCCGAAGGTGGTAATCATGGAAACGATTTCTTTATTGACGTGTCCGCCCAAAACCATTTCTACAATGTCCATGGTTTCGCTGTCGGTCACGCGCATGCCTTGAATAAATTCTCCTTTTTTGCCGACTTTTTCCAACATTTCATTGATTTGTGGACCGCCGCCGTGAACGATAACGGGATGCAGGCCGATCAGTTTGAGCAGGACGACATCGCGTGCGAAACCCTCTTTTAAGGCAGGTTCGGTCATGGCGTTGCCACCGTATTTGATGACGATGATGGAGCCGGAAAAACGGCGGATATAAGGTAAAGATTCGGCAAGGACGCGCGCCTTGATGGAAGGGGAGACAGATTGTTGCTGGGTCATGGTTTCAACCTTGTTTCATGATTTCGGCTTTATCTTAATCCCAAAGGCCGTCTGAAACAATATTTCCAAACGCTTGAAATCCTGTTAAATCAGTTAAATGGTTGAAACCAGCCTCATGCAAACGGTAAAATGACGGTTTGCTTCGGCCTCTTCGCCGATTACTAAGGATACCCATGATGAAAATCAGCACCCAATTCGATGCCGGTTCGGTCGTTGTCAAAGACTTGAGCAACCCTGCCGATATCCGCCTCGCCCTGCGTCCCGACAATGCTTCGGAGTTTGCCCAATGGTTTTACTTCCGTTTGCAGGGTGCGGCCTATCAAAACTGCGTGATGCATTTTGAAAATGCGGCGGACGCTGCGTATCCTTTGGGCTGGGAGGACTATCAGGCTTGCGCTTCTTACGACCGCCAAAATTGGTTCCGCGTGCCGACCAGCTACGAAAACGGCGTGTTGACCATCAACCATACGCCTTTGTCCAACAGCGTTTACTACGCTTATTTCGAGCCTTATTCCAACGAGCAGCATTTGAACCTTTTGGGCGATGCGCAGGGAAGCGGTTTGTGCCGTATCGACGATTTGGGCAGTACTGTTCAAGGCCGCGACATCAATCTTTTGACCATCGGCAACCAAGTCGAAAGTGACATGAAAGTCTGGATTATCGCCCGTCAGCATCCGGGCGAAACCATGGCGGAATGGTTTGTCGAAGGTTTGCTGGGTCGTCTGCTTGATCCGCAAGATCCGACCGCGCGCATGCTGCTTGACCGTGCGACTTTCTATATTGTGCCGAATATGAATCCGGACGGCTCGGTTTTGGGTAATTTGCGTACCAATGCCGCCGGCGCCAACCTCAATCGCGAATGGGAAAATCCGACTTTGGAGCGAAGCCCTGAAGTCTTTACCGTCCGCGAAAAAATGATGGAAACCGGCGTGGATTTGTTCTTGGATATTCACGGCGATGAAGGTTTGCCGTTTGTCTTTCGTGGCTGGTACCGAAGGCGTGCCGAACTACAACGAGCGCATCGAAGCCTTGGAAGACCAATTCAAACTCGCGCTGCTCAATGCCAGCCCAGATTTCCAAGACGATTACGGCTATGACAAAGATGCGCCGGGTCAGGCAAATATGACTTTGGCGACCAACTGGGTCGGCAATCATTTCAACTGCCTTGCCTATACTTTGGAAATGCCGTTTAAAGACAATGCTAACCTGCCGGACGACGACTTCGGCTGGAACGGCCAACGCTCGTTGCGCTTGGGCGAGGCAATGTTGTCTGCTATTTTGAATGTGGTTGACGATTTGCGTTAAACCATCCGACATCAGATACAGGCCGTCTGAAAGTTCAGGCTTTCAGACGGCCTTTTGAGATAAGGAACATACATCATGATAATACATCCCCAGTTTGATCCGGTGCTGATCAGTATCGGCCCGCTTGCCATCCGCTGGTATGCCTTGAGCTATATCGTCGGCTTTATCCTGTTTACGATTTTGGGCCGTCGCCGTATTGCGCAGGGCAATTCTGTGTTTACCAAAGAAACACTCGACGATTTCCTGACTTGGGGTATCTTGGGCGTGATCTTGGGCGGCCGTATCGGCTACGTTTTGTTTTATAAATTTTCCGACTATCTTGCCAACCCGTTAGATATTTTCAAAGTTTGGGAAGGCGGTATGTCGTTTCACGGCGGCTTCTTGGGCGTGGTCGTTGCCATGTGGTTGTTTGGCCGCAAGCACAACATCAGTATCTTGAAATTGATGGATACCGTTGCGCCGCTCGTGCCACTGGGCTTGGCTTCCGGCCGTATCGGTAACTTTATCAACGGCGAACTTTGGGGACGTGTGACCGAACTCAATGCTTTCTGGGCGATGGGTTTCCCTCAAGCGCGTTACGAAGATGCGGAAGCTGCGGCGCACAATCCTTTATGGGCCGAATGGCTGCAACAATACGGCATGCTGCCGCGCCATCCGTCTCAGCTTTACCAGTTTGCCCTTGAAGGCATTTGCCTGTTTGTCATCGTTTGGATTTTCTCAAAAAAACCGCGTCCGGCCGGTCAAACGGCGGCATTGTTCTTGGGCGGTTACGGTTTGTTCCGCTTTATTGCCGAATTTGCCCGTCAGCCTGACGACTATCTCGGCCTGCTGACTTTGGGTTTGTCCATGGGTCAATGGTTGAGCGTGCCGATGATTGTATTGGGTGTGATTGGTTTTGTTTGGTTTGGCCGTAAAAACAGTGTTGCCAAAGCGTAAATAAAACAAGAAATAAAGGCCGTCTGAAAAGGTTTTCAGACGGCCTTTTTATGGTTTCAAGCAAACGGATTTTGGGTTTAACCGAAAAAGCCCATTTTGACTTGAATAAGTTTTTCCAACTCCGGCAGGACGCGGCGGCGTGAGACGAAAAAGATAATGTGGTCGCCGTCTTGGAGGATGGTTTCGGTGTGGTGTCCCATGATGACCTCGCCGGTTGCGCCGCGGACGATAGCAGCGATGTAGCAGTCGCTTGGCCATTTGATGCCGCTGATACGGCGGCCGACGATGGCGGAAGTGTTTTTGTCGCCGTGTACCACCACTTCGATGGCTTTCGGCCGTGCCGCGGCGCAGGGGGTGGACGGCAACAATGTCGCCGCGGCGGATGTGGGCGAGGATGGAGCCGATGGTAATCAGGTGGGGGGAAACGACGATATCGATTTTGTTGCCTTCGAGCAAATCGACGTAGCTTGAGCGGTTGACGATGGTAATCACGCGTTTGGCGCCAAGGTTTTTTTGCCAATAGGCTGGACATGATGTTGTTTTTCGTCGTCGTTGGTCAGCGCGCAGAAGACGTCGATTTCGTCGATGTATTCTTCGTCCAGCAGAGTTTCGTCGGTGGCAGAACCTTGTAGGACGAGGGTGTTGTCCAGATTCTCGGCCAGCCATTCGGCGCGGTGGGGTTTGTATTCGATGATTTTGATGTCGTATTTGGACTCGAGCTGCTTGGCGAGGCGGTAGCCGATGTTGCCGCCGCCGGCGATCATGATGCGGCGGGTGCGCGCTTCTTTCGGACGCAATTCGCGCATGATGGCTTCAACGCTGTTGCTGTCGGCGGCAAACAGGACTTCATCGCCTTCGATGATGACGGTTTGCGGCGTTGGGACGATCAGGCGGTTGTTGCGGTAGATGGCGCAGATTTGGCAGTCCACGCCTTCGAGCAGGTGTTGGTTGATGTCGGCAATTTCACGGCCGATCAGTAAACCGCCTTTGCGGGCTTGAACAATCACCATGCGCACTTTATCGTTGGCGAAACTGAGTACCTGTAATGAGCTGGTGTAGTTGAGCAGGCCGACGAGTTGTTCGGTAACCAGTTGTTCTGGGCTGATGGTTTCGGTAATGCCGAAGATGTTGAGGCTGCCCTCTTCGGGTTTGTCGCTGCCGGCAACCGGATATTCGAGGTATTCGCTTGAGCGTACGCGTGCAATACGGCCGGGGATGTTGAACAGGTCGGCTGCGATTTTGGAGGCAACGATGTTGGTTTCGTCGCTGCGGGTCAGGGCAAGCAGGAGGTCGGAGTCCGCCGCGCCTGCCTGTTCGAGGGTAAAGGGCGATGCGCCGTTGCCGACGATGGTTTTGGACATCGAGGCGGCTGCTGATGCGGTTGAGCGCTTTTTCGTCAATGTCGATGATGGTAACGTCGTTGCTGGGAACGGAGGCAAGGTTTTGGGCGACGGTCGAGCCGACTTGGCCGCTGCCGAGGATGAGTATTTTTCACGGTAATCGAGTGTGTTCGGTAAAAATGAAATTGTAACAAAAGGCCGTCTGAAATTGGAGTTTTCAGACGGCCTGTGTTTTAAATAAAGAGGGTTACCAGTAGCCCAAAACTTTCCACCACAAGATACCGACAGTGCCGAAAATCAGGATTTCGAGTACGCTCATGATGAAGCCGGCTTTCCACCACTCGGTCATGTTGACGTAGTTCGAGCCGTAAATGACAGGAGCAGAACCGGTAGCGTAGTGGGTCAGCGACATCATGATGCCGGTAGCGGCTGCCATAATTAGGGCAAACAGCATCGGTGGTGCACCCAAGGCCAAGCCTGCACCGTAGAATGCGCCGAACATGGCGGTAACGTGTGCCGTGCCGCTGGCGAAAACGTAGTGGGCGTAGAGGTAGGCAAGCATCAACAGGGCACAACCGGCTTCCCAACCCAAGCCCATGTGGGCGATACCGCTTTGCATGGAGTCGGACAACCAACTGATGAGGCCCAGTTTGTTGAGGAAGTTTGCCATCATCACCAAGGCCGCAAACCAAACGATGGTATCCCACGCGCTTTTTTCTTTCAGCGCATCTTCCCAAGTCAGTACGCCGGTCAACAGGCACAAGCTCAAGCCGAGGAAGGTGGTGGCGGTAGCATCAACTTTCACGCCGAACAGCATCTCGGGAATACCCGCCCACAACAGCAGCAGAACCAGGAAAATACCCAGCATGATTTTTTCTTCACGCTTCATCGGCCCCATGGCAGCCAAATGCTCTTTTGCCAATGCGGTGGCGTTAGGGGTTTGTTTGATTTCAGGCGGATACAGGAAGTACAGCACCAGCGGCATCAGCAGCATGGCAAGCAGGCCGGGTACTACCATTGCCAAGAACCAAGTACCCCAAGAGAGTTGGATTTGCGCATTGGTGGCTTTGGCAACCAATTCGACCACCAGCGGATTAGGTGCGGTGGCAGTGATAAAAATCAGACAGGTAATTACATTGGAGTGGAAATTGACCAGTGAAAGGTATTTACCGATTTTGCCTTCCGTCCCTTTTTCTGGGTCGGAGTCGAAGCTTAAGGCAATAGATTTCATAATCGGATGCACGATGGCACCGCCGCGCGCGGTATTACTTGGCGTTACCGGACCGATGACCAAGTCGGCCAATGCCAAGCTGTAACCTACGCCCAGCGTGCGTTTGCCGAAGAGAGAAATCAAAAGATAGCCAATACGCATACCCAAGCCGGTTTTCAACAGTCCGCGCGAGATGATGATGGCGATACCGATCATCCAGATAAGTGAGTTGTTGAGACTGCTCAAAGCGTCTTTGGTTGCGTCTGCAGCTTTTTCGTTGGTCACGCCGGTCAGTGCAACCAAGGTAATGCCCAAAATCGCCATTGCGCCGATAGGCATGGCTTTGCCGATGATGCCGGCAATGATGCCGACAAACAATGCCAAAAGATGCCATGCGTCAGGCGATACGCCTTGAGGAACGGGGATAACGAACCAGATAAGCAGCGTCAGCACAAGTGCGACCGCAGCAGGAATTGGCTTGAAGCCCATGTTGAATCTCCTAATTTGAGGATTGAAGTATTGGGAAATCTGTTTTCAGACGGCCTGAGTGTTGCTAAAGCCTGTCTGAACGTATTTTGGTAGGTTCGGAAGGTATTTTTTTCTTATTGGGTTTCTCTTCAATCTTGGAAAGAAGAGAAAGGGATTCGGGTATCGTCTTTCAGACGGCCTTTACAGTAACAGGCCGTCTGAAAACAACGCCGTTTTACTCCTGTTCTTGCGGCAGGCCGTATTCTTCGGGGAAGGTACGCAGCGAGCTTTGCAACACGGTAACCGCGCCGTCAATCAAACCGCAACGGCCGCTTCGTGGCAGCAGTTGGCACAGGCTTTGCAGGGCGCGCAGGTCGTCGGGAGTGCCGATGCCGGTATCCACGCGGTTGAGCAGGCGGGAAAGCTGGAATGTGCCACCTTTGCACGGCGGGCATTGACCGCATGAGTTGGAAGCAAAAAATTCCACATATTCAGATACTTTACGCACCACGCTGGTGCCTTCGGAAATCACAATCATCGCGCCGGTACCGAGGCTGGATTTGCGTTCGCGTACGGACACGAAGTCCAAAGGCACATCCAAATCTTTTACAGTCAAAAGCGTATTGGACGGGCCGCCGGTAAATACGGCTTTAAACGTGCGGCCTTCGAGCATACCGCCGCCGTGATCGTAAATCAGTGATTGCAGGGTCGTACCCATCGGCAGTTCGTATAGGCCCGGGTTTAATACGTCGCCGGAGAGCGAGTAGAGTTTCGTACCGGCCGCATCGCCCAAACCCAAAGATTTGTACCATTCTGCGCCTTTGGCAAGGATTTGTGGAATATTGGCGAAGGTTTCGGTATTGTTGATAAGGGTCGGCTCACCGTTGACACCGCTTTCGGCAGGGAAAGGCGGCTTGCGGCGGGGGAAGGGGAAACCGCCCTCCAGCCATGAAATTACGGCAGTTTCTTCGCCGCCGATATAACGGCCTGAAGTTTCAACCAATTGTAAGTCCAAAGGTTTACCCAAGTAGTTTTCGATGCGGATAAACAAATCGCTGTTTTTCCATTGTTCGATGGCCGGTGTGATGGAAGCGATGGAGTCGGTTTGATGAGGGTTGACGTACAGAATCGCTTTGTTGGCATGGCAGGCAACGGCGGCAATCAGTACGCCTTCGATGACTTGGTGCGGCGTATTTGCCAGCAGTACGCGGTCTTTAAATGTACCCGGTTCGTCTTCGTTGGCATTGCAGACAACGTATTTGTCGCCATTTTTGCTTTGGGCGGCAACGGCAGCCTCCCATTTGCGCCAAGTCGGGAAACCTGCACCGCCCATGCCGCAAAGATTGGCATCTTGCAGTTTGGAAACGATGCTTTGAGGATCGGCAAGCGCAGCCAGCAGGCCTTCGCCGCCGCCGACTTTGCGCCAAGCGGCTAAATCTGCTCCGACTTGGCGGGAAGGATGCAGTAAGTTTTGATTGGCTTGATTCATGATTGTTGCTCCTGCAAACCGGCGTGTTCGCGCAAATCGAATTTGCCGTAGTCGGGATATAAAACGGGGGCTTTGATGTCGCTGGTCAGACCGGCGCGGGTCATTTCGCGTTGCAGGTCATGGACGTGTCCGACACCGCCGCGTACTTTTTTCAGCGGCAGGCCGCAATTTGCCGCGGCTTTACCGGCACGGCGGCCGAAGCTGATGATGTCCAAAAGCGCATTGCCCATCAGACGGTTGCGGCCGTGAATGCCGCCGGTTACTTCGCCGGCGCAATAGAGGCCTTCAACGCAGGTCGCGCCGTCGCCGTTGATTTCGATACCGCCGTTTTGATAGTGCAGGGTCGGATGAATCATGACCGGCTCAACGGCAGGATCAATGCCGCATTTGTGGGCAACGTGGCCGAGTGTTACCAAACGGTTTAATACGTCAGGGTCGTTAGCAATCAGGCGCGGGGTGTCGAGGAATACACCGACTTGTCCGTCGCGTACCACGCCACGGCCTTCGCGGCATTCACGCAGAATCGCAGCGGCAACAACGTCGCGCGGTTGCAATTCGTCAACGAAACGTTCGCCCAAACCGTTGACCAGTTTGGTGCCTGCGGAACGCACGGCTTCGGAAATCAGCGCGCCTGCCAAGTGCGGAGGATGGGCAACGCCGGTCGGGTGGTATTGGAAAGAATCGACATCGCGCAGTTTGGCGCCGATACGGTAGGCCATCACCAGGCCGTCTGCAGTCGCGCCATAATGGTTGGAAGTGGCGAAACCTTGCAAATGCAGGCGTCCGCTGCCGCCGGTTGCCAATACCACGGCTTTGGCGTGAACCAACACCAAAGAACGTTTTTCCAAATCGTACAAAATCGCGCCGACGCAGCGGCCGTGTTCGTCTGACAATAATTCGATGGCGGGGTGGCGGTTGAGCTGGGTGATGTTTTCGTCGAGTTCGACTGCCTCGCGCAGTACGCGCATCATTTCGAGGCCGGTAAAGTCGCGGTAGCTCAAAATACGCGGTACGGTCGTACCACCTGCGCGTTTGCGGCTTAACATGCCGTTGTTGTCTGCACCTTTAGCCAAGTCAAAAGTCATACCCAAGCCAATCAGCCAGCGGATGGCGGACGGCGCATCGGTAACCATTTGTGCCACCAATTCTTTTTTGCCTGCGTTGTGGCCGCCTTTGATGGTGTCGTCAAAGTGTTGTTGCAGGCTGTCTTCCGCGCCGACCGCTGCTTGAATGCCGCCTTCTGCCATCACGGTATTGCTGTCGCCGATACGCAGTTTGTTCGCCATGATGACGCGTGCGCCGGCTTCAGTCGCAGACAATGCCGCCGCCGTACCTGCACCGCCGCCGCCAATGACCAATACGTCAGTGTTCAAGTGTTCAGCGCCTGATAAATTATAGTCGTCAATCAGAGGCTGACTGATTAAGAGTTTGGCCAAATCAGGATGGCAGTAATCGCCTTGGTTTGGGCCGATAGGCAGTTTCACACGGGCATTTGCCTGATAGTCAGGGTGAAATTGGCTCAGTAATTCGTTCTTTTCAGGTAAATCGCCACGAAGCTCCAATGAGGACGCACGCAGGTTGGCAAGGGCGGTTTCGTAGTCTATGCCTTGGATTTTGTTCGCCATCACATTGCCTCCTCTTCAAATTCGACTTTCATTTTGCCGCTGTCGATTTCGCGCAGGCGGCGCATCAAATCCACAGGGCGCAATGTACGCGCCGCTTTCATACGGCGGGCGAACAAGCCCAAGTGGTTCGGACGGATGTGTTCGGGGCAGGAGAGGGTGCAGAGGTTGCACATCACGCATTGGTCGAAGGTCAGCGCAGCCGCACCGAAATCGCCGGAAACTACCTGCGCTACGCCGTTTTCCACTTGTAAACCTTTAGGACAGGCGCGGTTACAGCCGCCGCAATGACGGCAGTTTTGTGCTTCAGGGAAAGCTTTGGCGGTATCGTCCAACCAGTTCCAGCCATCACCAATTTCGCCGACGTCGTAATATTGGATATGCTCGGGGATAAAATAATCCAAGAAGCTGACCTGCATGCCTTCTTCAACTTTGGTCTCGCATGCCAGTGCGGTGGTGACTTCGCGCTCGCCTTCTTTACGAATCATGCAGCGGCAGGAACCGCATACGCCTTGACCCATACAGCCGACATTGGCAGTAATCGCATTGCCTGAACGGGCATAGGCTTGGATGATTGACGAGTCGGCGGAAGCTTTGACTTCATGGCCGTCTATGGTCAGGGTTAACAAATTTTCACTCATGGCTTGTTCCTGTGAAATTGGAAGGTGGAATAGTGGGTAATTTGATTAATTGTATTTTTTTATTACATTTATTGCGTATGAGGAAAATATCCAAGTAATTTACTCGGAAATTCTTTTTAAAATCAATGTTTATCTGTATGGGTCGAAGTGTATCAGAATTTAGAGGTTTTTGATGATAGGGGCAAACTAAGGTTTCACAGGGGAAGGATTGTAAGCAAAAATATGCCTATTATTTAGACAAATTTATTTCAATAATTTGATTTTTAAAAGTAAAAATAAAATTACTTTTTTTAGTATAAATTTTAAAATAATCGTCTTTTTACTAGTAAAAAAATCATTATTATATATCAGGTAATTTTTTTCATAGATTGTTGTATATATTGAATAATATTTAGGTATGTAGGCAAGTGAAAGACTGTTATAAAATTTCATAAAAATCAAACAAGTTTGATATCAGTCAAGAAGATTGAGGGAGAAAATGACGCGGATTTTACAATTGTGTATTGTATTGGAAGATAAGAAAGGCCGTCTGAAATTTAGGTAGTTTCCTTTTTAAATACAAGCTACTAAATTTCTTTCTCAGATGCTTAAGGCAAATATTTTTCAGACGGCCTTGAAATAAGATTATCATTTAAAAAAACAATGTAATTTTATTTCTATGTGAGTGAATGGTCAGTAGATATAAATTATCAATAACCAAGTAATTTAATGCGATATTAAATTTCATTTAAATCAATAGGGTATGAAAATGATATTGTCTGGGTCATTCATTTGAAAGCACTATTACACTATTGAAGGCCGTCTGAAAAAATCGGTCTCTTAAGAAATAAACAAATCCTCCCTACCATGACTCCGAAAAGGAACACAATCATGACCGTCATCAAGCAAGAAGACTTTATCCAAAGTATTTTCGATGCTTTCCAATTCATCAGCTACTACCATCCTAAAGACTACATCCAGGCTTTGTATAAGGCTTATCAAAAAGAAGAAAATCCTGCGGCCAAAGATGCGATGGCGCAGATTTTGGTCAATAGCCGTATGTGTGCCGAAGGCCATCGTCCGATTTGTCAGGATACCGGTATTGCGACCGTATTCTTGAAAGTGGGCATGGATGTACAGTGGGATGCCGAGATGAGCGTACAGGAAATGGTTAACGAAGGCGTACGCCGTGCATACACCTATCCTGACAACAAACTGCGCGCCTCTGTATTGGCTGATCCGGCTGGCAAACGTCAAAATACCAAAGACAACACCCCTGCCGTTGTACATATGGAAATCGTAAAAGGCGACAAAGTCGAAGTCACTTGCGCAGCCAAAGGCGGCGGTTCTGAAAACAAAACCAAAGTTGCCATGCTCAACCCTTCAGACAATATCGTTGATTGGGTATTGAAAACCGTTCCTCAAATGGGTGCCGGCTGGTGTCCTCCGGGCATCTTGGGTATCGGCATCGGCGGTACGCCTGAAAAAGCAGTGTTAATGGCCAAAGAAAGCCTGATGAGCCATATCGATATTCAGGAACTCAAAGAAAAAGCCGATTCCGGTGCAGAATTGTCTACAACCGAAGCCCTGCGCTTGGAACTCTACAAAAAAGTAAATGCCTTGGGTATTGGCGCACAAGGTTTGGGCGGTTTGAGTACCGTACTGGATGTCAAAATCCTTGACTACCCAACTCATGCGGCTTCCAAACCGATTGCCATGATTCCAAACTGCGCGGCTACCCGCCACATTGAATTTGAATTGGACGGCTCAGGCCCGGCCAAACTGGAAGCCCCGTCTTTGGAAGACTGGCCGGATCTGACTTACAGCCCTGACAACGGCAAACGTGTCGATGTCAACAATCTGACCAAAGAAGAAGTGGCTACATGGAAAACCGGCGACGTGTTGTTGTTGAACGGTAAAATCCTGACCGGCCGCGATGCCGCACACAAACGCTTGGTTGACATGCTCAACAAAGGCGAAGAATTGCCGGTAGATTTCACCAACAAACTGATTTACTACGTTGGCCCGGTTGATCCAGTCCGTGACGAAGTTGTTGGCCCGGCCGGTCCGACTACTTCCACCCGTATGGATAAATTTACCCGCCAAATGCTGGAACAAACCGGCCTCTTGGGTATGATCGGTAAATCCGAACGTGGTGCAGCAACTTGCCAAGCCATTGCCGATAATAAAGCCGTTTACCTGATGGCTGTCGGCGGCGCGGCATATCTGGTGGCCAAAGCCATTAAAGCATCTAAAGTCTTGGCATTCCCAGAATTGGGTATGGAAGCGATTTACGAATTTGAAGTCAAAGACATGCCTGTTACCGTTGCGGTGGATAGCAACGGCGAATCGGTTCACGCCATTGCACCAAAACAATGGCAGGCAAAAATCGGTATTATTCCGGTTGAAGCTTGATATTTGACTGAATAATCAGAGGCCGTCTGAACGATTTCAGACGGCCTTTTTTGCTTACAAATAATTCAAATGTTTTCAAACGAGTAAATTTCCACTTCTAAAAAGCACTTGTCAAAATCAGCGTTTGAAACTAGAATTTACAGCTTATCGAGTCGGAGTGTGGCGCAGTCTGGTAGCGCACTTGCATGGGGTGCAAGGGGTCGAAGGTTCGAATCCTTTCACTCCGACCAAAAAATTGGAAAGAGTCGTTTTAAAAACGGCTCTTTTTTCGTTTGGATGATTTATCTGAATAATGTGTCCGAATGGATTTTAAAACTTAATACCAATGTCGTCTGAAACAAAACCTGCTTAAAAAGCAGGTTTTGTTGTTTTCAAAAGCAGAACTATTCGGCACTATCTTTCAGCGTGTCTTTATAAGTATAAAGATAAGACGCGCCGACAAAGGATGCGCCACCGACGACATTGCCCAGGAATACGGGAATCATGTTGAAGAAAAATTGCCCCCATGTGATGTTTGCGCCTGCCAGAATACCCGCTGGGATAACGAACATATTGGCGACAAGGTGTTGGAAGCCGTTTAATACGAAAATCATGACGGGGAACCAAATGGCCAGCATTCGTCCGGTTGTGTTTTTAGTGGCAAAGTGCAACCACGCGCCCATGCAGACCATCCAGTTACATGCGACTGCCGATACGAAAGCGCGGCCGAAATCCATATGGACTTTTGCTTCCGCCACGACAATGGTTTTTTCTGCCACGCTGCCTTCAATCATGCCGACATAGTATCCAAGGAAAAAAGCCATTGCCAGTGTGCCCACCAAATTGCCCATGCAGACGATAACCCAGTTGCGCAGCAGCATTTTGGAGGAAATCCGTCCGGCCAATCTGCCTAAAGACATGATCATCATGTTGCTGGTTACCAGCTCGCCGCCGCCAAGCAGGATACAAATCAAGGCGATTGGGAACACGGCGGCACCGAGTAAAGTCGCCAAGCCGCCCCATTCGTGCGGAATGCCGCTGACCACTTTCAAATAAGCCAGATAACCAAAGCCGATGTATCCGCCCGCCAAAACGCTCAAAACCGCCAGCGTAGGAATGCTGGATTGTGCCTTAGCACAGCTTTTATCGAGGACGACCTGTAAAATTTCCTGTGGGTATAAATCGCGCGAAGCCATGATGTTCCTTAAAGTGGGTTGAGGAGGAAACGTTGTTTTAAAGGTGGTACAAACTGTCGCGGTAGAGTAGTGTTATAGGGAGCCGGTGTACGGTCTTTGTCTTATCAATCAGCCTGAATTAAACCTAAAAAACAGATACTTCGCCTTGCTTTAGCTCAAAAGAAATATTATTACATTTTGCTTCTGTATGAAAAAAGGCCGTCTGAACGTTGAGGTTTCAGACGGCCTTATTTTGATTTTTTAAACTTACAAATGTGCCAGCTTTGCATTGCCTTCGCGAGGAATAGGGCGCGGATTGCCTTGTGCATCGATGGCGACGTAAGTGAATACGGCTTCGGTGACCAGTTGGCGGTCTTCCGTTACCATATCGTTCATCAAAGTCTTCACCCACACTTCGATTTTCAGTTGCAAAGAAGTATTGCCTACGCGGACGCAATGACCGTAGCAGCACACGACGTTACCGACTTTTACCGGTCTGATGAAATTCATTTCTTGAACGGCCACAGTTACAATTCGTCCCTGTGCGATTTCTGCCGCCAAAATACCGCCGCCCAGATCCATTTGCGACATAATCCAGCCGCCGAAGATATCCTGATTAGGATTGGTATCGCGCGGCATGGCTACCGTACGCAATAAAAGTTGTCCTTCGGGTGCAGCATGGGTTTGTTTGTTGTCAGCCATAAAAAAATCCTGTCAAAAAAGTGCTATTTTACGCCATTTGTGGCGATAAACCTATGTAGGCCGTCTGAAAAATCAGCAGGCAAAGTGTTACAATCAACATATTCATCAGACAAAGGAGAAAGCTTATGCATCCGATTCAAGAACCACGAAATAGCGGCCTTTTGCGCGTATCCGACATTCACGAAATCTACTGGGAAGAATCAGGTAATCCTGATGGCCACCCCGTGATTTTCCTGCATGGCGGCCCCGGAGCAGGCGCATCACCGGCCTGTCGAGGCTTTTTCAACCCAGAGCATTTCCGCATCGTCATCATCGATCAACGCGGTTGCGGACGTTCCAAACCCTATGCCTGTATCGAAGACAATACCACATGGGATTTGGTTGCCGATATTGAAAAAGTACGCGAAATGTTCGGTATCCAAAAATGGCTGGTTTTCGGCGGCTCATGGGGCAGCACCTTGTCGCTGACTTATGCCGAAACCCATCCCGAGCGCGTCAGCGGCTTAGTTTTGCGCGGTATTTTCCTGTGCAGGCCGTCTGAAATGGCATGGCTGAACGAAGCAGGCGGCGTCAGCCAAATTTATCCGGCTCAATGGCAAAAATTCATTGCCCCCGTAGCCGAAAACAAACGCCAAGCCCTAATCCAAGCCTACCATGAAATGCTGTTCAGCGAAGATGAAGCCACGCGCCTCAAAGCGGCTAAATCATGGGCAGACTGGGAAAGCTACCTTATTCAGTTTGAACCTAAAGATGTAGATGAAGACCCGCAAGCCTCCCTTGCCATCGCAAGAATGGAAAACCATTACTTCGTGAACGAAGGCTGGTTGCAGGGCGATAAGGCTATTTTGGCAAACATCGACAAAATCCGCCATATCCCAACCATCATCGTCCAAGGCCGCTACGACCTATGCACCCCGATGCAAAGCGCGTGGGAACTCTCGCAAGCCTTTCCTGAAGCAGAATTGAGAATCGTCCAAGCAGGCCACTCTTCTTTTGATCCTTCGCTTTCCGAGGCTTTAGTGAAAGCAGTGGAGGATATTAGAAGCAAGTTATAAAGGTTAATAAGTAAAAATGCCGTCTGAAAAAAAGTTTCAGACGGCATTTTTCTATTTACATATTAAATTTGATAGCATATTATCATTGCATGATATCAGTTTGAATTTTTTTAGAATTTCAATATGAAACCCCTAATTTACTACGCCCATTCCGCGCAAGACAAACTCGGTAATCTCTTACCTTACGAATATTGGCAAACCTTGCAAAGCCATTCGGTCAATGTTGGGGAAATGGCGGCGGAGTTTGCTCAGGGTATTTGGTGCGCAGGAAATAGCCTGCCAGACAGGACAGCTGCATGACTTAGGGAAATATTCGGAAGCCTTTAACCGCAGATTACATGGTGGCCCTTTAGTCGATCATACTACTGTTGCAGCGCCATTATATGTACTGCTATCAAAGCTATCTTTACTCACCTGATTCCGTCAATAGCTTTTCAGACGGTCTCTTGTTTACCCAAATTGTCTTTGCTTATTTCAAAGGACTTTACGACCTAAAAGACAAAGAACTGGATAACAAACAAATCCTGAAAATGCACCGCAACGTCAGGCAAGGCCTTTTAAACTATTATTAACAAGTTCTGCATGATCGAAAGCCACATGCAGCCGCTGATTATTCCGTTCGACAACGAGGCAGAAAACCTCATTAGTAGCCTGCACCACGCCGACCACATCGGCGGACTCTTACGCAAACTGCAACCCTACACCGTCCAAATCCCCGAAAAAGCCTTTTGTTACGTTGTATAAAAGCAGGGCGCATAGAAGCGATTAACGAAAAAAATTTGATAAACATTTTTATATGCTAATTGGGTTGAATTTGTATAATGAAGTGGTAGGGATTTCTTGGGAGAATACGGAGTTTTTGAAAAAGGAGTATTTGGTTTTTAAAGATAACTTTTTAATGTATAGAATATTAATTTGATTTTTACCTTTTTAAAGACATATTCTTTGTATAGCTTAAAAAGAAAATTTGGAGAAAATTAAGACTATGTCCCAATCTCAACTGACACCACATCAAGCTCGATACTACTCCTGGCTTTTAACCCGTCAAGCCGAGGGCGGAAGTATGGACTCGTTAGCAACAACATTGGTTGATGCCCAAGTCGATTTAAACCCGCATCAAGTTGATGCAGCCTTTGTTTGCCTGCAAAAATCCCTTGTCGAAAGGTGTGATTTTTGGCAGATGAGGTAGGTTTAGGAAAAACCATCGAAGCGGGCTTGGTAATATTGCAGCATTGGGCAGAACGCAAACGTAAAATTCTGATTATCACCCCGGCCAACTTACGCAAACAATGGCATCAAGAGTTACAGGAAAAATTTGGCTTACAGGGCATGATTTTGGAGGCTAAAAGTTACAATGCCATAAAAAAAACAGGCAAAAACCCTTTTCGTCAAGAAAATCCCGTTATCTGCTCCTATCAATTTGCTAAATCTAAAGCGGATGATATTAAACAAATTGGATGGGATTTGGTTGTATTAGATGAAGCTCATCGTCTACGCAATGTTTATAAGAAAAACAATGTTATCGGTAAAACTTTAAAAGAAGCTTTGGAAAACGTATCCAGCAAAGTCCTATTAACTGCTACTCCTTTGCAAAATTCTTTGCTTGAACTTTACGGCTTGGTCAGCATGATAGATGACCGTGTTTTTGGCGACTTAGATAGTTTTCGTGCTCAATTTGGCGCAAAGGCCACAGAACAGACCTTATCCCATCTGCGCCAGCGACTCAGCCCTGTTTGCCAACGAACCTTACGCCGCCAAGTACAGGCCTATGTTCCCTACACTCAGCGCCTTGCCATCCTGCAAAAATTTACTCCATCCGACCAAGAACGAGAATTTTCTCATTTGGTTGCCGAATACCTACGTCGTCCAAATCTACAAGCAATGCCAGAAGGACAGAGACAGCTTATTTCCCTAGTGTTGTGGAAACTTTTAGCCTCTAGTAGCCGTGCTATTGCTGGTGCACTGGATACTATGACCAAACGCCTGCAAGGTGTATTGGCAGAATCAACCACACAAGACCTGGTCGAAACTCTGGACGAAGATTATGAAAGCTTAGATGAAACTGCAGAAGAATGGGAGGAAGAAAACGAATCGAACATTCTGACTGCTGATGAATATCAAGCGATTGCCGATGAAATTGAAGAGCTTAAACATTTTAAACAACTTGCTGAAAACATCCGAGAAGACGCAAAAAGCCGTGCATTATTGACCGCACTTTCCACAGCCTTTGCTAAATTGAAAGAACTTGGTGCAGCGCAAAAAGCCATTATTTTTACCGAATCCAAACGCACCCAAGCCTATCTCTTAGAATGTCTTGCTCAAACTAACTACGCAGGCGAGAATAGTGACGGTATCGTGTTATTCAACGGTACAAACAGTGACCCACAAGCACAAAAAATCTATAAAGACTGGCTCAAACGGCATGAAGGCAGCGATAAAATTACTGGCTCAAAAACTGCCGATACCCGTGCTGCTTTGGTAGAGCATTTCAAAGAGTGTGGCACCATCATGATTGCCACTGAAGCAGGTGCAGAAGGCATTAACCTACAATTCTGCTCACTCATTATCAATTACGATCTGCCTTGGAATCCACAGCGTGTCGAACAGCGCATCGGACGCTGTCACCGATATGGGCAAAAACATGATGTCGTTGTAGTGAATTTTGTTGATGAAACCAATGAAGCCGACCAACGTGTTTACGAATTGCTTGAACAAAAATTTAAGCTTTTTAATGGTGTATTTGGTGCCAGCGACGAAGTATTGGGAGCAATCGGTAGCGGAGTAGATATCGAACGGCGTATTGCTGAAATCTATCGCCAATGCCGTCAGTCCGACGAGATCAAATCTGCCTTTGATAGTCTACAAAGTGAGCTATCGGACGAAATTAACCAAAACATGATGAAAGCCCGTCAAACCCTGCTGGAAAATTTTGATGAAGAAGTCCGCGAAAGACTGCGCATTCGTGCTGAAGAAAGCCAAGTAGCACTCAACAAATACGAAAAAATCTTAATGGAGTTAACCCAAAGCGAACTTGGTGACAGTTCAGACTTCTATGACGGTGGTTTTATACTCAATAAGCTACCTGAAAATCTTTCAGACGACCTTAACATTCCAACAGGACGATACGAACTGCCGCGAAAAAGTGGTGAAGCTCATCTCTACCGCATTACCCACTCTTTGGCGCAAGCCATTATCGAACGCGCCAAAAAATGCGATTGTCCACCAGTACGTCTAATTTTTGATTATCAAGAGCATAACGGCAGGATCAGTACACTCGAACCCTATCGCGGACAAAGCGGGCAGCTTATTGCCAAGCTCATCAGCATCAGCGCACTGGGTGATACGGAGCAGCACATACTGATTGCCGCCATAACTGAAAACGGTGAAGTTCTACAAGCGGATGACCCAGAAAAACTTCTGCGCCTGCCCGCACGTATTGCCGAAACTACAACAAAAATGGGATTTCAGGCGACCTTATCCGACAATATGACTGAACGCCGCCAAACGCTATTAAACCAAGCCACCGAACGGAATTTAGGTTATTTTGAGGAGGAAGTGCAAAAACTAGACGACTGGGCGGATGATTTAAAAACAAGGTTTGGAACAAGACATTAAAGAAACCGATCGTGAAATCAAAGAAGTCCGCCGCACAGCCGCCACTTCCGCTACGTTGGAAGAAAAACTAAACTGGCAGAAAAAACAGCGCGAATTAGAAAACAAACGCAGCCGCCAACGCCGAGAACTTTTTGATAAACAAGATGAAATCGAAGCGCAGCGTAACCAGCTGATTGAAAAATTGGAAGAAAGTTTGAAACAGAAGGTGGAAGAGGAAGAATTGTTTTTTATTGAGTGGGAGATTGTGTGATGGCACAAGAAAGAGTAAAACCACTAGAGCTTGAATTATTATGTGAAAAATTAAATCATGATTTTTCAGGAAAAATTACAGGTCAGGGGCAAAATGACGAATCCAAGAGACGTAATTTTTTATCAAAAGCCATTGCAGCTTTTGTATTACATGAAGAAACAACAGCAAGTTTGGATGATGCAGTTTCAGCCAGTGTTGATGGTGGTTTAGACCATGGGATTGACGCTATTCTTATTGATAGCAATCATGTAATTGGCTAGTTCAATCAAAGTATATTGACACTGGTGCTGGTGAGCCTGAATTAGGAGATGTTTCTAAGTTTCGTGATGGTATTATTGATTTGTTAGAAGGAAGATTTGATAGATTTAATGATGCTATAAAGAGTAAAAAGACAGATATAGAAAATGTTATGAATAGCGGTATATGTAAAGTTAAGGCTATTTTAGCATATTCGGGAACAGCGATCTCTGATAATAAAAGAGATATTTTTTTCTGATATAGAAAGAACTTTTAATGATTCATCACCTGACTTTATACGCTGTTATGCTTACGGATTAAGTACACTACATGAACTGCATAAGTCTTGTTTAGAAGAAAACTCAATTGATGAAGAAATTGAATTGGTAAACTTTGGTCATATTCAACAACCATATAAAAGCTTATTATGGACAAATAAAGGCAGAGAAATTATTTAGCCTATGGAATACGCATAAACATAAGCTGGTTGAAAAAAATATACGTAGATTTAAAGGAGAAACATCTGTTAATCAAAGCTTAAAGAAAACATTAGATGATAATCCAGAACATTTTTTTCTATTTCAATAATGGCATTACTTTTTATGCAATTCAATTGTTGAAATAGGTTCGAGAAATTCAAATAGGCAGACCGGAAAATTTAAGGTTCAGGGACTTTCCATAATTAATGGAGCTCAAACTGTTGGTGTAATTGGAAGCAAATCTTTCGAGTTTTATCAGCAACATCCTATACATGTTTTTGCTACTTTCTTATGCTTAAATGGAACGCCTGATGATTTTTCTATCGAAGTTACCCAAGCAAGAAATAGACAAAACGCTGTTTCTCTGGAAGATTTTGCTTCTTTAGATGATAACCAGATTCGGCTAAGAGATACGTTGAGTATAGCAGGAGTTACTTATTTAATTAAACAAGGGTATGATGATCCTCCTGATTCTGATACCTGCTTTAATATTCGTGAATTGGTGCCACTGTTAGCCTGTACGGTAACAAGTAGTGATTGGCAGGAATATGTTATAGCGGCTAAATCCGATAAAACACGATTGTTTCAGCAAGTCGCTTTAACATCTCATCGTGAAAAAATGAAAGATGCTTATCAGAAACTATTTTCGGATTCTAGAACAGCCACGGAAATATGGAGAATCGTGCAACTTGGCAGAATAATCAAACAAATAGTTAAGGATCGCGCAAGTGGCGAATCAATTGATCATAGTGTTAATTTGCAAGCAAAAGACATTTTGAATCAAGGTATTTGGTTAATCATTCATATTGTTTTTCTTAGAACAAAACTGCAAAATGGCAATAAGCTCTTCATTACGGAAGATGAAAAACAAAGGTTATCTTCTGAAATTGATACGATAAGCCACAAATTAGTAAATGTTATACAGTCAGAACAATGGGAAAAAACTGCACAAGCAATTTTTGAGAATCAAACAGACTGTAACACGATCAAAAATAGGCTGATGGCTGCTCTAGCATCGGCATAATTGAATTTTAGGAAGTAGCATGACTAAACAAAAATTAGAACTCACCTGGATAGGCAAACATAAACGTCCGAAGTTAGAAGCGCGGATTTTGCTGGAAGACGCGGAAAAGTCCTATCATGCCAAAGTGCAATCGGAATCGGCGGCGTTTGATAACCGATTGATTTTCGGTGATAACTTGCTTGCGCTTAAAGCGTTGGAGCAGGAATTTACGGGCAAAGTAAAATGCGTGTTTATCGATCCACCATATAACACGGGTCAGGCATTTGAACATTATGATGATGGGATCGAACATTCTATCTGGCTTTCTTTAATGAAAGAGCGATTTGAGATTTTACGTCGTTTACTTAGTACAGACGGAACATTATTTTGTCAACTTAATGATGATGAGGCCGCTTATTGCAAAAGTATTACTTGATGAAATTTTTTTGGAAGAAATAATTTTATTAATCAAGTTAGTGTAAAAATGAAGCAAACTTCTGGCGCTTCAGGTGGAGGTGAAGATAAAAGGCTCAAGAAAAAAATATTGAATATATTTTTAATATATGCTAAGGATAAGGATAATCCAATTGGTTTTCAAAAGTTTAATGATGTGTATGATGAGGAAGATTTATTTTCTGTAATACATGAAATGCGTGATAATGGAAAAAAAGCTGGAAATATACTAGAATATTAGATAGTTTAGAGAGAAACGTTTTCTAAAAAAACAATATTTGATGGTTCGGGAGAGCCTATAAATATTTATGTTCATGATAATGTTATTATGAAACCGATCTCTAAAGTCATGAAGGATGAAAAATCTCTCTGAGGAGGAGTGTTATATTAAATATTTTTGAAAAAAATATTCAGGGATACTAATGCTCAAAGTTCAATAAGAACAAGAGTTATGGAATCTGTTTTAGGAGAAGGAGATTTTTTTAGTATTGAATATATTCCTAAATCAGGTAGAAATAAAAAAATAAAATGACAAATTTATATTACAAAGGGAGAATTGCGATTTAATTGCTTGGTTAAGTGATATTTCCTTTAAAAAAAGGAAAAAAATTTAATAAAACTTGAAAAAAACAGGAACTTACTGGGATGGATTTCCTTTGAATAATCTAACAAAGGAAGGAGGTGTTCAATTCCCTAATGGTAAAAAAACCTGAAGCACTAATTAAGAAAGTTCTTGAACTAGCTACCAACCCCGGCGATCTCGTCCTAGATTCTTTCGCTGGCAGCGGTACGACCGGTGCAGTTGCCCATAAAATGGGGCGGCGTTGGATTATGGTGGAGCTGGGTGAGCATTGCCATACGCACATTATCCCGCGCCTGCAAAAAGTCATCGATGGCGAAGACCAGGGCGGGATTTCTAAAGCGGTGAACTGGCAGGGGAGGCGGATTCCGCTACTTTCGCCTTGCGCCGACATTGATTGTCAATGACAAATGGGGCAATCAAATCATCAATCCCGACTACAACCCTGAAATGCTGGCGGAAGCCTTAGCAAAGCTGGAGGGATTTACCTATATGCCGTCTGAAAACCATTGGTGGCAACATGGTTATTCCAGCGAAAACGATTTTATCTACGTTACCACCCAAAGCCTATCTGTTGAACAGTTGCAAGTGCTTTCAGACGAGGTTGGAGCAGGTCGCAGCCTGCTAATCTGCTGCTCCGCTTGGCGTGGGATTACGGCAGATCAGGCGGCAGAGCGTTTCCCGAATCTTTCCTTAAAAAAAAATCCCCAAAATGATTTTGAAACGCTGCGAATGGGGACACGACGATTACAGCTTGAACGTCGCCAATTTGCCGATGGCGGAAGAAGAACCTGAACCAAGGTCGTCTGAAAACAAAACTGCCGCTAAAACCAAACCCGTGAAACGCAAAAGTGCGGTCGAAAATCAGGGCGGATTGTTTGATGGAATGGATAGTGAGGAATAATACCTGCGCAGGTACTATCTCAGGAAAACTCTTAAATCCTGAGGCTTTATTATGCCACTATCCTAACCAGTAACTCAGCCCAACAAGCGTTTAAGTTACTTGAAAAGTTTGAGCAACTATTAATATAAAAGATTAAAACAAGAGATTAAATTATGAGTATCAGAACTCAAAACTATATCAACGGACGTTTGTCTTTGCGTGCACCGCAAGCAGAAAGTTTGGCGAAGTTAAAGCAGGCGTTGGATGCTGTACCAGAAATGGCACAAAAAGACCGAGATGTGGCTGCAGTGTTGAATACTTTAAAAGCAGAGTTTTCTACTTTAGAGGATTTTGAGCGGGAATTTCCGTCATTATGTTTTTGCTTTGGCAACGGGGTGGGAAAAAAACCCGCCTAATGGGGGCTTTTATCGCCTATCTACATTTGGCACACGGTATCAATAATTTTTTTGTACTGGCACCTAACCTAACGATTTATAACAAGCTGATTGCCGACTTTACGCCGAATACGCCGAAGTATGTATTTAAAGGTATCAGTGAATTTGCGGTGAATCCTCCTAAACTGATTAGTGGCGACAACTATGAGCAGCAAGATTTGACCATGGGAATGGATAATCTTTTTGGTGAGATTACCATTAATGTATTCAATATTTCAAAGATCAACAGCGAAGTGCGAGGAGGCAAAGAGCCGAAAATCAAGCGGATGCGTGAAGTGCTCGGCGATAGTTATTTCAATTATCTGGCGAATCTGCCCGATTTAGTGTTGCTGATGGATGAATCACATCGCTATCGGGCACAGGCGAGGGATGCGCGCGATTAATGAGCTAAATCCGCTTTTTGGCTTGGAGTTAACTGCTACGCCATTTGTGGAATCCACTAAAGCACCGATTCCGTTCAAAAATGTGATTGTAGATTATCCTTTGGCTCGGGCAATGGACGATGGTTTTGTCAAAATGCCTGCGGTGGTTACGCAGCGCAATTTTGATGCGAAAAATTATACGCCCGAAGAAATTGAGAAAATCAAGTTGGAAGACGGCGTGCGTGTTCATGAAAACACCAAGGTCGAGCTTATGACTTACGCTCGGGAAAAATAATGTTGCCGTGGTGAAGCCTTTTATGCTGGTGATTGCCCGCGATACCACGCACGCGGCGCAATTATTGTCTTTACTGGAATCGGACAACTTTTATAACGGGCGTTATCAAGGAAAAGTGATTCAGGTGGATTCGAGTAAATCAGGCAAAGACGAAGAAGAAATGATTGAACGACTTTTGGCGGTGGAAAGTGTGGGTGAGCCGACGGAAATCGTGATTCATCGTCAATATGCTCAAAGAGGGCTGGGACGTTACCAATCTTTATACCATCGTACCGCTGCGCGCTGCCAATGCTAGAACGCTGATCGAGCAATCTATTGGACGCGGTTTGCGTCTGCCTTACGGCAAACGTACGGGAGTAGAAGTGGTGGATAGATTGAACATTATCGCCCACGACCGCTTTCAGGAAATCATCGATGAAGCTAATAAAGGTGATTCAGTGCTGAAATTGAAACAGGTAATTTTGGATGCGCCGAGTGAGGACGATAAAAAAGTTAGCGTGCAGGTGTATAGTGGTGTGGAAACGAAATTGGGATTGGCGGAAACGTCGTCTGAAAATACAAAACAAGGTATTTCAGAAGCCAATTCTTCAGTTGATTATCAGCCTGTTTTTAAAACTGAAACCGAAAAACGCATTGCCCGAAAGGTAATGGAAGCTGCGGCAAAATATGCTACCCGTCCAAGTGAAGCGCCAACTTCCCAAGCATTATTGACAACGGAAATCCGTGAAAAAATCGTTCAAGAAGTTCAGACGGCATTACAACCGGTTCAAGGGGAATTGCTGGTGGATGAACTGGATATAGCCAAGATTGTTGCTAAAACCACAGAAACAATGGTGAATCAAACCATCGATATTCCTAGAATCACAGTTGTACCCAGCGGGGAGGTTAGCACGGGATTCCATCCGTTTAAACTCGATTTAAGTTACCTCCATCTACAACCGAGTGAACGTGAGATCACTATTCACAATCTGCAGACTAATGAACAAAGTAGCCTGTCTGCTGAATTGGGTATGAAGGAAAAACGTCCTGAAGACTATATTGTTTTTTCTCTGATGGATTTCGACGATATCGACTATTTCACTCAAGCCGACTTGCTTTACGATTTGGCGGGACAGATGGTGGCGCACCTGCGCGGTTATTTATCAGAAGAGGAAGTTTTGAGTGTGTTGGATAAAGAACGTCGTCTGATTGCTCGTGAAATCCATGCCCAAATGATGGCGCATTTTTTGGGAAAAAGCGGCGAGCTATGAAGCTCGTGTTAGCCAAGGATTTAGTACGCTCAAACCATGTAACTATACTATTTCAGCTGATGAAGCGATTCATTCTGTGCGGCAAACACCAAAAGATGTCAGCCGTATTAAGCAAATGCTGTTTGGCTGCTTTTCCAAGTGTCTATATCCCTTGCAAAAATTCGACTCTGATACTGAACGCCGTTTTGCTGTGATTCTGGAACGAGACGCGCAAAAATGGTTTAAACCTGCCCAAGGACAATTCCAGATCTACTGGAAATCAGGTTTGGATTCTAAAGAATATATTCCTGATTTTGTTGTAGAAACAGAAGATTCTATCTGGCTTGTTGAAACCAAAGCAGGCAAAGATTTAAAAGATCCTGAAGTTTTGGCAAAAGCTGATGCAGCTTTTGAATGGTGCAAACACGCTACGGATTATGCGTTGCAGCACAATGGTAAGCATTGGCGTTATGTACTGATTCCGCATGATGAAGTTGTCGAATCAAAAAAATTAGCGGATTTTTTAAGGTTTGAAAAACAGTCTGTCTAATGCAGATCGTACTTGATAAAAAAGTTGTGGATTGGGACTAAAGTTTAAAGGTTATCAGTAAAAATTAGCTACCTTTAGGCAAAACATCGACAAAATCCGCCATATCCCAACCATTATCGTCCAAGGCCGCTACGACCTATGTACCCCGATGCAAAGCGCGTGGGAACTCTCGCAAGCCTTTCCTGAAGCAGAATTGAGAATCGTCCAAGCAGGCCACTCTTCTTTTGATCCTTCGCTTTCCGAGGCTTTAATGAAAGCGGTGGAGGATATTAGAAGCAAGTTATAAAGGTTAATAATGACAATGCCGTCTGAAAAAGTTTCAGACGGCATTTTTCTATTTACATATTAAATTTAATATCATATTATCATTGCATGATATCAGTTTGAATTTTTTTAGAATTTCAATATGAAACCCCTAATTTACTACGCCCATTCCGCGCAAGACAAACTCGGTAATCTCTTGTCTTACGAACATTGGCAAACCTTACAAAGCCATTCGGTAAATGTTGGCGAAATGTCGGCGGAGTTTGCTCGGGTATTCGGTGCGCAGGAACAGGCCTGCCAGACGGGAAAGTTGCATGACTTAGGGAAATATTCGGAACCATTTAAGCGCCGATTGCATGACAGCCTATCAGTCGATCATGCTACTGCTGGCGCCAAAATTGCAAAAATGCTTGCTTTATAGTGAATTCCAAAGTATAAGCTGTTGTTCTCTTTCTTAGGCTAAATAACTTTAATTAATGAATTAAAAGGCAAAAATAATGGAAAATAAACAAACCAATTCAACCATCAAATCTCGTGCGGCGGTGGCATTCGCACCAAATCAACCCTTACAAATTGTGGAAATCGACGTAGAAATGCCGCGTAAAGGCGAGGTGTTAATCCGCAATACCCACACTGGCGTGTGCCATACTGATGCGTTTACGTTATCAGGAAGCGATCCTGAAGGTGTATTCCCTGTGGTGCTTGGACACGAAGGTGCGGGTGTGGTTGTTGCTGTGGGCGAAGGTGTGTCAAGCGTAAAACCGGGTGATCACGTTATTCCGCTTTACACCGCAGAATGTGGCGAATGTGAGTTTTGCCGTTCAGGTAAACCAACTTATGCGTCTCAGTGCGTGATACACAAGGTAAAGGTTTAATGCCGGACGGCACGACGCGTTTTTCTTATCAAGGTCAGCCGATTTATCACTATATGGGCTGTTCGACCTTCAGCGAATACTCAGTTGTTGCCGAAGTGTCACTGGCGAAAATCAACCCAGAAGCGAACCATGAACAAGTATGTTTACTCGGCTGTGGCGTTACCACAGGTATTGGTGCGGTACATAACACAGCAAAAGTGCAAGAAGGCGACTCTGTTGCAGTGTTTGGTTTAGGGGCGATTGGTTTGGCTGTGGTGCAAGGTGCGCGTCAAGCCAAAGCCGGTCGCATTATCGCCATTGATACTAATCCTTCAAAATTCGAGTTGGCAAAACAGTTTGGTGCAACTGACTGTTTGAACCCGAACGATTACGATAAACCGATCAAAGATGTGTTGTTAGACATCAATAAATGGGGTATTGACCACACCTTTGAATGTATCGGCAACGTAAACGTTATGCGTCAGGCATTAGAAAGTGCACATCGTGGTTGGGGACAATCCATTATCATCGGCGTAGCAGGTGCAGGCCAAGAAATTTCAACTCGTCCGTTCCAGTTGGTAACAGGTCGTGTTTGGAAAGGCACGGCATTTGGTGGCGTGAAAGGCCGCTCTGAACTTCCGAAAATGGTGGAAGATTCAATGAAAGGCGACATCCAGTTGGAACCATTTGTAACCCACACAATGACGCTCGATCAAATCAATGAAGCCTTTGAGTTAATGCACGAAGGTAAATCGATTCGCGCAGTTATTCATTACTAAGGTACGCGATGAAACTGATTGAACAACATCAAATTTTTGGCGGTTCGCAACAAGTTTGGGCACACCATGCCCAAACGCTGCAATGCGAAATGAAATTTGCCGTTTATTTGCCGGATAATCCGGAGAATCGACCGCTTGGTGTGATTTATTGGCTTTCCGGCTTAACATGTACGGAACAAAATTTCATTACCAAATCAGGATTTCAGCGTTACGCGGCAGAACATCAAGTGATTGTGGTTGCTCCCGATACCAGCCCTCGCGGAGAGCAAGTACCGAACGATGATGCTTACGATTTGGGGCAGGGGGCGGGCTTTTATTTGAATGCAACCGAGCAGCCTTGGGCGACGAATTATCAAATGTATGATTATATTTTGAACGAGTTGCCTAGTCTGATTGAGGAAAATTTCCCTACCAACGGCAAACGTTCGATTATGGGACATTCAATGGGCGGACATGGCGCATTGGTATTGGCATTGCGAAACCAAGAACGTTATCAAAGTGTTTCTGCCTTTTCGCCCATTTTGTCGCCAAGCCTCGTGCCTTGGGGAGAAAAAGCCTTTTCTGCCTATTTAGGGAAAGATCGTGAAAAATGGCAGCAATATGATGCCAGCTCACTCATTCAACAAGGCTATAAAAGTGCAAGGTATGCGCATTGATCAGGGCTTGGAAGATGAGTTTTTGCCAACACAATTGCGTACCGAAGATTTTATTGAAACCTGTCGTATGGCAAATCAACCGGCCGATGTGCGCTTCCACAAAGGCTATGATCATAGCTATTACTTCGTCGCCAGTTTTATTGGTGAGCATATTACCTATCATGCGGCATTTTTGAAGTAAGCCAAAGAAGTGATTCGGGAATCGATCAAACGTTGGAATGAACGTTAATTTTCATATTAACGAAAAATAAAAAGGCATTGGATTGATGCCTTTTATTTTTTTATAAATGATGAAAAAAATAATGCGATTAAAAATGAACTAGCTTGCCCACTTTTATTTAAATATCCCCCATTCCAGTCCAAACCGTTGCAAATACTTTCTCAGTCGGTCACTGTCATTGACTTTTGCTCTTTCTGTTCGGGAGATATTGAACAATGCACGGCCGGCGGCGGCCATGTTGGGATGTTTGCGGCATTCGTCGATGACGTGTTGCAGTTGTAATTTGTCGAACAAATCCAATGTGTCCCAATCGATTTTATCGGGGTAGTCTTGTGCTTTTTTTCAGACGGCCTGTTATGTAGGAGGCCGTCTGAAAAGGGTTCTTCCGACCATAACCATTTGAGGCGCTCGATTTCAGCTTGGACTTGTTCTACCTGTATCCTGCCTTGCGGCGCGAGTGTGGCCAGGCGCATGATGCTGGCAGCGAGGTCGCGGAAGTTGCCGCGCCACGGTGCTTGATCTGAGTGAGCGAAGTCGAGGTAGGCGGCCAGGGCTTCTTTGTTGAAGCGGGTAGTGCGGCCGAGTTCTTGCGAGGCTAGGGCGAGCTGGTGTTCGACGTTGGGCTCGATGTCTTCGCGGCGGTTGGCGAGTGCGGGCAGTGGATAATTCCAGATATTGATGCGGGCGAACAGGTCTTCGCGGAAGCGTCCGGCGCGAATTTCGTGGCGTAGGTCGCGGTTGGTGCCGGCGATGAGTTGGAAGTCGCTTTTTGACTTCGCTGTCGCTGCCGACGGGATAAAAAGTGTGTTTTTCTTCAATGGCTTTGAGTAACATGGCTTGTTCGTCTAAGCCCAATTCTCCAATTTCATCTAAAAACAATACGCCGCCGTCGGCAGTTTTTAGGTAGCCTTCACGTTTTTCCGCCGCGCCGGTAAAGGCGCCTTTTTTGTGGCCGAACAGGGCAGATGCTGCGCCGTCGCCGCGAAGGGTGGCGCAGTTTACATCGACAAATGTGCCTTTAATCAGATGGCGCGCTTTTTTCAATTCAAAAATCCTGCGTGCCAGCATGGATTTGCCTGCGCCTGTCGGGCCGGAAAGCAGAATGGGGGAAGGAGAGTTGAGTGCGACTTGTTCAATTTCGACAATCATGCGGTTGAAGGCGGCGTTTTGGGTGGAGATGCCGCTTTTCAGGTAGCGCACTGCGTCATCGCGTACGGCGGCAAGGCGTTCTGCCAGTACGTCGTAACGAGCCAAGTCTAAATCGATGATTTCATAACTGCCGACATTGCCGTCCTCCATGCTGCGTCTTTGATTTTTGGGCGGAGCGGTTTGTAACAGTACGCCGGGGATTTGACGCGATTCCACCAATAAAAACAGGCAGATTTGGGCAACGTGTGTACCTGTCGTGATGTGGGTGAGATAGGTCTCCTCTTCTGTGTCAAATGGATAGCTTGCTGCCCAATCGTGCAGCTTGGTATAAACCTCGGAGAAATCCCACGGGTTTGCCAGCTCCATAGGTACGAGATTGACGACTGTGTGCGGCGATACTTGCTGAATATCGGCTTTTACATGATCCGCCAGTTCGCGGTATTTTTCCGCATAAAACAGCTCCATGCGGTCAAGATGAAAATCCTGACGCTGATTCATGGCGACATTCGGCCGCCACTTCTGCCAACGCCCTTGACTGAAACCTTTATCCAGCACTGTACCGAGAAAACTAACGGCAACTTGTTTTTTTGGGATTGGTATTCATGTTTCAGACGGCCTTTAAAATGTTTTTCTAAGATAAATGCGCTGTAATCATCGCCAAAAATGCAATTTGAAATCTGTATTTCCACTGAAGGTAATTCATTTTTGGCACAGGTGTTTGTCCAAGTTATCACATCGCACCATCTATTCTTATATATCTTATTTTTCTATATAACTATCTATAAATATATTTTTTTAGTATTCTACGCTTTTTTTGGCGATAAAAGCCACTTTAAAAATATATTTTCTTTATATTCAATTGATTAAAAAAATTATTTTTATAAAAAAATTTTTATTCTTGGCACGCTGTTGGCTATGTTGTGAATGTAACGATACAGCAGATGCTTCGGGAAATACAGTTACCGGAGAAAAATTTTCCGTAAATTTAGTTGCTGTGTGGTTACAGGGCGAATGCCAACAAGACTACATTTGGATTAACAGGTTCGAATCCTGTCTCGTCTGATAGACGTTGAACGTCTTGTTTATTTAGTCGCCCACCCTTTTTTTCAATATGGCAGGCAAATGCCTAGGGAAACTACAACATGGATATCCTTATGTCGCAGGTTCGAGTCCTGTCTCTGTTGTTCAAAATAGCAGAGTAGCTCAGTTGGTAGAGCCAAGGCATGTTTCCCTTAAAAACTTGTTGCGTGCCATATTACTTTTACGGCAGCAGGCGGATGTCTGGAGAGAATACATGAACCTTTCACGTTAAAACCGTTTCTCTTCATGTTTATCCGCTACGCTGCCACCCATGCAAGGCCGTCTGAAATATTCGGACGGGCTGATATAAAAACCGTTTTCGGTACATTCGGCGAATGCCGGAGGAATTACAGCCTGTAAAGCTCGAGGTCGCGGGTTCGAATCCCGTCTCTGCCGCCAACTATGGCAGAGTAGCTCAGTGGATAGAGCGCGTAAAAATTTCTCCACTCTTTGTTGCCCAATGTACCACCCCTTATGGGCGAATGCCATTAGGATTACATTCCTTCCTTGCTACAAACCCGAATGATCCTAATTAAACTAGTCGCCCTACGGCAGTAGGCGGATGCCCGGAAGAGAATACATTAGCTTTCAGTTAAAAACGCTTCTCTTCATCTTTAGCCGCCACACTGCCACCCATTCAAGGCCGTCTGAAAAAAACAAAGCTAAAAACAAGTTCAGACGGCCTCAAACCAACAATATGAAAGAAAATGAAAATGGCTAATACTACCTTGTTTCAATCGATTAAAAACTGTTTTACTAAAACCGATACCTATAATGAAGCCGGCGGCATCGCCTACACGCTGACACCCAAACAACAGCTGGCCCAGCTTGCCGCTACCGGTTGTCTGAACAATACCTTCTATGCTGATGCACAAAGCCAGCTTGACCAAGTGCTGAAATTGGCAGAAAGCCTGGATGCCGAGTTTATCGCCAAAACTGCCGTATATGCCCGTCAAAAAGGTTTTATGAAAGATATGCCTGCGCTGTTGCTTGCCGTATTGGCGCAAAAAGATGTGAACATGCTCGCCCGCGTCTTCGACCAAGTGGTGGACAACGGTAAAATGTTGCGTAACTTCGCACAAATTATCCGCAGCGGCGCAGTCGGCAGAAAATCTTTCGGCAACCGTCCGAAAAAACTGATGCAGACGTGGCTTTTGACCGCCACCGAAAAACAACTGTTGAACGCCGCCGTCGGCAATTCGCCGTCGCTGGCAGACGTGGTCAAAATGGTGCACCCAAAACCGCGTGAAGCATGGCGTGCCGCATGGTTTGCATGGCTGATCGGCAAACCTTACGACCGCGAAGCATTGCCACCCATTACCCGCGCTTTTGAAGACTACAAACAAAGCCGAGAAGGCGAATTGCCCAACGTTCCTTTCCAAATGCTCACTGCTTTAGACTTGAACAGCGGCGACTGGGCGCAAATTGCCTGTAACGGTTCATGGCAGCAGGTTCGTCAAAACCTGAACACTTTCCTGCGCCACGAAGTGTTTGCGAAAAGCAAAAACATCAAAATGGTGGCAGAAAAACTGCGTGACGAAACCGCCATTGCCCGCGCCCGTGTTCTACCTTATCAGTTGCTGACTGCCTATCAGGCAACATCTGACCAAATGCCGTTTGAAATCCGCGAAGCCCTGCAAGACGCGATGGAAACCGCCGTACAAAACGTACCGGCCATCCAAGGCAAAGTCGTGGTTTGTCCGGATGTTTCCGGCTCTATGCACAGCTCGGTTACAGGCTATCGCGGCAGCGCGACCAGCAAAACCCGCTGCATCGACATTGCCGCGCTCGTATCCGCCGCCATGTTGCGTACCAACCCGCAAGCCCGCGTGATACCGTTTGAACAAATCACGGTAAACGTGCAGCTCAATCCGCGCGACAGCATCATGACCAACGCCGAAAAACTCGCCAATATCGGCGGCGGCGGAACGGCATGTAGCGCACCGCTCGCCCTGTTGAACCGCGAAAAAGCCGATGTGGACTTGGTCGTCATCGTGTCAGACAATGAAAGTTGGGCAGATGACAACCAAGGATGGGGCGCAACAACCAGTCTGATGAAAGAGTGGGATATTCTGAAAAGACGTTGTCCGGAAGCCAAACTCGTTTGTCTGGATATCCAGCCCTACACTAAGGCTCAAGCACGAAACCGTCACGATATCTTGAACATCGGCGGCTTCTCCGACCAAGTATTCTCCCTGATCGGTTCCTTTGCCGAACGAGGCATGGGTACAGATTTCTGGGTAGAAGAGATTGAGAAAACGCTGTTGGCAGTTGTGAACTGAAGCTAAGGCCGTCTGAAAAAAGGGTAGAAATATTTTTCAGACGGCCTATTTATTCAGGGCAAGCTGAGAAAAAGAATAAGGAAACAAAATGCAAAAATTTATCTTAATCCGCGGTCATCAAGGTTCGGGAAAATCGACGTTTGCCGAACAAAAAGCCGCTGAATTTAAAGCGCAGTATCCGGATGCGGAAGTTGTCCGTATTGAAAACGATTTGTTTATTACCGATGAATACGGTGAATATCGTTGGTCGGGCGAAGCAGTGGATAAGGCGCAGAAACGCGGCAATGCCTTGATGACTGAAACTTTGAGACTTGGACGCCAAAATCCGAATCGAAATATTTTGATCATTCATTCCAATACCAACCAAAAAGCTTCGCGTTGCCGTCATTTATTGGATCATGCGGAGAAAAGCGGTTTTGAAACAGAGGTCTATCGACTGCACAATTTCTATCCCAACCTGCACGGCGTAAAAAGAGCATGACGTGTTGGCGGCGTATATCAAGTTGAACCAAAACCGAGTGGCAAACGAAATCCATATCGAGGCCGTGCAGCCGGCAAATGCGGAGCAGTTAGAAAAAATCGAACAAATGCAGGCTGTCGAGCATAAGCCGCTGGTGTTTGATGAGGCGCAGCAAACCTTCGTTACCGAAAATTATCTGCAACACGGCAGCCGCAACTTTACCGCCAAAGCATCCAAGCGTTATCCCGAATTGCGCGTGTTGAAATACACACGCAGCGTGTTCTATAACAACCGCTTTGATGATGCTTTGCTGGAAATGCGCGGTTTGATTATCGACGCGCATAATCGAATCATCGTGCGTCCGTTTAAAAAAGTGTTCAATTATTCGGAACGTATTGCCAAAGTCAGCCGCTATCCGATTAGAATCGGCGACGAGAGACTGGTGGACGCGGTTGTAAAAGTGAACGGCTTCCTCGGTTGCTGCACTTTCGTCTCACTTTCAGATAGCCATCCGTCTAAAAGCGCGACGTTTGACGGCAAAGTGCTGTATTCGACTACCGGTTCGCTTGATAGCGCGTTTGCCGATATGACCGCAGCACACTGCACGCAATACGAAACCCTGTTCCGCGCATATCCGAACCATACTTTTTTGTTTGAAATAACAGACGCGAAAGACGTACACATCATCCGCGAAGAATTGGGTGAAACCCTAATCGGCTGCATCGACGTGGCGACCGGCCGTCAGTTTACTGAAGCGGAATTGGACGAAATCGGCAAGCAATACGGAGTGCGCCGTCCTGAAACGCTGAAAAACATCACGTTCGGCGAGCTGAAAGGCCGTCTGAAAAATGTGGAACACGAAGGCTTTATGGTATTTGATGCTCAAAACGGCGAAATGCTGTTCAAACTCAAATCGCCGTATTATCTGATTTCTAAGTTTTTAGGACGAAGCAACGAGGGCAATATCGGCCGCAAACTGGATAAACGCCATGTTGATGAAGAATTTTATCCTTTAATCGACTATATCCACGAGCATCAGGAAGCATTCAATGCCATGTCGGAATTGGATAAAATCGCGTTCATTCAGGCGTTTTTGAAACAGTTGTAAGGCCGTCTGAAAAAATGCCGTATGCTTGTGTTAGTATGGCGCTGGCGGATGGAGTGTTTCATCTACCATACTTTTAGTGAATAAGGAAAAACAATGAAAAAAACAAGTATCGTTAGGAAACTGATGCTCGCCGTCGCTATGCTTCCGTTAGCTGTTCAAACTGCGCAGGCTGAGGAGTTTGGGTCTTTCGGCGCTCCGCCTAAAGGCTTCAAAGTCGGCTATCAAATCGCGCAAAATGGTGTGACATTGATAGAACTTGTGCCGCAGAAACAGACTGTGGAAGACTGGACGCAAATGGTCACGCTGCAATCCATGGCAGGTATGAAACCGGGTGTTGAGCAGTTTTTCGGCAATCTTTCAGCCTCATGGCAGAATGCCTGTCCGCAAAGTAGTGTCAACCCAATAACGGCAGGTGAAGAAAACGGCTATCCATTCGCTTTGGTGATGTTGTTTTGCGCCAACAATCCGCAAACCAGCAAACCTGAATTTACTTGGATAAAAGCCGTACAGGGCAACGAAGCTTTGTACGTGAAGCAATATGCTTTCCGTTACGAGCCGACGAAGGCCGAGTTGACCAATGCCGTCATGCATTTGCGCAATTTACGCGTCTGCGACAACAGCGCAGGACATCCTTGCAATAAAAAAGGAAAATAAGCATTTAAATATTTTCAGACGGCCTTACCGGTTTTGCTAAAGCGAAACGTAACAAGGCCGTCTGAAAATATATGGAGCAACACGTATTTATTTTCCGCGCTCGTATGCTTCAATTTCGCCGACTTTAGGTGCATAGCCGCTGTTTGTGTCGTGACTCAAGTCCAACCAGATATCGACCAATGCCCAAGCAGCCGGAGCGGCAATCACGTTTTGCCCCATACATAAAACCTGCGCATCATAGTTTTCCACTGAACCGCGAAGGGTGAGCAAATCGTGCGCCGTAGCCGCCCGTATACCGCGCACTTTATTGGCGGCGATTGCCGTGCCCACGCCGGTGCCGCAAATCAACAGCGCACGGTCGGCGCGCCCTGCCGCGATTTCTTCGGCCGCGGCAAACGAGAGTTGCGGATAGGTCCTTTTGGGCGAGGATAAATCGACCAAGCTGCTGACGCGCGTGTCGTTTTGCAGATGCGCTTTGAGCGCGTCTTTCAATATTGCGCCGTTGGCCGGCGCGGCAATAACCAAACGCATAAAAACTCCTTGAAGCACACAATAAACATTACTCAGCATACGCCCGCGCGTGATACGATTCAAGCTTGCAACGCAGAGAACACGGCATGAGCAAAACCTACTTCACATCCGACCTACATTTCTCACATAAAAACATTGCCAAATTCTGCCCGCAATTTCGACCGTTCGATAACGTGGAGCAGATGGATGAATTTTTAATCCGGACATGGAATGAAACCGTTACGCCTGAAGATACGGTGTACAACTTGGGCGATTTTTCCTTTGCCCAAGACCATAAGCAGATAGAGCGCGTTTTGTCGCGGTTGAACGGGCAACATCACTTGATTTACGGCAATCATGATCATGTGATTCGGCAGCATGCCAATTTGTTCCGCAGCCAAACCAAGCATGACGGCCATCCGCTGCTGTCGTCCATACGGCCGTATTTGAAACTCAAATTGCCGGAAATTAAGAATACGCTGGTTCTCTTTCACTATCCGATTCAGGAATGGGACGGCTGCTATCAGGGTTGGTATCACTTGTACGGCCATTTGCATGACAGGATGGCGGAAATCAAAGGGCGTGCTTTAAATGTCGGATTTGATTTGCACGGCCGTTTTTTTGACGGCGCAAGACGTCGATAAGTTTTTTGTGTAGTTTGCCTAAAATTTCGTTTTTTGGCGAAGCAGGGTTGAAAGCCAACTCGCCGGAAGAAGCGGCAGAGCTGGTGTCTCGGAAACTGGCGCAGTTAAATCAGGTATAATTTCAGACGGCCTTTGCGGATTTTCGGCAAAGGCCGTCTGAATATCAATTTCCCATTTTTGAGTGATACATGGAAAACCTTTTGGCTTACTTACTACAAAAAATCAGCTTCCCCAATCAAACCGGCAAGGACAAGCCATGAGCGGTAAGCCTTTGAAGTATCCCGTTTCCGCTTTGGTCGTTTTGCATGATAAAGACGGCAATATCCTGCTGATTGAACGCACGGCGCCACAAGGTTTTTGGCAGTCTGTCACCGGCAGCTTGGAAGAGGGCGAGCGTATCGAAGAAACCGCATGGCGCGAAGTGTGGGAAGAAACCGGTATCCGCCTTGCAGACGGACAGCTGGAAAACTGGCACGACAGCACCGTTTATGAAATCTATCATCACTGGCGCCATCGCTATCCCAAAGGCGTTTTTGAAAACCGCGAACACATCTTCTCCGCCCAAATTCCGCGCGATACGCCCATCATCCTGCAACCGGACGAACACGTTGCCTACGGTTGGTTTGGTGCGGAAGAAGCGGCGGAAAAAGTGTTTTCCCCTTCCAATAAACGCGCAATTTTAGAACTGGTCAAAAGGCTGAATGCCAAAAAGGCCGTCTGAATACGACAGTTTCACATTTTCAGACGGCCTTGGGTTTGCTATACTTTCGACGTTTGACTCTCTTTAAAAATCAAAGGAAACCATCATGGCAGACTTCAACAAAAATCCTGACCCCGGGCGACGTGGACGGCGGCATCATCAACGTTGTCAACGAAAATCCCTGCAGGCAGCAACCACAAAATCGAGTGGAACCGTAAACTGGCCGCCTTCCAACTCGACCGCGTTGAACCGGCAATTTTCGCCAAACCGACCAACTATGGCTTCATTCCGCAAACTTTGGACGAAGACGGCGACGAATTGGACGTGTTGCTGGTGACCGAGCAGCCTTTGGCAACCGGTATTTTCTTGGAAGCACGCGTTATCGGTGTGATGAAATTTGTTGACGACGGCGAAGTGGACGACAAAATCGTCTGCGTTCCAGCCGACGACCGCAACAACGGCAACGCCTACAAAACTTTGGCCGATTTGCCGCAACAACTGATCAAACAAATCGAGTTCCACTTCAACCACTACAAAGACCTGAAAAAAGCAGGTACCACTAAAGTTGAATCTTGGGGTGATGTAGAAGAAGCGAAACAAGTCATCAAAGAATCTATCGAACGTTGGAACAAACAAGCCTAATCGGTTTGTCCCATCCAATATCAAGGCCGTCTGAAAGCAAAGTTCAGACGGCCTTTTTTATGTTTCAAATCGATATAACAAAATCGTCTTTAAAACAAACAAACCATTCTTTCTCATTTTCAGACGGCCTCATTAAAGTAACGCCTATACCAAAAAAATAAGGAGTGCTTCAATGACTGCTACCACAACCGACTCACGAGCCAAGCTGCCTGAGACGCCTTTGTCCGGCAACGAAGCCTTTGAAAGAGCGCAGCGATTATCTGCATGGTACGATTAAGGAAGAGTTGAAAGACGACTTTACCGGCGGCTTTACTGCCGACAACTTTCAGCTTATCCGCTTCCACGGCATGTACGAACAGGACAACCGCGATATCCGTGCCGAGCGTACCGAACAAAAACTTGAGCCCTTAAAAAAACATGATGTTGCGTTGCCGTCTGCCCGGAGGCATCATTACGCCGAAGCAGTGGCTGGGTATCGATAAATTTGCCGGTGAAAAATACGATTTACGGCTCTATACGCCTGACCAACCGTCAAACCTTCCAATACCACGGCATTCTGAAAACCGATTTAAAACAGGCACATCAGGCATTGCATAAACTTGGTTTGGATTCCATTGCCACAGCCAGCGATGTCAACCGCAATGTGTTGTGCACCAGCAATCCTGTACAAAGCACTTTGCACCAAGAAGCCTATGAATGGGCGGCGCGAATCAGTATGCACCTCCTGCCGCGCACGATGGCATATGCTGATGTTTGGCTGGACGGTGAAAAAAAGTGTTTACAACCGAGCCGACCGAGCCGCGCAATAAAGAAATTGCCGATGAGGTCGAGCCGATTTTAGGTAAAACCTATTTGCCGCGCAAATTCAAAACTGCCGTCGTAATTCCGCCCGATAATGATGTGGACATTCATTCAAACGACTTGGGTTTTGTGGCGATTGCAGAAAATGGCAAGTTGGTGGGCTTCAATGTATTGGTCGGCGGCGGCTTATCCAGTGAACACGGCAATACTAAAACCTATCCGAACACTTCTTACGAATTCGGTTTCGTTCCGCTGGAATACACCCTCAACGCCGCTGAAGCTGTTGTCAGCACCCAGCGCGACTGGGGCAACCGCAGCGACCGCAAAGCAGCGCGTACACGCTATACGCTGCAACGCGTCGGCGTGGATGTGTTCAAAGAAGAAGTCGAAAGACGCATGGGTATTAAGTTTGAGCCCATCCGCCCTTACGAATTCACCCATCGCGGCGATCACATTGGCTGGGTACAAGGGCATGAAGGCAACTGGCATTTGACTTTGTTTATTGAAAACGGCCGTCTGCTCGATTATCCCGGCAGACCTTTAAAAACAGGTATCCGCGAAATTGCCAAAATCCATCCCGGTGACTTCCGTCTGACGGCCAATCAAAATCTGGTGGTTGCCAATGTGCCGCCGGAATTGAAAGACACGATTGATAAAATCGCCAAAGAACATGGATTAATCAGCAAATCGATTACCATCCAGCGTGAGAACTCGATGGCCTGCGTTGCCTTGCCGACTTGCCCGTTGGCGATGGCGGAGGCTGAACGTTTCCTGCCGACATTCTCCGATAAAATCGACGAAATGTTCGCCAAATATGGCTTGGAAGACGAATACATCGTTTTGCGCGTAACCGGTTGCCCCAACGGTTGCGGCCGCGCCATGCTGGCGGAAATCGGTTTGGTCGGCAAAGCGGTCGGCCGCTACAACCTTTACGCAGGCGGCAACCGCGAAGGCACGCGCATTCCGCGCCTGTTTAAAGAAAATATTACCGAACCTGAAATCCTTGAAATTGTCGAAGACTGGGTGGCAGATTGGTCTCAAAACCGTTTGGATGAGGAAGGTTTTGGCGATTTCGCCATCCGTACAGGTATCGTCAAACCCGTATTGGATGCACCTCGCGATTTCTGGGCATAATGCATACAGACAGACCCACAAGTCTGCAATAAGAAAATAGAGAAGGGCTAAAGGCCGTCTGAAAATCAGATTTTCAGACGGCCTTTTATATTGTGCGAGTTTATATCAAAGATGGGGTATAAACTGAATCAGCGACGGCGGCCAAAGCCTCGACCCATGCTTGGGCGGCGGTAGTTGGAAGGCTGACGTGCGGTTTCGCGGTAACGCTGTTGCTGTTGAGCGTTTTGTTGTTGGGCATTTTGCTGTTGGGCACGCAGGGTGCGTGTATTCAGCTGTTGGCTGGTGCGTCCGTTTGGACGTGCGGTTTGATAATAGTTGGTACGGGCTTGACGGGCAATCGGGCTGTTTTGATTGCGTGCCTGTGTGAATTTGTTCGCCAATGCATTGCCGATAAATGCACCGGCTGCTGTACCTATCAAGCTTTGTAGCAGCCAGCTGCCGGTAGATTGGTCGTAGATGTATTGTTGGCCGTCTGTACCGGTTACCGGTTGGCCGTTGTTGCCGTTGGCTTGTGCCTCGGCAGGAATGGTGTCTTTCACGGCTTCAGGCGTGAGCTGGTAAACCGTATTGTTTTCTTGTTGGCCGTTTTGTTGTGCCAACTGTTGTTGCAATACTTCGATTTGTTTTTGTTGCTGCTCAAGTTGCGCTTGGGTATTGTCTTTGCAGGCAGCGAGGGCAAAAGTGGAAAGGGCGGCTAAGGCAATCAGTTTTTTCATTATTTTTCCTGAGAGAAGTTTGTCTTTGCCGAGATTTCGGCGGAGTGTGTTTGCCTAATATTAAACCATTTCCCTGTTTTTTTCAAGTGGTTTTACAAAAATAATGTTGGAAAGTTGCGCTGCAAATGCACGGCTGTTAGCAGCCAGATTGCCCAGTGCAGGCATTTCGTGTTCGGTTTCGATAATCAGCAGGTTGGCAGGGCGGCGGGTGTGCAGGGACATTTGCATTTCAGCGGGAGAGAAGGGCATGTGATGGCGTTTGGCGAAAGCTTCGGCGCGTTTGTTGGCGGTTTTGAGCATAGGCAGCAGGGTAATGTCCAAATGGAAACGGCGTACGCCCAAAACCAAAATACGCGCTGCGAAGAAATCCGCTTCATCAGTAAAAACGTTGGGGCTGCTTTGATTGAAGTCGTGGCGCTCTGCGGCAATCAAGGTCGCGATGGTGCGTACTTGCGGAATCAGGGCTTCGCTGATGAGGCTGTCAGGCGAATCAGGCAAAGTGTGCATGTTGAGCATGCTGTGGTGGCTGTTGCTGTCAACGACCATGCGGCAGGTGTGTAACATTTGTGTTTGGCTATGGATTTTAGTTGAGGCAGTCATGGCTGTATTCCTTATTTCTTAAAAATGGGTGGATTTAAGCGGCCATGGTGGGTATAAAAAAAGCCGCTCAAATGAGGCGGCTCTAATTTGCGTATTTTCAATTTGGTCTGTTTCAGACAAGCGCAAAAAAGTACCGCACGTTTGTGTGGTACCAATAGAAAAAAGTAGCAGAGCGTTGCGCGGTTTGCATGATGAAAATACGTCTTTAATGTATAAAAGAATGAAACGTAGTTTAAAACAAGAATGCCAGTAATTTCAATATCCAATCGACAAAACCCACCAATAAATCTACAAGTTGTTGTAATCCTTCCAATTTATTTTTCTTTCAAGTGAGTCAAATTTGCACAATTATAATGCAAAACCGGGTAAATTGATAACAATCCGAGCTGGCTCTTTAAAAAGGCCGTCTGAAATTCAGCTTTCAGACGGCCTTTATTTTTGTTTATCCAATCAATAAACGTCACGTTGGTAGCGTTTGTCTTCGCGCAGGTCGTTGAGGTAGTCTTCGGCTTCATCACGGCTGAGTTTGCCTTGGGTTTCGATGACTTCGATCAGGGCGTTTTCGACATCGCGTGCCATGCGTGTGGCGTCACCGCAGACGTAGATGTGTGCGCCTTGTTGCAGCCAGTTCCAAACTTCGGCGGCGCGTTCGGTGATTTTGTGTTGGACATAGACTTTGTGTTCGCCTGGCGGCTCCATGCGAGGTCGGCGCGGGTGAGGAGGCCGTCTTTGCGCCAATCGCTCCATTCGAGTTGGTAGAGGAAGTCGTCGGCCAGGCGTTGGTTGCCGAAGAAGAGCCAGTTTTTGCCGCTGTCGCCATTGGCTGCGCGTTGTTGCATAAAGGAGCGGAAGGGGGGCGACGCCTGTGCCTGCGCCAATCATGATGATGGGGGTATCGCCGTTTTGTGGCAGGCAGAAGTTGGGGTTGGGTTCGACAAAGACGCGGATTTCGCTGCCTTCTTCGAGGTGTTCGCCCAAGTAGCCAGATGCTGCGCCGGTGTAGGTGTGGTCGTGGTGGTTGAAACGGACGACGCCTACGGTAAGGTGGACTTCTTCGCCGACTTCGTCTTGGGCGGAGGCGATGGAGTAAAGGCGCGGGGTTTGTGGGCGGAATAGGCTGTATAGGGTTTGTGCGTCCAGTGGGTGTGGATGGGCGGCAAATACGCCGACGGGCGGTGTGGCGGCGAGGTAGGCATCCAGTTGGGCTTTATCTGCGACTATGGTTTTGAGTTCTTCGTTGTTTGTTAATTCGGCGTATTGTTGGACGAAGGCGGGTGTGTTTTGGGTAATGTCTGAGGATTCGGTCAGGGCTGTGCGGATGTCGGTTTCGCGGCCGTCTGAAAGTTGGATGGTTTCGTTGCCGTTCAGTTGGTTGAGGTCGAGGATTTCTTGAACGAGGTCGGCGGCATTCAGCGGCCATACGCCGAGCACGTCGCCTGCCTGATAATGCAAACCTGAGCCGCTGAGGTCGATTTCGATGTGTTCGACGTCTTTTTCTGCATCGCGCGAGGTGATTTTTTGGCGCACAGAGAGGGTGGCTGTGTAGGGTTTTTCTTTGGTGTAGACGGCATCGTTGCTTGGTGTTGCCGAGCCGTTTGGTGCAGCGGTTGTACTTGGGCTTGCTGCTTGGGCAGTTAACTCGGCTACTTTGGGTACGACGGCGGCAATCCATGCGTCGGCATCGGTTTGGAATTCTAAGTCGCAAATGCCCAAGTCGTTCAGACGGCCTGCGCCCAGTTCGGCAAATTTGGCATCAAAGTCTTTGCCTGCTTGGCAGAAGTTGGGATAGGAGGAATCGCCAAGGCCTAAGACGGCGAAGGTCAGTTTGCTGAGATCAGGTTTCTTTTTGCCGTAGATGAATTTGTACAGGGGCAGGGCTTCTTCGGGCGGTTCGCCTTCGCCTTGGGTGGAGGTAACCAAAAGGACGATGTCTTCGTCGGGCAGGGTTTTGCTTTTGAAATTGCCTGCGCTGCTGAGGCGGGCTTCTACGCCGGCGGCTTGAAGTTTGGCGTGTAATGATTCGGCAACGCTGCGGGCATTGCCGGTTTGTGAGGCGGAGAGGACTAATACGCGGCGGCTGACTGTCGAGGCGGCTGTTTGCAGGGCAGATGGTTCGGCTGCTGCACCGGATGCGCCTTGGCTTTGCGCCCAGCAATAGCCGGAGAGCCAGGCAAGCTGGGTGGGGGATAGGGCGGAGAGTTGGGCGGAGAGTTCGGGTGGAAGCGGATTGGCTTGGCTCATTTGGATTCCTTTGTTGGACGGCTATAACCGATTGTTTGAATAATGGACAGTCGCCACTTTAAACAGGCCGTCTGAAAAAAGGAAAGAATGCTTGGTTTTAATTTAAGATGATTTCGTTATATTCGGGAAGGTATTAGGCCGTCTGAACATGCTCGTTCAGACGGCCTTGGATAGAAACGAGATTTTCAGTTTCCGCTGGAGAGTTTCATCACTACGACGCCGGAGATGATGAGAAATGCGCCGAGCCAGCGGCCGATGTTGGCGGCATCGTTGAAAAATACAACGCCCACTAAAAACGCCCCTGCCGCGCCTATGCCTGTCCAGACGGCGTAGGCTGTACCCATTGGAATACTTTTTTTGGGCAAGGTAAAGGAGGTATCCGCTGCCGGCGATGCAGGCAAGCGCGGCGGCAAAGCCATGCCAGCGGTAGCCTTCCTGTTGTGCCAATTTTAAGCCCAATGGCCAGCCGATTTCCAGCATACCGGCTAAGATTAAATAAAACCAACTCATAATATGTCCTGATAGTGTGTTAAGGTTTCAGACGGCCTTGGAAAGATTGTTTTCTTCCGAGAGTTCAACGCGTTGTCCGATGTCTTTTAGATTGGAGTATTGTTCGACCAAGCGCGGTACGTCGTCCAAGCTCATTGCAAACATCCATAAATAAGTGCTGACGGAATAGATATGGCCGGCGCTGCCATAGCCTTTAAGCGTCATGTGTATAAAGGCGAAGCCGAACAATACGCTCATCGCCATGCCGATACTGAGATAGCCTAAGGCTTCGCGGTTGGAAATCAGCACGCGTAGTTTGGCAACCCAGCCGTAGTGGCGGTAGAGCTGATGCTCGTTGCCGTCGCGGATAAGGTGGTTGTCGCGTTCAAGCCGGTTGTTCAAACGGAAATATAGGTTTTCGCTGATGGCGGCAAAACGCGGCAGCAACCATAAAAACAGGGCAAGTATCGCGACAGCCAATACGCCCACCCAAAATTCCAATATCAGTAACATCATAACATGCACCGAAGATGGAGACCAGCGAAGTAGCAGCGATGGGCAGGTGTTCTTCAAAAAAACTAACAAACTCACGCGATAGGGCGACGCGTGCGGTAATGGCGGAATGCGGTACTTCTCGTTTGCGCTGTTCCAAAACGACCGGGACGGCTATCTCAGTATAGATCTGGGTAAATGTGCGCGTATCGGTTATCCTGCGGGCGGCACCGATTATCCACATTAATAAAACCACCACACCATACAACATTGCTGCCAGACGTTGCCTTCCATAACGGCATTAATCGCCCAGCCGCCAAACACGGGATATACCAGCAAGAGCAGATTATCTAAGCCGACGAGAGAGAAGGTTGAGATGAGTTTGCGGCGGTGTGTTTGACCGATGTGTTTCAACATTTTCCACATGGTTGCCCTCCTTATTTAGTATTGAGGGTTTGCGCCATTAATTCGGCCAACGCGTCCAAATCGGCAAACAGTCGGGCTGCACGTTTTTCACTGAAGGCGGTAAAAATTCGTTTGCTGAATTCTTGCATGTTTTGCACCAATGGTGCGGCGGATTCCTTACCTTGATCGGTCAGCGACAATAAGCGTTCGCGTTTGTCTTGTTCGCTTTCTTGAAATGTCAGCAAGCCTTGTTCCGCCAGCGTTTTGCATGTGCCGGAAACGGTTTGCTTGGGTAGGCTCCATTCTTCGCCTATGTATTTTTGAGTGCGGTTGCCTTCGGTGGCCAAGGTGTAGAGAACGGCGAAGGTATTGTAGTTGGTGTTTTGCTGTTTAATCCATTGGTCAAATGCGCTGTCTATATGGCTGATGCGCATACCGAGTTGATCGAGCTGATTCATAAATTGGTCTCAATATTGACTAATTGGATGCGGATTATAGTCATGTTTAGGACTAATTGCAAATAGAAGGCCGTCTGAAACAATCATTTTCAGACGGCCTTGAAACCGTTAAAATAATTAATGTAAAAACGATATATTCAAACTACGATAAACCTAATAAAACCATCTTCAGCACATACGCCATGATTCATTTCTTATCTCAAAATATCTCCTCCAAACAAGCCACTGCCATCGGGCTGCTTGCCGTTGCCTTGTGGAGCTTCGTCATTTCTCTGATACGCTCTTTGAGCCTGCATATGGGGGCAGTGGGCGGCGCGGCAATGATGTACACCCTGTCCACTGTATTGATTTGGCTGATTTTCGGCCGGCCGCATTTGCGCAATTACAACCGCAGCTATTTGTTTTGGGCAAGCGTGTTTTTTGTCGGCTGCGAACTGTGTTTGTCGTTATCGGTCGGTTTCGCGCAAAACGCGAGACAGGCGGTGGAAATCGGCATGGTCAATTATTTGTGGCCGACGTTTACCATCGTCGGGGCGGTATATTTCAACAAACAGCCGTCAAAATGGTGGATAGTCATCGGCTTTGTGCTGTCATTTTTGGGGATTGCCACTGTACTGGGCGGTGATGTCGGTTTGTCGATTTCCGGCATCTACCACAATGTCCGCACCAATCCCGGCGGCTACATCATGGCATTTGCGGATGCGGTGTTTTGGGCGGCATATTGTACGCTGACGGCGCGGGTGAAAGCAGAGGGCAGCAGCGTCGGCTTCTTCTTTGCACTGGTGTCGATGCTGTTGTGGATAGAGTATTTTCTCAGCGGCGCGGATACGTTGAGTTTTGATTCCGTATCGCTCGGCTATGCCGTTGCCGCTGCATCTTGCATGGGGTTGGGCTATGCAGTGTGGAATATCGGTATTTCGCGCGGTAATCTGACCGTATTGGCGGGCGCATCTTATTTCATTCCGGTATTGTCTGCGGTAGTGTCCTCGTTTTTGATCAGCGCGCCTTTGTCCATGACGTTTTGGCAGGGGGCGGGAATGGTGTGCTTAGGATCGATTGTATGTTGGTTGGCGACCCGGAGAAAACAGATGGTGTGAAGCAATATCCCATAGCTTTGCGATATAACGAAAACAGCTTTTTTAACAACCAAACATTCTTTCCCATTTTCAGACGGCCTGTTTAAAGTAGCAGTCAGTTTGAGAAATCACGAGAAATGGGAAAGAATCATGACCGCAGCTTCCGCTCCGCTTTTGCGCTTCATTACCGCCGGCAGTGTCGATGACGGCAAATCCACCCCTCATCGGCCGCCTGCTCTACGACAGCAAAACCTTACTGACCGACCAGATTGACAAGCTCAACCGTGCCGCTGAAAACGGCGAAACGCCTGATTTTGCCAGCCTGACAGACGGCCTTGCCGCCGAGCGCGAACAAGGCATTACCATTGACGTGGCCTACCGTTATTTCGCCACGCCCAAACGCAAATTCATCATTGCCGATACGCCGGGACATGAACAATACACGCGTAATATGGTTACCGGCGCATCGACTGCCGATGCCGCTATTATTTTGGTCGATGCCACACGCGTCGATTTTTCAGGCAGCGAACCTGTCCTCCTGCCCCAAACCAAACGCCACAGTGCGATTCTGAAACTCTTGGGCTGCCCCAACATCATCGTTGCCGTCAACAAACTCGACCTGCTCGACTTTGATGAAGCCAAATATCAAGCCATTACCGAAGCCTATCGCAAACTGGCGGAACAAATCGGCCTCAAAGCACAAATCCACTTCCTGCCCATCAGCGCATTAAAAGGCGATAATATCGTTAATGCCAGCAGCCAAACCCCATGGTATCAAGGTTTGCCGCTTTTGCCTTTGCTCGAAAGCCTGCCCGTCAACCGTCAAAATGCCGTCGACCAAGCCGCGCACTTTCCCGTACAACGCGTGGCGCGCCAAGACGGCAGCAGCAGTGACGACTTCCGCGGTTATCAAGGCAGATTGGAAGCGGGCCGTCTGAAAGTGGGCGATGAAGTTGAAGTTTTACCCAGCGGCCATGTTGCCAAAGTTGCCGAAATCTATAATACCAACGGTAAAACCGAATCTGCCGAGGCAGGGGAAGTGTTGACTGTCGTTTTGGATACCGACATCGATATTTCACGCGGCAACAGCATTGTTTCAGCCGACAGCGCCATTGTTCCCGAACAACAATTTCAAGCCGCGCTTTGCTGGTTTGACGATATTCCGCTCAATCTGCGCCGCAAATATTTGCTGAAACACACGACCCAAACCACGCCCATAAAAATCAGCGAAATTGCCTACGTTTGGGACGTGAACACCCTCAGCCGCGTCGAATCCGCCGAAACACTCAAGCTCAACGACATCGGCAGCGTCAGTTTCAAAACCCAACAGCCTCTTGCCGCTGCCGCATACGAAGACAACCATGCCCAAGGCGCGTTTATTTTTGATTGACGAAGCTACCAACCATACTGTCGCGGCAGGCATGATACGCAAAAGTCAGCGAAACAAACAGTTTTGAAATTTAAAAGAAAAGTTGAAATAAAAAGGCCGTCTGAAGTTTCAGACGGCCTGTTATTTTATCCAAGTCGGAAATGCTTATGCGCCGTAAACCGGATATTTATTGCACAAAGCAGTCACTTGTTCGCGGACTTTGGCGAGGTTGGCTTCGTCTTCAGGGTTGGCCAATACGTCGGCAACCAAGTTTGCCAATACGCGTGCGTCAGCTTCGTCAAAACCACGAGTGGTCATGGCGGCAGAGCCGATACGGATGCCGGAAGTCACGAATGGTTTTTCCGGATCATTCGGGATGGCGTTTTTGTTGACGGTGATGTGAGCTTTTCCCAAAGCAGCTTCGGCGGCTTTGCCGGTGATTTTCATCGGTTGCAGGTCAACGAGGAAAACGTGGCTTTCAGTACGGCCGGAAACGATGCGCAAACCGCGTTTAACCAACTCTTCCGCCATAGCGGCAGCATTGATTTTCACTTGTTTTGCGTATTGTTTGAACTCAGGTTGCAACGCTTCTTTAAACGCTACGGCTTTGGCAGCGATAACGTGCATCAACGGGCCACCTTGCAGGCTTGGGAAGATGGCGGAATTCAACGCTTTTTCGTGGGTATTGTCACGGCACAAAATCACACCGCCGCGAGGGCCGCGCAGGGTTTTGTGGGTGGTAGTGGTGACGAAGTCGCAGAATGGCACCGGGTTAGATATTCGCCGCCGGCAATCAGACCGGCATAGTGCGCCATGTCGACAAAGAGGTATGCGCCGACTTTATCGGCGATTTCGCGGAATTTTGCCCAGTCGATTTGCAACGCGTAGGCAGACGCACCGGCCACAATCATTTTAGGTTTGTGTTCGAGAGCCAAGCGTTCTACTTCGGCATAATCGAGAACTTCGTTTTCATCCAAACCATAAGTAATGGCGTTGTAGAGTTTGCCCGAAATATTGACGCTGGCACCGTGGGTCAAGTGGCCGCCGTGTGCCAGAGACATGCCCAAAATGGTGTCGCCCGGTTTCAAAACAGAAGCGTACACGGCTTGGTTGGCTTGGGAGCCGGAGTGCGGTTGGACATTGACATATTCTGCGCCAAACAACTCTTTAGCGCGGTCAATCGCCAATTGTTCGACAATATCAACGTATTCGCAGCCGCCGTAGTAGCGTTTGCCAGGATAGCCTTCAGCGTATTTGTTGGTCAATTGCGAACCTTGGGCTTCCATAACGGCACAGCTGACGTAGTTTTCAGAGGCGATCAGCTCGACGTGGTCTTGCTGGCGCTTGTCTTCTTGGGCGATGGCTGCTGCCAAATCGGGGTCATATTGTGCGAGGGTAACGCTTTTTGAAAACATGTTCTCGATTCCTTTGTGATGGGCTGAAAATATAGGATGGAGTGCTGCGAATTGGTTCAAGATGAACTATTTTTTTCTTGCATTGTCAACAATTGTGTCGGGCGTTTGGTTTCAGACGGCCTAAGATTGAAAGGTTTATTTGAAAATATCATCTTGTTTTAAATGAAAATCTATTTTTTTCCCAGAAGTGCGACCAAATCGGATTCGGCTTGGGCGGCTTTAAGATTTTTTGCCAGTTCTACCAAGGCTACTGCATTTAATCGTTCTTTCTCCAACCGTAGAGCTTCTTCGCTGAAGATTTTTGATATTGTCTGCCGATTCGGCGGCATCTATTTTTTTCAAATGGATAAAATGATTCTTCGTGCACGGCCAAACCGTCGGGCAAGGGGGCAGCATGGTTGAAATCGGCATCATTGACCGGCATCCATGAAGGATGGTTTTCAAGCAGGATAAATTGTCCGTCCATGCCGTTGATATGACGGAATAGGGTGGTTCGGCCATTGTGTAAACGCATAAGCCCGATTGTATGCCCAAGTCGGCAAACCGTCTAGAAACCCGTTTCTTTCCATTGGGACGATGGCTAATGTTGATATTATTAATTTTGACATAAAACAGTTTCGGCTTAAAAAAGACTGGATAAAACGCCCGTGTTTGTTATAATGAAGCTAAAGATTGATTCGTCCTAGTTTTTGGCAGCAGTACTTTTTTTATTTAATTAACAAGAGAGGAAAACAAAATGTTTCCAGAATATCGCGATCTGATTTCTAAACTGAAACAAGAGGATGCACACTTTGCCCGTTTGTTTGAGGAGCACAACGAGCTGGACGATAAAATTACCGGTTTGGTGAATAACGTGGTAACCAGCGGCGCCGAAGAAATCGAGGAGCTGAAAAAAGCCAAACTCAAACTCAAAGACGAATTGTATGCTCTTCTGCAAAAAGCAGCAGGCAAATAATTAAAAATTGAATAAGGCCGTCTGAACGGTATGATAGGAATCTCGGATTTCGTTTCATACTGTTTCAAACGGCCTTTTTACTTGTTTGGTATTTTGTTATTTCTATTAGCACAATTTAACTTTTTAATTGTAAATCACTCTTAATTGCATTGAAAAACTCTGTTAAGTTTATTTAAAATCTCGAATAATTTTTTTATTTTGATTTTTAAACAAACAAAACCAAGAGAAACAATGCAATGAAAACATTCACACTCGCCATTTTGCCTTTTGGCGTTAATCAGCGCATTCTCACACGCAGCTGAAGAGAAAGCAGTTGAACAGGCTGAAGTCGATACCGTTTACGTTACTGCCGAGAAACAACTGCAACAGTCGCTGGGCGTATCGCGTATTTCGAAAGACGACATTGACAAGCGTCCGGCCGTCAACGATATTTCCGAATTTGTCCGCACCATGCCGGGCGTCAACCTGACCGGCAATACGGCGACGGGTCAGCGTGGCAACAAACGTCAAATCGACTTGCGCGGTATGGGCCCTGAAATACATTGATTCTGATTGACGGCAAGCCTGTAAACTCGCGCCAATCCGAGCGTATCAGTATGCGCGGTGAACGCAATACGCGCGGCGACAGCAACTGGGTGCCGGTTGAGGAAATTGAATCCATTACTGTTTTGCGCGGTCCGGCGGCAACACGTTATGGCTCGGGTGCGATGGGTGGCGTGGTCAATATTGTCACCAAAAAAGTACCGAAAGAATTCAAAGGATCAGTGAACTATTACACTAACCAGCCGCAAGACAGCAAGGAAGGGGCAACCAACCGTGTCGGCTTCAACCTTGGCGGGCCGATTATCCAAGACGTATTGGGCTTCCGTATCTACGGCAATTTCAACAAAACCGATGCCGATTCCACAGACATTAACCGCGATTCTATCACCACTGTTACTACGAAAAACGGCCCGATACGGGAACGCGGACGTGTCGTTGTGCCTGCCGGACAAACCCGCACTGTTACCAACACCACCTATGGAGCGGCAGGGGTGGAAGGTGTGAAGAATAAAGACATAGCCGGCCGCCTACAATGGAAAATCAGTCCGTCACAAACCCTGATTTTAGACAGCAGCTACAGCCGTCAGGGCAATATCTACAACGGCGATTCGCAAAATTCCAATGCTGCCAATACACGGACCGTCATTACAGATACTGCCACAGGCGTGGTGATTTCCGACACCGATTCGACCCTGCGCGAAATTTACCGGAGCGGCATTAAGGAAACCGCTCGCCTCTACCGTTCCTCCTACGCCCTGACCCATGACGGCGCGTGGGACTGGGGCGACACCAAAAACGTATTGAGCTACGAACGCACCACCAACAGCCACCTGCCCGAAGGTTTGGCAGGCGGGCCTGAGGGCAGCTATGTCGGCACGGAATACGTCCAAAGCCGTCTGAAAAACCTGCGTTTCAGCAGCGAGGCCAACATACCGTTCAAACTCGGCGTAGAAAACGTACTAACCGTCGGTGCGGAATTTACCGACAGCAAACTGGACGATCCCTCATCCAACCGCCAAGGCTTTACCGACCAAGGCCAAACATCGACCTTCCCGGGCGTTTCCGCCATACGTGGCGGCAAAACATCGCAGCAGAACAAGGCAATCTATGTCGAAGACAATATTTCGTTGACCCCGTCCACCAAACTGATACCGTCCCTGCGCTACGACCACAACAGCAAAAGCGGCGGCAACTGGAGTCCCGCGCTCAACTTCTCCCAGCAGATCGGCGCAAACTGGCTGGTCAAAGGCGGCATCGCGCGCGCCTACAAAGCCCCCAACCTGTACCAAAAGCAACCCCGAATTCATCCTGTACACGCGCGGTAACGGCTGCCCCGTGGAATTGGGCAGCGACCCACACTGCTACTTTATGGGCAATGCCAACCTAAAAACCCGAAACCAGCGTCAATAAGGAAATCGGCATCGAATTCGAAAAAAACGGCTGGCAGGCCTCGGCAACCTACTTCCACAATGCCTACCGCAACAAAATCATCACCGGCACGGAAATCATAGCCCGCAGCAGCACCAGCTCAGGCATCCTCTACCAATGGGACAACTCACCGAGGGCGACTGTTTCCGGCCTGGAGGGCAACCTCGTCATCCCCCTGCACAACACGCTGAAATGGAGCAACAACTTCACCTACATGCAGAAATCGGAAGACTACAAAGGCAACCCCCTGTCGCTGATTCCGAAGTTCACTATCAACAGCACGCTGGCCTGGACGCCGAACGAACGCTTTGACGCCAACCTGACCTTCACCCAATACGGCCGCACCAAACCGCGTTCGGTCGCCATCAACAACATCGAACAAAGCGGCAGCGGCGGCAGCGGAGAAACCCTGGCTTCAGCCCGCAACCAAACCGTTTTGGGCGGATACAGCATTTGGGGCATCAACGCCGGTTACAACTGGAACAAACGCGTGGCCGTGCGCGGCGGCATCAGCAATCTGTTCGACAAAAAACTGTACCGCACCGGCAACGGCGCGCAGACCTACAACGAGCATGGCCGTGCCTTCTACGGCAGTTTGAAAGTATCGTTTTAAGTAGAAGCGTATTAAATCAGGCCGTCTGAAACGGTGTGAAATGAAATCTAGGATTTCTGACACATGGTTTCAGACGGCCTTTTGATTTTTTAAATTTAGAAGCATTTGTTGTTACGGAATTTACTTCACTATTTTTAAAAAGAAAGTAAAAGGGCGACATTCGTCGCCCTGAGAATCTAAAAGATTTATTCGACCCAAGTCACCATTTCATCAATCGGTTTGCGTGATTTTTTTAGTGATTTCTTTGGCGCGATAGCCGAATGTTGCCGCTACGGATACGCCCCATTCGTTGGCATCAAACAGGCCTTCTGCCGCCAATACTTCGTTCATTTTGTCGTAGTTGAAGCCTTCTATTGGGCAGGAATCGATGCCGATGGCCGCTGCACCTGTAAGCATATTGGCCAAAGCAATATAGGTCTGCTTACCGCTCCAGTCAAAGAGTGCGCGTTGGTCGTCGGCAATTTTAATGTCGGTTTCTTGGAAGCTTTTGTATCTTGCCAACGCTTTTTCCAGCTGCTCTCCTTGCAGGCCCCTGCGTTCGGCAACACTGCGGAAGAACGGGGTGTCGTAACGCGCATTTTTTTCTTGGCAAGGATAATCACCAGATGGCTGCAGTCGTCCAGTTGCGATTGCATGCCCCAGCTGAAAAGGCTTGATTTTTCTCACGCAGGGCTTTGTTTTGAATCACCAAGAATTTCCATGGCTCGGAGCCTACAGAGCTGGGCGAGAGGCGGGCAAATTCTAAAATCGCTGCAAAATCTTCTTGGCTGATTTTTTTGTTGGGATCGTAATAACGGGTGGAACAGCGATTTTCGAATACTTGCAGCATTTGTTCGCGTGTAATTTGATTCATCTGGTTTTCCTAATAAATGAAGATGTTATTCCAATATCCGGTTCCTTTTGAGGCATCATTACCGGCATAACCTTAAGGAAGAAACAGGCTGGGGCAACACCATGTTAAATCAAACCTGACGGTCAGGCTATCTTTTTAATTCTGAATTTCGCAAAAAAATTCGATAAATATCAATATCAATACGAAAAGGCCGTCTGAAACTTTAAACGTTAAAGTTTCAGACGGCCTTTGATTTCAAATCCTAATTACAGATGAGGATTAATCAGGTTTTCTGGAGAGAGGATGCGGTTGAGCTCTTCTTCGCTCAACAGGCCGCGCTCCAGTACGACTTCGCGCACGCCTTTGCCGGTTTGGGCGCAGATTTTTCCGACCAAGTCGCCATTGCGGTGGCCGATGTATGGGTTCAGATAAGTGACCAAACCGATGGAGTTGAAAACGTAGTGTTCGCAGATTTCGCGGTTGACCGTAATGCCTTTGACGCATTTGTCGGCTAGGTTGACCGCGGCATTGCCCAAGAGGGAAATAGTTTCAAACATACATTGGGCGATTACCGGCTCCATAACGTTCAGCTGCAACTGACCTGCTTCGGCTGCGAAAGTGATGGTGGTGTCGTTGCCGATGACTTTGAAGCAGACTTGGTTGACAACTTCGGGAATCACGGGATTGACTTTGGCAGGCATGATGGAAGAACCGGCCTGTAATTCAGGCAGGTTGATTTCTTTCAAACCGGCGCGCGGACCGGAAGAGAGCAGACGCAAGTCGTTACAGATTTTAGACAGTTTGACGGCTGTGCGTTTCAATGCGCCGTGTACCATCACATATGCGCCGCAGTCTGAGGTCGCTTCGATCAGGTTTTCAGTCAGTTTGCAAGGCAGGCCGCTGACTTCGGAGAGTTTCTCAACGACCAAAGCCGCATATCCTTTAGGCGTATTCACGCCTGTACCGATGGCGGTGGCGCCGAGGTTGACTTCAAGCAGCAGGGAGCGGGTGCGGTCGAGGTTGAGGATTTCTTCTTCCAACAACACTTGGAAAGATTGAAACTCTTGTCCGGCAGTCATCGGCACGGCATCTTGAAGCTGGGTGCGGCCCATTTTCAAAACATCTTTAAACTCTTCGGCTTTGGCGGCAAAGGCGTTTTTCAAGATGGCCAGTTTGTCGAGCAATTCGCCGATGCTGTAATACACGGCAAGGCGGAAGCCGGTAGGGTAGGCGTCGTTGGTGGATTGGCTGGCGTTGACATGGTCCATCGGATTGACGATGTCGTAGTGGCCTTTTTCGTGACCCAAGACTTCCAATGCGAGGTTGGCAATGACTTCGTTGGTATTCATGTTGACCGAAGTACCGGCGCCGCCTTGATAAACGTCGGATGGGAATTGGTCGAGGCAGCGGCCTTTGATCAATACTTCATCGCAGGCTTTTTCAATGGCGGCCGCGATTTCCGGCTTGATGGCACCCAATGCGCCGTTGGCTTGCGCGGTGGCTTTTTTAACCATGACCATGCTGCGGACAAATTGCGGTACGTCGGAAATTTTTTGCGTGGAAATTTTAAAGTTTTCAATGGCGCGCAAAGTATGGATGCCCCAATATACTTCAGCAGGGATCTCGCGGTCGCCCAGTAAATCGTGTTCGATTCGTACAGTCATTTCTCTTACCTTCTCGTATAGTTGTGTTGGTGTGCGTTATGCGTTTGGAACATTAGCCCAGTTTGGCAAGATTGTCCAGTCGGTAAGGCTTAATCGTCAGGGTGAAAACGTGCCGCTTCACGCTCTTTTGCGGCTGTCTCTTTATCTTTCAATTTCGCACCCAAGCCCAACATTTTTTCATATTCGGATTGCGGCGTGCCATCCTCTTCCATGCCGAATGCGCTGGCATTGACCCAAAGGGAAAGCAGGGAAACGATGAAGGCGAAAAAACCAACGATATACCAAAACATTTTTTTCTTCCTTGTGTGTCTGCGGGTGCAGATTGTTGTGGTTTGTAAAGATGTGAATGTAGCACAAACGCGGTTGGGTTTAAATTCTTCTCCCGCATCCTTTCATTGATTTACCTGTAATTGTTTAGAAAGGAAAAGGCCGTCTGAAAAGTAAGACTTTTCAGACGGCCTCGGAGGCTTTGTCGGGAAGATTTAGCCGCCGCATGCGCCGCAGCAACCGCCTTCGCCATGACCGCTGCGTTTTTCTTCGTTGTTGATAACGGGCAGCTCGGTTTCTTCGGTTTGCTCTTTTTTATCTTCAGGCAAATCGTTTACTTTGATTTTGTTTTCTTCGGACATGATACATCCTTTCATGGATTGAGGAGTGGAAAGATTCATAAAGATAGCATCTTTAAGCCGATAAACCAAGCAATACAAAACTGCCTTGTGATAATGCCATGACTTGGAACAATAAATTTGCTTGTAAAAACGTTAAGGCCGTCTGAAAAAAATCCAAAGAGAAATATTGGTTTTTATGGTTTGAAATGGCAGCAGAAAGATTTAAGAATGCTTGATTTGAAGGGATAAACTGACATGGATTTCAAAAAAACAATACAATGTTATCATCATCTGGAAAACGCCAATTTATCGGAGCATATATGTATTCACACCACAGCGAACGCCATTTCAGCGACCGTAACAACTGGCTTCGGGCAAGCGTATTGGGTGCCAATGACGGCCTGATTTCCACTGCTTCTCTATTGACGGGCGTAGCCGCTGCCGCGCCAGATTTCCAAACCCTGCTGTTGACGGGCGTTTCGGCGCTTATTGGGGGCGCAGTGTCAATGGCGGCGGGGGAGTACGTTTCCGTATCCAGCCAATCGGATACGGAAAAAGCCGATTTACACAAAGAATGCTACGAATTGGCAAACAATCCTGACGCAGAGTTGGAAGAGCTGACTGAAATTTACCGCCGCCGCGGTTTGTCCGACCCGCTCGCCGCAGAGGTGGCAAAAGCCTTGATGGAGCACGATGCACTCGCCGCCCACGCGCGCGACGAAATCGGCATTACCGAAACCTCTGCCGCCCAACCCATGCAGGCCGCGCTGGCTTCTGCCGCTTCATTTTGTGCCGGCGCAATTTTGCCTTTACTGGTCGCGTTGACAGCTTCTAGTGCCATTGTTCCGGCCTTGGCAGTTTCCACTTTGTGCGGACTGGCAGGACTGGGCTATGCCTCCGCCAAACTCGGAGGGGCACCTGTCGTTCCTGCCGTTTTACGCGTGTGCCTATGGGGCGTTGCGGCATTGGTGATAACCGGATTTATTGGAAAACTGGCAGGCGTGGCCGTCTGATTGTAAGGCCTTATATTCTTTTAAACCTGTATCCAGTAAAATTGAAAATTGATTTGATCGCTAAAGGCCGTCTGAAAATTTTTCAGACGGCCTATGGTGCTTGTATTTACTTATTACAAACTGTTTTTTGTCATGACCTATCCGATTCCCAAACCCCGTGAAAAATCCCGTTGGCTCAATCTGTCTCAAGGCTCGCTGCCCTTGGCTTTGGCGCGTTATCTGCCGCATAAGCAGCTCAAGGTTGTCTTGACCCAAGATGCGGAACAGGCGCTACGCCTTCAGACGGCATGGCTGTTTTTCCGTCCGCACGATACGGCCGTGTTCCTGCCTGACTGGGAAACGCTGCCTTACGAGCGTTTTTCACCGCATCAGGATTTGGTGTCGGAGCGGCTGTCAGCGTTGTGGCAGATTAAGAGCGGCGCGGCAGACGTATTGTTTGTACCGGTCGCCACGGCAATGCAGAAGCTGCCACCTGTGCCGTTTCTGGCAGGGCGCACGTTTTGGCTGAAAACAGGGCAGACTTTGGATATAGGCCGTCTGAAAAGTGATTTGGTGGATGCAGGTTATAACCATGTTTCCCACGTTGTTGCGGCAGGTGAGTTTGCCGTGCGCGGCGGTATAGTCGATTTGTTCCCGATGGGCAGCGAAATGCCGTACCGCATCGATTTGTTTGACGATGAAATCGACAGCATTAAAACCTTTGACACCGAAACGCAACGCACCATTTCCCCCGTTTCCGAAATCCGCCTGCTGCCGGCATACGAGTTCCCCACCGACAGCGAGGCGCAAAAGATTTTCCGCAGCCGCTTCCGCGAAGAAGTCGATGGCAATCCGAACGATGCGGCTGTGTACAAAGCCGTCAGCAACGGCCATTTCGGCGCGGGCGTGGAATATTATCTGCCGCTGTTTTTTGAAAACGAGCTGGAAACGCTGTTTGACTATATCGGCGAAGATGCGTTGTTTGTCTCTTTGGGCGATGTTCATGCTGAGGCAAACCGTTTTTTGGAGCGACGTCAAATCGCGTTACGCCATGGCGCAGGGAGACGAAACCTATCCGCCTTTGCTTCCACAGCATTTGTATCTCTCTGCCGATGTTTTTGCAGGCCGTCTGAAAAATTATGGTCAGGTATTGCCGGATATTTTTAGTGATGAACATACGTTGCCAAACTTGGCCGTCAACCGCCAAGCAGATGAACCGTTGCAGGCATTGAAGGATTTTCAGACGGCCTTTAACGGACGAATTTTGCTGTGCGCCGAAAGTTTGGGACGGCGCGAAACCATGCTCGGTTTCTTGCAGCAAAACGGTTTGAAAGCCAAAAGCGTGTCCGACTGGCAGGGCTTTTTGTCGGCGCATGAGCCGCTGATGATTACAGTGGCGCCGTTGGCTTACGGGTTTAAATTAGAAGATCAAAACATCGCGGTCATTACCGAATCCGATCTTTATCAATATGTTGCCCGCTCGCGCAAACACCATCGTAAGAAACACGCTGCTGTTTCAGACGGCCTGTTGCGCGACCTTGCCGAAATCAATATCGGCGACCCTGTCGTTCACGAAGAACACGGTATCGGCCGATATATGGGCTTGGTCACAATGGACTTGGGCGACGAAACCAACGAAATGATGTTGCTCGAATACGCAGGCGAAGCGCAGCTTTATGTGCCTGTTTCGCAATTGCATTTAATCAGCCGCTATTCCGGTCAGGCGCATGAAAAACGTTGCCCTGCACAAGCTCGGCAGCGGCGCGTGGAACAAGGCGAAGCGCAAAGCCGCCGAAAAAGCGCGCGACACCGCCGCCGAGTTGCTCAATCTCTACGCCCAACGCGCCGCCCAATCGGGACACAAGTTTGAAATCAACGAGTTGGATTATCAGGCATTTGCCGACGGCTTTGGCTATGAAGAAACCGAAGACCAAGCCGCTGCCATCGCCGCTGTGATTAAGGATTTGACGCAGGCGAAGCCGATGGACCGCCTCGTGTGCGGCGATGTCGGTTTCGGCAAAACCGAAGTTGCCCTGCGCGCCGCATTTGTGGCGGTGATGGGTGGCAAACAGGTCGCCGTACTCGCCCCGACCACGCTTCTGGTCGAGCAGCACGCGCAAAACTTCGCCGACCGCTTCGCCGATTTCCCCGTGAAAGTCGCCAGCCTTTCGCGTTTCAACAACAGCAAAGCCACCAAAGCCGCGCTCGAAGGCATGGCGGACGGCACGGTCGATATTGTTATTGGCACGCACAAACTGGTGCAGGACGACATCAAATTCAAAAACTTAGGTTTAGTGATTATCGATGAAGAACACCGCTTCGGCGTGCGCCAAAAAGAGCAGCTCAAACGCCTGCGCGCCAATGTCGATATCCTCACCATGACCGCCACGCCGATTCCGCGCACCCTCAGCATGGCGCTCGAAGGCCTGCGCGACTTCTCGCTGATTACCACCGCGCCCAGCCGCCGCCTTGCCGTCAAAACCTTTGTCAAACCGTTCAGCGAAGGCAGCGTGCGCGAAGCCGTATTGCGCGAACTCAAACGTGGCGGGCAGGTATTTTTCCTGCACAATGAAGTGGATACGATTGAAAATATGCGCGAGCGGCTGGAAACCCTGCTGCCCGAAGCCCGCATCGGCGTAGCGCACGGACAACTGCGCGAGCGCGAGCTGGAACAAGTCATGCGCGACTTTTTACAGCAAAGATTTAACGTGTTGCTCTGTTCCACCATCATCGAAACCGGCATCGACATCCCCAACGCCAACACCATCATCATCAACCGCGCCGACAAATTCGGGCTGGCGCAACTACACCAACTTCGCGGGCGCGTCGGCCGCAGCCACCATCAAGCCTACGCCTACCTGCTCACGCCCGAATACATCACCAAAGACGCAGAAAAACGCCTCGACGCCATTGCCGCAGCGGACGAACTCGGCGCAGGTTTCACCCTCGCCATGCAGGATTTGGAAATCCGCGGCGCAGGCGAAATCCTCGGCGAAGGGCAATCCGGCGAAATGATACAGGTCGGCTTCACGCTCTACACCGAAATGCTCAAACAAGCCGTGCGCGACCTCAAAAAAGGTCGCCAACCCGACCTTGACGCGCCATTGGGCATTACCACCGAAATCAAACTGCACAGCCCGGCATTATTGCCCGAAGACTACTGCCCCGACATCCACGAGCGCCTCGTCCTCTACAAACGCCTCGCCGTCTGCGAAACCGTGCAGCAAATCAACGCCATACATGAAGAACTGGTCGACCGCTTCGGTCTGCCCGAACAACCCGTCAAAACCCTCATCGAAAGCCACCACTTACGGCTTATGGCAAAAGAATTGGGTATCGATGCCATTGATGCGACCAGCGAAGCGGTAACGGTAACCTTTGGAAAAAACAACAATGTCGATCCAACCGAAATCATCCTGCTGATTCAAAACGACAAAAGATACCGCCTTGCCGGCGCGGATAAGCTGCGATTTACCGCAGAGATGGAAAAATATCGAAGTGAGGATTAATACAGTGAAGAACGTATTGAAGACTTTGAAAGATAGGGTGGTGGTTAAGTAGAAAGATTAAGAAAAGGTCATTTTACAAAGATTTTGATAGTTTATAGATCAGGTAGTAGACTAGATATTTGTATTCAAGAAGATTATTATAATTAAATGTTGGATTTAATGTGGTTGTTCAATCTAACTAAATCCGAATTTTTGACTATTTGAGGTAAATAACCTATGAGGTGTTCCACTAATTTTTTTCAAAAAAAGATGTATTTGTAGTGTTTTTATGTGTTTTTATGTGTTTTTAGTAGGTATTGGCATATATTGTAAAATTTGATTTTTGTAGGCTGGTTTACTGCTATATGGACAATGTTTTTCTGCTTTTGGCTTGATTTATTTTTAGCTTTTTTTGACTTATAAAAAAATCAACAGAGTAGTGAGTTTTATAGTCTATTTAAATTAATACTAGACGAAAAATAATCGGCTCTTAAAGGAAATTATTGAATCTAAGAAAAAAATGAGGTACTAATTTTTAAATAAAAAAATATTATTGATTTATTTAAGCCAAGTGAATATATTTCTTCAGAAATTGAAAAAGATTTTGAAAAAGAAATGTTCAGAAAAATAGATTCATATTATGAATTTAAACCATACTTAATCACATTATTTAGACTTTTTGAAAATAATTTCGACAAGTAGCAAAATAAGTAATCATGACAAAAAAAGAATATTATGGTCTAATTCGTGGATTAACACCACCATACATTCAATTTCTTATTTTTGTTTAATTCGCTAGGTTATAGAAAAAGAAAAAGAAAAAGAAAAAAACTATACAGATTTATTAATTGAATCGAAATTCTTTGAGCATTTACCAATAACTGAAAGTTGGTTAACTAAAGTTTACTTATTGGGTCAAGAAGTTGAAAGAGAAAATAGAAATCCCTTTGAAGGAAGAGGAAGTAACCTTGAAGGAAGAGGAAGTAAAAAAACCTTACCTTACCTCTTAAAAAAATATTTTTATCTGAAAAAGTCATAGACCTAGAAGCTTTTTGGGCAAAGCATTTATAAATAAAAGCAAGCTGTAGTACGTATTAAACCTGTAGAGACAGGGTGTGTGAGGTACACAGGCACGCGGGCTTTAAGTGTAAATATAGAAGCAGTATAAAAAGGTCATCTGAAAATAAATACAATAAAGGCCGTCTGAAAAAAATCAGACGGCCTTTAAAATTATAAATGGATAGATTTTTTGGCTATCCTATTTCGATAACATTTCAAGATTTTTCTGCGCAGAAAAAGGAATACAGCAACTGTATCATCTCGGTTACCCTCGGGTCGGCAATGTAATATTGCCGTTCCCGATGGTTCACTTCAAACGATACCAAACCGGCTTCACGCAGTAGTGCTAATTGGCTGGACATTGCCGCTTGTGGTAGTCCGGATGATTCAGCCAACTCGGTTACATTGTGCGGCCTTTCATGTAGTTTGCACAATACGGCGAGACGATTGGGATTGGCCAGCAGTTTGAGAAAAGCGCTGGCTTCTTCGTAGGGCGGTTGATTGTCGGCAGTGGTCATTTTTCACGCTTGTCGGCAAATGAGGAGGTCGAATTATCAGTCATAATGGCCTCAGCAGCAACTTTCAGACGGCCTTTGCTTAATGGTTCCATGGCATTTTGGCCAGCAGGCGTGCCATACCGCAGAATCCGGTTAGTCCGGCCGTTAATAGGCCTGCGCCGACCATCACGTCTATCAGATAAAACCAAGGCGATACCAGCCAACCTGCCAGCACGCCCAACAGAATCAAACTGCCCGCTATGGTTTGCACCTGCTGCATGATGTCTGGTGTGGCACGGTCGGCAACAATTGAAAGCCCTGCAGCTTTCCATGCCTGTAAGCCTCCTTATAGAATATAGCATTCTCGATCTTGGCCAAGCGCTGACAATATTGTTTCTGTCTGTGTTGTACGTTTACCGCTCAGGCAATAAAAAATCAGGCATGGGGCTGTATCATCGGGCAGCTTGTTTCGTTGCCGTTTAGGCGGCAGGGATAATGCACCGCCAATATGCCCACCCCGATATTCGGCTTGGCTTCGGATATCTACTGCCAACGCGCCCTCACGGATTTTTGCTATTGCTTCGGAAGGCGTAATTCGCGGGAGTTGTCCGACCGTACTCATGTTTTGCCTTCTTTATTTTTTGTTGATGCGGCAGGTGTTGATGCCCAATAAGCTGTACAGTGCGCAGTTGCCAATCAGTGCTGTACCCAGGGGGATGATGCCCAGCCAACCCCACCAGCCAATTTGTCCGGTAGCGGCTGCAGCAATCAGCGCTACACCGATAACAATACGGATTACGCGATCCAAAGTACCCAAGTTTCGTTTCATTTTATTGCTCCTTGTTTCGGAATGGATTGTCTATAAATAAACATATATAATAAAAATCATATATGAGAAATATTATAGCTTTAAAAAAATGACTTTGTCAAATGGTTTACAGTAAAAAGTGTAATTAATATTTGCATTGTATTTTTTTAAACGCACAAATAGAATCAATCTCCAACGGCATGGTTAAATGTAAAAAAATACAGCCTGATATTTTTCAGACGGCACTGGAGATGATCTATATAATATTTTATTTATATTGGAAGAATTGATAGTCAGTTTTCAGAAGGAATCAAATCATGACCGATTTGGAAAAGAAGCCCAATGGAAAAGATTTGAAGACTGGATAATCCGTTGTGTAACTAGCAAGGGAGAGGAGATACTTTAAAATCAAATTGTCTACGAATTATAAAAGGCCGTCTGAAAATTGAATTTCAGACGGCCTTTTGGTTTCTTTATAACGTCGTTCGTATTATCAGAAACGATAGTTCACGCCCAAGGCAAACTCGCGGCCGCGTTCGTAGAAGGGCACGCGTCCGTTGCCGTCGGGGAAGCGTTGGCTGTGCGAACGGTATTGCTTGTTGCCGATGTTGTTGACGGCGAAGTTGACGTTCAGGTTGTCTTTTTTCAGCGGCTGCCAGTTGGCGTAGATGTCGTGTACGCCGTAACCTGATTTCTTGCCGTGTATCGTGCCTTGTCCGCGGGCGACGTCGGTGTATTTCACGCTTTGGGCGTAGCGGCCGCGCCAGCCGATTTCGAGTTTGGGGTTTTCAAACTGGTAAGACAGGCCTGTCAGCCATTGGCGGCCGGTGTTCCAGAAGGTGAACGAGCTTTCGTGGTCTTCCGCTTGAATCGGGCTTTCGCCGTAGTACATTTCGCCGTTCAGACGGGGTTTGACGTAGGACACGCCGGCGCGCGCGGTCAGACCGCCCCAGCGATAGGATGCGTCAAGTTCATAGCCGTAGGTTTTGAGCGTGCCGCCGTTGTAAATCTTGCCGCGTTCGGTGATGGAGGCGGTGTTGTTGTTGATTTTTGCCCAACGATAGACGATGAGGTCTTTGATGCGTTGGTGGAACACGCTACCGCTGACGTTGAAGTTGTCGTTGCGCCATTTGAAGCCAATTTCAGCACGGCGGGCGGTTTCGGCTTTGAGGTTGCTGTCCAAATCGGCGGCAGCGCCTGCACGTTCGTTAGCCAACAGGGCTTCGTTCAGGCGGGGCGCACGGCTTGCCTGATTGAGGTTTGCCAAGAGGGAGAAGTTGTCGTTGATGTCCCAAATCGCGCTGATGCTAGGGTTGAGCTGACCGTGCGACGCGCTTTGTTTGCTGGCGGCGTTGTATTTGAAATGGTCGTAACGCAGGCCGGTGGTCAGGGTAACGGGGTGCAGGTTCCAAATGCCTTCCGCGTACACACCGTATTCGGCCTTTTTCTCTTTGTCGCGGTCATATAGGCCGAGAATCTTCAGCCATGCGCCTTTGTCGGAAGGCTCGGAAGTTTCGTGGCGGTAGTTGACGCCGTATTTCACCATGTGTCCGTCGCCGAAGGAGCTGGTGAGGTTCAGATTCGCACCAGTCGCTTTGATTTTGCTTAACTCAAGCTGACCGATGGGAACGCCGCCTTGTGCCGTGCCGGAAGCTTGGGCTTTTTGGAGAAGGAGCGCCTTTAGGAGGCTTGGTGTCGTCGGTATTGATTTGGAAGACATTAGCGTCGATTTTGTCGATAAAGCCGACGTTGCGGCCACGGTATTCCAGATTGTAGGTCTGCTCTTTTTGATAAGTGCCGTCCACGCCGATGTAGCTGTCAACGTTTTGGAACTCGGCTTTGTCGGTGCGGTTGCCTTTTTGGTATTCCTGACGGTAGGTCAGGCGGATGCCGTGGTCGTCGTTGAAATCGTAGCCGAGTTTGGCGAGGTAGCTGTGCTGTTTCAGACGGCTGCCGAGGTTGACATTGCCGTTGCCGTCTTTGTAGTCGCGGTTGTTGAGGAAGTTGCCTGCAAACAGGGCATCGAAACCGTTTTGATAGCCGTAAACCGCTGCGCTGCCGGTTGAGCCTTTATTGCTGCTCAAGCCTGCACCCAGTTTGAAACCGAAAGGTTTGCCGTCGGTCAGCAGGTCTTTTGCGTCAACCGTTGTTACGCGGATGGTACCGCCGACTGCACCCAAACCCGCGCTTGCTGCGCCTGTGCCTTTTTCGACGTTGATGCTTTTCACCAAAGCAGGATCAAGCTGGAAGCGGCTTTGGTGGTGGAAGATTTTTGTGGATTGGCTGGTGTTGTCGACTTCTAGGTTAATTTTGTCTTCACCAACGCCGCGGATGCTGTAAAACTGTGCCACGCCGTTGCCGCCACCGACATCCATACCGATTTGGTCTTTCATGACTTGTTTTTAAATCGGTCGAAATTTCGCGGTCGAGCTGGTTGCGGGTTACACGAGTCGGTACGGCAGTACCGGTGACCTTAATTTCATTCAGCTCGGCAGTTTCTGCGGGTTGCAAATTTTCGGCATGAGCGAAGCTTGTTGATAATGCGAGTGTAATGATACTAAGGCGGAATACAGGAAAAGAGGTTTTATTCATGATTTTTTTCCTAAGGAATAAAAAAATTGACCATTTATTCTAATTATTTTAATAATGATTATCAAATTCTTAATGAATATTAATAAATATATTCTGTTTTATTTCAATCTAAAATTAATAGGATTTTTTTATAAAAAAATCAATTAGTTTATATTTTAGTTAAATTTAGTAAAGATTCTTTGGCTGAGAAAGGGGTTGAGTCTTACTTTTTTTCCGAGAGGGAGAGATGGGATAGCTTGAATATCTGTCAATAAAGAATTTTTGTCTATCAGTGTTTTTATTTAAAAAGGCCATCTGAAAAAGTATTTTTTTCAGACGACCCTAAATATTTATGTTTTACAGCAAAAGGGCTCATCAGGCGGACGGCATTTTCTACGAGGCCGCGGAGTTTGGAGCGTTGTTGCCATGATTTGATGGCAATGTAGCTGCTGTTTTTAAGGTAGCTGCGCTGTAGGGTGGCAGATTTGTTTAGTGGTGTCGCGATCGTAGATGGCGAGGCTGATTTCGAGGTTGAGGAAGAAGCTGCGCATGTCCATGTTGACCGTACCGAAGAGGGAGTAGTCTTCGTCAATGGTCATGGTTTTGGCATGTAGAAGACCGCCTTCAAACATGGCGATCTTGACACCGGCTTCCAGCAACATAGGGTAGTAGGCGCGTGAGGCATAGCGCACCATCAGTGAATCGACTTTGGCAGGCAGTATCAGGGTCACTTTGACGCCGCGTTTGGCGGCAACGGTTAATGCCATGAGAAGCGGCTCGTCGGGGACAAAGTAGGGAGTAGTAATTGTGATTTGTTTGGTAGCGGCATAGATGGCGCTGATGATGGTTTCGTAGATGACAAAGCTGCCTTGCTCGGGGGCGGATGGAATGATTTGGGCAACAATATCGCCTTGCTGCATTTTTTCAGGAAGGATTTGGGGCAGCAGGCTTTGGGCTTGATTGAGGTATGTTTGTACGTTTTGGAGGTTTTTATCGGTTTCGACGGCAAGGTCGGCGAAGAAGACGGCTGACAGTTCCAGTACCATAGGCCCTGTGCAACGCATCATGGCATCTATCCATTCGCCGACGCCTGAATTTTTGTTTGAAGTAGCGCGGATCGACGAGGTTGAAGCTGCCGGTGTAACCAATTTTGCTGTCGATGACGAGGATTTTACGGTGGTTGCGCAGGTCGGTGCGTGTGAATAATGTACGCCAGATGCCGACAGGTAAGGAGGTATGTACTTCAACACCTGCTTTGCGCAATTTCTCTACCCAATCGCTTTCAAGAAAGCTCCTGCTGCCGACGGCATCGGCCAGTATGGAGCAGTCTACACCTCTGGCTTTGGCAGCAAGGATTTCATTTAGAATTTCTTCGATGCGGCCTTTGGGTTCGATAATGTAAAAGGCCAACAGGCAGGAATGGGCTGCGTCGCGTATGTCTGCAAGCATGCTGTCGATGATGGCATCGGTGGTGGAAAGTAGGCTCATGGCGTTACCTTTGGTTGCGCCCAGCCCCGTTCCTTTTTCGGCAACTTTACTGATGCCGTGGTAACGTGATTTGACTTGGTCGGCAATGTCGAGATAGATATCGGCAAGATGGGTGGCGGCAAAGTTGCGGTAGAAGCGGTTCATTTCGCCGGTACGTTTGGCGCGGGCCGTGCCGAGACGGGGCTCGCCGATAAGGATGTAGGCGATGGTTCCGAACACGGGGAAAAGGAAGAGGATAATCAGCCAGGCAAAGGTTGAGCCGATGTTTTTTTGTTTGTACAACACGCGCAGCATGCAGACGAGTGCGGCGCAGGTGTGGGCGAAGATGAAAATTTCGGTCCAGGTGATGTCTTTTAAAAAATTCATATTCTGTAGCGGGAGTGGATGTGTTTTTAAGTTTGAAGGTGTCAGCTGCTAAGCTTCAGATATTAAGTATAGAAAAACCGTCTGAAAACAAATTTACACGATAATCGTGTTTTTGCTTTCAGACGGCCTTTGCGTTGTTTCCATTAACGGTGATACTGACGGGACAATTCGTGTACGGTATCGACCAGAATTTTGGCGTGTTCGGGGTCGGCGTGTTGGTTGATGCCGTGGCCGAGGTTGAATACATGGCCGCTGCCGTGTCCGTAGTCAGCAAGGATGCGCGCGACTTCGGTGCGGATAGACTCCGGTGTGCCGAAGAGGGCAAACGGGTCGAAGTTGCCTTGCAGAGCAACTTGTTCGCCGACGCGACGGCGGGCTTCGCCGATGTTGCACGTCCAGTCCAAGCCTAATGCATCTGCGCCGATTTCTGCCATGCTTTCCAGCCATAAGCCGCCGCTTTTCGCAAATACGATAACAGGCACGCGGCGGCCTCCGCTTTCACGCTTGAGTCCGGCTACGATTTGTCGGATGTATTTCAGGCTGAATTCTTTAAATGCAGCATCGCTCAACACGCCGCCCCAAGTGTCGAAAATTTGTACGGCTTGTGCGCCGGCATCAATCTGGGCGTTGAGATAGGCGGTAACGGCTTGAGCATTAGTGTCGAGGATTTTATGCAGCAAATCAGGGCGTGAATACATCATGGTTTTGATGGTGCGGAATTCTTTGCTGCTGCCGCCTTCAACCATGTAGCAGGCGAGCGTGAACGGGCTGCCTGAGAAACCGATGAGCGGAACTCGGCCGTCCAGTGCTTACGGATGGAAGTCACTGCATCAAAGACGTATTGCAGTTTTTCCATGTCGGGAACTTGCAGTTTTACAATGTCGGCTTCATGTTGCAAAGCGCGTTCAAATTTCGGGCCTTCACCTTCGGCAAAATACAGGCCCAAACCCATGGCATCGGGAACGGTCAGAATATCGGAAAACAGAATTGCCGCGTCCAGATCAAAACGTTCTAAAGGCTGGATGGTAACTTCGGTAGCCAGTTCGGTGTTTTTGCACAAATCGAGAAAGCTGCCCGCGCGCGCGCGCGTGGCTTTGTATTCAGGCAGATAGCGTCCGGCTTTGGCGCATCATCCAGATGGGAGTGTATTCGACAGGCTGTTTGAGCAGGGCGCGGAGGAAAGTGTCGTTTTTCAGAGCAGTCATGATAAATAGGCTTTCTGATTTGGTATGTTGGAACAAAGTTCAGACGGCCTTAGATATGTATTGAGGCCGTCTGAAATGATTAAATGGTTGGTTCTGTTGTAGATTTCATATTGTCGCTTAATGCGAAATCAGCACATCAATTGGGTTGAGGAAGGGCTGCCGGATGTTCTTCTTCGGCTACGCTTTCCAAAACCAGATTGCGTTGTTCTTGCGCTTTTTGTGGCTGGTCAGTTTCATCAAACACACGAGCCAAGACCAAATGTGCGGATACGCTGGGTTGCAGGGCGATGCTGGCTTCGAGGTAGCCTTGGGCTTTACCCCAAAGTTTGCGGCCGTAAGCCAGTTGGCCAAGATACATCAACAGCGGTGCATTGTCGGGTTGTTCCTGCAGCCAAGAGTCTGCCAAGTCGATGGCTTTTGTTGCTCTCGTTCGCTCAAGAAACGCACGGATTCGACAAAAGCTTCCAAAAGCTCGGGCTGGCGGGTTTGCGGATAATGGGTTTTAACCCATTTAACCGCATCGGCATACAAACCCAAACGCTCGTATTTTTCGGCAATCGCGACACACAATTCGCCTGATTTCAAGCTTTCTGGAATATGTTTCAAACAAGCTTTCAGACTGCGTGCATCGGTTACTTCGCTTAAGAGGCGGCGATATGCCCAATTTTGATACTGTTCGGCTTCGTAATCGTTGATGGCGCCGGCTTTGACCAGTTTTTCTGCTTTTGCCAAGACATCTGAAGCATCGCCATGATCAAAGGCATAACGTAATTGCAGACGGACCAGGCGGCTTAAGTTGCTATTGATTTTTGCTGCGGCTTCAAGGTTTTGTGCGGCAGTCGGATAATCGCGGCGGCTCAGTGCAGATTCGGCCAGCAAAAGATGACGGGAAAGCTGTTGTTTTTGTGGCAGCTGTTCGATTTCGTGCAGATAGCGGTCGCGCAATTCAAAGTTTTCCATTTGGTCGGCCGCGTGCGCGCCCAACATCAAAGCCAGGGTGCGGTTGTCGCCTGCTTCTTTGTTTTGCAAGACTTTGGCGGCTTCTTGTTCGGCTTTTTCAAAACGGCCTTCAAAATATGCCAAACCTGCGCTGTTCAAAGAGGCGGAAGCCTGACGACCTTTGCGGGCAATGCCGAAGCGTTGCATACGCGCCGGAATGTTCAAGAGGCCGAACACAAATTTAATCAGGAAATACAAGACGAATACGCTCAATAGCAGGCCTAAAACAAAGGCATGCAGATTGATACGCAGCATGGTTTGTTCAACCACGACGTACACGTTGCCGGTATAAATGCCGGAAGCCAAGGCTAAACCGACGGCGGCGGCAAACAGAATGACAATCCAAACGACGGTTTTCATGCTTGCTCTCCTTTAATTTTTGGCAGCAGGCTTGGTTTGGTTTTGTGGTTTGGCAGCAGGCTTGGTTTGGTTTTGTGGTTTGGCAGCTTCGGCGGACGGTTCTTTTTTGTTTTCAGACGGCAATGCAGGTGCTTCCAAAGACTGAGGAGCGGAAGCGGCAGCCGGTGCGGCAGTTGTGGCTTGTTCGGTAGTCGCAGCCGGAGCAGAAGCGGTTTTCTCGGCAGCTTGGGTTTGTGCAGCCTCTTCGGTCGTCATTTGTGTACGCGAACCTTCTTGATAAGCGCGAACGGCGCTCAAGCTGGCTTTCAGGCTGTCGTCTGAAATCATGCGGACATCAAGGGCTTTGAGTTCGGCCAACTCTTTCAGCCATGACTGAGTAGCAGGGGATTTGCTGTCGAAGTATTGCTTCACGGTTGCTTCAACGTTGTTCAAGTCGCTTTGATACACTTCGCCATTGTGTTGCAATAGGGCAATGCGCGCATCCAAAAGGCGCAGGCGCAGGTTTTCACGGATGAAGTAGGTTTGTTCGGGCGAAATCAACATGGCGTCGTTGCTGTCCAGATGACGGACTTCAACTAAGCCTTTGAGGGCATTGAGGGATTTTTCCCATGTGTTTTCCCACCAAGTGCCTGAATTAGCGGCTTCGACAGGTGCGACCCCCGGTTTTAATACGCCGTCCAAGACTAAAGGCAGTCCGGAAATACCGGTTTCCAAACGGTCGATACGCAAGGCAGTAGCGGAAATATCGACATAAGGACGGTTTTTCAGCGCGGCCAAATCATTGCTGATGGCTTGCTTGATGGGGATAAGTTCAGGCTGTTCAAAACGGCTTAAGCGGCTGTCAATGTGTTCCAATACGCTGACCGCGCCTTGAAGGTTGCCTGACAGCATCAATTGTTGCGAAGCAGTGTTCAACATGGATTCGGCTTCGTCAATCAGCCAGTTGATACGGCCTTTGAGTAACTCTTGATAAGCTTTTCTGCGTTTGCAGGATTTGATCGCTATTGTTTTTTTGACCGTTGTTCAGACGGTCTAACTCGGCTTGAATAGCGGTTTGGCGGTTGAGGTTGTCTTTTAAAAGGCTGGCGTTTTCAGATTCGCCCAACGCGGCTTTGTCGATTTTTTGGTTGAATTCGAGCTCTTGGTTTTTTAAAACATTTTGACCCTGTACAAACAGGAATCCGCTCGCGCCCAAGCTAAGCAGTGCCAAGACGGTTGCACCTGCAGCCAAGGCTTTGCCGCCAGATTGTTTGATGATAACAGGGGCGTTGTTTTTGTGGGAGATTGTTGGACTCGGGCATGCTCGCCTCCACTCGCTGAGGTTGGGTAGGTTTGATTTGTTCAGACGGCCTGGTGTTTTCAGAACGTTCAGGCGTCGGAGCTGCCGTATTGGCAACTTGTTGGGTATCTTTATTGTCTTCGACAGGGTTCACTGCTTGGCTCCTTTGTGGCATGGATGAAAGTGCAGCGGATAGAGAAGTGACGGTTTCTACATGTTTGGCACCGACGATGCGAAGCGCATCGGCAATGCGCGGATGGTGGGTAAAGTATAGCAAGGATTCGAAGAATCGGGAAAATTGCGGCGGAATCTGATGGAAAAATTCGCGCGCGAGTTCGCCGGATGTAACGTAGGCGGCGGCGATGTCTTCGGTTTTAAAGTTATGCCAATCGATGGCGTGTGGCCGTCTGAAATAGATTTCGGCGATGTCGATTTGGAAACCCAGTTCGGTCAGTTTGTCTGCCAGAAAATCACGGCCGCCATGACCTCGAATGATTAAAACACGGGCATTGGGTGGCAGGTTTTTCCAAATAGGCATTCTCAAGACGGCTTCGCTGTCGTTGCCATCTTCGGGAGAGAATACGGGATAGGGGGAGAATTGTGCCAAAGTATGTTGGCTGGTTTGGCCGACGGTAATGTGTGCTCTGGGGCCGTCTGAAAAGTTCAAGTGCGGCGCTGCGGTTTCAATAGCGGTGGGGCTGACCCAAAACACGACATCGGCTTGCTTAAATTGTTCGGGAAGTTTGTTTAGTGCCAAACGGTCTGCCTCTATTTCGATCGGACTCAATACTTGAGCCTGCCAACCGGCTGCATGGCAGGTTTGGATATCTTGTTGCGGACGGTTGGACGGACGGATGATGAGTAGAGTAGGCATAATGTGGGATAAATTATTAAGGTTTAGGCCGTCTGAAAGAAGGGTTTCAGACGGCCTGCTGCTGACGTACGTTATTGATCGACGAATGCGCGCTCAATCAGGTAGTCGCCGCGGACACCGGTTTTCGGAGAAACGGTCAGGCCGAATTCGTCCAAGACGTTGCAGGTGTCTTTCAACATGGCAGGGCTGCCGCACAACATGGCGCGGTCGTCTTGCGGATTGATTTTAGGCAGGCCGATGTCTTCGAAGAGTTTGCCGCTACGCATTAAATCGGTCAGACGGCCATGGTGTACATAGTCTTCGCGTGAAACAATCGGATAGTAAATCAATTTTTCTTTAACCAAGTCGCCCAGGTATTCGTGTTCGGGCAATTCTTTGGTAAAGCGGTCGTAGTATGCCAAGTCTTTTTTGTAGCGTACGCCGTGAACCAAGATGATTTTTTCGAATTGCTCATAAATTTCAGGGTCTTTGGTAATGCTCAAGAAAGGGGCGATGCCGGTACCGGTGCTCAAGAGGTAGAGGTGTTTGCCCGGATTTAGGTCGCCGGCAACCAATGTACCGGTCGGTTTTTTACTGATGAGGACATCGTCGCCGACTTTAAGGTGTTGCAGGCGGCTGGTCAATGGGCCGTCTTGTACTTTAATGCTGAAAAATTCCAGGTGCTCTTCCCAGTTGGCAGAAGCCACGCTGTATGCGCGCATCAGCGGTTTGCCGTCAACCATCAGGCCGACCATGACGAATTGGCCGTTTTCAAAGCGCAAAGATTCGTCACGAGTACAGGTGAAAGTGAAGTAAGCGTCGGTCCAGTGGTGTACGGACAAGACTTTCTGGGTGTTGAATGCTGCCATTGATATTTCCTGTCGGATAAGGCCGTCTGAAAAGGATAGGTCGGGGCGGCCAAGGTTAATAAAAAGAATGGAATATGGTGTTCAGCTACTTGCTTGCCGGTTTGGCTGATTTTTCGCTGAGGCTGTGCAGGTCGGCGTAGCGTCCGCCTGCGCTAATCAATTCATGATGAGTACCTTGTTCGACGACATTGCCTTCGTGCATGACAACGATATTGTCGGCTTTTTCGATGGTCGAAAGTCGGTGGGCAATCACCAATGTGGTACGGTTTTGCATCAGATTTTTCCAATGCGGTTTGCACCAAACGTTCAGATTCATTATCCAATGCGCTGGTGGCTTCGTCCAAAATCAAAATCGGCGCATTTTTCAAAAGTGCACGCGCAATGGCGAGGCGTTGACGTTGTCCACCGGACAGTTTTAAACCGTTTTCGCCAACTTCAGTGTGCAGGCCTTGTGGCATTTTTTGGATAAATTCCCAAGCATTCGCGGCTTTTGCAGCATTGATAATTTCTTCTTCGCTGAATTTGTCAGCTTGAGCATAGGCAATATTCTCAGCAATCGTACCATTAAACAGGACAACGTTTTGGCCGACAAATGCCATACGCCCTCGGAGACTTTCGAGCGTATATTCATGGATGTTGATACCGCCAATCAAAATCTCACCTTCAGTTGGAGTAAGAAAGCGTGGCAGCATATTGGCCAAGGTGGTTTTGCCGCATCCTGAGGCACCGACTAATGCGGTCACTTTGCCTTGAGGTACAAGCAGGTTGATGTGGTTCAAGCTGTTGCGTTCGGCTTCAGGATAGCGATGCACAACATCGCAAAATTCGATATCGCCAGGGTTTTGGCTGAGGATTTGTTTGCCTTCATTGCTTTCTTCGGGTTGATCCAAAAAGGTGAAGACACTTTCAGCCGCCGCCAAACCGCGTTGCAGAGACTGCATCACGCCGGTCATGCGTTTGATGGGATCAAACATCATGATCATGCTGGACAAAAACGACATAAAATCGCCTGCGCTGAAGCCTGAAAGTCCGGCTTGGCGGGCGGCTGCGTAAATAATTGCGGCCAGTGCAACCGAAGCCATTAATTGCGTAATGCCTGTACCGGCAGAGCTGGCGGAAACCTGTTTGAGTAGGTTGCGGCGCACATCGTCGGCAATACGGTTGAAGCGGCGATTTTCATAATCTTGACCACCGTAGATTTTCACAACACGTTCACCGTTGATGCTTTCGCCCAAAACCTGCATCAGCTGGCCAAGATAAATTTGGTTGTTGGCAGACAATTTGCGCAAGCGTTTGCTGACCGTTTGAATACATACGGCGACGACCGGCAAAATAATAAAAGTAATCAGGGTCAAACGCCAGTTTAGATAAGTCAATAAACCCAACAGGCCGACTACGCTTACGCCGTCTTTGGCAATCACGGTAATGACGTTAAATCCTGCATCGGTAATTTGGTTGACATCGCTTAAAATGCGCGACATCAGACGGCCGCCGGTATTGCTGCTGAAATACGAAGTCGGCAGATGCATCATTTTATTGAACATTTCACCGCGCAAACGCTGCACCAAGTGGCTGGACAGATAAGTCGTGCAATATTCGTTAATGAAGTTGAACAGGCCGCGAACGAAAAACAGCGCCACAATTGCCAGTGGCAACCATGACATGCTTTTTCATGTTTTTATCGACAAAACCTTCATTAATCAAAGGTTTGAGCAAGTAACCGAAAGCCGGCATCGTACCGGCGACAATCAGCATGGCCACTACGGAGACGATAAACATCTTCCAATAGCTTTTTAAATATCCAAGCAAACGCTTGTACAGCTCCCAGTTGGATGTGGCTTGTGTTGTCTGCATATCAATCCAGATTTAGAGCAAACATGTAATTCTAAACGAAAATATCTGTCATTACAATGTTTGCAATTGAAAGTCAAAAGGAGTTGGTATTGTTTTAACGCCTTGATTTTATATGATAACGACTGTAATGCGGTTGGATTGGCAATAACGCTGCCTACTTCATAAACACCAGTCGTGGCCGTCTGAAACTTTTTCAGACGGCCTGTGCAGTCGTCAAGGACGGCCGGTTAAAGCCAGGGCTTCCTTAATGATGTCTTTTACTGTCGTTGCGTTATTAGGGACAACACGGACACGTTGCGGCAGGTTTTCCAAGCCTTCCAATGCGGCCGGGCGGGGGATGGAAACTTCGCCGACAGCTTCATGGATGGTGGCTTCAAATTTAGCAGCTAATGCGGTTTCGAGGCAGACAATGGTTTCGCCGGCTTCGCGTACTTCACGCGCTACTTTGATGCCATCGGCTGTATGCGGATCAATCAATTCACGGTCTTGCTCGTAAACCTGTTTGATGGTGGCAAGGCGGTTGGCATGGGTCGATTTGCCGGAAACAAAGCCATATTGTTGATGTACTTTGTTTAAGGTAAATTCCAAATTGAAACCTTTGCCGGAACCTACTTCAGCCCATAAGGTTTGATTTCGTCTGCATCGCGGTCCATCAGGTCAAACACAAAACGCTCGAAGTTGGAGGCTTTGGAAATATCCATAGACGGGCTGGATGTGACGTGGGTGTGTTCGCTGTTGCGCGGGCGGTATGCACCGGTTTTGAAAAATTCGTCCAATACGTCGTTTTCATTGGTGGCGACAATCAAGCGGTGGATGGGTAGGCCCATTTGGCGGGCGATATGGCCGGCGCAGACATTGCCGAAGTTGCCGCTTGGTACGCAGAAGCTGACTTTTTCGTCATTGCTCGAAGTGGCATTGAAATAACCGGCAAAGTAGTACACGACTTGGGCGACGATACGGCCCCAGTTGATGGAGTTGACTGTACCGATGTGGTATTTGGCTTTGAATTCGGCATCGTTTTGTACGGTTTTGACGATGTCTTGGCAGTCGTCAAACATACCTTCAACAGCGATGTTGTGGATGTTGGCATCTTGCAGGCTGAACATTTGCGCGCGTTGGAATGCGCTCATTTTGCCTTCCGGCGACAGCATGAAGACATTAACGCCTTTTTTACCGCGCAGGGCATATTCGGCGGCAGAGCCGGTGTCGCCGCTGGTGGCGCCTAAAATATTGAGTTCTCTGCCTTCTTTGTTCAATACATATTCAAACGCATTGCCCAAGAATTGCATGGCCATGTCTTTGAATGCCAAAGTCGGGCCGTTGGAGAGGGCTTGAATTTTGATGCCGTCTGAAAGTGTACGAACCGGAGTAATGGCTTTGGTGCCGAATACTTCTTCGGTGTAGGTGCGGTTGATGATATCGCGTAAATCATCAGCAGGGATGTCGGTGGCAAACAGGCTCATGACTTCAAACGCCAGCTCAGGATAGCTGAGTGTGCGCCATTGGTCTAAGGTAGCACGGTCGATTTGAGGGTATTGCTCAGGCAGCATCAAACCGCCGTCAGGAGCCAAACCCATCAATAAAACTTCGCTGAATTGCTTGCGTGCGGTTGCACCGCGGGTGCTGATGTATTTCATGGTTTCTTCTCTATGTATTTAAAATTCAAATAGAAAGTCAAAACAAATTCAGACGGCCTTGATGTGAAAAAAAGGCCGTCTGAACGATTATTTGTAGAGTCGTTTGAAGCAGGCGGTAACCGTTTTCGCAGTAACGGACGCAATGGCCTGATCTCGGGTTGCCGGGCTCAAGACTTGCATCATTTCGGTTGCAGTCAATTGGTTTGGTGCTTCTTCGCTGGCGCAGCCGCAGATTTTATTTTCCCATTCGGCTTGTTTTTTTCCGCACTCATGGCCAAAGCAATGACACGCCATTCGTTACGTTTGTTCAATTCGGTACGGCATTGGCTGTCTACCGCCATTTTCACTACGCTGCTGCCGATACCCTGTACCGCTGCCCAAACCGCCGAAAGATTCGCCGCCGGTAGCGCATGCACCCAATAAGAAAGCTGATGTAACAGCTGCCAAAAGAGTTTTTGAAGTCATGATGTTTCCTGTAAGCAAGGCCGTCTGAAACGCCCGAAGAGTTCTCAAAATAGCATGTATTATACCGTAATGCGGCCCGATATGTGAGTTTGCGAAACTGCCGTATAATGCTAGCGAGTTTTCTTTTCAATCAGCCAGCATGAAAGCCGCTATGTCCGACCTTTTCGCCCGCCAACCCGAAGCCCCTTTAGCCGAACGCCTGCGCCCGCATTCTTTAGATGATGTCATCGGGCAGCAGCACTTAATCGGCGAAGGTAAACCTTTGCGCGTGGCTGTCGAGGGTGGAAAGCCGCATTCTATGTTGCTGTGGGGGCCGCCGGGCGTAGGCAAAACCACGCTGGCACGGATTTTGGCGCAGAGTTTCAATGCGCAGTTTCTGCCTGTTTCCGCCGTATTTTCAGGTGTGAAAGACATACGCGAGGCTATTGAAAAGGCTGAAATTGCCCTGCAACAAGGGCGTGCGACGATTTTGTTTGTTGACGAGGTACACCGCTTCAACAAAGCGCAGCAGGACGCATTTTTGCCTTATGTCGAAAGCGGCTTATTAACCTTTATCGGCGCAACCACGGAAAACCCGTCATTTGAAGTCAATCCCGCACTGTTGAGCCGCGCACAGGTGTATGTTTTGCAATCCTTGTCTTCAGACGACCTCAAGAAGCTGATTGCCAAAGTATTGGCTTTGCCCGAATACCAAGAGTTCACGATTGAAGCAGATGCGCAAGAATTACTTGTGAATACCGCAGATGGCGATGCGCGCAGATTGTTGAACTTGATCGAGCAACTTTTACGCGCCGCCGATACACGTCGTCTGAAAACCTTAACCGCCGAATTTCTTGCCGACAGCTTGGGCGCGCAAATCCGCCGTTTTGATAAGGGTGGCGAGAGTTTCTACAACCAAATTTCTGCGCTGCACAAATCCGTGCGCGGTTCGCATCCCAACGCCGCGCTGTATTGGTTTTGCCGTATGCTCGACGGTGGCACCGACCCGCGCTACCTCGCCCGCCGCATTGTCCGCATGGCATGGGAAGACATCGGCTTGGCCGATCCGCGTGCCTTAACGATTGCCAATGATGCCGCCGCTACTTATGAGCGCTTAGGATCGCCAGAAGGGGAACTTGCTTTAGCGCAAGCCGTGTTGTATCTCGCTGCCGCCGCCAAATCCAATGCAGGCTATAAGGCATACAACCAAATGCGCCGTTTCGTCAAAGAAAATGCCAGCGACGAAGTGCCTGTCCACCTGCGCAATGCGCCGACCAAGTTGATGAAAGAATTGGGCTACGGACGCGAATACCGCTATGCCCATGATGAGCCTAACGCCTACGCTGCCGGCGAAAGCTATATGCCCGACGGCTTGGATGAACCTGATTTCTATCAACCCTGTCCCTCGTGGATTGGAAATCAAAATTGGCGAAAAGCTGAAATGGTTGAAATCCTTGGATGAAGATGCGCTGGATGATTAAAACAATAAATGTACATAATACAAATCTAAGATCAAATTGAATTTTTCAGACGGCCTTTGCTGTTTGAATATTTTTAACCTATACCATACACACATATTTTTCATGAATATTTTTTTGAAGCCTTATTATTATTGTGCCTGCTGATTGTCATTAGCGCGTTTGTGTCCTGTTCCGAACTTGCGCTTGCTTCGGCACGCAAAATCAAATTGCAGGTCATGGCGAAAGACGGCGGCGATACGCGCGCGCTTGACGTAATCAATATGCAGCAGCAGCCAGGCAGTTTTATTACCGTCGTCCAAATCGGTTTGAACGCCGTCGCCATTCTTGCCGGTATTGTCGGCGAGGCGGCAATACGTCCGTATTTTGGCAAAGCTGTTGGAGAACGCAGGCAGTTGGGGCAGCACAGTTGCCTCTTTGCTGACATTCTCGCTGGTTACAGGCAGCTTTATTTTAATTGCCGACCTGATGCCCAAGCGTATGGCAATGACCCATCCCGAAGCGGTGGCGGTACGCATTGTCCGTCCGATGATGTTTTTGATTTTTATCTTAAAACCCCTTGTTTGGGTTTTTGACGGGTTGGCAAACGCAATATTCAAACTCTTCAAAATCTCAACTGTCCGTCAGGAGCAGCTGACTTCGGAAGATATTTATGCCGTTGTTGATGCAGGCGCGCAGGCTGGTGTATTGAAAGAACAAGAACACTATCTGATTGAAAACATTTTCGATATGCAGGAGCGCACGGTCACTTCCACCATGAGTACGCGCGAATATATCGCCTATTTTGATAAACACGATGACAGCGATACCGTGTTGGAAATGATGTCGGACAAACCGCACAACAAATTCCTCGTATGCGACGGCGACTTGGAACGCGTCATCGGCTATATCGAATCGCATACGCTGCTGACTTTGTTTTTAAAAGAAAAAGACGTCCGCCTGACCGACAAGCGCGTGTTACGCAAAGCCTTATTCATCCCCGATACGCTGTCGCTTTACGATGTATTAGAGACCTTCAAAACTTCCGGCGAAGACTTTGCCGTAGTGGTAAACGAATACGCGTTGGTGGTTGGCGTGGTAACGCTGAAAGACGTGATGAGTATCGTCATGGGCGAGCTGGTCAATACCGAAGAAGAGCCGCAAATCATCCGCCGTACCGAAGATACATGGTTGGTGGACGGTGCTACGCCACTTACCGATGTCATGCGCGCGCTGGATATTGAAGAGTTTCCCAATTCAGAAAACTACGAAACCATCGCCGGCTTTATGATGTATTCCCTGCGCAAAAATCCCGAAAGCGTACGGATTTTTCTGGTTTATGCCGGTTATAAGTTTGAAATCATCGATACTGAAAATTTGAAAAATCGACCAGCTTTTTGGTTTCTAAACAAGGAAATATAGTGGGGAAAATGTAACAAGTCGCTGGGAATACTTGAAAAAGAAAAATTAAAAAAATGAATAAAAAAAGGAAAAAAAATATTATGACGACAACCGAACCTCAAAAAAATACGCCCGCAGCCTGCACGCGCCCATCAGCCTCGGTACCACTTCTGACGACCGTTTTATGCCGCGCGGCTTTCTTTCATATTTTGCCTCACTGCCGAAATTGGTTTTAACCGAAAAAAATTAGATGGGCAAAACAACTGCTTTGCCGCACACGGCCTCTATGCCCGTAGTCATGCTGCGCCTACCCAGCATCCGTGGGATAAACCTTTGCTGCAACGATGGCAGCAAATCAAAGATGATTTAGGCGACCTCGAACTTTTGGCGAGAATATGTATGGCATTCATTCGATTGCCTATTCGCAACTGGAAAGCTATTTTTTTACCTGTTTGCAGTCCGCCGTAGCGGACATTGGCTTCATGGGAAGAGGTTAAATTTATGCGCAGCTGTTTGATTTTCCGACTGTGCCAGAAATCCCCATTGTCCAGCCGCTTGCAGATTTCACTCAAAAATACACCAATGAAGATATTGCTTTAGCGCAATGGCTTGCTGCTAATTTGGGAGAGCCGTGGACGGATAGCGTACAAACTGCCGGCAAGCTTGGCGGCTACGATCCGAACACAGGAGCAGCGTGCAGTGAAGGTTTCGTTATCCGTAATGCAACTGATTTTGCCACCAACAACGGCAACCTACCTGTTCAATCCAATGAATTCGACAATCTTTTCAAATTGGTACGAGCCAAACACGTTAAAACCGACGTTCATTGGACGAAAACTTGGAAGCCTGCCCGTCTTATCGATTACGACAAATACCATTGGCAAAGCTGGCAGTTTCAGACGGCCTGAAGTCCAATTATCCAATAATAAGAAAGACAATTATGTGGACATTCCCATATTACATACCTGGCCAACTTCCTGATTGGCAAGCCTTAGAACGTCGTTTCAGTTGGTTTGCCGATATGAAGGACGTTCCGCAAGACCCTAAGTGGCATGCCGAAGGTGATGTATTTACGCATACCAAAATGGTGTGCGAAGCCCTTTACAGCTGCCAGAGTTTCAAGCGCTTGATGAACAGGAGCAGCATATTCTGTTTGCTGCCGCCATGCTGCATGATGTAGAAAAACGCAGTACGACCAAGCGTGAAATAGAAAACGGTAAAGAGCGGATTGTCTCGCCGCATCACGCAAAAAAAGGCGAGCATACCGCCCGTACTTTGCTGTATACCGAACTTGCCGCTCCATTTGCCGTAAGAGAAGCAATCGCCAAACTCGTGCGCTTGCACGGATTACCCTTATGGGCGATTAACAAGCCTAATCCTGAGCGAGCCGTCATAGCGGCCAGTTTGCAGGTCAACACTGCACATCTTGCCATGCTTGCTAAAGCCGATGTACTGGGTCGTATATGTTGCGACCAACAGGATATTTTTGCTGCGCATTGATTTGTTTCGTGAACTCTGTGAAGAAAATGCTTGTTGGGGTAAGGCACGTACTTTCGCCAGCGATTACGGACGCTATCTCTATCTTAACGGCCGTAGCGAAATGCCGGATTATCAGCCATTTGATGATCAGACCTTTGATGTGTACGCCATGTGTGCCATAGCAGGTAGCGGCAAAGACAGTTACATCAGGCAACATCTTGCCCATCTGCCCATGCTGTCGCTGGATGAGATTCGCCGTGAGCGCAAACTTGATCCCGCAGATTCCAAACATACCGCCGAAGCAGTGCGCTTGGGTAAAGAGCAGGCAAAAGAATACCTGCGCGCCCGTACGTCATTTGTCTTCAATGCGACCAATCTTAACCGCGACCTGCGCAGCAAATGGCTGCCGATGTTTGCCGATTACGGCGCACGCGTGCATCTCATTTATTTGGAAGTGCCTTATACGCGATTGCTATCGCAAAACCGTAACCGCGAACATTCTGTGCCGAATGATGTGTTGCACCGCATGATAGAAAAGCTAGAAATCCCTGATTACAGTGAAGCGCATACAGTGGATTTTTGTGGTTTCTTCTTAAAAAGTAAAGGGTTTTTGTAGTAGGCCGTCTGAAACAATCTAATGTTTCAGACGGCCTTTTTATGGAATCAGAAAATTGCTAGAGCTAAGACTGAGACCTTTATTCGCAGCTCAAGTTTTTTGTTTTTTCGGCGAAATGTATCCATGGCAATTTGGCACATGCGTTCACGTTGGCCTACGTCGGCGGCGGGCAGGATTTGGCGCAGGTATTTTGTGTTGTCGCGTTGGAACGATGCTTTATCGCCTGCTTTTTGGTAACACGCATCCGCGCGGGTAAAGTATTGCTGGCAGATTTTCGGCAATTCTTCAAAGGACAAGGGTTTGCTTTTGTGCATACCGTGTGCGGAGACGGAGAGGGAGGAAAGGGCGCACAGCGCGATGATTAAGGTTTGGGAAATGGTTTTCATGGTAAGCCTATTTATTGAAGTGGTGTTTAAATCAATTGTTCGCCCCAATGCAGCTTTTGGCGCAGGGTTTTGAAGTATTGGTAATCGGTGGGATGGAGGACGCGCAAGGGGTTGTGATAGCGGCGGATGATGATGCGGTCGAAGTTTTGCACGTCGATATGGGATTGTCCGTCAAAATGTGCGCGTGCGTCGCCGCTTTTGGTAATGAGAATTTCGATCACGCTGGTGTCGGAGATGGCAATCGGGCGGTTGGTCATGGATTGCGGACAGATAGGCACAAGCGTGAAGGCGTGCAAACCGGCTTGCATGATGGGGCCGCCGGCGGCAAGCGCGTAGGCGGTCGAACCTGTCGGCGTGGAAATAATTAGGCCGTCCGAACGTTGGGTATAGACAAATTCTTGATTGATAAATACTTCAAATTCAATCATTTGGCCTGCGCCGCCACGAGACAGTACGGTGTCGTTGAGGGCGAGGGCGCGTTCGATGGTTTCGCCGTCACGAATGATGCTGGCTTCGATGAGGATGCGCTCTTCGGGCAGATATTTGCCTTCCAGTACGGGGCGGATACCCTCAACCATGGTGTCGCGTGAGATTTGGGTGAGGAAGCCCAAAGTGGCCTTGATTGATGCCGATGATGGGTACGGCGCGCGGGGCGACTTCGCGGGCGGCGGAGAGGAAGGTGCCGTCGCCGCCGAGTACAACGACGAGGTCGCAGTATTTGCCCAGCTGGGCTTTGTTTACGGTTTCGCAGTAGGCGGAATCTTGGATATAGACGCAGTGTTCTTCTACGCTCAATTCATCCAGATAGATGGTAAAGCCGTTTTCGCGCAGAAAAGAAACCAATGTGTGGACGGTATCTTGAATTTCGGGCGTATTGGGACGTGTAACGATACCGATGTTTTTAAATGGGCTTTTCATGGTAGTAGGCCGTCTGAAATTAAGTGTCTAATCTATCCAGATATCGCGCTCGAGCCGGTCGAGGCGTTCGTTTAGGCGGGCAACGTCGTCACGCAGTTTGTCCACTTCTTCCAACCATGCGGCAAGCGTGGCTTGGTCGATAACAGGGGATTCGGGTTCGCGTGAAAAGTCGCTAATTTGTTCGGCAATGCTTTTGCCGATTTTTTTCATGGTGCGGCCGATGTCGCCGGCGCGCGAGCTGATACTTTCTGCGGCCACATGACCGAATACACGCGCCAAATCTTCGCTCGGATAATAGCGCAGTCCACCCAAAATAGGAAGGACGGACATGCCCAATACCAAGTCGCCTTCGAGGCTGATGTCGCCCACGCCGGGCTGGCCACCTTGGAGGATTTTTTGGATGGCGCTGTTGTGGAATGTGATGTTAGTGTCGGCGGTTTCGTGTGCGGTTTCAAGAAAACCTTGTTCGCTGATGCGTCCGGTCAGTCTGAAACCGGTCAGGCTGATGCAGATGATGCTGCCTGCAAATTCAGACAGCTCGCGCTGTTGCTCTGGATTTTGCTGTATCAGGTGGTTGATAAGGGGAAATAGGGCGGACATGGTTTACTCTAAATGCCGTCTGAAACGGATTAATGGGTTGAGTCGCAATTTTACAGGCTTAGCCCGTCTGCGCAAACGGTATTTACAATTTTGCCGTTGCTTTTGTCATCAATGATGAAATCAGGAGCCGGTAGGCCGAGTTTGGCTGCTTCGGCAGTATAAAATTCAGCCCGGCTTGGGTGGCGGGGTTCGACAATATTGCGGATACGCTTGCCGTCAGCTTGGCAGACCGTCTGAAAAAGGACTTGGACGGCCAAGTCTTTATGAAGAATATTGACGGGTCGATTGCCGCCTTGAATGCGTGTTTTTTGAACCAGCTTGGTAACGGGATGACGGTCGGCAGAATAAAGTCCACCCAGTCGCAGTATATCGATATGGGGGACGACGCTTTCAAACAGAGCTTGCTCAACTGCGAGGATTTGACGGGCAGATTCGGTTTGCGGATCGGGCGGCGTGGTTTCATCGCATATGCGTGCTTGGTTGCCATACACGCTGGTGCTGCTGGTGAAGATGATGTGTTGTACCTTAGATTGCTCGGCAAGTTGAATCCATTTTTTCAGGGTATCGGCGTAATGGTTTAATGACGAAGGCGGAAGCAGGCAGAACCATGTCGGCTTGTTGATATGGTTTTTGCCACAATGCCGAACTGTGAAAAAAAGATCGTCTTGATTCAAATCGATGATGTCGAGCTCAATCGGCAGATTGATGTCGTCAGAAGTTAGGTTGCGTTTGACGGCGGCCACCTGTCTGCCTTGTTCATAACATTTTTGCGCCAGCGGCAGGCCGAGATAGCCTAAGCCGAGAATGGAAATATCGGGAAGGTGCATAAATAAAGCATCCGAAAATTAACAGGCCGCCTGAAAATAGCTTTAACTTGGTTAAAGCCACGTTTTCAGACGGCCTTTGTATGGAAAAATTAATGGTTGCTGCCGATTTTTTGGTCGAATTCGGCACGGTGTTCCGGCAGGAGGTAAGGGCGCAACAGGCTGAGTGTGCGGCTGATGCCCCGTACTTTTGAATCTTCGGTCAACTTGGCGCGGCCGCGCAGGGAGCTGTCAAAGTCGAACCAGTATTTCGTCACCATCCACATATTGACGGCAAGGTCGTTCATGGCGGTTTGGTCTGCGCTGATGATGTTCAGGCCGTTAAGTTGGGTCAGCAGGTTGACCAACAGCGGGGACACTTTGGCTTGGGTAAAGGTATTGTGTTCGCCCAATAATTCGGCACTGCGGGCAAGCAGGGTATTCACATCGCTGAAAAGGAAACGGTATTCCCACATCACATCATAAATACCGGCCATGTAGTTGATAGAGTCTTCCACATTAGACGGCAACACGGCCTCGTTAAGGTAGACAAGCAGGGCTTCGCTGTAACGTTTGAACAATTGGACGATGATTTCGTCTTTGTTGCGGAAATGGTAGTAGAGGTTGCCCGGGCTGATGCCCAAGTGGGCGGCAATGTGGTTGGTGCTGATATTGCGCTCGCCTTCTTCGTTGAACAAGGCGAGGCTGGCATTGATGATTCGTGTGTAAGTGTTGACTTTAGCAATGCGCGGCATGGGATACACTCCTTTGTTTTATAGGCTGTATGAAGTAGGCAGCCAGTTGGGTTCTGCGTGTAATTCTACCTGAAATTGAGTAAATACTGTATTACAAACATATTGTGCCAGCTGGTGGACATCTTGCGCGGATGCATTGTTTTTATTCACCAAAACCAAAGCCTGTCTGTCATGCACTGCCGCACCGCCGATCTGATGGCCTTTCAGACGGCATTGGTCAATCAGCCAGCCGGCCGCGAGTTTGACCGAACCGTCAGGCTGCGGATAGCGTGGCATATTGGGGTATTGCTGCAACAAATCGGCAGCTTTTTCAGAGCTGACAACAGGGTTTTTAAAGAAACTTCCGACATTACCAAGTACGTTAGGATTAGGCAGTTTACTGTTGCGGATTGCACACACTGCATCGGAAACATCTTTGGCCGTTGCTTCTCGGCCTTGGCTCAGTTCGGCAACCGCTGCCGCCAAATCGCCATAGCCCAAGTTCGGCACAAAATGCTCTTTTCAACGCAAATACAACCGAAACAATCACATAACGGCCTTTGCCTTCCTGTTTGAATAGGCTTTCACGATAGGCAAAGTCACAGTCGGCATTGGAAAGCTCGACAAAGGTGTCCGTATCCAAATCAAAGCAGCGTACGCTATGGATAACATCTTTCGCTTCAGCACCATATGCACCGATATTTTGTACCGGAGACGCGCCGACCGTGCCCGGAATCAGACTGAGGTTTTCCAGCCCGCTTAAATCCAGCCCAACCGTGTGCAAAACAAAATCATGCCAAATTTCCCCAGCCTGAGCCTCGATATAAACCAGGCCGTCTGAACGCTCAATTTCGCGTATTCCCTTGTTTTCCATATGCACGACCAGACCGGCATAGTCTTCCATCAAAAGGATATTGCTGCCGCCGCCGAGCCATAAAACAGTATCTCGGTTGAACTCGGGCAGTCTGACAATGTCGCGCAACTCGTCGGCATGTTTTAGTGCAACAAATGCTTGGGCTTGGGCTTTCAGGCCGAAAGTGTTGTAGGGGGTGAGGTCGGTTTGATATTGGATGGGTTGCATGATGATTTGTGATTTTGTGGATTCAGGTCGTCTGAAAACTTACTATTTAACAATTACGATAGGTAATGGGGTTTTGGGGGGCTTTATAGTTTTCTTGGGAAGAATAGGTCAGCTTATTCACGATTTCTTCATAAATGTCGGAGCCTTCTGGTAACGGCTTGCCTTCAAACATCCAACGACCTTGAATAATATCGTCGGCAGAAATCCATCTTTCGATTTCATACACTGCCAATGTCCAGCCGCGATAGACTGCAACTGCATATTTTGCTTTTTCACGTCGGCTTCCGATTTTCCAATATTTCCGTGTGCGTTCGTAAATTTCCTTATCCCTATTGGCTTCAGGAATATTCCCTGATCTGATGTCTTTTTTCAGTTTCTCGTATTCGTTATTAATCGTAATTAAAACAATAGGTTTATCAGTTTTCAATTCTTGCGCATCATATTTTCGTTTTAATTCGGACAAGCTCATCAATCCTACTTCAGAAGAATGCGTGCCGCCTTGAATATTAGTCAGCGGCTGCTGGCTCGGTTTGACTAAGGAGAGTAGGTCTATTGCCATCGCTTCATATTCAAAAGCCTGTTTGTCTGTTTGGATGTTGTGCCGCAGAATGTAATACACGGGTTGGTTTCCACTTTTGATGTATTTCCCTAATCAAAGGCAATTTTATCACTTGGCGTTTCTGTTTCTTGTAATGAACCTAGGGCATGATGGAAAACGCGATTGCCCACACCTTTACCTACATAGAAAATGTTGCCGTCTCTAGGGTCAATCAAGCAATAAACATAGTAAGCAAGTTTTTCTATAATAGAGGTTGAAAAACATTTTTTTCCTAAAAAGTGAATAAGCCGTAAATGAAATATCAATGGAGGTCGTCTGAAAGAAATTTCAGACGACCTTATGCGATCTGACCATCTCCCTGCTGCACAATTCCAAGCACCACACCAAGGCGATGGCGGCAATCGTCAGCGAAACGGTCAGCGCGGTCCAGAAGCCGTAAATGCCCATATCGACATGATAGGCGAGCAGGTAGCCAGGGCAGCAGGCCGCAGCCCCAGAAAAGCCACGGCATGGATGAACATCGGCATTTGGGTCACTTTATAGCCACGCAGCGCATATGAAGCGATACATTGGGTGGCATCTGCCAGTTGGAATAGGGAGGCAAAAAATAAAACGGTCGCAGCAATGCCTAATACTGCCGCATCGTTGGTGTACATACCGGCCAACTGAAAGCGAAAGATGACCAAGAGCAGCGCGGTGCAGGTGGCAAAGCATCCCAGCCCAACACCAGCGACACGCCTGAAATATAACGCGCCCGCAAAAAAATCGCGCCGTCCGAGCGAAAAAGCCAACGCGTACCGTGCTTGCCGAGCCGACGCTTTGCGGAACCATATACAAAATGCCCGACAGGCTGATGACGACTTGTTGGGCGGCGACATAATCTTCGCCGAATGGCGCCACCAAAAAGACGATAAACGAAAACGCGCTGGCTTCTAGAAAATAAGACAAGCCGATAGGTGCGCCGATTTTCCAAATCTGTTTGAAAAGCCGCCAAATCGGGTTTGCCGATTTTTTTGCCGTCAAACCAAACGGGACGGAAGAATTTTTTTCTTTGGCGATATAAAGCCACAAAGCCAATGCGCTGAACCAAAATACCGCCGCCGTTGCCACGCCGCAACCTGCGCCGCCCAAAGCAGGCATACCGAATTTGCCGTAAACGAACACATAGTTGAGCGGCACATTCAATACAAATGCCGCAAAGCTGACCAACATAATCACGCGCGGACGGTTCAAGCTGGAGGCATAGGCGTGCAGGGCGCGGTGTATCATGGCGGCCGGCATTGCCGAGCTGGTAAAGAGCATATATTGCGCCATCGTGTCTTCAACATAATCGCTCAATGTCAGCCAATGACGGAAAGGCATAATCATCGCCCACATCAACAGCATGCCGAATACGCCCAAACATAAGCCAAACCAAATGCCCTGCATTCCTGTTTTGCCGACTTCTTCGGTTTTACCTGCGCCGTACAGCTGGGCAATCATCGGGTTCAACGCCGCCATTACGCCCATAAAGGTAATGTAAATCGTCGAAAACGCGCTGCTGCCCAAAGCCACCGCGGCCAAATCTTCCTTACCTGCGCCACCGGCCATCACCGTATCGACAAAACCAATGCCCTACTTGCGCCACTTGCGCCAACAGCATAGGCAGGGCGAGGGCAGTAAGCAGGCGGGTTTCTTTTAAGAAAACAGGAAAGGCAAAGCGGTTGAGGTTCAGTAGCATAATGTGTGGGATTTGAGGATAAAGGCCGTCTGAAAACAGAAATTTAAAATTATAAAGGGTAATGCTGATAAGCAGGCAATTAATCTCATATGGATTGGGCGTTATTTTTGCAAATACGGGAAAAATGAATGAACACCATGATTCTTGCTATTATATTTGTAATTTCGAATAAGATAGGAACAGCAATGAGTAATTTGAGTAATTCAGTTGATTTTATAAAAAGAAATAGAGAAATTAAAGTCAGTAACAAGATTTAATAGAACTCTTGATGGAAGATTTGAAAATAGTGCCGAACATTCTTGGCAGGGTGCCATAGCTGCAATTGTTCTTCAAGATTATTATCCTGAAAAATTGGATATGGAAAAAGTCATTTCTATGTTACTGATTCATGATTTAGGTGAGATTTATGCCGGAGATACTTGGGTTTTTGACGATAAAAAGGTCCACTCTCATGATAGAGAGCTACAATCTATAGAAAAAAACAATGAGCATCCTTCCAGAAGAAAAAAATATTTACAAATGAAAAAAATTCTTGGTTGGAATTTGAAAAAAAGGCCATAGTCCTGAGGCAAGATTTGCAAGAGTTATTGACGCATTGGTACCGCTGATAAATCACTTAGAAGTGTCAGAATTAAATTATAACCCTGATAATATCAGTGCAGACATGGTATTAGAAAAGAAAAAGTTCATAAAAAGTGAATCAGAAGAATTATGGAAACTGACGGAAGATTTGATTCAGGAAAGTGTGGAGAGGGGCTTATATTTTTAATAACGACTGGCTCTATCGATACAATAGAATATAGAGAAAGCCTTGGAATAAGCTGTTTCCAAGGCTTTTTAGCTATCTATAGATACAAGGAAAATTTGTCAGAGTGGATGATTTTTAGGCTCTTTGTCAACTGTAGTGGGTTGAAGAAAAGCTAACATCTGGAGAGGACAATCGATGTCCTCTCCATTTTTATATTTAGAGCGATGAAAATCTTTTTTTAAAGTTGTCAAAGTTCCGAAAACCAAAGGCATTGCGCTTGATAAGTTTGATGAGATTATTAGTTGCTTCCAATTTGGCGTTAGAATAGGGTAATTGAAGGACGTTGGCGATATGTTGTTTAATCGCGAAATTTTTCAGACGGCCTTAAATGTCGGATGTCTTTTTACTGCTTCCAACCAGCTGTCCGGCGTTTGAAACTGCATCAGGCCGTCTGAAAGCGACACTGCGGCTTGGGTAGTCGAAGCGCGGGTCAGTTTTTCGTTGGTTTCAACATCGTAAATGGTGTAATCGATACGCAGGCAGCTTTCGATTTCGACAATATCCATATCAACGCGGATTTTTTGGCCGAAACGGGCAGGGCGGATGTATTTGAGGTTCATCTGCACAATCGGCCAGCTGTACCCCTGTCGTCCCATTTCGTTGTAGTCGTAACCGATGGAAGACAGAAAAGCACAACGTGCGGTTTCAAGGTATTTGACATAGTTGCCGTGCCACACGATGTGCATGGCATCTACGTCAAAAAAAGGAACTTCAGTTTCAAAGCTGTGTTGGCAGTAGATGTGTTTTTTCATGGTTTAAAAGAGTGAGTGTGATGGTTTCAGACGGCGTCTTCGCCCCAAAAATCATAAAAATTGAACCATTGTAGCGGATTTTGCGCACATTCTTGCGCCAAAATGTCGGCAAAACCCTGCATCGCGTCTTTGACGGCAGACTCGCGGTTGCCGCGTTTCCAGCTGGAAGTATCGGCAAAGCGGCGCAGTTTCAAATGATAGCGGCCGTTTTGTTTAACGCAAAACAGCGTGTTTACCTGCGTTTTTAAAAGCGCAGCCAATAGCCATGCGCCTTGCGGCATAGGGGCGGTATGGCCTAAGAAATTAATGTTGGCGGTTTTTTCGCCGCGTACAGGCACGCGGTCGGCCGCGATGGCAATCCATTCGCCGTTCTCGATACGGCTGTTCAATTCCATCATCAGGGTGGTGTCCAAATCTGTTACTTGAATCAGACGGATATGATCTGCGCCGGCTTTTTGCAATGCTTCGTTAAATGCCTGCGCGTGTTTGCTGTGTACCAATACATTGAGTCTGAAATTTTTATGGTGCGACACCAGCGCACGGCAAACTTCGGTATTGCCCAAGTGCGAACAGGCAAAAATCTGGCCGCGTTCGTTACGCTTGACTTGCGAATAGATGTCGTCCGGATCTTCAATCACCAAATCTTCATAACGGATTTTGCGTTGCCACACGGCAAAACGGTCGCAAACCGCTTCGCCAAATGCGATGAATTGTTTGAATACGCTGTGTTTCGGCAGGACGGTATGGGGAAAGGCCGTCTGAAGACGGGTTTGATAGCGTAAGACATGACGGCGCGGTTTGGGTGCGGTTGCATAAAAAAATACAGCACCACAAACCAAATGCACGGCCTCATGAAAAAAGCCGGCAGATAGCGCACCATCAATGTGGTCAGAGCGAGAAACAGGCGGCTGCCGCGTTCGGGCTGCGCCGCCCAATGGGTTTGTTTATTGTCGGTCATGGTTTCAGACGGCCTTTCCGAAAACTTTACCCAATCGGTGTTTCAACATACCGAAAAACAGACGTGTGTGCATTTTGCTGATGCGGACATTGTCGGCAAAGGCATCGAAGTGGGACACGCCGTCGGCGGCGTATTGGACGGGCGTTTTAATCCAAACCGGTTTGACGTCGCGCCAGTAGAGGCGGATAAGGATTTCCGTGTCGAAGTCCATGCGGTCGCCTACAGTTTCTTCGCGGACAACGGATAGCGCGGGTGCAAGCGGATAGAGGCGGAAGCCGCACATGCCGTCTTTGATGTCGCATGACCAAGTGTGCAGCATATTCCAGAAATCGGTAATTTTGCGTCCGTAAAGCCGTGCTTTGGGCGCGTCATCGCCGTATTGCGGCCAGCCGCAAACAACGGCTTCGGGATTTTGTTCTGCTGCTGCGAGGAGTTTGGGCGTGTCGCTTAAGCAATGCTGGCCGTCTGCATCAACCTGCAAAACGTGGGTATAGCCATGTTCTTCAGCGTATTCCAAACCGGTTTTGACCGCTGCGCCTTTGCCGCCGTTGAATGGGCGGTAAAGGACATCGATGCCGTCTGAAACCAAAGCCTGCAATACAGGTTTGCATTCTTCGCGTGAACCGTCGTCCACAATTAAAACGTTTAAACCGAAGCCGCGCATGGTTTGGGCAACGTGGCTGATGGTGGTCGGGTGGTTGTAATGTGGAATAAGGGCCAGGGTATTCATAAATATTTTTTAGACGACGTTAACACAATGCAGAGTATAGCAAATAAACATGCCATAGCGTTTGAAAAGGCCGTCTGAAACGGCGATGACAAAATCGTTTGATTTCGTTTTTCACTGTTTCAGACGGCCTTTTATATGCCATTAATTCAGCATTGTACATGACCGACATCGAGGCATAAATCATGGAACTCGTTGAGCGTGCTGCGGTGTCCGATACTGATGATGATGCTGTCGGGCAGTTTTTGCTTTAAGGCGCGGTAGAGCAGGGCTTCGGTCGGTTCGTCCAAGGCGGCGGTGGCTTCGTCGAGCAGGATGACTTTGGGCTGCGAGAGCAGGGCGCGGACGAAGGCGACGCGTTGCAGTTCGCCTGGGGAGAGTTTGTGTTGCCAGTCATCGGGTTTATCTAATTTATCAACCAGATAACCTAATCGGCAGGTATTCATGGCGTCGATTAGTTCCGGATGTTGTTTGTCGATATAGGGGTAACAAATCGCATCGCGCAGGCTGCCTTGCGCTGTGTACGGGCGTTGCGGCAGGAAGAGGATGTCTTGATGCGGCGGATGGCTGACTTTACCGCTGCTGCCGAAAGGCCAAAGCCCTGCCAGCGTGCGCAACAACGAAGTTTTGCCGCAACCGCTCGGGCCGCGTATCAGCAGGGAATTGCCACTTTTGAGGTTGATATTGATACCGTCTAATAAAAACTTCGCCGTTGTGGCGGTATAGGGCAACGTTTTCCAAGATCAGGCCGTCTGAAACTTCGATAAGGTCGGGTTGGCGTGTGGTGTGTTTTTCTTCCGTACTCAGCAAAAAGCCGTACAGACGCTCTAGTCGGGCGCGGTAGGCGGTGAATTTGTTGTAGAACATCCGGAAGAAAGACAGCGCGTTTTGCAGTCGTGCAAAGGCTTGGACGGTCTGCTGGATGTCGCCGATTTTGATTTGTCCGGCAAACAGGCGCGGCGCTTGCAAAAATGATCGGGAAAGAGCTTTGATTCCGTTGGTAAACATATCGTTAAAGCCGCTCAGACAGACGCTTTGTCGCGCAATGCGCCAACGGTTGCGGATAATGGCTTTAAAAGCGGTCGGCAAAGCTGGTCGTGTTCGTGTTTTTTCGCCGCTGTAAAACGCCACGCTTTCGGCGTGGTCGCGCACGCGGATAAGAGAGTAACGGTAGTCGCCGTTGAGCTTTTTCATTTTCATAGTTGTAACGAATCAAACGGGTTACCTATCCACATGGCGATAAAGGTCGCCAAAATCACAAACATATAGACAAACCAAACGATGCCGTGCGGAATGTCGAAGCCGAACACGGTCAGGATACCCGCCAAGCCCCACAAAACAACGGCAAATTCCAGAGAGGTAACGACCGAATTGACCATGCCGCGCACAAATTCGATGGTCGAAGCGATGAAATCCTGCGCGTCTTGTTGGATACGCTGGTCGATATTGTCAGGCGCGTGGCGGCGCATTTGCAGGCGGTAGTAGTTTTTGTCGGCAAGCCAGCGCGAAGTCAAAACTTCATTGAGCCGCTCCGACCATTTAATCGCCAAACCTTGATCGAGAAAGTCGTTGACGACGTTGTTAAACGCCCGTATCAACACCACGCCTGCATTCATCGCTGCAAACATCCAAAACGCGGAGGCGTTTCAAATCTTGCATCGAGTCGTAAAGCCCTTTGGACATAAAGGTACTCAACACATTCAGCCGCACTTCGGTTAACAGCAGCGTAATCATCGCCGTAATCAGCAGCAGATACTTTGACCGTACTTTTTGGCGTCAGGCACAGGCGCAGGATATAGCTAAACTCGCGCCCGAAGCGTGTGTTGCGTGCAAAAAACAGAATGACCGTCGAGGCTGCAGCGACCATCAATAAGGTCTGCAATAGCCAAGACGGCGTGGAATAAAGCTCGATTTGCCATTTTTGCATGGGAGTGTTCTCTGAAAGGATGTAAAGGCCGTCTGAAAGGACGGCAAATTTATTTGACTATGGTAACTGTAATAATAGTTTTCTGAACTGTTGTATTTTTTGTGTTTACAAACGGTTCTTATTTGTTTTTTTGTGGAAAGCGGAAATCTTATCAAATATAATCGCAAAAACCAAATTACTTTTGTAATTTTTTTACTCGATATAAGAATTATTAATATTTCAAACCAGAAGGTATTTTTATGAACAGCAAATTAGCCCTGATGCCGCTTTGTGATTATGAGCGCATTTTCTTATGCCGCCGATGAAGCGACACCCGAAACCCCTGTGCAACAGCAGTTGCAGGAAGTCAATGTCCGCGCCGACGCCAAACGCGTCAAAGCCGCTCGTTCTTACTCCATCGCCAGCGACGGCGACTTGCGCGACCGCGTGAACTTGGGCGTGTTAGGCAAAGCCAACGCCTTTACCGCGCCGATTACCGTCGTCAATTACGACGAACAAGCCCTCAACAACACCGAAGCGCGTACTTTGGTGGATGCCGTAGCGAAAAAAGACGCTTCTGTTTGGCAGTTCGGCGGCGAAAGCAACACCTTGACCGGCCTGTATTTCCGCGGTTATCAGCTTGATGCGCGCCAATTCAGCGTCAACGGTTTGGCCGGTATGTATGGCACACAAGGTACGGCCAGCGTGCAAGTCGGCTCGGCGCAATTGATTAAAGGCGCGTCCACCGCCGTAAACGGCATGGACCCTGAAGGCGCGGTATCCGGTTCCGTCAACATCGAAAACCAAAAAAAGCCGCGGACGAAGGCAACCGTAAAATCGGTTTGGGCTGGTTCAGCAACAACCGCGCCCAAGGTACATTCGATTTAGGCCAACGTTTCGGCGAAAACAAAGAATTCGGCGTGCGCGCCAACGGCAAACTGCGCCACGGCGATACCCCGCGCCACGGTTACAGCGAAGACAACAAAGAATTTGCGTTGAATGCAGATTATCGCGGCGAAAAAAACTGCGCGTAGCGCTCGACTCCATCTACGCAAAACGCAAAACCAACGGCGGCCGCGCGCGTATGCAGGATATTCAAAACGCTGATGGTCGATTGTTTGATGCACCTGATGGTAAAGTGAATTTGGCTGCCGAGCTGGAACTGGCAAAAACACCGTCGGTCAGACCAATATGCTGACCTTTTGAATGGGATGCGTTTGAAAATGCACAAATTACCGGCGGTATCGGCTACAACAAAGCGCGTTATTACGGCACGCTGATTTCCCCGACCATATGCGGTAAAAAAGGCGCAAGCAGCCAGACTGCAACCTGCTCAAGTGCCGACCAATACCATACGGGTACAGCGCGCCTGACTGACCAATATTTCCGTACTTTGAGTATGAATTTATCTGCGCGCGGCGAATTTGAAACCGGCCCGGTAACGCATAACTGGAGTACGGCATTTTGACCGTATCATTCGTCAGCGTGCGACTGTCCGTGGTTCGGCTGCAGGTAAAAGCCGCGTTGAGGTTGATGCAAACGGCAATATTGAAAATCAACTGGCTTCTTTTGTTCCTAATTACGCGACAGACTGGGAAGGCTCAGCAAACCTGGATGCCAATATTAAAGTCAACAGCCTGGCCTTGTCCGACACACTGGGCTTTGCCGACAACAAATACCGCCTGACGCTGGGCGGACGTTTCCAAGCAGTTGAATACACCAATAAAAAGAAGGTCAAAGCGGAGATTCCAAACGCTTTCAGCCCGATGCTGATGGCTGCATGGGTACCGCAACCTGACTTGGTCGTGTACGGCAAACTACATGGAAGACTTTGGAGCCCTGCCGACATCAAAACCGATGATTCCGGTGAAACTACGATGTCCAAACCTCGTGTCAGCCGTCAGTTTGAAGTCGGCGTGCGCAAAAAAACTGGGGTACTTCGTCACCACGTTTAAACGCGTTCCAAATCAAACGTCCAGGCTACTGGCGCGGTTCTACCACCAGCAGAAACAGACTTTCGCAGCGCGTATAAAGCGCTTGGGCGGTTCAGCGGAGATGAACAAGGCATGGAGCGCAGCCGCGGTATCGAGTTCAACACCTACGCGAACTTGCTCAACAATACCCTTTGCGTCCGTCGTTTGGGCCTGATGTATCTACAATCGACCGTGAAGAATTATCCGAATTTCTGCGCGATATGCTGGTTAACGGCGTACAAGTCGCCAATCCCGCGCGTGATTGCCAAAGCAGGCGTGGAATGGGATACCCCGTTTGCCAAAGGCTTGACCCTTGAACGGCAATGTTTCGTATTTCGGCAAGTCTTACCAAGACACGCAAAAACAATACGCCTTCCCGTCCTACACTTTGGTTGACGTAGGCGCGCGCTACAAAACCAAGCTCGGCAAAAATACTTTGACCGTCAGCAGCTCGGTAGAAAACCTGTTCAACAAAAAAACTACTGGCAGGGTACAGCGCGGCCAATACGACCGCAGCTTCGCCGTCGTCGGTATGCCGCGCACTTATTGGCTGAAAGCGGAGTTGGATTTCTAATCTGATTTCGGTTTGACCGTAATAGCAGGCCGTCTGAAAAGGAATGATAAAAAGCAAGAATTTGGTTTTTATCCCTTTTCAGACGGCCTGATTTGATTGCCTTATGTTTTTTGCTTGAAAAATCTTACATGTTTTTTATGGATTTCACGCGAAACAAGGTTAATATTCCATTTTCACAATACATCATTCGAGAAGACATATGAAAAAATCCATCAAACTAACCTTGTGCGCCCTCGCACTCTCACTTTCCGTGCAAGCGCAAGCGGTTACCCATGCCGTGATTGAAACCAATATGGGCAACATCCAACTGGAGCTAGATGAAGTCAAAGCACCGAAAACCGTGGCAAACTTTGTTAATTATGCCAAAAAAGGTTTTTACGACAACACGATTTTCCACCGCGTTATCGACAATTTTATGATTCAAGGCGGCGGATTTACCGAGAATATGGTACAAAAAAATCCACCGATAAAGCCATCACCAATGAAGCATACAACGGCTTGAAAAATAACGTCGGCACCATCGCCATGGCGCGCACCGGCGATCCGAATTCAGCAACCAGCCAGTTCTTTATCAACACAGCCGACAACGACTTTTTGAATTTCAAAAGCAAAACCCCTCAAGGCTACGGCTATGCCGTTTTTCGGTAAAGTCACTTCCGGCATGGACGTCGTCCGTAAAATCAGCAAAGTGAAAAACAGCGACACGCGGCTATCCATCAAGATGTTCCAACCGAAGCCGTGATTATCCGCAAAGTCAGCATCAAATAATTTTGATTGTTTGAACCCAAACAACAGGCCGTCTGAAACATTCAGACGGCCTGAATTTATTTATTTGATAATAAGCGGCAATTTGGGCGATAATTCAGCATCTACCATTTAAGGAGTCGATTATGCAAACCCGCCTGCCTTTTTTTCGGCGTTGTCCGTGTCAGCGGCGAAGACAGAGCTTCATTTCTTCATGGTCAATTATCCAACGATATTAATAATTTAGCTATCGGTCAGGCATGTTACGCCACATACAATACGCCCTAAAGGCCGTGTGTTGGCGAATATGCTGGTCGTCAATCGCGGAGAAGATTTACTGTTGGTCATGGCGCAAGATTTGACCGAAGCCATCGTCAAACGCCTGAGAATGTTTGTCTTGCGTGCAAAAGTCGCCTTCGAGCTGATGCCCGGTTTAGCAGTCAGCGGCGAGTTGGCAGACAATGCAGAACCTCATCCTGCTGCCGAACCGCAACTGTCTTTTTCAGCCCAAATTCAAGAAAACACCGTAGAAATTACCTTGCCGCACACAGGCCGTCTGAAAATTTCAGCAGCCGAAAATGCAGTCGAATATCAAGCAGGAGCCGAAAACGCGTGGAACCTGCACGAAATCCGCAGCGGCTATCCGTGGATTTGCGCCGCAACCAAAGAAGCGGCTGTTGCCCAAATGCTCAACCAACACATCATCGGTGCAGTCCATTTCCGTAAAGGCTGCTACCCCGGCCAAGAAATCATCGCCCGCGCCCAATACCGAGGCCAAGTCAAACGCGGTCTGGCCGTATTAAGCGGAGATTCTTTAGAAGCCGCCGGTATTGCCGTCAAAGTCGGCGAGGAAGAAGCAGGCGTCATCCTCAACACAGCACTGACTGAGCAAGGCAGCCTCAGCCTCGCCGTTATCAAGTTTTCCGCAGCAGAAGCAGCATTAACCGATGCAGACGGTAATGCTTTGAAACAGGAAGAACTGTTTTTTACGGTTGAGAAAGATTGATGTTAGATGATTGAACAAAAATTTAAATTTAAGCATTAATCAGCTTTAAATGAAAACAGAAAGGCCGTCTGAAAATTATTTTTCAGACGGCCTTTGATATTGAGTTTTGTTGGTACATGACCCAAGCTGCGTTTGCTGCCGACTGAATTACGGCATGGTTTGGAATCATTTCGGTAGCAACAAAAACCGCGTGCGTGCGTACCGCACACACCCTACACCTCAATCTTAAGGTTTGCGTCGCCCGCAGGTAGGGTGTGTGGCGTAGCCACGCACGCGGTTGGTGGGAATGCAGGCTACGGCTTGCTTTCTACTATCAAGAGTGAATTTCCTAGAATTACTGTCAAGGGATGATAATTCGTCAGTCCATTTATTTTTTTATTTATGAATATTTCTTTTTATTTCTTTATAAATGGATGATGTATGTAGTTGTGATGCAGCAAAAAGCAGTAAAAGGAGAAGATTCTTGGCAATTGGAAAGAATAGCAACTAGGAGTTCATCATGGCGTATAGATATATCCTTGCTTTCTTTTAATTGTATTAATAGTTGTTCCAATTTTTGAAGAAGCTCATTGCAAAATTTATAAATTGATACCCCTAGTTTTTTTCATGATCATTTAATTTAAGTTTTGCTATCGTATTTTTCTCCATGAATAGAACTATTCTTTTGGGTATAATCTATAAGCTTCCAAGCACAGATGATCTTTTGGATCATTATCATATGGATTTATAAATGGATTACTTTTTAGTGTCAAAAATTTCCTTTTGAACTATTACACCTCTTACATATTGGTAGAAGATTTTTCCCAACTAATTACCTCACTAGGATATAAACTTTTTAGGATGGAAATGCTCAACTTCCATGTATGAATCCTCAATGTTTATTACACATCCACAATAAGCACATTTTTTATTACTGCTTTCAAGTAGAGTTTGATATATATCCTCTCTTTTCCAAACAGGTTTTTGTTCGTTTATAAATCTAGTCCTCAACTCCTCCATTATATCTTCTGTTAGGGTTTCAGGTTTGTCCAATCTTGTTAGTTTTATCATTTTAGTTATCCAGCAATGTATCTAATTGAAGTTTCAAAATAGGACGCAGGGGAAAATCTGGATGAAGCATTTCATTTAATTCAGCATATGCAGACTCAGCTAAATTTTTATTTTTTTCATCCAAAGCCTTATCGAATTCTTGTTTAAGATTCATATATAAATCAGTCCGCAAAGTGGGCATTCCCATTATGTCTTCTAAAATTTCTTCTATAGTCCATCCTTGATAGCCATATTTAGAATTAAGCAATTCTCTTCGAGTTATATTATTTTCCTGTGTTCTTTGAAGGGCGATCACCCTCGTCTTTTTTCTGCTGTTTGAACGACATGAGGGCTATGAGTTGTAATAAAAAAACTGAACATTAGGAAAAGTTTCTTTTAGTATGCTAATAATCCGGCCTTGCCATTCAGGATGTAAGTGAAGTTCCACTTCATCAATTAAGATTATCCCATCAAAAATCCTTTTGCAAGAATGGCATTATTATCATGATTAAAACGAAATTCTAATTCTCTTATTATCCCAAGTAGAATAAAAAAATTATTGATTTAAAAACCAGAAGATAGGTACTCGAAAATATATATCACCAGTTGGGGAACTTACAATTATTTCGTTTTCTGTTGTAGTTTTTTAAATGAATAATCAGAGTTTAGCTTTGCAAAACAATCTACAGCAAGTTTGAAATTTTTCTTTCTGTGTATTAGTTAAATTACCCTCATGCGCTGAATGTAGATGCCTATTGATAAACCATGATTTTAGTTTTTTCATTTTTTTCAACCCTGAAAGATTGCTCTTTCCAGTAATATCTTTAGGATCTGCTTCTATACTATTTTTGTACCTGATATTCAAATACTCTATTCACTTTTTAAGTATAATAATTTTTTTATCATAATCAGATAGTTCACACCTAACCCATGAGCTGTTGTCTGGTTTTTCTTTTTGTAATGGACATGGAAATTGATTTATTTTCTTCACACTTTTTCAGAAAAACATTATTTCTGCTTCAATATTTCCTGAATCACAGCCAGATCTACTTAAAAGTATATTATTATTAAAACTTGAATATAAGAGAGCTATTGAATCTAATATATTTGTTTTTTCCCACCCCATTTTCTCCACATATTAAATTACAATTTTGATTTAAATTCTCCAGTGATAAAAATGGAATTCCACCAACATTATGCAGTTTTTAAGTTTTTGATTTTTCATTTAAATTTCCATAAAATTAACTCTTATGTTTAAACAGTAAATAGGTCGGGTCGCACCCAAACCTACGCTAAACCAAGCTTTTCAGACGGCCTCTTTGCACAAAAGGCAGCCTGAAACCTTTCAGGCTGCCTTTCTTACATCAAGCCAGCTTCGCGCCGACCCAATCTTTCACGCTCTCAATCATCGCGGGCAGTTTCTCGACATCGCTGCCGCCGGCCTGTGCCAAGTCTGGTCGGCCGCCGCCTTTGCCGCCGACTTGTTCGGCTGCAAATTTAACCAGATCGCCTGCTTTGACTTTGCCGGTCAACGGGCTTTGGATACACCTGCGCACAGGGAGACTTTGCCGTCGTTGACTGCGGCGAGCAATACGATGGCTTGTTCTGATTTGCCGGTCAAGTCGGTCACGATTTCGCGCAGGGCTGCGGCATCGGCTTCGATTTGTGCGGCAACGAGTTTGGCTGTTCCCAAGTCTTTTGCATCGTCCAAGAGTTTGGCGCCTGCGTGGACGGCGAGTTCTGCTTTGGCGCGTGCCAATTCTTTTTCCAATGCTTTGGCGTGTGTTGTGCCTGCTTGGATTTTCGCCAGTACGTCTTTTTCGGTTTGGGCTTTGGTTTCGGCAATAATGTCTTTCACCAAACGCTCTTGTTCTTGCGCCCATTTGAGTGCGTTCAGGCCGGTGATGGCTTCGATACGGCGCACGCCTGCGGCAATACCGCCTTCACTGATGATCTTGAAGAGGCCGATGTCGCCGGTGCGTGAAACGTGTGTACCGCCGCACAATTCGGTAGAGAAACCGCCCATTTGCAGTACGCGTACTTCGTCGCCGTATTTTTCGCCGAAGAGCATCATGGCGCCGGTTTTTTGGGCATCTTCCATGCTCATAATGGCTGCGTTGACGGCAACGTTGGCCAAAATGGCTTCGTTGACGCGACGTTCTACTTCGGCGATTTCTTCGGCAGTTACCGCTTGAGGATGGGAAATGTCGAAACGGGTGGATTCGGCGGTAACCAAAGAGCCTTTTTGTTCAACGTGTTCGCCCAATACATCGCGCAGGGCTTTGTGCATCAAGTGGGTGGCGCTGTGGTTGCGCATATTGGCATTGCGGATTTCGTCATCCACTTTGGCGGTAACGCTGTCGCCGACTTTCAGACGGCCTGAAGTTTGCACGCCGAATTGGCCGAATACGGTCGCTTTGATTTTTTGGGTATCGTGTACTTCAAAGCGGTTTTCGCCTGCAAAGATATAGCCGACGTCGCCGACTTGACCGCCGGATTCTGCATAGAATGGGGTAAAGTCGATTACGATGGCACCTTCGTCGCCTTCGTTTAATTCGTTGACTTGTTCGCCGTCTTTGTAGAGGGCGAGAACTTTTGATTCGGTTTGGCGTTCGCTATAACCTTTAAACTCGGTATCCTGGCCTTCGTAAGGCAGTTGGGCGTTGGCTTTGAAGCTTTGTGCGGCGCGTGCGCGTGCGCGTTGAGCTTCCATTTCACGCTCGAAGCCTGCTTCGTCCAGTTCGATATTACGTTCGCGGCAGATGTCGGCAGTCAAGTCGTATGGGAAACCGTAGGTATCGTAGAGTTTGAAGATGATTTCACCGTCGAGTTTTTTGCTGCCTTTAGCCAACGCGTTTTCCAACAAAGCCATACCGGTTTCCAGAGTTTGGGCAAAACGGCTTTCTTCGTTTTTCAACGCTTCTTCGATTTGAGCTTGTTTTTCTTTCAATTCAGGGTAGGCATCGCCCATCTCTTTAACCAAATCGGGCCACCAGTTTGTGGAAGAATGGTTTGCTTTGACCCAGTTTGTAACCATGACGTACGGCGCGGCGGATAATGCGGCGCAATACATAGCCGCGGCCTTCATTGGAAGGCAACACACCGTCTGCAATCAGGAATGAGCAGGAGCGGATGTGGTCGGCGATGACTTTCAGGCTTGGTTCTTCCATGCTGAAAGCTGAGCCGGTTTCGCGGGCAACGGCTTTGAGCAGGTCTTGGAACAAGTCGATTTCGTAGTTGCTGTGAACATGCTGCATGACGGCGGCCATGCGCTCCAAGCCCATGCCGGTATCGACGGATGGTTTAGGCAGCGGATTCATATTGCCTTGTTCGTCGCGGTTGAACTGCATGAATACGCAGTTCCAAATTTCGATCCAGCGGTCGCCGTCTTCTTCAGGGCTGCCCGGAATGCCGCCCCAGATTTCTTCGCCGTGGTCGTAGAAAAATTTCGGAGCAAGGACCGCAAGGGCCAGTGTCGCCCATTTGCCAGAAATTGTCGGACGCGTATTTTGCGCCTTTGTTGTCGCCGATGCGGACGATGCGCTCGGCAGGCATGCCGATTTCGTTCAGCCAGATGTTGTAGGCTTCGTCGTCTTCTGCGTAAACGGTCGCCAAGAGTTTGTCTTTAGGGATGTTCAACCATTCAGAAGAAGTCAGGAATTCCCAAGCGAAGTGGATCGCGTCGCGCTTGAAGTAGTCGCCGAAGGAGAAGTTGCCCATCATTTCGAAAGAAGGTGTGATGGCGGGCGGTGTAGCCGACGTTTTTCCAAGTCGTTGTGTTTGCCGCCTGCGCGTACGCATTTTTTTGCGCGGTAGTGGCGCGGTTGTAGGGGCGTTTGTCAAAGCCGAGGAATACGTCTTTAAATTGGTTCATGCCTGCGTTGGTAAACAGCAGGGTCGGGTCGTCGTGTGGCACGAGCGAGGAAGAGCGGACGATGGTGTGGCCTTTAGATTCGAAAAATTTCAGGAATTTTTTTGGCGTAGTTCGGTGGTTTTTCATAATATCTCGATAAATTTTTTTACAAGGATTTCAGACGGCCCGGACGGCGCGTTGCGATTAAAAACGAATGGGCGTTATCTTACCGCAAAACCATATTTCAAGCTATCGGCAGAAAGGTTTTAAGTTGGCTGCAACCCGTCTTTCAGACGGCCTCAAGCGGGACGATATCTTTTAACAATGAAGCCTATCCGCTCGGGCTTGCCTGCTTTATAATGCCTCTCTATTTTCAACCGGATACGCAAGGAATGATAATGACCAAACATCTGCCCCTCATCGTACTGACTGCGTTGGCGCTGGCCGGCTGCGGCGGCTCGGACAAAACTTCTGCCGACAAGGCGGCTCAAACCGATAATCAAAAGGTATTGAGTATTTACAACTGGTCGGAATATGTTGATCCCGAGACGGTTGCCGCGTTTGAGAAAAAACACGGTATCGCAGTAACTTACGATGTATATGACAGCGATGAAACACTGGAGAGCAAGGTATTGACCGGCAAGTCGGGTTACGACATCGTGGGTCCTTCCAATGCGTTTGTCGGTAGGCAGATTAAGGCAGGTGCGTATCAGAAAATCGACAAATCCCTGATTCCCAACTATAAAAACTTGAATCCTCAGTTGATGAAGCTGATGGAAGGCGTTGATCCGAATCACGAATACGCTGTTCCATTTTATTGGGGGACTAATACTTTCGCCATCAATACCGAGCGTGTGAAAAAGGCTTTGGGTACGGACAAACTGCCGGACAATCAATGGGATTTGGTGTTTAACCCCGAATACACGTCCAAACTCAAACAATGCGGCATCAGCTATTTGGACAGCGCGGCGGAAATTTATCCTATGGTGTTGAACTATATGGGTAAAAATCCAAACAGTAGCGAAACGGCTGATATTAAGGCGGCTACGGAAGTCTTGAAGAAAAAAACCGTCCATACATCAAGCGTTTTACCTCGTCTGGTTTTATCGATGATTTGGCGCGCGGCGATACTTGCGTAACGATTGGTTTTGGCGGCGATTTGAACATTGCCAAACGTCGTGCCGAAGAAGCGGGCGGCAAGGAAAAAATCCGTGTGATGATGCCGAAAGAAGGCGTGGGGATTTGGGTGGATTCGTTTGTGATTCCGAAAGATGCCAAACATGTGGCCAATGCCCATGCGTATATCAATGATTTCTTAGATCCTGAAGTTGCGGCGAAAAACGGCAATTTTGTTACTTATGCGCCGTCCAGCAAACCTGCTCAAGAGCTGATGGATGAAGAGTTTAGAAACGACAATACGATTTTCCCGACTGACGAGGATTTGAAAAACAGCTTTATCATGGTGCCTATCCAACCGGCGGCATTGAAATTTATGGTCCGTCAATGGCAAAGCGTGAAAGCAGGGACATAAGCTGATTTGAACATATTAAGGCCGTCTGAATGGTGTAACCGAAATCCTTGATTTCGTTTTACGGCTGTTCAGACGGCCTTTGGTTTGTATCAGATTGGCTTGGGTAAGGTTTAAAAAACAAAGGGCGTGTTTATCAATCACGCCCTTTGTGTTTGCTTCAGACGGCCTTAGAATTTCACGCCTTTATGCAGGGCAACGATGCCTGCGCTCATGTTGTGGTAATCCACGCTGTCGAAGCCTGCATCCAGCATCATTTGTTTCAAGGTTTCTTGGTCGGGGTGCATACGGATGGACTCGGCGAGGTATTGGTAGCTGTCGGCATCTTTGGCAATCAGTTTGCCCATAATCGGCAACAGTTTGAAAGAGTAGAGGTCGTACACGCCTTCCAAAGGTTTGTATACTTTGGAGAATTCCAACACCAGCAGGGTGCCGCCCGGTTTCAATACGCGGTACATTTCTTTCAGCGCGGCATCTTTGTGCGTCATGTTGCGCAGGCCGAATGCGACGGAAACCAGATTGAAATAGTTGTCGGGGAACGGCAATTTTTCAGCGTCTGCCAACGATACGGGCAGAATCATGCCTTCGTTGAGCAGGCGGTCGCGGCCGACCGTCAGCATGGAGGAGTTGATGTCGGTCAGCCAAACTTCGCCTTCTTTGCCCACGCGTTTCGCCCAGCCTCGGGACAAATCGCCTGTGCCGCCGGCGATATCCAATACTTTGTCGCCTTTTTTCAGGCGGGCGGTATTGATGGTGAAATGTTTCCAAACACGGTGCAGACCGCCGGACATTACGTCATTCATAATGTCGTAGTTTTTTGCCACGGAGTGGAAGACTTCGGCAACTTTGCCTGCTTTTTCGTCTTCGTCAACGGTAGAGAAGCCGAAATGGGTTTTGTGGTCGCTCATAGTGTCTGCCTTCTTAAAATAATACGGATTCAGATATCGAATACGTCGAAATCGCCAACCACTTTCGACGCGGGAAATATAGTTTGTGTCTGCCGATCCAGCATCAGGCGTTGCTCTTCTTCGGTATAACGTGCGCTGATGTGGGGCAGGTAAAGTTGTTTCACATTGGCTTGCAAAGCCAGCTTGGCGGCATCGGATAGGGTCGAATGGAACACTCGTTCCGCTGTCTCTTTATCTACTGCCGCAAAGGTTGCTTCATGCACCAAAACGTCTGCGTTTTGTGCGGCGCGCACTGCCTACCGACAGGCTTTGGTATCACCGAAGATAGCCACTACCCGTCCTTTTTTGGGTGGGGAGAGGAGCGCTTTGCCGTCAATGATCCTGCCGTCGTCCAATGTTACGGACTCGCCTTTTTTTCAGACGGCCTTTCCGCCGCAACCGCCGCTACCGCAGGAATGCGTGTGTTTGGGTTTCAAATCTTCGGCACTTGGCGTTCTAGATGCGCCTGCTTTCTCGAGACGGTCGAGATAGTCTTGCCAAAGCGCGTCTTGATTGTGCGCCAGTCGGTAGAGATAGTCCCAATCGTAAAGGCCGCTGTCGTGGCCGTCTGAAAAAGTAATTTTTCAATGCGTATTGGCCGACAGGGGTCCAAATCGGTAATGCTGACTTCGGCTTTGCCTGTTTGCAAAACATCTTGACCGGCACCGTGTCCGCGCACTTCCGCGCTGGGCGAGTACACGCGCAGGTATTCGGCAGGAAGGCTCTTTGGCACCGTCAACATAGACCAAAGTCAGTACGCGCCGTTCTTTTCTGGAGGCGGATTTCTTGTGGAATTTTTATCGGCTTGGGTCATGTCATGCTCCGTTCTTTTTACGCAAATAGGCAACACGTACAGAAAAAATACCGCCAAGTACGGCAAACAGCACGATTGCGTAGAGTGAAAACCGTATCAGGCTCACTTGGGTGTCTGCCGTCAGCCCCAAAGGCAGCAACATGACGGCAACGAACAGTAAAAAAACGCGGCCAACATGGCGGCAATGCTGGCAAAAGGCATAGCGGGTATTGGCTGCTGTTTGCGGATGTTTGGTCATATTGGATAGCTTGCCGTAGGGTGGTGAGGCGGTATTTTATCAGCTTTTTGGTGCTTCATGCCGTCTGAAAACGGCTTTATTTCCATAAATAAAGTGTAATGGCGCGCCTGTCTTCGCCTTCGGGCATTAAGCGGATGCTGCTGCCTTTGCTTCCGTTGACACGGATAATGATACCGCCTGCCTGCCGCTCGATGATGTCAAGTTGGGTGTCGCGGTTCATGCGGTAGTTGTAGCGTTCGCATTGCTTCAAGCACCAAAAAAATCCCTGCCAATGGATAAAATATTTTTTTGTCCGGATTCAATGGCCAGCGTTTCGCCGCCTTTGACGATGAAGTAAGGGTAATCGGGTTTTTGCGTGCTGAATGTCCATTCGGCCGTTCGGTCTTTTCCGTTTTGACGGTATTCGAACACGGCACGGTAGTCGGTGTCGTATTCCAATGGCTGTAAAGGAAATAGCGCAAATTGGCGTTCGGTCAGGAGGCGGTTTGGGTCATTATCTTTATCTAAGATTTTGACATCTCTGATTTCTTTTGAGTCCCGATACAGTTTGAACGAACGCATTTTGACCGGAGGCGATTGTTCTGAGAACGCGATGCTGACCGGATTGCCGGTCATTTCATAATGCGGCATAGGGTCGGGACGTTCGCCGTGGAAAACCGGCGAAGCGAAATTACCTTGCGGATAGGTGATGTAAGGCCGGAGTTTGCGGTTGGAAATTTCATCAGCATAAACAATGGCATGACCATGACAGGCATCTTGATAAAACGAACGGCTGAGGTCGGATAGGGGGCGGTTTTTTTGGCAGAGGCTGTTGAATCTGCTGTCACCCTGATTGATGCTCAACGCGATTTGTTTGCCTTGCGATTCAAATGCCGCTCCGGCCTCGTCGATATTTTGATCGAGTAAGGAGAGACGGTGGTAAATCGCCGTCATCAGGTTGTCCAGCTGATGTTGGGCAGGTAGGTGGTCGTTGATTTTTTCATTTGGCGGATGCTGGCCGGTGCTGACGTTTTCGTGCACGCCTTTATAGGCATAACCGGCTTTGCGCGTGCGGTCTGATGGGCGTGGGCCTGTATAAAAGGGATTGCGCGTATTGTGTTCGTCATGTCCGTCGTCAGGGTTTTGCAGCAGATAGCGGGCATGATTGCGTGCGGCGCGTTCGAGTGTGGCTGAGTGCGCCAGTGTGGGCAGATTGGCTGAGTCGCGGAGGAAGTTTAAATACGCCAAGGCGTCAAAATCGGCAACGGCAGAACGATTTTGCGGCGGTTGGGCGTAGATGAGCTGGTCTTCGGAATAGCGATGGGTTTCGTAGTATTGGAATATGCCGAGGGCGATGGCAAAACCACCCAGCCAGTAAAGAATGTGTTTCATTATATATGCTGCGTTCAGACGGCCTTGAGCTACGGCTCTTTCCCCTTGAAACTCATGCCGCTACATGATTATTTTGATAGCGGTTTGACTTGGAATGCTTCAGGATGGGATTTGAAATATTCGACAGCGATAAATCCGCCGCCAATAATAATCAGCAGGGCAATAGCCATGCCGATCATCGCTAAAATGAATTTGTCCATATTTGTCCGTTTGAATGAAGGCCGTCTGAAACACTTGAAAGCGTTCAGACGGCCTTAAGTCAGGTTAATTAACGTTCGATTTGCGATACGTCGCGTACTGCACCTTTGTCGGCGGAAGTCGCCATCGCGCCGTAGGCACGCAGGGCTGCGGAGACGTAGCGGTCGCGGTTTTCCGGTTTCCACGCTTTGCTGCCGCGTGCTTCCATTTCGGCGCGGCGTGCGGCAAGCTCTTCATCGGAAATGACAAGGTGGATACTGCGGTTTGGAATATCGATTTCGATGGTGTCGCCTTCGTGTACCAAACCGATGGCGCCGCCTTCTGCCGCTTCAGGCGAAGCGTGACCGATGGACAGGCCGGAAGTGCCGCCGGAGAAGCGGCCGTCGGTCAGCAGGGCGCAGGCTTTGCCCAAACCTTTGGATTTCAGGTAGGAAGTCGGGTACAGCATTTCTTGCATGCCCGGGCCGCCTTTAGGGCCTTCGTAGCGGATGATGACGATATCGCCAGCCACGATTTGGTTGCCCAAAATGCCTTCTACTGCGTCTTCTTGGCTTTCAAACACGCGGGCACGGCCGGTAAATTTGAGGATGCTCTCGTCCACGCCTGCGGTTTTCACTACGCAACCGCGTTCTGCGATGTTGCCGAACAATACTGCCAAGCCGCCGTCTTGCGAGTAGGCATGTTCGACATCGCGGATACAGCCTTTTTCGCGGTCGAGGTCGAGGGTTTTCCACATACGGTTTTGCGAGAACGCCTGAGTAGTGCGCACGCCGCCTGGAGCCGCTTTGAAACGCTCGATGGCATGGGTATTTTCAGGGTTGGTCACGTCCCATTTTTCAATCGCATCTTTCAGGGTCGGCGCGTGGATGGTGTACACGTCGGTGTGCAGTTTGCCTGCTTTGTCCAATTCTTTCAGGATGGCAAAAATGCCACCGGCGCGATGCACGTCTTCCATATAGTAATCGTGGTTGTTTGGCGCGGTTTTGCAGATGCAAGGTACAACGCGACTCAGGCGGTCGATGTCGGCCATTTTGAAATCGACACCGGCTTCGTTGGCAACGGCCAACAGGTGCAAAATGGTATTGGTAGAGCCGCCCATGGCGATGTCCATGGTCATGGCGTTTTCAAACGCTTTTTTAGTGGCAATGCTGCGCGGCAATACGGTTTCGTCGTCCTGCTCGTAGTAGCGTTTGGTGATTTCGACAATCATGCGGCCGGCTTCGAGGAACAATTCTTTGCGGCCTGCGTGGGTAGCCAGATAAGAACCGTTGCCCGGCAGGGAAAGGCCGAGTGCTTCAGTCAGGCAGTTCATGGAGTTGGCGGTAAACATGCCGGAACAGGAGCCGCAAGTCGGACAGGCGTTTTGTTCGACTTCTTCGACTTGTTTGTCGCTGATATTGTCATCAGCCGATTCGATCATGGCATCAATCAAGTCCAAACGGCGTTCGGGCTGAATATTGGCCACGCCGATAACTTTACCGGCTTCCATCGGGCCGCCGGAAACGAAGATGGTCGGAATATTCAGGCGCATGGCGGCAATCAGCATTCCCGGGGTGATTTTGTCGCAGTTGGAAATGCACACCAGCGCGTCGGCGCAGTGGGCGTTAACCATGTATTCAATGGAGTCGGCAATCAGGTCGCGGCTGGGCAGGGAGTAGAGCATGCCGCTGTGGCCCATGGCGATACCGTCGTCAATGGCGATGGTGTTGAATTCTTTGGCAATGCCGCCGGCTTTTTCGATTTCACGGGCAACCAGTTGACCCATATTGTGCAGGTGCACATGGCCCGGGACGAATTGGGTGAAGGAGTTGGCAATGGCGATAATCGGTTTGCCGAAGTCGGTTTCCATGACGCCGGTCGCACGCCACAATGCGCGCGCACCTGCCATATTGCGGCCGTGGGTAGAGGTTTTGGAGCGGTATTCAGGCATTTTTGTTCCTTTGTTTTATGCTGAGGCCGTCTGAAATAGGCTGGTTAATTGGCGGCCCGTTGTAGAAATAACTCGGTATTTTATACCAATTACGAGCGATGAAGCACGCTATTTTGTAATAAAACTAAACTGTATTTGCTTCACCTGAATTTGCTGCTCATTCTTTCAGACGGCCTGAAGTTTTCTTAGGATGAAACGCTGTCTTTCTCAGTTGCAAAAAGATGTTGGCATCAAAAAAAGTGATATGATAGGGAACTTCTCACATTTCTAAGGATAAGACGATGAAAAAAATCATGTTTGCATTGTGTTCGGCCATGTTGGCTTCTGCTGCGTCTGCCGCTGTTTATAAAGTGGACGAATTCCATGCTAATGCCCGCTTTGCCATCGACCATTTCAACACCAGCACCAACGTCGGCGGTATTTATGGTTTGACCGGCGATTTGGAATTTGACCGTGCCAAACGCCAAGGCTCAATCGATATCGTATTGCCTTTGTCCAAACTGCAAACCGGTTCTGACCACTTTACCCAACATTTGAAATCTGCCGATATTTTCAATGCAGACAAATACCCTGAAATCCGTTTTGTATCCACCAAATTCAATTTCAACGGCAAAAAACTGCTTTCCGTTGACGGCAATCTGACCATGAACGGCAAAACTGCGCCGGTAAAACTCAAAGCCGATAAATTCAACTGCTACCAAAGCCCGATGTTAAAAGCAGAAGTATGCGGCGGCGACTTCAGCACCACCATCGACCGTACCAAATGGGGCTTGGATTATTTAGTGAGTGCCGGTATGAGCAAAAAAGTAAACATCAATATCCAAATCGAAGCAGCCAAACAATAATCCTGCTTGATTTCAAAATAAAGGCCGTCTAAACAGGTAAGGCAGAAATCGTTGATTTCGTTTATCCCTGTTCAGACGGCCTGATGATTAAAGACGTTTAGGATTCTTTATTTTTATCGGCTTTGGCTGCCCAATAAGTTGCCAGGAGTGAGCCGGAGATATTGTGCCACACGCTGAACAATGCGCTGGGAACGGCAACAACCGGCGCGGCGGCAAAGTGTGCGGCGGCAAGCGCGGCGCCTAAGCCCGAGTTTTGCATACCGACTTCGATGGCCAGCGTTTTTTGTGCATCATAAGGCAGGCCGGTCCATTTGGCGGCAAAGAAGCCGAGCAGATAGCCTATGCCGTTGTGGAGTACGACAACCGCAAAAATCAGCAGGCCGCTTTCAATAATCTTGCCTTTGCTGGCACCGACAACCGCGCCGATAATCAGCACGATGGCGGCAACGGAAACCAGCGGCAGCGCATCGGTCAGTTTTTCAGTTTTGTTGCCCAAGACTTTATGGACAATCAAGCCCAAAACGATGGGGAACAAAACCATTTTGACGATGGACATCAACATACTGCCCGCTTGGATTTCCAGCATTTCACCGGCAAGCATCAGGAAGATGGCGGGGGTCAGCAATGGAGAAATCAGGGTAGAAACCGATGTAACGGCAACCGACAAAGCCACATTGCCACGCGCCAGATAAGTCATTACATTGGAAGCAGTACCGCCCGGGCAGCAGCCGACCAAAATCACACCGACTGCGATTTCGGCAGGCAGGTTCAACAGCTTGGCCAGCAGATAGGCGGTTGCCGGCATGATAGCGAATTGTGCAATCACGCCGATGATGACGGCTTTGGGGCGTTTGAACAAAATGTCAAAGTCGGAGGGTTTGAGGGTCAATCCCATGCCGAACATGATGATGCCCAGTAGCCAAGGAATGTAAGGGCCGACCCATTTGAAGGTGTCGGGTGCGAAAAAAGCGATGCCGGCAAAGAGTGCGGCCCAGAGGGAAAAAGGTCTTTCCGATAAAATCACTGATTTTGTTGAGGGTATTCATGATGATATGTTGTGAAGTTGTTTTTAAGGGACATCAAGGATACACGCCTTAACCTTAATTTGCAAAATGACTTAAAAATAAACCAGGCCGTCTGAAAATAGAGATTGATTTTCAGACGGCCTGCAATTTGTATTTATGATATAGACGGCATTATTCTTTTGATAAAATATTGCGCAGCCATCGGGCGGCAGGTGCGATTTCTCCGGCGAGCATGCCGGTTTCGATTTGGCTGCTGTGTTTGATGACATCGGCTGCCGCTCCGTGCAGCCATACGCCTGCGCAGGCGGCTTGGAATACCGGAATGCCTTGTGCCAGCAGGCTGCCGATAATGCCGCTCAAGACATCGCCGCTGCCTGCGGTAGCCAAACCGGCATTGCCGCTGGTGTTGGTATAGACTATGCCGTCTGCCGTGGCCACTAATGTATGATGGCCTTTCAATACGACGGTCGCGCCATATTTACGGCTGATTTCGGTTACGGCTTTTTGCCTGTCGGCTTGAACTGATTGGGGTATCGGTACCGAGTAGGCGTGCAGCTTCTGCCGGATGAGGTGTCAGGACGATATGTTTGTACGATTTGAGGCGTTCGGCTAATTCGGAAGAACGGGCAAGCAGTGTTAAGGCATCTGCATCGAGCAATAAAGGCTGGTCATGGTGTGTAGACAGGATTTGTGGCAGCAGCTGCTCTGATAATCCGTCCAAACCAAAGCCGCAGCCGATTACCCGTGCGCTGACATCGTTGCGCTCCATCAGTTGGGCCGCAGTGGCGAGCATGATTTCAGGGCGTTCGGGAATGATGGCAAAAGGCAGCGTGGCTTGGTTGAAGCCTGCCCAAACCTTGCCGCACCCTTGATACATGGCGGCTGTGGCTGCCAAAACCACCGCACCGCTCATCCCCGTTGCGCCACCGATAATGGCAAGCGTGCCGTATGTGCCTTTGTGCGATTCTTGGGCACGAGGGCGGAATACGTCGGGAAATGCTAAGGCCGTCTGAAAGGCCTGAAGCGATTCGGGAAGCGTGTAGATGGGCTGCATGGCGTAACCTTCCAAGATAAGAAATTTAATTTTTAAATCAGAAAGTAAAAGGTAATGAAGCAAAAAATAAAAGTTTGGGACGCACCTACGCGCCTGTTCCATTGGCTCTTGGTGTTATTGATGGGATTCATGTGGTACAGCGCAACCCAAGGCGGCGATATGCTGATATGGCACTTGCGCGGCGGCTTGTTGATGCTGGCTTTGGTGGTTTTCCGCTTTGTGTTGGGGGATTTGGGGCAGCGATACGGCAAAATTCAGCCGATTTGTGCGTCCCGTTTTCCGAAATCCGCCGCTACACGCAAGGCCAAATGTCTGAAGACGAATTGGTCGGCCACAATCCTTTGGGCGCGCTGATGGTCATCGCTTTATTGGCCGCCTTGGTTTTTCAGACGGCCACAGGCTTATTTGCCGCCGATGAAAATACGTTTACCAATTCCGGCTTTTTGAATCATTTGGTCAGCGAACACGCCGGTACGCTGGCGCGAAAAATCCATGTCAATTTCTTTAATGTCTTGGCTGTTTTGGCGGGCGTACATATCGCGGCTGTTTTGCTGTATCGCTTTGTGAAAAAACAGGATTTGATTACGCCGATGATTAACGGCTTTAAAACCATCGATGCCCGGCAGCCTAAGTTGGCCGGAATGGGGCAACTGTTTGCCGCTTTGTTGGTAGCGATTGCGTTAGTGTACGCAGTATGGATGTTGCGCGGCTGATGTTTTAAGGCTGATACCTAAAACAAACCGACCCTGATAGCGAAATGGCTGTTGGGGTCGGTTTCTTTTAGGGTTTAAAAGATGATGTTCAGACAGCCTTAACGCAGCGCAAGATGCTGTGGCCGCGGCCGATGCCGTCTGAAATTTCCGCTACTTTCAATCCAGCTTTTTCAACGCAACGGATCAGGTCTTCAGAATGGAAGATTTTGCTGTTGCCGTTGGCCATGGCAGTGAATACAGGCTGGTCATGGTCAGGCAGTAGGCAGCGGTTTCGTAGCGTTGTCTGTCCCAGAAAGGCTCCATGATGTAGAGGCTGGTGTTTTCGCTCATGGACGCAGCGGCGCGTTGAAGAATACTGGTGGCTTGTTCTTCGGTGAAACAGTCTAGGAATTGGCTCATCCAGATCGCGTCAAAACCGGTCGGGAACGGAATCACAGGATCAAGCAGATTGGCCGGATGGGCGTGGATACGGTCTGCGCCGTTTTTGCCTTTGGTCGCTTCGCGCATCAAGCCGATTTGTTGCGGCAGATCCATGATGGTTACTTCGACTTCGGCATTGTGGTTGACGCATTGCTCCGCCCAGCGGCCGGTATTGCCACCGACATCGAGCAGTTTTTTAACCGGTTTGGCGAACACTGTGTTGAGCGCTTCGGCGAAGGAGTTGTCGGAATAATAATGGTCGAATGCAAACCATTTTTCCTGCGCGATGCTTGGCAATGAAGACAGGCCTTCGTAAATGGTAGGCCAGTCGCCGAATACTTTCAGGCCTTCGGGCTTGCCGGTTTGCAGGGTTTTTTCCAAATCAAACATGCCTTGGTAGCAGATTTCCTGTGTGAAATCCATATTGACGCGAGCCATTTTGTCTTTGAGGACAAACCAACCGGCCTTGCTGATGAAATAGCGGTTGTCGCGAGTCAAGACAGTGCCGATAGACAGCGAAGCTTCCAGTAGGACTTGTGCCGCGTAGTTGCTGATTTTCGCTTTTTCAGCAATTTCGGCTTGAGTGAGGCCGTCTGGATGGTCGTTCAGCAAGTCCAGAATGCCAAATTTCACCATCAGGCGGGAAACTTGGAACACAATCGGTGCAAAAGCGATTTCTTGAGCCAGACGTTGAGCCTCGCCTGCAGACTGGTGTTCGTGGGAATAGCGTTGTTCTAGGGCAGGGAAGAGTTGCATATTGTTGGTTTTCCACTAAAAAGTTAATAGGTATATTCAGACGGCCTCAAACACAATCCGTCCTGATGCACACGGATGCTCTCCGTTGTTGATTTTTAAAGCTCAGTTTATTTTTTTACCTTCATCGTATTTCAGCTCTACCGACACTTCATCATGAGGACGGATAAACTGCTGATATTTTAGATTTTTCGATGCGGATAACGCGCTGTTTACTCCCATGGCTTGGGCGCGATCAGGTTACGCACCCATTGCAGCTCGACCACGCCAGGAACCAGCGGGAAGGTGGCAAAATGGCCGCCGAAATAAACCAAATCCAAAGGCACGCGGCCGATAAAAGTTTCGGTATTGGTTTCATTGTCAGATGATGTTTTCGACCAAACGGGCGAAGTTTGGGCAACAGTAAAGGCCGTCTGAAAAATCTGCCGCGGCGATTTTTGGCTTGGGCATTGCGTGGCAGGCTGTCGGTAAAACGCCAGTAACGCGGCAGGGCGATGGTGTCCTGCGTGGCGGCCAGATGGCGTTTGAGCGTATCAGCAACCGCGGCACGGCCTTTCTCGCGCAAGGCGGTGATACCGTCTGCGTTCAATGCCGCCCATATGGCAATGCGTTGATGTTGCGGATGACGGCCGCAATGGGCGTCGGCAATCCAAGGGTGTTGTAAAAGTTCGTGTTCGATTTGGGTCAGCGACACGCGTTTGTCCTCAAATTTAATAATGCGGTCTTGGCGACCGAGTAACAGAAAACCGTCATCTTGCGGCTCGATCAAATCGGCTGTTTGACGGCGCTCGGGCGACCAAGGCGAAGAAGCCCACAGTGCGCCTTCTTCGTTTTGCCCGATTTCCACGCCTTCGAAAGGCTGCCATTCTTGGCGTTCGCAACGTGAGGCAATCACGCCGGTTTCGGTACTACCATAAACTTCAAACGGGCGGACGGCAGCCTGTTGCAGCAAATCCGCCGTGGCTGCGGGCAATGCACCGCCGGCCGAGACAATGCCTGTAATTTTATGGCCGATACTCTGCCAGTTGCGGTTGCCCAAGCGGTTGAGCACGGCCGGACTGGCAATCCAAACCACTTTATCATGTGCGGCTGTGCTGGAAAGCAGGTTTTCCGGATAAACCGCCTGCTGTCGCTCCATAGTCCAACCCATTGTCAGCGCGAGTGCGAAGCGGAATGTGAAGCCGTAAAGATGTTGCGGAATCACGCTGCCGACCGCGGTTTCACCGTGTTGTCCAAATGGCAGCGTATTTGCCAAAGTCAGGGCTTCTGCCTGCATTTGCGCGGCGGTTTTCACAATAATCTGCGCTTCACCGCTGGAACCTGATGTTTTCAGCCATGCTTCGGCATGGTCGGGAATCAGATGGTTTTCAGGATAGGTGTTCAGTCCTTCTGATTCTGTTTGAGTTAATACATCAGGCAAGTGCCAGATATTCAGGCCGTCTGAAGATAGCTTTTTATCTGTTGAATCTGTTAAAAACGCCTCTGCTGTTTTCCCCCATTCCAAATTGTCTTGCGCCAAATTGGGCAGCAATAAAACCTTTCCGCCAGAATGCCACACTGCCAACACGGCACAGGCAAACAGCGCGGCATCGTCAAACCACAACGCGGCCGTTTGCACGCCTGCCTGTTTCAGACGGCCTGACAGATGAAAAACCGCACGGTTGAAATCAGCACGCGTCCAATTCGGATGCGTGGCGATAAGGTCGTGTTGGGGTAGGTCGGGGGATAGGATTTGGGTTAGGTGCATGATGGTTCTAAGGTTTTATAATTTTGATGTATTTGCCTTGGTATCTTCTTTGAATTGAGCCAAGCATTCATCGTATTGTTTGTTTGTCGTTTGGCGTACCAATTCGTAATCATTTGCCTGCCACTCTTCCAATGAATGGCTTTCACTTCTTTTGACGCAATGGAGTAACCGATCGGTTTTGCCGTTTTGTCCGTCTAAAAAAAGGCTGACTTCATTGTTCAGAAAGAATCGGTCTCGTTTATTAAATTTTTCATAAACCAAATAGAAACGGCCCGGTTGGACAAATAGTTTTTTATTGGCACTATTGCTTTTAAATGACCGTTTTGCCGCCCAATCGCGAACTTTGGGTGAGAATTGTTCAAAAACAGGATTCGCAAAATTCGGTTTAATGGGCTTCCCGCTTAAACTGTGTTTGCCCAGCAGGTCAGGGCCTTCATATCCAATATGATTGCTGTTGTGGGCAAGAATCAGTAATGCAAAAGTTGCTGTAAATACGGCTGTTTGTGCAGCCCTTGCTTTTACCGTATTGGATTTCCGAATAATCATCAAATTCATGCTGCTGGTTGTAGTATCGTCAGAATAACGATTGTGTATTCGGTCAATGACGGTCAGGTTTCCCGAGCGCGTTTTGATGGTGTGGCTGGCAACTTCCGTATAATTTTTCTTGTATTCGGCTTCTGCCTTTTCTTCAGGGGATAAAGGCGTTTTAGATGTCGAAGAACATGCGGTAAATGTGAAGGAAATCAGGGTAAGTAGGATGATTTTTTTCATTATGGTTATTCGTCTAATTGATGAAATATTTTTAATGGTTTAAACCTTCAAAACCAATTTCCGATAAATCCACTCTCCGGCAAATAAGATTCCCATTAACACATAAGACACGATGCCCGTATAAGCCGCCCACCAATCGTAATATTGCAAGCCTGCCAAAATGGCGGCAGTCGCGCCGTTGAAGACAAAGAACGCGCACCAGATTTGCGTAACGCGCCGAGTGTGGTGCACACCTTCGGGCGGCAGGTCGGGGTGTTGCAGTCGGGCGAGGCGTTCGATAACCGTTTGTTTGGCAAACAGGCTGCCACCGAAAACGGCAAGCATCAGCGCGTTGACGGTGACAGGATACCAATACATCGAGTCAGGCCGTCTGAAAACCAGTACCGCCGCAAAAAAGGCGGCAAGGATAATCGCCGTAATGCGTTGTGCTGTGGTTTGCGGCATGGCAGCGCGTATCAGCCATAATACACACATGGTCGCGGCAAGCCAGAAAAATGCGCCGTTTTCCCTGCCGTAATACCATAGGAGCGGATAGGCGAGGCTGG